>Ga0255085_1000001_pt1 | contig 398913 bp, 392 predicted proteins | sample Colum_Cont_RepB__FD_188442 | JGI IMG/M metagenome (GOLD analysis project Ga0255085, IMG submission 188442) | Freshwater microbial communities from Columbia River, Oregon, United States - Colum_Cont_RepB_8d | ecosystem: Environmental > Aquatic > Freshwater > River | place: USA: Oregon... | reverse complement strand
CCCCTCACCAGCCAAACCCCGCCAGCCCGCATGGGCCGCCGCCACCACCGCCCCCTGGGGGTCCGTGAAAAGAACCGGCAGGCAATCCGCCACCATGATGATGCAAGCCACATCGGTTTCGCTGGTCCAACACGCATCTGCCTCGGTTGCGTCTGGGATGCCCTTGTGGAGTTGCGCCACATGCCAGCCATGCACTTGCTGCAAAAAAACAGCTCGCACGCCCAAGTCCTGCGCCAATTGGCGTCGATTGGCAGCCACGGCCTCGGGGCGATCCCCCACATGATCGCCTAGGTTGAAGCCGTTGTAAGGCGGCTGCGACTCCCCGCCCAATCGGGTGGTGCAAACCGCGCGCACCGAGGGGACAGGCCAGTCAGGGTATCGCCATGTGCGGTGCACTGTTCACCTCAGGCTTCATTGTCTGGACAGGCCGAGGGTTGTGCCCGCAAAAAAGCATCTTGCTTCATGCACTGATCGAAAACTTTCATGGTCAGTGGTAGGCCATCAAAATTCACATTGAAGCGTTGTCCATTGAAAATTTGCGGCACCAGGCAACAGTCGGCCAGGGTCGGCGTATCGCCATGGCAGTACAAGCCGAGCGTGCCTTGCGCCAATTGTTTTTCAAAACTCAGCAAACCCTCGCGGACCCAATGGCGGTACCACGTGTTTTTGGCGTCCTCGTCCACTTTCAATTCACGCACCAGGTATTTCAAGATGCGCAGGTTGTTGAGGGGGTGAATTTCACAGGCAATCGATTGCGCCAAGGCGCGCACACGGGCACGACCCAAGGCATCGCTTGGCAAAAGACGCGGCTCGGGGTGTGTTTCGTCCAGGTACTCGATGATGGCCATGGACTGCGTCAGTCGATGGCCGTCGTCCTCCAACATGGGGACCAAGCCATCGGGGGACACATCGGAAAATGGCGGGGTTTTGTGCTCGCCACGCGCAATGTGCACGGGCAGGTATTCAAAACCCAAGCCTTTGATGTTCAGTGCAATGCGCACTCTGTAAGAGGCTGACGAGCGGAAGTAGTTGTAAAGCTTCATGCGGCAAGGATACCCCTGTGCGCCTGCGCATCCATACAACCCAGGGTTAACCCTTGAAAATAAATTGACAGCCATCAAATCAGCACACTTACAATGCTTGCACTGAATACATGGCGGCCACCTCATGGCATCACAGTCCCTAGAATGCAAACGCCTTTATTCACTGTACAGATGAAAGAGTCCCCATGAGCTTTGTTTTCAGCCCCAGCCCCACTGTTTCTGTTCCCGTTCTTGGAAGCCCATCGCGTTTCCCTGTCCATCGCATCTATTGTGTGGGGCGGAACTATGAAGAACATGCCAAGGAAATGGGCTTCACAGGACGTGAACCCCCCTTCTTTTTTCTGAAACCCGCCGATGCCATTGTGGTCGTCGATGCGGGTCAGACCGGCAGCATGCCCTACCCGAGCCAAACCCAAAACCTGCACCATGAAATCGAATTGGTCGTGGCCATTGGCAAAGGTGGCAAGAACATTCAGGCCGCAGACGCGCTGAGCCACATCTATGGTTACGCTGTGGGTCTGGACATGACACGCCGCGACTTGCAAAACGACATGAAAAAGCAAGGCCGTCCCTGGTGCATTGGCAAGGCCTTTGACCACAGCGCCCCGATCGGCCCCATCACCCCCGCAGCGCAGGCGGGCGACGTGATGAACGCTGAAATTTATGTGCAAGTCAACGGCCAAGATCGCCAACGCAGCCAGGTCAGCAAGCTGATCTGGAATGTGGCGGAAACCATTGAGCACCTCTCCGCCGCCTGGGAATTGCAACCTGGCGACCTGATTTACACCGGCACCCCGGAAGGCGTGGCAGCTGTGGTCAGTGGCGACACGCTGGTTGGCGGCGTGGCGGGGCTGGGCGAGTTGCGCATTCGCGTCGCCTGATCCCACCGACCCCCGGAGATTCTCATGTCACTGCTTCGATCCCTTGCACAGTTCAGCGCCATTGTGGCGGGACTGTTGATGACTTTCATCACCCTTCTGACCTGCGGCAGCATTCTGGGCCGCGAGACCATCGGGCAGACGATCGCTGGTGACTTTGAACTCTCTGGGGTGGCCACAGGTGCCGCCATTGCGCTGTTCATGCCCTGGTGCCAACTCAAGCGCGGCAACATCATCGTTGACTTTTTCACGGCCAAGGTGCCCGAGGACATCAACGCCCGCCTGGATCGCTTGGGGGCCCTGTTTCTCGCCTTGTGCTTTGCCTTGCTGGCCTGGCGCACCTGGCTGGGCGGGCTGAATGCTTACCAAACCCAGTCGGGCAGCATGATGTTGGGCTTGCCAGAGTGGTACGTTTACGCCGCCATGGTGCCTCCCTTCATTCTCACCACCGTCATCGCGCTTTACCAATGCGTCTTCGGTTTTGGCGGTGAAGAAGGAGCCTCGGCATGAGCTCCTTGCAACTGACCCTGCTTATTTTTGGCATCATGCTGGCCTTCATGGCCATTCGGGTGCCGATCTCGGTGGCCATGTTTGCAGCCGGTGGCATTGGCTATGTGATGCAAACCGGCTGGGTCCCTTTTGCCAACTTTTTGAACAGCCAGGCCTTTGCGCGGTTTGCCAGCTATGACCTGTCGGTGATTCCGCTGTTCATCCTCATGGGCCATTTCGCCACCCAAGGTGGCATCAGCAAGGCCTTGTTCGATTTCGCAGCAGGCGTCATGGGCCGCTTCAAAGGCGGACTGGCCATGGCGGCGGTGCTGGCCTGCGCCGCCTTCGGCGCCATTTGCGGCTCCTCGGTGGCCACTGCGGCCACCATCACCGGCGTGGCCATGCCGGAGATGAAGCGGCATGGCTATTCTGGTCGCCTGTCCACCGGCACACTGGCCGCCGCAGGCACCTTGGGGATCCTGATTCCGCCCTCCGTGCCCTTGGTGATTTACGCCATCTTGACCGAGCAAAACATTGCCAAATTGTTTGCCGCGGCCATGCTGCCTGGCATCCTTGCCATGTTCGGCTACATGGTGGCGATTGCCATCTACGTTCGACTGGTCCCCGGCCAAGCCCCCGAGGTCGACAAGAACCCTGCCAAATTGACCCTGTCAGCCGTGACGGGCATCACCCCCATCATGATCATTTTTGTGATTGTGTTCGGCGGCATTTACGGCGGCTTTTTCACGCCCACCGAAGGCGCTGCCGTAGGCGCCGCAACAACCTTCTTGGCCGCCTTGCTCAAGCGAGAAATCACCTGGGCCAAATTCAAGCAGTGCTTCTATGCCACGGCCGAAAGCTCGGCCATGATTTTCCTGATCTTCATCGGCGCCGACCTGATGAACTCGGCGCTGGCGCTGACGCAGGTGCCCAACCAACTGGCGGCGGTCGTGGGCAGCTGGGGGCTGTCACCGCTGATGGTGGTTTCGGCCATCCTGTTGTTCTACGTGGTGCTGGGCGCCGTCATGGACGAACTCTCCATGATTCTGCTCACCATCCCCATCTTCTTCCCCATGGTCATGGGCCTGGACTTTGGCATGCCCAAAGAATCCGTGGCCATCTGGTTTGGCATCATGGTGCTGATGGTGGTCGAGTTTGGCTTGCTGGCACCACCCGTGGGGCTCAATGTCTATGTGGTCAACGGCATGGCCAAGGATGTGCCGATTGCGGAAAGCTACCGCGGCGTCATGCCCTTTTTGATCAGTGACACCCTGCGCACCCTGCTGTTGTTGTTCTTCCCAGGCGTTTGCCTGTGGCTGGTGCAATACCTGAGCTAGGGCAAACACTGGGCTGCACCTGTTTGCCGCAACGTTAAAGTTCACCCCATTCCATAGGAGACCTCCATGTTTCAACGTCGTACCCTTTTGAAAACCGGCGCAGCCGTGGCCATGGGAGCCCCCGCGCTGAGTGGCCTGGCCCAACAAAGCGTGACGCTCAAGTTCCATACCTTCATGGCACCGCAATCCAGCGTCTGGCTCAACATGCACAAGCCCTGGATGGAGAAGGTCGAAAAAGAGTCTGGCGGTCGCATCAAATTCGAAGGTTATCCTGCCATGCAATTGGGCGGCACCCCCGTGCAGCTGTACGACCAGGCCAAAGATGGCGTGGTCGACATTGTGTGGACCCTGCCCGGCAACACGGCAGGCCGCTTCCCGCGCATTGAAGTGTTTGAATTGCCCTTCATGATGAACAACGCCGAGGCCACCTCCAAGGCCTATTGGGAATATGTTCAAACCGTGGCACCCGATGAGTTCAAGGACACCCATGTGCTGGCTTTGCACGTTCACGGCCCTGGCATGTTCCACACCGTGGACAAGCAAATCAAGACCACCGCCGACCTCAAAGGCTTGAAGCTGCGTGGCCCGACGCGTCAGTCCACCAAGCTGCTGGCGTCGCTCGGTGCCACACCGGTGGGCATGCCCCTGCCGGGCATTCCGGATGCGCTGTCCAAGGGCACGATCAACGGCTGCATCATTCCCTGGGAAGTGGTGCCCGCGGTCAAGGTTCACGAGCTGACCAAGTTCCACAGCGAGTTTCCCGCCAACAGCACCGCGTTGTACACCACCACCTTCGTGATGGCCATGAACAAGGCCAAGTACGACTCCCTGGCGCCCGACCTGAAAAAAATCATCGACAACAACTCCGGCATGGCCGCCTCGGCCTGGCTCGGCAAAGTGCAGCAAAGCAGCGATGTGCCCGGGCGCAAAACCGCGGTCGACCGTGGCAACACCATTTACACGATTGCGCCCAACGATGTGCAAGACTTTGTCAAGCGCTCCAGCCAGATCGACGATGAGTGGGTGGCCGACATGAACAAGCGCGGCTTTGACGGCGCCAAACTTCTGGAAACCGCCAAAGCACTGATCGCCAAGCACGGCAAGGCCTAAGCCTTCTCTGCACAATGGCCAGGGCCCTTCGGGGCCCTTTTCTTTTGTCCTACACTTCCCAACATGCTGTACCGTCATCCCCTCAAGCACTGCAAGAGCTGCGGCTCGGCCGTCACCTACCGGCTGCCAGACGATGGCGACACCCGTGAACGTGCGATTTGCACCGCCTGTCACACCGTCCACTATGAAAACCCGCTGAATGTGGTGGGCACCTTGCCTATCTGGGAAGACAAAATCCTGCTTTGCAAACGCAACATCGAGCCACGCTATGGCAAGTGGACTCTGCCTGCAGGTTTCATGGAGCTGGGTGAAACCGTGGCCCAAGGCGCAGCGCGTGAGACCGATGAAGAGGCCGGCGCGCAAATTGAGTTGCTGGGCTTGTACACCCTGATGAATGTGGTGCGGGTCGGCCAGGTGCACTTTTTTTACCGCGCCAAACTGCTGAGCACCACCTTTCATCCAGGCCATGAAACCATCGAGGCCAGGCTCTTCAGCGAAGACGAGGTGCCTTGGGACGACATTGCGTTTCGCACCGTGCGCGAAACCCTGAAGTGTTTTTTTGAGGATCGCCAGCGCGGCGCCTTCCCCTTGCACCAAGTCGACATCCAATAAACAGCGACGTGCACAGCGCACACGCGGTTTGCGCCAGTTCCTTCTAAGCTTGTCCGCCGGGGTTTCACCCCAACGTTGCTTGGCCCTTTGCAGGCAGCGCCACCCTGCACCAAGGACAACCCATGAATCTGGCCATTCTCATTGCGATCTCCCATTACGATCACGCGCAGGACCTGCCCGGCTGTGCGTTGGACGCGATCAACATGCACCAAGTGCTGCTTGCTTGCGGCAAGTACGATCACATGCTGGTGATCACGCAGGACACCACTTCAGGCGCCATCTGGCAAAGCTTGCAAGCCTTCATCGCCCAGCACCAGCAGGCTGGCATTGAGGAGGTGCTGCTGTATTTTTCCGGGCATGGGTATTACCAAGGGGATGCCCGCTTCTGTGGCTCCGACTTTCACCCGCAAAGGGGCCTGCGTACCTCGGTCAGCAATGTGGAAGTGGACCTGCTGCTGCGCAGGCTCAAGCCTAAGGTGATGGTGAAGATCATCGATGCTTGCCAATCTGGCATGCCCTACATCAAGGGCGGCCCGCATGCCTTCAAGAAAGCACTGGGGCGCAGTGTGCTGCCCTCCTTCATCAGCATGGCGTCCAGCCAATGCAATCAGCCGTCGTATGTGAATCTGGAAGGCAGCGACTTCACCTTGCGCTGGATAGAGGCCGTGTTGAGTCACCGCGCGGGCCCCATTTATTACAGCCACATTGGCGCTTACCTGGCCAAGGCTTTTGAAGGCAACACCGAACAGACCCCCTTTTTTGTGTCGCAAGGCCACGGGCGAGAAATGCTGTGCGTCATGAACGACGCACTGGCCACACTCAAACTGCGATCAACCCAAGGCCCGCCGCAGACTTTGAGCGCACAAGCTCACCGCCGTGTTGGACTCGCGCAGCACACGGCCCATGGTGATAAAGCCATGAATCTGTCGCTCAAAACAGATGTACTCGGTGGCTACACCGGCTTGTGACAAGGCATCGGCGTATTGCAGGCCTTCGTCCCGCAAAGGGTCAAAGCCTGCGGTCAGCACCAAGGCCGGCGGCAAATCAGCATGCGACTTCGCCAGCAGAGGCGACGCCCGCCAATCATCGGCATCCTGAGGCTTCGCCAAGTAGTTGCCAACGAACCAGGTGATGGAATTTTTGGTGAGCAAATAGCCTTGCCCATTGTGAGTGTGTGAGGGTGCACGGCAATGCATGTCCACCGCCGGATAAATCAGCAACTGATAAGCCGGTGTCACGGCTTGACCCCGCAAGCCCAGTGACACGGCGGCCGCCAGGTTGCCGCCGGCACTGTCGCCGCCCACCGCAATCTTCTTGGGGTCGATGCCCAGCGCGTCCGCATGGCGAACAGTCCATTGAAAGGCCGCCAGGCAGTCGTTGTAAGCTGCCGGGAAACGGACCTCCGGTCCCATGCGGTAATCGACGGAAACCACCACATAACCTGTTTCCAAACTCAAGGTTCGGCACAGTGTGTCATGTGTATCCAAGTCGCCAATGGTCCATCCACCGCCGTGAAAATAAACCAGCGCAGGCCGCATGGGCCCGCCATCGCGGTCCGTCGGCTGGTACTCCCTGACTTGAAAACTGGCCTCTGGCGTGCTCACCGTGTGGTCGCGAACGCCCCAGATGGGCGGCGGGTCCGGTTGCGTGAACAAGCGCCGAGCACGGTAAGACTCGCGCGCCTCCACAGGCGTCTGCGTTTCGACAGGTGGCACGCCACGGTCCACGATGAGTTTCAAGAGTTCTTGGGCCTGGGGGTCCAGCATCGCATCAGCTCCTGTGCATCAAACCAAGGGCTCAGGACAGCAAGGACGCCATGGCCTGAACAAAACCGGGAGCCAGCTCTGCGCGCCGATCCGGCACGGCTTGCGCTCCCACAAAAACGCGTCTCACAGTCGATGATGGCGTGGAAAACACCCAGGCGTCAAGCACATGCGCGGCTGGCACGCCCAGCAAGGCATCCGACGACAGGTCCAACTCCACCATGTCGGCACGCTGGCCCACGGCCAAGCCCCGCAAAGGCAGGCCACTGGCCGCCGCGCCACCGTCCAACGCCCAATTGAACAATTGCCCCGCGGTCTCCCCCGCCTGGTGCAGCAAGCTCACATTGCGTTGCTGCCATTGCAAGCGCTGCACGTATTCGAGCCAGCGCAGCTCTTCGGTCCAATTGCGGTTCACATGGCTGTCGGTGCCCACCGATCCTTTGAGGCCCAGAGACAAGGCGGTCACCCAATCAAATCGGCCATCACCCAAATTGGCTTCCGTGGTGGGACACAACACCACGGTGGCACCGCTTTGCTGCAAAAGACGCAGCTCTTGCGGTGTGGCATGGGTTGCATGCACGAGATGCCAGCGCGCATTCAGGGGCAGCTGCTCTGCAAGCCATTCAATGGGACGACGACCATGGTGGGCCAAACAGTCTTGCACTTCCTTGTCTTGCTCGGCGACGTGGATGTGCAAGGGCGCTTGCGGCAAGGCTTGATCGACATCCCGCAGGGCACTGAGCGGCACAGCGCGCAGAGAATGCAGGGCCACCCCCGAATGAAGCAAGCCTGGCCTGTGATTTTGGGCGTGCTGGGCCAAGCGGGCTTGGACCTCAAGCACAAAGTCAGGGTCTGCGCGAAACCGACGCTGTGTATCGTTCAAACTGTCTTGCCCAAACCCCTGGCGCATGTAAACGGTGGGCAACAGGGTCAGGCCCATGCCGGTGCGCTGTGCAGCGCGCACCAGAGCCCAAGCCATCTCCGCCGGGTCAGCATAAGCATGACCTTGTGGGTCTCGATGGACGTAATGAAACTCGCACACCTGGGTGTAACCGGCGCGCAGCATTTCAGCGTACAACCACGCTGCAACGCTTTCCAGCGCATCGGGGCCAATGCGCAAGGCCACTTGGTACATCCTCTCGCGCCATGACCAAAAATCATCTTGCGCACGCTCACTGCGTTCTGCCAGACCCGCCATGGCCCTTTGGAAGGCGTGGCTGTGCGCATTGGTCATGCCGGGCAAAACCGTGCCCAGCGGCTGGGCACCTTGGCTTTCCTGCGGCGTCGCATGGGCTTGAACGCGCTGCCAATGCCCGCTGGCGTCCGCTTCCAACAAAACCTGGGAAGCCCACGCCCCGTCCACCCAAGCGTGCTCTGCCAGCCACTTCATGCGGGCAGCGCCTGCAAGGCGTCCAAGGCGGCACGGACCATGGCCCGCAAGGTGGGTTGCATGCGCGCGGCAACCTCAGGCCAATAGGCATAAGGTGCCGTTTCTTGCATGTAGAGCGACTGGCATTTTTCAAGCTGCACGGCGTGAATTCCTCGTTCAGGCTGTCCATAGTGGCGCGTGATGTAGCCGCCTTTGAACCGGCCATTGACCACATGTGTCATGAAGTCAGCGGGCGCACAGGCTTGCACCACGGCAGCGGTGATGCGGTCATCGGCCGAGCGTCCCTGTGCGGTGCCAATGTTCAGGTCGGGCAACTTGCCTTCAAACAACCAAGGCAGTTCGCTGCGGATGCTGTGGGCGTCCCACAGCAGCACCCGGCCATGAAGCGCCAACAAGCGCTGCAATTCAGATTGCAAAGCGTCGTGATAAGGCTGCCAATAGCGTTGGCGTCGACGCCATTGCTCTGCGGCATCCGGTGCTGCCCCATCCAGGTACAACGGTTCCCCCGTGAAGAAACGTGTGGGACACAATTCGGTGTTGGAGGCCCCGGGGTACATGGGCGTGTCGTCGGGCGGCCGGTTGAGGTCGATGACGTAGCGCGCGCAGCGCGGCTTCAACACGCTGGCCCCCAAGTCTTCGAGAAAGTTGTACAGCAGGTCCAGATGCCAGTCGGCATCTTCGGTGTCCAGCGCCCTGGGCACAAAACCTGCGCGCAGCTCTTCAGGGATGTGGGTGCCAATGTGCGGCATGCTCACCAACAGGGGCACGCGGCCTGGGTGCAAATCGTAGACAGATGTCATGCGCTTGGCTTCCTTTCAAACTTGGACTGCAGCGCCAGCCACCAGCGTTTGACGTCGTGGGTTGGCGCCCATGGCATAACAAAGCTCTGCGGGTGATTGGACGTCCCACAGCACCACATCGGCTCGCTGGCCCGCCACCAAGCTGCCACGGTCGGTCAACCCAAGGGCTTGGGCAGCGTGGCGGGTCACGCCCAACAAGGCTTCTTGGGGCGTCATGCGAAACAAGGTGCAGGCCATGTTCAGCATCAGCAACAGCGAAGTGCATGGCGAGCTGCCGGGATTGCAATCGGTCGATATGGCCATGGGCACCTGGTGTTGTCGCAACCAATTTATTGGGGGTAAGCGTGTTTCGCGCAGAAAGTAGAAAGCGCCGGGCAAGAGCACCGCCACCGTCCCCGCTTGTGCCATGGCTTGGGCACCACGTTCACTGAGCCATTCCAGGTGATCGCAGCTCAGGGCTTGGTAGCGCGCGGCCAAAGCGGCGCCATCGCTGTCACTCAATTGCTCGGCGTGAAGTTTCACTGGCAAGCCCAAGTGCTTGGCTTGCGCAAACACTCGTTCAGTTTGCGCCAGCGTGAAGCCAATGCTGTCGCAAAAGGCGTCCACGGCATCGACCAGGCCCTCTTTTGCCAAAGTTGGCATCATGGCCACCACAGCATCGATGTAGTCGTCCGGGCGACCCGCGAACTCTGGCGGCACGGCATGGGCACCCAGAAAAGTGGTGCGCACCGTCACGGGGTTGTGCTGTCCCAAGGCACGCGCCACCCGCAGGCATTTGGCTTCATGCGCAAGGGCCAGGCCATAACCCGACTTGATTTCAACGGTGGTCACACCCTCCTTCAGTAAGGCATTCAGGCGACGCTGACTTTGCTGGGCCAAGGTGCTTTCGTCCGCTTCGCGGGTGGCACGCACCGTGGAGACAATGCCGCCGCCGGCACGTGCCACTTCTTCATACGTGGCGCCATTCAAGCGCAGCTCAAACTCATTGGCGCGTTGCCCGCCATAGACCAAGTGGGTATGGCAGTCGATCAGCCCCGGGGTCAGCAAGGCCCCCTGAGCGTCATGCTGCTGAACATGGGGCTCGAGGTACTTCACTGGCAACTGTGCGCGTGGCCCGACCCAGGCCAAAGTCTCCCCCTCAATGACCAGGGCCCCATCGCGGATCAAGCCGTAGCCATCGGTGGCATCCGATTGACATGTGGCCATGTCACAGTTAGACCAAACATGAAGCGTGTGCATGTGAACCCTCAAGACGCAGGATGTGAAGACAAAGACCAGGCCATAAACGATGCGCCCTTTCCCTGAAGCGCAAGCGCATGGGTCGCCACATGCCAACACAGGGTGTGCGCGGGGATTTCCCAGCTTGCGTCCTGGCTGATGATCTGAAGCGGTTCAATGGCATAAAAGCCCAGGATGTCAGAAGCTTGCGCCTCGACATCCTGCTTTCCATCCAGACATCTCACCAGCTTGGCATGCAAGCCTTGACTCATCAAATTGAAATCCACTGTGGGGCCGGACAACAAGCGACAGTCACAAGCTGACGCCCCTGAAAAAGCCAAAGGTTCATCCTGAGCGGTCAACACGACCGACTGGTCAGGAAAGGTCAAGCGCACACCGGCGCCGCTGAGCACCGCAAAAAAACGGTCCACTCCTGGAAAATGTGAAAAAGGCCCATCCTGGGCCACTTCGGCCACAGAAATCCGCCAGCGCCACGCAGCAGCATCGGGCCCTGCGGCCAACTCGCGGGTGATCCCGCCGCCGTTGCGCCAGGGCACTGGCTCGGCATCGGCCAAACTCCGAATGTGCCAGGACAAGGGGGCAACCGTCATGCCTGAAAATTTCCAGCAAAATTATGGCGGCTGCCTGGGTACACCAGACGTCCCAAACTGGCCACTCGGGGGCCACTGACCGTGCGCCTGACCACCACCAAGCAAGGCTCTGAACGAGCAATTTTCAGGTGGCGCGCTTCTTCTGCAGAGGGCAAACTGGCCTCGATCGAATAACTTGCCTCGGTCAAGGGCGCATGCTCCAGCAAATGCCGCGTGGGCGTGACTTGGGTGAAATCGGCCGACAAATAATCCGGGGCGGCCGCCGGGTTCACATAGCGATCTTCGTACAGGATGGGAATGCCATTTTCGAAATGGATCACCAGCGAATGAAACACCGTCGCGCCGGATCGCAAGCCCAACTGTTGCCCAAGCTCCGCCGTGGCCTTTTGCTTTTCCGCCTTCAGCACGCGTGCCGCATAAACATGCCCACGCTCGGTCACCTCTTCGCAGATGTCGCGAATTTCCAGGCGCGATGAAATTCTGGACAACTCGGCCACAAAGGTCCCCGAGCCCTGCACACGGCGCACCAAGCCTTCGGAGACCAATTCGCGCAAAGCCCGGTTGACCGTCATGCGACTGACCCCGAACTGGTGCATCAACGCACTTTCACTGGGCACAGGGTCGCCAGGTTTCCACAAACCTTGGCTGATGCGTTGCCGGACAAAAGCTTTGACCTGATCGTAGATCGGCGTTTTGGAAGAGCCCATGGCATGCGAGCTTACCGCAGTTGACACAAGTTGTATAGACAACTAGCATCTCATGACACGACTGCCAAATTAAGGGAAATCCCTATGTCCGACTTGTCCTTGTCTCAACACCTGAATGCCAAGGCGCGACCTGTGCGGGCGCCGCATGGCAGCACCTTGCATTGCGCCAACTGGGAAATCGAGGCGGCCTACCGCATGATCCAGAACAACCTGGATCCGGCCGTGGCAGAAAACCCCGATGAACTCGTGGTGTACGGCGGCATTGGCAAAGCGGCGCGCAACTGGGCCTGCTTCGATGCCATTCTGGATTCGCTGCGCAAACTCCAGCCCGATCAAACCCTGTTGGTGCAGTCGGGCAAACCGGTGGGGGTGTTTCGCACCCACCCTGGCGCGCCTCGGGTGCTGATTGCCAATTCCAACCTGGTGCCCAAGTGGGCCACCTGGGAACATTTCAACGAACTGGACCGCGCAGGCTTGATGATGTACGGCCAGATGACCGCTGGCAGCTGGATCTACATTGGCAGCCAAGGCATCGTCCAGGGCACCTACGAAACCTTTGTGGAAGCAGGTCGCCAACACTTCCATGGCGACCTGTCGGGTCGCTGGGTTTTGACCGCCGGCTTGGGCGGCATGGGGGGTGCACAGCCCTTGGCCGCCACTTTTGCGGGCGCTTGCTCGCTCAACATTGAGTGCCAACAGTCCCGCATCGACTTCCGGCTGCGCACACGCTATGTGGACAAACAAGCAGCGAATCTGGACGAAGCCCTGCAATGGATTGCCCACCACACCCAACGCAAAGAAGCCGTGTCCATTGCCGTCTGTGGCAATGCCGCAGAGCTTCTGCCCGAACTGGTCAAGCGTGCGCAACAAGGCGGCCTGCGGCCTGACATCGTGACAGACCAAACCTCGGCACATGACATCATCAATGGCTACTTGCCTGCAGGTTGGACGATCGAGCGCTGGCAAGCCGCCCAGAAGGACCCCTCACAACATGCCGCATTGAAACAGGCTGCAGGCGAATCCTGTGTGGCCCATGTGCGCGCCATGCTGGACTTCCACCACATGGGCATTCCTACCGTGGACTATGGCAACAACCTGCGCCAAGTGGCCAAAGATTTTGGCGTGGCCAACGCCTTCGACTATCCCGGCTTTGTGCCCGCCTACATTCGGCCGCTGTTTTGCCGAGGCGTGGGCCCCTTCCGTTGGGTGGCCCTCAGTGGTGACCCCGAGGACATCCTGAAGACCGACGCCAAGATGAAGGAGCTGTTTCCTGAACACAAGCACCTGCACCGCTGGTTGGACATGGCCGAGGAGCGCATCAGCTTCCAAGGCCTGCCAGCGCGCATCTGCTGGATTGGCCTGGGCGAGCGCCACCGCGCAGGCTTGGCGTTCAATGAGATGGTCCGCAAGGGCGAGCTCAAAGGCCCCATCGTGATTGGCCGTGACCATTTGGACAGTGGCTCGGTCGCATCCCCCAACCGTGAAACCGAGGCGATGCGCGACGGCTCCGACGCCGTGAGCGATTGGCCTTTGCTCAATGCCTTGCTGAACACGGCCAGTGGCGCCACCTGGGTCAGCTTGCACCATGGCGGCGGCGTGGGCATGGGCTATTCTCAGCATGCGGGGGTGGTCATCGTCTGTGACGGCACGACCCAGGCCGATGAAAAATTGGCACGGGTGCTGTTCAATGACCCGGCCACGGGCGTGATGCGCCATGCCGATGCAGGCTACGATGAGGCCTTGGCTTGTGCCAAAGAAAACCATTTGCAATTGCCCATGCTCTCTTCTTGAGATTGAATCCTGACCCTTCCACCTTGACCTAGGAGTTTTCATGAAAAAACTGGCTACCCTCACCCTCTCTGCCCTGATTGCTTGCGCCGCCTCGGCACAAGAAACCAAGGTGGGCATTGGCTTCTCTGGCTGGACCGGCTTTGCGCCGCTGACCCTGGCCAAAGAAGCGGGCATCTTCAAGAAGAATGGCCTGGATGTTTCCCTGAAAAAAATCCCCCAAAAAGACCGCCACCTGGCGATCGCCTCCGGTGACGTGCAATGCGCCGCCACCACGGTGGAAACCTGGGTGGTCTGGAATGCCAACGGTGTGGCCACCACCCAAATTTTCCAGCTGGACAAAAGCTATGGTGCCGACGGCATGGTGGTCAAAGGCGACATTCAAAAAATCAGTGATCTGAAAGGCAAAACCATTGCGGCCAGCGCGCCTGGCACGGCGCCCTACTTCACCCTGGCCTGGATGCTGAAGAAAAACGGCCTGTCCGTGAAAGACGTGAAAGTGGTCAACCTGGAACCCCAAGCGGCTGCCAACGCCATGATTGCCGGCACCGCCGGCATTGATGCGGCCATGACCTATGAGCCCTACCTGGGTGCAGTGCGCGCCAAGCCGGAAGCCGGCAAGATCATTGCCACCACGCTGGACTACCCCATGATCATGGACACCTTTGGCTGCACGCCCAAGTTTTTGGCGGACAACCCCAAAGCCGCCAAGGCCCTGGCCGACAGCTATTTCGAGGCCCTGGAGATGATTGCCAAAGAGCCGGCCAAGAGCTTTGAGATCATGGGCGCCGACGTGAAGCAACCCGCCGACAAATTCGAGGCGAGCCAGAAGTTCCTGCGCTGGCAAGACCGCGCCGCCAACCAAAAGTTCTTTGCGGGCGAGCATGCCCAGTTCAGCAAAGAGGCCGCAGATTTGTTGCTGGAAGTTGGCATCATCAAGCAGATTCCTGACTTGAGCAAGCTCGCAGACACACGCTTCCTCAAGTAAGCCGCATGCGTCCTTTGCAAGCTGTATCCCCTGGCACGCGCGTCGTGCTGGGGATTGCTTTCTTCGTGTTGTTTTTCGCGGTTTGGGCCTTTGCCACCCTGGGTGGCTATGTGTCCAAAACCTTCCTGGCCGATCCCATCACCATGGTGCGATCCGGCCTGGACTTGCTGCTCAACCAAGGCTTTGCAGCAGACATTGGCATGACCGTTTGGCGCGTGCTGGGCGGCTTTGTCATTGCCGCCTTGTTGGCTGTGCCGCTGGGTGTCCTGATGGGTGCGTACAAGCCGGTGGAGGCTTTCTTTGAGCCTTTCGTGAGCTTTGCCCGCTACCTGCCGGCGTCTGCCTTTATCCCTTTGCTGATCTTGTGGGCGGGCATTGGCGAGACCCAAAAGCTCGCCGTCATTTTCATTGGCTCTTTCTTTCAGTTGGTGCTCATGATCGCGGTGTCGGTGGGCAACACCCGGCGCGACCTGGTCGAAGCCGCTTACACCCTGGGCTCGCAAGACCGTGGCGTGGTCACGCGCGTGCTGCTGCCCAGTGCAGCACCCGAAATTGCCGAAACCCTTCGCATGGTTTTGGGCTGGGCCTGGACCTATGTGATCGTGGCGGAACTGATTGGCGCGTCCAGTGGCATCGGCCACATGATCACCGACAGCCAAGCCCTGATGGCCACCGATCAGATCATTTTCGGCATCATTGTGATTGGTGCGATCGGACTGGTGACCGACTTTGTCTTCAAATCGTTCAACCGCTGGTTGTTCCCCTGGGCACGATTGGCCTGATCCATGACCATTCTTCAGATCTCGCAAGTCAGCAAGACCTTTGTCTCGCAAGGCCACAGCACACAGGCTTTGCTGGCCACAGATTTTTCCGTGGCAGAGAACGACTTCATCACCATCCTGGGCCCCTCAGGCTGTGGCAAATCCACCTTGCTGCGCATGGTCGCGGGCCTGGACACGCCCACCACCGGCACCATCACCCTCGATGGGCGAACCGTGTCAGGCCCAGGCGCGGACCGTGGCATGGTGTTTCAAAGTTACACCCTTTTTCCATGGCTCACCGTGGAACAAAATGTCTGCTTTGGCTTGCGGGAAAAAAACATGCCGCAAGCCGAACAGCGCGAGATTGCGGCCCATTTCATTGGCAAGGTGGGCTTGAAGGGCTTCGAGCAACACTTCCCCAAGCAATTGTCTGGTGGCATGCAACAGCGCACCGCCTTGGCACGCGCCCTGGCCAACAACCCGCGCATTTTGCTGATGGACGAGCCCTTTGGCGCCCTGGACCATCAAACCCGCGAGATGATGCAAGAGTTGCTGCAAGACATCTGGGAAGCCGAGCGCAAGACGGTTCTGTTTGTCACCCATGACATCGACGAAGCCATCTTCATGGGCAACCGGGTGGTGGTCATGAGCGCCCGACCGGGCCGCATCAAATGCGACTGGCCAGTGCCCTTGGCCTACCCGCGCCATTATTCTGTGAAGACCACGCCGCCCTTTGCCGAATTGAAGGCCCGGCTCACCGAAGAAATTCGCATTGAAGTCATGGGGGTCCATTGACATGAGCCGTTTACCGCTGACAGGCATTCGCGTGATCGACGCCAGCGCCGTGCTCATGGGACCGTATGCCAGCCAATGGCTGGCGGATTTTGGCGCCGAAGTCATCAAGGTGGAGCCGCCCGAGGGCGACTCCACCCGACAAACCGGCCCGACCACGGAACGCGGCATGTCGCCGGTGTTTCTGGGAGTGAATCGAAACAAAAAAAGCATCGTCATCGACCTGAAAAAGCCCGCTGGCCAGGCCGCGATGCAAGCGCTTCTTTCGTGCAGTGATGTGTTCATGCACAACATTCGCCCGCAGAAGCTGGCAGGTCTGGGGCTGGACTCCGCCAGTTTGCGCGCGCGCTACCCCCGTTTGGTGCTGGCCAGCCTCTTGGGCTTTCATCAAAATGGGCCCTACGGCGGCAAACCCGCTTACGACGACATCATCCAAGGCATGTCGGGCAATGCCGCCCTGGTCGAGTCGCAGAGCGGCACCGCGCGCTACTTTCCAACCGTTGCAGCAGACAAAACCAGCGGCTTGGTGGCCGCCATGGCCATTTTGGCCGCCCTGACACAACGGCAAACCACCGGGGAAGGTAGCCTGGTCGAAGTCCCCATGTTTGAAACCATGGTGTCGTTCAATCTGGTGGAGCATTTCTACGGCGCCCACTTCGAGCCGGCGCAATCACCCGCCGGCTACCCGCGCGTCTTGGCCCCCTGGCGGCGACCCTACCGCACCCTGGATGGCCATGTCTGCATGATGCCCTACACCGACGCGCACTGGCAACGCTTCTTCACCGCACTGGGTGAGGCCGCCTTGGCTGTCGATGAACGCTTCGCCAGCATGGCTGCACGCACCCGCCACATCGATGCTTTGTACGAAACCACCGGCCAGTTGGTCGCCAAGCAAGACACGGCCTATTGGCTGGCCTTGTGCGAAAAAATTGATGTGCCCGCGGCGCGCATGAACCAGTTGGCAGATTTGCCCCAAGACCCCCATTTGCAAGCCACCGGTTTCTTCGAAACCCTGGAAGACCCCGCCATGGGCAGCTTGCGCTTTCCGGGGGTACCCGTTCATTTTGACGGACAGCGACCGCCCACCCGCACGCCTCCCCGACTGGGCGCCGATACCGAGTCGGTGCTGCGACAAGCAGGGGTTGCAGAGGATCAAATTCAGCAGTGGAAAAAAGAAGGTGCCGTTGGCTTGAAACCAACGTGACAGCCACTGGCCCTGCGCTCGCCAAACTTGCTGAAAATCAGGGCATGCGCACAACAACCCCCCAACGCCTGGGCCAGGGCTTCTACTGGCAAGATTTGCAAGTCGGGCAGGTCTTTGACACGTATCGCCGAACCATCACCGAAACCGACCTGGTCAACTTCATTTCGTGCACCGGCATGCTGGAGGCGATCTTCATCGAAGAAGACTATGCTGGCAGTGCGATTCAGGGGCGCCCTGTGCCTGGCGCCCTCACCTACACCTTGATCGAAGGCTTTATTTTGCAGTCCATGATTCAAGGCACGGGGCTGGCCATGCTGGAGCTGACGCAAAAAATTCTCCACCCTGTCTGCGTGGGTGACACCATTCAAGGCGTGGTCACGGTCAACAACATCAAGCCCACCTCACAACGCGGTCGCGCTGTGGTGACGTCCACCATTGAGGTCTACAACCAACTGGACACCCTGGTCATGACCTACACCGCCGTGCGTTTGCTTGCAGGCCGGCCCGATTGACAACATCCTCAGGAGTTTGAATGATCTTCCATCGACGCATGATTGTGAGCAGTGTGCTGTTGGCATGCTGTGGACTGACGGCTGTGACCTCGGCGCAGGCACAAGCCGCCTACCCAGACAAGCCCATCCGCCTGGTGCTGCCTTTTCCACCCGGCGGCCCCACCGATTTGGTGGCGCGCGTGCTGGCGCAAAAAGTCGGCGAGCAAATGGGCCAACCGGTGCTGGTCGAAAACAAGCCGGGCGCGAACGGCAACATCGCGGCTGACATGGTGGCCAAAGCCCCTGCCGATGGCTACACCGTTTTGTACAACACCTCGTCCATCGCCCTGAGCGCGACGCTGTACAAAAAGCTCAACTACGATGTGCGTACCGATTTCGCACCGATTGCGCTGACCGCCGTGATCCCGCTGGTGCTGGCGGTTCACCCGTCGCTGCCGGTCTACAACGTGCAAGAGTTTTTGAACCATGTGAAGGCCAACCCTGGCAAGTTGACCTATGGCTCAGCCGGCAATGGCAACATCACGCACCTGGGCGCTTACCTGTTGCTGCACAGCCGCGGCCTGCAAGCCACCCACGCGCCCTACAAAGGCAGCGCGCCCGCGTTGACCGACCTGGTGGGTGGCCAAACCCAATTCATGACCGACACCATCAACTCGGCCCTGCCCTTCATTCGCGACAACCGCTTGCGTGCGCTCGCGGTCACCAGTCTGAAGCGCACCACCGTGCTGCCAGAGGCGCCGACCTTGAATGAAACCGTGATGCCAAAGTTTGAAGTGGGCGCCTGGCAAGGCATGCTGGTTCCTGCCAAAACGCCGTCAGACATAGTCAAACGATTGAACGCTGAAGTGATGAAGGCCCTGAACTCGCCCGAGGTCAAAGCCAAGCTGGCGGTGCAAGGCGCAGAGCCGCTGGGCTCCACGCCCGAGGAATACGGCCAGTACATCCAAACTGAAATCGCCCGCTGGGGCCAAGTGGTCAAACTCACGGGCGCAACGCTCGATTAATGTCATCGCTGAAAGGAAATTCACATGAACCTGCGCCGTCGTCTCATTCAGCAACTGGCCGCGGCCAGCCTGCTCGGCTTGGCCTGCCTGGGCCTGGCCAGCGCGCAAGCGCAAGATTTTCCGTCCAAGCCCTTGAAGTTTGTGGTGCCCTTCCCGCCGGGCAGCGGCACCGACACCTCGGCCCGCTACTTCGCCAAAAAATTCACCGAAATCACCGGGCAAACCGTGGTGGTGGACAACAAGCCGGGGGCCAATGGTTTCATTGCGGTGCGCGCCGTGTTGTCGGCACCGGCGGACGGCTACACCGTCTTTGTGGGCAGCAACTCCACGCTGGCCGTCAATGTCGCCTTGTTCAAGTCTTTGCCCTATGACCCGGTCGCCGACTTCTCGCCATTGAGCATGTTGATGCGCTCGCCTGCTCTGTTGATCGTACCGGGCCAAGGCGCACACAAAACCATGTCGGAACTGATTGGCAACGCCAGAGCACAACCTGGCGTGCTGAATTACGGCGCGGGCTCGGCCGGCTACCAATTGATGGCCGAGTCATTCAACGATGCCGCCAAAGTGCAAACCACAGGCGTCCCGTTCAAAGGCGCTTCTGAAGCCGTGACCGCAGTCGCCTCGGGCACCGTGAACCTGGCGTTTGCCGAGATGACCAGCGCGCAAGAACTGGTCAAGAGCGGCAAGCTGCGCGCTTTGGCGGTGGCGTCAGAGAAACGCTCACCCGCTTTGCCGCAAGTGCCGACCGCTTCGGAGGCAGGCTTGCCGGGCTTCACGGCCTACACCTGGGTGGCGGCAGCGGTCTCTTCCAAGACCCCCAAAGAGGAAACCGACAAGCTGGCGGCTTTGTTCACCCGCATTGAAACGCTGCCGGAAACCCGTGAGTTTTATGAGCGCATCGGTGCCGAGGTGATGCGCGGCGGCCCCGAAGAAATGCGCCTGTTTCAAGCCGATGAAATCAAGCTCTGGAAACGCATTGCCACACAAGCCAAGGTGGAGCAACAGTGACGTCTAATGGCGCCCTGTCCAACATTCGCGTGCTCGATTTGTCGCGCGTGCTGGCGGGGCCCTGGGCCAGTCAAGTTTTGGGCGACCTCGGCGCCGACATTTTGAAAGTGGAGCGACCCGGTGCCGGTGATGACACGCGCCTGTGGGGACCGCCATTTTTAAAAGACCCACAAGGCCAACCCACGGGCGAGTCGGCTTACTACCTCTGCACCAACCGCAACAAGCGCTCTCTGGCCATTGACATGGCGCTGCCCGCTGGACAAGCCTTGATTCGCGAGCTGGCCATGCAGTGTGATGTGGTCATCGAAAACTTCAAGGTTGGGGGACTGAAAGCCTATGGGCTGGACGCCGAATCCCTGCGGGCCTTGAACCCCAGGCTGATTTATTGCTCCATCACGGGCTTTGGCCAAACCGGGCCCTACGCACACCGTGCCGGCTACGATTTTTTGATCCAAGGCATGGGAGGCTTGATGAGCGTCACGGGTCGCGGCGACGATCAACCAGGTGCCGGCCCCATGAAGGTGGGCGTGGCCCTGACCGACATCATGACCGGCTTGTACGCCAGCACTGCCATTTTGGCGGCCCTGCAAGCACGTCACTCCACGGGCGAAGGCCAGCACATCGACTTGGCGCTGCTCGATGTGCAAGTGGCCAGCCTCGCGAACCAGGGCATGAATTACCTCTACAGCGGCCAACTGCCCCGCCGCATGGGCAATGCACACCCCAACACCGTGCCTTACCAAGACTTTCCGACCGCCGATGGCCACATGATTTTGGCGATTGGCAACGATGGGCAATTTGCCAAATTTTGCGATGCTGCTGGCTGCTCGGAATGGGCCAGCGATGCGCGCTTTGCCACCAACGCTGCGCGTGTGACACACCGCCAAACCCTGATTCCCCTGATCCAGGCGGTCACCCAAACACGCAACACCCACGCATGGGTGGCCATGCTCGAGAATGTGGGCGTGCCATGCGGCCCCATTCACACGGTGGACCAGGTCTACCAGGACCCGCAAGTTCAAGCGCGGCAGATGACCTTCGACATGCACCACCCGACCGCGGGTCCCATCCCCTTGGTGGCCAACCCGATCCGCATGTCGCAAACACCTGTCGACTACCGCCACGCGCCGCCCATGCTGGGGCAACACACACGCGAGGTGTTGTCGGAGGTCCTGGGAATGACCGAAGACAGCCTCAACGATTTAAAGCAACAAGGAGTGTTCGGATGAGCACGCTGACCTCACTGTCCCCCAACCCCATCCCTGCAGAAGACGAAGCGCTGCGCGAGCCGGTGCGGGCCTTTCTCCAAGAAGCCCTGCGAGACATGCCGGCGCATGTGCGCGCCAAATCCTGGTCGGGCTACAGCCAGGAATTCAGTCGCGAGCTGGGCCGACGTGGCTGGCTGGGCATCACCCTGCCCACGTCTTTAGGCGGTGGCGGTCGCAGTCCGTTTGCCAGGTATGTGTTGGTCGAAGAATTTCTGAATGCGGGCGCGCCCGTGGGCTCGCACTGGATTGCCGATCGCCAAAGCGGCCCTTTGATTCTGAAATACGGCACGCCCGAGCAACAGCAGTTTTACATTCCGCGAATTTGCCGGGGCGAGGCCTTCTTTTGCATCGGCATGAGTGAGCCCAATTCCGGCTCAGACCTGGCCGGCGTCAAAACGCGCGCGACATGCACCGACAAGGGTTGGGTGCTGAATGGTCAAAAAATCTGGACCACCAACGCCCACAATTGCCATTACATGATTGCCTTGGTGCGCACCTCGGGCACCACCGAGGATCGTCACAAAGGCTTGTCACAGTTGATCGTCGATTTGTCCTTGCCAGGCGTCACGGTTCGCCCCATCACCGACTTGTCTGGGGACCAACACTTTTGTGAAGTTTTCTTCGACAACGTGGCCTTGTCTGCTGATGCACTGATTGGCGAAGAAGGCCAAGGCTGGGCGCAAGTCACCGCCGAGTTGGCATTCGAGCGCAGCGGCCCCGAACGCCTCTATTCCAGCATTGTGCTGTTCGATGAGTGGCTGGCGTTTGTTCGCACGCCTGAGGGCCGCAACGAAGCGTCGACCCGCCTGGCCGGCAAGATTTTGAGCCAACTGGCGCCCCTGCGCGCCATGTCGGTGGCCATCACAGAAAAACTCACACGCGGTGAAAGCCCGGTGATTGAGGCCGCGCTGGTCAAGGACATTGGCACCGGCATTGAGCAAGCCATTCCCGCGCTGATTGCCGATGACTTGTTCTCGCGCGATGCGGGCCAAGTTCCGCTGGAACTGTTGAACACCCTCAACTATGTGACCCAGGTAGCGCCGTCGTTCTCCTTGCGTGGCGGCACCCGGGAAATTTTGCGCGGCATGATCGCGCGCGGCCTGGGTTTGCGTTGATCCTTTTTGGGGAGCCTTGAATGGACACACTTTTCTCCGACGCCTTGCGCGATTTGTTGGCCGATCAATGCACGCCGCAGGTGGTTCGCGCGATCGAATCGCAGCCCAACGAACGTCCGTTATGGGATGCGCTTGAATCCTCGGGCTTTGCCGATGCCATGCTCAGCGAGTCGCTGGGGGGCGCGGGCCTGGGCCTGAGCGAGGCCTTTCATCTGTTGGCCATGTGCGGCGCCCACAGCGTGCCCGTGCCGCTGGGTGAAACCATGTGGGCTCGTGCATTGTTGGGGCAACACCAGGTGGCCATTCCCGCGGGCAGCATCACATGGGCCCGCGCGCAAGCTCGCGCACAGGGCGCGTTGCATGCGGACACGGTGCGCATGGGCCGCGTGGCGGATCATGTGATCGTGACAGACGGCACGCAAGCCTGGCTGTTGCCCACCGCCACCGCCGCGCAAAGTGCGGCGGGCTTTCCATTGGATGCCACCCTGACATGGACTGGCGCGGCTGTGGCCCAGGCACAAGCCTTGCCCTTTGTCCCGGATGTGCGCACACTGCAAGCCTGCTTGTACGCCGCACAACTGTCGGGCGCCTTGATGACGGTGTTCGAGCGGACCTTGCAGTACGCCAATGACCGCCAGCAATTTGGCCGGCCCATCGGCAAATTTCAAGCGATACAGCACCATTTGAGCGTCATGTCCGAGCATGCGTTTGCAGCCCGCATGGCTGCACAACTGGGCTGCCAATCAGACACCATCAGCCCCGATCGCTTGCGTGTCGCGGTGGCCAAAGCGCGCACCAGTGAAGCCGCCCTGGAGGTTGCCGCACTGGGTCACTCGATTCACGGCGCGATTGGCTTCACCGCGGAGTTTGACTTGCAGTTGTTGACGCGTCGCCTGCATGTGTGGCGTCAAGCCGCAGGTTCCGAATCGTATTGGCACACCGTCCTGGGCCAAGCCCTGATGGACCGCCCCCAAGCCCAAGCCCTGGATCTCATCCGCGAAGTGTCGGATGTTCATTGAACAAAGGAATCACCCATGAGCACTTTTTTGACCCTGGATCGCCAAGGCCCCATTCTGACCTTGACCATGAATCAACCAGAAACCCGCAATGCCCTGACCGGCAACACCGCGGTGGACGAACTGGTGCAAGCCTGCGCCATGGTCGCCAAGGACAGCAGCATCCGCGTGGTGATCCTGACGGGCAATGGGCCGGTGTTCAGTTCCGGCGGCAATGTGAAAGACATGCAACGCTACCAAACGCAACAACTCACGCCCGATGTCATTCGGGAAGAGTACCGCCAAGGGATTCAACGCATTCCCAAAGCGCTCTACAACCTGGATGTGCCCGTGATTGCGGCCGTCAATGGGCCAGCCATTGGTGCCGGCCTGGATTTGACCTGCATGTGCGACATCCGCATTGCCTCCGACAAGGCCACCTTTGCCGAGAGCTTCGTCAAGGTCGGCATTGTGCCGGGGGATGGTGGCGCTTGGCTGCTGCCCAGGGCCGTGGGCATGTCCAAAGCGTCCGAGATGGCCTTCACAGGTGAGGCACTGAACGCTCAGCAAGCCCTGGCCTGTGGCTTGGTGTCGCGCGTGGTCCCTCACGAAGACCTGCTGAAAGAGGCGCTGGCCTTGGCAAACAAAATCGCCGCCAATCCTGGCGGCGTGTTGCGCATGACCAAACGCCTGTTGCGCGAGGGTGAGCGCAGCAGCCTGGAATCGTTGCTGGAAATGTCAGCCGGCTACCAGGCCATTGCGCACATGACCGATGACCACCATGAAGCGGTGCGCGCTTTTGTGGAAAAACGCCCACCGAAATTCAAGGACTGAATCACTCCGGCTTGACCCCTGCACTGCGCAGGGCGTTGCGCCAACGCTCCACTTCGCTACGCAACAGTTGGCGCAAGGCGTCGGGCGTGGCCTGCTCGGGGGGCACCACCAAGCCACTCATCTCTTGCAGGCGCTGGGTGAAAGCGGGGTCTGCCAAGGACTGGCGCAAGGCGGCAGACAACTTGTCGATGGCGGGCTTGGGCGTGCCCTTGCTGGCGTACAAACCATGCCAGACCGCCAATTGGAAGCCCGGCATGCCGGACTCTTCAAACGTCGGCACCTCGGGCAATGACTTCAACCGCGCCTTGGTGGCCACAGCGATGGGCTTGAGATTGCCCGACTTGATGTGCCCCAGGGTGCTGGCAGGCTGGTCGCAAATGACGTCCACTTGGCCACCCAGCAAATCGTTGAGCGCGGGGCCCGTGCCCTTGTAGGGAACGGCCGTCCATTTCAAGCCGGTTGAAAACTGCAGCAACACCTCGCACAGGTGGGTGGTGGCGCCCACACCTGCCGTAGCGAAGTTCAATTTGCCGGGGTTGGCCTTGGCATAGTCAAACACCGCTTGCAAGTTGTCGCCCGGAAAATTCTTGCGAGCCACCAGGATCATGGGAACTTCGACCAAGGGCCCCACAGGCTCAAAATCCACCAAGGGATCAAAAGGCAATTTGGCGTACAGCGAAGGCGCGCTGGATTGGGCCATGTTGTTGAACAACAGGGTGTAGCCGTCGCCAGGTGCGCGCGCCACTTTGGCCGCACCAATCGTGCCGCCTGCACCGCCCACGTTCTCCACCAGCACACTCTGGCCCAGGTGCTTGCTCATGGTTTGGGCTAGCAATCGGCCAATCACGTCGGTAGAGCCTGCTGGCGGAAAGGGCACCACCATGGACACGGACTTGTTGGGAAAGTCAGCCTGCGCAAAACCTGCGCAATGCGCGCCAAGCGCCAACACCACAGCGGTCAAGCCGCGCAGAACATTGTGAGAGCGAAAAGAAAAAGGAATTTTCATGATGAGACAGGGTCAGAAAGTGAATAAATTTCCAGTCCCTCAGGACCAGAAGCTTGGTAAAGACGCGTGGTGATGGGGTCGTGGCCGGCAATGATGTGATCCGGTGACTCTGCCAAGGTTTCGACCAATTCGAAGGCCCGCAGCATTTCACCCGCATCGGCCACAATTGGAAAAGGCGAGCGCTTGCGCAAGTTCTCCAGGTAGTGCGATGCATCCGACGCCAGCACGATCCAGCCACGCCGGGTGTGCACCCGCACAATTTGCAAGCCACGGGTGTGCCCGCCCACCCAATGCACCGTGATCCCGGGCCTGAGCTCATAGGCACCGTCGTGAAAAGCCAAGCGTTCTTGGAAGTTGGCATAGACCAAGTCGCACACGTCGCTTGGATCGTAAGCGCGGCGCATGAAGGCATGGCGCATTTCCTTGCCGGTGGCATAGGCCATTTCACGCTCTTGCAAATGGAAAGAGGTTTGCGGCAACTTGCGGGTGTTGCCCGCATGGTCATAGTGCGCATGGGTGATGATGGTGTCACGCACATCCTCCAATCGCACCCCCGCCGCTTTCAAGGCGTCAATGGGGCAACGCAGAAAGGTGCGCTTGCGCAAGCGCGCGGCTTCTTCACCAAAGCCGGTGTCCACCAGAATGGTCTCGTCGCCCGAGCGCAAAAACCAGACAAAGTAGTCCATGGACGCGGCTTGGTCGTGCATGTCATCGGCGATGAAGTTTTCCTGGCGACGACGCTGCACCGTGGCATAACGCAGGGCATAGGCTTCCCAGATAGGCGTGGGCATGTGAAACACTCCTTGGCTGTGCGGGTCTACTGTGAGCGCACAAACTTGTGCATGGCGGTGTGGTCCGCACCTTTGTCTAAGGCTTGCTCGGCTTGCGCCCAGGTTTGCAAACAGACATTGGCAAAGCCGCCTGGCGTGCCCATGCGCGCGATGAAACCCTGTGCCGTTTGCAAGTCTTTGCGCATCAACGCAAGCGCAAAACCCGAGTTGTACTTCTCGGACAGCATGAAGTTTTCCACCTTGTGCTCGGTGGTGTTGTTCTTGCCGGTGGAGGCATTGAACACCTGGTTCACCAAGTGCGGGTCGATGCCAAATTTTTCAGCGGCCACCAAGGCCTCACAAACAGCGATCAGGCCTGAAGCAGAGACATAGTTGTTCAGGGCTTTGACCGCATGGCCAGCCCCTGCACCGCCCACATGCACCAAGGTCTTGCCCATGGCTTGCAGCACCGGGCGAACAGGGTCGACATGGGCGGCCTCACCGCCGATCATGATGGACAAGCTGCCGTCGATCGCGCGCTTGACACCGCCTGACACAGGGGCATCCACAAAGTGAAGGCCCAGGGCCGTCAAACGGCTGGCATTCTCGCGCGAGCACACCGGGTCAGACGAGCTCATGTCCAGCACCGTGAGGCCTGGGCGCAATTGCTGGGCCAAGCCTTGCGTCCACAACAGGGCATCGATGACCTTGCTGTCGGGCAGCATCAGGATCAGCACATCCGCCTCAGCGGCTGCGGCCTGAACACTGGCGGCGGCATGAAAACCCGCCTCTTGCGACAGCGTGGCCATGGCGGTCTCGCTCAAGTCGAAGCCCGTCACCGAAAAACCCGCACGCAAGAGGTTGCGCACCATGGGTTGCCCCATCTGACCGAGGCCCAAAAAACCAATGCGAAGCGCCGCCACGTTCAGATCCCCATCTCTTTGAACACTTCCTTGGCATTGCGGAAGCTGTCAATGGCGGCGGGCACGCCACAGTAAATGGCGGTCTGCAAAAACACCTCCTGGATGTCCTCTTTGCTCAGGCCATTGTTCAGGGCGCCGCGCACGTGCAGCTTCAACTCATGTGGCCGGTTCAACGCGGTCAGCATCGACAAATTGATGATGCTGCGGGTGCGACGGTCCAGGCCCGGACGGTTCCAGATTTCATTCCAGCAATATTCCGTGACCAACTCTTGCATGGGCTGGTTGAAGGCATCGGCATTCTTGATGGCGTTGTCGACATACTCGGCGCCCAGCACTTCGCGGCGGGTTTTCAGGCCTTTGTCAAAAGATTCTTGGTTCATGCAATAACTCCAGGTTGAGAGGGTTGGGAAATTTTTTCAAACACACCCAGCGCTGCTTGTTCAGCGTTCTGGACATGGCGATCAGCGATCTTTTGGGCGCCTGCGGCATCCTTGGCTTGGATGCACGCCAGCATGGCATCGATTTCTTTCAGGCTTTGGGGCAAGCGCTCGGGCAGCATCAGGGACGTGGCCCGCAGCAGGCTGACACGCGACAACAGCGCGCCCAGGATTTCCTGGACCAGGGCATTGCCGCAACCGCCCAGCAAGATGCTGTAGAACTCTGCCTTGGCCTCCAGCACGCCGGCACGGTTGTTTTTTTGACCCGCCTCGCGCAGGCGCTTCACCGCTTTGGCCAAAGCCTTCACTTGTTCGTCTGAAGCCAGACGGGTGAACTCATGGGCCGCAAAGCCCTCGAGCAAGCGTCGCATCGCGTACAGGTCACGGGCTTCGGCCAGGGTCATGCGCGCCACCTCCGGGCCGCGGTGGGGCACGATGACAATCAGTTTTTCAGCTTCCAGGCGCCGCAAAGCTTCGCGCAAAGAGGGACGGCTCACGCCCAGCATTTCGCACAACTCGCGCTCCACCAACTTTTGCCCAGGCGTGAGCACGCCGCTCACAATCGCTTGGCGCAGCTGGTTTTCAACCTGCGAGCGCAGGGTTTCCGCTTTGACCTGGGGAAGCAACAACGTCATGCAGCGCATGCTATTTTTTGTCTGACAATTTGTCAATTACCTTGACGCTCCCGGCGCCCAATTCCATAATTCCGTGTCAGAACACAGGAGACATTCATGCGTCAACGCCTTGGGCTGCTGGCCCTACCCTTTCTTTTGTCCATCGCCAGCGTCAGCCTGGCAGCCGACTACCCCACGCGCCCCATCACCGTGGTGGTCCCACAGGCCACCGGCGGCACCAATGACATCGTGGGGCGCATGGTGTCGCAAAAGCTCGGGGAAGTCATGGGGGCCAGCGTGGTGGTGGAAAACAAGCCGGGGGCAGGTGGCAACATTGGCACCAGCTATGCGGCCAAGGCTGCAAAAGACGGCCACACCTTGATGCTCACGGTGTCCTCGGCGCAAGCCATCAACCCCTGGCTCTACAAGTCCCCCGGCTTTGACCCCGTCAAAGATTTCACCCCCATTTCCTTGATCGGCGCCGTGCCCAATGTGCTGGTGGTGCATCCTTCGTTTCCAGCCAAAACGCTGAAGGAATTCATCGACTTGCTCAAAACAAAACCAGCGAGGCATTTTCAGTATGCGTCTGCAGGCAATGGCACCTTGAACCATTTGCTGGGCGAGATGCTGGGCAGCTATGCCGGCGTCTCTCTGCAACACGTGCCCTACAAGGGCGTGGCCCCTGCCATCAATGACGTCTTGGGGGGGCAGGTTCCCATTGCCTTTGCCACGCCAGCTTCGGTGCTGCAACACATCCGCTCTGGCAAGCTGGTTGCTTTGGGCGTGAGCACGCCACAGCGCTCGCCCAGCTTGCCCCAGGTGCCTGCGATCGGGGAGTTGTTGCCAGGCTACAGCGGCTCGTTGTGGATTGCGATGTACGCCCCCCGAGGCATTTCCGCCGACATTGAAGCGCAACTTCAAGCAGCCATGAAAAAGACACTGGAGCAGGCGGACCTGAAGGAAAAGCTGGTCGCCCAAGGGGTTGAGTTGTCGAATGCCACCCCGGCACAATTGGCCAGCTTGCTGCAAGAAGACTTGGCACGCTGGTCCAAAACCGTCAAAGAGTCTGGTGCCACCATTGACTGAGAAAGCTTGGCATGATTCGATTTGACCCCTCCTTGCAAGGACCGCTGAGTGACGTGCGCGTGGTCGACATGTCACGCCTGGTCGCAGGCAACATGCTGACCGCCTACTTGGGAGACTTTGGCGCCGATGTGATCAAGATCGAGCGTGCCGGTGAAGGCGATGATTTGCGACGCTGGCGCGAAAGCGGGCAAGCCATCTACTGGAAGGTCTATGGCCGCAACAAACGCTCCATGGCTTTGGACTTGAAATCTGAGCCCGACATGGCCGCGCTGAAAAAGTTGATTGCGCAATCACACATCCTGGTGGAAAACTTTGTGCCGGGTGGCCTGGAAAAAATGGGGCTGGCACCAGACATCCTTCACGCCCTCAACCCCGCCTTGGTGATTGTGAGAATTTCCGGCTGGGGACAAACCGGGCCCTACCGCCACAAACCGGGGTTTGGCACGCTGGTGGAAGCCATGTCCGGCTTCGCTTACATGAACGGCTTTCCGGACAACCCCCCTGCACTGCCGCCATTGGCGTTGGCCGACATGATTGCAGGCGTCTATGGGGCGGCCGGAGTCCTCACCGCCTTGCGTGTGGCCGAGCGTCAAGGCCGCGGTCAAGTGGTGGACCTGTCGCTGTTTGAGCCCATCTTCTCCGTGATCTCTTCCGAGGCAGCCAAGATACGCTTGACCGGCGAACCCACCTTGCGGGCGGGCAATCAGTCGACCCATACCGCGCCGCGCAATGTTTACGGGTGCAGCGATGGCGGATTTGTGGCCTTGAGTGGTTCCATGCAATCCATGGCCATGCGCATTTTCGACACCATCGGTCGGCCAGAGTTGAAAGACGACCCGCGCTTTGCCACCAATGACGCTCGGGTGGTGCACCGTGAGGCGCTCGACCAATTGATTGGCGACTTCATTGCCGCCCGCAGCACGGCCGAGAACCTGGCCTTGTTTGAAGCGGCACATGTCACTGTGGGGCCCGTGTGCTCCATGGCCGACCTGATGGAGCACCCCTACACGCGTGGCCGCGAGGCGCTGGTCGACTTGGAGGACAGCGACATGGGCAGCGTGCCCATGCACAACATCGTGCCCCGCCTGAGTGAAAGCCCAGGTGGATTTCGACGGCCTGCGCCCAAACTGGGAGAGCATACGCGCGAAATTCGGGATGAGCTGGGTCTTTAATCTGCAGCGCGCGCCTTCACGGGAGACAGTATTTTCTTGATGCGGCCGTCCAGAATGTCAAAGTAAACGGGCTGAAAGAAAAACTCTTCTGGCTGCAGAGGGGTCTCGGGCCGGGGGCCGCTGGGTTTGTATTTGAGAATTTGAAACAAATAAAAGTTCAAGGCTGAAATGAATTCCGAAAACCTCTTCACCTGGACATCAGACGCCAGGACGACCATTTTGGATTGGCTTGGCAAAACGTCATCGCATCGCAACTCGACCGCACAATTTTTATCGCGGTAAAGGTAGCCGTACTGCTCAAAGTTATAGAACAATCTGGCCCGATGCTTGTCGGACACTGCACTTTCCACCAGGATTTTTTGGGGATAGATTTTGAAATAACTCATCAAACAGAATGCTAAAGAATTCCTTCTTCACACCGGTAAGTTGAGCTCACAATTCAAGCTACTCGCACCCAACCTTTGAGCAAAGTCTTTTATGCGCATCCTTCCTTCCAACCAACCCTTGCCTGTGTGGCGCTCCATTTTGTTTGTGCCAGCGGTCAGTGACCGCTTTGTGGAAAGCGCGCTCAAGCAAGAGGCCGATGTCTTGCAAATCGACCTGGAGGACAGCGTCGGCCCCGACCAAAAAGAATTTGCCAGAGCGCGTGTGGCGGCCATTGCCGATCGCTTTGCCCTTGCTGGTCGACAAGTGACAGTGCGCGTGAACCGCCCCTGGCGACTCTTGGTTCGAGACCTCGAGGCTGTGGTTCGGCCGAGTGTGCTGGCCGTGGCCTTGCCCAAGGTTCCGGATGCGGCCTTTGTCCAGTCGGTGAGCGAAGTGCTGGACGAACTAGAGCATGAAAACCGCATGGTCAGGGGCCACACCCGCATCATTGCCATGGTGGAAGATGCGCAGGGTTTGGCGGCCATGAATGAAATCGCGGCCGCCCACCCACGCGTCATTGGCCTGATTGTGGGCGCGGAAGATTTGGCCGTGTCGCTGCAAATGAGCGTGGACGATGATGGGCTCTATGTGCCCAATGTCATGGCCGTCGCAGCGGCAAGGCGCGCTGGCGTTTTGCCCATTGGCTTCATTGGCTCGGTGGCAGACTTCAAAGACCAGGACCGATTCCGTGCGCGCATCCGGCGCGCGCGCAAACTCGGGTTTGAAAGCGCCTTTTGTGTGCACCCCAGCCAGGTGCCCATTTTGAACGAAGAGTTTGCCCCCTCCGCCGCAGAGGTGGCGCATGCAGAGGCGGTCATCGCGGCGTACGAGGCACAAATGAGCAGCGGCAAAGCCGCTTTTTCCTTCAATGGCCGCATGGTCGACTTGCCCGTGGTGGACCAGGCCCGTCAAATTGTTCGACGCCACCAAGCGGTGCAAGCCAAATGAGCCTGCGCCAGCTGGGCAGCGCCCTGCTGTTTTGCTTGGCATGTGCAGCGGTCGCACAAACCCCTGGCGGGATGGCCAACAGCCATTCCACCAGCAACACCCCCAAGGTCAGTGTTTCCGGCATCGGCACAGGTTTTGTGGTCGCCGATGGCTACTTGCTCACAGCCCTGCATGTCGTTCGGGATCCCGGCAGCGTTTGGGTGGGCCCCTTTGAGGGCAAGCGCTGGTCCAAGGCGGAAGTGGTGGCCAGCGACACCGCATTGGACTTGGCCTTGCTGCGCGCCAAATTTTCTGCGCCTGTCTTGTCCTTGGCCGCATGGGCTGAGGTACCGGTGGGCCTGGAGGTTTCCGTCATTGGCTATCCGCAGCCCCGCCTGCAAGGCCTGAGCAAAAAAATCACCCAGGGCATCGTCAATGGCAACCGAAGCGATCGCAATGAGAGCTTTGATGCCGGCTTTTTTCAGCTGAGTGCCGAGATCTCCAAGGGGAACTCAGGCTCGCCGGTCCTGTCGCCCGAGGGCTGGGTGGTGGGCATGGTCCAAAAGAAACTCGACGCGCTGAGCGTCGCGTCCAAAGTCAATGATTTGCCGGTCAATGTGAATTACGCGCTGAAGTCTTCCGAGCTGATCGCTTTTTTACAGAAGGCTGGCCTGACGCCGCAGATCAAAGCGCTGAACCCAGACTTCTACCAGCGGCCCTACAAAGTGTTTGCGCAAACTCAGGGCAGCATCTGGACCGTGGCCGTCCTGAAGGGGCTGACAACGACCGAGAGCTTGCCGCTGCCGACCACCCCGCCTTGAAAATCCCCTCCAATTCGATGAGTGATTGGGCCAGGTGGTTTACCAAACGCATTTTTTCATCTAAGCTATGCACTCGTTGATAACTTGATCAAGAAAATCATGAGACTAGGCTACTTCACCATGCCCGTGCACCCCGCCACGCGCAACCCGACCGATACCTTGCGCGAAGACCGCGAGATCATCATTTTGGCGGACGAGCTCGGCTTTCACGACGCCTTTGTGGGCGAGCACCTGACCGACCTGATTGAGAACGTGACCAGCAGCATGGTGTTCCAAGCCACGCTGATTCATTCCACGAAAAACATCCGCTTGGGCACCGGTACCACCAATTTGTCGCACCTGCATCCTGTGCTGGTGGCTTGTCATGCGGCCATGTTTGATCACCTGTCTGAGGGCCGCTTCATTTTGGGCGTGAGCCCAGGCGCACTGCCCTCGGATGCCGAGGCCCTGGGCATTTTTGATGAAGACCGCAACAAGATGTTTGCGGAATCCATCGAGGTGATTCTGAAAATTTGGGAATCGGATCCCCCCTTCAACATCGATCTGCCAGACAACCGCTTCAAAGTGTCCACCATGAAGACGCTGGACGACTTTTCTCACACCGGCAAGATGTACAAGCCTTACCAACGCCCCCGCCCCGAAATCGTGGGCACGGTGGTGGCACCCTACTCCAAAGGCGTGATTGCCATGGGCGAGAAAGACTTCCACCCGATGTCGGCCAACTTCTTGTATGACAAGTGGCTGCAATCGCATTGGGACAACTATGCTCAAGGCAAAGCCAATGTGGGCCAAGTGGCATCGCGCAGCGACTGGCGTGTGGCCCGAACCATCATGGTCCACGATGACGAGAAAGTGGCCAAGAACTATGGCCGCGAATCCGATCAGAGCCCTTACCGCTTTTATTACCGCAACCTGCACCACAAACTGCGCAAGGGCAAGCGCGATGCCGTGTTCTCACATGACGGACAGGTGCCCGAAAACCCAACCCCCTTGGACGACATTTTGGACAACCTGGTGATTGCCGGTGGCGTGGGCGAAGTGGTCGAGAAAATCCTCGCGCTGCATGAGCAGTTGGGCGGCTTTGGCGAGCTGGTTTACGCTGGCCTGGACTGGACCGACCCGGTGTTGGCGCGCCGCTCCATGGTGCTGATGGCTGAGCAAGTGATGCCACGCGTGCGCCAGGCTTTGGGACAATAACCAACCATTTTTGACCTGGAACCAACATGAGCCATCCACCCCTGGGATCCCCTTCACTCGATCGCTTGCCCGAAATTCCGGACGCCCAGATGACGGCCGAACAAAAGGCCGTCATGGACGAAATCGCCAGCGGCCCCCGCGGCCGCATTGGCGGGCCCTTCATTCCTTTGATGCGCAGTCCCGAGCTGATGAATCGCCTGCAAAAGGTGGGCGAATACCTGCGCTACCACAACACCATGGGTTTGAGAAACTCTGAGTTTGCGGTGTTGGTGGCTGCGCGTCATTGGTCACAGCCCATTGAGTGGTCGATTCACCGCCCCATTGCCGAGCGCGAAGGCATTGCCCCCGCCATTTGCGATGCCATCGCCGAGGGCCGCCGCCCGGACGGCATGAATGCCGATGAGTCACTGATTTATGACGCGCTCGAGGAGCTGCGGAGCAACCGCTCCATCAGCGACGTGACCTACCAAAAAGCCTTGGCACGGTTTGGCGAGCAAGGCGTGATCGACCTGGTCGCCCACTACGGCTACTACAGCCTGCTGGCCATGGTGATGAACGTGGCGCGCACCGCCTTGCCCGGCGGCGCAACTTCAGGTCTGAAAGCCTTTCCGGGCTGAGGCTCAGCCGAAGGCTTCCAGGGTCTGGCCACCGGCCTGCACCGGGTTGGCGTGAATCAGGATCACGGCCAACACGCAGGTTTCGGTGCCCCGATTGATCCAGTTGTGAACGGTGCCACGCTGCACCATCACGTCGCCGGCCTTGAGGTGAACTTCCTCGCCGGTTTCCAACTCCATGTCGATCTCACCTGACATCACCACGATGTAGTCGATGCTGTTGGTGCGGTGCACGCGCTTTTCCAAGCCAGGGCGGAAATCCAGAATGCGAAAGACGCTGCCATTTTCAATGGTGGAGAATTTTCCGGCACGCTTGCCGCCATCGTCCTCGCCGTCGTTGTCTGCAGGCGAGGTGTCGGTGGTCCAGACATTGCACACAAAGGCATTGCCACGACCGGGTCGGAAATGCGAGCACACCTCGTCAATTTTGACCACGGCGCGGCCGTTGTCATCGTGTCCGGTGACGACGCGGCGAATTTTGGGAACGTTTTCCATGCTGCTTTCTCCAAAAAAGAAAGGGTCTGGCCTTGTGCTCAAGACCTGACCCCATGCGCCAATGCGCGGGCAATGCGATGACGTTGAATGGTGGTTTTGGGCACTCGAAAGGGGAACCAGGAGCGCACGTCCTCTTCAAGCCCAATGCCATGCATGTAATTGTAGATGGCTTTCTTCAGGCCTACGCCCAGGGCCTCGTGATCGACACCCGTTGGGTCGACAAAGGCCACATCGTTCTTGGCAAAATTTCCGGGCGGCAAGGGCTGCAAGCTGACGCCATACTCTTCTGGATTCAGGCCAACCGGCGAATGAACGGTGCAGACAAAGCGATGAAAGAAACCGCTTTGAATGCAGCCATTCACAAACAGCTGGCGCACCAGCTCCAGGGCGTCGACCGTGTCTTGAACGGTTTGCGTGGGAAAGCCATACATGAGGTAGGCATGCACCAGAATACCCGCCTCGGAGAAAGCTCGGGTCACACAAGCCACTTGGTCGACCGATACGCCCTTTTTCATCAAGGCCAACAAACGATCTGACGCCACTTCCAGTCCGCCCGACACGGCAATGCAGCCACTGTCGGCCAACAACTGGCAAAGGTCCGGGGTGAACGTTTTTTCAAAACGGATGTTGCCCCACCAGGAAATGCCGGTCTGGCGCGCGATCAGCTCGGTGGCCAGCGCTTTCAAGGCCTTGGGAGGTGCCGCTTCATCGACAAAATGAAAACCGGTTTGTCCCGTCTCTTGGACGATGGCGTCGATGCGATCGGCCAGCACCGAAGCCGAGGCGCCTTCGTAGCGCGAGATGTAATCCAGGGACACATCGCAAAAGCTGCACTTCTTCCAATAACAACCATGCGCCACGGTCAGCTTGTTCCAGCGGCCATCGCTCCACAAACGGTGCATGGGGTTGAGCATGTCCAGCAGGGACAAGTATTGGGGCAGCGGCAAGCCATCCCAAGTTGGCGTTCCCACTTCGGCAAAGGCAATGTCGGCTTCCATCATGTTGATGTAGCGCACCTCTCCCGAAGCCGCATCGCGCACAAAGGTGCGCACCAAGCGCTGCGCAGAGCGCTGGTCTTGAAGGTGTTCGATGAGTGACAGCAAGGGGCGCTCGCCCGCATCCAGGGTCACATAGTCCACAAAGTCAAACAGGCGCGGCTCTTTGAGTTCTCGCAACTCGGTGTTGACGAAGCCACCGCCCAGCACAATGCGCGTCTGCGGCGCGTGCTTTTTGATGGTTTGAGCGATGCGCAGCGCGGCGTACACCGTGCCGGGAAAAGGCACCGACAACACCACCAAATCGGGCGTGTGCCGTTGCACAGCAGACAAGGTCAGCGACTGCAACACCTCGTCCACCAGGGTCGGTGGGGCGCCCAAGGCCTGGGCCAAGGGCTCAAACGTGGGCTGACTGCCCGCCAAGGACTCGGCATAGCGGACAAACTCGAAGCGATCGTCGACCGCATCGCGCAAGACGTCAGCCAGGTCGTTCAGGTAAAGCGTGGCCAAGTGCTTGGCGCGATCGGTCTGACCCAGCGCGCCAAAAGCCCAGCCCAAGGGGTCGCCGCCTTCGTCATCCACATACACATCGAGTGAGGCAAAGCGCGGCCCCTCCGGCAAGTATTGCCGGCTCACAATGCGGTGCGCCAAGGTGGCATCACGGCCCTGAAGAAAGGCGATCACGGGCTCGACCGTTTGCAAATACCGGGCTTGTTGCGCCGCAAAAGACTGGACGCTGGCCGTTTGTTTCGAGAGGGGAAGGGCCTTCACACACGCGACCACACGCTGCAAACCCTCTTTGGAGAGCAAGGACAGCACCAGCGCCAGGGCAAGGTCTTCTTGCACAGCCGGCACGCCGCGCGAACGCAGAAAGCCCGTCAAGTAGGCGGTTGACGGGTACGGCGTATTCAATTGCGTCATCGGCGGGATGACGGACAGCACGTGAAACGCAGCAGTGGGCATATCTTCCAAGCAACAGTGCCAAGGATGCAAAAAGGGTTAGCAGAGATGACTCTGCTAACCCTTGGAATAAATGGTCGGCGTGGCGGGATTCGAACTCGCGACCCCTTGCACCCCATGCAAGTGCGCTACCAGGCTGCGCTACACGCCGATCAAGAATGAAATTATAACCTGAGAGAAAGCCTGTTTAAACCAGCAAGGCACGAATTTCACGAAGTTCGCGACGCAAGAGTTGCAGCTTGGGCAAGTCGGTGGTGATGCCCGCCAAATTCCAGGTGTCGATCAAGGTGCTTTCGTCCAGGCCAGGCTCTGCCTCGAGCACCTCCACGCCATGGAGCATGACTTCACCCGCACGGCGCTTTTCACGCTCGTGCTGAACAATTTCCTGCAGCTTGTTGCGCGCGCCGCTGATGGTGAAGCCCTGGTCGTAGAGCAGGTCGCGAATTCGGCGAATCATCAGCACCTCGTGGTGCTGGTAATAACGCCGGTTGCCACGGCGCTTCATGGGGCGCAGCTGCGTGAACTCTTGCTCCCAATAGCGCAGCACGTGCGGCTTGACGCCGCACAACTCGCTCACCTCACCGATGGTGAAGTAGCGTTTGGCAGGAATGGGGGGGAGAGAAATCTCCATGAAATCAGTGGCTTCCTAAAGGGAGCGCAGAGGTTACACGAAGACGGGGCAAAAGGTAAGGGGGTGCCCAAAATATTTGAGCGAAACCCTCAGCGTCAGGCGAATGTCAGCCCTCTGCCGTCTCGCCCTGGATCTGTTCCTTCAGTTTGTGGCTGGCATGGAAAGTCACCACGCGGCGCGCGCCAATGGCCACTTCTTCGCCGGTCCGCGGGTTGCGCCCCGGGCGCGGCGCCTTGGTGCGAATCTGAAAGTTGCCGAAGCCAGAAATCTTGACATCCTCGCCCTCCACCAGCTGTTGCGCGATCAAGTCGAAGAAGGCGTCAATCATGTCTTTGGACTCGCGCTTGTTCAAGCCAATTTGCTCGAACAACAACTCAGCCAATTGGGCCTTGGTCAGCGCGGGCGTTTCAAGCGTGTCGAATGACAGTTCCATAAAGTCTTTCTTAAGCGCGCAAACGTGCGCCCACATCACGCGCCAATTGCGCGAGGACGGCCTGCATGGCCGCATCGATTTGCCCGTCGGTGAGCGTGGCTTCGTCGCTGTTCAGGGTCAGGCGAACGGCCAGGCTCTTTTCGCCGTCCGACAGTCCGGCTGCGGCCTGCTTGGGGCGGTAGACGTCAAACAACAGGGCATCGCGCAACAGCCCTTGCGTGGGCGCCGCATGAATGGCCTGCATGAGCGCGGCATGCGTGACCGACTCGTTGACAATCACGGCGATGTCGCGCTCGACCGCTTGGAAACGGGAAACGTTTTGGAAACTCGGGACGGCGCGATGCAAGACCGCATCGAGCTCAAGTTCAAACATCACCGGGGCCTGGGGCAGATCCCAAGCTTGGCGCCAGCGAGGATGCAACTCGCCCACATGCCCGATGACGCGCTCGCCCAAGCGTACGCGGGCACAACGCCCCGGGTGCATGCTGGGGTGGACCGCCGCTTCGAAACTGAGCACGGCAGGCGCCAGCAAAGCCTGGACATCGGCTTTGGCGTCATAAAAATCGACCGCCTGCTCTTTTGCGCCCCATTGCAGGGGTTGGGCCGGGCCATAGGCCATGCCAGCGACGCGCATGGGCTGGTCAAAGCCTTCCACCGTCTCGTCGCTGCTCTTGACGCTGGCATCTTTGCGGAACACGCGGCCAACCTCGAACACGCGCACACGGGTGGCTTTGCGGTCGGTGTTGAATTTCACAACTTGCAGCAAATTGCCCAACAGCGACGATCGCATGACGCTCATCTGGCTGGCAATCGGGTTGAGCAGGCGTATCGGGTCGGCATTGCCGGCGAGCTCTCGCTCCCAGCGCTCTTCCACAAAGCTGTAGTTGATGGTTTCCTGGTAGCCCAGGCCCGCCAATTGGCGACGCACGGCATAAGGGCTGCGGCTGGCTTCGGCCCGCAAGCGCGCGGTGATGGGTGCGCGCGGCGGCGTGGTGGGCAATTGCTCATAGCCCACCATGCGCGCGATTTCTTCAATCAGGTCTTCTTCGATCTGCAGGTCAAAGCGGAACGAGGGCGGCGTCACCGTCAGGGTGCCCTCCCCTTCACTCACGGGCAAACCCAGCCCGCGCAGGGCTTGGGCCATGCGCGCTTGGGTCAAGTCCATGCCAATGACCTTGACCGCACGGGCCACGCGCAGCGTGACCGGTGCGCGTTCGGGCATGTTCACTTGCTGGTCGTCGATCGGGCCACAGGCGGTGTCGGCCGTGCCACAAATGTCGATCACCAACTGGGTGATGCGCTCGATGTGCTCCACGGTCAGTTGGGGGTCGACACCGCGCTCGAAACGGTGCCCGGCGTCGGTGGAGAAGTTGAAGCGGCGTGAGCGGCCGGCCACCGAGGTGGGCCACCAAAACGCAGCCTCGATGTAAATATTGCGGGTGTCATCGGACACGGCGGTGGCGTCACCGCCCATGATGCCGGCCAAGGACTCGACTTGCACATCGTCGGCGATGATGCCCACTTTGTCGTCCAGGCTCACCGTGTTGCCGTTCAGCAGTTTGAGCTGCTCGCCCACACGCCCCCAACGCACGTCCAAGCCGCCGTGGATTTTGTCCAGGTCGAAAATATGCGAGGGGCGCCCATATTCGAACATCACATAGTTCGAAATGTCCACCAAGGGGCTGACGCTGCGCTGGCCGCAACGCGCCAAGCGGTCCACCATCCAGGCCGGTGTGGCGGCTTTCGGGTTGACGCCCTTGACCACGCGGCCACTGAAGCGGCCACACAAATCGGGTGCGCTGATCTTGACAGCGAGCCGATCCGTCAGAGAGGCTGGCACGGCTGGGAAGGACGGCGTTGTTAGCGGCGTGCCTGTCAGGGCAGACAATTCGCGGGCAATGCCATACACGCTCAGGCAATGGGCCAGGTTGGGCGTGAGCTTGAGGGTGAACAGCGTGTCATCCAGGCGCAAATGCGCACGAATGTCTTGGCCCACCGTGGCGCTTTCATCCAGCTCCAGCAGACCGCCGTGGTCTTCGCTCAGCTTGAGTTCACGGGCGGAGCACAACATGCCCTGGCTTTCAACGCCGCGCAGCTTGCCCAGCTTGATGAGAAAAGGCTTGCCATCTTCACCGGGCGGCAGCTCGGCGCCCACCAAGGCACAGGGAATTTTGATGCCGGCACGCGCATTGGGCGCGCCACAGACGATGTTCAGCAAGCTGCCTTGCCCCACATCGACCTGGCACACGCGCAGGCGATCGGCATTGGGGTGTTGCACAGCTTCTTTGATCTCGCCGACCACCACTTTGCTGAAGGGCGGCGCCACAGGCTGAAGCTCTTCAACTTCCAACCCCGCCATGGTGAGCGTGTCGGCCAGTTGCTGGGTGGAAATGGGGGGGTTGCAGAATTCGCGCAACCAGGATTCAGGAAATTGCATGACAGGTCTCGCGGCTTACTGGAACTGGCGAAGGAAACGAATGTCGCCGTCGAAAAACAGGCGAAGGTCGTTCACACCGTAACGCAACATGGTCAAGCGGTCCGGCCCCATGCCAAAGGCAAAGCCAATGAAGCGCTCGGGGTCCAGCCCCATGTTGCGCACCACGTTCGGATGCACCTGGCCCGAGCCGGCCACTTCGAGCCAACGCCCCGCCAGCGGTCCGCTGGCGAATTGAATGTCGATTTCGGCACTGGGCTCGGTGAACGGGAAAAAGCTGGGGCGGAAACGAAGCGTCAAGTCGTCGCTCTCAAAGAAAGTGCGGCAAAAATCGGTGAACACCACCTTCAAATCCTTGAAGCTCACGTTCTCGCCAATCCACAGGCCTTCGCACTGGTGGAACATGGGCGAGTGGGTGGCATCGCTGTCCACACGGTAGGTGCGGCCAGGGGCAATCACGCGAATCTCCGGCATGCCCTGCCCTGCATCCAGCTGCGCCTTGTAGCGCTTGACGTGTTGCACGGCATGGCGAATTTGCATGGGGCTGGTGTGGGTGCGCAGCAAAAAGCCGCCTTCCACATAAAAAGTGTCATGCATCGAACGCGCCGGATGGTCTTCAGGCGTGTTGAGCGCGGTGAAGTTGAACCAGTCGGTTTCAATCTCCGGGCCCTGTGCCACGTCGAAGCCCATGGAGCCAAAAATCGCCTCAATGCGCTCCAGGGTCAGGCTCACAGGGTGCAAACCGCCGCCCGCATGGGTGCGACCGGGCAAGGAGACATCGAGGGCCTCGGCCTTGAGTTGGGCGTCGAGCTCGGCATCGGCCAGGGCTTGACGGCGCGCATTCAGGGCCGCCTCAATCGCTTGCTTGGCCAAATTGATGGCGGCACCGCGGGACTTTTTCTCGTCCACGCTCAGGCTTGCCATGCCTTTCATCAACTCGGTGATGCGGCCGGCCTTGCCCAGGAATTGGGCCTTGGCGTTTTCAAGGTCGGCCGGGGTGGCGCTTTGTGAAAAAAGCGCTTGCGCCTGGGCCACCAGGGAATCCAGCTCGTTCATGGTGTCTCGTCGTTCGAAATGAAAAAAGGGATTGAAGCCTGTGGAAGCCTCAACCCCTTCTTTGGGTTAGCCCGCAGCGGGGATCAAGCAGCCAGCTTGGCTTTGACTTGTTCCACGATGCTGCCAAAAGCGGCCTTGTCATGGACTGCCAAGTCGGCCAACACCTTGCGGTCGATGGCGATGGCAGCCTTTTTCAGGCCGTTGGCGAATTGGCTGTAGGTCAGACCGCACTCACGGGCTGCCGCGTTGATACGGGCAATCCAGAGCTGGCGGAACACGCGCTTCTTGGCGCGACGGTCACGGTAGGCATATTGCCCAGCCTTCATCACCGCTTCTTTGGCGATGCGGAAGACATTGCCGCGGCGACCGCGGAAACCTTTGGCAAGGGCGAGAACTTTTTTATGGCGGGCGCGAGCCGTTACACCACGTTTTACGCGAGGCATGTGATTACTCCTTGTTCGTCAATGGGTTACAGGCCTGCCATGGGCAGCATCTGGGCCATGTGACCCATGTTGGTCTCATGCACAGCCACGGCGCCGCGCAGGTGACGCTTGTTCTTGGTGGTCTTCTTGGTCAGGATGTGACGCTTGAAGGCTTGTCCGCGCTTGACGGAACCACCTGGACGAACACGAAAGCGCTTTTTCGCGCTGCTCTTGGTCTTCATTTTGGGCATTTGTATGCTCCTTTTGTTGTGCTCATGAGGCGCTGCGAACCTTACGCAGACTTGGAGGGGCCCTGAGTCACTTCTGTTGCGTCGCCTTTTATGCAGCCGCCGCGGGTTGCGCGGTGTCTGCAGCGGGTTTGGCGGCGCCACCCGATTTCTTCTTGCCCGGCGCAATCATCATGATCATCTGCCGGCCTTCCAGCTTGGGGAACTGCTCGACAACGATCAGGTCCGCCAACTCGTCACGGATGCGCTGCAACAGCGCCATCCCCAATTCCTGGTGCGTGATTTCACGACCGCGAAAACGCAGCGTGATCTTGCACTTGTCACCCTCATCCAAGAAGCGCTTGATGTTGCGCAACTTGATGTTGTAGTCACCATCGTCGGTCCCAGGTCGGAATTTGATTTCCTTGACCTCAATGACCTTCTGTTTGGCTTTCGCTTCCGCTGCCTTCTTTTGCTCTTGGTACTTGAACTTGCCGTAGTCCATCAATCGGCACACAGGCGGATTGGCCGTGGCGGCAATTTCAACCAGGTCGACGTCCAAATCACCGGCCATGCGCAGGGCTTCTGCCAGGCTGACGATTCCAATGGGCTCATTTTCAGGGCCGGACAATCGGACTTCCGGGGCCATGATTTCCCGGTTCAGGCGGTGTTTGCGTTCCTCGCGCTGGCGGCGATCGCGAAATTCAGTAGCGATGGTGAGAATCCTTTATCAACACGAAGCCTCGAATGAACGAGGCCACTAAACGCCAACGCAGTGACGCACACTTGGGGCCAGTCTCCAGGGAAATCAGCTCTTGTGGGCGATGTCGGAAGCAATCTTTTCAGCAAAGGCTTCAAGCGACATCACACCGAGGTCTTGGTTACCTCGGGCGCGCACTGCGACGGCACCAGCCGCCTTTTCTTTCTCGCCGACGACGAGGATGTAAGGCAGCTTTTGCATCGAATGCTCGCGTATTTTATACGTAATTTTCTCGTTGCGCAGGTCCAAATCGACCCTAAGCCCTTGATTTTTCAGCTTTTTCGCGACACTTTGGGCATATTCGGCCTGGGAATCGGTGATGTTCAGCACCGCCACCTGCACCGGCGCCAGCCAGGTTGGCAGGGCCCCGGCGTGCTGCTCGATCAGGATGCCGATGAAACGCTCGAGGCTGCCCACGATGGCGCGGTGCAGCATCACAGGGCGTTGGCGTGAGCCATCTTCGGCCACAAATTCTGCGTCCAGGCGCTCCGGCAGGTTGGGATCGACCTGGATCGTGCCGCATTGCCACTGGCGACCCAGCGCGTCTTTCAGGGTGTACTCGATCTTGGGGCCGTAGAAGGCGCCCTCACCCGGCAGGTATTCAAACTCGCAGCCCGAGGCACGCAGGCCTTCTGCCAGCGCGCTTTCGGCGCGGTCCCAGCTTTCATCGGTGCCGATGCGCTTTTCCGGGCGGGTCGAGAGTTTGTACAAAATTTCGGTGAAGCCAAAGTCTTGGTAGACCTTGCGCAACAAGGTGGTGAAGGACTTCACCTCGGCCTGAATCTGGTCTTCGGTACAAAAGATGTGGCCATCGTCCTGCGTGAAGCCGCGCACGCGCATGATGCCGTGCAAACCGCCCGAGGGCTCGTTGCGGTGGCACTGGCCAAACTCGCCAAAGCGCAATGGCAGGTCGCGGTAGCTCTTGATGCCCTGCTTGTAAATCAGGATGTGGCCCGGGCAGTTCATGGGCTTGAGGGCGTAGTCGCGTTTTTCACTCTCGGTGGTGAACATGTTCTCGCGGTACTTGTCCCAGTGGCCGGTTTTTTCCCACAAGGTCTTGTCCAGGATTTGCGGGCCCTTCACTTCCAGGTAATCGTTGTCACGGTAAACCTGGCGCATGTACTGCTCGACGCCCTGCCACACCGTCCACCCCTTGGGGTGCCAGAACACCAGGCCGGGCGCGTGGTCGTCGATGTGGAACAAATCCAATTCGCGGCCGAGCTTGCGGTGGTCGCGCTTTTCGGCTTCTTCCAGCATGGTCAGGTATTGCTGCAGGTCTTCCTTGCTGGCCCAGGCCGTGCCATAGACACGTTGCAACATTTCATTGCGATGGTCGCCGCGCCAATAAGCGCCGGCCACCTTCATCAGCTTGAAATGCTTGAGCTTGCCGGTGCTGGGCACGTGGGGGCCACGGCACAGGTCGGTGAAGCTGCCTTCGCTGTAGAGCGACACATCTTCCCCGGCGGGAATGCTGCCAATGATCTCGGCCTTGTAATGCTCGCCCAGCCCCTTGAAATACTGAACCGCCTCGTCGCGTGGCAAAACCTTGCGCAGCACCGGCTCATCTTTGTTGGCCAGCGCCGTCATGCGCTTTTCAATGGCCTCGAGGTCTTCCGGCGTGAACGGGCGTGAATATGAAAAGTCGTAATAGAAGCCATGCTCGATCACCGGGCCAATGGTGACCTGTGCCTCGGGGAAAAGCTCCTTGACCGCGTACGCCAGCAAGTGTGCGGTGGAGTGGCGAATGACTTCCAGGCCATCGGCATCCTTGGCCGTCACGATGGCCAAGGCCGCGTCTTTCTCCATGCGGTAACTGGTGTCCACCAGGCGGCCATCGACCTTGCCCGCCAAGGCCGCTTTGGCCAAACCGGCGCCAATGGAGGCAGCCACTTCCGCCACGGTGACCGGGCCAGGAAATTCGCGTTGGGAGCCGTCAGGCAGTGTGATGTGAAGCATGGTGTGGTGTCGTTACAACGAAAAAGCGCGGTGGTGACCGCGCTTGGATGAAGGGATGTCAGGCAGGCGCGTACGGCAGGCCTCAGCGGCCAGGAAAGAACTCCAACGTAGTTCGCGGTGTCATAACCGACATGCCTTTCTCGCTCTTATAAAGTAGGAATGGGTGGATTTTCTCACAATTCAAATGCAACCTACCAAGGGTGCTATTGACCATGCACAGTTACGTAAAGTATCGCTTTTGATGCCAACAGCAATCCGTGGGAATCCATGTGAGCACGCAAAAGCTGAAATTAATGTGAACGGGTAAAAGTCAAAGCACCGCCCACAGGCCCAATGCGATGGAAACGATTAACAGGCCAAGTGCCAGGCCAAGGCGTGGGCTGGCCACCAAATCTGGGCCAGTTCCGGGCACTCGCCCGCGCAACATTGGCATTGCAAGGTTCGTTCCGCGCAAAATGCTGATCAGCAATAGCAATGCCAGATGTGCCAGTACGCAGAGCAGCATGAGATTCGCCATGAGCTCGTGCACCGCCTCTAGCCAATGCAATGACCCGACATAAAGCACATGCCCACTCAAAATCAAAGGCACTGACAAAACCAACAAACTGCATGTGGCCAGTACCAACGCAAAGTTCTGGGCGCTTCTGAGGTTTGCCCCGAATAAATCTATAAGCTGAAAACTTCGGCACCACCCCCACCCGCTCATTAGCTTTTTGATGAGGGACGACCAGCGCACCGGGAGGGGACCCAGCCAGCCATAGATCAAACGAAATGCCAGCAAAGCTACCATGCTATAGCCGAAGACGGCATGCAGCACCTGCGCACGTTCACTCTCAGAGGATAGGTAGGCTCCGGTGAAGCACAACGCAAACAACCAATGAAACATTCGCGTTGGCGCATCAGTCACTCGTCGGCTGGGTGTTGTGACTTTGTCAGCGATCATTGGAAGCGTCCTCTCATGCCTTCAGGTATACGCAAATCACGTTCGGTGAACCTCCCTTGGTCGGCCTGGGCGTGGCAGGCAGTGCACTGTGATGGGCTCTTCACGCTTGCAAGTCGCCAGACTTCGGGAACGATGCGCCTGTGTTCTCGAGTAAACCATGCTGATCGACTGATACGGTCCTCTGGCGGAGAGGGTTGAACTTTTTTATAAGTTCCTGCCTCGCTTTTCAGCCACCGTTCAATCGTGGCAACTTGGGCCGCATCCAAGCTTGCATCAACTCCGTAATGCTTGGAAAGCCCCGACATGATGCGCTGCCAGGAGTCGGCCAAAAGCAGAGCAGGTGGATAAGCCATGTGGCATACAGCACATTCCTGAACATAGTGAGGCAATGGCTGCGCAGGTTTGAAATCGTGACTGCCGGCACGGGCTATGGTTTGAATGAATAACAAAGCCATTGGGATGAGGACATTCAATCGCACAGAGCGCTCCTTTCTCGCAATCACTGAAGGCTGTTTAGCCAAGCCAGCACATCAGCCTTCTCTCCTGCGGTGCACTCCCGACCAAGCACATCCTTGCAGTTCCGCCTAAACCATTTGTCAACCCGAGCTGAATCTGTCAGGCTACTGGGATTGAAAGCCGGCGCCAAAGGCTCCAGCACCTTTGCAGTGGTTGCATGGCGACCGCTACTTGTGGGTGACTCCCCATGGCAACTGGCACATGACCACTGATGGCCATGCTTCTTTACAAAGAACTGCTGACCAAGCTCGATCACGCCCGCACGCTTGGCCTCTGTCGCAAACCTCTGAAGCTGAGCGTTCGGAGTCGTCGGCTCGGACATGGCGTGCGAAACATGCGCCATGCCGATAAGCATCAGAGAAACAAAACTACTGGCATTCATAAAAGCTCCTCGACTTGCTAAAAAGATCAACAAGCGTTTTTGAAACAAATTCACTTTAGTCTTTTCACGTGAATGGAGGCTGAACGCCCATCAGGTCAGTCGGAAATGAGATTAAGGCCTCCAACTGCCACTAAACTGCGGCCATAGTTGGGCATAGCAAATGAAGCTTTTATTGATTGAAGACGAACTGGCGCTGAGCGAAGCACTCACAGCAATGCTGCGAGCCGACGGTTTCGCGGTCGATTCAGTTGCAACGCTTGATAGCGCGAACACAGCCGTAAGACTCAGCACTTACGATGCCGTATTGTTGGATTTATACCTGCCCGACGGTGATGGCATGGACTGGCTGCGTCGGCTGCGTGCAACCGGAAAAACGACGCCAGTCATCATCATGACGGCACGAGATCAGGTCTCGGACAGGGTTACGGGCCTGAAAAGTGGCGCTGACGACTACGTGGTGAAGCCTTTTGACATTCAAGAGCTTCTAGCCCGACTTGGGGCTGTTCTGAGACGCGCCCAAGGCACTGCAAGCAGCTGGCTACAACTGGGCTCCCTAGCGCTTGACCTACAAGGGCGACGTGCGCGCGTTCTTGATCAGGACATAGACTTGACCGCCAAAGAATGGGCCGTGCTTGAAAAGCTTGCCAGTCACCCGGGTCGTATCGTGACCAAGGAGGCGCTTGATCAGGCGCTTTACAGCTTCGATGACGAAGTTGGCAGCAATACGCTTGAGGTATACATCAGCCGAATTCGCAAAAAAATTGGCAAACAGCGGGTTGAAACTGTTCGAGGTCTTGGCTATCGTTTGCTAGACGAGACAAGCGTATGAAGCCCCAAAGCCTCGTCCGGCGACTGCTCATTTCTACGCTGTTGATTTTGCTGGTGCTATGGACTTCCATGGTGATTTCTGTGGCCTGGGTGCTCAAGCACGAAACAGATGAAATTTTTGATTCAAGCTTGCAGGAAACTGCCCAGCGCCTGCTGCCATTAGCTGTCATGCAACTCAATACGCATGACAAAAAGGGAAATGACGTCGATGATGACGATGCGCACGCATTGGAACCGGATGAGGATTCGTTAGAGCCAGCGCAGCACGATGAGTACTTGGTCTATCAAGTGTTCAATGCGTCAGGGCGCATGCTTTTGCGTTCACACGCAGCGCCCACGACGCCACTGACCCCAGAGCTCAAGCAGGGTTTTCAGCAAACGGCGAGGCACTTGATTTATGTTGAAAAAACACGAAGTGGTGAATTCCTGCTGGCGCTTGCCGAAAAAACAAGCCATCGCACTGACACGCTACTTAGCACTCTCAAATTTCTCCTCATGCCCCTGCTGGCCTTGCTGCCCTTATCAGCCTTAAGCATGCTGATGATTGTGCGTCAAGCCAGAAAACCTTTGAAGCAGCTGGACACAGAGCTTTCAACCCGAGGGAGCTCCGACCTGAATCCAATTTCAGTTGAAGAATTACCGCTGGAACTTCAGCCACTTGCGAAAACGCTCAACCAACTGATGCATCGCTTGAAAGCCGCACTGGAGTCGGAACGCAACTTCACAGCCAACAGCGCCCACGAACTGCGCACCCCCCTGGCCGCTGCTTTAGCACAACTTCAAATTCTGGGTAATTCCTTGCTTCAGGAAAACCAACGAAAAACGCTGCAAACCGTTCATCAAATGTTAAAGCGCCTGCAGAACCTGAGCGAAAAACTCCTGCAACTGGCCCGCGCAGAGTCTGGCATTGCATGGAAGAGTGGCGACGTGAATCTTGGAGATTTGCTAGGACTTCTATGCCGAGATTATCAATGGCGCAGTGACTTGCAAATTGAATTGAAACTGCCTGCATCACCCATCATCGTTACAGGGGATGTGGATGCTCTTGGCATCGTGCTCAGCAACTTGCTCGAGAACGCCATCAAGTATGGATCACCCGAGAGTCCTATCCGGATTGAATTGAGCACAGGACCGACGCAAATTTGCATTTTCAACGACTGCGCTCCTTTGCCAGCAACCGCACTACAGCGATTGCATGAAAGGTTTTACCGAGTACGCCCCGACAGTCGCGGAGCCGGTCTTGGCTTATCGATTGTGCGCGCATTGCTCGAACCGGCCTCTATTGATTTCAGTGTTCATTCACCTGCCATCGGCAGCCGCAGGGGATTTGAGGCCCGGATGACCTGGCTACCCATCACAAACACTTGAAAACCGTACGCAATTTAGTGAATGTAGGCGTCCAGATGTTCCAGTGACACACCAACAAGTTCAACTTGCTCCACCTGCGCATCCGACTTATTCCAGTGCTTGACATGGATGTGGTCGCGGTCAACGTATCCGCCATCCACCGCAGCCAACTTCTTAACGCCTTCGACATCGTGCAGATCGTTCACAGACAAATATTTCGTCGCACTGACTGCCTGCATCGCAGCCTGACTCTTGCCCAGATAAGCTTTCAGCGCAGTCATGACATCCCCCAAGGTCAGTTGACCATCGTTGTCAATATCGACGGCAACCCATGCAAATGGATCGACCTTTGATGCTTCTAACTTTCCCAGATACAGCTTCAAGGACGTCAAAACATCACTTAGCCTGATCGTGTTGGCAGTCGCTATTGAATTCGTTTCTGTTAACTCAGGTGATACCAATGTGACCAATGGCAAGGCGTCATTCATATCCACCGAATGCTCAGCATCGTCATCGATGCCCATGCCATCAACTTGCTCACGAGAGTAGTCGTGTGATTCGCCCACAACATGAGCTTCGTTGGCTTCATAGGATTCGACATGGTCTAGGGCGTTGGTGGCAGATTCACTGCCTTCCAAAGCTTCATGCCCATTCGTGCTGCCGGAAAAGTCGTCATCCGCAATCAGTTCTTGCGTTGAAGATGATTCAAGAGACGCCTTACTCATATTGGTATCCAGGCTCAGTGCACCAGACGGCACATGCTCGGCTTCTCCAAGCTCATCATCGTCCTCTGGGCCATCAACTTGCTCACGAGAGTAGTCGTGTGATTCGCCCACAACATGAGCTTCGTTGGCTTCATAGGATTCGACATGGTCTAGGGCGTTGGTGGCAGATTCACTGCCTTCCAAAGCTTCATGCCCATTCGTGCTGCCGGAAAAGTCGTCATCCGCAATCAGTTCTTGCGTTGAAGATGATTCAAGAGACGCCTTACTCATATTGGTATCCAGGCTCAGTGCACCAGACGGCACATGCTCGGCTTCTCCAAGCTCATCATCGTCCTCTGGGCCATCAACGTGCTCACGAGAGTAGTCGTGTGATTCGCCCACAACATGAGCTTCGTTGGCTTCATAGGATTCGACATGGTCTAGGGCGTTGGTGGCAGATTCACTGCCTTCCAAAGCTTCATGCCCAATTGCGAAGTCCAAAAGGTCAACATCAGCCATGAGTTCATGCGTTGGAGAAGCAGCAAGAAATGACTCACCTGACTTGACATAAAGATTGAGGGCACCAGGCAGTGGCGAGAAGATTGAAATTTCGTGTTGTGCATGCTCAGTTTCTACGCGAAGAACATTTACACCATCAATGACATAGCGCTCCTCATGATCCATTCGATCCTGCTTCCAGCGACCATCGTCATATTTAAAAACTGTTGTCACAAGACCGTTTTGAATATTGAATGAGTAAAATTTTCGAGAACTCATGTGAATTTCTCCTACTGAATGCATCATCATTGACCTTGAAGCTGAAGCCAACATGAACAAAGAGAAATTAATGTGCGGAAAGATCGTTTAGCGCTTTCACGGAGTACTATCCCAAGCCTTTTGGACGGTGGCACCTCAATGAAGTTCACCAAGCCCACAGCCTCTATCTCGGCCAGCGCTACCTTTAACGCAAACTGATCGGATTCAAAGGGTGCATCCCAGCAGTTGATCCGCCTTTGTCATCTTCGATCTCCAATGTCCACTGTGAATCAGGCATGCGGTAGATACACACCTTGACCCATCGGCCTCCTTCGGTCAGCGTCCTATACAAAGGGGAAAAGCCCTAATAAAAAAAGCCACCCAACGCTCTCACGTCAGATGGCCTTTTCAACCCACCAAGTACCCACCTAGGGGTACCCCACCGGGTTTCAGTGGAACTGCTCTTCTTCGGTCGAACCGGTCAGCGCTTTCACGCTGGACTGGCCGCCTTGAATCACGGTGGTCACGTCGTCGAAGTAACCTGCACCCACCTCTTGCTGGTGCGACACGAAGGTGTAACCCTTTTCGCGGGCTGCGAACTCGGGCTCTTGCACCATGTTCACATAGTGCTTCATGCCTTCGCCGCGGGCATAGGCGTGGGCGAATTGGAAGGTGTTGTACCAGTTGACGTGGATGCCGGCCAAGGTGATGAACTGGTACTTGTAGCCCAGTGCGGACAGCTCGTCCTGGAACGCCGCAATGGTCTTGTCGTCCAGGTTTTTCTTCCAGTTGAAGGAAGGCGAGCAGTTGTAGGACAGGAGTTTTCCGGGATGCTTGGCATGCACAGCTTGTGCGAACTCACGGGCAAAGCCGAGGTCGGGCGTGCCGGTTTCGCACCACACCAGGTCGGCGTAGGCAGCGTAGGAGACGCCGCGGCTGATGGCTTGCTCCAGGCCGTTCTTGACGCGGTAGAAGCCCTCGGGGGTGCGCTCGCCGGTCAGGAAAGGCTTGTCGTTGGCATCGTGGTCAGAGGTCAACAGGTTGGCTGCTTCTGCGTCGGTGCGGGCCAGCACGATGGTGGGCACGCCCATGACGTCGGCTGCGAAACGCGCCGCAATCAGCTTCTCGCAAGCTTCCTGGGTGGGGACCAGCACTTTGCCGCCCATGTGGCCGCACTTCTTCACGGCGGCCAGTTGGTCTTCGAAGTGCACGCCTGCAGCGCCTGCAGTGATCATGTTCTTCATGAGCTCAAAGGCGTTGAGCACGCCGCCGAAACCGGCTTCGGCATCGGCCACGATGGGCAGGAAATAGTCGATGAAGTCTTTGTTGCCCGGCTCGACGCCACGGCCCCACTGGATTTCATCTGCACGCTTGAAGGTGTTGTTGATGCGGCGCACCATGGTGGGCACGGAGTCGTAGGCGTACAACGACTGGTCGGGGTACATGGTCTCGGAGCTGTTGCCGTCAGCGGCGACTTGCCAGCCCGAGAGGTACACGGCTTCAAGGCCGGCTTTGGCTTGCTGCATGGCTTGGCCCGCAGAGATGGCGCCGAAAGAGTTCACATAGCCTTTTTTGGCTTCGCCATTGATCAGGCGCCACAGCTTTTCTGCACCACGGCGGGCCAGGGTGTTTTCGATCTGCAGGCTGCCGCGCAAACGCACGACGTCGGCGGCGCTGTAGCCACGCTTCACGCCTTTCCAACGGGGGTCGGTGGCCCACTCTTTTTCGAGGGCAGCGATTTGTTGTTCACGGCTGAGTTGTTCTGTCAGAGATTGCGGCATGAGATCACTCCTGAGGTTGTTGAAACATGGGGCACTTTGGAATTGCAAGTTCGGTGCCGGTGCCCTAAGTTTAAGTCTTATAGAAGACTTATTTCACCTCTTATGTCTTATAGAAGAATTATTTTTTTATCAATGATTTCAACAACTTAGGTTTTCTATATTGAATAGTGAAATTCTGTTTCTCATATCAAGAAAAAATATTGCGGCGCAGCATTGCAATATTTCATATTGCAAAACAATTTTTTACCGAAATGCCATGCCTTGCACTTGCACGGTGCAAACCATGCACTAAGGTGATGCAACGCACCAATCACCACTCAGAATTTCCTCGCGCCCATTCACAAACAAGGGATTGATTTCGTAAACAAGACAACGCGCAGACTGTCCCGCCCAACTCACAGGTACCTCTCGCTTGAAGTACTCCCCGGTGGGCGTGGGCAACACCCCTTCAAGCTCGTCCAGCGCGCGCTCGAGGTCAGGCGTCACCTCGTACACCTCACCCTGAACCCATCGCGGCCCGCCAAGCACAACGCCCGGATAAGCCCCCAAGTGGAACATCACGCCGTTCACGCGTGCGCGCCCCAGATACTTGGGAGCAGGAAACTTGCGATTGATGTCGTTGCTTTGGCCACGGCGCAAAGTACCGTAGACAAACACACGTCGGGGTGGCGAAGGAAGTTGCATGGACAGCATTGTTACAGTTAAGCCCACCTTCTATGCAAAACAACGCCCTCACGCGCCACGCCTATTGGCAAGCCTGCTGTTGCTTGGGCTTGAGCATGGCCTTGGTTGGCTGCTATGTGGCCTTGGCCAAGCCCCTGGTGAGCGTCTTCGGCGTGTTTGCCTTGGCCTGGATGCGCTTTGTGATTGGCGCCTTGGCCGTGCCCCACTGGCTGCGCAAGCCAGCGCAAGAGCCCGCATTGACGCCTCGCCTGAAAGGCTTGCTGTTCCTCGAGTCTTTTCTGGGCAATTTCCTGTTTTCCATTTGCATGCTGTACGGCGTCAGCCAAACCAGCGCCTTGGCAGCAGGCATCATCCTGTCGATGCTGCCGATTGTGGTGGCCGTGCTGAGCGCGCTCTTCTTGCGCGAACGGCTGTCGGGGCGTTTGCGGGTGGCCATGGTGTTCGCGGCCACAGGCATGTTGCTGCTGAACACGGCCTCAAACGATGGCGCACCTCGAGAGAGCCAACTGTGGGGCAACGCACTGGTTTTGGCCGCCGTGTTTTGCGAAGCGGCCTATGTCGTGATGGGCAAGCGACTGTCGGCGGCCATGTCGCCGCGACGCATCACCGCAGTCATCAACCTGTGGGGTTGCGCCTTGATGACGCCGCTGGCCCTCTGGTATTGGCCCGCACTGGACTGGTCGGCTGTTTCCGCCAGCACCTGGGGCTTGCTGCTTTTTTATGGCCTGGCTGCCAGCGTGTGGAGCGTCTGGCTTTGGATGACGGGCCTGAAAAATGTGAAGGCTTCACAAGCTGGCATCTTCACCGTGATGCTGCCCGTGGCCGCCTCCCTCACCGGTTGGGTGCTGGGAGAGAGCCCCGATCGCTGGCAAGTCTTCGCCTGGGTGATGGCATTTCTAGGGGTCGCGCTGGCCTCCTCTGGGCCAGAACGTGAAAAAAACAACATTTCAGAGTGAAAAAAACGTTTTTCCCCTTGGAAACGCGATTTTTTCCCGATAGCATCCATGGTGCTGGCGAAACAGCAGTTTTCGCCAGTTGTTCATCACTCTTCTAGAAGGAACTCAACCATGGCAACTGCAAAAAAAGCCCCGGCGAAAAAAGCAGCAAAAAAAGCTGCGCCCGCCAAGAAAGCCGCTCCGGCCAAAAAGCCCGTAGCTAAGAAAGCCGCTCCGGCCAAGAAAGCTGCACCGGCCAAAAAGCCCGCAGCCAAGAAAGCCGCTCCCGCGAAAAAAGCCGCTCCGGCCAAAAAAGCTGCAGCTAAAAAGGCGCCCGCCAAGAAGCGCACCCCCAACGCCGCATTCATGAAGCCGCTGACCCCCAGCGCCGCTTTGGCTGCCGTGATTGGCAACGCTCCCGCACCGCGCACCGAAGTCGTCAGCAAGCTGTGGACGTACATCAAAAAGCACGGCCTGCAGGACAAAGTCAACAAGCGCAACATCAACGCCGACGCCAAGCTGAAGGAAGTCTTCGGCAAAGCCCAAGTGACGATGTTCGAACTGGCTGGCCTCATCGGCAAGCACCTGAAGTAATTCAGGCATCGCCAGCAAGAAGGGCCGCAGCTGCGGCCCTTTTTTTATGCGCTTTTCAAAGGCGTGGTCAACGCTTCAGTGCCGCATCACGGATCGCGGACAAGGTGGCACGCGTGGTGATCACTTCCGGGTCCAGCATGACCTCGATGACGGTCCCCCTCTCGCTGGCGAGTGCCTGCACGAAGGCTGGCTCGAACTCTGCGGTCTGGGTGATGCGCACGCCGTTGTAGCCATAGGCTTGTGCCAACGCCGCAAAGTCGGGGTTCTGCAGCTGGGAGCCGCTGAGGTGATGCGGGTACTCGCGCTCCTGATGCATGCGGATGGTGCCGTACATGCCGTTGTTGAGCAAGACAATGATGCTCTTGCCGCCATGCTGAACCGCTGTGGCGAGCTCTTGCCCATTCATCAAGAAGTCGCCATCGCCTGCGATGGTGAACGCCAGCCGGCCGCTCAGAATGCTGCCGCCAATGCCCGCTGGCACGCCATAGCCCATTGCGCCCGAGGTGGGCGCCAGTTGTGTCTTGTGCCCTTTGGCCAAGCCGTGGTAGCGGAAGAAGCGATGGACCCAGCTGGCGAAGTTGCCAGCCCCATTGGTGACCAACGCGTCGGCTGGCAGCAACTTGCTGATCGTGGCCACGATGGCCGGCATGTCAATGTCGCCCGGCAGTGCCTGGGGTTGCAGGTTGGCCTCGTAATCGGCGTGAATGGTTTCTGTGCGCTTCTCCCAAGGCAGTGAAGGAGGTGCCGTCAGGACCTCGAGCGAGCGCGCCGCAGCGTTCATGGTGGACAGGATGGCCAGGTCGGCGTGGTAGACCCGGTGAAGCTCTTCCGCACTGGCGTGGATGTGCACCAGCTTTTGGGTCATGCGTGGCGCAGTCAACAAGGTGTAGCCGCTGGTGGTCATCTCGCCCAGCCGGGGGCCAATGGCCAGGATCAGGTCGCTCTCGCGAATGTGCTGCGCGAGCTTTGGCGAAATGCCAATGCCCACGTCACCGGCGTATTGCGGGTGATGGTTGTCAAAGGTGTCCTGAAAGCGAAACGCATTGCCCACGGGCAGCTTCCAGTTTTCAGCGAAGCGCTGCAAAGCTTGCGCGGCTTGCGGCGTCCAGCCACCGCCGCCTGCAATCACGAAAGGCTTTTGGGACTGCAGCAGCATTTCACGCAACTGGCGCAAGGCGCCCGGGTCACTCCAGGCCTCCACCGGCTCGATGCGCGGCAAGGGGCGCGTCGTCACTTCTTTGACCAACATGTCTTCCGGCAACACCACCACCACAGGCCCGGGGCGGCCATTCATGGCGGTGGCAAAGGCTCGCGCCACATACTCGGGAATGCGTGCCGGGTCGTCGACGCGCTCCACACGCTTGGCCAGGCCTTTGGTGTTGGGGCCAAAGAAGCTGTTGTAGTCCATTTCCTGGAAGGCTTCGCGGTCGCGGCAATCGCTGCCGACATCGCCCACGAACAAGACCATGGGCGTGCTGTCCTGAAAGGCCGTGTGCACGCCGATCGAGGCATTGGTGGCCCCGGGCCCTCGGGTCACAAAACAAACGCCTGGGCGGCCTGTCATGCGCCCCTGGGCATCGGCCATGAAGGCGGCGCCGCCTTCTTGGCGGTTGATCACAAAACGGATGCGGTCGCGGTAAGCGTGAAACCCATCCAGCACGGCCAGGTAGCTTTCACCCGGCACGCCAAAAGCATGGGTCACGCCCTGCTCGACCAAACATTCGACCAACAGATGGCCCGCAATTTGAGTTGTCATCTTTGCTCTCTCTTCACTTTCATTTTTCAACGGTGTGTGACTGTGCGCTTGCCAATCCCCAGCGCCGCCCAGACACTGAAAAGCAAGACCAATGCGCCACCCACCAGGGTGGCGCCATACCAGCCGCGGTCCATGAAACCGCCAAACATCACGGGCGACAAGGCAAAGCCCACATCCAGGCCGGAATACACCATGCCGTACACCCGACCCGTGGCGCCCGGTGGCGTGGCTTTCTTGATCATCATGTCGCGCGAAGGCCCGCCCACGCCAATCGCCAGGCCCGTGACCGCCAAGGCCACCATGGTGCCCGTGCCATTCAACAGCCCGGTGCCACACAAAGCAAACAAGCCCGCACCCGCGGTCATGCAAACGGCCACCACACGGTCACTTTGCACAGGCCAGCGCGCGGCCACAAAGCCGCCCACGAACATGCCCGCGGCAGCGCACAACATGTAAGCGGTGAGCGTCATGTTGGCGGCCGTAAAACTGACGTCGTGCATCTTTTGCAGGATGGACACGCCAAAGGTCTGCACGATGGCCAAGGTCATGGTGGACAGCATGAAGAAAGCAAAGCACCACCAGACCACCGGTACCTTCATGAAAGCCAGGGCACTGGCCTGTGGGGCTGTGCCGTGTGCGGCACGATGCACTTGTGTGCTCAAAGCGTCTCGCTGCCACAGTGCCAGGGCCAGAATGCTCAGAAAGAGCAAGGCCGCGCATTGGTAGGCCACGCGCCAATCCCACCACTCGCTCAAGCCCACCATGAACACCGGCGCCACGGCCCAGCCCAGGTTGCCCGTCAGCCCATGCGCGCTGAAGGCATAACCCAGTCGCGGCACAGACACCCGCTGGTTCAAGATGGTGAAGTCCACCGGATGGAAGGAACAGTTGCCCAAGCCCAGAAAGACCGCCACCACCATCAGGTCGGTGTAGCCCTGCGCGCGCGCCGCCCACAGGCAGCCCGCCGCCAACAGCGTCAAGGCACAGAACAGCACGGGACGTGCCCCCAGGCGATCGACCAAAAACCCGGCCAATGCCTGACCGATACCGGACACCACAAAGAAAATGCTCATCAGCAAGCCCAACTCGGAGTAGGTCAGGCTGAACACTTTCATGAAGACGGGAAACATCAGCGGCAACAGCAGATGTGAGAAGTGAGAGCTGGCATGCGCCAAACCCACCAGGCCGATGACCGCCGCATCCTGGCGCAAGAGCGCGGCTTGAGCGGGTTTGGGGCTGGCTGCGGTTGCGGTCATGCAGGTGCTTCCTCAGGCAGGAGAGCGCAATTTGAACGGGTCCCGCGGGTCGGTGCCCCATTCGTCAAAGGCCTTGCCAATTTTGTACACCGCGCTGGTGCGCAGCACCAGCTCTTCGCCGGCGTGGACCAGTCCCTGGGTGAACAGCAGGTTGCGGGTTTCGCGCAAGATTTGCGCTTCGGCCTGGATCCAGTCGCCGACCTTGGGGGAAGACAGAAAGTCCATCTGCAAGCTGACCGTGGGCAGAAAGCGCCGCTCCATCTGGGTCTGGTAAGGCATGACACACGCCCCGAGCATGTCGACAAAGGTGGCCATCATGCCGCCGTGCAAAAAACCCAGGGGGTTGGTGTGGTGCGGCTCGACCCGAAAGCCCAACTGCAATTTGTCGCCATCGGGTCGGTTGACCAAGCGCGCATGCAATTGCACATTGTGCGCAATGAAAGGGCCACCCACTTGGATCGGCCGGTAGCCTTCTGGAGGAGAGGAAGTCACAGGTAGGACAGGATGCAGAACAAGAAAGTCCTGCATCCTACCCCGAGATGCCCACCGATGTGCGTCGGGCGCGAGACAGCTTGGTGCTCAGGCCTTGGTGAAATTGAACTCGCCTGGCGCGCGCACCGGATCCACCTGCACCGAAATGACATCCTTGGGCAGGAAACGACCTTCCAGCAGCAACTTGGACAAGGGGTTTTCGATGCGCTGCTGAATGGCGCGCTTGAGCGGGCGCGCCCCGAACACCGGGTCAAAGCCCACCTTGGCCAGCTCGGCCAGCGAAGCCGCTGACACGTCCAGGCTGAGCTCGAGCTTGGCCAGGCGTTGGGCCAGCACACTCAACTGAATGTCGGCAATGCGGGCGATGTGGTTGGCATCCAGCGAATGGAAGACCACGGTCTCGTCGATGCGGTTCAGGAACTCGGGGCGAAAATGCGACTTCAGCTCATCCCAGACCGCGTCCTTGATGTCCTGCGGGTCCTGACCCACCATGCTTTGGATGATGGGCGAGCCGATGTTGGAAGTCATGACGATGACGGTGTTCTTGAAGTCCACGGTGCGGCCCTGGCCATCGGTCAGGCGGCCATCGTCGAGCACTTGCAACAGCACATTGAACACATCAGGGTGGGCTTTTTCGACCTCGTCCAACAAAACCACGCTGTAGGGCTTGCGTCGCACCGCTTCGGTCAGGTAGCCGCCCTCGTCGTACCCCACATAGCCCGGCGGCGCGCCGATCAGGCGACTGACCGTGTGCTTCTCCATGAACTCGCTCATGTCGATGCGGATCATGTGGTCTTCGCTGTCAAACAAGAACCCGGCCAGTGCCTTGCACAGCTCGGTCTTGCCCACGCCTGTGGGGCCCAGGAACAAGAACGAGCCGGTGGGTCGGTTGGGGTCGCCCAAGCCAGCGCGCGAGCGCCGGATGGCGTTGGCCACCGCCACAATGGCTTCGTCTTGGCCGACCACGCGCTGGTGCAGCCGGTCCTCCATTTGCAAGAGCTTGTCACGCTCGCCCTGCATCAGCTTGGAGACCGGAATGCCGGTGGCACGCGCCACCACTTCGGCAATTTCTTCCGCGCCCACTTGGGTGCGCAGCAAGCGCGGGCCGCCGCCGGCGTTCATCCCCTTGCTCTCCTTGGCTGTTGCCTCTTTGTGCCGCTTTTCCAGCTCTGGCAGGCGGCCATATTGCAATTCCGCCACCTTGTTGAAATCGCCCTTGCGGGTGAATTCTTCGATTTGAAAGCGCAAGCGGTCCATTTCCTCTTTGATGTGCGCACTGCCCTGCGCAGAGGCTTTTTCCGATTTCCAGATTTCTTCCAGGTCGGCGTATTCCTTTTCCAGCTTGACCATCTCCTCTTCGAGCAAGCCCAGTCGCTTTTGGGAAGCTTCGTCGGTTTCTTTTTTGACGGCCTCGCGCTCGATCTTCAGCTGGATGAGGCGGCGATCCAGGCGGTCCATGACCTCGGGCTTGGAATCGATTTCAATCTTGATTTTGGCGGCCGCCTCGTCAATCAAATCAATGGCCTTGTCGGGCAAGAAACGGTCGGTGATGTAGCGGTTGGACAGTTCGGCGGCGGCCACGATGGCCGGGTCGGTGATTTCCACGCCGTGGTGCACTTCGTACTTTTCTTGCAAGCCGCGCAGGATGGCGATGGTAGCTTCCACGCTGGGCTCGCCCACAATGATTTTTTGGAAGCGGCGCTCGAGGGCCGCGTCTTTCTCAATGTATTTGCGGTATTCGTCCAGGGTGGTGGCGCCCACGCAATGCAACTCCCCGCGTGCCAGGGCGGGCTTGAGCATGTTGCCGGCATCCATGGCGCCTTCGGCTTTGCCAGCGCCCACCATGGTGTGAAGCTCATCGATGAAGACGATGGTCTGGCCCTCGTCCTTGGCCAATTCATTGAGCACGGTTTTCAAGCGCTCCTCGAACTCGCCCCTGAACTTGGCGCCCGCCAGCAAGGCGGCCATGTCCAATGACAGCACGCGTTTGCCTTTGAGCGACTCGGGCACTTCGCCCGCCACAATGCGCTGCGCCAAGCCTTCGACGATGGCGGTTTTGCCCACCCCCGGCTCACCGATCAGCACGGGGTTGTTTTTGGTTCGGCGTTGCAGGACTTGAATCGCCCGGCGGATTTCGTCGTCGCGGCCAATGACGGGGTCGAGCTTGCCGTTGCGGGCGCGCTCGGTCAGATCGACACAGTATTTTTTCAAGGCTTCGCGCTGCCCTTCAGACTCGGCACTTTCCACTTTTTGGCCGCCACGGACAGTTTGGATGGCGGACTCCATGGACTTTCGGGACAGGCCATGCTCTTTGGCCATCTTGCCCCAGTCGCCCTTGTTGTCGCACAAAGCCAGCAAGAACAGCTCACTTGCAATGAATTGGTCCCCCCGCTTGAGAGCCTCTTTCTCAGCGCCTTGGATCAAGGACACGAGGTCACGACCAACCTGAACCTGCTCCTGTCCTTGCACTTGCGGCAAGCGCTTCATGGCGGCCTCGGCGGAGGCCAGCAAGCCACCAACATTGACGCCCGCGCGCTGCAGCAGCGATTTGGGGCCATCTTCCTGGCGTAACATGGCGACCAGCAAGTGCGCCGGCTCAATGTAAGCGTGATCAGCCCCTAGAGCCAAAGTCTGTGCCTCGCCCAAGGCCTCTTGGAATTTTGTGGTCAGTTTGTCAAGTCTCATGGCTTTTCTTGGAAAATGAAGTGATTGGGTTGCACCTGAGGTTGTTGTGGCTATTTTTCAAGAGACGGCCAGGTGCATCCTGTTTGATACAACACAAACAATGAACATACACCAGTTATCGTTGTTGCACGACCCGATCCAGGACCGAATCTTGTTGCGCATCAGCACGACCGAGCGAGAGGAAATCAGGCTATGGCTCACCCGACGCCTGACCTTGGGCCTGCAGCCCTACCTCAAGCGCGCCAGCGTCGACCTGATCGCCAATGAGGCCAGTGTGGAGACCGCCCTGCCGACCCCGCAAGCCAAGGAAATGCTGGCAGAGTTCAAGCAACAGGAAAATTTGCAAAAGGCTGACTTTGCCACCCCTTATGAAGAGCCTGTGAAGTTTTTGCTGGGGGAAAGCCCACTGCTGGTCACCGACATCCAAATTTCCCCCCAGACCGATGGCACGTTGGTGCTGGGCTTCCAGGAAAAAATAGGCGAGCCACCGCATCGCGCCTTTCAAGTCAAAGTGAAATCTGAGCTGGTCATGGGTTTGCAGCACTTGCTCAACGACGCCTTGGGCAAGTCAGGGTGGCTGCAGGTCGAAGGGGTGGTCAGGCCAAAGGAAAAAGAGGCCGAGGTTGTCGCGCCCACGGACCGCCCCACCTATCTGAACTAAGCAGCGTTCTGAGCCTGGATGCCCCAGCGTGCCAGGGCCTGGTCATCGCTGACGCGGGCATCGACCCAGCGGGCGCCTTGCGAGGTGAGCTCTTTTTTCCAGAAGGGCGCCTGGGTCTTGAGGTAATCCATGAGGAATTCACAGGCCTGAAAGCTCTGGCCGCGGTGGGCGGAGGTGACGGCCACCATCACGATTTGGTCCAGGGGCTGCATCAGCCCGACCCGGTGAATGACCAAGGCCGCGTGAATGTCAAACCGTTCACGCGCCTGCGCCACCATGTTCTCTATGGATTTTTCGGTCATGCCCGGGTAGTGCTCCAACTCGAGCGTGGCCACCTGGCTGCCCTCGTTGCGATCCCGCACCGTCCCGACAAAACTGCAGACCGCGCCCACGCGCTTGTCGCCCGCACGCAAAGCCGCCAGTTCCTGGCTGACATCAAAATCTTCTGTCTGAATGCGCACAGAGAAGCTCATGTTTTAGCCTCCCGTGACAGGCGGAAAAAACGCCAGCTCGCAGCCCTCATGCAATGGAGCCGTCGGTTCACACAGGACTTGGTCGAGCGCCGTGCGCACCGCCCTGCCCTGTGCCAGGGCTTCGGCATAGGCGCCCCCGCGCAAGCGCAACTCTTCGCGCAGCTCAGCAACAGTGTGCGACTGGGTTTGCACCTCCTCTGTGCCCTGCCCAATCGCTTCGCGGATGGCTGCAAAGTAACGAAGCTGAACTTTCATGCCTGCCACTCCGCCAAAGAAATGAAAGACACCGTGTCCCCTGCGCGGATGGTCTGTCCTGGCGGGTTGTCCACCACGCCATCGCCCCACACCGCCGAGGTCAGCACGCCCGAGCTTTGGTTGGGAAACAGATCCAGGCCGCCGTTGGCATTGCGACGCACCCGCAGAAACTCGCGACGTTTGTCGGCACGCGGCCAATCAAAATGGGCTTGCATGCGTTGTTGAGGAGCGACCAAGCGGTTGGCGCCTTGCAAAGCCAGCACAAAGGGGCGCACCAACAGCAAGAAGGTCACAAAGCTGGACACCGGGTTGCCCGGCAGCCCCATGAAGTGGGCGCTAGACGCGCCCTCTGAGCGGCGAATGGATCCAAAGGCAAAGGGTTTGCCAGGCTTGATGGCCAAAGACCACAGGGTCAATTCACCCCATTTTTCCACGGCGGGTTTGACATGGTCTTCTTCACCCACCGACACGCCGCCGCTGGTCAAAATCAAGTCGTGGTGCTCGGCTGCGGCGCGCAACGCGGCTTCGGTGGCTTCGCGCCGATCGGGCACGATGCCCAGGTCGCTGACCTCACAGCCCAAGCGCTGCAACAGCGCGCGCAAGAAAAACCGGTTGGAGTTGTAGATGGCGCCAGGCTGCATGGCCTCGGGCGCAACCTCACCGGGCATGACCAACTCATCGCCTGTGGAAAACAAGGCCACGCGGGGGCGAGGCGCCACTTTCAAGGAAGCCAGGCCAATGCTGGCGGCCAAGCCCAAGGCAGCGGGTGACAAACGGTCGCCGCGCGACAGCACGCGGTCACCGCGCGCCACGTCTTCGCCACTGCGGCGAATCCATTGTCCTGAGGCAGGCACTTGCTGAACGCGCACGGTGTCGCCCTCGGCCAGGCAGTCTTCTTGCATGACCACGGCATCGGCGCCCTGCGGAATGGGGGCCCCCGTGAAAATGCGGGCAGCTTCGCCCGCGTTCAGCGGCAGGCCATGTGTGCCCGCAGGGATGCGCTGCGTCACCTTCAAAACGACGCCGGGTGCGCTCACGTCGGCGCAGCGTACGGCATAACCATCCATGGAACTGTTGTCTTGCGGGGGCACTTGCAAGGCCGACAACAAATCCTCTGCCAGCACACGCCCATCGCCTTCAAAGGTGGACACTTCGTCCACGCCCGGCAAGGGCTGGGCACGTGCCAGCAACAGTGGCAAGGCTTCGTCCAGGGACAGCAATGGCGGTCGGCTCATAGGAATTCAGGCGCGGAATAATGGAATCGGTCCTGATTGTGGACCAACCACTCGGCCACCGCGTGCGGGTCGTTCAAATCCAGCACTGGCCTGAGGGTGGCCTGGGGCAAAGCGTCGGCAGAATCGGTCGCAATGGCCACGACGAAATCATCTTCGGGGTAGCGCGCTGGCCGCTTGGCAGAGGCTCGCCAGATTTCCACTTTGAGCACATCGCTTTCCTTGAAGCCTTCCACCAGCACCCAGTCGACGCCGTCGTACAGCTCGGCGATCAGGTGGTGCACCGACAAATTCGCTTCTTGCTCAAACTGCCTTTGCAAGACCAGTCGGCGGTTGGACGCCACGACGACCTCGAAAGCGCCGGCTTCGCGGTGCCGGTAACTGTCTTTGCCGGGTTGGTCAACGTCAAAGCTGTGGTGGGCATGCTTGACCACCGAGACGCGCAAGCCTCGGTGGCGCAACTCCAGCACCAGGCGCTCCACCAAAGTGGTTTTACCGGCGCCGGAGTAACCGGCAAAGCCCACAACTTTCATGCGCAGTGCGTTTCGATCAATTGCTTCACACGCTGCACATCCACGGGCATCACTTGCACGCGCCGTGGCAAAGCCTCCATGCCTTCAAAGCGTGCCGGGCGATCGGGCTCTTGGCCCAAGGCTTCCACCAAGGTGGCGGCAAATTTGATGGGCAGCGCCGTCTCCAGCACCAGCATGGGCGTGGCCTCTTGCATGTACGCTCTGGCCACCCTGACGCCATCTGCCGTGTGCGGGTCGATCATCTGGCCAAAACGTTGGTAGGTGTCTTGGATTGTGGCGAGGCGATTGGCATGCGAGCTGCGGCCACTGGCAAAGCCAAAGCGCTCAGCGGCTTGCTTGAACAAGGGGTCCTGACTGAGGTCAAATTGGCCTTGGCTGGACAACTGTTCGCCAAACAAAGCGCGCGTGCGCTCGGCATCACGCCCGAGCAGGTCAAACACAAAGCGCTCGAAATTGCTGGCCTTTGAAATGTCCATGGACGGGCTGGAGGTTTCGTGGGTGTCGGCCCCCGCGCGGACACGGTAGATGCCGGTGCGGAAAAACTCGTCGAGCACATCGTTTTCGTTGGTGGCCACCACCAGCTTTTCAATGGGCAGGCCCATCATGCGGGCCACATGGCCGGCACAGACATTGCCGAAGTTGCCACTGGGCACCGAGAAGCTCACGCGCTGGGCATTGTTTTGGGTGACCTGGAAATAGCCGGCAAAGTAGTAAACCACTTGCGCCAGCAAGCGCGCCCAATTGATGGAATTGACGGTGCCTATGCGGTAACGACGCTTGAAAGCCAGGTCGTTGGAAACCGCCTTGACAATGTCCTGGCAATCGTCAAACACGCCCTCAATGGCGATGTTGTGGATGTTCTCATCTTGCAAGCTGAACATTTGCGCCTGCTGAAACGGGCTCATGCGCCCGTGCGGGCTGGTCATGAAGACGCGCACGCCCTGCTTGCCGCGCATGGCGTACTCGGCGGCGCTGCCGGTGTCGCCCGAGGTGGCGCCCAGAATGTTGAGTTGTTCGCCGCGGCGCGCCAGTTCGTACTCGAACAGATTGCCCAGCAACTGCATGGCCATGTCCTTGAAAGCCAGGGTTGGCCCGTTGGAGAGGGCTTCCAGGTAGAGGCCTTTTTCCAGGGGACGCACCGGCACAATTTCGCGGGAGCCAAACACCGCCTCGGTGTAAGTTTTGCGGCACAGCCCGCGAAGATCTTGCGCAGGAATGTCATCGATGAAACGCGACAGGATTTCAAAGGCCAGGTCCGCATAGCCCTGCTCGGCATAGACACGGCGCCATTGGCTCAAGGTGTTGTCATCGATGCGGGGGTAGGACTCGGGCAGGTACAGGCCGCCGTCGGGCGCCAGGCCCTCCAACAAAATTTCACAAAAACGACGGCGCTCGGGATGACCCCGGGTGGACAAGTACAGCATCAGTTCAGGTCTTCCTTGCGGATGCGGGTGATGGGGGCCAACACCGTGCTGAGTTGCTGCATCTGCGCGATGGCGGCATTCATGCGCGACTCCACACAGTCGTGTGTGAGGATGATGAGGTCGGTCTGGTTTTCACCTTCACCGGCCGCACGCTGCAACACCGCCTCGATGCTGATGCCCGATTCGGCCAGGATGCCAGTCACGCGGGCCAGCACGCCGGCCTCATCGGCCACGCGCAAGCGCAGGTAGTAACTGGTCACGACATCGGTCATGGGCAGCACTTTGACGTCGCTGATGGCATCGGGTTGGAACGCCAGGTGCGGCACCCGGTTCAGCGGGTCGGCCGTGTGCAAGCGTGTGATGTCCACCAAGTCGGCGATGACGGCGCTGGCGGTGGGCTCGCTGCCGGCACCCTTGCCGTAATACAGCGTGGTGCCCACGGCGTCGGCTTGCACCATCACCGCGTTCATGGCGCCTTCCACATTGGCAATCAAGCGCTTGGCGGGCACCAGGCAGGGGTGCACGCGCAGCTCGACACCGGAGGCCACGCGCTTGGCGATGCCCAACAGCTTGATGCGGTAACCCAGTTGCTCGGCATAGCGAATGTCTTGCGCTTCCAAGCGGGTGATGCCCTCGACATAGGCCTTGTCGAATTGCACGGCAATGCCAAAGGCAATGGCCGACATGATGGTGGCTTTGTGCGCGGCATCCACGCCTTCGATGTCAAAGGTCGGGTCGGCTTCCGCATAGCCCAGAGCCTGGGCCTGCTTGAGCACTTCGTCAAACGGCAGGCCCTTGTCGCGCATTTCGGACAGGATGAAGTTGGTGGTGCCGTTGATGATGCCGGCAATCCATTGAATGCGGTTGGCGGTCAGGCCTTCACGCAAGGCCTTGATGATGGGAATGCCACCGGCGACAGCCGCCTCAAAGGCCACCATCACGCCTTTGCGGCGGGCTGCCTCAAAGATTTCCGTGCCATGCACGGCCAGCAAAGCCTTGTTGGCCGTGACCACATGTTTGCCGGCATCGATGGCCGCCATCACCAACTGGCGCGCAATGCCATAGCCGCCAATCAGTTCGATGACGATGTCGATGTCGGGGTTGGCAATGACTTCGCGGGCATCGGCCACGACCTTGGCGGCAGAACCCACGACCGACTGGGCACGCGCTGTGTCCAGGTCGGCGACCATGCTGATTTCAATGCCACGGCCCGCACGGCGCTGGATTTCTTCCTGGTTGCGTTGCAGCACCTCGAAGGTGCCGCGCCCTACAGTGCCGATGCCCAAAAGGCCTACTTGGATGGGTTTCATGATGCGTGTCGTTGTCGGTAGGTTTCAAGAAATTTGGCGATGCGCTGGATGGCCTCGCGCAGGTCGTCTTCATGCGGCAGAAAGACGATTCGGAAGTGATCGGTTTCGGGCCAGTTGAAGCCCGAGCCTTGCACCAGCAGCACCTTGGTCTCTTGCAGCAATTCATGAATGAATTGCTGGTCGTCCTCGATGGGGTACATCTTGGGGTCCAGGCGGGGGAACATGTACAGCGCTGCGCTGGGCTTGACGCAGGTGACCCCCGGAATGGCCGTGATGAGTTGGTGCGCGAGGTCGCGCTGGCGGCGCAGGCGACCGCCTTCTTTCACCAGGTCCTTGATGCTTTGGTAACCGCCCAGGGCGGTTTGAATCGCCCACTGGCCCGGCACGTTGGCGCACAAGCGCATCGAAGACAGCATGTTCAGGCCTTCGATGTAGTCGCGGGCCGGCTTTTTGTCGCCCGACACCACCATCCAGCCTGCGCGGTAGCCACAGGAGCGGTAGCTCTTGGACAGCGAGTTGAAGGTGAGCGTCAGCACATCGGTGGACAAGGAGGCAATGGCGGTGTGCTTGACATCGTCGTACAAGACTTTGTCGTAGACCTCGTCCGCAAAAATCACCAAGCCGTGTGTGCGCGCCAGGCTGACGATGCTTTTCAACAAGTCGTCGGAGTACAGGGCGCCCGTGGGGTTGTTCGGGTTGATGATCACAATGCCTTTGGTGTGAGGCGTGATCTTGGCGCGGATGTCATCGAGGTCGGGCATCCAGCCATTTTTTTCGTCGCACAAATAATGCACAGGGGTGCCGCCCGACAGGCTGACCGCAGCCGTCCACAGGGGATAGTCGGGGGCGGGCAACAGCAACTCGTCGCCATCGTTGAGCAAGGCGTTGGTGGCCATGACAATCAGCTCGCTGGCGCCATTGCCCAGGTAAATGTCGTCCAGCGTGACGCCTTGAATGCCCTGTTGCTGGGTGTAATGCATCACGGCCTTGCGCGCCGCAAAAATGCCTTTGCTGTCCGAATACGCGGCGGCATTGGGCAGGTTGCGAATCATGTCCTGCTGGATTTCTTCGGGCGCATCAAAACCAAACACCGCCAGGTTGCCGATGTTCAGCTTGATGATTTTGTGGCCCTCTTCCTCCATCTGACGGGCCCGATCGAGGACCGGTCCGCGGATGTCGTAACAGACATTGGCCAGCTTGCTGGATTTTTGTATGGCTTTCAAAGTCCCTCCCCGGGGCTTTTCAGGTGAAAACCTATAATTTGACCACAGAACTTGGGCGTTTTTGCCTCATTCAACCATGAAACTCCAACCTGATCGCATGGACATGCAAGCCGTCACGGGCTACGGCCCGGGCTGGATTGCCCTCAATGGCGAAAAACTTCAGCACAGCTTGTTGATCACGTCCACAGGCGAGCGCCGCGACTGGGCATGCCAGCGCTTTGAAGATCTGGGCCCTGCGCATTTCGTCCCGCTGGCGGACTTGCCGGTCGAAATGGTGATTTTTGGCAGCGGCTCACGCTTGCGCTTTCCGCCCCCCGCATGGCTTGCACCGCTGATGGCCAAGCGCATTGGTTTGGAAACCATGGACACGGCGGCGGCCTGTCGAACGTACAACATTCTGGCAGGCGAAGGGCGTCCCGTTGCCGCCGTCTTGCTGGTTGAACCAGAAGCTGCTTTTTCGAGGTAAAATCGCAGGTTGCCGCAGAGCTCTGCGGCGTTTCTCACCTGATTGAAGACCTATGGCGATCGTTGTCAACAAACCTCTCCCCGAATTCGAAGCGAACGCCACTGGCGGCGTCAAGGTCACCAATTCGTCCCACCAGGGCAAAGTGCTGATCCTGTACTTTTACCCCAAGGACAACACGCCGGGTTGCACCACCGAGGCCATGCAGTTCCGGGACAAGTACAAAGACTTCACCAAGGCAGGCGCGGTCATTTTTGGCGTCTCGCGCGACAACATGAAATCGCATGACGATTTCAAGACCAAGCTGGAGCTGCCCTTCGAGCTGATCGCGGACACCGAAGAAAAAATGTGCCACATGTTTGGCGTGGTCAAAAACAAGATCATGTACGGCAAGAAAGTCAAAGGCATTGAGCGCAGCACCTTCTTGGTGGGCGCCGATGGCCTGCTGCGCCAGGAATGGCGTGGCCTGAAAGTACCGGGCCATGTGGACGAAGTGCTCAAGGCTGTGAAAGCCCTTAAAAAAGCAGCGCCTGCCACAGCCTGAGCCGCAAAGCTGTCACACAGCTGGGTTATGATGATTTCATGCTGTTGACCCTTGCCTTGCAAGCGCTCCCCCTGAAAGCCGCCCGGGCCTCCTGGCGGCTTTTTCTTTTCCGATTCACATAAGCCCTCTCGCCATGCCCCTTCCCCCCGCCCCGACCAAGCGTGCAGCCCTGTTGACCCACGATGCCTTTGACGCACCTGTCACGGCCAAAGCGGGACGAAAGCCCAGCCGGCATGTGGCTGAAAGCCCCATGCCGGAAAAGCCGCAAGCCCTGGACTTGTTCGACCGCTCCGCAGGCGGCATGGGGGATGAAGATGCGCTGGCCTCGAGCCCTTCCAGCCCATCGACCCCCCGCAGCAAAGCACGTCAGAGCCCACCCCCTGTGCAAGCCAAAGCGCCGGCCGCACGCCCCCAGCCGGCCAAGCCCAAAAAGCCGCAAGGCCCCACCAAGCTTTTCGTGCTCGACACCAATGTGCTGATGCACGACCCCATGAGCCTGTTCCGCTTTGAGGAACATGACATCTTCCTGCCCATGATCGTGCTGGAAGAGCTGGACAGCAATAAAAAAGGCATGACCGAGGTGGCACGCAACGCGCGCCAGGCCAGCCGAACCCTGGACGCGCTGGCCGGCTCGCAAGGCGCCGACATGTCCAAAGGCCTGCCGCTGGACAGCACTGGCCACCGCGAGGTGGGTGGCAAGCTGTTTTTCCAGACGCAACCCCTGGACATGAGCTTGCCCATGAGCCTGCCCCAGGGCAAGGCCGACAACCAAATTTTGGGCGTGGTCCAGGCCCTGCGCAAGCAATACGCGCCGCGTGATGTGGTGCTGGTGTCTAAAGACATCAACATGCGCGTGAAGGCACGGGCGCTGGGACTGGCCGCAGAAGACTACCAAAACGACAAGACCCTGGAAGACGGCGACCTGTTGTATGCCGGCTCCCTGGCCCTGCCCCCGGACTTCTGGATTCGGCACGGCAAGACGGTGGAAAGCTGGCAAAGCGGCAGCCATACTTTCTACCGCATCAGCGGCCCCATTGTGCCGAGCTTGCACATCAACCAGTTTGTGTATTTTGAAGCGCCCGGCGAACCCAGCCTTTATGCACGCGTGACCGAGATTCGCGGCAAGACCGCGGTCTTGAAAACCCTCAAGGAATTCAACCACCTCAAAAACGCCGTCTGGGGCGTGACCGCGCGCAACCGTGAGCAAAATTTCGCATTGAACTTGCTCATGGACCCCGAGATCGATTTCGTCACCCTCACCGGCACCGCGGGCACTGGCAAAACCCTGTTGGCCCTGGCATCGGGCCTGACCCAGGTGCTGGACGACCGCCGTTACAGCGAAATCATTGTGACCCGCGCCACCGTGAGTGTTGGCGAAGACATTGGCTTCTTGCCGGGGACCGAGGAAGAAAAAATGGGCCCCTGGATGGGCGCGCTGGATGACAACCTGGAAGTGCTGGGAAAAACCGAAACCAGCGCAGGCGAATGGGGCCGCGCGGCCACCAACGAGCTGATCCGCAGCAAGATCAAGATCAAGAGCATGAACTTCATGCGCGGGCGCACCTTCTTGAACAAGTACGTGGTGATCGACGAGGCGCAGAATTTGACGCCCAAGCAAATGAAGACCCTGATCACCCGCGCCGGCCCCGGCACCAAGATCATCTGCATGGGCAACCTGGCGCAAATTGACACGCCCTACCTGACGGAAGGCTCCTCGGGCTTGACCTTTGCAGTCGACAAATTCAAGGGCTGGCCGCACGGCGGCCACATCACCCTGGCGCGCGGCGAGCGCTCGCGCTTGGCCGACTTCGCCAGCGAGGCGCTGTAACCCCGTCGCAGCTCAGTAGTCGCCGCCTGCACCGGAGGCGAGCGACTCGAACTTGGTGATGGGTTTCAGGAAGGCCAGCTTGACCGTGCCGGTCGGGCCGTTACGCTGCTTGCCGATGATGACCTCGGCCACGCCCGGCTCCTTGCTGTCCTTGTTGTAATAGTCGTCCCGGTAAATGAACATGATGACGTCGGCATCCTGCTCGATGGCGCCGGATTCGCGCAGGTCGCTCATCATGGGGCGTTTGTCGGTTCGCTGTTCCACGCTTCGGTTCAGCTGTGAAAGCGCAATGACCGGGCACTGCAGCTCTTTGGCCAGCATCTTCAAGCCGCGCGAAATTTCACCGAGTTCGGTCGCACGGTTGTCGCCGTCGGAGCTGGAGCCCGACATCAACTGCAAATAGTCGACCACGATCAAGCCGAGCTTGCCGCATTGGCGCGCCAGGCGCCGCGCGTTGGCACGCAATTCACTCGGGGTCAGGCCCGGCGTTTCGTCAATGTGCAGCGAGATGCTGCGCAGCTTTTCAATGGCCTCGGTCAGTCGGGGCCACTCGTCGTCGGAGAGCTTGCCGGTGCGCAAATGACCCTGGTCGATGCGCCCGATGGAGCCCACGATACGAATGGCCAACTGCGCAGCCCCCATTTCCATGGAGAACACGGCCACTGGCAAGCCCTCGTTCACCGCCACATGCTCCGCAATGTTGATGGCCAGGGCCGTCTTGCCCATGGATGGGCGCGCCGCCAACACCACCAGGTCGCCCGGCTGCAACCCCGAGGTCATGCGGTCAAAATCATAAAAGCCCGTGGCAACCCCGGTGATGTCGTTCGGGTTTTGCGACATTTCTTCGACTCGGTCCAGCAAGTCGACCACCAAGGAGTCCATCGACTGAAAGCCCTGCTTCATGCGCGAGCCTTCTTCCCCGATGTTGAAAATTTTCTGCTCGGCCTCGTCCAGAATTTGTGCGACCGGCTTGCCTTTGGGGTTGAACGCGGTGGTGGAAATTTCATCGCTGGCACTGACCAGCTTGCGCAAAATGGCCCGCTCCCGCACGATTTCGCCATAGCGGCGAATGTTGCTGGCACTGGGCACGTATTGCGCCAAAGAGTTCAGGTAGGCCAAACCGCCCACCTCATCGGCCTTGCCCAGGCTCTGCAAATGCTCGAAGACCGTGATGACGTCGGCCGGACGGCTGCCATTGATCAGGGCGCCCACGGCCGCATACACCAGACGGTGCTCGTAGCGGTAAAAGTCGCTGTCGTTCAGCAAGTCGCCCACCCGGTCCCAGGCACTGTTGTCCAGCAACAGGCCGCCCAGCACGCTGGACTCGGCTTCGAGGGAATGCGGCGGGATGCGCAGTTGGGCCACTTCGCGGTCAGGCGAATAGTCTTCTTCTAGGCTGGACAGGACGGCAGACATGGAACTCCTTGAGACCCTCAATGCTACGTTGGAATGCGGCGAAAGTCATGGGACAAGCCTGTGGAAAACCGGTGAGAAAGACGGGATAACCGGGGATAACTCAGGCAAAAAAAAGCCGCTCCGAAGAGCGGCTTGCGATCCGTTCAAGCGCGATCAGGCGGTTTCGCCGTAGACCGACACGTTGATGTCGACCACCACGTCGGTGTGCAAAGCCACACTGACGCTGGAGTCGCTGACGGTCTTGATCGGGCCGTTGGGCATGCGAACCTGGGCCTTTTGCACCGGGAAGCCTTGCTTGCCGAGTTCTTCAGCAATGTCAAAGTTGGTGACGGAACCGAACAAACGGCCATCGACGCCCGCTTTCTGGGTCAGCTTCAGGGTGGTGCCAGCGAGCTTTTCGCCTTGGGCTTGGGCTGCAGCCAGCTTTTCAGCGGCGGCTTTTTCGAGTTCGGCGCGGCGCGCTTCGAATTCCTTGATGGCGGACTCGGTGGCGCGACGAGCGCGGCCCGAGGGAATCAGGAAGTTACGTGCATAGCCGTCTTTGACCTTGACGATCTCGCCCAGGTTACCGAGGTTCACAACTTTGTCGAGCAGAATGATTTGCATGTCGTCTCTCCTCAGATCTTGTGCTGGTCGCTGTAAGGCAACATGGCCAGGAAGCGTGCGCGCTTGATGGCGGTGTTCAGCTGACGCTGGTAAATGGCACGGGTGCCGGTCAGGCGTGCGGGAATGATCTTGCCGTTTTCGGCAATGAAGTCACGCAGGGTGTCGATGTCTTTGTAATCGATTTCTTCAACACCGGTCACCGTGAAACGGCAGAAACGCTTGCGCTTGAACAGCAGCGACTGGGTGTTGCGCTTGGGACGCTTGTCCTTGTTGAACTTCTTAAATGTGGCCATGGTCTGGGCCTCCTATGAACAATTCTGAAAATCTTGCAGATGAAAGGTGACGCTTTTGCTGTTGCGTGGCGTCGCCAGGAATCCTTCAAACTGCCAGGTGCTTCCGAGAGCTTGGCGAGCGAGTCGCTCGGCCAGGGTTCCCAGTGCCACCGTCTTGACGCTTGCCTTGACCTGTCGGGGTTGTCCAGCTTCTTCGACTTGAGACTCGTGTTCGAGCCGCAAATCCAGGGCGGGCAATCCGGCAGGTGTGTATCGCAGGGCAGAAAGCTCGGCGATGGCAGCGGTCAAAATGACGCGGTTCACACCCGACAATCAACGCATCAAGCCTGGAATTCGGCTTGTTGCGCCTTGCGGGCTTCTTCGCGCTCGACGGTTTTCATCATCAGCGACGGGCCGGTCTCGGCCTTTTTCTTCTGCACCGTCAGGTGGCGCAGCACGGCGTCGTTGAAACGGAAGGCGTGCTCCAGCTCGCCCATCACAGCCTGGCTGGCTTCGATGTTCAAGCAGATGTAGTGGGCTTTGGCAAGCTTGTTGATCATGTAAGCCAGTTGGCGACGGCCCCAGTCTTCGACGCGGTGCACGGCGCCACCGCCGGTGGTGATCATGCTCTTGTAGCGCTCCAGCATGGCTGGCACTTGCTCGCTCTGATCCGGGTGAATCAGCAAAATGATTTCGTAATGACGCATGGACTCTCCTTGTGGTTGAAGCTGCCTCCGGCGTCAGACGGGGTGCAGCAAGGTCAAACCCAAGATTATAGCGCTTTTACGGGAGAACCCTTGCGAGGCCAGAACAGGCTTCCCAACACACCCATTGCCAGCCCCACAGGAACCCCAAAAACCCCCGCACTGAAAGGCTCCAAGCCAAACCAACTGGTTTGCTGTGCCGCCAGGCTCAATTTGAGCTGTACCCAAGGGTGGTTGGTCAAAATGTAGTACATGGAGACGGTCAGACCACTGCCCATGGCCAAGATGGCCCCCACCCGGCTCATGCGTGGCCAGTGCAAACCCAGCAACAGCACGGGAAAGAAGGTGGAGCCGGCCAACGAAAAGGCGCAAGCCACCCAGAACAAAATGTCGACAGGTCGCTGGGTAGCGATCCAGGCCGCCATCAGGGCCACCAGCATCAACAAAACCTTGGAGAGCATGACGCGGCGAACCGGTGACGCCTGGGGGTCCACGGTTTGAAAATACAAATCATGCGACAAGGCATTGGAGATGGTCAGCAACAAGCCATCGGCGGTGGACAAGGCTGCGGCCAATGCCCCTGCAGCAATCAGCCCCGTGAAAACGGGCGAAATGCGCAGGATGTCTGGCACCGCCAGGACCAGGAAATCATTGACCAGGCGAATGTCGCCAAACTGCACGATGCCATCGCCGTTCCAGTCATTGATGCTCAGCAAAGCCAGCTTGCGCAACTTGAGCTTGTCGGCCCAGTCAGGCAAGTTTTGAAGGCTTGCGCCCACCAGCTCTGTCAGCACAGAGTCTTTGAGCATCACGGCCAGCGCCGAAGCGCAAAGGTAGACTGCCACAATGAACAGCAAGGCCCAGGCCACCGATTTCTCCGCCTCGGCAGGCGAGTTGGCGGTATAAGAACGCACCAAGATGTGTGGCAAAGCCGCTGAGCCCACCATCAAGCTGAAGACCAAGGCCAAGGTGTTCACCAGGCCCTGATTCCACCCCCCCGCTTGCCCGCTTTGGAAGCCCACCGGCCTGCGCAAAGAGCGAAGGATGTCATCGCGCTCCTGCGTCCATGCCTCCACCATGCGCTCCACCCCGATGTCGCGCCAGGCCGGGTTGGACTCGAGTTTTTGAATCTCACGCAGCGGCCCGTTCTCTGCCTTGAGCTTGTTGATTTGAATGCCAAGGGAGTGCCGCTCAATCTGACGCGCGGTCAGGGGGTCGGCGATCTTGAGCTCCAGCTCCAGCAACCGACTTTCCATGGCACTGCGGGTGCTCTTTTCAGCGGGGTCATCCTGGATGATGGCGGCACGCGCGTTCACCTCTTGCATGGACTGCACCGCCGCGAGCGGAATGAACGGGTGCCCATGGCTGCGCCATGCCACTGCGGCGCACACCGCCACCATGGCGGCCACGATCACGACGCACTGCACGACTTGTGTCCAGGTGACGGCCCGCATGCCACCCAAAAAAGAACACAGCAGAATGCCGCCCAGCGCCATGAACACGCCCAGCTCAAAGGTCAGCCCCGACAACATGGAGGCCACCAGACCAATCCCATAAATTTGCGCGACCAAGTACACGCTGGAGCACAAGATTGCACCCACGGCCCCCAACCAACGCACGCTTGCGCTGCCAAACAGTCGTCCCAACAACTCCGGGATGGTGATCGCTTGGGACTGGTTGAGCTTGCGCGCAAACAAGGCGCCCAAAAGGCAAAAACCGCCTGTCCATCCCAGCACATAAGCCAGCCCGCCGGCCCTAGAGCCGTCCCCGATGTAGCCATCCGATAAAAGCAATCCGGTCAGGCCAATGAAAGAGGCGGCTGAAATCCAGTCGGCGGCGGTGGCCAGGCCATTGAAAGGTGCGCCAATTCGGCGGCCCGCCACATAGTACTCATCGGCCTGGGTGGTGCGACAAAACAGGCCAATCAGGGCATACCCAATGACGGAGACGACCAAGAAAAAACCATTGATCAAGCCTTTGGATGCGCCCATCAGATCGGCCAACCAAAGCATGACGGTCAGCACCAGCAAGCCTAAAAAGCCCACCAGCACCAGTCGCCAGCGCTTAAACATGAGGAGAATCCTCAGGCGCGCGGCTGGCGATCCACCAGGTCAAGGCAAGGTAAAACAGGGGGATCAACTGAGTGACGACGACAAAATGCGACAGGGTCTGCTCGGGATGCCACCAGGCGAAGCACAAACCGGCAACGGTCACGACAGACAGGGCCAGCATGCCCCAAAGCGCACGCGCACCCAGGCGGGCCTTGGCCTCTGGGGCTGGCGCTTTGGAGGGGGTGTCAGACGATTTGAGCGGCATCACCTGTTGTTGTATCAGTTTTGACTGATGCAGCAACTCAGGGATTGCCCCGCCCTGCACGGCCCCGACCCGGCAGCCAAGGTCATCCTGCCAAAGACTGCCAGGTGGAAACCACGCTGTCAGGATTCAGCGAAATGGACGAAATCCCCGCTTCGGCCAGCCACAAGGCAAAGTCTGGGTGATCGCTGGGGCCTTGCCCGCAAATGCCCACGTACTTTCCTTGTGACAAGCAAGCTTGAATGGCGCGCGACAAGAGCGCTTTTACGGCAGGGTCGCGCTCGTCAAAATCGGCGGCCAGCAATTCGAGGCCAGAGTCGCGGTCCAGGCCCAAGGTGAGTTGCGTCAGGTCATTCGAGCCGATCGAGAAGCCATCGAAGTAATGCAGGAAGTCGTCGGCCAATACTGCATTGCTGGGGACTTCACACATCATGATGATCTTGAGATCGTCCTGGCCGCGCCTCAAGCCATGCTGCGCCAGCAATTCGGTCACGCGCTTGGCTTGGCCCAAGGTGCGCACAAACGGCACCATCACTTGAACGTTGGTCAGGCCCATGTCATTGCGCACCCGCTTCAGGGCTTCGCACTCCATGGCGAAAGCTTCCCCAAAATCGGCACTGAGGTAGCGTGCGGCGCCGCGGAAACCCAGCATGGGGTTTTCTTCTTCCGGCTCGTAACGGCTACCACCAATGAGCTTGCGGTACTCGTTCGACTTGAAATCGGACAAACGCACAATGACGGGCTTGGGCCAGAAAGCGGCGGCAATGGTGGCCACGCCCTCCGATACCTTGTCCACATAAAAAGCCCTGGGCGAGGCATGGCCGCGGGCCACCGACTCCACCGCCTTCTTCAAGTCGCCATCCACATTGGGATAGTCCAAAATGGCTTTGGGATGCACGCCAATGTTGTTGTTGATGATGAACTCCAACCGGGCCAGCCCCACCCCTTCGTTGGGCAACTGGGCAAAATCGAAGGCCAGCTGCGGGTTGCCAACGTTCATCATGATCTTGGTGCTGATTTTGGGCATCTCTCCGCGCTGCACTTCAGTCACTTCGGTTTCCAGCAGGCCGTCGTAAATCAGGCCCGTGTCGCCCTCGGCGCAACTGACGGTCACCAAGGCGCCGTCTTGCAACAAGTCAGTGGCATTGCCACAGCCGACCACCGCCGGGATGCCCAGCTCGCGCGCAATGATGGCCGCATGGCAAGTGCGCCCGCCGCGGTTGGTGACGATGGCGCTGGCGCGCTTCATCACGGGTTCCCAGTTCGGGTCGGTCATGTCGGTCACCAGCACATCGCCGGCCTGAACTTTGTCCATCTCGCTGATGCTGTGCACCAGGCGGACCGGCCCGGCCCCAATCTTTTGGCCAATCGCACGCCCCTCGGCCAACACCGTGCCGCGTCCCTTGAGCTTGTAGCGCTGCTCGGCCTGGCCCTTCATCTGGCTCTTGACGGTTTCAGGGCGGGCCTGAAGGATGTACAGCTGGCCGTCGCCGCCGTCTTTGCCCCACTCGATGTCCATGGGACGACCGTAGTGCTTTTCAATCACCAGGGCGTAGTGGGCCAATTGCTCGACATCGGCATCGGTCAGCGAATAGCGGTTGCGCAACTCGGTGGGCACATCCATGGTTTTGACCAAGCGACCGCTGGCTTTCTTTTCTTCGGGCGTGGCAAACACCATTTGGATCAATTTGGAGCCCAAATTGCGGCGGATCACCGCGCGCTTGCCAGCGCTGAGCATGGGCTTGTGCACATAGAACTCATCGGGGTTGACCGCCCCTTGCACCACGGTCTCGCCCAAGCCGTAGCTGGAGGTGATGAACACCACGTCCTCAAAGCCAGACTCGGTATCGATGGTGAACATCACGCCGGCAGCGCCCAGATCGGAGCGCACCATGCGTTGCACGCCCGCGGAAAGCGCGACGTCGGCATGGGCAAAGCCCTTGTGCACACGGTAGCTGATGGCACGGTCGTTGTAGAGCGAGGCGAACACCTCGCGCATCTTGTGCAAGACGTCCTCGATGCCGACCACGTTCAAAAAGGTTTCCTGTTGCCCGGCAAAGGACGCATCGGGCAAGTCTTCGGCGGTGGCGGAAGATCGCACCGCAAAAGACGCAGCCTCATTGCCCGCGCTCAGCGTGGCAAAAGCCTTGCGGATCTCTTGTTCCAGGTCTTGGGGAAAGGGCTGGGCTTCCAGCCAGCCGCGGATTTGGGCGCCCGCCTCGGCCAAGGCCCGCACGTCATCCGTGTCCAGCGTGGCCAAGCGGTCTTGGATACGCTGGGCCAGGTTTTCATGGCTTAAAAATTGACGGAAGGCATGGGCCGTGGTGGCAAAGCCGGTGGGCACGCGCACGCCTTGCGGCAACTGCGAGATCATTTCGCCGAGGCTGGCGTTTTTACCGCCGACCGCCTCAACGTCGCTCATTCTCAGGTTCTCAAACGGTACGACCAGGGCGGTCGGGCTGAACAAGGCTGACATGGGGAAGCTCCAAAAGTTAAAACCGGTTCAGCGACGCAGGCGCCCTCAAGGCGCCCCTCGCGCATGCACATGCCCCAACCCATCGCGAGTTGTTGTTGCTTGAGGATCAAGTTGGGGAACGGCATGGTGAAATTTGGATAATGGGGGCTATTGTAGGTGGCAGCCAAGGGGTTGCCACAGCCTTGCTGGACGATATTTCATGCCCCACCGCACTGTTTTCTTCATCTCCGATGGCACCGGCATCACCGCCGAAACCTTTGGCAATGCCATCTTGGCGCAATTCGAAATGAAGCCCCGGCATGTGCGCTTGCCCTTCATCGACACGGTGGACAAGGCCCACCAGGCCGTGCGCCAGGTCAACCACACGGCAGAGGTCGAGGGCAAGCGCCCCATCGTGTTCACCACTTTGGTGAACATGGAGGTCTTGAAAGTCATTCAGGATGGCTGCAAAGGCATGCTGCTGGACATGTTTGGCACCTTTGTGAACCCGATCGAAGCGGAATTGGGGATCAAGTCCAACCACCGCATTGGCCGGTTTTCCGACGCCAGCAAAAGCAAGGAATACCACGACCGGATTGAAGCCATCAATTTCAGCCTGGCGCACGACGACGGCCAGTTGAACCGCGACCTGGAGTTGTCCGATGTGATTCTGGTGGGCGTCAGCCGCAGCGGAAAAACCCCGACCAGCCTTTACCTGGCCATGCAGCATGGCCTCAAGGCTGCGAACTACCCCTTGATTCCCGAGGATTTTGAACGTCGCCAGTTGCCCCCGGCCCTGGTGCCGCACAAAAAGAAAATTTTTGGCCTGACGATCAACCCGGACCGGCTCAGTGAAATTCGCAACGAGCGGCGGCCCAACTCACGTTACGCCAGCCTGGAAAACTGCCGGGCGGAAGTGAGTGAGGCCGAAGCCATGATGCGCCGGGCAGGTATTCGGTGGCTCTCCACCACCCACAAGAGCATTGAAGAGATTGCCACCACCATCTTGCAGGAAATCCGCCCGGAGCGGCTCACTTACTGAGCCTGTGGCTCAGACCAGGGCGGCGATGCCGGCGCGTGCAATTTGCACGTCTTCGCTGGACTTGACGCCGCTGACGCCAACGGCGCCAATCACCTGGCCGTCCTTGAGGATGGGCACGCCGCCTTCGAGCATGCCTCGGATGTCGGGTGCGCTCAAGAAAGAGTAACGACCGCCGTTGATGACGTCTTCATAGACCTTGCTTTCGCGGCGCCCCAGGGCGGCGGTATGGGCTTTGGCCGGTGCGATGTGCGCAGAAATCGGGGGCGCGCCATCCAGGCGCTGCAGCCAGAGCAAATGGCCGCCATCGTCCACAATGGCAATCGTGACCGCCCATTGGTTGCGCAGCGCCTCGGCTTCTGCGGCAGCGGCAATGGCTTTCAGGTCGGCCAATTCGAGTGTGTGTTTGGTTTTCATGGGATCTTCTTTGAAGCAGTATGGGAAAACCCGAGCATAGCGCTCGAGCGCACGGCCATTGCCCCCAGTGTTGTAAAAAGTTCCCCCACAAAAAGTAGGAAGTGATGCAAAAGCTTGTACAGCCCTTGAATCCTCCTAAAATGCCGCCATCTGCCTGTGCAGATCAACCAAGGAGTTACACGCATGAGCGATCAGATTCAAACCATTGACTACCGCTATACAGAGACCGGCGCGGTTGACCGCAACCGTGTGCTGCGCAACACCTATTGGCTGCTTGCGCTCAGCCTGATTCCAACTGTTCTGGGGGCTTGGCTGGGCGTAGCCACCGGCATCACGCGCGCGCTGTCGGGCGGCATGGGCCTGGTGGTGTTCTTGGTGGGTGCCTTTGGCTTCATTTACGCCATTGAGAAAACCAAAAACTCGGCTGCTGGCGTGCCCGTGCTGTTGGGCTTCACTTTCTTCATGGGCTTGATGCTGTCGCGCATGATTGCCATGGTGTTGGGCTTCAAAAACGGCACCGAGCTCGTCATGACAGCCTTTGGTGGCACGGCTGGCGTTTTCTTCCTGATGGCCAGCCTGGCCACGGTCATCAAGCGCGACCTCTCCGGCATGGGCAAGTGGCTGTTTGTCGGCGCCATCGTCATGATGGTGGGTGGCATCATCAATGTGTTTGTCGGCTCTTCTGTCGGCATGATGGTGTTGTCCATGATGGGCATTGGCATCTTCAGTGCCTACATGCTCTACGACATCAAGCAGATCATTGATGGCGGCGAAGACAACTACATCAGCGCCACCCTGGCCCTGTACCTGGACATCGTGAACGTGTTCCAGAGCCTGCTGGCCCTGTTGGGCATCATGGGCGGCGAGCGCGATTAAGCGGTTCGCACCTCCAGCGCAAAGGGCCCTCACGGGCCCTTTGTCATTGGCGTCATGCCAATTCGAAAACCGCCATGCTCTCGACGTGCGCCGTGTGCGGAAACATGTTGACGGCGCCTGCGGCGACGCAGCGGTAACCCGCCTGGTGCACCAGCAAGCCGGCGTCGCGCGCCAAGGTGGCCGGATTGCAGCTGACGTAAACAATGCGCCGAGGCGGCACCCAGCCCTGGCGCAGCTCAGGTTGCTGGTGCAAATCGGCCAAGGCTTTGGCCAAGGCAAAAGCCCCTTCCCTGGGCGGGTCGATCAGCCACTTGTCCGCCACCCCGTCTTGGACCAGGACTTCAGGCGTCATCTCGAACAAATTGCGCGCGACAAACCGGGTGGGCGCCAAAGTTTGCCGGCCTTGATTGAAGCTCAAATTTTGGTGCGAGCGCGCCACCAAGGCGTCGCTGCCTTCGATGCCCAACACCTCGCGCGCACGGGTCGCCAAGGGCAAGGTGAAATTGCCCAAGCCACAGAACCAGTCAATGACGCGCTCGCTGCGCTGTGGGTCGAGCAGACGCAGTGCGCGCGTGACCAGCACCCGGTTGATGTGAGGATTGACCTGGGTGAAGTCGGTGGGCTTGTACGGCATGGTGATGCCGAATTCGGGCAATGCGTAGGACAGCTGCTGCGCAGGATCCTCGGTGGGGTCCATCAGGTGCACCGTGTCCGGGCCCTTGGGCTGCAACCACCATTGAACGCCATGCGCCTGGGCAAAAGCGCGCAAATGCGCCAGGTCGCCTGCACTCAGCGGCTCTAGATGGCGCAAGACCAAGGCGGTCACGCTGTCACCGCAGGCCAATTCAATTTGCGGGCAAGTCTCACGCGCCTGCAGGGCGCCGATGAGCTCGCGCAAGGGCATCAACAAGGCACTGACATGCGGGGGCAAGATGGGGCACACCTGCATGTCGGCCACATAGCGGCTTTTGCGCTCATGAAAGCCCACCAGCACCGTGCCTTTCTTGGCCACATAGCGCACGGACAATCTGGCGCGGAAGCGGTAGCCCCAGTCCGGGCCTTGAATGGGACGCAGCACGGTTTCGGGCTTGACTTTACCCAGGTGCCACAGGTTGTCTTCCAGCACGCGTTGCTTGACAGCAACTTGGGACACCCCGTCCAGATGCTGCATTTTGCAGCCGCCGCAGGCGCCTGCGTGCAATCCAAAATTCGGGCAACCAGGGCGCACACGCTGGGAAGACTCTTTCAACAAGGCCTTCAGGCTGCCCTGCTCCCATTGGTTCTTTTTGCGGTGCACATTGACGGTCACCACTTCAAAAGGCAAAGCGCCTTCGATGAACACCACTTTGCCGTCGGCACGGTGCGCCACGCCTTGGGCGTCCAGGTCGAGTGACTCCACCGTCACGGCATCGTCTGGGTAGACAGTTTTTGAATCGGTCATGAAGAAAGCCCGCAGGCGTTGGCGCCCAGCTCAGCGGGCGGGCAGGAATTTGGCAGGGTCGACAGGCTTGCCTTGGCGACGGATCTCGAAATGCAATTTGACCTGGTCCGTGTCGGTGCTGCCCATTTCGGCGATTTTTTGGCCACGCTTGACGTTTTGGTCTTCCTTCACCAGCATGCTCTGGTTGTGGGCGTAGGCGGTCAGGAAAATATTGTTGTGCTTCAAGATGATCAGGTTGCCGTAGCCTCTGAGGCCTGAGCCGGCATAGACCACGCGACCATCCGCCGCGGCCAGAATCGGGTCGCCCGCTTTGCCGGCAATGTCAAAGCCTTTGTTTTTGGCTTCATCAAAGGTCGCCAGCAAGTTGCCTTGGGCTGGCCAAATGAAGGCCAGGGACTCATCGGCGGACACCTCTGCAGCGGGCGCGCTGGCGCTTTGGGGTGCCGAGGAACTGGCCACTGGCGGTGCTGCAGGCGCAGCACCAGAAACCATTGCAGGGGCAGGCTTGACGGCCGCACTCTGGGGGGCCATCGCAGCGGGTTGCGCCATTTGGGTTTGGGTCACGGGGCGGACCACCACGCCCTCTGTGGCCACATTGGCGCCGGGTGGGGTCACGCGCAAAACTTGCCCCACTTCAATCACATTGGGGTTGTCCAAACCGCTCCAGCGCGCAATGTCGCGCCAGTTTTGGCCATGGTCCAGGCCGACGCGAATCAGGGTGTCGCCGGGTTTGACGGTGTAGTAACCGGGTTTGCCAGCGTTATCTGCACCTGGCAGGGGTTTATCGGGGGCGACCCGTGATGCCATGGCTGACGTGGCTGCTGCGGGGCTGCGTGAGGTGCGATCTTCCACCGGCGCGGGGGCCACACGCCCACCGGAGCCGGCACAGGCGGCCAACAGGGCCACCAAACCCAGCGCGCAGAAGACCTTCAACCCAGCTCTCGACATGTCCAATCCTTGTTCTCAGGCAACCCCTGATTTTAGAGGGACAAAGTGCACGGCTTCGAGCAATTGCTGTTGAATGCCTTGCGGCGTCTTGTCGATCACCACCAAGGCCTGCTGCCCTTGCTGCGTCACCAGGGGGGCAACGATGCGTCCGCCCACCGCCAGCTGCTCCACCCAAGCCTGCGGCACGGCCTCTCCGCCCGCTGCCGCAATGATGCCGGCATAGGGCGCCCCCTTGGGATAGCCCAACATGCCATCGCCAAAGAGCAAGTGCACGTTGGCAATGCGCAGCGGCCGCAGGTTCTCCCGTGCCCGCTCATGCAGGCCACGCAAGCGCTCGATGCTGTAGACCTCTTTGGCCACCTGCGCCATGACAGCGGCCTGGTAGCCGCAGCCCGTGCCAATTTCCAGCACACGGCCCAGCTTGCCGTCGATCATCAGGTTGCGCCCTCGCCGCAACAATTCCAGCATGCGGGCCACCACATTGGGCTTGGAAATGGTTTGGCCCAGGCCAATCGGCAAACTGGTGTCTTCGTAGGCTTGGTTGACCAGGGCCGAGTCGACAAAGCGGTGGCGCTCCACCGTGCCCATGGCCAGCAGCACGAGCGCGTCTTCCACACCTTGCTCGGCCAATTTGCGCACCATGCGCTCGCGCACAGCGGCCGAATCCATGCCCAGTTGCACGGGCGCGCTCACCTGCTTGCTGCGGCGCGTTGGCATGGCCGTCGGGCTGACCACAGGGGGCGCGGGTTTGGCCGCTGCCTTCTTTTGCGGTGCCAGCAATTTGGTCACGGCCATGGTGGTCTTGGGCGGCGGAACCTCGTTGCCCAAATCCAGGTTGGCAGGAAAGCCTGGGCGCTTTTTCATGTCAGCGGCGAATCCCACTTGAAATTCGTCCAGGCGGACAGGCCGTCATGCTCGGTCAAGTCCACCTGCAAGGGCGTCAAGGCCACATGGCCTTGCAAGGTCGCGTGAAAGTCCGTGCCGTCAGCATCGTCCTTGGCGGCCCCTGCGCTGCCGATCCAGTACATGGTTTCACCGCGTGGGCTGGTTTGCGTGATGACCCGCTCAGCGGAATGGCGCCGGCCCAAGCGACACACCTTCAGCGGCTTGAGCTCGTTGGCAGGCAAGCAAGGAATGTTCACATTCAGCAACCAGGGTGAGCCTGTGCCCACGCGTTGCTGCTGAATCAGCGATTGCACCAGCGCGCGAGCACGCTCGGCTGCCGCGTCCAGATGCTTCCAACCGCGCTCTGTTTGAGAAAAAGCGATGGCCGGAATGCCCATCAAATAACCTTCCATGGCCGCCCCCACCGTGCCGGAGTAAATGGTGTCGTCGCCCATGTTGGCGCCATTGTTGATGCCCGAGACCACCAGGTCGGGGCGGTAGTCCAGCAAACCTGTCAACGCGATGTGCACGCAATCGGCCGGCGTGCCATTGACATAGCGAAAGCCATTGGCCGCATGATGGACATACAACGGGGAATGCAAGGTCAGGGCATTCGACTTGGCGCTGTTGTTTTGCTCCGGGGCCACCACCTCCACGCGACCGAGGTCCTTCAGGGCCTCGTACAAGGCCACGATGCCGGGCGCTTGGTAACCATCGTCGTTGGAGATCAAAATGTTCATGCGGTGTCCTCAATTACGTTGGATTGTATGATCGTGGCCATCTTAGAGGAGACCCCCCGTGCATGCTTGGCTTTGTGAAAACCCTGTGGGCGTGGACGCCCTGACCTGGAAAGAGCTTCCCACCCCCAGCCCGAAAGAGGGCGAGGTGCTGATCGAAATTCAGGCGGCCAGCTTGAACTTTCCGGACCTGCTGATTGTTCAAAACAAATACCAGTTCAAGCCGCCCCTGCCCTTTGTGCCGGGCTCTGAATATGCGGGTGTGATTCGCGCCGTGGGCGAAGGCGTGAGCCACTTGAAAGTGGGCCAGAACGTGGCTTGCTTGTCGGGCACCGGCGGCTTTGGCACGCACACCTTGGCACCGGCCAAACTGTGCATGCCCCTGCCGGAGGGCTTTCCCGCCGTGGATGCGGCGGCCTTCATCATGATCTATGCCACCTCGCACCATGCCCTGATCGACCGCGCACAACTCAAGGCCGGCGAAACCGTGTTGGTGCTGGGTGCGGCGGGTGGCGTGGGCACGGCGGCCATTCAAATTGCCAAAGCAGCTGGTGCGCGCGTCATCGCGGCAGCCTCCACCGATGAAAAATGCGCACTGTGCCAACGCATTGGCGCAGACGCCACCATCAACTACAGCAAGGACAATTTGCGCGAGCAAATCAAAGCGCTGACCGATGGCAAAGGCCCTGACGTGATTTACGACCCAGTGGGCGGCGATTTCGCAGAACCGGCTTTCCGCTCCATTGCCTGGCGCGGCCGCTATTTGGTGGTGGGATTTGCTGCGGGCCCGATTCCCTCTCTGCCCTTGAACCTGCCGCTGTTGAAGGGCGCGTCCATCGTGGGCGTGTTCTGGGGCGACTTCTCGCGCCGCGAGCCCAAGGTCAATGCCGCCATGATGGCCGAGTTGGCCCAGTGGTATGCCCAGGGCAAGGTCAAGCCCGTGATTGACCGCACCATGCCCATGGCCGACTTGAAAGCCGCCTATGCCCACATGGGCTCGCGCGGCGTCATGGGCAAACTGGTACTGGTGAACTGATCAGAATTTGTGCTTGTCAGCGTCGTAGCGGGCTTTCGCTTCGGCGTTGGGCGGGTACAGGCCGGGCAAAGGCACGCCGCGCTCGACCTCGCTCATGATCCAGGCCTCCAGGCGCTCTTGCTCCACGGCCAGGGGAATCACTTCGTCCAGCAGATTGGCGGGGATGAGCACTGCGCCATCTTGGTCGACCACGATCACATCGCCGGGAAACACGGCCACGCCACCGCAAGCGATGGGCTGCTGCCAGGCCACAAAGGTCAAGCTCGTCACCGAGGCCGGCGCTGCCGCGCCGCGACACCACACCGGCAAGCCAGTGCCCAGCACGCCAGCGATGTCACGCACCACGCCATCGGTGATCAGGGCACTGATGCCGCGCTTGGCCATGCGGGCACACAAAATATCGCCAAAGATGCCGGCGTCGGTGACATTCATCGCATCGGCCACGGCAATGCAGCCGGGGGGCATGTCCTCAATGGCGGCGCGGGTGGAGATCGGTGACGCCCAGGATTCTGGCGTGGCCAGGTCTTCCCGCGCTGGCACAAAGCGCAAGGTGAAAGCCCGCCCCACCAGACGCGGCTGCCCCGGACGAATGGGGACCGTTCCGCGAATCCAGACGTTGCGCAGCCCCTTCTTCAACAACACCGTGGTGAGCGTTGCGGTTGTGATCTTCTGCAAAGTCGCAACGACTGCGGGGTCCAAGGCCATGTTCGGGGTGCTCATCATTTGTCTCCTGTAATTGGAATGGGGTCAGGTCTTGAGTTTTGCCTTTTTTCTGTGGATAACTTTAACCCAATGTCATGCTCTTGAGTTATCCACAGAAAAAAGGCAAAACTCAAGACCTGACCCCAAACAAAAAAGGCGCCTAGGCGCCTTTTTTTGGGGGGTTTTGGGGTGGCTGACGGGACTCGAACCCGCGACGACAGGAATCACAATCCTGGACTCTACCAACTGAGCTACAGCCACCGTGAGCCAAAGATTATAGCGCGGGATCGGCGGGTTTGGGGACCTTGATCTCGGCCTTGAAGCGTTCCTTCAAATGGTTGTAGTAGGCGATGCTCTCCGCACCTGCCAGTGACTGGCTTAACTGCGCGCGTTCGCGGACACGGTCTGACTGCGCTGCGCGTGGCAGCACCCGGTTGACCTTGACCACTGCGTAGCCCTCGCGGCCCAAATCGACGCCGACCCAGCCCGGCAAGCTGTCGGTGGGCGCACGCAAAGCCGCATCGATCACAGCAGCAGGCAGCTTGCCCGGTTGACCGCGACCGATGACCACCGTTGAACCCACATTGCTGCCCTCCGGCTTCGCTTTCCAAGCGGCCAATTGGGCCTCACCTTCCTTGCGCGCCATGGCAGCGGCCTCCTCACGTTGCCATGCCAGGGTGACGAGGTCCTTCACCTCGCTCAAGGCCAGTGTCTTGGCCGGCGTGAAAGCATCGATGCGGGCGGCCAACAGTTGGTTGGGGCCGATCTCGATCGCTTCGGTGTTGCGTTTCTTTTCAATGGCGTCCGGCGCGAACAAAGCGGCCAGGACTTTGGGGTTGGCCAGCGGCCCTTGGGCCCCTTGTGGTGCTTGGCGCGAAACCTGAGTGGCTTGGCGAATGTCCAACTTCAGTCGCTCAGCGGCAGGCTTCAGGGTGTCAGACTGCTCGTACACCAGGTTGGTGAACTGTTCTGCCGCTTCTGCGAATTTGCGCTGGGCCTGTTGACGGCGCACGTCGGCCTCAATGGAGGGTCGCATTTCTTCAAAGCTGCGCTGCTTGGCTTGCTTGACATCGGTCACACGAATGATGTGAAAGCCAAACTCAGAGCTCACCAAGCCGCTGGTCTCGCCTTTGGCAAGGGAAAACGCCGCATCCTCAAAAGGCTTGACCATGGCGCCACGGCCAAAATAGTCGAGGTCGCCCCCTTTGTTGGCCGACCCAGGGTCTTGCGAGTGCTTTTTGGCCAAATCGGCAAACTGCGCAGGCTTCTTTGTCAACTCGGCCAGCACGCCTTCCGCTTTGGCCTTGACTTTGGCGCGCTCAGCATCAGGGGCGTCTTTGGCAACAGTGAACAAAATGTGGCTGGCACGGCGTTCTTCTTGCGCTGCAACACGGCTGAGGTTTTGCTCGTAGTAGGTCTTCAGGTCGGCCTCTTGCAACACGATGCCTTTTTGCACCGAGGCCAGATCCAGCACCACGTAAGAAACATCGGCGCGCTCGGGGGAACGGTATTGCGCCGCATTCTTTTGATAGTAGGCCTCCAGGGCTTCTGCTGAAGGCTTGAGCGTGGCCATCTTTGCAGCAGCGCTGAATTGCGCGACCTGGATTTCGCGTTGCTCGAAATAAGCGCCCAGGGTGACATCGGCCAGGGCAACAGGAAACACCGTCGAGCTGCCGACGGCGCCAATCACTTGGCGGGTGCTCAAGTCTGCGCGAATGCGCGCCTCCAGCATTTCAGGCGTCATGCCCTGCCCGGCTGCGAGCTGTTTGTAGCGCTCCATGTCCAGCGAGCCATCCGGTCGGCGCAAGGAAGCGATGGTCGGGTTTTGTTGCAACTCGCTGGCCAATTTTTGATCGCTCACGTTCAATTGCAACTTGTCAGCCGCAACCACGAGCAAGCGCTCGCGAACGAGGCGGTCCAACGATCCGTACTTGGCTTCAGGCGTATCGAACATTTTCATGTCGATGCCAGGCATGCTGGCGCGCAGGCGCTCCACTTCATTGCGATGGGCCGCATCCCACTCTGATTGGGTGATGCCTTGGCCGTCCACCGTTGCCACAACTTCTCCCTTTTCTTGAAAGCGGTTGTAGCCATCAATGCCGAACAGGACAAAGGATGGGAAGATCAACAAGAACAGCAGAAACTGCATGATCCTGGTGTGCTTGCGGACAAAATCAAACATGTGGCCCCTCTAGGGAAGTCAACAAAAAAGGCGAACCAGGTTCGCCTTCAGTGGGTGGTGGGTGCTGACGGTCTCGAACCGCCGACCTACGCCTTGTAAGGGCGCCGCTCTACCAACTGAGCTAAGCACCCCACCGATAACAGATGAATCAGTTCAAAGCGTCTTTCAGGGCTTTGCCCGGACGGAACTTTGGCACCTTGGCAGACTTGATTTTAATCGCAGCGCCGGTGCGTGGGTTGCGTCCGGTGCGCGCAGCGCGCTTGGTCACGGCGAAGGTGCCAAAGCCCACCAGCGACACAGAGCCGCCTTTTTTCAGGGTGGTTTTCACAGCGCCCATGGTGGCTTCCAACGCGCGCGTTGCAGCAGCTTTGGAAATATCAGCGTGCTTGGCGATGTGTTCGATCAATTCGGTTTTGTTCACAAAAGTCCCCTAACAGTCAGGTGAAATGATGGTCTATATGTCTGGGTCCAGCCTGGGCGCACAAAGAAAGTCACCTCGGCTTGAAAAGCAGTCGCACTGCTGTTGGCATTTAAACCAATGGCCTGAAGCATGTCAATGATGACAAACGGCAGACACAGTGCGGAGGCGGATTCTAGAACGATTTGACAATCATTTTTCAAAAATATTTATGACAATTTTGTGCTAATGGTCAGAGCGCTTCAGCAATGGCACGCCCCAAATCGGAGGTACTGGCTGTGCCGCCGATGTCCGGCGTGCGTGGCGCGCCACTCTTGGGATCCAGCACTTTCTCAATCGCTGCCAGGATGGCATCGTGTGCGGCCTTGTGTCCCAGGAATTCCAGCATCATGGCACCACACCAAATTTGGCCAATCGGGTTGGCAATGGCCTTGCCTGCAATGTCGGGGGCCGACCCGTGTACCGGCTCAAACAGCGACGGCGCAGTGCGATCGGGGTTCAGGTTGGCGCTGGGCGCAATGCCGATGGTTCCAGTGCAAGCGGGGCCGAGATCACTGAGGATGTCGCCAAACAAATTGCTGGCCACCACAACATCGAAAAAGTCAGGGCGTTGCACGAAGTGCGCCGTCAAAATGTCAATGTGGAACTTGTCGGTACGCACATCCGGGTAGGCCTTGGCCATCTCAGCCACGCGCTCGTCCCAGTAAGGCATGGTGATGGCAATGCCATTGGACTTGGTGGCACTGGTCAAATGCTTCTTGGGACGCGATTGTGCCAACTCGTAGGCAAACTTCAGCACGCGGTCCACGCCCACGCGTGACATCACGGTTTCCTGCATGACGATCTCTCGCGCTGTGCCGGGGAACATGCGCCCGCCAATGCTGGAGTACTCCCCTTCGGTGTTTTCACGCACGATGTACATGTCGATTTCACCGGGCTGACGTGGCGAGCCATCGCGGCGCACCACCGGCGCGATGATGCCGGGCATGAGCCTTGCGGGACGCAAATTGATGTACTGGTCGAACTCGCGGCGAAACAGCAGCAAGGAGCCCCACAAGGACACATGGTCCGCGATTTTCTCGGGCCAACCCACGGCGCCAAAGAAGATGGCGTCATGTCCGCCAATTTGGTCTTTCCAGTTGTCGGGCAACATCTGCCCGTGCTTTTCGCAGTAATCCCAGCTGGAAAAATCAAAATGGTCGAATTGCAGGTCGATGCCGAACTTGCGCGCAGCTGCGTCCACCACGCGCAAGCCTTCGGGCATGACTTCTTTGCCAATGCCGTCTCCGGCGATGACTGCGATTCTTTTCTTACTCATAGCAACGACTCCCACAAAAATTCAAAAAAGTTCAGCGCTGCGGCGCCGGCGTGCGCACCACCAGGCTCACGCCCAGGGCTGTCAACACAATGCCCACCAAAGTGGTCACGGTGACAGGCTCGTCAAAAAGGAACCAAGCCAGCAGGGCCGTGCAAGGCGGCACCAGGTACATCAGGCTGCTGACGCTGGCGGCCGCGCCGCGTTGAATCAGCATGTAAAACAAGGAGCTGCCCCCCAGCGTCATGCCCAACACCGACCAGGCCATGGCGCCCAGCAACGAAGGATGCCACTGTACCGCCTCCGACTCCAGCGCCACCAGCGGCAAGGTCACCAAGGCGGCAGCCATGAGCTGAACGGTGTTGGCGGTGCGCACATCGCAGGGCTGCACATGGCGCTTTTGGTAAAGGGTGCCAATGGTGATGGAAAACAGCGCCAGCACCGCCAAGGACAGCGTCCAGGGGGTCACTTCCATCGTGTCTTGCAGCTTGCGAGAAACCACCAACACCAAGCCCATGAATCCCAACAACAAGCCGCCCCACTGCCGGCGCGAGACCTGGCCGCCTTGGGACGACAGCCAAATGGCCGTCAGCACGGGCTGCAAGCCCACAATCAGGGCCGACAGGCCTGAGCCCATGCCTGCTTTCACCGCAACCCACACGCCACTCAGGTAGCCCGCATGCATGAAGACGCCCGTCACCCCCAGGTGCCACCACTGGGCGCGGCTTTGCGGCCAGGCCACCCTCGCCCATCGGATCCACAACCAAAACGCGAGGATGGACAGGAGGTAGCGCACCCACAAAAACGTCATGGGCGGCGAATACGGCATGGCATAACGCGCCACGATGAAGCCGGTGCTCCAGATCAGCACGAACACCACGGGCATGGCCCGCACCCAGCTTTCGCGCTGCGCGTCTGCGCTCATTTGGCGTGCTGACGGATGGCCGGCAGGGCTTTCTGAAGGTAATACACCATGGACCAGACGGTCAGCAAGGCGGCGCACCAAATCAAGACCTGGCCCCAAGCCCCGGTGTTCATCCAGCCAAACAGCATGCCGTCGTACAGCAAGAACGGAATCGCGACCATCTGGACCGTGGTCTTGACTTTGCCCAGCATGTGCACGGCCACGCTGCGCGAAGCGCCAATTTGCGCCATCCACTCGCGCAAGGCAGAAATGGCGATTTCACGGCCAATGATGATCAGGGCCACGAACACATCGGCGCGCCCCAAGTGGACCAGCACCAACAAGCTGGCGCACACCAGAAACTTGTCGGCGACCGGATCGAGAAACGCACCGAACGAGGAAGCCTGGTTCAAGCGGCGCGCAAGGTAGCCATCGAGCCAGTCGGTCAGCGCGAACACCACGAACATCACGGTGGCCGTGAGGTTTTTCAGCTCTTGTGACAGGGGCAAATAGAACACGGCAATGATCAATGGAATCGCCACTATGCGGGTCCAGGTCATGATCGTGGGGATGGTGAAAAACATTGCGCTCAATCGTAGACGATTCGGGCGTCACCCTCATGGGCCTGCGCCAGCCAGCTGGACAGAGCCGCATCGCTGGGGAAAAATTTGGCCTGCTCGCCCAATTGAACCTCGGCTTGCGCACCTTGGCGCAACAGCTTCAAGCGCACCGGCATGCCGCGCACCAACTCGCCTTGCTCGGACATTTCAATGTGTGCGGGGTGGTCCTTAAAAATGCGGCCAATGTCAGGGGCCACACCATTGACCGCCACCGACAGGTATTTGCCAAAACGGCAACGGGCTGTGGGCAAGTCCCAGACTTGTTGCAGGCTCAAGCGCAAGCCGCCCGAGAAGCGGTCGGGTTGGGCCTTGGCCATCACGATGATCAACTCATCGTCTTTCAACAGGTTGCGGTTGGCGTTGATCATGGCTTCGTCGGCCGTGGCCTCAATGGTGCCCGACTTGTCGTCCAGCTTGAAGATAGCCAACTTGCCACGCTGGCCGTTGATCACCCGCAGGTCACTGACGATGCCCGCCAGCAGTTGGGGCTCGCGCGAGTCGAGCAAGTCGTCGATGCGGCGTTTGACAAATTGCGTCACCTCGCGCGACACCTCGTCAAACAGATGGCCCGAAAGGTAAAAGCCCACTGCGGTTTTCTCGTGGGTGAGGCGCTCTTTCACGCCCCAGGGGAGCTTTTGCACCAAGTCGGGCTCTTGCGTGCTCGAGCCATGGTCATCACCGCCGTCAAACAGCCCGCCCTGGTTCTGATTCGCTTCCACAGTTTGCGCGAACTCAAACGCGCGGTCGATCGAGGCCGACAAGGAAGCGCGGTTCAGGTTCAAGATGTCAAAGGCGCCGGCCTTGACCAAGGCATCGACCGTTCTTTTGTTCAGGCGCGAGCGGTCCACGCGACGGCAGAAGTCATACAGGCTGGTGAAGGGGCCGCCCTGCTCACGCGCAGCCACGATGGCTTCAATCGCCTGCTGGCCAGTACCCTTGATGGCGCCCAGCCCGTAGCGGATTTCCTGGTCCGAAATGGGCTCGAAACGGTAATGGCCGCGGTTGATGTTGGGGGGCTCAAAGCGCAAGCCCATCTTTTGGGCATCCTCAAACAACACCTTGAGCTTGTCGGTGTTGTCCATTTCCACGGTCATGTTGGCGCAGAAGAACTCCGCGGTGAAATGCACCTTCAGCCAACCTGTGTGGTACGCCAGCAGTGAGTAGGCTGCAGCATGCGACTTGTTGAAGCCGTAGCCTGCAAACTTCTCCATCAGGTCGAAAATCTCGTCGGCCTTCTCTTGGCTGATGTTGTTCTTGGCGGCGCCCTCGCGGAAAATCTGGCGATGCTCCGCCATTTCTTCGGCCTTTTTCTTGCCCATGGCGCGGCGCAGCAAATCGGCGCCACCCAGTGAGTAGCCCCCCAAGACCTGCGCCGTCTGCATCACCTGCTCTTGGTAAACCATGATGCCGTAGGTTTCCGAGAGGACCGACTCCACCAAGGGGTGCGGGTAGAGGACCTCTTCGCGACCGTGCTTGCGGGCCACAAAGCTGGGAATCAGGTCCATGGGGCCCGGACGGTACAAGGCGTTCAGTGCAATCAGATCTTCCAGGCGTGTGGGCCGCGCATCGCGCAGCATGCCTTGCATGCCACGGCTTTCAAACTGGAACACCGCCTCGGTTTGGCCATCCTGAAACAGCTTGTAAGTGGCGGCATCGTCCAGCGGAATGTCTTCGAAAGAAAAATTCTCCCGGCCCTTGTGGCGCTTGACGATGAAGTCGCGCGCAATTTCCAAAATGGTCAGCGTGGCCAAGCCCAAAAAGTCAAACTTCACCAGGCCCGCGGCTTCCACATCGTCTTTGTCAAACTGGCTGACGGCCGATTCGCTGCCCGGTTGTTGGTACAGGGGGCAAAAATCGGTGAGCCTTCCCGGTGCGATCAACACGCCGCCCGCGTGCATGCCCACGTTGCGTGACAAGCCTTCGAGCTTTTGCGCCAAGGCCAGCAGCGTCTTGACCTCGTCCTCACGCGCCAGGCGTTCGGCCAACACAGGCTCGGCCTCAATGGCCCCTGCAATCGTGATGTGCTGCCCCGGCTTGTTGGGAATCAGTTTGGAGATGCCGTCGCAGAAGGTGTAGCTCATGTCGAGCACACGCCCCACGTCTCGGATGGCGGCGCGGGCCGCCATGGTGCCGAAAGTGGCAATCTGGCTCACGGCATCGCGACCGTATTTGTCTTTGACGTAGTCGATCACGCGATCGCGGTTGCCTTGGCAAAAGTCGATGTCAAAGTCTGGCATCGAGACCCGCTCGGGGTTGAGAAAACGCTCAAACAGCAGGTTGTACTGAAGGGGATCCAGGTCGGTGATTTTCAATGCATAGGCCACCAGGGAGCCTGCACCTGAGCCTCGACCGGGCCCGACCGGACAACCATTGTTCTTGGCCCAATTGATGAAATCTCCCACGATGAGGAAGTAGCCCGGGAAACCCATTTTCAGAATGGTCCCGATCTCGAACTCCAGCCGTTCCTCGTAGCGCACACGTTGCGATTCACGCACAGCGGGATCAGGATAAAGGTGCAGCAAGCGTTCCTTCAGCCCCTCGTGCGAGGCATAGCGGAAATACTCTTCGATGGGCATGCGCCGACCGTCAATTTCAGGCGTCGGGTAATCGGGCAATTGCGGCTTGCCCAGCACCAGGGTGAGGTTGCAGCGGCGGGCAATTTCCAGGGTGTTCGCCACCGCAGAAGGCACATCCGCAAACAAGTCGCGCATTTGCTCGGCGCTCTTGAAGTACTGCTCGCGGGTGAATTTGCGAACCCGGCGCGGGTTGCCCAAAATCTCACCTTCGGAGATGCAGACGCGGGCTTCGTGTGCTTCGTAATCATCCTCTTGGGTGAATTGCACGGGGTGTGTGGCCACCACAGGGAGTTTCAGTCGCGCGGCCAATTGCACCGCGGCCATCACATGGGCCTCGTCATCGGCACGGCCGGCGCGCTGCAACTCCAGGTAAAAACGGTGTGGGAAGGCGGCCGCCATTTGCAAAGCCAGCTCAGTGGCTCGGGAGCCATTGCCCTGAAGCAAGGCTTGTCCTACGGCGCCCGTCTGCGCGCCGGACAAAGCCAGCAAGCCGCCAGACAGCTCTTCGAGCCAAGCCCACTTCACAACGGCCTGATCGCGCACCACATTTTGGGTCCAGGCACGCGCCAGCAATTCACAAAGGTTCAAATAGCCTTGGTGGCTCATCACCAAGAGCAACAGGCGATGGGTGGGCGTCGCCTCATTGCCCAATGCCTCGACCACCACGTCGCAGCCGATCAAAGGTTTGACACCCTTGCCTCGCCCCTCTTTGTAGAACTTGATGGCTCCGAAAAGATTGTTCAAGTCGGTGATGGCCAACGCGGGCTGGCCATCTGCCGCTGCCGCCTTCACGACTTCGTCGATGCGGTTGGTGCCATCGACGACGGAAAACTCGGTGTGAAGACGCAGGTGCACAAACATGGCCTCATTGTAGGCAATCTGCCCCCCTTTGGCGCTGTCGCAAGAAGGTCAAAGTGAGTCAGCGCACAAGCTTCGTAAAATGAGGGGGTGAACACCATCCTGAACATTTCGACCTACAAATTTGTCCCGGTAGCGGACACCGAAGCCTTGCGAGAACGCTGCCTGAACAAAGCGCAGGCGCTTGAACTCAAAGGCACCCTGCTGATTGCCGAAGAAGGCATCAACCTCTTTCTGGCGGGAACTGCACAGGCTGTGCGCTCATTTGTCGCCTTTCTTCAAGAAGACCCTCGATTTGCAGACCTTCAGCCCAAGGAAAGCTGGTCCGCGGCCCAGCCCTTTCGCAAAATGCTGGTGAAGGTCAAGCGGGAAATCATTCGCATGAACCACCCCACCATCCAGCCTGCACAAGGACGCGCACCGGCTGTGGATGCGCACACCGCCAAGCGCTGGCTCGATCAAGGCCATGACGACCAGGGACGGCCCGTCATCACCCTGGACACCCGCAATGCTTTTGAAGTGGATTACGGAACCTTTGAAGGCGCGCTGAATTGGCGCATCACGCGCTTCAGCGAGTTCCCCGAAGCGGCGCAAGCGCACAAGGCGGCCATGCAAGACAAGACCGTGATCAGTTTCTGCACCGGCGGCATCCGGTGTGAAAAGGCAGCCATCTACTTACGGGAAATGGGCCTGAGCTCGGTCTACCAACTTGAAGGCGGCATCCTCAAATACTTTGAAGAAGTAGGCAACGCGCACTACCAGGGCGGCTGCTTTGTCTTTGATGAGCGTGAGTCCCTGGCCCCGGACTTGTCACCCACCGCCAACGAATCAACACTCAGTGCTTGAGAATATCGAGCACCTCGGAGCGGAACTCACGACTGTACAAAATCGCCACCACCATCAGGGTGGTGAGGACGAACACCAGGGGAGAAAAAAACCACCCCATGGCAGCAAATGAAAAGTAATAGGCGCGCAGTCCGTCATTGAATGTCTCCGCTGCCAGTCCGGTCATGTCGGCCGCGCGTTGGGCGTAGGCGTCGCTCGCGTACTCGCCGCGCGCAAAGGCAGTGGCAGGTGGCAAAGCGCCAATGATCAGGGCCACAAAGGTGTACTGCCGCATCGACCATGAGAAGCGAAAGAAGGCATACACAAAGATCGCGACCAGCACCAGGATCTTGAACTCAAACACCAGGATAGGCGTTTGTTGGGCAAACGGGATTTCGCGCACCAATTCCGCGGCTTTGTCCGTGGTCCCCAGCAAGGCGAACAAGCCGCCGATGATGATGATGCTGGTCGAGCAAAAAAACGAGGGGGTGTGCGAGAGGCTTTGGGTGATGATGCCGTCCAGCATGCGCGGGTCGCGCGCCAGGGTTTGCTTCATCCACAGCAAGCGAAAGCGGTTGGTTGCGGCCAAGATCGAGGGGCGCTTGACGCCCCAGACACGCGCAAACCAGGCATAGCCAGTCCACGCGGCCAAAAAGAACATCAGAACCGCCCAATCCACCCAGGGCAAGAGTTGCAAAATCTTCATGCGGCAATGCTAACGCACCGCCAGCGTTGCGCCCTGGGTGTGAGGCGCGTCTTACCCGCGCAACTTGGCGGCCACTTGTGCCACGCGCTCACCGTAAGCGCGGGCCGTGTCCAGGTCGCCCTGGGGGATATCGGCGGCCGGGCTGGTCGGGCCGACTTGGGCCATCAGGCCAGAGTTGGAGCCAATGCGGTTGATGGTGCCATCGTTCATGGACGGCTGCCCCACCCAGATCATGCCGTTTTGCATGGCCAGAGTGATGAAGTACTGCAGGGTGGACAGTTTGTCGCCGCTGGGGCTGGCCGAAATCGTGAAGCCACCGGCCACTTTGTCTTTCCAGGCGCTGGTGAACCAACGCTTGGAGGTGGCGTCGGCGAATTTCTTGAATTGCCAGGAGGCCATGCCCATGTAGGTGGGCGAGCCAAAGATGATGGCATCGGCCGCATCGACCACCGCCCAATCGGCGTCGCTCAGGTTGCCATCGGCGTCAATGGCGATCAGTTGGGCTTTGGCGCCTTCCGCCACAAATTGCGCCACGCGCTGGGTGTGGCCATAGCCAGAGTGATAAACAACAACAGTTTTTGTCATGAAAAGCTCCTTAGAAAAAAATGAATCAAGCGTGGAGGTCAAACACCAGCACTTCGGCTTGGTCTGCGTCGGCGATCGACAACGACGATGCTTGTGAGATCAGGGCGGCATCCCCGGCTTCAAGGGCTTGGCCGTTCACGCTCAAGCGGCCTCGCACCAAATGGACATAGGCTTTGCGCTGCGGGTCAAGGGTCAAGCTGGCCGACTCACCTGCGTCAAACAGGCCGGCATACAAACGGGCGTCCGCGTGAATTTTGACGGCGCCTGCATCGCCCTCTGGCGACGCCACACAAGCCAGTTGCCCGCGCTTGCTGGCCACAGGCACCGTTTTTTGCTCATAGCTGGGGGGAATGCCGGTGACGTTGGGCTCAATCCAGATCTGGAAAAAGTGCGTCGTTTGCTGCGGCGCATGGTTGAACTCGCTGTGCATCACGCCCGTACCCGCGCTCATGCGCTGGATGTCCCCAGGCGGGATGCCTTTGACGTTGCCCATGCTGTCCTTGTGCGCCAACTCACCCGTCAAGACATAGCTGATGATCTCCATGTCCCGGTGGCCATGGGTGCCAAAACCCGTGCCGGGGGCGATGCGGTCTTCATTGATCACCCGCAGGTTTCCCCACCCCATGTGGGCGGGATCGTAGTAACCGGCGAATGAAAAACTGTGGAACGACTTGAGCCAGCCATGGTCGGCATAGCCTCTGTCTTGCGATTTGCGAAGTGTCAACATGGTGTGTTCTCCTGTGTCTGTACTTTAAGCAGGCACAAAGCTTTTGCCATACGGCGGATTTGATGGCATCATTCAAATTTTTTGAACGATCAACATGACCACGGCCCGCGATGTCCTCACGCCCGATGCCTTGTCCATGCTGCACGCCATTGCGCAAGATGGCAGTTTTGCCGCTGCCGCCCGCACCCTGAACCTGGTGCCCAGCGCCCTCACCTACCGGGTACGGCAAATCGAGGATGCGCTGGATGTGCTGCTCTTTGACCGCCGCTCCAGGCAAGCCAAGCTGACAGCAGCCGGACAAGAATTGCTGCGCGAAGGCGCACGCCTGTTGGCCGATGTGGACGCCATTGCCAACCGCGTCAAAAGGGTGGCAACGGGTTGGGAGAGCGAATTCACCGTGGCCATCGACAGCTTGATTGATCGGAAAACCGTGATGGAGCTGTGCGAGGCTTTCTTTGCCTTGTCGCCCCCGACACGCCTGCGTCTGCGTGATGAAACTCTGACCGGCACCCTGGCCGCCTTGACCTCCGGACAAGCCGACCTGGCCCTGGGGGTGGTGGCAGAAGGCACGAATGTGGGTGGCATTCACCACGACACCTTGGGACCGGTGGGTTTTGTGTTTGCGGTGGCACCCCACCATCCTTTGGCACAGGTCGAACAACCGCTGAGCGATGAAACCATTCGGCAACACAGAGCGGTGGCCGTGGCCGACTCGGTTCAGCGCGGCCAAGGCATGACCGTGGGCTTGCTGGCCGGGCAGGATGTGTTCACCGTGCCCAGCATGGGCGCGAAATTGGAGGCGCAATTGCGGGGCTTGGGCGCGGGCTTTTTGCCAGAGCCTCTGGCAGAACCTTATCTAAGCGCAGGTCGATTGGTGCGCCGCGATGTGCAACGGCCACGGCGTGTCAGCACCGTCAGCTACGCTTGGCGTCATGACAAGGGCGAGGACGCTGGCGGCCGTGCCCTGAAGTGGTGGTTGCAACAGCTGAAAAGCCCAGCCACCCGGGCAGCGCTGCTCAGTCAAGCGCGACGAAAGCGCACGAAGGGTGTAGAGTCATGACCATGAAACACTTTGCCATCATCGGGGCCGGTATGGCCGGTATCAGCGCCGCTCGCACCTTGGTGCAAGCGGGTCACCGTGTCAGCGTGTTTGAAAAAAGCCGAGGGGCCGGCGGGCGCATGGCCACGCGGGAAACGCCGTTTGGCAACTTTGACCATGGGGCACAGTATTTCACTGTGCGCGATCCGCGCTTTGAATTGGCGCTCGCCAGCGTGCCGGGCACGCGCGAGGTCTTCAAATCTTGGAGTGCCAACGCGGTGCGGGTGTTGGACACCCAGGGGCGTGTGGTCGAAGCGGCACTGCCTTCGCGTGAATTTCACCACGTAGGCACACCGGGCATGAACGCCCTGGTGCGCCATTGGGCGCAGCCCTTGCTGGACAGTGGCAGTTTGCATTTGAATGTGCAGGTGCATCGCTTGGCGCGTGACAGCTTGAACCCCCAACGCTGGCAAGTGCACGCCGAGGGCGATTCGCCTGCGGTGTGGTCGGGGTTTGATGCGGTGTTGCTGGCTCTTCCCCATGTGCAAGCCCAGCAATTGCTGCGTCAATCCAGTGCCATGGTGGTGGGACAGAGCTTGCTCGATGCCATGGACCCGGTGCGGGTGGCCCCTTGCTGGACCCTCATGCTGGCTTACCCACAAGCCAGTCAACCCAGCTTGGCGCATTTGGGGCCACAGTGGAATGCCGCACGCAGCACCCATCACCGCGTGGCCTGGCTGGCGCGCGAGTCGTCCAAACCGGGTCGTCTGCGGGTGGAGCGTTGGACTGTTCAGGCCAGCGCGGCCTGGTCGGAAGAGCATTTGGAAGACGATCCGCTGCGGGTGCAAGCCAAATTGACCAAGGCCTTTGCCGAACTCACGGGCATTCGCGCCGAGCCCAGCCATGCCGAGGTGCACCGCTGGCGTTTCGCCAAAACCACGGTGCCCCTGGGCCGAGCTTATTTATGGGATGCCACGCACAACTTGGGCACCTGCGGTGATTGGCATTTGGGACATCGGGTGGAAGATGCTTTTGTCAGTGGGTTGTCGCTGGCCTTGGCGGTGCGCTGACTTTTTGGGGCATGACGGTCTACCGCGGTCGCTTCGCGCCATCGCCTACCGGGCCTTTGCACGCAGGCTCGTTGGCGGCTGCCTTGGCCAGCTGGCTGGACGCACGCGCACACCAGGGCCAATGGCTGGTCCGTATCGAAGATGTGGATGTGCCGCGTTGCGTGCCAGGTGCTGACACCCTGATCTTGAAGCAGCTGGCAGACTGCGGCTTGCACAGCGATGCGCCGGTGGTTTGGCAATCTCGGCGGGTGGCGCACTATGAGCATGCGCTGTCACAACTTCATGCGCAAGCTTGGGTGTATGGCTGTCAATGCTCTCGCAAGGCCATTGAGAGCCAGTGGCTGGCACAGGGCGTTCTGCGCGAGCGGCATCAGGCTTGGAATTACCCGGGCACTTGTCGTCACTTGCATCTGACGGCTGAGAGCCATGGCGGTGGCTTGGCTTGGCGCTTCAGGGTCGAACCGGGCAACGTGGCGTGGCATGACCGATGGCTGGGCCCCCAGCAGCAAGACGTGGCGACCGAAGTGGGCGACTTTGTTTTGAAGCGCGCCGACGGCTTATGGGCTTACCAGCTGGCCGTGGTGGTGGACGATGGCTTGCAAGGCATCACCGACGTGGTGCGCGGCCAAGACCTGGCGGACAACACGCCTCGGCAAATGCTCTTGCAGCGTGCGCTGGGCCTGCCCTTGCCCCGTTACGCGCACCTGCCCTTGGTGCGGGATGCACAAGGGGAGAAACTTTCCAAGCAGCAAGGTGCTCAGGCATTGGATACGCAAGACCCCTTGAAATGCCTGAATGCGGCGGCCCTACACTTGGGGCTGGCGCCACAAAGCGGCACGGTTTCCGATGCCCTGCTGGCCTGGACTCGACTTATCCACAGCTCACATGCAAAACTCAAGACCTGACCCTCAGCCTGCCGTTCATTTGCGGCGCATCAAGACGTTTGTGAAGCGGGCTGGGCGCACGACGTCGGGGCAGGAGAAGGCTTTTGAGGCTTTGGGGCCACGGTTCTTGCTGCCTTTTGACAAGGCGCCGCTGGACGTGGCGCAAGCGTTTGGGGCGGAGCGTGCGGCACTGCCCTTGGTGCTGGAAATTGGCTTTGGCATGGGCGACGCGAGTGCCAAGATTGCCTTGCATTTGCCCGAGGTGAATTTTTTAGGCTGTGAAGTGCATGAGCCTGGCGTGGGGTCCTTGCTCAAGTTGATCGGCGAGCATGCGATTGCCAACATCCGCATCTTGCAACACGATGCTGTGGAGGTGCTGGAACACATGATTCCAGCCGCAAGCCTGGCCGGCCTACATATTTTTTTTCCAGACCCCTGGCACAAAACACGGCACCACAAACGGCGCTTGATTCAGTCGCCGATGGTGGCGCAGCTGACCCAGAAGCTGCGCCCCGGGGGCTACTTGCATTGCGCCACCGACTGGGAACCCTACGCCATTCAGATGCTTGAGGTCTTGAAGGCAGAGCCGCTGTTGCGCAACCACTCTGAGCGCACCGATGGGTATGCCGACCGCCCGGACTATCGCCCGCTGACCAAGTTTGAAAACCGTGGCCTGCGCTTGGGCCACGGTGTGTGGGATCTGGTGTTCGAGCGCGTTTAAAGGCGCTCGGCCACCCAGGCTTGCACGCTGGCCAGGGCAGGTGTCAGTTGGCTGGGGTCGGTGCCGCCGGCCATGGCCATGTCGGCTTTGCCACCGCCTTTGCCGCCCACTTGCTGGGCCACAAAATTCACCAACTCGCCCGCCTTCAAACGGTCGACCTGATCGGCCGTGATGCCCGCTGCAATTTGCACTTTGCCGTCTTGCACGGCCGCCAACACAATGGCCGCGGTCTTGAGCTTGTCCTTGAGCTTGTCCAGGGTTTCGCGCAATGATTTGGCATCGGCGCCTTCCAGAAGCGCGGCCACCACTTTGATGCCCTTCACGTCGACGGCTCGGGACAGCAAATCGTCCCCCTGGCTGGACGCCAGCTTGCCTTTGAGTTGCGCAATTTCTTTTTCAAGCGCGCGGACCTGTTCCAACACTTGGGTGACACGGTTCTGAACATCGTCACTGGGCGCTTTGAGGGCGCCCGCCACCTGATGCACCGTGTGCTCCAAGTTTTGCAAATAGCTCAGGGCCGCCTCACCGGCCACCGCCTCGATGCGGCGCACCCCGGCAGCCACGCCGCTTTCGGCGACCACCTTGAAGAGGCCAATGTCACCCGTGCGTTGCACATGGGTGCCGCCACACAACTCGCGCGTGGAACCAATGTCGAGCACGCGCACGCTGTCGCCGTATTTTTCGCCGAACAGCATCATGGCGCCCGTTTTGCGGGCCGACTCGATGTCCATCACGCGGGCCTGGGTGGCCGCGTTGTGGAAAATTTCAGCGTTGACGCGCGACTCAATCTCTTTGACCTGGGCGTCCGTCACGGGCGCATTGTGCGCAAAGTCGAAGCGGGTTCGCTCGGCGTTCACCAGCGAGCCTTTTTGTTGCACATGGTCACCCAGCACTTCGCGCAAGGCCTTGTGCATGAGGTGGGTCACAGAGTGGTGGCGCATGGTCGCTGCGCGCACAGCGCCATTCACCTGGGCCGTGACTTGCGCGCCCACGCTGAGTTGGCCTTGGGTCAGCACACCGTGATGTCCGAAAACGTCGGCCTTGATTTTTTGCGTGTCGGCCACTTCAAACAGGACGCCAGCGGCTTGCAGCTGGCCTTCATCGCCGACCTGACCACCGCTTTCGGCGTAAAAAGGCGTGGCATCCAGCACCACCACGCCCGCTTGGCCGGCCTGGAGGGTTTGCACGGGTGTGCCATCCACATAGAGGGCCAGCACCTGCGCCGACTGGCTCAAATGCTCATAACCCACAAAGGTGTTGCCCGCGCCAGTGTACTCCAGGGCGCGGTCCATTTTGAATTTGCCAGCAGCGCGGGCTTGGGCTTTCTGCTTTTCCATGGCGACATGAAAGCCAGCCTCGTCCACAGAGAGGCCCCGCTCGCGGCAGACATCGGCCGACAAATCCAGCGGGAAACCATAGGTGTCGTGGAGCTTGAAAGCCACTTCACCGGGCAGGACCTGCGCGCCGCCACCCAGGGCAGCGTCCAGGATCTCCATGCCGTTTTCCAAAGTCTCGAAGAAGCGCTCTTCTTCGGCTTTCAACACTTCGGTGATGCGCTTGGCTTGCGAAGCCAAGTTGGGATAAGCCTCGCCCATGAGCTTCACCAAATCGGGCACCAGTTTGTGAAAGAACGGGGTTTTGCGACCCAGCTTGTAGCCATGGCGAATGGCCCGGCGCACAATGCGGCGCTGCACATAGCCACGCCCTTCGTTGCTGGGGATGACGCCATCGCTCACCAGGAAAGCGGTGGCGCGAATGTGGTCGGCGATCACGCGCAGTGAATTGTTGGCGAGGTCCTGGCAACCGGTCTCGCGCGCTGCGGCACGAATCAACTGGTCGAAGATGTCGATTTCATAGTTGCTGTGCACATGCTGCAAGATGGCCGCCAGACGCTCCAGGCCCATGCCCGTGTCCACGCAAGGTGCGGGCAGCCTTTTGACCGAGCCGTCGGGCTGCATGTCGAACTGCATGAACACGTTGTTCCAAATTTCAATGTAGCGGTCGCCATCGGCCTCCGGGCTGCCCGGGGGGCCGCCTGCAATGTGCGGGCCGTGGTCGTAAAAAATTTCCGAGCAAGGGCCACAGGGGCCGGTGTCGGCCATCATCCAGAAATTGTCGGACTGGTAACGCCCGCCCTTGTTGTCGCCGATGCGAACCACCCGCTCGGGCGGCAAGCCAATCTCTTTTGTCCAGATGTCGTAGGCCTCATCGTCCTCGATGTAGACCGTGGCCCACAACTTGTCCGCGGGCAGCTTGTAAACCTGGGTCAGCAACTCCCAGGCCCAGGTAAGGCTTTCGCGCTTGAAGTAGTCGCCAAAGCTCCAGTTGCCCAGCATTTCGAAGAAGGTGTGGTGCCGTGCGGTGTAGCCCACGTTCTCCAAGTCGTTGTGCTTGCCACCAGCACGCAAGCAGGCTTGAACCGAGGCAGCGCGCACATAGGAGCGTTTGTCGGTGCCCAGAAACACGTCCTTGAATTGCACCATGCCAGAGTTGGTGAACATCAGCGTGGGGTCGTTGCCAGGCACCAGCGGGCTGGACGCCACCACGGTGTGACCTTTGGCGGCAAAGAAGTCCAAAAAGGTCTTGCGGATGTCGGCCACGGAAAATTGGGGTGTGCTCATTGTCAGGACGAGAAAATTGGAACCTTCGATTATAGGTTTCAGCTGTCACCCCAGGGTCTTGTGGGAATCGGCGGTGGCGGTATCCTTGCCAAATCGCTAGGAGACCCACCATGGACATGAAAACTTCCCCGCTCGCCCTGCTCAACGACCCCAGCCTGCTGAAGACCGACGCCCTCATCAATGGGCAATGGCTGGCGGGCAGCAGCCGCTTTGAGGTGACCGACCCCGCCACGGGCGCCAAACTGGCCGATGTTGCCAACCTGGGTCCCGCCGAAGCCGAGGCTGCCATCGCCGCCGCCAATGCCGCCTGGCCGGCATGGCGCAGCAAAACTGGCAAAGAGCGCAGCATTCTGCTGCGCAAGTGGTACGACCTGCTGATGGCCAATGTGGAAGACCTGGGCCGTCTCATGACCGCCGAACAAGGCAAGCCCTTTGCAGAGGCCAAGGGCGAGGTGGCTTACGGGGCCAGTTTTGTTGAATGGTTTGCCGAGGAAGCCAAACGCGTCAATGGCGAAACCCTGCCGCAATTCGACAACAACCGCCGCCTGATGGTCATCAAACAACCCATCGGCGTCTGTGCGGCCATCACGCCCTGGAATTTCCCGCTGGCCATGATCACCCGCAAGGTCGCCCCGGCCCTGGCTGCCGGTTGCCCTGTGGTCATCAAGCCCGCCGAACTGACCCCACTCACCGCGCTGGCTGCGGCCGAACTGGCCGTGCGCGCCGGCATTCCTGCGGGCGTGCTCAACGTGCTCACGGCGGACTCCGCCAACAGCATTGCCGTGGGCAAAGTGTTCTGTGCCAGCGATGTGGTGCGCCACATCAGCTTCACCGGCTCGACGGAAGTGGGCCGCATCCTGATGGCCCAGTCGGCCCCCTCCATCAAAAAACTCTCATTGGAACTGGGCGGTAATGCGCCCTTCCTGGTGTTTGACGATGCCGATGTCGACTCCGCCGTCGAAGGCGCCATGGCCAGCAAATACCGCAATGCCGGACAAACTTGCGTGTGTGCCAACCGCATTTATGTGCAAGACGGCGTCTATGATGAATTTGTCAAAAAATTTGCCGCCAAAGTTCAGGCACTGAAAGTGGGCAATGGCTTTGAAGATGGCGTGGTCCAAGGCCCGCTGATTGAACCCGCTGCCATTGAGAAGGTCCAACGCCACGTGCAAGACGCCGTTGAGCGCGGCGGCCAGCTGGTCACCGGCGGGCAAGTGCTCAAGGGTCAGTTTTTCCAGCCCACCGTGGTGGCGAACGCGACGCCCGACATGTTGTGTGCCAAGGAAGAAACCTTCGGCCCCTTTGCGCCCATCTTCCGCTTCAAGACAGAGCAAGAGGCCATTGACGCCGCCAACAACACCGAGTTTGGCTTGGCCAGCTATTTCTACAGCCGTGACGTGGGCCGCATCTTCCGCGTCAGCGAAGCCTTGGAATACGGCATGGTCGGCATCAATGTGGGCATCATTGCGACCGAGCATGTGCCGTTTGGCGGGGTCAAGCACTCCGGCTTGGGCCGGGAGGGCTCTTCCCATGGCATGGAGGAATACGTTGAAATGAAATACCTCTGCATTGGCGACGTGCTTCGCTAAATTCGTCAAAAGCACTGTCCTGTGCAGTGCTTTCGTTTAATGTGCCCCAGATGGTTAAAATCAGGGGCACGATTTGCATCATCTTTGGGGCCGAGCACGGGCATGAAATCCAACCACGTTTATTTGCGATTCCTCAGCTTGCTTCACGCGATAGAAAACAGCGATGATTTGCCCCAAATGGACCTGGAGGCCAAAAGGCTTCTTGAGGTGATTGCCATCCGCTATGACCAACGCCAGCCGTTGACCGTCACCGAAGCCATGGCGTTGGGCAACATCGCCTCGCCTGCAACCTTGCATCGCAAGCTGGACCAACTTCGGGACATGGGGATGATTGACGCCATCTACGAGGATGGCAACCGCCGAACCAAGTACATGGCCCCCACCGCCTTGGCCCAACGTTACTTTGAGAAAGTTGAGAAGGCATTGCAACACACCCTCAAGGCCAGTTGAGCCCTTGGGTCAGCGTATGCTCTGAAGGCAGCGATCCTTTGTCTTGGCGTTGCTGATGCCTTGACAATAGCGTGCCTGGTTGTGGGTTTTCGCCAGACAAAGATTGCGTGTGTCGTTGTTGCTGACCTTGGCGCAGAAGGCAGGCTTGCCTGAGGTGGTTGCCTTGCAATAGTTTTGCTTGTCCGCGTCCTTGATGGCATTGCAATCATCGCTCTGTGCATGAGCTTGGGCAAAAATGAACAAAATGCCCGCCGACAACACGCGCGGTATCAAGTGTGTTTTACGCATAACAGCTAATTTAATACAACTCTACAAACTTTCAAAACAACATCAAATTTTAAATATTATTAGTTTCTATATTCTTTATTAAGTTTATCAAAGTATTAATTTAGTCACTCATAAGACTAGAGAAACTTCCGCAATCCGAATACACTTGTCAAGTTAGTGATTCAGCGATAACTTAACGGAGAACAAATGTCGGCACCCTTGGCTTCTGCTTACCTGCGGTTGATACAGGTCGTCCACCGGCTGGAATCTCAAGGTCCCTTTCAACGATTGGACGCCGAGTCCGTGAGGCTTTTGGAAATCATCGCGATCGCCCACGTGCAAGGCCATTCCATGACGGTCTCCGCAGCCATGAAGCTTGCCATGATCGCGTCCCCGGCCAGCATTCATCGCAAGCTGGAACTGTTGCGCATTGCAAATTTGATCACCCATCAATTCAACGAGGGCAATCGAAGGACCAAATACTTGTTGCCCACCCCATTGACGCTCAAGCATTTTGAGGCGTTGAGCTCAGAATTGATGAAAATAAAGTCTGGCACAGGCAGCGCTGGTTAAGTGCCACCCGCCGTTCAACCCCGGTACAATCAACTGCGTGCGGGTGTAGTTCAATGGTAGAACGGCAGCTTCCCAAGCTTTAGACGAGGGTTCGATTCCCTTCACCCGCTCCACCCTTCACCACAAGGGATCGGACAACCATCGCAAGCCGATGGAGAGCCACCTCTCCTCTTTGCCACCCCGCAAGGGTTGCCCATAAGTGGTGTCCAACTGCAACTTTTGCGGACTGACCCAGTAGCGAAAACCCATTTGCGTTTTACTTTGGGTGCCAGACTCCGCAAACACCTCGCCTATCGCAAATGCGCGCGGCGTCAGACCGTATTCCCCACCCAGGCCCCATGTGGGATGGGACACCCGAAGCCGTTCGTGGTGAATCCAGCCCAGGTTCAAGTGAACAAATCGATCACTGGCAAGCGCCCAGGTGATGGGCACATTCAGGTAAGTGTCTTGCGCCGATGCTGGCGCTTGGGTGTCCGAGCTGAGTTGCTGGCTTCGGCCCGGTCGCTCGGTCACACGCCCCAAGGTCGTGGACAGGCCCCAGGAGTGGGTCTCCAATTTTTTCCAGCGCTTCTTGGCCTGAAACAGCCAAAACTGGGAATCACCCTCGAGCTTGGCGTTTTGCGCATTGCCCCCGATTGAAATCTCCATGTCCCAAGCGAAGTTGCAGCCTGGCACAGCCCAGCGCTCCAGGCTGGCCTGGGAGGTTTTGACCCAACTCTCCAGCTGGCAGCTCTTGGGGTCAACGATGTTGGCGTCATCGGTGATCATGGGGCGTGCGGCATGAGCAGCAACGCACGACCACCACAGCGCGACCATCACGCAAGCGGATCGCTGAAACGGGGTGAGGGAAGCAAAAAAAGGCATACCGATGTTTTTATCACACCGGTATGTCGTTTGGGTGACGCCTTCAGATCAGGGGCACACCGGTCTTGCTTTGCAAGAACTCGCGGGTGACGCCAGGCGCCAGTTCAACCACTTTCAAGCCTTCAGGCGTGACATCCATCACGGCCAGATCGGTGATGATGCGGTCCACCACGCCCACGCCCGTCAGTGGCAGCGTGCACTCTTGGAGGATCTTGAGGTCTTCGGTGCCGTCTTTCTTTTTGGCGACATGCTCCATCAGGATGATGACGCGCTTGACGCCTGCCACCAGGTCCATGGCGCCGCCCATGCCCTTGACCATCTTGCCCGGGATCATCCAATTGGCCAGATCGCCTTTAGCGCTGACCTGCATGGCCCCGAGGATGGACAAATTGATCTTGCCGCCGCGAATCATGGCAAAGCTGTCATGGCTGCCAAAAATCGAGGTGCCCGCGATGGTGGTGACCGTCTGCTTGCCGGCATTGATCAGGTCTGCGTCAACATTGTCCTCGGTGGGGAACGGGCCAATGCCCAGCATGCCGTTTTCCGACTGCAACCACACCTCGATGTCGGCCGGCACATGGTTGGCCACCAGGGTGGGAATGCCAATGCCCAGGTTCACATAAAAACCGTCTTGCAGTTCGTGTGCCGCACGTGCGGCCATTTGGTCTTGACTCCAGGACATGATCAGACTCCTGCTTTCTCAGTGATGGTGCGTTTCTCGATGCGCTTTTGCGGGCTCGGGTTGTGCACGATGCGGTGAACATAAATGCCAGGCAAATGAATTTCATCGGGATGCATGGCACCGGTCTCGACGATTTCCTCGACTTCCACCACGCAGATCTTGCCCGCCATGGCCACGGCGGGATTAAAGTTGCGTGCGGTGAAACGGAACTGCAGATTGCCAGACTTGTCAGCACGGAAAGCTTTCACCAAGGAGACTTCGGGCACCAGGGCGCGCTCCATCACATAGGTCTCACCGTCGAACTCACGCAGCTCTTTGCCATCGGCCACCACGGTGCCAACGCCGGTTTTGGTGAAAAAGGCCGGAATGCCAGCACCACCCGCGCGAAGCTTTTCAGCCAACGTGCCTTGGGGTGTGAATTCCAGGGCCAATTCGCCGGCCAGGAACTGGCGCTCGAACTCTTTGTTCTCGCCCACATAGGAGGAAATCATTTTGGTGATTTGGCGGGTTTCCAAAAGGATACCGAGACCGAAACCATCGACGCCGGCGTTGTTGGAAATCACGGTGAGGTTTTTCACGGCCGAGTCGCGCAAGGCGTCAATCAGGGCTTCGGGAATGCCACACAAACCGAAACCACCCACGGCCATCAGCTGACCGTCGGCCACAATGCCTTTGAGTGCCGCCGCAGCGGAGGGATAAATCTTGTTCACGAGAGGCTCCAGACTTTGCAAGATGAACAAGCTAAACGATACTACGTTTTTGAACCCATCGGCGCGCCCAAAGATTGCCACGTGACTCGCACTGGTAAGATTCAAGAAATCCAAGGTGACCTCATGACCGCTCGCTACCCTGCCCCAGAAATCAAAGATCTGCCCGACGACATCCGCGCCAAGGTGCTGGAAGTCCAGGAAAAAGCCGGCTTTGTGCCCAACGTCTTTCTGGCCCTGGCGCGGCGCCCTGCCGAATGGCGGGCCTTTTTTGCCTACCACGACGCGCTGATGCTCAAAGAGGACTCGGGCCTGAGCAAGGGCGACCGCGAGATGATTGTCACCACCACCAGCGCCGCCAACAACTGCCTGTACTGCGTGGTCGCGCACGGTGCCATTTTGCGCATTTACGAAAAGAAACCCTTGGTGGCGGATCAGGTCGCTGTGAATTACCGCAAGGCCGACATCACGCCGCGGCAACGCGCCATGCTGGATTTCGCCATGAAAGTTTGCCAGCACAGCGATGAAATTGAAGAAGCCGACTTCGCAGCGTTGCACGCCCACGGCTTCAATGACGAAGACATCTGGGACATTGCTGCCATCACGGCATTTTTTGGCTTGTCCAACCGCATGGCCAGTTTCAGCGGCATGATGCCCAACCCCGAGTTCTACGTGATGGGCCGCATCCCCAAAGCCAAGCCGGCCGCTTAAGACTCAGTCTGCCGTCACCAACTGGCGCATGAACTCGGGCAGGGCCACCGCCTTCTGCGCCTGAAAGTCCACCCAAATGGTGGTCGCGCCGCCTGCGGCGTAGATCACCCCGGGCTCGTCCGCCATTTCCATGGTGGTCCAGGTTTCGAAGGTGGAGCGGGCCGGGTCGCTGGCGTACATCTTCATGCGAATGTCGCCCGGGTACACCAACTGTTTGTAGAAATTGCAAAAGGCGTTGACGATGATGGGGCCCTCGCCTGACGCGTCGGGCTGCACATTCATGGAGCGAAACCAGTCAATGCGCGTGGTTTCCATGAACCGAAAATAGCTCACGTTGTTGACATGGCCCATGGCATCCATGTCGCCCCAGCGTATCGGCAGCAAATGCTCGTAGACGAGTTTCTTGCGCTCGGGCAATTCAATTCTCATAGTGCGAACCCATCGTCTGCCGCTATGACAGCGCCGTTGATGAATTGGCTCTCACCACTGGCCAGCATGATCAGCAAAGCATCCAGATCCTTGGGGTGACCCACACGCTTGCGCGGCAGCATGTTGACCAGCTTTTGCCCTTGCTCGGTTTGCCAATGGTGGTGGTTGATTTCGGTGTCGATGTAGCCCGGGCAAATGGCATTGACATTGATGTCAAAGCGGCCCCACTCGAGCGCCATGGCGCGCGTCATTTGAATGACGGCGGCCTTGCTCATGCAATACGCCCCAATTTGCGGCAGCACCTTCAGCCCCGCCATGGAGGCAATGTTGATGATGCGCCCGCCGGTGTAGGTGCCGGGGGCCGCACCTTTGGCACGCGCAACCATGCGCTTGCCCACCTCTTGGGCCACAAAAAACGCTCCCCGCACATTGGTGTCGAAGATGAAATCGTAGTCGTCCTCTTTGACATCTAGCAAACGCTGGGTGGTGCTGACGCCGGAGTTGTTGACCAAAATATCGATGGGGCCGGCCTCGGTTTCCGCATGGGCAACGGCAGACTTGATGCTGTCCACATCGGTGACGTCCAGGCTGACCACGCGGGCGTTGCCCCCATCGGCCTCGATGTGGGCGCGCAGCTCTTTCAATTTATCGATTCGGCGACTGGCCAACACCACCGCAGCGCCGGCTTGGGCCAAGGTTTTGGCAAACTGGGCGCCCAAGCCGCTGGAAGCCCCGGTGACCAGGGCCACGCGGCCGGACAAATCAAGTGAGTAAGCCATTTTTCTCTCCAAAAGGGATGTCTGTCATTATGGTCAGAAGGCCTGCCGCACGGCATAGAATCTGTCACCGTCCAGACATTGATTGAGACCGCATGACCTCCGAAGAAATCCTAGCGCAATTTGGCCCTCGCGAAGCCATGGAATACGACGTGGTGGTGGTGGGTGGTGGCCCAGGCGGGCTGTCCACAGCCATTCGCCTGAAGCAATTGGCCGCAGAAAAAGGCCAAGATGTTTCCGTGGTGGTGCTTGAAAAAGGTGGCGAGCCCGGCGCGCACATCCTGTCCGGGGCCATCATGGACCCCCGCGCCCTGAGCGAATTGTTTCCCAACTGGAAGGAATTGGGCGCCCCCCTGAACCAACCCGTGACCGACGACGCCTGGAGCTTTCTGAGCGAGACCGGTGCCACCCGCACCCCCAACATGTTGCTGCCTGAGTGCGCGCAGAACCATGGCAACTACATCATCAGCCTCTCCAATTTCACCCGATGGCTGGCCCAGCAAGCCGAGAGCCTGGGCGTTGAAATTTTCCCCGGCTTCACGGCGGCAGAAGTGCTCTACAACGAAGACGGATCGGTCAAAGGTGTGGCCACGGGCAACATGGGCGTGGGCAAAGACGGCGAGCCCACCGAGAACTTCCAGCTCGGCATGGAACTGCACGCCAAGTACACCGTGTTTGCCGAGGGCGCGCGCGGCCACCTGGGCAAGCAGTTGATTGCCAAGTTCAAATTGGACGAAGGCAAAGACCCCCAGACCTATGGCATCGGCATCAAGGAAGTCTGGGAAATTGACCCCTCGCGTCACACCCCCGGTTTTGTCATGCACAGTGCCGGCTGGCCTCTGGACAACAGCACCTACGGTGGCGCTTTCATGTACCACATGGAAGACAACAAGGTGGCCATAGGCTTTGTCACCGGCTTGAACTACAGCAACCCCTGGCTGAGCCCGTTTGAAGAGTTCCAGCGCTGGAAAACCCATCCCAACATCCGTTGGTATTTCACCGACAGCCATGGCGAGGTCAATGCCAAGCGCTTGGGCTATGGCGCGCGCGCCATCACGGCCGGCGGCCTGATGAGCTTGCCCAAAACTGTTTTCCCAGGTGGGGCCTTGGTCGGCTGCGATGCCGGTTACCTGAACGTCAGCCGCATCAAGGGCAGCCATGCCGCCATCAAAACCGGCATGCTGGCCGCGGATGCTGCCTACGCGGCCATTGTGGCCGGGCGCCAGCACGATGAGCTCAGCGCTTATCCGCGGGCCTTTGAAAGCAGCTGGCTCTACACCGAGCTTTACAAGTCACGCAACTTCAAGAGCTGGTTCAAAAAAGGCCTGACCGTCGCCACCTTGATGAATGGCTTCGAGCAATTCGTTCTGGGCGGCAACATTCCCTGGACCCTACGCCGCGACAAGCCAGACCACGCTTACCTGCGACCCGCCGCCGAATGCACCCCCATCGATTACCCGAAACCCGATGGCAAGCTGACATTTGACCGCCTCAGCAGCGTCTTCATCAGCAACACCAACCATGAAGAAAACCAGCCGGCGCATTTGACGCTGAAAGACGCATCGGTGCCGGTCAACACCAACCTGGCAATTTATGCCGGACCCGAAAGCCGCTATTGCCCAGCAGGGGTTTACGAATACGTCAAGAACGACGACGGCGCCGACCGCTTGCAAATCAATGCCCAGAACTGCGTGCATTGCAAAACCTGCGACATCAAGGACCCCACCCAAAACATTGTTTGGGTCACCCCCGAAGGCGGTGGTGGCCCCAACTACAGTGACATGTAACTCTGACCTCTCAATCCAGGACTTCTATGAAAATCGTCATCACCGGCGGCGCCGGCTTTTTAGGCGCTCGACTGGCCCGTGCCTTGTTGGCACAAGGTCATTTTTCTGTGAATGGCGCAGCCGCACAGCCCATCGAGCAACTGCTGCTGGTAGACCGCGCGCAGCCTGCCCCCGACTTGCTGGCTGACGCCCGCGTGAAGCCCTTGGTGGGTGACCTCAATGACTTGTTGGTCGAAGGCCCCCAAGGTGCTCCCGCCATCCCCAGCGGCACCGATGTGGTCTATCACCTGGCCGCTGCGGTGAGCGGTGAATGCGAAGCCGACTTCGACCTGGGCATGCGCAGCAACCTGGCCGCCACCGAAGCCTTGCTGGCCGCCTGCCGCAAACTGGGCACGCAGCCCGTGGTGGTCTTCGCCAGCTCTTTGGCGGTCTTTGGTTTGGTACACGATCAGCCAGCCCTGCCCCCACCCAGCGTGATCACGGACCTGACCCTGCCCACGCCACAAACCAGCTATGGCATTCAAAAGTTCATTGGCGAACAGTTGGTTGCGGACTACAGCCGCAAAGGCTTTGTTCGCGGCCGCGCCACCCGCCTGATGACGGTCAGCGTGCGCCCGGGCAAGCCCAATGGCGCCGCCTCCAGCTTTTTCAGCGGCATGATCCGCGAGCCCTTGGCCGGCGTCAAAGGCGCTTGCCCGGTGGCCCCTGAAACCCAGGTGGCCTTGTCTTCCCCGGGCCGCACCATCGAAGGCCTGCTGCGAGTAGGCCAAGCCACCGATGCCGAATGGGGACCCAAAACAGCCCTGAACCTGCCGGCCCTGGTCACCACCGTGGGTGAGATGGCCCAGGCGCTGGAGAAGGTGGCGGGCAAGCCGGCCACCGACCTGATCGACTGGACCCCCGACGAGACCATTCGCCGAATTGTCAAATCCTGGCCCGGCAATGTGCAATCTGCGCGCGCCAATGCCCTGGGCTTGCTCCCGGACCCCGACTTTGAAAGCATTGTGCGCGCGTATGTGCGTGAAAATGCTGACGCTGTCCGCCTTCAAACACTGTGACAATCCCTTCTTTATTTGAAAATACCATGAAGACATCTACCCTCCTCCTGTCGCTGCTGGCCGCAGCCGGCCTGGCGCAAGGCGCCTTCGCCCAGACCGTTGTCAAAATTGGCTATGCCACGACGGCCACCTCGCACTATGGCGTTGGCACCACGGAGTTCTGTGACGACATCGAAAAAGGCACGCAAGGCCGCTACAAGTGCCAACAATTCCCGAACAGCGCACTGGGCGGCGAGCGCGAGATGATCGAGGCCGTGCAACTGGGCACGCTGGACATCGTCAACACCTCCACCGGCCCGGTCGGCAACTTTGTGCCCGAAGTGAAGATCGTGGACATCCCCTTCCTGTTCCGCGACTACGACCATGCACGCCGCGTGCTCGACGGCCCCATTGGCCAAGACATCCTGACGAAATTCCCTGCCAAGGGCCTGTTCGCACTGTCCTGGACCGAAAACGGCTTCCGTCACATGACCAACAGCAAGCGCTCCATCATCAAGCCCAACGATGCGTCGGGCCTGAAGATGCGCACCATGGAAAACAAGGTGCACATGGACGGCTACCGCGCTTTCGGCATTCAGCCCACACCCATGGCCTTCCCCGAAGTGTTTGGCGCCCTGCAACAAGGCACGGTCGATGGCCAGGAGAACCCGATCCCCGTGATCCTGGCCTCCAAGTTCTCCCAAGTGCAAAAGCATTTGTCGCTGACGGGCCATGTGTACTCGCCCGCTTTGCTGATCACCTCGCCGCGCCTGATGAACAAGCTCAGCGACGCTGACAAAAAGGTGTTCCTGGACGCGGCCAAAAAGGCCACCGTGGCCCAGCGCAAGAAAGTCAATGACGACGAAAACAACGGCATTGCCCAGCTTGAAAAAGAAGGCATGACCGTGATTCGCAAAGTCGATGGCCAAGCCTTCCGCGATGCCCTGCGCGATGTGTATGTGAGCTACTCCAAGGAGTTTGGCGCCGACAACATCCGCAAAATTCAAGATTTCAAATAATCGGGCCTGCCTCCTCGATGGCCTGCGTGGCAACTCGCCGCGCAGGCCATTTCACTGATGCCTCTTCGTGAGCAAACGAGCCTTCCATGAACAAGTTCGAACACTCTTTCCTGGCCTTCAACCGCTGGTTTCTGATGCTGATTCTGGCGGCCATGTCGGTCATCATCTTCGCCAACGTGGGTTTGCGCTACCTGACCAGCCAATCCATTGAATGGGCCGAAGAGGTGGCACGCCACCTGATGATCTGGCTGACCTTCATCGGCTGCGGCCCTGTCTTGCGCTACGGGGGGCACATCGCCATTGAAAACTTGCAAGACGCACTGCCCAAGTCGCTGGCAGTGGCCCTGCGTGTTTTCATCGCTGTGTTGTTGCTGTGCTTCTTTGGCTTCTTTGTGTACTTCGGCCTGGAGTACATGGAGCGCACCCAATACCAATCGACCCCTGCGACCCAAATTTCTTTTGCCATCATTTACGCGGCCCTGCCCGTGGGCATGGCCATGAGCATCGTGCACTGGTTGCTGATTGTTCGCCGCTACATCATCGGCCGTGAATTCGCCTCCGATGCCCATTTCGATGCCACAGCGAGTGCTTCCCTATGAGTGCCAGCGTCATTCTCCTCATTTCCGTTTGCGTCTACCTGGCCATTGGCGTGCCCGTGGCGTTTGCACTCGGTCTGTCCACCGTCACCGCCTTGGCCATCTCTGGCAACTTCCCCATGCTGGTGTTGCTCAAAGAAACTTTCACAGGGGTGGACAGCTTTCCCCTGATGGCGGTGCCCTTCTTCATTCTCGCGGCCGAACTCATGAGCGGCGGCTCGCTGACCGAGGTGCTGTTAAAGTTTGCGGGCCAGTTTGTTGGCCACAAGCGTGGCGGCCTGGGCTACACCAATGTGGTGTCGCTGACCTTTTTCTCGGGCATCTCTGGCTCGGCCTTGGCCGATGCCGCAGGCCCGGGCTCGATGCTGATTCGCATGATGGACAAGGCGGGCTACAGCCGCGCCTATGCGGCTGCGTTGACAGCCTCCACCGCCATTGTCGGCCCCATCATTCCGCCTTCCATCATCATGATCATTTACGCCCTGGCCGATGACAATGTGTCGGTGGGCGCTTTGTTCGTGGCCGGCGTGGTGCCCGGGATCGTGATTGCCGTGGCCATGTGTGTGGTCAACTGGTATGTCTCGAAGCAGCGCAACTACAAGGGCGACGGCGAAATGCCGAGCTGGCCTGACATTGTCCGCACCACCTGGAAAGCTTTGCCCGCCATTTTGTTGCCGGTGATCATTCTGGGCGGCATGCGCGCAGGCTGGTTCACGCCCACCGAGGCTTCGGTGGTGGCCGTTTTTTATGCCTTGGTCTGCGGCAAGTATGTTTACCGCACCCTGGCATGGAGCGCTGTGCCCGACATCCTGTGGCGCTCGGCCCTGCTGACCGCCTCGGTCTTGATCATCATCGGCATGTCGGCATCGTTCGCCTGGGTGCTCACCATTGAGGGCGTGCCGCAGGCCATGGCCAACTGGATCAGCGGCCAGAACCTCAGCGTCTGGACCTTCCTGATTGTGCTGAACATCTTCCTGCTGATTTTTGGCATTTTCATCGAGCCCTTGCCGGGCGTGATGGTGTTGGTGCCCATCCTGGCGCCGGTGGCGGCCAAGCTCGGCGTGGAACCTATCCATTTCGCCATGATCGTCATTTACAACCTGACCTTGGGCATGATCACGCCGCCGGTGGGCGGGCTGCTGTTCGTCACCTCCAATGTGTCGCGCGTGCCCATGTCGGATCTGACCCGAGAACTCAAGCCCTTCCTCTGGGCCCATGGCGTGGTGCTGGTGGTGCTGACCTTTGTGCCGGCCCTGTCCACTTGGCTGCCGCATTTCTGGGGCTTCAAGTAACGGTATACTTTGAGGCGTCAGGAGAGAGTCGCAAGACCGCCGAAGGCTGAACGCTCAGGCAAAAGGACTGACGCAACCGATTCTGTTGGAGAGAGGCGCTGCTGCAAGGGCGGCGCCCACCGAAGGGGCAAATCGCGGGCTTCACCCGCGTTGAATCTCTCAGGTAAAGCGGACAACAGGGTTCCCGGTGCCAGCGCGGGCAGGCACCGTGCTGCATGGAGCCCTGTTTGTCCGACATGACCGAACTTCTCAAAACACCTTTGAACGATTTGCACCTGTCCCTGGGTGCACGCATGGTCCCTTTCGCGGGCTACAGCATGCCAGTGCAATACCCCGAGGGGCTGATGGCTGAACATTTGCACACCCGTGCGCAAGCCGGCTTGTTCGATGTCTCCCACATGGGCCAACTGACGCTCAGCGGCCCCGATGCGGCCGCCGCCTTCGAAAGCCTGATGCCTGTGGATGTGATGGGCCTGGGCGTGGGCAAGCAACGCTACGGCATGTTGCTCAATGCAGAGGGCGGCGTCTTGGACGACCTGATGTTTGTGAACCGTGGCGACGATATTTTTGTCATCGTCAATGGCGCTTGCAAGGCGGCTGACCTGGCGCACCTGCAACAGCACATCGGCCAGCGCTGCACCATCACCCCTTTGCCCGAGCGTGGCCTGTTGGCCCTGCAAGGGCCGCAAGCGGTGACGGCCCTGGCCCGCTTGCTGCCCGAGGTGACCCAACTGGTCTTCATGACCGGCGCCAGCTTCGTCTGGCAAGGCGTCTCGCTGTTCATCACACGCAGTGGCTACACCGGTGAAGACGGTTTCGAGATTTCAGTGCCGGCAGTACAAGCCACCGCCCTGGCGCAAGCCTTGCTGGTCCAGCCGGAAGTCAAACCCATTGGCCTGGGCGCGCGCAATTCACTGCGCCTGGAAGCCGGCATGTGTCTCTACGGCCAAGACCTGGACCCGCACACCACCCCCGTGGAAGCCAGCCTGAACTGGGCCATCCAAAAAGTGCGGCGCACGGGCGGTGCCCGCGCTGGCGGCTTTCTGGGCGCCGAGCGCGTCTTGGCGCAACTCGACCAGGGCGCACAACGCTTGCGCGTCGGGCTGGTCGGCCTGGAGCGCGTGCCCGTGCGAGAGCACACCGAACTGCAAAACACGCAGGGCCAGCGCATTGGTGAAATCACCAGCGGCTTGCTCAGCCCATCGCTGAACCAGCCCATCGCTTTGGGATCGGTGCAGGCAGAATATGCAGCCATCGGCACCCAAGTGCAGGCCCTGGTGCGCGGCAAAGCCGTGCCCATGGAAGTGCGCCCGCTGCCGTTTGTTCCCAACCGTTACCACCGAGGCTAAGCCCTCCCCTTTTTCTTTTAGGAACCTCCATGAGCCTCAAATACACCCAAGAACACGAATGGATTCAAGTCAACGGCGACATCGCCACCGTGGGCATCACCCATCACGCGCAAGATGCGCTGGGTGACGTGGTGTTTGTCGAGCTGCCCGATGTCGGCAAGTCTTTCAAGCCTGGTGATGTGGCCGGCGTGGTCGAGTCCGTCAAGGCTGCGGCCGACGTGTACATGCCCGTCACCGGCGAGATCACCGAAGTGAACGAAGCCCTGCGCGACGACCCGTCGTTGGCCAACACCGACCCGCTGGCTGCTGGCTGGTTCTTCAAAGTCAAGCTGGCCAACCCCTCGGAAGTAGACGCCTTGTTGGACGAGACCGCTTACACCGCCTTCACCCAAGCCTGAAACCCCTAGCCATCGCGAGCACGAACATGTTGATGCAAGCTGCCAAGCCCTTGGGCGATCTTGAAAATGCCAGCGAATTTCTGGCCCGACACATTGGCTTGAGCGATGCCGATGAGCACCACATGCTGTCGCACATTGGCGAGGCCTCGCGCCGCGCGCTGATTGAAGGCATCGTGCCGGCCAGCATCGCCCGCAGCCAGGCCATGCAGTTGCCGCCCCCCGTCACCGAGGCGGCTGCTTTGGCAGAACTGAAGGCCATTGCGTCAAAGAATCAACTGTTCAAAAGCTTCATCGGCCAGGGCTACCACGGCACCCACACGCCGGGCGTCATCTTGCGCAACATTCTGGAAAATCCGGCCTGGTACACGGCCTACACCCCTTACCAGGCCGAAATCAGCCAGGGCCGCATGGAAGCGCTGGTGAATTTCCAAACCATGGTGTGCGAACTCACCGGCATGCCGATTGCCAATGCCTCCATGCTGGATGAGGCCACCGCGGCGGCCGAAGCCATGACCTTGGCCAAGCGCAGCACCAAGAGCACCAGCTCCGTTTTTGTAGTCGATGCGGGCTGTCTTCCGCAAACCATCGAGGTCATTCAAACCCGCGCAAAACCGCTGGACATTCAGGTGCAAGTCGGTGATGCGCGGCAACTGCTGAGCCAAGGCGACTGCTTTGGCGTGTTGGTGCAATACCCGGCCAGCCATGGCGAGGTGCAGGATTGGCGCGACTTTGCGGCACAAGTTCACCAGAAACAAGCGGCCCTGTGTGTGGCCGCCGACCTGCTGGCCTTGACCCTGCTGACACCGCCCGGCGAATGGGATGCCGACATCGTGGTGGGCACCACCCAGCGCTTTGGCATGCCCATGGGCTGCGGCGGCCCGCACGCGGCTTATTTCGCTTGCCGCGATGCCTACAAGCGCTCCATGCCCGGCCGACTGGTGGGCGTGAGTGTGGACAGCCAAGGGCAACCGGCCTACCGTCTGGCCTTGCAAACCCGCGAGCAGCACATTCGCCGCGAAAAGGCCACGTCCAACATCTGTACCGCACAGGTCCTGCCCGCCGTGGTGGCCAGCATGTTCGCGGTCTACCATGGTCCTGTGGGCCTCAAGCGCATCGCGCAACGCGTCGCGGCCTACACCGCGGTGTTGGCACATGGCCTGCAGCAATTGGGGGCGCGCGTGGCCACGCAACAAGCCTTTGACACGCTGACCGTGGAAACCGGCGCGCAGACTGAGGCCCTGGCTGAGAAAGCGCGGCAACAACGCATGAACCTGCGCTGTCCCGATGGGCAACACCTGAGCATCACCCTGGATGAAACCACGACCCGCGAAGACCTGGCTGCGCTGTGGGCCGTGTTCGCCAAACCAGGCCAAGCCTTGCCGCAAGTCAACGATTTCGAAAAAGGCCTGGAGCCCCGCATCCCCACCGAGTTGCGCCGCAGCAGCGACTTCATGACCCACCCGGTGTTCAACAGCTACCACAGCGAAACTGGCATGCTGCGTTACATCCGGGCCTTGAGCGACAAAGACCTGGCCTTGGACCGCAGCATGATTCCCCTGGGCAGCTGCACCATGAAGCTCAATGCCACCAGCGAGATGATTCCCATCACCTGGCCGGAGTTCGCCCAGCCCCATCCTTTCGCGCCGGCCGATCAGCTCCAAGGTTACGCCCTGCTGGATGCGCAACTGCGCGCCTGGCTTTGCCAGGCCACGGGCTATGCCGGCATCAGCCTGCAACCCAATGCCGGCAGCCAAGGCGAGTACGCAGGCCTGCTGGTCATCAAGGCGTATCACGCAGCGCGTGGCCAAAGCCACCGCAACATCTGCCTGATCCCCTCCTCTGCGCACGGCACCAACCCTGCCAGCGCCCAGATGGTGGGCATGGAGGTAGTGGTCACCGCCTGCGATGCCCAAGGCAACGTGGACATGGCCGACCTGAAGGCCAAGTGCGAACAGCACAGCGCGCACCTGGCCGCCGTCATGATCACCTACCCCAGCACGCACGGCGTGTTTGAAACCCAGGTCAAAGCCCTGTGTGCCCTGGTGCATGAACACGGTGGGCGTGTGTATGTCGATGGCGCCAACATGAATGCGCTGGTGGGCGTGGCCGCCCCGGGCGAATTTGGCGGCGATGTCAGCCACCTGAATTTGCACAAGACCTTTTGCATTCCCCATGGCGGCGGCGGTCCCGGCGTGGGCCCTGTGTGCGTGGTGGAAGACCTGGTGCCCTACCTGCCCGGCCATGCCACAGGCGGCGTGCCGGTCAATGGCGTGGGTGCCGTGTCTGCGGCCCCTCTGGGCAATGCGGCCGTGCTGCCCATCAGCTGGATGTATTGCCGCATGATGGGCGCCGAAGGTTTGCGTCATGCCACAGAGGCCGCGATCTTGGCCGCGAATTACGTGAGCGTGCGCCTGCGCGACCACTACCCTACGCTGTACGCCAGCGACAACGGTCGCGTGGCCCACGAATGCATTCTGGATCTGCGCCCATTGAAAGACAGCAGCGGCGTCAGCGCAGAAGACGTGGCCAAGCGCTTGATGGACTACGGCTTTCATGCACCGACCTTGAGCTTTCCGGTTCCGGGCACGCTGATGGTGGAGCCGACCGAAAGTGAAACCCTGGCCGAGCTGGACCGCTTCATTGACGCCATGATCGCCATCCGCGAAGAAATTCGCCAGGTGGAGCAAGGCACCTGGCCGCAAGACAACAACCCCTTGAAACACGCGCCGCACACGGCGTCTTGCGTGGTGGGCGATGCCTGGGAGCGGCCCTACAGCCGCGAAGTGGCGGCCTTTCCGCTGCCCACGCTCAAGCGCCAAAAATACTGGCCGAGCATTGGCCGGGTGGACAACGTCTACGGCGACCGCAACCTGTTTTGCAGTTGCGTGCCGATGTCGGCCTGGGAAACGCCCGCCTGATCAGTCGCCGCGAAAAGCGCGGCCCAGGCGTTGCAAGCCCTCTTCGATTTTCGCCACGTCGGCCGTGGCGAAACTCAAGCGCAAGGTGGTGGCATCTGGGTGGTCTGAAAAGAACGGTGCGCCCGGCACGAAGGCCACGCCCTGGTCAATCGCCTTCTTGGCCAGGGTCGCCCCATCGTTCAATTGACCGCGTGCGCCGGTCAAACGCGCCCAGAAGAACAAGCCGCCTTTGGGTTGACTGAACGCCAGGCCATCGCCAAACTCGCGCTGCAATGCCGCGCCCATGGTGGCCGCACGTTGGGCATACACGCTGCGCACATGGTCCAGGGTGGCGGGCATGCGGCCGCTGCGCAAATACTCGGCCGCCGTGGCTTGCGCAAAGGTGGAAGTGTGCGCATCGCTGAACTGCTTGCACATGGTGGCGCGCTGTAACAGCGCCGCAGGTGCAATCATCCAGCCCACGCGCAGGCCAGGGCTCAGCACCTTGCTGAGGCTGCCGCAATGCACCAGCCAGTCACGGCTGCCCGGCACGCGATCGCTCAAGGCCAGCAGCGAAGGCGGCGGCGCCTCGCCAAAATAAAGGTCGCCATAGGGGTCGTCTTCGACCACCACGGTCTGGTATTTCACTGCAAGCTCGAGCACCCGCAGGCGGCGTTCCAGGCTCAGCATGGCGCCGCTGGGGTTGCCAAAGGTGGGGATCAGGTACACCAGCTTGGGCTTGTGCTGGACCATCATCTCTTCCAGCAAATCGACCCGAACGCCGTCGGCATCGATGGGCACGCCCAGCACTTGCGGGCCATACAAACGGAAGCATTGAATGGTGGCCAAAAAGGTCGGCGCCTCGACCAAGGCCACATCGCCCTCGTCCAGCAAGGTCTTGGCAATCAGGTCCAGGGCTTGCTGGCTGCCGGTGGTGACAATCAGGCTCTCGGGCGTCATGCCGCTCACGCCCTTGGAAGTCATGAAGTGGGCCAGTTGCTCGCGCAAAGGGTTGTAGCCCTCGGTCGCCCCATACTGCAAGGCCGGTCCCGACTCGTTGGCCAGCACACGCGCACTGGCCTCTCGGATACCATCCACATCAAACATGGCGCCATCGGGAAACCCGCCCGCAAAGCTGATGATGCCGGGCTTGCCCAGCAACTTGAAGAGTTCTCGAATCGCCGAAGTTTCGACGTTGTTCAGACGTTGGGCAAATCGCATGGTTAATTGGGGTCAGATACGAATTATTTTGAAGGATGAAGGCATGAAGGCACAACACATCGAAGCGTTTTTCGCCACCTTGAAGGCGGCCAACCCGCAGCCCAACACCGAGTTGGAGTATACGAGCGTGTTCGAGTTGTTGACAGCGGTCCTGCTCTCCGCCCAGGCGACCGACGTGGGGGTGAACAAGGCCACGCGCCGGCTGTTCCCCGTGGCCAACACGCCGCAAAAGATCCTGGACTTGGGCTTGCCCGCTTTGGAAAGTTACATCAAGACCATTGGCCTGTACCGCAGCAAGGCGCGCCATTTGATGGCGACCTGTGAGATCTTGGTCAGGCAACACCAAGGCGAAGTGCCCGGCACGCGTGAAGCGCTCGAGGCCTTGCCCGGCGTGGGCCGAAAAACAGCGAATGTGGTGCTGAACGTGGCCTTCGGCGAGCCGACGATGGCGGTTGACACCCATATTTTTCGCTTGGGCAACCGAACCGGTCTGGCCCCGGGCAAGTCGCCCTACGACGTCGAAATGAAACTGCTCAAGCGCATCCCTGACCCCTACAAGGTGGACGCGCACCATTGGTTGATTTTGCTAGGACGCTATGTTTGCGTGGCCCGCAAACCCCAGTGCTGGCACTGCGCCGTGGCGGCGCAGTGTGGCTTCAAGCCGAAAACGCCTCAGCCCTGACGGGCGGCTTCCAGGGCTTGTTGGAGGACAGACACGTCGCCGATGTGGTTGGCCAAAACGAGGATGAGGCGCGCATTCAAGGCCGCGCTGTCAGCGTCTGACAAGCCCTGGTGGGCGTCCAGCAAAGCCTCGTAAAAATCGTCACCCGCCGCCAGATCGGCCCCGGGCACTTGCCCGGGGTGATGCATGTGGGGATCGAGTTTCAGCGACATGCAAGAAAAGCTTCAGTCGGCGTAGATGCCGGCCTTGCGAATCACAGGATCCCACTTCTTGATTTCTGCTTCAAGATGGGTGCGCAGGCCTTCGGGTGTGATTTTGTCCAGGGGCGGCACGTCGGAGCTGAGTTCGGCCAGACGTTGTTTCACCTGGGGGTCCTGCATGGCCGCACGCAAAGCACCATTGATCTTTTCGATCACAGGCTGCGGCGTGCCCTTGGGTGCGTACATACCGTGCCACACCTTGACTTCAAAACCCTTCATGCCTTGCTCATCGAGCGTCGGCACATTGGGCAAAGCGGCGAGGCGCTTCAACGAGGTGACGCCATAGACCTTGACGCGGCCTTCCTTGATCATGGGCACGGTTTGGGTGGTTTGATCGCACAGCAAGTCCACCTGGCCACCCAGCAAGTCGTTCATGGCAGGGCCGGTACCTTTGTAGGGAATGGTGTTCAGGTCCACTTCAATTTGGGTCTGAAACAGCAAGCCGCACAAGTGAGACACAGCGCCCAAACCAGCATTGGCCAAGGAAACCTTGTCCTTGTTGGCCTTGACGTAGGCCAGCAGTTCCTGCAAGTTGTTGGCCGGGAAATCCTTGCGCGCCAGCATGGTCATGGGCACATCCACCACTTGGCCGATGTACTCAAAATCCTTCAAGGGGTCAAAGCTCAGCTTTTTGTAGAGAGCCGGTGCCGTGGCCATGCCCATGTGGTGGATGTAAATGGTGTGGCCATTGGGCGTTGAACGCGCCACACGCTGCGATGCGATGGTGCCGCCGGCGCCCACGGTGTTCTCTACCAAGACGCTTTGGCCCAAGGCGCGACCCATGGGGATGGCAATCATGCGCGCAACCACATCGGTGGGCCCACCTGCGGCGAAAGGCACGACCAAAACAATCGGCTTGTCAGGGAAATTGCTTTGGGCTGAAACGGTGCCGGCTGCGGCCAGGGTCAAACCCGTCAAACCAAGAGTGAACCAACGCTTGAATGTCGCGCGCATAAAAATCGTCTCCAAATGCTGTAAAAATGACTATCTTGGCACAGTCTGCGCCAATTGCAAACCGGATAAACCTATAAACAATCAGGCTTTGCGCGGTATCAAGGTCGGCACCACCGCCACCTGTTCCATGCCCCAAAGAACCTTCAATGCAGCCTGCATTTCGGCTTCGGTGGCGCCATGGCTGTACAAGGCCAGGCGAATGGCTTTGGCCGAAATTTCATCCCGACTCAAGGTGTTACCTGGATCGCCTTTGGGTTCATCCACACGCCCTTTGAGGACTCGACCATCGCGGGTGTGCACCGTGACCTTGCCAATCCAGCGCTGGGGATAAGCGCCATCGACTTCGGCGTCCAGCTCCATCTCCACCCGGTCGCAAAATGCGCGGGTGTCCGCTTCGCTGAAGTGCCCATCAAACTCTGTCAGGCCTGCATAGCCAAAGCGCGCGGCCAGCGCCAAAACCGTTCCCATGGAAAACTTGCTTTGGTGCACGGTCACAGGATTGACCACCGGTCCCAGCACATCGATGGCCCCTTGGTGCACATGCGTCACCACACGGGCGATGTCGTTGGGATGCAAGCTGTTTTGCTGAATGACTTGCAACAGCGCGTCTGCTGCCGGATGGGTGTGCCGGCACGATGCGTGGTACTTGAAAGAGGTCTCTGCAGTGGCCCAGCGCGTGCCCAAGCCGTCGGTCAGCTTGCGCACATCGGCGTCGCTGGACATGCCCGCGGCCATGCCTTGCGCGCCTTCCAAAATTTGCGCTGCGCCAGTGAAGCCTTCCTGGGCCAGCAAGGCCGACATCAAGCCTGCACCCGCCGCATGCGCGGTGTGCAATTGTTTGCTGTCGGCACCGGTGCGCAAAAACTCCCACAGGCCCGCCGACTGCGTTCCTGCCGAGCCCAGCGCGTGTTGCATCTGCTGTGCGTTCAAGCCCAGCAAATTGCCCACCGCAGCGGCGGCGGCCAGGGTGCCGGCAGTGCCTGTGGTGTGAAACACTTTGTAGTGCGAGCGTCCCAAAAACTCGCCCACGCGAATGCCCACCTCGTAGCCAGCCACCGCTGCCGTCAACAACTGGCGGCCACTGGCCCCCATGGCTTGGGCCATGGCCACGACAGGAGAAAACACCACGGTGGCCGGATGAAACACCGAGCCGTTGTGCACATCATCTTGCTCGGCCACATGCGATGCCGCTGCGTTGGACATGGCGGCAATGTAAGGCGAGGTCAGGGCGCGGTTCACCATCACCTCACTCGATCCCGTGCTGGGCCCCATCCTCATGACCACGCGTGTCAAGGCTTCCACAGGGCGCGAGCCATGCCCAGCCACCGCAGAGCCAAACCAGTCGACCAGCAAGTCCTCGGTTCGGCGCACAACGGGTGCGGGAATGTCCTCAAAACGAAGTGCAGCAGCAAAAGTTGCCAGTTGTGTGGAAGGTGTGGTCATGGTTGTTCAGTCCGAAAAAATCATTCAACATCAAATGGCTTGTGCAGCCCGAAGCGCTTGCACAGCCTCCTTCGACAAACCGAGTTCTTGCAAGATGGCGTCGGTGTGCTCGCCCACCTTGGGAATCGGGTCCATGCGGTAATCAAAAGCGCTGTTGCGCCCCGGCGGCAAAAGGGCTGGCAGCATGCCGACAGGCGAGCCCACGTCGCGCCACCGTTCGCGTGACTTCAACTGGGGATGGGCCCACAGGCCAGCCATGTCGTTCATGCGCGCGTTGGCAATTTGCGCTTCTTCCAGTCGTTGCTCGACCTGGTCGGTGCTGAGTGCTGCAAAAGCGCTGACGATCAGGCCACGCAGGGCTTCACGGTTCTGGTTGCGCAAGGCATTGCTGGCGAAGCGCGCATCGGTGGCCAGATCGGCTTGCAACAGCACTTTGTCGCAAAACACTTTCCACTCGCGCTCGTTTTGCAAACCCAGCATGATGATGCCGCCGTCGCCTGCCGGGAAAGGCCCGTAGGGATAGATGCTGGCATGCGACGCGCCCGAGCGTGCGGGTGGCGTGGCCCCGTCAAAGGCATAGTACATGGGGTAGCCCATCCACTCGCCCAAAGCCTCCAGCATCGAGACATCGATGTGGCTGCCCTGGCCGGTTTTACCGCGCAACAGCAAGGCCGAGAGGATGTTGGTGTAGGCGTACATGCCGGCCGCAATGTCGGCCACCGAATTGCCAGCTTTGCTGGGCGTGTCCTGTGTGCCCGTGATGGACAGAAAGCCCGCCTCGCTTTGGATCAGCAAGTCATAAGCTTTTTTGTCGCGGTAGGGGCCATCTTCGCCATAGCCTGAGATGTCGCAGACGATCAAGCCTGGGTGGGCTGGCTTCAAGTCCTCATAGGCCAAGCCCATGCGGGCGGTGGCACCGGGCGCCAGGTTTTGCACCAGCACATCGGCCTTGGCAATGAGCTGCCTCAACGCGGCCATGGCATCGGCATTTTTCAGGTCCAGCGTCAAGCTTTCCTTGGAGCGGTTGGTCCAGACGAAGTGAGAGGCCTGGCCCTTGACGCGGGCATCGTAGGCACGGGCAAAGTCCCCAACCCCGGGGCGCTCAATTTTGATGACGCGCGCGCCCAGGTCGGCCAACTGGCGGGTGCAAAAAGGCGCCGCAATCGCATGCTCCAGCGAAACGACCGTGATGCCCTCCAAAGGACGTGTCATGGCAGCTCCTTAGAAAGAACGTGGCAAGCCCAGCACGTGCTCGGCAATGTAGGAATAGATCAGGTTGGTCGAAATCGGGGCCACCTGGTACAAGCGCGTCTCGCGGAACTTGCGCTCCACATCGTATTCGCAGGCAAAGCCAAAACCACCGTGGTACTGGATACACACGTTGGCCGCTTCCCAGCTGGCCTTGGCCGCCAGGTACTTGGCCATGTTGGCTTCGGCACCGCAGGGCTGGTGTGCGTCAAAGAGCTCGCAGGCTTTGAAGCGCATCAGGTTGGCGGCTTCCACTTCAATGTAGGCCTCGGCAATGGGGAACTGCACGCCCTGGTTTTGGCCGATCGGGCGACCAAAGACCACGCGGTCTTTGGCGTACTGGGTGACGCGGTCGATGAACCAGTAACCGTCGCCAATGCATTCCGCGGCAATCAGGGTGCGCTCGGCATTCAGGCCATCGAGAATGTATTTGAAGCCCTTGCCTTCTTCGCCAATGAGGTTCTCTTCGGGAATTTCCAGGTTCTCGAAAAACAACTCATTGGTTTCATGGTTCACCATGTTGGGGATGGGGCGCACGGTCAAACCCTTGCCCACTGCCTCTCTCAAATCCACCATGAAAATCGACATGCCATCGGACTTGCGGGTGACCTCGGCCAAAGGCGTGGTGCGGGCCAGCAAGATCATCCAGTCCGAGTGCTGCACGCGCGAGATCCACACCTTCTGGCCATTCACCACATAACGGTCGCCCTTTTTGACGGCGGTGGTCTTGATCTTGGTGGTGTCGGTGCCGGTGGTGGGCTCGGTCACGCCCATGGACTGCAAACGCCATTCGCCCGAGGCGATCTTGGGCAGGTAAAACTCTTTTTGCGCGGTCGAGCCATGGCGCAACAAGGTGCCCATGTTGTACATCTGGCCATGGCAGGCGCCCGAGTTGCCGCCACAGCGGTTGATCTCTTCCATGATCACCGAGGCCTCGGCCAGGCCCAAGCCGGAGCCGCCGTATTCTTGAGGAATCATGGCGGCCATCCAACCGGCCTTGGTCAGCGCATCCACGAAGGCTTCGGGGTAGCCACGCTGCTCGTCAATTTTGCGATGGTATTCGTCCGGGAACTCGGCGCACAGACCGCGCACGGCTTCGCGAATGTCTTGAAATTTGTCGTCTTGGTGTTTCATGGTGTGTTTTGGTTTCAATGATCTTCAGGCCAAGGTGGCCGTGGCTTGCATGGTGAGCCAGCCTTCGTGGTCGTGGGCCCACAGGCGAATCGTCTTGCCATCGGCGCTGGGTTGGCCGTTGACGCGGAAAGGGTTCAGGTCAAAGGTCGGGCGCACCGCCTTGAATTCAAAGTGCTGCACAAAGGCATTCGGCGCGTGGCGACGCACCAGGTCCAGCAACAGCATGGCAATCATGGGGCCGTGCACGATCAAGCCAGGGTAGCCTTCCACCTCGGTCACATACCGTCGGTCGTAATGAATGCGGTGGCCGTTGAAAGTCAGCGCTGAGTAGCGAAACAGCAGCACATCATCGGGCACGATCTCGCGTTGCCACGCGGCGCCCTGCTCTGCGGCCACCGGCTGCGGCACCGGGTCATCGGGCTGGGCCGCGGCGCGGTACACGATGTCATGCTCCTCGGTCAAGGACAAACCTCGGGCGTTGCCAATTTCATGCATCACCTGCACAAACAGCAAATCACCGGTGCGCCCGCTCTTGTGTTTGACCGACTGGATGCGCGACACGCGCTGGGCACTGTCACCCACCAACAAAGGATTGTCGGCACGCCATTGCAGGCGGCCCCCGGCCCACATGCGGCGGGGCAAGGGCACGGGTGGCAAAAAACCACCGCGCTTGGCATGGCCATCCGGTCCGATTTCGCTTTGGCGGTGGTGTGGCAAGAAATAAAGCCAGTGCCACAGCGGCGGCAAAGGCGTGCCGGATTGAGGCGCCGGGTCGTCTCGGTCGAAAGTGGCCGAGAGCGCGCGCACGGGCGCGGGCGTGACCCAGTCCGCGAGAGTTTCCGTGCGTCCCACCCAGGCCTGCAATTGCGACAACAAGTCGGGGTCGAGGTGTCTTGAAGGGGTTTCCATGGGGGCACATCCTGCGCTTTTCGGGCGCAGGATGCAATCACTCAATTCAAGACCAAGGCTTTTGTTTTTTCGAAGGCTCGCGTTTTCCAGTTACCATGCGGTCATGGAATTTGACCTGACCGATTTGCGCTTGTTTGTGCGCACCGCCGAAGAAGGCAACCTGACCCGCGCCGCCGCGCGCCAACACCTGTCGCTGGCGGCGACGAGCAGCCGCATCAAGGCTTTGGAAAGCCACGCGGGCATGCCGCTTTTTTACCGGGAAGCGCGCGGCGTTCGCCTGACGCCGGCCGGCGAAGCCTTTCTTCACCACGCACGCGGCGTGCTGCGGCAAGCAGACCAGCTGCGCAGCGACTTGCAAGAATATGGTGCCGGCCTGCGAGGCCATGTCCGGGTTTTTGCCAACACCACAGCGGTGACTGATTTTTTACCAGAAATTTTGCCTGCGTTTCTGTCTGAAAACCCCAAGGTCAATGTGGACCTTCAGGAAAAACCGAATGCTGAAATCGCACGCGGCGTCTTGGACGGTCGAGCCGACTTGGGCATTGTGGCGGGGCCCGTGGACACCCTGGGCTTGCAGGCCATTCACTTCAGCACCGATCGCCTGGTGCTGGTCACCCCACAAAACCATGCCTTCGCCCGCCGCAAGCGCATGGCCTTTGCTGACACCCTGGATGAAGATGCCGTGGGCATGCAAACTGGTAGCACGATTCAGGACTTCCTGACCCAGGTGACCGAGAAACTGGGCAAACCCTTGAAGCTTCGCATCCAGTTGTCGAGCTTTGACGCCATGTGCCGCATGATTGGGGCGGGGGTGGGCGTGGGCATCGTGCCTGAAAGTGCCGCGCGAAGAAACTTGCGCGCCATGAAACTCGCGCTGATCGAGCTCAGCGACGCCTGGAGCGTGCGCGAGCGCCATGTGCTGATTCGCGACGTTGACGCCCTGCCCCGCTACGCCCAGGCCTTGGTGGAAACACTGCGAGCCCACTACCAGGCTCGTCAGTGAGCCCGCTCAATCGAACTTGATGCCTTTGGTCACGCTGCCCCACAAGGCCAGTTCACGCGAGGCGCGCTCGGTCACCAAGCCTGGCGAGCCCACCCACAGGTCATAGCCCAACTCGACCAAACGGGATTTGACCTCGTCACGTGCCAAGGCCTGACGGGTGGCCTCATTGACGCGTTTGATCAATTCCGGCTCCATTTTGGGCGGGCCATAGAGGGCGTACCATCCGCCCACGTCGTAGTCCTCAATGCCGGCCTCTTTCATGGAGATCACCTGAGGCAAGCCAGCGTTGCGCTCCTTGGAGGTCACGGCAATCGGGCGGACCCGGCCACCGGCAATGTGGGCACGCGCGCCGCCCACGATGTCAAACATCATTTGAATTTGTCCGCCGATCACATCGGTCATGGCCGGGGCATTTCCTTTGTAGGGGACATGGGTCAATTGCGTCCCGGTGCGCAAGGCAAACAATTCACCACTGAGGTGATTGGAGGCCCCCATGCCGGCAGAGCCATAGGCCACCTTGCCGGGATTCGCTTTGGCGTAGGCCACCAGCTCAGGCACTGTTTTGAACGGTTGGTCATTGTTGACCACCAAGACATTGGCGTAACTCAGGATAGGGGCAATCGGCGCCAGGTCCTTGAGCGGGTCAAACGGCATCGACTTGATGACGTGTGGCGTGATGGTCATGGTCGGGCTGGCTGCGAAGAAAAACATCATTGCATTGGGCGCAGACTTGGCCACCGCATCGCCACCCAGGGCACCCGCAGCGCCGGGACGGTTTTCAACCACCACGTTCTGCCCCAGCTCGCGCGCCAGGGCCGGCGCGATCAGCCGGGCTGCCGCATCCACCGGGCCGCCCGCAGCGTAGCCCACCACCAAGCGCACAGTCTGAGGGGCTTGGGCTGCAACGGGACCCAAGCCAAAGCCCAAGGCCATGGCAGCGCCGAGTTGCAACAGTTTGCGGCGTCCGCCGCCTGGAATGAATTTGCTCATGTTTGTCTCCTGTTTTTTTGAATCTTAATCTGCGACCCAGCGCTGCGCTTGTGCCAAATGCGACCGGCAATCGGCCACCATGCGCGCGATCAGTTCGGCACAAGTGGGCACATCGTGAATCAGCCCGACCACCTGGCCTGCCGCAATCACGCCGCCATCCACGTCGCCGGACAACATCGCATCGCGCCCCCGCGTGCCCACCACCCAAGGCCGCACGTCTTCAAACTCACAGCCTTCGGGCTGGCGCTCGCGGGCGACCACCGCCTCGGACACCGCATTGCGCAGCACGCGCGTGGTGTTGCGAAAGCTGCGCAACATCAGGCGCGTGTCCCGTTCATTGGCCGACACCAGGGCTTGCTTGATGTTGTCATGCACCGGCGCTTCCTGGGTGGCAAAAAACCGCGTGCCCATGTTCACGCCTTCCGCGCCCAAAGCCATGGCTGCGGCCATGCCGCGGCCATCGGCAATGCCACCCGAGGCCACGACTGGAATTTTCAAGGCTTGGGTGGCCAAGGGGATCAGCACCAGGCCAGGCACATCGTCTTCGCCCGGATGACCCGCGCATTCGAAGCCGTCGATGCTGACGATGTCCACCCCATCGCGCTCGGCCGACAGCGCATGGCGCACGGTGGTGCACTTGTGCACGATAACCAGGCCATGGGCTTTCAACTGCGGAATAAAGGCCTTGGGGCTGTTGCCTGCGGTTTCGATGATCTTGACGCCCTGCTCAATGATCACCCGCACATACTCGGCATAAGGCGGCGGCTTGAGCGTCGGCAACAAGGTCAGGTTGACGCCAAAAGGTTTGTCGGTCAGGGCGCGGGTGCGCTGAATTTCACGCGCCAGATCCTCGGGCGTGGGCTGTGTCAAGGCCGTGATGATGCCCAAGCCGCCGGCATTGGAGACCGCCGCCACCAACTCGGCCTTGCCCACCCACTGCATCCCACCTTGAATGATGGGGTAGCGAATGCCGAGCAACTCGGTGACGCGGTTTTTCATGGGTTCAGCTTGATGTTGGCGTCGCGAATGATCTTGGCGTAAATGGCCGCATCGTTGCGAAGGATTTGCGCAAACTCATCCGGCTTGCCACCGCCCACCCACAGGCCCAGGCCTTCGACCTTGGCGACGACATCGGGCATGCGCAAAATTTTCATGGCTTCATCCGAAAACTTTTGCACGATGTGTGCCGGCGTCGCGGCAGGCAGCATCAGGCCAAACCAGCCATAGGGGTCGAACGAATGAAAGCCCAACTCCTTGAATGTGGGAACGTCGGGCAACAGCGGCAAGCGCTGCGTGCCGGTCACCGCCAGCGCACGAAACGACTTGATGTGCGCGCGTGCCGAGGCACTGTCGACAAAGGCAGACTTCAACTGCCCCCCCAACAAGTTGTTCATCAATGGCGCTGACCCCTGAAAAGGCACCATCACCTGATCGAGGCCTGCCTGCAAATTCAACAAGGAGCCCTGGATGTGCGAGGAGGTTCCCGCGCCATAGGTGCCATAGTTGAACGTGGCGGGTTGCGCTTTGACCGCCGCAATGTAATCTTTCAAGGTTTGGTATGGGGAATTCAGAGGCACCACAAACATGCTGGGGCTTTGCGCGATCTGGGTGATGGGCGCAAAGTCCTTCAAAGGATCGTAGGGCAAGTTCATCAAGGGCGGTTGCTGAATGATGGCGGTGATTGCCACCAGCACCGTGTAGCCATCCGGGTTGGCCCGTGCCACCAGGTTGTTGCCAATGGTGCCGCCGGCGCCAGGCTTGTTTTCCACCACAACGGGCACGTTCCAGGCTTCTGAAAATTTCTGCCCCATCATGCGCGCCAAAATGTCGGTGGCACCGCCCGCGGGATAGGGAACGATCAGCTTAATTTGCTGTGAAGGGAACGCTGGCGTTTGGGCCTGTGCGCAAGTCAAACCCAGCAGGGACAAGGCCCATGCCCCCAACAAACGGCGAGTTAATTTCATCTTCATTTTTGTCTCCTCTTTGGTTTCTTTCACATCAAGCGATACGGCCTTCTTTCACCATGTTACGGCCAATGACAATTTGCTGAATTTGGCTGGTGCCCTCGTACAAACGGAACAGACGCACGTCACGGTAGAAACGCTCAATGCCGTATTCGCTCAGGTAGCCGGCACCGCCAAAAATTTGCACCGCGCGGTCTGCCACGCGGCCACACATTTCCGAGGCAAAGAGCTTGCAACAGGATGCCTCGGTTGAGACGTTGCGCCCTTCGTCACGGCGACGTGCTGCGTCAATGACCATGGTGCGGGCCGCATACAACTCGGCCTGGCTGTCGGCCAGCATGGCCTGAACCAACTGGAACTCGGCAATGGCTTGGCCAAACTGCTTGCGTTCGGTGGCATAGCGCAAGGCATCGCGCAGCATGCGCTCGGCCGCGCCCACACAAATGGCGGCAATGTGAATACGCCCTTTTTCCAGCACCTTCATCGCGGTCTTGAAGCCTTGCCCTTCTTTGCCACCGATCAGTTGCGTGGCAGGCACGCGGCAGTTTTCAAAGATCACATCGGCCGTGTGGGCACCGCGCTGGCCCATCTTTTTGTCGATCTTACCGATGGTGATGCCAGGCGTATTGGCCTCCACGATGAAAGCCGACACACCGCCAGCGCCCTTGTTGCTGGGGTCGGTGCGCGCCATCAAGGTGAAGATGTCGGCATGTGGCGAGTTGGTGATGTAGCGCTTGGTGCCGTTGACAACGTAATGGTCGCCATCGCGAATGGCGGTGGTTTTGAGAGACGCCGCATCGGAACCGGCCTCGGGCTCGGTCAATGCGAACGAGGCCACGCATTCCCCACTGGCCAGACGCGGCAAGTACTTGTCTTTTTGTTCCTGGGTGCCATCGAACAGAATGCCCAGCGAGCCAATGCCCACGGTGGTTCCAAACAGGGAGCGAAAGCACGGCGAGGTTTGCCCCATGGCCAGCATGACCATGACCTCTTCCTCCATGGTGACCCCCAGGCCGCCATAGGCTTCCGGAAGGGTCAAGCCAAAGAGACCCATGGCCTTCATGTCGGCCACGATGTCGGCGGGAATCACATCGGTTTCGGCCACCTCGTTCTCGGCGGGCACCAAGCGCTCTTGCACAAAGCGCTCCACCGAATCGAGCAAGACCTTGAGGGTTTCAGCATCACGAATCATGTGCGCTCACCTCACAGCGTGTCGGCCGTGCCGAGAATGGCGGTGGACTGACTGGAGAGCGTGCCCCCATTGCCATGCACCAAGGCTGTTTGCGCGCCCTGAACCTGGCGTGCACCCCCCTCACCTCGCAATTGGCGAACGGCCTCGATCAAACAGAAGATGCCGTACATGCCCGGGTGGACACAGGACAAGCCACCGCCATTGGTGTTGACGGCCAAGCGGCCGCCCGGCGCAATGCCACCGTTTTCCACAAACGCACCGCCTTCCCCCTTCTTGCAGAAGCCCAAGTCCTCCAGAAACAGCAGGGTGTTGATGGTGAAGGCGTCGTACAAGGCCAGCACATTCATGTCTTTGGCCGACAGGCCCGCCATGGCATAAGCCTCTTGGCCAGACTGTGTGGCGGCGGTGACGGTCAAGTCGGGCATGCAGGCAATCTGGCGGTGCCAGGTGGCTGTGCCATTGCCCAGCACATAGACCGGCTTGTTGGGCAGGTCTTTGGCGCGGTCGGCACGCACCAGCACATAGGCCCCGCCACCGTCGGTCACCAAACAGCAGTCGCGCACCGACAAGGGGTCGCAGACCATGCGCGCCGACAAGACATCGTCAATGCTCAGCGGGTCGCGCATGAAGGCTTCCGGGTTGAGCTGCGCCCAAGCACGGGCTGCCACCGCAATTTCGGCCAACTGCTTGCGCGTGGTGCCGTACTGGTGCATATGGCGCGCAGCGGCCAAGGCATAGGCGCTGGCGGGCATGACCGGGTCAAAAGGATGCTCATAAGGCATGGGGTCGAGCACGCGGCGGCTGGCGTTCATTTCCTTGCGGCCCAGGGTGGCCGTGCGTTGTGTGCTGCCATAGCAGACCAACACCGCATTGCATTGCCCGGATTGCAGGGCCAGCATGGCCGGCATCAAGTGGGCGACAAAGCTGGAACCACCGATCATGGTGCCGTCCAGGAAACGGGGATTGATGCCCAGATACTCGGGCACGGCCATGCTCCACATGGTGGAGGAGACACTGGCGGTACAAATGCCATCGATGTCCGACATTTTCAGACCCGCATCGGCCACGGCCTGGCGCGCAGAACGTGCCAGCAGTTCCATTTCGGTGAAGCCATGGGCTTCGCCACAACCAAAGGTGCCGACACCGGCAATGACGGCGCTGCCGCGCAAAGAAGACAATTGGGCGCTCATGCTTGGCCCTCCTTCAAAGGATCGAACACCACCAGGCCTTTGCCATCGGTGACTTGCACACGCGCTTTCACCCGTTGGCCAATCTTGACTTGGTCGGGCGAAAGTTGCTCCACGCGCGACATCAGGCGCACCCCTTCATCGAGGTCAATCAAGGAAACGTTGTAATCGCCACCGGCATCGGCCTTGCGGCGCACCGTGGTGACCGAATACACCGTGCCCGTACCCTTGGGCGCTTCGAAACTGAGGTGATCGCTGCCGCAATGGGGGCAGACTTCGCGCGGGAAGTAAATGGCGCCATGGCAGCAGTGGCAGCGCTGAATCAGAAAGCGGCCCTGGTCCAGGGCGGCCGTGTGCTGTGCTTGCACACCCGCGGCTGCGGGGTTGGGGGTTGCAGTTGTCATCTTTCAAACTCCTTAAACGGGGTCCCAGCTGAACACATCGCCGGAGCGATCCAGTGGGAAATAACTGGCCTGCAAGGCCGGCAAGGCATGGCTGGCCACGGTTTGCGGGTCCCAGCCTTCGCTACGTTGCACCGAGCGCACAGGGCGTGGCTGGCTGATCAAGAAAATTTCGTTGTTGCGTACCGCAAAAATTTGGCCATTGGCATCGCGAGAGGCCTCACTGGCCAGGCACACCGCCAGTGGCGCGATTTTGGCGGGGGTCATTTGCTTGATGCGGTCCACCCGGGCCTGCTGCTCAGGCGTGTCAGTGGGGATGGAGCCAATCATGCGGCTCCAAGCAAAGGGTGCGATGCAATTGGAGCGCACATTGAATTTCAGCATGTCCAGCGCAATCGACTTGGACAGCGCGGCAATGCCCAACTTGGCCGCCGCATAGTTGGCTTGGCCGAAGTTGCCAATCAGGCCAGAAGTCGAGGTCATGTGAATGTAGTTGCCAGAGGCTTGCTCTTTGAAGTGCGGTGCGGCCGCACGGCTCACATGGTAGGCGCCGTACAAATGCACCTTGATGACGGCGTCCCATTCGTCCAGGCTCATCTTGTGGAAAAAGCGGTCACGCAAGATGCCGGCGTTGTTCACCACCACATCGATGCGACCAAAATGATCCAGCGCCGTTTGCACGATGCGGTTGGCACTGGCCGCCTCGCTCACGCTGTCGGTGTTGGCCACGGCCTCGCCGCCCAGGGCCTTGATTTCGTTGACCACCTTTTGCGCGGGGCCGGCATCGGCGCCCTCACCGGTGACGGATGCGCCAATGTCATTGACCACCAAGCGGGCGCCTTCGCGCGCCATGGCCAGAGCGATGTCACGGCCAATGCCGCCACCCGCGCCCGTCACCACCACGACCTTGCCCTCGACCATGCGGGCTTGTTTTGCGTCACTCATGTTGTTCTCCTTTTCAATTCAACATTCAAACTTTGTTGGGCCACTGGAAGGCCGCCGGTTCTTTGTTCAAAAAGCGCTGCACCGCCTGGCGGTGCGCGTCGGTGCTGCCGGCCACGCCTTGGGCGGTGGCTTCCATTTCCAGGAGTCCCGGCAAATCGGCGCCGCCCACGGTGGCCAAGGCGCGCTTGATGAGACTGACCGCCACCGGCGAGGCATGGGCCATGCTGGCAGCCAAAGCGTGGGCACGTGCCATCAATTGCTCGGGTGCATGCAATTCCATGACGATGCCCAGTTGCAATGCCTCGTCGGCCTTCACTTCGCGTGCCGACAACATCAACTCTTTGGCGCGTTGCACGCCCACGATGCGTGGCAAGGTGTGAAAGGCCGCACAGTCGGGAATCAAGCCAATGCGCAGGAAGGACATGCAGAAACGCGCGCGCGGCGTTGCCAGCACAAAATCGGCCATCAGGGCAAAGCTGAAGCCCGCGCCGTAGGCCACGCCGTCCACGGCAGCAATCAAGGGGCGGTCCAGCGTCATCAAGGGCATCAGGTTGTCATGCAGGCGGCTCATGCTCTGACGCCAGGTGGCCGGGTCGCGCGGGCTGGTCGACATGTTGCGAATGTCGCCGCCTGCGCAAAAATGCCCCTCGGCGCCGGTCAGGATGACGGCACGCACCTGGTCGTCCTTGCGGATGCGCGTCATGGCATCTTCCATTTCCAAGCGCATGTCGGCGCTCAAGGCGTTGCGGGCGCTGGGGTTGTTCAATGTCAGGGTAGCGACTTGGTCGCGCACTTCAAAACCCAAATGTTTGTAAGTCGTCATGGTGTCTCCTTTAATTGTTGAGGGCGCCGCCCAGGTTGCGCCCGCCCGAAAGCGCACTGCCCCCATCCACGGGAATCACGGCACCCGTCACGTACTGCGCGCGGGTTGAGCTGAGGAACAGCGCCATGTCGGCGATTTCTTCGGTGGTGCCCATGCGGCGCAAGGGGATGCTGCTGGTCATGCGGGCAATGTCTTCGGGGGTGGGGGCCAATCGGCGAATGCCCTCGGTGTCGGCAATGGGCCCGGGCGCAATGCCGTTGACGCGCACGCCATCGGGCCCCCACTCCATCGCCAACACACGCGTCAGCATGTCAATGCCGGCCTTGGCAGCGCACACATGCGATTGAAACATGGTGGGGTTGACAGCCTGCGGTGCCGAGATGTTGATGATGGAGGCGCCCGGCTTGCGCAAAAACTCATGGGCGGCACGCAACACATGGAAGGTGCCATTCAGGTCAATGTCGACGACGGTGCGAAAGCCTTTGGCCGACATGCCCAAGGCCGGTGCCACAAAATTGCCTGCAGCGCCTGAAATCAGCACATCGATGTCGCCCCATGCCCCATGGGTTTGATGCAAGGCCTGCGCGATGGCTTCCGGATCGCGCACATCGGCACTGAAGCCCAGCACTGGCGCGCCATAGGTTTTCAGTTCGGCCACGGCACCATCCACCCGCTCTTGGGAGCGGCTGGCAATGGCCACTTTCGCGCCCGCTTGCGCAAAGGCACGGGCAATGCCCAGGTTGATGCCGCTGCTGCCGCCGGCCACAAAAACGGTTTGGCCTTTGAATTCGCTGTCACTCATGCGCTTGCTCCTGTTTGTGTTGCACTGGCACGTTCTTGGTCTTGCAGCTCACGCCATAAAATTTTGCCGGCCCCCGATTTGGGCAAGCTGTCCAAAAAGCGAATGGCACGCGGGGCTTTGTACACGGCCATGTTGTCGCGCCCCCAATCGATCAGCGCCTGTTCACTCAACTGCCCCCGATGCTCTGGCTTGAGCACCACCAGGCCCACCACGCGCTCGCCACGCTGTGCATCGGGCACGCCCACAATGCAGGCCTCGTGAATGGCGGGATGGCGGTACATCACGTTCTCGACTTCTGCCGGCCAGACTTTGTAGCCTGACACATTGATCATTCGTTTGAGCCGGTCTTTCATGAAGAAGTAGCCTTCTTCGTCTTGTGTGGCCAGATCGCCCGTGCGAAAGAAGCGCTGACCGTCCAATTCGATGAAGGCGGCTGCATTGGCGGCGTCATTGCGCCAGTAACCGCTCATCACTTGGGGGCCTCGGGTCACCAACTCGCCCACCTCGCCTTGTGCCACCTCTTGCAAGGTCTCGGGATCGATGATGCGCGCATCGACGCCAGGCGTCACCACCCCCAGGCACTGGCGCTTGCCACGGTGCACCGGGTTGGCCAACAAAAACGAGGCGGTTTCTGACAAGCCATACGCCTCGTTGTAGCTGAGGCCAAAGCGTTCAAACAACAGCTTGGCAATGACTTCTGGCATGGCCGCACCACCGCCTGACAGCAAGCTCAGGCTGGACAAGTCACGCGTGGCGGCGTCGGGGTGCGCAAAGAAATCGATGACCATGGCCGGCGGCGCGGCCCAGGCAGTCACGCGGTAACGCTCCATCAGGCGCGCGGCCACGGCCGCATTCCAGCGCGGCATCATCACCACCGTGGCCCCCAGGGTCAAGGGCAGGTTCATGGCATTTTGCAAGCCCAGCATGTGGAACAAGGGCGCCACACACAAAACCGTGACATCGGCGTGCAAGCTGCGCCATTGCTGCGAGGTGACGTTGGCTGCCACCAGAGAACGGTGTGAATGCATGCACCCCTTGGGATGGCCTGTGGTGCCAGAGGTGTAAGGCAACACCGCCAGGTCTTCTGGCTGCCCCTGGTAGGGCAGCGGCTGCTGTGCCAGGGCCAGCGCGTCCTCAAAGGCATGCAGGCAGGCATGGCTCAAGGAAACCCGCGCTGCGGTGACCACCTCGGGCAAATCGGCGTCAGCGCCTTCGCAGGGCAGCACATCGCTGTAGGCATGCACCACCGCATGTTGCAGACCGCCGCCTTGCACCTCTAAACAAGGCACCACATTGGCCAAAAACTCTTGGGCCACAAAGGCGACGGTGGCGCCACTGTCTTGTTGGTAACCGGCAATCTCGCCGGCTGTGCTCATGGGGTTGACCGGCACAACTGCCGCTTGCGCGCGCAAGATGGCGTAAAAGGCCACCACCCACTGCGGGCAGTTCTGGCTGATCAACAGCACGCGGTCGCCAGGTTGGACCCCTAAGGTCTGTTGCAAGAACCCCGCCATGGCGGTGACGCGGCGTTGAAACGCTGCGTAGGTGAGCACGCCACCGCCATAGATGACGGCAGGCTTGTCGGGATAGCGCAAAGCGGCCGTGTCCAGGTAGTGCATGTAGGTGGCGTGGGGCACGCGCGCATCGCGTGGCAAGCCACGCGGCCAATGCACCGGTGCAGGAGGAAGCATGGCGGTCATGGTCAGTCCCGTTCAATCGCGCGGGCAATGATTTCCTTCATGACCTCGTTGGCGCCACCGTAAATGCGGCCCACGCGCGCGTCGGCATACATGCGGGCGATGGGGTATTCGTTCATGTAGCCATAGCCACCAAAGAACTGCAAGCATTCATCCACCAGTTTGCCATAGGCATCGGTGGTCCACCACTTCACCATGGCGGCGGTGGGCACATCGAGCTCACCGCGCTGCAGGCGGGCCACGCAATCGTCGACAAAGCTGCGGGCAATCGTGGCCTGGGTGGCGCACTCCGCCAATTTGAAGCGGGTGTTTTGTTGTGCCAACAAAGGCTTGCCGAACACTTCGCGCTGGCGGACATAGTCTGTGGTTTCTTGCAAGGCACGAAACATCAGGGCCACGGTGCCGATGCCGATCAGCAAGCGCTCTTGGGGCAACTGTTGCATCAACTGGGCAAAGCCCTGCCCTTCTTCACCGCCCAAAAGGTTGTCCACCGGCACGCGCACGTCGTCAAAAAAGAGTTCGGCCGTGTCGATGGTCTTTTGACCCATTTTGTCCAGCAAGCGGCCACGGCGAAAGCCGGCCAGGCCATCGGTCTCCACAAACACCAACGACACGCCCTTGGCCCCGGCGGTGGCGTCGGTCTTGACCGCCACGCAAATCAGGTTGGCGTGGTAGCCATTGGTGATGAAGGTTTTGGAGCCCTGAATGCGGTAGTGGTCACCCTCACGAACCGCGCGGGTGCGGATGCGCTGCAGGTCGGTGCCAGCGCTGGGCTCGGTCATGGCGATGGCCGCCACACACTCGCCCGTGGCCATGCGCGGCAGCCAGCGCTGCTTTTGCGCCTCGGTGCCATAAGCCAGCAGGTAGTGGGCCACGATGCCACTGTGCACGCTGTTGCTGAAGCCCGCCACCAAAGACTCGGCCTGGGCTTCGGCAATGACCGCCTCATGCAAAAAATTGCCACCGCCGCCACCATAAGCCTCTGGAATGCTGGCGCACAACAAGCCAGCGGCGCCGGCTTTCTGCCAGATCTCGCGGTCGGCGTGGCGCTGTTCGCTCCATCGCTTGTCGTTGGGCACGCATTCGCGCTCAAAGAAACGCTTGGCGGTGTCGCGCAGCATTTCCAACTCGGGCGTCATCCAGGCGCGTGGGGCCAGCTTCATGGCCGACCTCCGCCACACACCAGCACCTGACCGCTCACATAATTGGATTCGGGAATGCAGAACATGTAGACCGCACCTGCGGCCTCCTCAGGGGTGCCGCCACGCCCCAGGGGAATCATGGCCTCGGCTGTTTTGAGAATTTGAGGATTCACGCCCACTTTGATTGCCTGACCGGCAATCTCGATCTTGGCGTCGGCGTCGGCCGAGGCCTCCGTCAGACGGGTTTTGATCAGCCCAAACGCCACGCTGTTGACGTTCACTTTGTAACGCCCCCACTCTTTGGCCATGGCCTTGGTCAGGCCGTTGATGCCGGCCTTGGCCGCTGCGTAGTTGGCCTGGCCCGCATTGCCATACACCCCCGAGGTGGAAGAGATGTTCACCACCTTGCGGTGCACCGACAGGCCGGCGTCGGCCTCGCGTTTGGCCGCCTCGCGGATGAAACCGGACGCGGCCCGCATGATGCGAAATGGCGCAGTCAAATGGACGGCGAGCATGGCCTCCCATTGCTCGTCGGTCATTTTCTGGACCACATTGTCCCAGGTGTAGCCGGCGTTGTTGACGATGATGTCCAGGCCGCCGAACTGGTCGATGGCGGTGGCCACAAAGCGATCGGCAAAACCAGCCTCGGTGACATTGCCCACACAAGCCACGGCCTTGCCGCCGGCGGCCACGATGTCTTTCACCGTTTGTTCTGCAGGTGCCGGATCCAGGTCGTTGATGACCACGCTGGCGCCCTCACTGGCCAGTTTCAGGGCAATCTCGCGGCCAATGCCACGTCCTGAGCCTGACACCAGGGCCACTTTTCCTTGCAATTTGGGTTGCATGTTCATTCCTTTGCGTTATCGATTCAAGCCAGGGCGATCACGGCGTCGCCGGAAAGTTTCACTTGGCCTTGGTCGTTGGTGGTGGTCAGCGTCAAGCGGGCGCAGGTCTGGCCGTCGCGCTCAAATTTCTCAGTCACCTCGCCGGCGCAGGTGATGCGCTCGCCAACCTGGGTGATGGCCGCAAAGCGCACGCTGTATTCGCGCAATTGCGATTGCGGCACCCACTGGGTCAGCAATCGTCCCAGCCAGGCCATGGACAACATGCCATGGGCAAACACATCGGGGACCTTGGCCTCGTTGCGGGCAAAGTCAATGTCCACGTGAATCGGGTTGTGATCGCCAGAGGCACCACAGTACAAGGCCAGGGTGTGGCGGGAGACAGGGGGCAATTCAAGTGGGGGCAGCTTGTCGCCCACTTGCACTTGCGCTGCTGTTAAAAGGGAAGCCGTCATGTTCAATCTCCTTCAAGCGTTGCGCATGACCGTGACGGTACGCAAATCGGCCACCCACTGCTGATGCTGGTTGCTCACCTTGGTTTTGCGCAGCACGAATTCAAGGGCGCCATTTTTCTTGTCATAAATGTCTTCAATGCGCTGCTCGAAGGTGAGCGTGTCGCCCGCGTACACCGGGGCGTTGTAGACAAAGCCTTGTTCGCCATGCAGCAAGCGGCGGTAATCCAGCCCCAGCAGATTGCGAATGGCAGCAGGATCGGGCGCTTCCATTTCCAGGCAGAACAAAAACGTGGGCGGCACCAGCAAGGCGCGGTGCCCGGCAGCGTGTGCAGCCTTCTCATCAAAGTAAATGGGGTTGGTTTCGCCAATGGCTTTGGCGAAGAAGCGCAAGCGCCCTTTTTCCACCTCGACCTGAAATGCGGGAAAGCTGTGGCCGATGTAGCGACGGTCGATCATCTTTCGCCCCCGCTCAAACCGCTTGGTACAAGGTGACCACGCAAGCGCCACCCAAGCCCAGGTTGTGCTGCAAGGCCAGCCGTGCGCCTTCCACCTGACGCTGGTCGGCTTGGCCACGCAACTGCCAGACCAATTCGCTGCATTGCGCGAGGCCCGTGGCGCCGAGGGGATGGCCTTTGGACAGCAAGCCGCCCGACGGGTTGGTCACCACGCGCCCGCCATAAGTGTTGTCACCGTCCAGAATGAATTTCTCGGCCGTGCCGGGAGCCGTCAATCCCAAACCCTCGTAGGTCAGGAGCTCGTTGGTGGTGAAACAGTCGTGCAGCTCCACCACGTCCACGTCCTCGGGGCTGACACCGGCCGCCTCATACACTTGCTTGGCGGCGGCGGCGGTCATGTCGTAGCCCACCAGCTTGCGCATGTCATGGCTCTCGAAGGTGCTGGCCTGGTCGGTGGTCATGGCCTGCGCGGCGATGACCACGCGCATGTCCAGGCCATGCTTGCGCGCAAATTCGGCAGAGCACACCACGGCCGCGGCGGCGCCACAGGTGGGCGGGCAGCACTGGAAACGGGTCAAGGGGTCAAACACCTTGGCAGAGGCCATGACCTCGTCCAGCGTCAGGGTTTGGCGAAACACCGCCAAGGGGTTGCGTGCCGCGTGCTGGCGTGCCTTGACCGCAATGCGGCCAAAGGTGTCAGGGCGAATGCCGTGTTCCTTGATGTAATCGCGCCCTGCCCCGCCAAAGAACTGCGCCGCGCGCGGTGCGTCCGGGCTGAAGCCTTGGTGCGCTTTCATGGCATCGGCAAAGCGGTGCAAAGGCGATGGGCGATCGTCGTAGGCGCCTTTGAGGGCGCCGGGGACCATCTGCTCAAAGCCCACGGCGATGGCGCACTCCACCATGCCGCTTTCCACGGCCTGACGCGCCAGGAACAAGGCGCTGGAGCCGGTGGAGCAATTGTTGTTGACGTTGAAAACCGGGATGCCTGTCAGGCCCACACCGTAGATGGCGGCCTGGCCTGCCGTGGAGTCGCCATACACATAGCCCACATAGGCTTGCTGGACTTTGGCGTAGTCGACGCCAGCATCGTCAAGTGCCAGGCGTGCCGCCTGGGCGCCCATCTCGTGGTAAGGGGCGCTGGCACCCGGCTTGGTAAAGGGAATCATGCCCACGCCTACAACGTGAACGGCTCTTTGCATCCGTGTCATACCGTCTCCTCGGTTGGTGATGAGGCAGTGTGAAACGGCCGGCTTCAATCACCAATGACGGATTGGCTCAAAATGAATGGCAAAAAAGCTCAGCTGCCCGCCAGCTGTCGCAAACGGTACACCCCAGGGGCCAAACCTGTCCACGCTTTGAAGGCCCGCTGAAAACTGCTGGCCTCGGCAAAGCCCAGCCGGTTGGCAATGTCCGGCAAGGTCAACTGGGGGTCGCTCAAAAACTCGATGGCCACGTCGCGGCGCAAATTGTCTTTGATGGCCTGAAAACCCAGCCCTTCATCGCGCAAGCGCCGCTTGAGCGTTTGCGGCGTGATGGCCAGCGCGGCGCTGACCTCTTCCAGGGAGGGCATCTCACTGGCCAAGTGTTTGCGCAGCAAGCGGCGAATGCGCTCGCTCAAGCGGGCCTGGTCACGGTACTTGACCAGCAAGCCCGCCGGCGCCGCTTGCAAAAACTCTTGCAAGCTCTGAGCGGTTTGGACAATGGGCAAATCCAGCCAGCGCGACTCGAAGCGGTAGCCAATCCAGGCGCCATCTTCAATGACCGGGGCATGGAACAAGCGGCTGGCCTCCGAACCCAAATGGCCATCCATCGAGGGATACACCACCTCCAGCAAAGGAATGCGGCGTGCCACCAGCCAACAGGCCAAGCCGTAGGCCATGAAACTGAAGGAGCGCTCGGCGTAGGCCAGCAGCAAATCTCTGTCACCGGCATCGACCATGCGAACGCTGGCCACGTCGCCCTCACGCTGCAAGCGTGGCGTGAAATCGCTCAGCAGCAGGTGGTAAAAGTGAAAGCCCTTTTGAAAGGCCTCGCCCAGTGTTTTGCAATTCACCAGCAAGCGACAGGCTTGGTCAAAGCTGCCCATGCGCAGCGGCTGGCTGCACAGGCCCCAGAGCTCGTCGCGCAGGGTTCTGCGCAAAATGCGAATCAAGCGCGCGTACTGGGTTTGGGTGACACGCGAAAGTGGCGCCGCCAACATTTCTTCTGAAATGCCCGCGCGTCGCAGCAAGACCGACATGTTCAGGCCACGCTGGCGGGCCCCCAGCAAAATATGCTGGACCTGCAAAATGGAAACGGTGTGCTGCGTGACCGGGGACGTCATGCGGTCAGTTTACCGCCTGGCTCAGGCCTGCGGCAAAGCCACCCAGCGGGACTCACCCGCCACGGTCATTTCATGCAATTGAATGCGGTGATCGAACACGGCTTGCAAGGCCACGTGTGTGGCAGGGTCGTGTGTCGGTCCGGTGTGCAGCACCCGGCCGTGGCCCAAGACCACCAAGGCATCGGCTTGCAAGGCCACATTCAACTCGTGCAGCACGCTGACCACCGTGACGCCTTGGGCGACCAGCGACCTCACCTCGGCCAGCCAATCGGCCTGATGGGGCGGGTCCAGGCTGGCCAAAGGCTCATCCATCAACACGATCTGCGCTTCGACGGCCAAGGCACGCGCCAACAAGGCACGCTGACGTTCGCCGCCAGACAACTGACCCAAAGGCCGCTCGCGCCAATCCCAGAGCTGGGTTTGTCGCAGCACACGTTCCACCACCTGACGGTCTTGCGCATTGGGCGGCGCCAGCCATTTTTGATGGGGCAAGCGACCGAGCATCGCCAGGTCATACACCGTGAGATCGTCGGTGCCCGATTCGTTTTGGCCCAGCCAGGCCAAGGCTTGGGCGCGTTCCCGCCCAGGCCATTGGGCGAGCCGTCGCCCTTGCAACAGCACTTCGCCCTCGCACGGCGTCAAGCCCGCCAAAGCGCGCAGCAAAGTGGATTTGCCCGCGCCATTGGGACCCACGATGCATGTCCACAGGCCCGAGGGAATCTGCAGGTTGACCTGCTGCAAAACTGGGCGATGGTCCAGGGTCACGGACAACTGTCGCGCCGCCAAGGCGTGTTGGGGTGCCGTGCTCATGAGTGCCTTGCGTGCAAGGGTTGGCGCATCAAGCGCAACAAATAGATGCCGCCCACGATGGCAGTCACCACACCCACAGGCAATTCACGTGGCGCCAGCAGGCCGCGCGCCAGCACATCGGCCGCGCACAACAGCACACCGCCTGCCAGCATGGACAAGCCGACAAAACGTGCATGGCCCACCGACACGCGCGCACGCACAAGGTGCGGTGCGGCCAAGCCCACGAAGGCGATCAGCCCGGTTTGGGCCACCGAGGTGGCGGTGGCCAAAGCCAGCACCGCCACCAAAGCCATACGGCCTGGCAGCACACGCAAGCCCAAGCTCAAAGCCGTGCTTTCGCCCAAGGCCAAACCATCCAGCAAAGGGCTGAGGCCCCAGGCGGCCAAGGTACAGGCCATGCACACCGCTGCCATCAAGGCGCAAGCCGTCCAATCGATCATGGCGGTCTGGCCCAGCATGAACGACTGCAACACAGGCCAGGCCTCGGGTGACCACTGCATGACCAAGGAGGCCAAAGCGCCCAACACCACCCCCACCACCACACCGGCCAGCAACAAGCGCACGGTTTGCTGAACACCCCGTGCCAAGGCCAAGGTCAGCAACACGGCCAGCCAAGCGCCCACGAAGGCAGCGCCAGTCAGCCCCAGTCGCAACCAACCCGACAAACCTGCGTCATGTAACAAGGGGGCAGCCCACGCGCCCATCAAGCCCAACACCAAGGCCACACCCAGAGAAGCGCCAGAAGCGCTGCCCAACAAATACGGATCGGCCAGGGGGTTGCGAAACAAGCCTTGGGCAATGGCCCCCGCCAAGCCCAACAATGCGCCTGCAAGCCATGCGCCCAGGGTGCGCGGCAAGCGCAAGTTCAGCACCACATCGGCCAACGCCGGATCGTCTCGCAGCATGGGCCAAGTGGACAGGCCTTGGCTGCCCGTCAACACGCCCAACAACAGAACCAAGGCGCTGAGGGCCACCAAACGCCAAGCCCATGATGTCGCCGTTTCTTTCATGCGCTTGCATGCTTTTTCAAGCATTCCACGATGATGCGCGCCGCGTCCACCATGCGTGGTCCGGGTCGCACCAGGATATCCCCTTGGCTTCGCTCAAACGCACAGACGCGTTGCGTTCGCACCGCGCGCAAGCCCGCCCAGCCCGGGCGCTTTTGCAAAGACTCGCCCGCAGTTTCGCCCAACAAAATAAAGTCGGGGTCGGCACGCACCACAAACTCCGGGTTCAATTTCGGGAAGCTGCCCAGCGACGCAGGCACCACATTGTTCAAGCCCAGCGCTTGCAAGACCTCGCCCATGAAGGAAGCTTCGCTGGCCGCATAGCCACCGGCCCCAGCCTCGAAATAAACGCGCGCACCGCGCAGGGGCGTTGGCATGTCCTGGGCAACACTGCGCAGTCCGGCTTGTAATTCGCGCCAAAGTTGATCCGCGCGCTGTGCAGGCTCGGGCAAGGCCAGGACTTGCGCCAGCTTGAGCATCACGCGTTGAACGTCTGACAGGTTCTGAGGCTCCAGAGCCATGACCTTCAAGCCCAGCGACTCCAAACGCGATGTCACCCGCGAGGAACGCGCCAGCAGCACCAGGTCGGGCTTCAAGCGTACCAGGGCTTCCACTTGGGTGTCTTCCAAGCCACCGAGGTGCGGCAAGCGCGCCACCGATGGTGGCCAGTTCGAATAGCGGTCCACGCCCACCAAACGATCGCAGGCGCCGAGCACGCACACCGTTTCGGTCAAGGAGGGCAAGAGGCTGACGATGCGTTGCGGCGCGCGTTCCAGAGTCACTTGCACTTGCCGATCGTCGGTAACGGTCAGCGCTTGCAGGACCCCACCCCAAAGACACAGCAGCCACACACAGCAGCGCAGCAGCTCACGCATGGCGATCCACCCATTGCTTCATGCGGGCATGCAATTGCTCGAAGCCGTCTGTCAGGGCGGCAGGGCCGGGCTGAAGAATGTCGGCTGACTTGATCTCGAAAATCTGCGCATCCCGAACCGCGGGCACCGCAGACCAACCCGCACGCGCCGCCACGTTTTCGGGGCGAAACTTTTTGCCGCACCAGGAACCCAAGATGATGTCCGGCGCGCGCGCCAGCACCGGCTCGTCACTGGCCAGAATGCGGTTTTTGCCCAAGGACTCGCGCGCCAACTCGGGAAAGCAATCGTCCCCACCGGCCATGCCCACCAGCTCTGAAACCCAGCGAATGGCGCTGATGCGCGGCTCGTCCCACTCTTCGAAATAGACCCGTGGCCGGCGGGGCCAAGCCTGCGTCAGCGCCTGTACTTCGTCCAAGCGCGCGCGCATGACTTGCAGGCGCGCCAAACCTTGCTCGGCCTCGCCCACCATGGCGGCAACCTGGTAAAGCATGGCAAATATCTCGTCCACGCTGCGCTGGTTGAACACTGTCACCTGTACGCCGGCCTTGATCAAGGCCGAGGCAATGTCGGCTTGCAAATCGGAGAAGCCAAACACGCAATCGGGTTCCAAGGCCAGGATCTTGTCCACCTTGGCGCTGAGAAACGCGCTGACCTTGGGCTTTTCCTGACGGGCCCGGCGCGGGCGCACTGTGTAGCCCGAAATCCCCACAATGCGCGCCTCCTGCCCCAGGAGGTAGAGCCACTCGGTGGTTTCCTCGGTGAGGCAGATGATGCGGGTGGGGAGGAGGTTTTTCATAAACGATCACAGTTTAATGGAGCAGATCAATGACTTACTGTCAGATCTATGTAGGGGACATAGATAAAATCATTCAAATGAAAGTGCTCGCTTGGCAAATTCTTTGCCGAGCAGTTCAACGGGAAACAGGGATCTGATCGATCAGACAACCTGTGCTGTCCCCGCAACGGTAAGTGAGCGTATTAACACACGTGTCGAATCGAAATCCACTGGCGAAAGCTGGGAAGGTCATTCGATATTGCTCACCAGCCCGGATACCGGCTTTCAAGGATGCGTGCGGTTCGCTTGACGACTCGCATGCAACGATCCAGAACCTACGTGGGAATAGGTCAGAGGTCTTTTGTTCGGATTGACATCATGCGTATTTTTTATCGGGCAGCCGCTGTGCTCGCCTACGCCCATCTTCTTGGCCTTTCTAATGGATCAACAGCTCAAGAACTTCCAACCACAACTGTGACAGCGACTAGATATGAGGAAGACGCGCACAATCTGCCGACTTCTATGACAGTCATTACCCGTCAGGAAATCATAGACTCAGGTGCAAACACTGTGAATGAAGTCATTATGAGAATTGGTGGGGTGCTAGGCCGCCCTAGCCTCTTTGGGGGAAATGAATACACGCTAGATCTGGGTGGCTTTGGTGACACCGCCTCATCCAACACAGTCGTTGTGATCGATGGGACGCCTTACAAACAAGGTGACTCAAGCGAAATTCGGCTTTCCAGCATTTCATTAGATCAAGTTGAAAGAATTGAGATTCAGCGTAGTGCATCACCTGTACTGTATGGCGAGGGGGCAATCGCTGGTGTCATCAACATCATCACCAATGCATCCACGCTGGGCAAAGTACCTGCCAACTCTGGCAGTGTGACTTACGGACTTGGCTCGTACAGGACAGAAGAGAAGAAAGCACATGCTACTTACTCCCGTGATGGACTCTCAATGTTTGTAACTGCCTTGGACAGGTCATCAGATGGGTTTCGAAAGCAGTCTCGAAATGAGGATCAAAATGTCAATGCTTCATTGCAATACCGGGCTGACACAACCCGAATCGGTGGCATCATCTCCCAGAACAAAGAGCATGCTCAAACCCCCGGCGGATTGACACTTTCTCAATTCGCTCAAGACCTACGACTGGCACAGCCTGAATCTGTCACCAACAACACTGTGGGTCGCGCGAATGGCACGAGTTATGGCTTATTTGCAGAGACTGAAATGGTTGGTCACTTAGTTCGTGGCGATATCAAGCAAAGAACCAAAGACTATTCCGCTCTGGCAGTTCTGGGTGGTTTCCCAATCAATCTAGCTTTTCAAACTCAAAGCGAATTTTTATCACTGACCGCCTTACGCTCCATGCCCGTCAGTTTTGGCAAAAACACTTACATCCTTGGCATCGAAAGTAGTTCTTGGAAGCAGTCTCGAGACTACCCAGACAGCGCAGACAAAGTTGATCTCAATTCAAAATCAAATTCGATTTACCTTAAGAACGATCTAGATATTCAAGCGATTTCAACAAGAATCAGCGCAGGCGTTCGGTCTGAAAACATGGAAAGATCTCAATTTATCCATCCGCCCGGAAATGCCTTCACATCTAACCGAATTAACAACCAATCACGACTTACTTCCTGGGAGTTGGGATTCTCAAAGACTTTAACGCCAAAGCAAAATTTACATGCTCGCCTGTCCAGCAGCAACAGGCTCCCTAACATTGATGAGATGGGCAGCGCGACGTGGGATATGGTCAACAGCAAGCCCATGCCCCTGAACCCTCAAACTGCGCACCAAAAAGAAATTGGATGGAAATATAAGTTTTCCTCTGACTCACGCTGGGGCTTAAGAGCCTATCAAACAGACCTTCGCAACGAAATCATCTATGACCCTGCAGCTTATTCAAATATTAATCTCGACCCCACCCAACGTCGAGGTCTAGATTTTGACTTCTTTCATCGTTTAAACAATCGTTGGACATTCTCCGGCGCACTGTCCTTGCGTGACTCACATTTCTCCAAAGGACAGTACAGCGGGAACAGCATTCCAATGTCTCCCAAACAAATTGCTTCGATCAGATCAGATTGGAATTTCTCTCACGATCAAACCATTGGTATCAATGTGACATCCGTTGCAAAGCAGAAGATTTCTGGGGATTTTGTCAACCAAGAAGATCCCATGCCTGGTTACTCAACTCTAGATCTTCGGTATGGCCGAAAAATAAACGATGCAGAGTTGTCGATCTTGGTCCGAAATATTTTTGATCGAACATATTATTCGTACGCAACCAACGCTTACGATGCAAGCTCAGGTTACCTGCGCTATACATCTGTTTATCCTGATCAGCGCCGCTCCTTCATGGCGCAATTGAAATGGAATTTCAGGTGATTTTCAGCTTAATACAAAAGGGCGCTATTGAGCGCCTTTTTTGATGTCTAAATTGGAATTCGACCTGCCAGGATTCTCTGACACAATGTCATGGCCGACCCTTAGAATATCTTCATGGCCAATCCATCCCTGCTCGACCAAATCACCGAACGCGTGGAGCGTTTGCTGGTTCGCCATGAGGAACTGCAGCGCACCAACGCTTTGTTGTCGGCGCAGGTTTCTCAACTCTCCCATGAGCGTGACACGCTGAAATCCAGGCTCAATGTGGCGCGCACCCGCATTGATGCCCTGCTTGAGCGCCTGCCCGAGGACCTGGCCAGCAGCAAGGACAGTGAATGAAACAAGTCGAAGTTCAAATCATGGGCCAGGGCTATGTGCTGGGCTGCCCCGAAGGGGGGGAGCAACGCTTGCAGGCCGCCGTCGATCGGGTGGACGGGGCCATGTGCAAAATTCGCGATGCCGGCAAAATCAAGGCGCGCGACCGCATTGCCGTGCTGGCGGCCTTGAACCTCGCCTTTGACCTCACCGAAAAAGCGCCCGCTGCAGCCGAGGCTTCGGTGGACGGCCAACAACTGCAAGACCTGCTGGACCGCCTCGACGTGGCCCTGGGCGTGGACGGCCAATTGCTCTGAGCCCTTGCGCCCAGAGCGACACACCCGCCTGCAAACGCAACCCCCTTCTTCTACAATGAGCCCGTCTGCAAAACCGCCGGGCTTTATATTTCCTTGAACCAATGCTCTGATGAGCCAGGGCTTGGAACATCGGCTGGGGAGCGTGATCGTCTCGCGTCAGATGAACCCAACGCCAGCCTGACCTCGCCCACCTGAACCCCTGCGTTCAGGATGACGGTCCGGCGGCTTTTGCAGACACCTAATTTCCCTCACCCAAGATCGGCCCCCTCATGGACCTGCAGTTACACGTGATTCTTGAACTTGCCACGCTGGGCATTTGCACAGGCTTTCTGGCTGGCTTGCTGGGCATTGGTGGCGGCATGATCATGGTGCCCTTTCTGACCATTCTTTTGTCCAACAAAGGGGTGAGTGCCGACCTGGCCGTCAAGATGGCGATTGCCACCTCCATGGCCACCATCATCTTCACGTCCATCTCCAGCGTGCGCGCCCACCACAAGCGTGGCGCGGTGCGTTGGGATTTGGTCAAGGGTTTGGCGCCTGGCATCGTGCTGGGCAGTGCCATTGCCAGTGTGGGTGTTTTTGCCATGCTCAAAGGCGCCTCGTTGGCGATTTTCTTTGGCTTGTTTGTGGGCTTCTCGGCCACGCAGATGTTTCTGGACAAAAAACCGGCACCCTCGCGGCAAATGCCCGGCTTTGGCGGCCAGTTGGCGGCCGGCGGGGTGATCGGGTTTTTGTCGGGTTTGGTGGGCGCGGGTGGCGGCTTCATCAGCGTGCCCTTCATGGCCTGGTGCAACATTGCCATTCACAATGCGGTGGCCACCAGCGCGGCCCTGGGTTTTCCCATCGCCGTGGCCAACGTGGCGGGGTATGTGGTCAGCGGCCTGAATGTCGAGAACCTGCCCACCGGGGCCTTTGGTTACATCTGGGTGCCAGCCCTGGTGGTGATCGCAGTGTGCAGCGTCTTCACGGCACCGATGGGCGCAAAAGCCGCGCACAGCCTGCCCGTGAAAAAGCTCAAGCGGATTTTCGCCAGCATTTTGTATTTGCTGGCGGCCTACATGTTCTACAAAGGCTTGACCAGCTGATCAGGCGTCAACCTGAACTTTGGCGTCCTTGACGACGCGCGCCCATTTCTGTTGTTCGCTGCGAATGAATTCAGCGAATTTCTCGGGCGTTCCGCCACCGTCCTCGGCGCCGTACTGCTCGAACTTCTCGATCACATCGGGCATGGCCATCACGCGGTTCATGTCTTCGTTCATGCGCTTGACCATGGCCGCGGGCAGGCGACCGGGAGCCACCATGCCGTACCAGGTGGTGGCATCAAAGCCGGCAAAACCCTGTTCATCCATGGTGGGCACCGTGGGGTGGCCTTTGGCCCGCTTGGTGCGGGTTTGCGCCAACGCAATGGCCTTGCCCGCCTTCACATGGGGCGTGGCAGACGTCATGGTTTCAAAGCAGTACTGAACCTGGCCACCGATCAGGTCGGTCAGGGCGGGCCCGGAGCCTTTGTAGGGCACATGCAATGCGTCAATGCCCGCACGCAGCTTGAACATCTCCAAGGCCAGATGCTGTGCCGAGCCGCCACCCGCCGAAGCAAAGCTGATCTTGCCGGGTTGTTGCTTGCACAGTGCCACCAGGTCTTGAACCGTCTTGGCGGGCTGCTGGGCATTGCAAATCAGCAAATTGGGGGTAACGCCCACCAGGGCAATCGGGGTGAAGTCGCGCTCAATCTGGTAGCCGAGCTTGGGTTGCAAGCTGGGTGCAATCGCATGGCTGTTGATGTGGGCCATCAGCAAGGTGTTGCCGTCGGCGGGTTGCTTGGCCACATAGTCTGCGGCGATCACCCCTGCGGCCCCTGCCTTGTTTTCAATGACCACGGATGTGTTCCACAGGGCTTGCAGCTTCACCGCCATGACGCGCGCCAGGGCATCGGTGCCGCCGCCCGGCGGGAAGCCGACGATGACTCGGATCGTGCCTGTCGGCAAGGTTTGCGCACGCAGCATGGGCGCACCGAGCACTGCAACGCCTGCGCTGGCAGCCGACAACAAGGTTCTACGTTTCATGGTCACCTCCAAAATAAACAAAGATCACTGACCGGATGCCAAGGTGTAAGGCGCGGGATGCGCTGCGAAATAAGCCATGGCGGCTTGCACGCCAGAGCCCGCGAGCTTCACGCCGGCGAGTTTCAGGCCCATTTCACAACCCGCCAGGGCCGCGATCAGGGTCAGGTCGTTGCAATCGCCCAAATGCCCAATGCGGAACATGCGGCCTTTGACCTTGCCCAGGCCCGTGCCCAAGGAGCAGTCAAAACGCTCGTAAATGACGCGGCGTACCGCATCGGCATCGATCCCCTCGGGCATCATGACGCCAGTGAGGATGGGTGAGTAAAGTGCGCTGTCGGCGCATTGAATCTCCAGGCCCCAGGCTTGCACCGCAGACCGCGCACCTGCCGCCCAACGCTGGTGGCGCGCAAAGACTTGGTCCAAGCCCTCGCCCAACAGCATGTCACAGGACTCGCTCAAGCCGTACAAGAGGTTGGTGTTGGGGGTGTAGGGGAAATAGCCGGTCTTGTTCATCTCCAGCATCTCATCCCAGGCCCAGAATGATCGTGGGAGTTTGGCCGATTTGCTGGCCTCGATGGCCTTGGGCGACAAGGCGTTGAAGCAAATTCCGGGGGGCAGCATCAAGCCTTTTTGGGAACCGCTGATGGACACATCCACGCCCCATTCGTCGTGGCGGTAATCGGCGGCTGCCAGCCCGGAGATGGTGTCCACCATCAACAAGGCGGGGTGCCCTGCCCGGTCGATGGCCGCTCGAACCGCCGCGATGTCGCTGGTGACGCCTGTGGAGGTTTCGTTGTGAACCACGCAAACGGCCCGGATCTGGTGGCCCGCATCGGCGCGCAAGCGCTGCTCGATCATGTTCGCTTGAACCCCTTGGCGCCAGCCTTCGGCGCCTGGCAGACCCAGCAATTCGGTCTGCAAGCCCAAGCGCCCCGCCAACTTGTTCCACAAGGAGGCAAAGTGGCCGGTTTCAAACATGATGACTTTGTCGCCCGGGCTCAGCACATTGACCAGTGCCGCCTCCCAGGCGCCCGTGCCAGAGGCGGGATAGATCACCACAGGATGCTGGGTTTTGAAAATCTTCTGCATGTCCGACAGCACTTTGCGCCCTAGCACGGCAAATTCGGGCCCGCGGTGGTCAATGGTGGGCAAGCTCATGGCCCGCAGCACGCGGTCCGGCACTGGGGAGGGACCCGGAATTTGAAGGAAGTGACGGCCGGTGGGATGAAAATCGAGTTGCAGCATGATGGTGTTGGAAAATGATTCTGGATTTTTTGCATGCAAAATTAATTTGTCAACAGGATCTACGCGGTGATCGAGGGGCTTTATGCATTGACCATCACGCTTTTTTGCATGCAAAATAAAGCATGACCGCTGAAATTCTGAGCCTGCCGCCGGCCGCCCTGCACGACCAACTGACGCACCGATTGCGCCAAATGTTGGTGGAAAACCAAATTCCGCCCGGCGCCAAATTGAACGAGCGCGCCTTGTGCGAAGCCTTGCATGTGTCGCGCACGCCCCTGCGCGAAGCCATCAAGGCGCTGGCCGCCGAGGGCCTGGTGGCCTTGGTCCCCAACCGTGGCGCCGTGGCCCTGGCCCTCACCGAAGAAGACATTCAGCACACCTTTGAGGTCCTGGCGGGTCTGGAGGCGCAATCAGGCCGCTTGGCCGCGCAGCGCATCACGGATGCAGAGTTGACAGAAATCCAGGCCCTGCACTTTGAAATGCTGGCGGCCTACACTCGGCGAGACCTGTCGCATTACTACCGACTCAACGCCCAAATTCACCAGGCCATCAACCTGGCCGCCAAAAACCCCGTGCTCAGCGCCACCTACCAACAAGTCAATGCCCGGCTGCAAGCCCTCAGGTTTCGCTCCAACCAGGACGAAACCAAATGGGGCGCCGCCATGGCAGAGCACACCCAGATGGTGCAAGCGCTGGCCGCACGCGATGGCCAGGCCCTGGGCCGGATTCTTCAACAACACCTGCAACACAAATGCGAGGTGGTGGTGGCGCAGCTGCGCGACACCGCCCCGCTCGCCTCACACGTTTGAACCGCATGAACGCACCCTTGCCCCGCAATTTGCAACTTGAACCCGCCGGCAAAGTCTACGACTCGGTGGCCCGCGTCAGTCAGGAAGTGGCTGGCAAACTGGCCGCCGGCCTGCGCCAGCACACTCAGGGGGAGGTGCTTTTCACCGCCGCCGACTGCGGCCGCTACGCCACGGACGCCTCGATTTACCAAGAGATGCCGGTCGGTGTTTTTGTGCCGCAATCGGTGGACGAAGTGGCCACCGCGCTGGACCTGTGCCGCGACCTGAGCGTGCCCATCGTGGCGCGCGGCGGGGGTACCAGCCAATGCGGCCAAACCGTTGGGGCGGGCTTGGTCATTGACCACAGCAAACATGTGCGCAACATCCTGGCGCTCGATGTCGACAACCGCACGGTGGAGGTCGAGCCCGGCATGGTGCTGGATCATCTGAACGCCGCCCTCAAAAAGCACGGCCTGTGGTACCCGGTGGATGTGTCCACCAGCGCCCAAGCCACCCTGGGCGGCATGGCTGGCAACAACTCCTGCGGCAGCCGCTCCATTGCCTACGGCAACATGGTGCACAACGTGGCCGGCGCCAAGGCCTGGCTCTCCGATGGCACCCTGGTCGATTGGGGCCGCTATGAAGACAGCACCGGCCGCGCTCGATTGACGGGCGATTTTGTGCGTCACTTGGTGAACAACCTCAAGCCCGAGATCGACGCCAACTGGCCCAAGGTGATGCGGCGTGTGGCGGGCTACAACCTGGACATTTTTCACAACCAGAATGTGCGCCCCTACACCGAGGATGGCTCGGTCAATCTGGCACATTTGCTGATTGGCAGCGAAGGCACGCTGGCCCTCACCCGCTCTTTGACGCTCAAGCTCAGCCCTTTGCCCGCGACCAAAGTGCTGGGGGTGGTCAACTTCCCCACCTTCTTCCAGGCCATGGACGCGGCACAGCACATTGTGAAGCTGGGCAACGACGGCACGCTGACAGCGGTGGAGTTGGTCGACCGCACCATGATCGAGCTCTCGTTGAAAAACCCGGCCTTCGCGCCGACTGTGCGCAGCGCCTTGATTGGCTCGCCCGACGCTGTGCTGTTGGTGGAGTTCTCGGGCGAAGACAAAGATGCGCTGATTCCCAAAATCCACGCGCTGGTGGAGTTGATGGGCGACCTCGGCCTGCCCGACAGCGTGGTGCAGCTGATTGAAGACGCGCCGCAGAAAAACCTGTGGGAAGTTCGCAAGGCCGGCCTCAACATCATGATGAGCCTGCGCGGCGACGGCAAGCCCGTGAGCTTCATCGAAGATTGCGCGGTCCCCCTGGAGCACCTTGCGGAATACACCAGCGCCCTCACCGAAGTTTTTGCGCGGCATGACACGCGCGGCACCTGGTACGCCCATGCGTCGGTCGGCACCTTGCATGTGCGACCCATTCTGGACATGCGCCGCGACGGCGCCTACAAAATGCGCACCATCGCCGAAGAAGCCAGCGCGCTGGTGCGCAAATTCAAAGGCGCCTACAGCGGCGAGCACGGCGACGGCCTGTGCCGTGGCGAGTGGATTCGCTGGCAGTTTGGCGACGCCATTCACGATGCCTTTGCCGACATCAAAGAACACCTGGACCCGAAAAATCTGCTGAACCCCAAGCGCATCGTGCATCCGCCCAAAATGGATGACACCTCGTTGATGCGCTTCTCGCCGCGCTACAAAGTCATTCCCTTGCAAACGGCATTGGATTGGAGCGCCTGGAATGTGCAAAACAATGCGCGCACCGAAGAAACCACCGAGCCTGGCACCGGCGGTGACCCGGCACAAGGCTTTGCCAAAGCCGTTGAAATGTGCAACAACAACGGCCACTGCCGAAAATTTGATGCCGGCACCATGTGCCCGAGTTACCGTGTCACGCGCGATGAAAAGCACTTGACGCGCGGGCGTGCCAACACCTTGCGCCTGGCCCTGTCCGGCCAACTCGGCCCGGAGGCCATGACCAGCAAGGAGTTGTTGGACAGCATGTCCTTGTGCGTCGGCTGCAAGGGCTGCAAGCGCGACTGCCCCACCGGCGTGGACATGGCACGCATGAAAATTGAAACCTTGCACCAGGTCAAGCAACGCCGCGGCTTCACGCTGCGCGATCGGCTGGTGGCCTACCTGCCAAACTACGCACGTTGGGCGGCGCGCGCGGCCGGCGTGATGAATTGGCGCAACCGCTCGCCCTTGTTGGCCAAGCTCATGCAAGCGCTCACCGGCATTTCGGCGCAGCGCAGTTTGCCGCACTGGGAGTCAGCGCATTTTTTCAATCACAGCACGGTGGGGGCCTCGGCCCAGGAAGTGCTGGCGGCTGAGCGTGGCGTGGTGCTGTTCGTCGACACCTTCAACGGCCATTTTGAGTCGGATGTGGCCCTCTCCGCTTTGCGCGTCTTGCAAGCCGCGGGCTATGTGGTGCATGTGGCGTCCAAGCATGCCCATGGCCACGGCAGCAACCAGGGACATTTGTGTTGTGGCCGAACCTTTCTGGCCACCGGCATGGTTGACAAGGCCAAAGAAAAAGCCAGCGAGTTGCTGGCCGTCTTGGCCCCCTTCGCTGAAAAGGGCTTGCCCATTGTGGGCTTGGAGCCATCGTGCTTGCTGACGCTGCGCGATGAAGCCCTGGTGCTGGGCCTGGGGGATGTGGCGCAGACCGTGGCCAACCAGGCCATGATGTTCGAGGAATTTTTGGCGCGCGAAGCCAAGGCTGGCAAGCTCGCGGTCCTGCAAAAACGACTGGACCCTACCCACCGCACCATCTTGTTGCATGGCCACTGCCACCAGAAAGCCTTCGGTGTAATGAATCCCGTGCTGGAAACCATTCGGCTGATTCCTGGCGCGCATCCCAAGCTGATCGAAAGCAGCTGCTGCGGCATGGCCGGCAGTTTTGGCTATGAGGTGCAGCACCACGATTTGTCCATGGCCATGGCCGAGCTGAGTTTGTTGCCCGCGGTGCGTGCAGCACCGGACGCGGTGATCGTGGCCGACGGCACCAGTTGCCGCCATCAAATTCATGATGGCGCCCAAAGACAGGCGGTGCACGTGGCCCGCTTGCTGGCCGATCACCTCAAGGTGTGACGCACCACGGGGCTTGGTCGTGGACCAGGCCCATCCAGAGCGCCCAGCCTGAAGTGAGCGCCAGGGTGAAGCCGGCCAATCGCACGCCCCAAGACCCTGTGCCCAGGCTCACGCGACCTTGCCGCCCGAACTTGAACCAAAGCCAGGGACCCAACAGCAACACCAAACCGCTGCCGAGAACAAAACACACCATGACCGCTGCGCCCGCCAGCGGCCCACCCGCCAAGGCCGCCACCATGAGGGCCGAGTAGAGCAAGCCACACGGCAGCAAGGCCCACAGCACGCCCATGATCAACGGCGTGCCACGGTCTGCGCGCAAATGCCAGCGCGCATTCCAGGCTTTGGCACGCGCCCAGATGTTGCGTGCCGTGCCTTGCAGCCAAACAGGCTGCTCTGCGCGCCACAGCAACAACAAACCCAGCAAAATGGCCGCCACATGGATGAGGCTCCACACCGGTCGCAAGGCCGCACTGTGCACGCTGAGCCACCCCACCCCTTGAAGCGTAGAAGCCGCCACGGCACCCAGCGCACCGTAGCCCAAGACGCGCCCGACCTGAAACAGCACCAAGGCCTGCGTGCTGCGGGGCGCCGCCGCCTGGCCCAGACCTAGGCAAGCCGCACCACACATGGCCAGGCAATGAGGGCCGCCCGCCAATCCCATCAGGACAGCGGTCAAGGCCAGAGCAGAGTTCATCAGATGATTTTAGAGAAGCGCGCGCGGTTGCGGTCGGCCTGCAGGTAACGGTCAAACACCATCGCAACGGCCCGCACAAAAAACCAGCCCTGGGGGGTGACTTGGATGCCGGTGTCGTCCAAGGTCACCAGGCCCTGTGATTGCAAGCCTTGCAAGGCCTCCAACTCGGGGGCAAAGCTGGTTTTGAAATGCAGCAAATGCGCCAGCTCGATGGACTCAAACAGCACCCGGCCCTGGCACATCAAGGCCATGATGATGGCACGGCGGGCAATGTCATCGCGGCTCAGCGCCAGGCCCCGCACCACGGGGAAACGCCCCTGGTCAATCAGGTCGCAGTACTCCTCCAGCGTCTTGGCGTTTTGGCTGTAAGTGGCACCCACGCGGCCAATGGAAGAGACGCCCAAGGCAATCAGGTCGCAATCGGGTTGCGTGCTGTAACCCTGGAAATTGCGGTGCAAGCGGCCTTGCCGCTTGGCCACGGCCAGCGCATCGTCGGGTAAGGCAAAGTGATCCATGCCCACATACACATAGCCCGCAGACATCAAGGCCGTCATGGCCTGCGACAGCATGGCCACCTTGTCACCTGCGGCCGGCAACTGCTCGATGTGAATGCGGCGCTGGGGCTTGAAGCGCTCCGGCAGGTGCGCATACGCATAGAGTGCGATGCGGTCCGGACGCAACTGGTTGACCAGGGCCATGGTGCGCTCAAAGCTCTCCGCGGTTTGCTGGGGCAGGCCGTAAATGAGGTCGACGTTCACCGATTCAAAGCCAATGCGCCTGGCGTCGTCTGTCAACGCAAAGACCTGCTCGGCCGGCTGAACGCGGTGAACCGCTTTTTGCACCGCCGGCTCAAAATCCTGGACGCCAAAGCTGAGCCGGTTGAAGCCCAAGCCATGCAAGGTTTGCAGCCGCTGGGTCGTGACCGTGCGCGGGTCGACCTCAATGGAATACTCGCCGCCCGGCACAAAGCTGAAAGCGCTGCGAAGCATGTCGAGCAACTCGGTGAGTTCCTCGTCGCTCAGGAAGGTGGGCGTGCCGCCCCCCAGGTGCAATTGAGAGACCGAATGGCCCTTGCCCAACAAAGCCGTGTGCAAAGCCACTTCACGCCGCAGGTAGGCCAGATAGATTTTGGCGCGCTCATGGTGTTTGGTGATGATCTTGTTGCAGGCACAGTAGTAGCAGAGCGACTCGCAGAACGGAATGTGCACATACAAGGACAAGGGAGACACCCGCGACGCCAAGCCCTCTTTGCGCTGCTGCAAGGCCTGGATGTAATCGGCCTCCCCGAAAGCCTCGACAAACCTGTCCGCCGTCGGATAGGATGTGTAACGGGGGCCAGCGACGTCGTAACGTTGCAGTAATTCTGGCGTGATAGATTCCATGGCGTCGGTCTTTGAGATGACCTTAAATGTGCCTCGGGTTGAACCTTCCGTTTTTGACTTGGATCAAACCATGGCCAGTCAAAAATGACCACAATCAAGTTTTAGGCCTGACCTCATGAACCCCACTGCCATCAAAGTCGCCTGTTCCAACTGCAACCTTCGGGAGTTGTGCATGCCCATGGGGCTGAGCGAGCCCGACTTGAAGCGCATTGAAGAAATCGTGGCGGTTCGGCGCAAAGTCAAGCGCGGCACCCCTTTGTTTCGCAACGGCGAGAAGTTCAGCTCCTTGTACGCCATTCGCACAGGCTTTTTCAAGACCAGCATCGCCACCGAGGACGGTCGCGACCAGGTCACTGGCTTTCAAATGGCTGGCGAAGTCATGGGCCTCGATGGCATTGTGAGCGACCACCACACCTGCGACGCCATTGCGCTCGAAGACGCCGAAGTCTGCGTCATGCCCTTCGACAAAATTGAGATGCTGTCGCGCGAAGTCAATGCGCTTCAGCACCATGTGCACAAAATCATGAGCCGTGAAATCGTGCGCGAGCACGGCGTGATGCTGTTGCTGGGCAGCATGCGCGCAGAAGAGCGCCTCGCAGCGTTTTTGTTGAACCTGGTTCAGCGTTTGCACGCCCGTGGCTTCTCGCAGTCCGAATTGGTGCTGCGCATGACCCGCGAAGAAATCGGCAGCTACCTGGGGCTCAAGCTGGAAACGGTCAGCCGCACTTTCTCCAAATTTGTGGAAGACGGCATCGTGGAAGTGAAGCAACGCCACGTGCGCATCCTGAACCCCGACGGCCTGCGGATGATCGTCAACCCGCAAACCTGTCACGCCTGAGCTGGGCGCTCGGCAAGCTCAAGGCTTGAGCTTCAGCGGCACATCCTGAGGCGTTGCCGCGTGGTTGCGCGCCTGATGGGCCGGTGCCATGCTGCGGGCGGGGTCCTTCAGGGTTTGGTTGATTTCCAAGCCTTGGCGGTAATAGTCCTCGGCAATCACCGGGTCCGGGTTGCGAATGGCAATGTAGGCCGTGACAAAGCCGGCAATGACCACCAGCAAGGGACCAGAGATGATCAGCCACACGTGGCCATAACGCCACCAGGGCTGAACGGTTGGAATCGAAGGTGTTGTCATGTCAGCTCCTTGGTGAGACGCTCATCGGGGCACCATGAACACCGATTTCTCGGACACATAGTCTTTGCCGTTGGCCGCCTGAATGTCAAACGTGATTTTGTGAGAGCCCTGCGGCGCGGAGCCATAGGGAATGTCCGCACGCACAATGACCCAGCGCGCCTGCGCCGGTGCCACTTCGATGTCCGTGGCAGTTTTGATCTCCAGGCCTTCCAGGCCGGAGACACGCAAGCGGTAGGTCTGTGACTGCTCGGTGGCATTCATCAATTGCAAGCGGTACACATTTTCCAAGGTTCCCACCTCGGTGATGCGCGCCAACGAGGCACGGTCACGCACCACATCGACCCTCAAAGGCGTACGCAGCGACAGGCTGATGAGCAATCCCAGGGTCAAGGCCACCAAAAGGGCGGTGTAGGCCACGACGCGGGGGCGCATGACGCGCTGCCACATTTGCTTGGAAGACCAACGGTGGCTCAAGGCGTTTTGTGTCGCGTACCGTACCAAGCCCCGCGCATAGCCCATCTTGTCCATCACGGTGTCGCAGACATCGATGCAGGCGCCGCAGCCGATGCACTCGTACTGCAAACCCTTTCGGATATCGATGCCGGTGGGGCAGACTTGAACACACAAGGTGCAATCGATACAGGCGCCCAAATTCAAAGCGCTGGCGTCTGCCTTCTTGGAACGCGCCCCGCGCGGCTCGCCGCGCTCGGCGTCGTAGGTGACGATCAGGGTGTCATGGTCGAACATGGCGCTTTGAAAGCGCGCATAGGGGCACATGTACTTGCAAACTTGCTCGCGCATGAAGCCGGCATTGCCGTAGGTGGCAAAACCGTAGAAAAACACCCAGAACACTTCCCAAGAGCTCATGCGCTCGAGGAAAAATTCCATCACCAGGTCGCGAATGGGCGTGAAATAGCCGACAAAGGTAAAGCCGGTCCAGATGGACAGAAAAATCCAGATCAGGTGCTTGTACCATTTCTTGACCAGCTTTTCGAGGGAAAAGTCCCCCTCGTCCAGGCGCATGCGCGCTGATCGATCGCCTTCAATTTTGCGCTCGATCCACATGAAGAGTTCGCTGTACACCGTTTGGGGGCAGGCATAGCCGCACCACAACCGCCCGGCAACTGCCGTGAACAAAAACAGGGACAGCGCTGAAATGATCAGCAGGCCGGTGAGATAAATGAAGTCCTGCGGATACAGAACCAGGCCAAAAATGTAAAAGCGCCGCGCCCCCAGGTCAAACAACACCGCCTGTCGCTGGCCCCATTCGAGCCAGGGCAAGCCATAAAAAAGAAGCTGCGTCAGAACGACAAAGCCCCAGCGCCATTGGGCAAACACGCCCTGAACGGTTCGGGGGTAAATCTTTTTGCTGGCAGCGTAGAGGGAAATTTCATCCCCCTCGTCGCCGGCAGGCGCCGGCACGAGCGGGATGGTCTTTCGAGGCGATGAATCAGACACCGTTCACTTTGCTTTCGCTGGACTCAGTTTTTGGCGGCGGGCGTGGCCTTGTTGGACAAGCCCCAGACGTAGGCTGTGAGCACATGGATTTGCGAAGCGGTCAGCCGCTCTTCTTGCGCCGGCATCTGGTTGACCTTGCCGCCATTGACCATGGCCGCGATGGCCTCCTCGCCCACGCCGTGCAGCCAGATCTTGTCAGTCAAGTTGGGCGCGCCCATGGCTGTGTTGCCCTTGCCATCGAGACCGTGGCAACCGGCACAGACCGCAAATTTTTCTTTGCCCAGGGGAGCGCGCGCCGTGTCATGCGGGCTGGCAGACAGGCTAAGCACATAGTTGGCCACGTTCTTCACGTCGTCTGGTGTTCCCACCGCAGCGACCATGGGCGGCATGTTGCCGACACGGCCCTTGGTAATGGTTTCCTTGATGTTGTCAGGGGTGCCACCGTAGAGCCAATCGGCATCCGTCAAATTCGGAAAGCCTTTGGAGCCGCGCGCATCCGAGCCATGACATTGCGCGCAGTTGTTCATGAACAAGCGCTCGCCAATGGCCATGGCTTTGGCATCCCCTGCCACTTCGTGCGGCGGCATGCCATCGAACTTGGCGTACAAAGGCTTGAGAGCCTCATTGGCCTTGGCCACTTCGTTCTCATATTGACCCTGCGAACTCCACCCCAGCTTGCCAGCATAGGACCCCAGACCAGGGTAAGCCACCAAGTAAGCGAACGAGAAAACGATGGTAATCAGAAACAGTCCCACCCACCACATGGGCAAGGGGTTGTTCATTTCACGCAAGTCTTCGTCCCAGACATGGCCGGTGGTGTTGTCGGAAGCAGAGGTCACTTTGGTGCGGGCCGTGGCCCACAGCAGCAGCAAACAGCCCAAGATGCCTGCTACGGCGATGACAGTGATGTAATGTGACCAGAATTGGCTAATGAAGTCGCTCATGATCTTTCCTCAATCTTCCTGGAAGGGCAACTGGGCCGCTTCCTCAAATTGGCGTGTTTTGCGGCGGTCGATGGTCCACAACACAATGCCAATGAAGGTGACAAAACTCAGCACGGTGGCTGCAACACGAAGGGTGGTGACGTCCATGAACATGCCTCCTTACTTGAGCGCGCGGCCCATGCCTTGAAGGTAAGCCACCAGGGCTTCCATCTCGGTTTTGCCCTGCACGTCATCCGCAGCTTTGCCGATTTCTTCATCGGTGTAGGGAACGCCGACCACGCGCAGTGCTTTCATGCGCGGCGCCATTTCAGCCGGATTGACCATGTTTTTTTCAAGCCACGGGTAGGCTGGCATGTTTGACTCGGGCACCAGGTCGCGCGGGTTGTTCAGGTGGACGCGATGCCATTCATCGCTGTACTTGCCGCCCACGCGGTGCAGGTCAGGGCCGGTGCGTTTGCTGCCCCACTGAAAGGGGTGGTCGTACACGAACTCGCCAGCCACCGAATAATGGCCATAGCGCAGGGTCTCGGCGCGGAAGGGGCGAATCATTTGCGAGTGGCAGTTGTAGCAGCCTTCGCGAATGTAAATGTCACGCCCAGCCAATTGAAGCGCAGGGTAAGGCTGAATGCCTTGCACCGGCTCGGTGGTGGATTTCTGGAAGAACAGCGGCACGATTTCAACCAAGCCACCAACCGCCACCACCAGAAGAATCAAAACGATCATCAGGAAGTTATTGGTCTCCAGCTTTTCGTGCGTGAAGCCTTTTTTGGAATTGTCTGCCATGATGATTTCTCCTTAAGCGTGCGCCACCGGGGCAGGAATGTTCACTGCCACAGGGCGTCCATTCGTGGCGGTCTTGAGCACGTTCCAGAGCATGACGAGCATGCCGCTGAGGTACAGCAAACCGCCGAGCACACGCACAACGTAGTAAGGATAGGTGGCTTTGACACTCTCCACGAAGGTGTAGGTCAAGGTGCCATCCTCGTTGATGGAGCGCCACATCAGGCCTTGCATCACGCCGGCAATCCACATCGCGGCGATGTACAGCACGATGCCGATCGTGGCCAGCCAGAAGTGAACTTCAACCGCTTTGACACTGAACATTTTTTTCTGGCCAAACAGGCGCGGGATCAGGAAATAAATGGTGCCCATGGACACCAGCCCCACCCAACCGAGAGCGCCAGAGTGCACATGGCCCACGGTCCAGTCGGTGTAGTGCGACAACGCGTTGACCGTCTTGATCGACATCATCGGGCCTTCGAAAGTGCTCATGCCATAAAAGGACAGCGACACGATCAGGAAGCGCAGCACCGGGTCGTCACGCAATTTGTGCCAAGCCCCCGACAAGGTCATGATGCCGTTGATCATGCCGCCCCAGCTGGGCGCCAAGAGAATCAGGGAGAACATCATGCCCAGGGATTGGGTCCAATCGGGCAAGGCCGTGTAGTGCAAATGGTGCGGGCCGGCCCACATGTAGGTGAAGATCAGCGCCCAGAAGTGCACGATGGACAAGCGGTACGAGTAAACCGGACGCTCGGCCTGCTTGGGAATGAAGTAGTACATCATGCCCAGAAAGCCCGCGGTCAGGAAGAAGCCCACGGCGTTGTGGCCGTACCACCATTGCACCATGGCGTCTTGCACGCCCGCATAGGCCGAGTAAGACTTCAGGAAACTGGCCGGAATGGCCGCACTGTTGACCAAGTGCAGGATGGCCACCGTCAGGATGAAGGCGCCAAAGAACCAGTTGGCCACATAAATGTGCTTGACGCGGCGGGTGCCCACCGTGCCGAAGAACACGATGGCATAGGACACCCAGACCAGGGTGATCAGGATGTCAATCGGCCACTCGAGCTCTGCGTATTCCTTGCCGCTGGTGATCCCCAAGGGCAAGCTGATGGCGGCCAGCAAGATCACCAGTTGCCAGCCCCAGAAGGTGAAGCTGGCCAAGGCCGGCGCAAACAGCCGCACCTGGCAAGTGCGTTGCACCGCGTAGTAGCTGGCCGCAAACAGTGCGCAGCCACCAAACGCAAAAATCACTGCATTCGTGTGCAAGGGGCGCAAACGACCGTAGGTCAGCCAGGGAATGCCAAAGTTCAATTCGGGCCAAGCCAGTTGGGCGGCGATGATCACCCCCACCAACATGCCGACCACGCCCCAAACCACGGTCATGATGGAGAACTGCCGGACAACGTTGTCGTTGTAGACAGCTTGTGACGCTGAAGTCTTCATGAGTTGCCTTTCTTCATACCCTTCAAGTGTGCGGGTTATCACCCGTTTTCATATTGATGCATGTCAATCGTCGTGAAGAATCCGCTCGCCCTCTTGCTCGACGCCCTCAAATTGCCCCTGGTAGATGGCCCACCACAGCCCGCCCAGCACCAGCAACACCAGCACCACAGACAGAGGGATCAAAAGATAGAGAATGTCCATGCGCGTTAATGATTTGGGGTTAACAAACCATCTGTCGAGCGTCCAAGTCCCTCAGGAGAAGGGGTCGGCGCCGGTGAGCGTGCCAATTGCAAGGAATACAGCACCACCCACAATGAACTGGCGGCCATGCCCAGGCCCGCCAACCATGCAGGAAGCCAACCCATGAAGGCCAAGGGCACGAACACAAGGTTGTAAAGTGCTGCCCAGCCCAGGTTGTGACGCACCACGCGCAGGGTTTGCCGTGCACGTGTCAGCACCCAGGGAATGGCATGCAAGTCGCCGCCCATCATCACCAGGTCAGCGCGCGACTGAGCCAGCGGAACGGCGGCGCCAAACGCCAGCGACACTTCGGCCGCCGCCAGCACCGGGCCGTCGTTCAAGCCATCGCCGACCATCAGCACGCGGCGTCCTTGCGCTTGCGCCTGTTGCAGACGCTGCAATTTGTCTTGGGGGGTGCATGCGCCAAGCGCCTGAGAGGGCTGAATCCCCAAGCGCTGGGCGATCTCGGCCACGGCTTGGGGGCGGTCGCCCGACAGCACCCACACCGAGAGGCCTTGCTGTCGCAAGGCCGCGACCACATCGGCCGCACCTTCGCGCAGGTCCTCGCTGAGGCCAAAGCTGGCGACCCAGCCTTGGGCATCACACAAATGGACCTGGCAATGCTGAGCCTCTTCAGACAATGCGCCTGAGGCGCCCAGCCACGGGCCACAATAAGCCAATGAGCCCAAGCGATAGCGCGACCAGGCGCCCTCCGGACCGACTTGAACGTCGCCCTCCAGCCCTTGCCCCGTCAGTTCTTGAACATCGCGGGCCAGCGCTTGCTCGGGGCTGGCCGCCACCAGGGCCCGGGACAAAGGATGCCAGGAATGCCGCGCCAAGGCTGCGGCCCAAGACAGAATCTTCGGATCGAATGTGCCTGGCCCCTGGGCACCTTGCGGGGTGTGCAGCACATTCAAGCGTTGGCCATCGCGCGTCAAGGTCCCGGTCTTGTCAAAGACCACCGTGTCAACGTGCGCCAAGGCTTCCAGTGCTTGCAACTCGCGCACCAACACACCTTCGCGCGCCAAACGGCCGGCAGTCGCCAACATGGCCGCAGGCGTGGCCAAAGAAAGTGCGCAAGGACAGGTCACGATCAATACGGCCACCGCCACCATCATGGCGTGTGCTGGATTGGACGGCCACCACCACACCACGGCCGCGGCCGAGGTCAGCAAGACCAGGGCTAAAAACGGTTTGGCGATGCGGTCAGCCAGCAAGGCCAACCTGGGCTTGCCCAACGCGGCACTCTCCATGAGACCCACGATCTGGGCAAAACGGGTGTCTTGGCCCACGGCGCGAAGCAGGACGGTGACCGCACAGGACAGGTTGTGACTGCCGGCCAAAACAGCATCGCCCACACCCCGCCGACAGGGCTTGGACTCGCCCGTCAACAAGGCTTCTTCGGCCAAGGTCTCGCCCGACAGAATCTCGCCGTCGGCCGGAAAAGACTCGCCGGGCAGCACGCGCACCACATCGCCAGCGCGCAAGCGGTGCAAGGCCACGCGCTCGAACTGGCCATCGGGCATGCGCCGCTCCACGCTGTCGGGCAAGCGGTTCATCAAGGCTTCCAAGGCGCCGGCCGTGCGGTCGCGCAGGCGCCATTCCAGCCAACGTCCGGCCAGCAAAAAAAACACAAACATGGTCAGCGAATCGAAATACACCTCGCCACCGAACAGGCCTTGCGGATCGAAGGTGGCCGAACTGCTGACCGCAAAGGTGATGGCCATGCCCAAGGCCACGGGCAGGTCCATGCTGATGCGGCGCAAGCGCAGGTCACGCAAGGCATTGAGCCAAAAGGGCGTGCAAGAGAACAACACCACGGGCAAGGTCAGCACCCAGGAGGCCCATCGCAGCAACTGCGTCATGTCAGGGCTGATCTCACCCTCCCCGGCCACATACGCAGGCACCGCGTACATCATCACTTGCATCATGCAAAAGCAGGCCACCAGCAAGCGCCACAAGGCCTTGCGCGATTCCGCTTGGCGTGCGGCGCGTTGCGCATTGTCATGCGCAGGCAAGGCCCGATAGCCGGCACGTTCAACAGCAGAGAACCAGGCAGAGGGCTGCACTTGCTCAGCGGACCAGACCACTTTGGCGCGGTGCGTGGCGGCATTCACCATGACGTCTTGAACGCCGGGCACGGCGGACAGCGCGGCCTCCAGGGTGAAGGCACAGGCGGCACAGTGCATGCCATCGATCACGATTTGTGAGGCCCAGACGCCGGCGCTTGTGGCCTTGACCGGCAGACTGTATTGCTGCCAAGTTTGCGGGTCGTCAAGAAGGCTTGCTGAGCTCATGGCTGAAGGTTAACCACGGAAGCTTTCACGAGTCTTGACATGGATCAAGTGATTCTGCGGCGTTCGGCGTACGCTTCAAAACGTCATTGAATTTCATTCACAGCCAAGGAGCACACCATGTACAACCGCATTCTGGTCACCACTGACGGTTCCAGCCTGTCCAAAAAAGCCGTGGCACATGCCATCCAACTGGCCGCCTTGTCGGGTGCGGAATTGCTGGCCCTCAGGGTGACGCCGCGCTACCCCCAGAGCTACTTCGAAGGCTCATTGCCCCTGGGACAAGCCGAGGTTGCCAGAATCGAGCAGCAATGGGCCACGCAAGCACAGGCCTCGGTGGACCTGGTGAAAAAACAAGGTGAAGCCAAAGGCGTCAAGGTCAAAGCCATGGTGAGCAAATCTGACGTTGTCTCCGATGCCGTCATCCTCGCGGCCAAGCGCGCCAAGGTGGACTTGATTGTGATGGCTTCGCACGGCCGCCGCGGCATCAAGCGACTGCTGTTGGGCAGCGAAACCCAGCAGGTGCTGACCCACTCCGAAGTGCCTGTGCTGGTTCTGCGTTAATCGACCGCTTCTTGCGCGAGCGCCCATTGCAGGTGCTCGCGCACCACGGGGCTGGCATGGTCACTGCGTTGCGCCAAGGCATGGCGCAGTTCATTTTTCACAGCTGCGATCTGCGTTTCACGCAGGGCATTGCCCATGGCCACCGCCAGATTGCGCAGCCACCGCTCATGCCCGATGCGGCGAATGGCAGAGCCTTCGGTGTAGCGCAAAAACTGGGCTTCGTCCCACTGCCATAAAGCGATCAAGCTTGGGGCCTTGAGCCCTTCGCGCGGGTCAAAGTCGGGCAAGGGGCTGCGCTGGGCGTATTTGTTCCAGGGGCAGGCCAGCTGGCAGTCGTCACAGCCGTAGATGCGGTTGCCCATCAGGGGGCGAAAGTCTGGGGGAATCGCGCCCTCATGCTCAATCGTCCAATAGGAAATGCAGCTTCGCGCATCCAGTTGGTAGGGCGCCACAATGGCCTGGGTGGGGCATGCGCTCAAGCAGGCGGTGCAATTGCCGCAATGCGACTCGGTGGCCTCGGTGGGCGTCAATTCAAGGTTGACGTAGATCTCGCCGAGAAAAAACATCGAGCCTGCGTCGCGGTTCAACAACAGGGTGTGCTTGCCGCGCCATCCCAGGCCACTGCGCTGGGCCAATTCCACTTCCAGAACCGGCGCAGAATCGGTGAAAGCCCGGTAGCCCATGGGCCCCACCAGGGTCTGCACCTGCTGCGCCAGCTTCTCCAGGCGTTGCCGCAGCACTTTGTGATAATCCCTGCCGCGCGCATACAAAGAGACCTGCGCCTCTTGCGGTCGGGACAGCCGTGCCCACTCGATGGTTTGCCAATCCTCGGGGGTGGCGGAGGGCAGATAATTCATGCGTGCGGTGATGACGCTGAGCGTCCCGGGCACAAGCGCTGCGGGGCGCGCGCGGGTCAGCCCATGGCGGGCCATGTAGTGCATGTCACCATGAAAGCCTTGGGCCAGCCAGGCCAATAATCCGGGCTCGGCCGAGGACAAATCCACCGGGGCCACGCCAATTTGGGAAAATCCCAACTGTTGGCCCCAAGTTTGCAACTGCGACAACAAGCGAGTCTGATCGATCACTGCGGGAACCCTTTGGACAAGACACCGATTGTAAAAACCTTGCGATGGCAAGACGAGACTGAAACGCAAGCCTTCGCGCAAGCCCTCGCGGCGCGCCCTGCCTTGCGCTCGGCCACGCTGGAACTCCAAGGTGATCTGGGGGCGGGAAAAACCACCCTGGTGCGCCATTTGTTGCGTGCCCTGGGCGTGTCCGGTCGCATCAAAAGCCCCACCTATGCCGTGGTGGAACCCCACCAGGCCCAGACCCCGGATGGCCTGCTGAACATCTGGCATTTTGACTTTTACCGCTTCAACGACCCCCGCGAATGGGAAGATGCCGGCTTTCGCGACCTGTTCGCCAGCCCGGGGCTGAAAATCAGCGAGTGGCCTGACCAGGCCCGCAGCATGCTGCCCGTGCCCGACTTGGCCATTCAGCTCAGCGCGGCAGAGGGCGATGTGCGCCTGGCCACCCTCACTGCGCACAGCGCTTGTGGCGAGGCCTTATTGGCATGAAGCCAGTGGACCGTCCCGCAAGCTCGCGCCTGACACGCCGCCAGGCCTTGCGCTCTGGCAGCCTGGTGTTGCTGCTGGGCACAGCCCAACTCGCGCGAGGCGCCAGCATTGTGGCGGTAAGGGTCTGGCCGGCAACAGAGTACACCCGGGTCACCATCGAGTCGGACACAGCCTTGCAAACGCAAACCCTGTTTGTGGCCAATCCCCCACGGCTGGCGGTGGACATCGAGGGCATCGAGCTGAACCCGGCACTGCGAGAACTGGTGGGCAAAGTGCGCCCCGATGACCCCTTCATCACAGGGGTGCGGGTGGGCCAATTCACCCCCACCACCGTGCGGCTGGTTCTGGATTTGCGCCAAATGGTGCAACCCCAAGTTTTCACCCTGCCACCGGTCAAAGGTGGCCAATCCAATTACGACCACCGTTTGGTGCTGGACCTCTACCCCACGCAAGTGGCCGACCCTCTGGAAGCCCTGATTGCCGAGCGGGCCAAGGGCCCTGCATCGCAGGACCCCCTGGGCGATTTGTTGGCCAAACATCCTGGCATGCAAGCGCCGATCACCCCCAAATCCGAAGCCACGACCGCGCCGACGGCGGCGCCTGCGGTCCCTGCCACGGCGGCGCCCACCGATCGCATGATTGTGGTGGCGCTGGATCCGGGCCATGGGGGCGAAGACCCTGGCGCCATCGGCCCCAAAGGGACCCGTGAAAAAGATGTGGTCCTTGAAATCGCTTTGCGCCTGCGCGACCGCATCAATGGCACGGTGCTGAAAACCAAGCGCGGCAACTTGCCGATGCGCGCCTTCCTGACGCGTGACGCCGATTATTTTGTGCCCTTGCATGTGCGGGTGCAAAAAGCCCAGCGGGTGCAAGCCGATTTGTTCATCAGCTTGCACGCCGATGCCTTCTTCACGCCCGAAGCGCGCGGCGCCAGCGTGTTTGCCCTCAGCCAAGGAGCGGCCTCGAGCGCGGCCGCGCGCTGGATGGCCAATCAGGAAAACCGCGCCGACAGCGTGGGCGGGCTGAACATCAAGGTGCGCGATGCCCATGTGCAACGCGCCCTCTTCGACATGAGCACCTCGGCCCAAATCAACGACAGTCTGAAGCTGGGGCAAGAACTGCTGGGTCAAATACGCCAGGTGGGCAAGCTTCACAAGCCGCAAGTGGAGCAAGCCGGCTTTGCCGTGCTCAAAGCGCCTGACATTCCCAGTGTCTTGGTGGAAACCGCGTTCATCAGCAACCCTCAGGAAGAGGCTTTGCTGGTCAGCGAGACCTATCAAACGCAACTCGCGAGCGCCCTGATGGGCGCGATTGAGCGCTATTTTTTGCGCAACCCGCCGCTGGCACGCAACCGCGCCACCTGAGTCAGCGTGCCGGCGGCGCCGGCGCGCGGCTGGCTTTCCAGGTGCCCCACAGGGCGATCAAGCCGGGGATCAAAATCATGCCCCAGATGATTTTTTCCAGATGGCGTTGCACCCAATCGATGTTGCCAAACCAGTAGCCGGCCAAGCCAATTCCAACCACCCACAAGACGGCCCCCAGCACATTGAAGGCACTGAAGCGTGCGCGGTTCATGTGGGCCACACCCGCCACAAACGGCGCAAAGGTCCGAATGAAGGGCATGAAGCGCGCGATCACAATGGTTATGCCGCCATAGCGCTCGTAAAACGCATGGGCTTGGTCAAAGGCTTTGCGGTTGAACCAGCGGGAATCTTCCCAGGCAAAGACACGGTTGCCAAAATAACGCCCAATGGTGTAATTGCTTTGATCGCCCAAAATGGCTGCAGCGAGCAAAACGCCCAGGGCCAAGGGCAAATTCAACAGGCCCACGCCGCACAGCGCCCCCACCACAAACATCAGGGAGTCGCCCGGCAAAAACGGCATCACCACCACCCCTGTTTCGACAAAAACAATCAGAAACAGCAGGGCGTAGACCCAGGCGCCATAAGACTGCACAAAGCTTTCAATGTAGCGGTCGATGTGAAGCACAAAATCAATGGCGAGGGCGAGTAATTCCATGGGGTGATTATCCTAGAATCCTTGCAGTGAACGCACCCGCCAGCCCCCGTCGCCCCATCCGGGAATTGCCCGATGAACTGATCAGCCAAATTGCCGCTGGCGAAGTGGTGGAACGCCCCTCCTCCGTGGTTCGCGAATTGGTGGACAACGCGCTCGACGCCGGTGCCTCGCAAATTCAGGTCCGCCTGTTGGCCGGCGGCGTGCGCCTGATCAGCGTGGAAGACGATGGCGGCGGCATTCCCAAAGATGAATTGCCGGTGGCCTTGCGGCGACACGCCACCAGCAAAATTCAAAACCTGCACGAACTGGAGTCGGTGAGCACCATGGGCTTTCGGGGCGAAGCCCTGGCGGCCATTGCCTCGGTCTCCGACATGTCCTTGCTGTCGCGCCCGGCGGGCCAGGACATGGCCATGAGCCTGGAAGCCCGCAGCGGCGAGTTGCGTCCCGTGGCCCGCGCACCTGGCACCACCGTGGAAGTGCGTGAATTGTTTTTCAGCACGCCGGCACGGCGCAAGTTCCTCAAAACTGATGCCACCGAACTGGCCCACTGCATAGAAGCGGTGCGACGCCATGCGCTGGCGCGTCCCGAAGTCAGTTTTGCCATTTGGCACGAAGGCAAATTGGTGGCGCAATGGCGCAGCCAGACCGGCGAAGACGCGCTGGACCGCCGATTGGCCGATGTGCTGGGCGAAGACTTTTTGCAGGAATCGGTGGCGGTCCACTATGCGCTGGGGCCCCTGACAGTGCGCGGGCGCGCAGGTTTGCCGGATGCAGCCCGCTCGCGCGCTGACCAGCAATTTGCCTATGTGAACGGGCGTTTTGTGCGCGACAAAGTGGTCATGCACGCAGCGCGCAGCGCTTACGAAGACGTGCTGCACGGTCAGCGCCAGCCTGTTTACGCCTTGTACATCGAAATGGACCCCATGCGTGTGGACGTCAATGTCCACCCCACCAAAATCGAAGTGCGGTTTCGTGACAGCCGTGAAATTCACCAAGCTGTGCGCCATGCAGTCGAGCAGGCCCTGGCCGCGCCACGTGCGGGCGTGTTGGCCGGTGAACGGGCGCAAGCGCTGGATGCCCTGAAAAATTTCGGGGAGATCGCCCTCGCCCCTGCTGCGGCACCTGCGCGTGTCACGCCGAACTGGCAACAAGAACGCATGCCGCTGGAGGGCAAGCGTATCAGCGACCTGGGAGCGCTTTGGCAACCGGCCAATGTGGTGCCAGCGCCGCCACCGATGGTTCGCGAAGCCGCACCTTCGGTGATGCCCGCCGCTTGGGCCACCCAAGACTGGCCCTTGGGCAAAGCACTGGCACAACTGCACGGGGTCTACATCCTCGCGGAAAACGCGCAGGGGCTGATCCTGGTCGACATGCATGCCGCCCACGAGCGCATTGTTTACGAGCGCTTGAAACAGCAATGGGGCCAAGCAGGCTTGGCCAGCCAGCCCTTGCTGCTGCCCGTGAGCTTTGCGGCCACGCCCGAAGAAATCGCCGCTGCGCAAGAACATGCGCACAGTTTGCAAGCCTTGGGCATCGAGCTGTCCCCCCTGACCGCCAAGACCTTGGCCGTGCGTGCGGTGCCCGCCAGCTTGGCCGATGGCAATGCCGTGGAATTGGCACGCAGCGTCCTGGCCGAACTGGCGCAGCACGATGCCAGCACCGTCATTCAGCGCGCCCAAGACGAGCTGCTGGCCACCATGGCCTGCCATGGTGCGGTGCGCGCCAACCGCAAGCTGACGTTGGATGAAATGAATGGCCTGCTGCGCCAAATGGAAGCGACCGAGCGCTCCGACCAATGCAACCATGGTCGCCCGACCTGGCGCGCGCTCAGCATGAAAGAGTTGGACGCCCTGTTTCTGCGAGGCCGTTGAGCATGAGCCCGTTTCTGGTGGTGGCCATGCTGTCGTTGATGCTGGGCATGCAGGCGGTCACCACCGACTTGTATTTGCCCGCCCTGCCCGCGCTCACGCAAGGCTTTGGCGCCCAGATGTCGCAAGCCCAGCTGACCTTGACGGCCATGTTGCTGTCGTTTGGCGTGTCGCAAATGGCCTGGGGGCCGTTGTCCGATCGCTGGGGCCGGCGTCCAGTGTTGCTGGTGGGCGTCTGGGCTTACACGCTGACCGCCCTGGGTTGCACGCTGGCGCCCAGCATTGACACGCTCATTGTGATGCGCTGCTTGCAAGGCGTGGCCATGGGTGCCGTTGTCATGTGCGCCCGTGCCATTGTGCGCGACCTGTATGCGCCTACAGAAGGCGCTCGCGCCATGTCCAAGGCCCTCACCGGGCTGGGCATCATTGCCTGCACCAGCGCACCCTTGGGCGGTGTTTTGGCGCAGCAACTGGGTTGGCGCGCTGTCTTGTCTTTTCTGGTGGCCTATGGTTTGGCCACGGCCTTGCTGGTACAAACCCGGTTCAGGGAGAGCATTCCTCAAAAGAACCCAGGCGCGCTGCAAGTTCGGGTGCTGCTGCAAACCTGGCTGACCATTTTGCGCCATCCCAGCTTTCGCGCGTTTGCCTTGCTGTCGATGGGGGCCTTTGGTGCCTTGTTTTCTTTTCTGGCCTCGTCTTCCTTTGTCTACATCCAAGTGCTTGGCTTGTCCAAGATCGCCTATGGCTTTGTGCTGTTCACCATCTCGTTGGCCTACATTCTGGGGACCTTGCTCTGCCGACGGCTCTTGCTGCGCCTGGGGATACGCCAAACGATTCGGGTGGGCGCCAGCTTGTCATTGACCGGCGGAATTTTGGTAGCGGTCATGGCTTACAGCGACGTCATCAGCGTCCCCAGCTTGTTGGGGCCGTTTTACCTGATCATGATCGCCCACGGCATCCACCAACCGATTGGCCAAAGCGGCGCTGTCGGGCCCTTTCCGCAAGCAGCCGGCGCAGCTTCCGCACTCAGCGGTTTTTTGATGACGGTGGTGGCCTTTGCCATCGGCAGTTGGCTGGGGTGGCGACTGGACGGCACGGTGTTTCCCTTGGTGGAGGCGCTGTTGTTCTGGTCGCTCTGGATTGCCGCTGTCGGCTGGACGCTGGTCCAACGCCATGGCGAGCCGCAAAGAGAGCTGCAAGGAGAGCCTCGTGGCCAGTCCTGAAGCCCTGTTGAACGTGCCCCGCGATTGGACTTGCCTGGTGTTGGCCGGGCCAACGGCCAGCGGCAAAACCGCCATCTCACTGGCACTGGCGCAGCGCTGGCCGATTGAAATCATCAGCGTGGATTCCGCCCTGGTCTACCGTGGCATGGACATTGGGACCGCGAAACCCAGCGTGCAAGAGCGCGCGGCCGTGCCTCACCACTTGCTGGACATTCGCGACCCTGCACAAGCCTACAACGCCGCCGACTTTGCGCGCGATGCGCAAGACTTGATGGCAGCCATCCGCCAACGTGGCAAGCTGCCCGTGCTGGTGGGCGGCACCCTGCTGTATTTCAAAGCCTTGTTCGAAGGGCTGGATGATTTGCCCAAGGCCGATCCCGCAATTCGCGCGGCCATCGAAGCGCAAGCGGACGCCTTGGGCTGGCCAGCCTTGCATGCGCAGCTTGCAAGCATCGACCCCACGACGGCCGCGCGCCTTGCGCCCCGTGATGCCCAACGCATCGGCCGTGCCTTGGAGGTGTGGCAATTGACAGGGCGAGCGCTGTCCTCGTTTTTTGGCCAGGGCAGCCAAACCCTCGCCAGCCAAGAACGCCCGCTCTGGCTCTCTCTGGAGCCCAACGAACGGGCGTGGCTGCACCAACGCATTGCCCAGCGCTTTGACATCATGCTGGCACAGGGCTTTTTGGACGAAGTTCGCCAACTGCGCGCACGCGGCGACCTTCACCCCGACCTGCCCGCCATGCGCTGCGTCGGCTACCGCCAAGCCTGGCATCTCCTGGATCAGTTTGCGCAGGGGTCCGTCCCCACGGACTCACCCGCCTACTTGCAATTTCGCGAGCAAGGCATTGCCGCCACACGTCAACTCGCCAAGCGCCAACTGACCTGGTTGCGCAGCCTGCCGCAGCGCAACATCGTGGCGTGTGACACGCCCCATCTCACAGCGCAATTGCTGCAACAACTCGAGCCGCACCTTGAAAGTTCATGTCTTGCCTCAGGGCGAAACGTTTGAGGTTGAGGCCTCGGACAACTTGCTCACGGGCGCGGAGCGCGCCGGCTGGCGCTGGCCGAGTTCGTGCAGAAACGGCACGTGCCGGGCCTGCCTGTGCCGTCTTCAAGCGGGCGAGATTCGCTACACCCTGGAATGGCCAGGCGTGAGCGCGGAAGAAAAAGCGCAAGGCTGGATCTTGCCCTGCGTGGCACAGGCCCTGTCGGATGTCACCATCGAGCAACCCGCGGCCCAGAAGTTGCCGCCTGCCTTGTCACTGCTTTGGTCAGACAACGACCTGCTGGTGCTGGACAAGCCCAGCGGTTTGCTGGCGGTGCCGGGCAAAGGCCCCGACAAGCAAGACTGTTTGTCACGGCGAGTGACCGACCTTTACCCGGAAGCTTTGGTGGTGCACCGCCTGGACCAAGGCACCTCCGGGCTGCTGCTGATGGCGCGCAATGCCGAGGTGCAAAAAAAACTGGGGCAGGCCTTCGAGCACCGACAGGTCGACAAACTCTACTTGGCACGCGTGCAAGGGGTGCTGCCCGAGTCGCCGGACTGGCAAACCATCGATTTGCCGATCTTGCTGGATTGGCCCCAACGGCCACGCCACATCATCGATGCCAACGGACGCCCCAGCCAGACCCTGTGGCGCTGCCTGCAGTCTGATCCTGAAAGCCAAAGCTCGCTGCTGCTGCTGCGACCCTTGACAGGGCGAACCCATCAACTGCGGGTCCATTTGAAAGCCATCGGGCACCCCATTTGGGGCGACGCCTTGTATGCCCCTGAGGCGGTCCGGGCGCGCTCGAACCGTTTGATGCTGCACGCCTGGCGATTGCATTTGCCGCACCCCAGTTTGGGGACGCCCCTGCGGCTGGAGGCACCGCCGCCCCCAGGACTGAGCCCCGGCAGCGTCAGCGTCATGTAGCCCTTCCCCCTCAGAATTCCCACGTTAAACTTTTGACCATCCCTACATTTGGAGACCAACCATGCGTGAAGTCGTCGTCGTCAGCGGTGTGCGCACCGCCATCGGTACCTTTGGCGGAAGCCTGAAGGACACCCCCCCTACCGTGCTGGGCGCCACCGTGGTGCGCGAAGCTTTGAGCCGCGCCAAAGTGGAAGGCGCAGAAGTCGGCCATGTGGTGTTCGGCCATGTGGTGAACACCGAGCCCAAAGACATGTACCTGTCGCGTGTGGCTGCCGTGGACGGCGGTTGTTCGCAAGACACGCCCGCTTTCAACGTGAACCGCCTTTGCGGTTCGGGCCTGCAGGCCATCATTTCGGCCAGCCAGGCGATTCAGCTGGGCGATGCGGACATCGCCATTGGCGGTGGCGCTGAAAACATGAGCCGAGGCCCCTATGTGAACCTGACCCAGCGCTGGGGCACTCGCATGGGCGATGCCAAGCTGGTCGACATGATGACCGGCGCACTGCATGACCCCTTTCACACCATTCACATGGGCGTGACCGCCGAAAACATCGCCGCCAAGTGGGGCATCAGCCGCGAAGACCAGGACAAGCTGGCGCTGGAAAGCCACCACCGTGCCGAGCGCGCCACCGCTGCCGGCTATTTCAAGGACCAAATCGTTCCGGTGATGCTCAAGACCCGCAAAGGCGAAGTGGCCTACGCCACCGACGAGCACTTCCGCACCGGCGCCACCATGGACGACTTCGCCAAGCTTAAGCCCGTCTTCATCAAAGAAAACGGCTCTGTGACGGCAGGCAATGCCTCGGGCATCAACGACGCGGCCGCGGCCGTGGTGCTGATGGAAGCATCGGCTGCCGCCAAGAAAGGTCTCAAGCCCCTGGCCCGCCTGGTGGCCTACGCCCACGCTGGCGTGGACCCCAAGTACATGGGCATTGGGCCCGTGCCCGCCACGCAAAAGGCTTTGGCCAAAGCGGGACTGAAGGTCAGCGACCTGGACGTGATCGAAGCCAACGAAGCCTTTGCCGCTCAAGCCTGCGCGGTCAGCCGCGACCTGGGCCTGGACCCGGCCAAAGTCAACCCCAACGGCTCGGGCATTTCACTGGGCCACCCGATTGGCGCCACCGGTGCGCTGATCACCGTGAAAGCGCTGTACGAACTGGAGCGCATCCAAGGCCGTTATGCCCTGGTGACCATGTGCATTGGCGGTGGCCAAGGCATTGCTGCCATTTTTGAGCGTTGCTGAAGCCGTGCAAGTGACCGCCAAAGGTCACTTGCTTGACAAGCATCAAGCGGGCCTTTGACAGGCCCACTTATGCTTGGGGTCGCATTTTTGTCATTTTCCAGATTCGGAGTCTTTCATGAGCGACACACTGACCCCCACTGCTGAGCGACAGGCCTCTTTGCAATGGTCGGATGCGCTCGTGCTGGCGTTGGACTTCATGGACGACACCCACAAGGAGTTCGTCGACTTGTTGGCGCAGACTGAAACCGCCGAGGACGCAGAACTGCTGGAAAGATTCACCGCGCTGATCGACCACACCGACGATCACTTTGGGCGCGAGGACCGCTGGATGGAAGACACCCATTTTTCGTCCTCCAATTGCCACAGCACACAGCACAACGTGGTGTTGCAAGTGATGCGCGAAGGCTTGCGCCGTGGCCGCGAAGACAAGGACCTGCAGCTGGTGCGGGAGTTGGCACGCGAACTTGGCATCTGGTTTCCACAGCACGCCCAAAGCATGGACGCAGCTTTGGCCTTGCACCTGCGCCGCGTAGGCTATGACGCTGAAACCGGCGTGGTGCACCAGCCCGATGCTTTGCCCGAAGGCCAGATTCACGGCTGCGGCGGCGCCACCTGCTCCTGATTGGAAAGGCTCAGGCGTAGCGCTGGCGGGCCAGTGCGGCGCCTTCGACCAAGGCTTTGAGCTTGGCTTCGGCGACAGCCCGGCTCATGGGAGCCAGGCCGCAGTTGGTACACGGCAGCAGGCGCGCCTTGGGCACAAATTGCAGGGCTTTGCCGATGGTGTCGGCCACTTGCTCGGGCGTTTCCACCACATCGCTGGCCACGTCGATCACGCCCACCAAGACATCCTTGCCTTGCAACAAGGCCATCAAGTCCATGGGCACATGCGACTGAAAGCACTCCAGGCTCACCTGCTGAATGCTGCTCTTGGCCAAGGCCGGAAACACTTTTTCGTACTGGCGCCACTCCTCACCCAGCGACTGCTTCCAGTCGATGTTGGCCTGAATGCCGTAGCCGTAGCAAATGTGAACTGCGGTGGTGCAGGTCAGCCCCTGTGCCGCGCGCTCCAGGGCCTTGACGCCCCAGTCGGCTGCGGCATCCAGGTAGACATTGAAAGCCGGCTCGTCAAACTGAATGATGTCCACGCCATCGGCTTGCAAGGCCAAGGCTTCCTGGTTGAGCAACTCGGCAAAGGCAAAGGCCATTTTGATGCGGCCTTCTTCGCCCTCCCCATAAAAACGGTCCGCCACCGTGTCCACGATGGTCATCGGGCCCGGCAGGGTGAATTTCAGCTTGCGCTGTGTGTGGGCGCGCGCCAGTTGGGCTTCGAAGGCATGCACACGGCCTTTCAGGCGCAGCGGCGCCACCACCTGCGGCACCATGGCGTCGTAGCGGTTGTTGCGGATGCCCATCTTCACCTTGTTGACGAAATCGATGCCCTCCACTTGCTCCAAAAAGCCATGGACAAAGTGTTGGCGCGCCTGTTCGCCGTCGCCAATGATGTCCATGCCCGCGTCTTCCTGGGTCTTCACCCACAACAGCGTGGCATCGGCCTTGGCTTGGCGCAAGGCCTCGCCCTCGGCGCGCCATTGCGGCCACAGTTTTTGCGTTTCGGCCAGCCATTCGGGTTTGGGCAAACTGCCCGCAATTGAGGTTTCAAACATTTTGATTTCTGGTGAAGTTAATGGGCTGTGGCAGACAGCGAAAAAGCTTGGGACAGCAACTCGTATGAACGGCGCTGCGCCTGAGCTTCGTGGGTCCAGGTGATGATGACCAGCTCATCCACTTCCAGTCGCTCTGCCAGGGCCTCGAGCTTGTCGCGAACCTGCTGCGCGTTGCCCACGATGGCATTGGCGCGCAAACTGTCGAGCGAGACCTGCTCGGCCGCCGAATAAGCACGCGGCGCCTGATCGGGCGGCAACAATGGGCCAATGCGGCCCAGGTTGCGGTCCATGCGCCAGCGTGCACGGCTTTCAAACAGTCGCCAGGCTTCGGCCTCGGTGTCGGCCGCCAAAGCCCAGACACAGACCGTGGCATGGGGTCGCGCCAGGTTTTCACTGGGACGAAAAGTGCTTCTGTACATCTCCAGCGCTTGATCCGCCCCTTGACCGTCGGTGATGAAATACGCAAACGCATAAGGCAGACCCAAGTGCGCTGCGAGCTGCGCGCCATAGTCGGAGCTGCCCAGCATCCAGAGCGCAGGCGCTGTAGGCCCGCTGGGGTAGGCAAACACGCCGTACCCGGGATGCCCCGCTGGCAAAGGCTGCCCCTGCACCCAGGCCTGCAACTCCATGACCTGCTGGGGAAAGTTTTCGGAGGCGTAACGGTCGGGGTTGAGCAACTGGGCGGTGCGGCCATCGCTGCCAGGCGCGCGGCCGACACCCAGGTCGATGCGGCCTGGGGCCAAGGCCTCCAGCACCCGAAATTGTTCGGCCACCTTGAGGGGCGCATAGTGCGGCAGCATGACGCCTGCACTGCCCAAACGGATGCGTTGGGTCTGGGTGGCAATGGCCGCCATCAGCACTTCGGGGGCCGTGCCCACGATGCTGGGATGGCTGTGGTGCTCACTCACCCAGAAACGGTGGTAACCCAGCGCTTCACAAAGCTGAGCGAGTTGCACGGTTTGGCGGATGGCGTCGGCCTGGTGCCGGCCTTCGGCCGCGACCGACTGGTCCAAAGCGGAGAGTTTGATCATGGTTTTGAGCTTAACGCGCCTGCTTTAACCTTGTGCCGCTTCGGCTTCCTGCAAGGCACGCCACATGACCTTGCCGCTGCCGCTCTTGGGCAAGGCGTCGACGAACTGCACCAGCCTGGGGGCCTTGTAAACCGCCATGTTCTCGTGACACCACTGGATGATGTCTTGTTCGCTGACCTGGCCCTTGTGCGATGCGCGCAAGACCACCACCGCCTTGACCGTTTCGCCTCGGTAAGGGTCACGCGTGGAGATGATGCAAGCTTCTTGAATCGCGGGGTGACGGAACATCAGGGCCTCCACTTCCGCCGGCCAGACCTTGAAGCCACTGGCATTGATCATGCGTTTGAGTCGGTCGGTGATGAAGAAGTAACCCTCTTCGTCGATGCGGCCCAAATCGCCGGAGCGGAAAAATCGCTTGCCCTCCAATTCAATGAAGGCATCGGCCGTGGCATCGGGCCGCTTCCAATAGCCCTCAAAAACTTCGGGGCCGTGAATCACAATTTCACCTTGCTCGCCTTGTGGAACTTCTTTCAACGTCTCAGGGTCGATGACGCGGGCATCGGTGCTGATGTAGGGAACCCCCAGGCATTGTTGCTTGGGACGGTCTGTGGGGTTGCTGTGCGAGGGCGCTGCGGTCTCGGTCAAGCCATAGCCTTCCACGTAGCGCAAGCCATACAACTCGAACAAGCGCTGCGCCACGGCCTGTGGCATGGCTGCGCCGCCGCCACTGATGCTGGTCAGGCTGCTGAGGTTGAATTTGTCGAAGTTGGGGCTGCCCAACAAGTCAATCACCATGGTGGGAATGTTGGGCCAACTGGTGATGCGACGCTTGGAAATCAAATGACCGGCAAACTCGCGGTCCCAGCGCGGCATGATGACCAGGCAACCGCCGGCGTACATGCAGGCATGCATGACCGCCACGATGCCGGTGATATGAAACATGGGCACCACGCACAAGACCACGCTTTCATGCGTGCCCGTGCCCCACAGGGTGCCGGCAATGGCGTTGTGCATGACGCTGCGGTGAAGGTGCATGCAACCTTTGGGCAGGCCGGTGGTGCCACTGGTGTAGGGCAACAAGGCCATGTCTTGGATGCCCACAACCAACTCGGGGGGCGCCGAAGTGGTGGCCAGCGCATCATGCCAGCCAAGGACGTGCCCCCCCTCCAACTCAGGCATGGCATGGCGAGTCATCAACCAGTCATGCCACTGCGCGGGCGGCGCCTCATCGCCAGCATGTTCCGGGTTGTAGCCATCGCTGAGGTGGGTCACAACCAAGTGTTGCAAGCGTTGGTCGGCTGGCAAGGCATTGCTGGCCTGCGCCAAGCCCTCGGCCAGATCGGCCGTGGTGATGGCCACACGGGTGTCGGGATCGGTGATGTAGTGCTTCAACTCTTCCGCACGGTTCATCGGGTTCACCGGGACCACGACGGCATTGGCGCGCAGGATGGCGAAATGGGCAATCACCAATTGCGGGCAATTCTGCATGTTCAGCACCACCCGGTCGCCGCGTTGCACGCCCAAGCTGTGCAAGGTGGCGGCCAAGCGTTCGGCTTGACGCGCCAACTCGCCATAGCTGTAGCGGGTGCCAAAGAAAACCAGGGCGTCTTTGTGAGGGTAACGTCGGGCGTTGGTGGCCACGTTGTCCCAAAGGGATGTTTCAGGCAGGGTGATGCTGTGCGGAAGGCGCTTGGGCCAAAATGCGTGGTGCGGTTTCATGCTCTCTCCATGACTTGAGCCTAGCCGGCCCTGGCCAGGCTGTCATTGGGGAAGGCCCGCAACCGTCACCTGGGTGACGGGTGGTGGCCTCAGACGGTTTCGGCGTCCTGCCCCTGACGTTGGCTCAGCTGTCGCAAGCTCAACAAGGCATGAAAGTAGCCATGCAGCCAACCCATGTCTACAGGCTTGCGAAGCATTTGCACGCCCTCGGGCAAGCCCCCTTTTCGGGCCACATCGGCCGCACTCATGCCCGTCATGGCCAGCACCGCCATGCCTGATAGTTGAGGATGCTGGTTCAAGCGTCGAATCAATTCAAAGCCATCCACGCCCGGCAAGCGCAAATCTGTGATCAAGACTTGCGGCTTGAGCACAGGCAAATCAAGCAAAGCCTCAATGGCGGAGGTCATGCAAGTGGCATCGATGGCCAAATCCCATTTGTCAAAATGGGCCTGCAATGTGCGGAGCAAGTTGTCATCGTCTTCCACTACCAAAACGCGCAATCGCTCGTTGCCGTTCAGGATGGAATTGGATTGAATGTGATGGCGACGCTGGTAATCTTCCACCGATTGCAAGGAGATGCGCCGGTGACCGCCTTGCGTTTTCCAGGCTTGCAATTCGTTTTTTTCAACCAAGGTCTGGACCGTCCCCACCGACAGGTTCAACAACTTGGCCGCATAACTGGTGCCGCAGTAACCGTCACCCGGATCTGGAATGGCTTTGTGACTCATGGCGTTTCCTCTTGCAAAATGTGCTCTGGCGCAAAAGCACGGGTTGATTTTTTTGAATACCTTAGATTAACATAATTTCACAATAACAACATAAATTAAACTTTTATTGCTCAATACCATGAAATCTCACAATGACACCTTGACCGCCATTTCAGGCTTGCATGTAGGTCACGACCAAGACCCTCGGCGGCCCACGGGGTGCACCGTGGTGCTGTGCCCACAAGGCGCCGTGGCGGGCGTGGATGTGCGAGGCGCGGCCCCCGGCACCCGCGAAACCGACTTGCTGTCCCCTGGCAACATGGTTCAGCAAGTGCATGGCATTGCGCTGTGCGGTGGCAGCGCCTTTGGGCTCGATGCGGCCAGCGGCGTCATGCGATGGCTGGAGGAAAAGGGCCACGGCCTGTCCGTGGGCCCGGTCAAAATTCCCATCGTGCCGGCCGCCGTGATTTTTGACCTGTGGGTGGGCGATGCGCGCATCCGCCCCGATGCCATGTCAGGCTACCGCGCCTGCCAGGCCGCCAGCGACGCGCCCGTGGCGCAAGGCAACGAAGGGGCCGGTGCGGGCGCCACCGTGGGCAAAGTGTTTGGCCCCCAGCGCGCCATGAAAGGTGGGGTGGGCAGCGCAGCCATCCAGGTAGGCGAAGTGATTGTGGCGGCCCTGGTGGTGTGCAATGCCTTGGGCGATGTGGTCGACCCCCACACCGGCAAGCTGATGGCGGGCGCACGGCAAGACGCTGACAGCCTGAAACTCATCAACATCGTGGAGGCGCAAATGCGCGGTGAGACGGCCCGCAGCTTGAGCGTGGGCAGCAACACCACGATTGGCGTAGTGGCCACCAACGCCAGCCTGAGCAAAGCCCAGGCCCAACGCTTGGCGCAATTAGGCCACGATGGCTTGGCCCACAGCATTCGCCCAGTTCACACACCGCTGGATGGTGACACCTTGTTTGGCTTGGCGACCGGCGAAATTCCGGGCCCACCCGACATGATGCTGCTCTCGACCCTGGCGGCAGAAGCCACAGCACGCGCCACGGTGCGCGCGGTGCAACAAGCCCAAAGCTTGCGCATCGGCAGCGATTGGTGGCCAGCGGCCAGCGCCTTGGCGCAGCCGGGCTGAAACTTATTTCAGCGCCTTGTAGCGCACCCGCTTGGGCTTGGCGCCCTCCTCGCCCAGGCGCTTGCGCTTGTCGGCTTCGTACTCTTGGTAGTTGCCGTCAAAGAACACCCACTGCGAATCGCCCTCACAGGCGAGGATATGGGTGGCAATGCGGTCCAGGAACCAGCGGTCGTGGCTGATCACCATCACGCTGCCCGCGAACTCGAGCAAGGCGTCTTCCAAGGCGCGCAGGGTTTCCACGTCGAGGTCGTTGGAGGGTTCGTCCAGCAGCAGCACGTTGCCACCGGCAATCAGCGTCTTGGCCAAATGCAAACGACCGCGCTCACCGCCCGACAAACTGCCAACCCGCTTTTGCTGGTCGCCACCGTTAAAGTTGAAGCGGCCACAGTACGCACGGCTGGGCATTTCAAACTTGCCCACCGTGAGAATGTCCAGCCCGCCTGACACGTCTTCCCAAACGGTTTTGTCGTTGGAGAGATCGTCACGCGTCTGATCCACAAAGGCCATCTGCACGGTTTTGCCAATCTGCACTTCGCCGCTGTCAGGCTGTTGCTGGCCAGCGATCATGCGGAACAGCGTTGACTTGCCCGCGCCGTTGGGGCCGATGATGCCCACTATGGCGCCGGCCGGCACTTTGAAGCTCAGGTTGTCAATCAGCAAGCGGTCGCCAAAGGATTTGCTGACGTTTTTGAATTCGATGACTTCATTGCCCAAGCGCTCGGCCACCGGAATGAAAATTTCTTGTGTCTCATTGCGCTTTTGGTATTCCAGGCTGGACAGCTCTTCGAAGCGCGCAATGCGGGCCTTGCTTTTGGCTTGCCGTCCCTTGGGGTTCTGGCGCACCCACTCCAATTCTTTCTTCAAGGCCTTGGCACGCGCTTCCTCGCCCTTTTGTTCCTTCTCCAGGCGATCCTGTTTCTGGTCCAGCCAGGTGCTGTAGTTGCCCTTCCAGGGAATGCCGTGGCCGCGGTCGAGTTCCAAAATCCATTCAGCGGCGTTGTCCAGGAAATAACGGTCGTGGGTGATGGCCACCACCGTGCCGGGGAAACGGGCCAGGAATTGCTCGAGCCAATCCACCGATTCCGCATCCAAGTGGTTGGTCGGTTCATCGAGCAACAACATGTCCGGCTTGGACAGCAGCAAACGGCACAGGGCCACACGGCGCTTCTCACCGCCCGACAAGTTTTGAATGATGGCGTCCCACGCCGGCAAGCGCAGCGCATCGGCCGCAATTTCCAATTGATGTTCGCTGTCGGTGCCCGCAGCGGCAATGATGGCTTCCAACTCGCCTTGCTCTGAGGCCAGCTTGTCAAAGTCTGCATCGGGCTCGGCGTAGGCCGCGTAAATTTCTTCCAGCCGGTTCTTGGCGGCCAGAACTTCGCCCATGCCGCCTTCGACCGCTTGGCGCACCGTCTCTTCGGGTGCGAGCTGCGGCTCCTGGGGCAGGTAGCCGATCTTGATGCCAGGCATCGGAATGGCCTCGCCTTCGATTTCCTTGTCGACGCCAGCCATGATTTTCAGCAGGGTCGACTTGCCCGAGCCGTTCAAGCCCAGCACGCCAATCTTGGCGCCGGGGAAAAAGCTCAGGGAAATGTCTTTCAGGATCTGACGCTTCGGCGGCACGATCTTGCCGACGCGGTTCATGGTGAAAACGTATTGGGCCATGGTGGAATGTTCTTTCTGTGGGGGAAATGCGCAGCGCGCGCTCCAAACCCTGGATTATCGCGGCTCTGGCGGCCTTTTCGTGCGACAATGGTCTTCGTTGCCGCCACCAGGAGCCGCAACATCAGCATTTTGCTGGGGCAGAGCCCAAACGCCGAGTTTGTGAATCGCGCCCGTCTTTTGATCCCTCGGTCTCTCTCTGGTTGCCCTGCATGCATGGCAAAGCGGACCGAACCCTGCGCCGGACCAGGCGCTCCATCATGAACTTTGACGATTTGAAATTGGCTCCGGCCATCCTGAAGGCCGTGCGCGAGCAAGGCTACGAAACCCCCACCCCCATCCAGGCACAGGCCATCCCGGCCGTGCTCGAGGGGCATGACTTGCTGGCCGGCGCGCAAACCGGAACCGGCAAAACAGCGGCCTTCACCCTGCCCCTGCTGCACAAGCTGACCATGAACCGCAGCGTCAACAACAAGTTTGGCGTTTATGGCGTTCGCGCTTTGGTGCTGACCCCCACGCGTGAACTCGCGGCCCAGGTGGAGGAATCTGTGCGCACCTACGGCAAATACCTGCAACTGACCTCTGCCGTCATTTTTGGCGGCGTGGGCATGAACCCCCAGATCGACCGTTTGCGCAAAGGCGTGGACATCCTGGTGGCCACCCCCGGGCGTTTGCTCGACTTGCAACAGCAAGGCCATCTGGACCTGAGCACCGTGCAAGTGCTGGTGCTCGACGAGGCCGACCGCATGCTGGACATGGGCTTCATTCACGACGTGAAAAAAGTGCTGGCCCTGGTGCCGCAAGACAAGCAAAGCCTGCTGTTCTCGGCCACCTTCAGCGATGAGATTCGCGACCTGGCCAACAACCTGCTGCGCAACCCCCAAAGCATTCAGGTGACGCCGCGCAACACCACCGTGCAGCGCATCACGCAGCTGATCCACCCGGTGGGCCGCGGCAAAAAGAAAGCCCTGCTGGCCCACATCATCCAGGAACACAACTGGAGCCAGGTGCTGGTGTTCACGCGCACCAAGTTCGGTGCCAACAGTGTGGCCGACTACCTGACCAAACAAGGCATCACGGCCATGGCTTTGCATGGCAACAAGAGCCAAACGGCCCGCACCCAAGCGCTGGCAGGTTTCAAGAGCGGCGACATTCGCGCCTTGGTGGCCACCGACATTGCCGCACGCGGCATTGACATCGACGAGTTGCCGCACGTGGTCAACTATGAGATCCCCAACGTCAGTGAAGACTATGTGCACCGCATTGGCCGCACCGGCCGTGCCGGCGCCAGCGGTGAGGCGGTCAGCCTGGTGTCCCTGGATGAAGAAGGCTTCATGAAAGACATCGAGCGATTCACCAACCAGCAAATCGACGTCAAGGTCATTGAAGAATTTTTACCCGAACCCGGCGAGCAGGCAGAGCCTATTGCCATGGGGCGCCAAACCATTTGGGGTGGCCTGGGCAAACCGCCGAGCCGTGAAGTGATGGCGGCGGCCGCCAAGGCGGCACGCGCAGAAATGATGGACCGCATTCGCGAGAAAAAGGGCAGCACGCCCTCGCGTGGCAAATCCGGTGGACAAGGCCAGGGGCGCCATCCGCGCCCCAACGGCGATGTCAACCGTGAGCGTCCTTTGGGCGAAGACGGCCAGCCTTTGGCGGCGCGTCCCCCTCGCCCGCAAGGCCAGGGACCGCGCCCCCAAGGTGACCGCAATGGCCCCCGTCGCCCACGCAACGATCGCCCCCAAGGCCCGCGCCTGGATGAGCAAGGCTTGCCCATCGAGCACAGCGATGACGACTTCCAGCCGCGCGAAAACGCCCACCTGGGAACGCACAATGGCGTCAACGCCTTTGGCCACAAGAACCAGAACAAAGCGGCCCGGCAGCCTGACCCCACCCGCACCAGCGTGGACCTGATGAGCGAGCGTCGGGGTGGTGGCGGTGGCGGCGGACGTCGCCGCAACGGCCCTTCGGGCGGTGGCGGTGGTGGCGGCTTTGGTGGCGGCGGCGGTCGCCGCTCAGGCGGTGGCGGTGGCCGCGGCGGTTTTCCCCGTTAACGAACCGACGACATCACGCGGCTGACCATCTCGGACAGCGGCGTGACAATGTCGAGCGAGACCACACGCTCATCGGCATCTGGCATCTCGAGCGTGTCCAACTGGCTTTGCAGCAACGAGGGCGGCATGTAATGCCCCGGCCGAGAGGCCATGCGTTGCTGCAACAAAGCAATGTCGCCATGCAAATGCACAAACCAGGCCTGGGGCGCACCTTCTCGCAAAATATCGCGGTAAGGCTTGCGCAACGCTGAGCACGACAAGACCAAAGACTGGCCTGCTGTGCGAGCCTCAGCCATACGTGCCGAGAGGGTTCGCAGCCACCCCCAGCGATCGTCGTCGGTCAGCGGCGTGCCCGCAGCCATTTTGGCCACATTCTCAGGGGGGTGAAACTGATCCCCTTCTGCAAACTCACAGCCCAGGTGGTGGGCGAGCGCTTGTCCTACGGTGGTCTTGCCACAGCCACTGACCCCCATCACCACCAGGATGACCAGCTCAGCCAATGCGTTGCTCGCTCTGGCCATCGAACAAATGCACCTTGTCGGTGTCCACGCTCAAATGCACCGTGTCGCCGGGCTGCACGGCCGTGCGGCCATGCAGGACCACGGTGAGTTGCGACTGCCCCACTAGCACCAGCAGTTCGGTCTCGGCACCGGTGGGCTCGACCACCACCACTTTGGCCGCCACACCCTGCCCGAGCGCAGACAAGGCAATGTCGGTGGGCCGGATACCGTAATGAACCGACTGGCCATCCTTGACGCCCTGGGCATGCCCCATAGGCCAGTGAGCGCCATCGGCTTGCACGCTTTGGCCCTGAACCACGCCCTTGAGCACGTTCATGGCGGGCGAGCCAATGAATTGCGCCACAAACAAATTGCCCGGGCGATCGAACAACTCCAGCGGCGTGCCGATCTGCTCGATCAGGCCGTCGTGCATCACCACAATGCGGTCGGCCATGGTCATGGCCTCGATCTGGTCGTGGGTCACGTACACCGTGGTGGTCTTGAGCCGTTGGTGCAATTCCTTGATTTCCGCGCGCATGGCGACACGCAATTTGGCATCGAGGTTGGACAAGGGCTCGTCGAACAAAAACACCTTGGGGTCACGCACGATGGCGCGGCCCATGGCGACGCGCTGGCGCTGACCGCCAGAGAGCTCGCGCGGGTAACGTTCCAGCAAATGCTCCAGGTTCAAGATGCGGGCCGCATGGGCCACCCGCTCTTGAGTGACGCTGGCGTCGGCCTTGCGCAAGCGCAAGCTGAAGGCCATGTTCTCGCGCACGGTCATGTGGGGGTACAGGGCATAGCTCTGGAACACCATGGCAATGTCGCGGTCCTTGGATTCGAGCTCGTTGACGACGCGGTCATCGATCAGAATCTCGCCGCCGGTGATGTCTTCCAGGCCAGCCAACATGCGCAGCAGGGTCGACTTGCCGCAACCCGAGGGGCCCACCAACACCACGAATTCGCCATCGTGAATGTCAAAGCTGATGCCGTGCAGGATGTCGGTCTTGCCGAATGATTTTTTGATGGTGCGAAATGAAACGGTCGCCATGATGTGCTTTCAGGATTTGACGGCGCCGGCGGTCAGGCCAGACACCATGTAGCGCTTGAAGGTGTAATAAATTGCTGCAGGGGGCAAGGCGTAAATCAAGCCCGTGGTCATCAGCAGTTCCCAAGGTGAGTCATCGGCCGAAAGGAAGTTGCCCAAGGCCACAGCCACCGTGACGCTTTTGTCGTTGGACAGCAGCAAGAAGGCATACAGGTACTCGTTCCAGGCCAGCAACAAGGAATACGTGCCCACGGCCACCAGGGAAGGCACCATCAGGGGCAGATAAACCATCCAGAACAACTGCATGGGCGAAGCGCCGTCCATGCGGGCGGCTTCATCGAGCTCAAAGGGCAGCTTGTCTGACGCTTGCTTCAACACCCAAATGCAGTAAGGCGAGGCGATGGTCACCATGGCCAGGATCAAGGCCCACTGGCTGTTGAGCAGGCCGTACAAGCCCATGGTCTTGTACATGGGCACGGCCAAAAAAGCAGCCGGGATGAAGTAAGTGAACAAGGCCATGTTCATGACCGTGCGGCCCCCCTTCACTTTGAGACGGCTGATGGAAAACGCTGCGAAGGTGGCGATCAACAAGGTCAAAAAACCCACTGTCAACGCAATCAGCAGCGAGTTGCCCATTTGCACCCAGAAGTGGTCCAGGTAGAAGTGCTTTTGGTTGAACACGAAATCGAAATTTTGCAGCGTTGGCTCTTTGGGCCAAAGCCGGCCCGAGGTGGCAGAGTCTTTGGACGAGATCGTGAAAATGAACATGTGGTAGATGGGCACCAGCGTCCAAATGAACACAGGGATGCCAATCAACAACAGCTTGGCTTCGGTGGCCACTGACTTGAGAGTGATTTTTTTCATCGTCAGGCCTTACTTGGACAAGCGTTTCATCATGAAGTACACCAAGGGCAAGACCATGGGCAAGGCCACCACAATCGAGGCCATGGCCAGGTCGACTTGGTCGAGTCGCAGGTAGCGAATGCCCAGCGTGGCCAGCACGTGGGTCAGGTCAGCAGGCCCGCCCCCCGTCAACAGGTACACGCTGTTGAAGTCGCCCAGCGTCCAGATCATGGACAACAAGGTAGAGGTGAGGTACAGGGTCTTCATCGAGGGCCAGGTGATGAAGCGGAATTTTTGCCAGTTGGTGGCGCCATCCACGGAGGCGGCCTCGTATTGCTCCGTGGGAATCGCCAGGCGGCCCGCCAGCAAAATCAAAGTCCAGAACGGCAGCGATTTCCAAATGTGCATCAGCATGGAAAACGTCAGCGCCAAGGTCGGGTCGTTCAGCCAATTGGGGCCATCCAGGCCGGTCAAGCGAAAGATGGTGGCGTTGATCACGCCCCATTCGGGGTTCAGCATGAAGCGCACCGACAAAATGGTCGGAATCGAGGGCACAGCCCAGGGCAGGATGAACAAGGCCGACAAGGCCTTGATCCACCAACGGGTGTGGGTGAAGAACCCAGAGAGCACCAGCGCAATCGCCATCTTCACATTGATCGCGACGATCAAGAACACCACGGTATTGATGGCGGTGCGAAAGAAAATCGGGTCGTCAAACAACTGTACATAGCTTTCCGGATGACGCGCCAGCCACAGGCCATAGCACACCGGGTACAAGACGAAGACCAAAAAAATCAACAAATAAGGGATGACCAGCACACGTCCCCAAAACTCCCAGGGAGAGACGCCACGCGCAGGCGCAGTGGTTGGAGGCAAGGTCATGGAATTAGACATCTTCACACTCTAAAAAAAGAGCGGCTGCCCCGGGGGACAGCCGCTGTTAGGGAAAAAATCAACGCGCGACAGTCTTGATGCGCTCGATCATTTCATCGACGGCCTTGTCAACCGGCACTTTTTCGTTCAGCACGCGGTTCATGGCCTTGGCCCAGACGTTTTCGTTGTTCAACTGGGTGAAGCGGAAGTTCTTGGTGAACTCGAAGGTCGAGGTGCCAGCCATGAACTGGTTGTACACGGCCTTGCGGTGCACATCGTCCTGCCAGAACTTGCTCTGCTGGCCTGCCTTGGTGATCGGGAACCAGCGGCCCAGGGAGCCTTCCACGTAGGGCGTCAGGTTCTCTTCGTTCAGCATGAAGGCCACGAAGTCCTTGGCACGCGCCTTGTTCTTGGCATCCTTGAAGATCACGCCGGTCTTGATGGCGGCGCGGTAGGTCATCTTGCTGCCGTCGGGCTTGTTCGGGAAGCCTGCCGTCTTGATCAGCTCGGTGTAGTTCTTCTTGGCGGTGGCGCGCTGAGCCTCGGACAAGGCCGAGTTGTTCATGTCGTCCAGCCACTTGGCCGCGATCGAGATCGTGGCGTTGTGGGTCATGACCGTCGTGCGGTTGTGGAAGGCCACGTTGTTGTCCGGATCTTTCCAGCTGGTGGAAGACGGCGGCGTGCAGCCCTTGGCGTACACGGCGGTGTAGTCGGTCACCGCAGCAATCAGGCCCTTGCGCACATCGGGATCGTCCACCAACAGCTTGCCGGAATCGCTGACCAGCTTGATGTTGTAGGCGTCCATGAAGGTCAGGAACGAGAAGAACGAGTCGGTGGAGTCCACGCCCATGGGCTGGCCAATGCCGAAGCTGCGGTTGCCGGTCTTCTGGCGGTGTGCGGGCTGAACCTTCTCGCACCAGAAGCTCCAGTAATCTTTCCAGTTGGTCGGGATGTCCGATTCTTTGAAGCCTGCATCCGCCAGCATGTCACCCCAGTACTGGATGTGCATGGTTTGCTGCTTGATGGGGAAGGCGTAATAGGTGCGGGTTTGGGCCTTGTTGTTGAACAAGAAGGTGGTTTCCACCGTGTTCGGCGCAAAGCGCGAACGGATCGGGTTGATCACGCTGGAGATGTCTTCGAGCTTGCCGTCGTAGGCCCAGGAGGCGGTGGTCTGGAAGTCATAGGTGTCGGCATAGGCCACGTCGGGCGGGTTGCCCGAGTCGAGCGCGGCCACGGTTTTCGGGATCATGTCCTGAATGGGGTACTGGGACAGCTCGATCTTGACGTTCTTGTTTTTGGCTTCGTATTTTTTGATGGCAGCAAACAGCGCATCGTCTTCGGCTTTGTAGAAGCCTTTCACCCACCAGACGGTGAGTTTTTCCTGGGCACTGGCCTGGCCAACGGCCACCAGCCCCACAGCCATGAGACTGGCTGCAAACACGGTTTTCAATTTCATGGGTTGTCTCCTTGTTGAAATGGGAACGGGGTTGAAAAATCAATGAACAGGCAATTCTGGCGCAGGGCGCCCGAGCTGCGGCAAACGCCTTCTCGTCGCCAGCACCTGCTCGATGTCGAGGTAGGCGCTGTCGATGAGCTTGACGATGGCTTTTTCGGCCCGCTCAGGGGCTCTGTCGATGACCGCATCCAAGACGGCACGGTGCATCGACAAAGACTGCGCTGGACCGTCTATTTTGCGGGTGGAAATCTCGAAGCTCGTGCGCAAGAGCGCATTCAGGACTTTGCTCATTTGCACCAGCATACGGTTGCGCGAGGCGCGAAGCAAGCCCTGGTGAAAGCGCAAGTCGTAGGTGATGTAGTCGCCACCGTGCTCGACCGCCCGTTTCATGCCAGCATAAGCCGCCTCGATTTCCAGAATGTCTTGCGCGCTGGCTCGGGTGGCCGCCAATTTGACAGCGGCAGGCTCGACCACACGCCGCAAATCTTGCAGGTCACGCAAAAACTCGGTGGGCAAGCCCTTTTTGGCTTGCCAGGTGATGACGTCGGGATCGAACCAGTTCCAATGGTCTTCGGGCAACACACGGGTGCCTACCTTGGGGCCGGTGATGATCAGGCCTTTGGCCACCAAAGACTTGACCGATTCACGCACCACGGTGCGGCTCACGCCCAACTCTTCGCACAGCACAGGCTCGGCGGGAAGGTTCCCGCCCACGGGGTAGTGTCCCGAGACAATCGCCTCTCCCAGGAAATCTACCGTGCTGCCATGAACGTTCTTGATCATCAAAAAACACAAACCGAAAGTTGTACTCTTATCATATGACCATTAGATCACGTCTTGCATCATCGCTTACCCTAGTGCAGGTCCCCCACTCAGGCGCGGCACTCCGGCACGGCCGAGGGCAGCGGCAGGCCTTTGAAATGGGCATGCAAGTTGGCCAGGGCACGATCGGCCATGGCCCGACGGGTTTCCTGGGTGCCGCTGGCCATGTGAGGCGTCAGCACCACGTTTTGCAAGGCGCGCAACTCGGCAGGCACCTTGGGCTCGTCCAAATAAACGTCCAAGCCAGCCCCCGCAATGCGCTTGTGCTTGAGGGCGTCGATCAAAGCCGCTTGGTCAACCACGGAGCCGCGGGCCACGTTGACAAAATAGCCCTTGGGGCCGAGCGCCGCCAACACCTCAGCATTGATCATGCCGCGCGTACCGTCTCCCCCGGGGGTGATGGCAAGCAGAAAATCAACTTCGGCGGCCAGCGCCTTGGCGGAGGGGAAATAGGGATACGGCAAGTCGGCCTTGGCACTGCGCGCGGTGTAGGAAATTTTCATGTCAAAGGCCTGGGCCCGCTTGGCAATGGCCTGCCCGATGCGCCCCAAGCCCACAATGCCCAGGCGCGCGCCGGTGAGCTTTTTGGTCAAGGGATAGGGGCCATCCAGCCAGTCGTTGTTGCGCACAAAACGATCGGCCTGGGGAATTTGGCGCGCCACCGAGAGCAACAGGCCCAGGGCCAAATCGGCCACATCGTCGTTCAGCACGTCCGGGGTGTGCGTGACCACGATGCCGCGGTCTTTGGCGGCTTGCACATCGATGCCGTCATAGCCGACGCCAAACACCGAAATGATTTCCACATTTGGAAACAAGGCCAGGAGCTTGCCGTCCACTTTGGACTCTCCCCCACCCACAATGGCACGCACGCGGGTCAACGCCCCGGGATCGGCAATGTGCGCGTTGTCGTGAACCATGTAGGCCGCCTGCAAGTCGGACATGAGGAACGGTGGCAGGTTGGATACGCGCAGAATGTCGATGGTGTCCATGAGGCAAGTCTCCTAGGGGGCCGGTGTCTTTGCAATCATCATACGATAATCATGGCCATGAAACGCTTTGACTTTGTCGCGTTGGGTGAGCCCATGGTGGAGTTCAACCAGACGCACCCAGGCCAACCCGATTACCTCCAAGGGTTTGGCGGAGACACCAGCAATGCCACCCTGGCGGCTGCGCGCGCCGGCGCACGCAGCGCCTACCTGACGCGCTTGGGCGATGACACCTGGGGCCGGGCCCTCATGGCCCTCTGGGCCACAGAAGGCGTGAACACCGACGCCATTGACATCGATGCCACAGCACCCACCGGGGTTTACTTTGTCACGCACGGCCCGCAAGGCCATGAGTTCAGTTACCTGCGCGCTGGCTCGGCCGCCAGCCGCATGACGCCGGCCAACCTGTCGCCTGTTGCGCGACAAACCATTCAGCAGGCCCAGTGGCTGCATGTCTCTGGCATTTCCCTGGCCATTTCCACCAGCGCCTGCGACACGGTGTTGGCGGCCATGGCCTGGGCACGGGAATGCCAGACCCAGGTTTCGCTCGATGCCAACTTGCGGCTCAAGCTCTGGCCCCTGGCACGGGCGCAGGCCTGCCTGAAGCAAGCCATTTCGCTGTGCGATGTCTTTCTGCCCAGCGAAGACGAAGTCAAACCTTTGATGGGTTCAGACGATCCGCTGGCCGTTTTGGATTGGGCGCAACAATTGGGCGCACGCCATGTGGTGTTGAAGCGCGGCGCCCGCGGTGCCGTGGTTCGCACCGACGCACAACAGTTCGAAATCGCAGGCCATGCAACACAAGCGGTGGACGCCACCGGCGCAGGCGACTGCTTTGCGGGCAATTTGCTCACCCGCCTGGCGCAAGGCGACGACTGGCCGCAGGCGGTGCGCTACGCCAATGCGGCCGCTGCCCTGTCGGTTCAGGGCTTTGGCGCCGTGGCGCCATTGCCCAAGCCTGAAGCCGTGCGCGCCCTCCTGCAGAAAGCCGGCGCATGAAGCCGGGCCACGCACGCCCCTTGGTGGCGGTGGATTGGGGCACGACCTCGCTGCGTGCGGCGCTGGTGCAAGACGGCCAAGTGGTGGCCGAGCGCGACAGCCCTCAAGGCATTTTGGCCGTGCCGGCGGGCGGATTCCCCCAGGTGCTGCAAGCGCTTTGCAGTGACTGGCTGGCCCTGCCCCAAGCCTTGTGCCTGATCAGCGGCATGGCGGGCAGCGCGCAAGGCTGGGCCTTGGCGCCCTACTGCCCCTGCCCCGCGGGCTTTGCCGACATCGCCCAGCATTTGCATTGGCTGGAACCCGGGCGCATGGCGCTGGTGCCCGGCCTGTCCTGCGAGCATGCGCATGCGCCCGATGTGATGCGGGGCGAAGAAGTGCAAATCATGGGGGCGCTGGCGCTCAGCGGCCGCCGCTCGGCGCGCATGGTGTTGCCGGGCACGCACAGCAAATGGGTGCAGGTTGAAGAAGCACAGGTCCGTTCGTTTCAAACCTTCATGACCGGGGAAGTGTTTGCGGCCTTGCGCAGTCACACGATTCTGGCCCGTACCTTGCCAGAGGCCGCTGCGTCCGCCGAACTGGATGCGACCGCTTTCAGCCAAGCGGTTGCGCAAAGCCTGCAATCGGGCAACCTGTTGCATCAGGTGTTCGGCACCCGCACCCTGGCCCTGATGAACCGCGCCTCCCCCCAAGCGCTGCTGAGCCATCTCTCTGGCTTGCTGATTGGCGAGGAATTGCGCGCCCAAGCCTTTGAAAAAGGCGAAGAAGTTCTCATCATCGGCTCGCCAGCCTTGCAGCAGCGTTACCAACTCGCCCTGGCGGTTTGCCAGGTTCAAAGCCAGTGTTGGGGCGCGCAAGCCACCTGGCACGGCTTGCAAGCCATTGCCGCCACCTTGCCATGAACACTGTTTTTGAACAGGCCCTGCAAAGCCTGCCACTCGTCGCCATTTTGCGGGGCATCCCACCGGACGAGTCGGTTGCCGTGGCCCAAGCACTGACCCAAGAAGCCTGGCAACTGCTGGAAGTGCCCTTGAACTCCCCCTCCCCTTTGGACAGCATTGCGGCCATGCGGCAAGCCTGTCCCCAGGCCTTGGTGGGCGCCGGCACGGTGCTCACCGCCCAAGCTGTGCGTGAAGTACACGCCGCAGACGGTCAGTTGATCATTGCGCCCAACTTCAGCCCCGAGGTGGCTGCGCAGGCCCGCGCATTGGGCTTGCTCTATATCCCAGGGGTGGCCACGCCCAGCGAGGCCTTTGCAGCGCTGGAAGCCGGCGCCCATGCGCTCAAACTCTTTCCGGCCGAAATGATCACGCCGGTGGTGGTGAAAGCGCTGCGGGCGGTGCTGCCGGCCACGGTGCGTTTGTTGCCCGTAGGGGGCATTGGCGTTGGCAACATGGCAGCCTACCGCCAGGCGGGTGCCAACGGCTTTGGCATCGGCTCATCGCTTTACAAACCCGGCATGACGGCCGAGCAAGTGCGCGCGCAAGCGCAGGCCTTTGCGGCCGCATGGCGCCAAGGCTGAACATCCATGACACCGTCTCCCCTCATTGAAGAAGGTTTGCCCTTGCTCACGCGCGCAGGCGGCGTGGCCACCCTGACCTTGCGCCGTCCGTCGCAACGCAACAGTCTGACCGACGATGACTTGCTGGCGCTGCTGGCCCACTTTGAAAGCTTGAATGCCGACCCCTCGGTGCGCGTCTTGGTGTTGACCGCAGACACGCGAGGCCAAGGCCGTCCCGTGTTCAGCGCGGGCTACAACGTGGCGGGATTCAACAAAGACCGCGAGTCGCCCCAGTTTTTTGAGCGGGTGGCGGATGCGCTGGAAAAAATTCGGCCCATCACGGTGTGCGCGCTCAATGGCAGCGTCTACGGCGGTGCCACCGACCTGGTGCTGGCCTGCGATTTGCGGGTGGCCTTGCGGGGCATGGAGTGGCGCATGCCGGCCTGTGCGCTGGGCCTGCATTACTACCCGAGTGGTTTGCGGCGTTACCTGAGCCGCTTGGGCTTGAACCTCAGCAAGCGCGCTTTTTTGCTGGGCCAAAGTTTGCCCTACGAGGCACTGGACAAAGCCGAGTTGTTTGAGTCGCTTTGCGAGGCCGCAGAATTTGAATGGGCCCTGCAAGCCTTGACCACCCGATTGTTGGAAATGGCGCCCCTGGCGCTGCAGGCCACCAAGCAATCCCTGAACGAACTGGCCGCAGGCGAAGCCGACCTGCAAGCGTTGCGAGCCCGTGGCACACTCACCAGCCAAAGTGCGGACTTTGCCGAAGGCCGTGCCGCTTTTGCCGAACGTCGTTCCCCCGTTTTTCAAGGAAGATAAAAATGCGAATGCTTCACACCATGCTGCGCGTTGGCAACCTGCAACGCGCCATTGACTTTTACACCCAGGTTTTGGGCATGCAGCTGCTGCGCACCACCGACCGCCCCGATCAAAAATACTCGCTCGCATTTGTGGGCTACGGCGGCAATCCGGACCAAGCGGAAATTGAGCTGACCTACAACTACGGTGTGGAGCAGTATGAAATGGGCACGGCCTATGGCCACATCGCGCTGGGTGTGCCCGATGCCTACGCCGCCTGCGACAAAATTCGCGCCGCCGGGGGCACCATCACCCGCGAGCCCGGCCCGGTCAAAGGCGGCAACACGGTGATCGCGTTTGTCGTCGACCCCGACGGCTACAAGATCGAGCTGATCGAGCGCAAAGAGGGCTGATCAAGCGCGCAGGCTCACCGACTGGCGTGCCAGCTCGGTGATGCGCGCCCAGTCGCCGCGCGCGATCAAGTCGTTGGGGGCCAGCCAAGAGCCGCCCACGCAAACCACATTGGGCAGTTGCAAAAATTCGGGCGCGTTTTGCGCCGTCACGCCCCCTGTGGGACAAAACACCGCATCGGTAAAAGGGCCTGCCCAGGCCTTCAGCATGGCCAGGCCGCCAGCTTGCATCGCCGGGAAAAACTTCAGCTGGTGAAAGCCGTCTTCTTGCGCCTGCATGATTTCACTGCCCGTGGCCACGCCAGGCAACAACGACAAACCTTCATCCCGGCACGCTTGGCCCACGGTGGTCGTGTAGCCTGGGCTGACGGCAAAGCGCGCCCCGGCGCGCGCGGCCGCTTTGGCGTCGCCGGCATTGCGCACCGTGCCAGCCCCCACGACCGCTTCAGGCACCTCGGCCGCAATGGCTTGCATGCAAGCCAGGGCTTGGGGGGTGCGCAAGGTGATTTCCAGCATGCGGATGCCGCCGGCCACCAAGGCTTGGGCCAGGGGCACCGCATGGGCCGCATCGTGCAGAACAATCACCGGGATCACCGGTGCATCGCGCATCACGTCCAATGCGCTCAAAGTCGGTTTCACAGCCATGTGCAGGCTCCTTCTTCTGCAGTCAGCGCCTGACGCCGCATGCCTGCAAACAATTCTCGGCCCATGCCACGGGTGTGCCGCAGCAGGGTGTCTGGATCGGGCGATGCTACTGCACGCAACTGCCATTCGGCCTCGGGCACCAAGGCCAGCAAGTCACCCGTGCGCGCATCCAAGCGGACCCGGTCGCCGTCGCGCAGCTTGGCCAGGGGGCCGCCCACTTTGGCTTCCGGGGAGACATGGATGGCGGCGGGCACTTTGCCCGAAGCCCCGCTCATGCGGCCGTCGGTGACCAAGGCCACCTTGTAGCCCTGGTCTTGCAACACCGCCAGGGTGGGTGTGAGCTTGTGCAATTCCGGCATGCCGTTGGCTTGCGGCCCTTGCCAGCGCACCACACAGACCACGCCGCCTTCACGCTCGCATTGCGCGGTCAATTCGCCGGCCTGAAAGGCCGCTTGCAAGGCTTCTTGGGAATCAAAGACGCGGGCGCTGGCCTCCACCACATGGTGTACCTCGGGCACGGCCGAGACCTTGATGACCGCACGGCCCAAGTTGCCCTGGAGCAATTTCAAGCCCCCCGTGGGACTGAACGGCGCTGTGGCGGGACGCAGAATCGTGTCGTCCTGAGAAGCGGGCACCTCTTGCCACTTCAAGCCCTCTGGCGCCATGACAGGCGTGCATGTGAAAGCCACCAAGCCTTCCGGACGTACCGTCATCACATCGCCATGCAAGTAACCGGCCGACAGCAACTCGCGCAACACATACGCCGGGCCACCGGCCTGCTGAAACTGGTTCACATCTGCCGCGCCGTTGGGGTAGACCCGCGCCAGCAAAGGCACATGGTCGGACAAGGCGGAAAAATCGTCCCAGTCGATGTGGATGCCCGCCGCGCGCGCCACCGCCACCCAATGAATCAAATGGTTGGTGGAACCGCCGGTGGCCAGCAAGGTGACCATGGCATTCACGATGCAACGCTCATCCACCACCTCACCGATGGGCCGGCGCTGGCCTGCGCGCGCGATGTTCAGAACGGTTCGCACCGCCTCGCGCGTCAACTCTGTGCGCACCGCTTCCCCTGGGTTGACGAAGGCCGTGCCGGGCACATGCAAGCCCATGGCTTCGAGCAGCATCTGGTTGCTGTTGGCCGTGCCGTAAAAAGTGCAGGTGCCTTCGCCATGGTAGGCCTGGCTTTCCGAGGCCAACAATTCATCGCGCGTGACCAAGCCCTGCACCGCACGCTGTCGAATGCGTGCCTTCTCTTTGTTGGACAGGCCAGTGGTCATCGGCCCTGCTGGCACAAAGACCGTGGGCAAATGGCCAAAGTGCAAGGCGCCAATCAGCAGGCCCGGCACAATTTTGTCGCACACCCCGAGCATCAGGGCTGCGTCAAACACATCGTGGCTCAGCGATACGGCCGTGGCCATGGCGATCACATCGCGGCTGAACAAGCTCAGCTCCATGCCCGGCTCGCCCTGGGTGATGCCATCGCACATGGCCGGCACCCCACCCGCCACCTGGGCGGTGGCGCCGCAGCGGCGTGCCTCGTCTTTGATCACCTCAGGGTAAAGGCGAAACGGCGCATGCGCCGACAGCATGTCGTTGTAGGCGTTGATGATGCCGATGTTGGGCGCTTTCTCAGCGACCACTTTGAACTTGTCTTGGTGCGGCAAAGCGGCAAACGCATGGGCCACATTGGCGCACCCCATGCGATCGGCGCCGCGCACCCGCGCCTGTGTTTCGTGCAACTGCGCCAAATAGGCTTGGCGCGTGCCGGCACTGCGCTGACGAATCCGTTCGGTGACGGCCAGAACTTGAGAAGTGGTCATGATTGGGGATGTAACAAAATTACACCGATAATGTAATGCAGTCGTTACCGAATTTCATGCCTTTCAGTTACAGGGCGGTTACCAAAACAGTCCGAAGGTGCGGTGGCGCACCCTATCATTCGGGTACACCATGTCCCATGTCGTTTCACCTCTGGAACAAATTCGCCTCGAATGGGGCGGACAGGATGACCTCTGGGTTTTCGCCTATGCCTCGCTGATCTGGCGACCCGACATGGAAGTCACAGAACAACGCCTGGCCCGGGTCCATGGCTGGCACCGCGCACTGGCCATGTGGAGCCGCATCAACCGCGGCACGCCCGAGCAACCCGGGCTGGTATTTGCCTTGCTGGGCGGTGGCAGTTGCCAGGGCTTGGTGTTGCGCGTCCCACGCGACCATGCAGAAGAAGCCCTTGAGATGCTGTGGTCACGCGAAATGCCCATGAAGGTCTATACACCGCGTTGGCTGGTGTGCCATACAGCGCAAGGACCGGTGAAGGCGCTGGCCTTCACATTGCCCAAAAGCAGCCCCAGCCACACTGGCAAACTCTCGACCGCACAGTACCGCGACATTTTTTCGCACACCCAAGGCGGGCGCTACGGCAACACACTGGACTACGCGCGCCAAACCCAATCGGCGCTGCAAGCGCTGGGCATCCAAGACCAGGCTTTGAACGCTTTACTGGCTTTCGCCCCTGCCCCGCAAGCGTGAGTGGAACAAGGCCTCCGCCTGGGCGAGCCGTTCCACGGTGTCGACGTCGAGCACACAGCCGGGGTCTTCCACCGCCAGGGCAAAAGGCGCATGGGCTTGCATGACCTTTCGTGCGCCCTCATCGCCCGTCAGCGCCATGAGTTCAGGGCCGCACCCTGCGGAAAAACCGACGGGGTGTCCCCGCTCCCCCTTGTAGTGCGGCACCACCACCCCCTGGCTGGGGCCTTGCCGCAAAGACAGGGCCACAGCGCGCAACGTGGCGGCCTCAATGAGGGGCAAGTCAGCGGGCAAGATCAACCAGCCAGCGGCATGCGGCGTCGCGCGAACACCGCAGGCTATGCTGTCACCCATGCCGGGCGAGGCCAGGTGCGCCGTGTCCTCACGCTCCACGATGTGGCACGCCAGGCCACTGGCGCGCACGGCGTCCAGCACATGGTCGCGCACTCGCCGACCTGCCAAAAGGCTGCTCAATTTGTCGGTGCGGCCGCCGGAAGCACGAAACCGCTCCCCGCGGCCAGCCGCCAACACAATGACGATGGGATCCATGGGGAGATTGTGTCATTGGTGCAGGGCCTCATGATCTAATGAAGGCTTCACGACAGGATTTTTTTCATGAATGCCATTGCCGACATGCGCAAAAGTTACGAGCGCGCCGAACTGGATGAAAACGCCTCGCATGCCCAACCCCTGGCGCAATTCGACCAATGGCTGAACGAGGCCATTCGTTCGGAAATCCCAGAACCCAATGCCATGACCTTGGCCACCGTCAACCACAACCTGCGGCCCAGCACCCGCATTGTGCTGATCAAAGGCTATGACGAGCGTGGCTTGGTTTGGTACACCAACTACGACAGCCGCAAGGGCCAGGAGCTGGCTGGCAACCCCTACGCCGCGCTGCAATTTCATTGGGTGGAACTCGAGCGCGTGGTTCGCATTGAAGGCCGCGTGGAGAAAGTATCCGCCGAAGAAAGCGACACCTATTACCAAAGCCGTCCGCTGGACTCTCGCATCGGTGCCTGGGCCAGCCCGCAAAGCCAGGTCATATCAGGCCGCACGGTTCTCGTCACCGAAGCCGCCAAGTACGGCGCCAAATTTTTGCTGCAACCCCCACGCCCGCCGCACTGGGGCGGCTACCGGCTGGTGCCCGACCAATGGGAGTTCTGGCAAGGCCGCCGCAGCCGCCTGCATGACAGGTTACGTTACCGACAGCAAGACGGCGCATGGGTGCGCGAGCGTCTGGCCCCTTGAGGGCTTGGCAGCCTCACATCACCCAGACCACGCCCGCCATCACGATCGGCACCGTCAGCAAGGCGGCCAGGGTGGAAACGGCCACCGCTGAGGTGACTTCGTCTTCCGCGACTTTGTAACGCTGCGAAAACAGAAAAACATTGGCGCCAATCGGCAGCGAAGAGGCCACCATCATCACCGCCACCGGCAAGCCGCGCAACCCCAACAGCAGGCTCATGCCAACCACCAGGCTGGGGTGCACCAGGTTTTTCAGGCAGGCCATGCCCAGCGCGCTCCAGAGGATGCGTTGGCGAGAAAACTGTGGGTCTGCAGGACCCCCTGCCCGAATCACGCGGTCCAGCACATTGGACAAGGTGATGCCCACCATCAGCAAGGCCAAGGGGCCAAAGGTCGCGCCCAGCCATTGAATGGGTTTGTCCAGCACCTCGGGCATCACCCACCCGGTTTGGCCCCACAACAAGCCCGCCAAAATCGGCAAGGGCACGGGGTGAATCACCGCATTGCGCACCGCCAAGCCAATGGTCTTGAGCGGATGCCGTGGCTCGCCACCGGACTGAATCGCAGCCTCCTGGGCCATCACCAATTCCAGCACCACTGTGGCCAGCGTCAGCAAAATCAGGGCATGCATAGAGATCAAGGTGAACAAATAGACCAGACCGGCGGGGTCGAAGGCGAGACTGATCAGGGGAATGCCAATCATCACCGTGTTGCTGAAGGTCGCGGCCAGGGCCATCACCGCCGATCGCCGTGAAGCGCCCAGGCTCAAGATCACAATGGCGAACAACATCATGGCGGCCACGAAATAAAGCGCCACGGGCGACATGTTGATGTCGCTCCAGTGCACCTGGCTCATGGTGCGAAACAGCAATGCAGGCGCCAACACCAGGAACGACAAATCCGTGAGTTCTTTGGCACCGGCTGTGGTGACCCAGCCGCGCCGGCCCGCAAACATGCCCACCGCAATCAGCACGACCACAGGAATTAAGGAGGAAAAAATGGAAGGCATAAGTTAGCGGGCAGGGCTGAACAGGCTGGACACGCCGAAGAGGGCCAGCGCCAGCGCCATCAGCGCGCCGCTGGGCGCATCCAAGCCCCAGGAAGCGGCCAGCCCCAGCAAGCCTGCCGCGAAAGCCCCGCCCAATGCGCGCCCAACGCTGTGACCTCGCGCCATCCACAGTGCCGGGGCAATCAGGCAGGTGAAGACCAGGAAAAGCCCCAAAGCCGGAACAGACACGCTGGCCACCAACGCAAAGCTGACATAGAAATACCGGTCTTGCGCGAGACGCTGGCGCGCACCTGCAAAAAAGAACCAGACCGCCAACGCACAGGCGCAAAGCAAGCCCACCTGGAAGGCATCGGCCCACAACACATCAGCCGCCAACAACGACATCAGGTGGTCTTTGCCATGCGGGTGCAAGCGCGCGCCCAGCAAGGCCAAAGCGGCGCCTGCCACATAGAGCAAGCCAATCAAGGCCTCGCGTTGCTCAGGCCAGCGACGCGCCAGCCACGCCACGCCCCAAGTGGCGCCCAAGGCGCCGGCGCCGGCAATGGCTTGCATCACCCAGGGATCTTCATGGTGCACAAACGCGCCCAGCCAGAGCACCGCCGCCGCAGCGGCTTGGGCCACGGCCAGGTCGATGAACACCACCCCACGGCGCAGCACTTGCGCGCCCAGGGGCGCCAATGCAAGCAGTCCGGCCAGCAAAGCCAGGGTGGGGAACAAAAACCAAATATCCATAGGGCGTTATCGGGCTGACTGTACCAGTGCGCTCACCAACTGCTCGTACCACTGAAAAAAGGCCGCCTCGCCTTCTTGCGTGACGGTTGCCGGCAAGATCAGTAAGGGCACGGCAGGCCCCAACTGCGCCGACAGCCATTTGCCAGCCCGCGGATCTTGGTGCGATGCCACCACAATCGCCATCGCAGGCTGGGCCTTCAATTTCAGCAACGTTTTTTCGAGGTGAACCGGTGTGGGCGGCATGCCTGGCTTGGGCTCCAGGTCGGCCACCTGGCGCAGGCCCAGCCAGGACCACAGGTAACCCAGGCTGGTATGCTGCCCGACGACTTCTTTGCCCCGAATCGCTTGCGCCCGCCTCTCCCATTCGGCCAGTTTGGCACGCAAGCTGGCGTCAAATTGCCGATGGCGTGCGTCAATGGCTGAGGCTTGATCAGGCTTTAACTCGGTCAGCCTTTGGCGCAGCGCTTGCGCCACTTTCAACAATCGGTGCGGGTCGGCGTGAAGGTGCGGGTTGCCCTCGACGTGAACGTCGCCCGAAAAGGGCGTCACACTGCCTTTGTAGGGATCGATCAGGTCCACATGGTCAGCTGCGTAGAACAAGCCCGGCCGCCCCTCTTGGATGGCTGGATTGCCCGCCCTTTGCTGCAGCATCGGCAGCCAGCCGGCCTCTAGCGAGGCGCCGGTGCAAACCGCCAGGTTCGCTCTGCGCAATTGCGCAATCAGCGCAGGGCGCGCCTCGATGTGATGCGGGTCTTGCAAATGGTGGGTGGCCGTGAACACCGCAGCCTGAGGCATCAGGGCCCTGGTGAGCGCTGCCCATTCAGGCTCGCAGGCGAACACATTGAAAGCTTGCGCTGCGAAAGCTGCGCCACACAGCAAGACGCTCAGGCTGGCTTTAATAACTGTGCGCACCATGGGCTCCCAAGCCAATCACATATTGCAACTGAAAGCTGCGCTTGGCAGGACTGGCAAAAATCGGCTCGCCTTCATCGTTGGCCCCCAGGGCCCGTTGTTGCGTCCACTGCAAACGCCATGTTTGTTGATGGCTGGGTTTGTAAGCCAGCATCAAGGCATTTTCTTGCAGACGCCCGCTGGCAAACAAGACGCTGCCCCCGCTGCTCTCTGCCTGATTGGCTCGCAGCCAGTCGCTGCGCGCACCGACCTCCCAAGCGGGTCGGAAACGCCAGACTGCGCCTAGGCTGGAAGACTGGTTCTTCATGCCGGCGTCAGCATTTGGGTGGAGGCGGCTCACCTGCGCATGCTCCCATACCAGCCGAACTTGTTCGTTGCGGTTATTGCCATTGGGCGCCCATTTCCAGACAAAGTCGGTCAACCAAACGCGACGGCCGATGTACTGTGCCGCATGCGAATGATGTCCCTCCGCAGCATCGTGATCCACCACTTCGGTGTCCTTGCCGTTGGTGATCTGCGACACGCCCCATTGCCAACTGTGGCTGGGGCCCCAGTCGTTGCCCACTTTCAGGTTCAGGGTGGAAGAGGATGAAAATTTCTCTGCGCCCAACCTCAGGTAGAAAGGCGTCGGCGCCGTCCAATTCATGCGCAGGCCATCGCCCAGCCAATGGCCCCCGAAAAAGCCACGGTAGAGCAGCGGCCGCTCGGTGAAATCGTCGGTATGGGTGTGCAACTCGTTGAGATAGCCTACTTGAGACGCAAAGCGACCCAGGCGCGCCTGAAAGCCTTGCGGCAGCGCGCGCGTTTGCAGCCAAGCGTTTTCCAGATGATGCTCTAGCTTGCGGTCTGCAGTGTGAAACCCCACGATGGCCTCGGCGCTGAACAACGCACCAACGGTACCGCGCACCAGCACATCGCTGTGCCCCAAGCCCAGGCCAGCATCGCGCGCACCCAAGGCCAAAGCCTGGGAAGTCGCGGCCGTGTCGAGCACCATGCCGGCCTCCCAAGCAGCCGACTTGGTTTGAGCCCCCAAAGGAGAGGCGCCGACCACCGCACTCAGCCCAAGGGTCGACAAAAAATGAACAACATTGAATCTCATGAAAACCTCTGTCTTGTATGTCAAAGCCGATGGCAAGCGCCAGCCACAGGGGCCTTGCCATGCGAGAGACAGCCCAAGGCTGTCAAGCAACTTCAAACAGCGACAGGAGGCCCTTGCGCAAGGGGGCGCGCATGCCGCAGGGTCGTGGCGACCACAGGCATCGCGGGGCATGAGAAAAAGGAACTGGGAAAAAACAGCGTTGAATGAGGGACAGCCGCAACGCCATCGCCCTGTGCGGCATGGTCGAACAACTTGCAGTCATGGCCAGCACCCCCAAGCTCTGCGCCTGCCTTGTCTTGCGTGAGCGCACTGAGGGCCGCCCCAGCTTCAGACAACGGGGCGTGCGCAACCTGGTGCTGCAAGCCCAGCCACTGGGCCAACAGCAGGGCAAAACAAAAAACCGCAGTTGTGCTGTAGCGCAGCCTCATGCCTTCACGCGATCGGCAAAGGTTTTCAGGAATTTGTGAACCTTCGGTGCCACCACATAAGCGCAGTAGCCCTGGTTCGGGTGGTTCTCAAAATAGTCCTGATGATAGGCTTCAGCCGCTGAATAATTGTTCAAGGGCACAATTTCAGTGACGATGGGTGCATCAAAGGCCTTGGCTTGCTGCAAAGCCTTGACCATGTCCAAGGCCAGTTGATGGTCCGCTGCTTGCTCGGTGTAAATGCCGCTGCGGTACTGTGTACCCACATCGTTGCCTTGCCGGTTCAGCGTGGTCGGGTCATGAATGACGAAGAAGATTTCAAGCAAATCGCGCAAACTCACCACTTGGTCGTCGTACGTCAGCCGCACCACCTCGTTGTGGCCGGTGTCGCCACTGCAAACATCTTCGTAAGTGGGACGCAGCACATGGCCATTGCAATAGCCAGACTCCACATCGGTGACGCCGCGCACGCGCACGTAGACCGCTTCCAGACACCAGAAGCAGCCGCCACCGAGGGTGATCGTTTGAAATGCCATGGGCGGTATCTTACAGAATGCCGTTCAGGGTGTCTTGCCCAGGTTATTTCTCTTCGTAGCGCTGCCCCAGGGCCAGCAACTCCGGCGTGCCAATCAGCTGGTTCAGCCCTTCGAAGTCCAGCATGTGGTCCCGCCATGGCGTGGTGGTCTGGTGCTGCTTCAAGCTGGCGTAGTAGGCCTGCAAGGCATGGGCCACCGCGCGAGCCGTCCCGCCTGGAAAGATCACGATCTTGAAACCCTTCTGAGCCAAGGTATCCGCGCTTTCAATGGGTGTCTTGCCCCCCTCCACCATGTTGGCCAGCAAAGGCACGCGGTGGGCGAAGCGCTGGCATGCCAACCCCATGTCTTCTGGGGTGCGCAGCGCCTCGATGAACAAGGCATCCACGCCACATTCCAGATAAGCCTCGGCCCGGTCCAGTGCTGCCGACAAGCCCTCCACCGCCAAGGCGTCGGTACGGGCCAGGATCAATGTGCTGGCCGACTGGCGGGCATCCAAGGCCGCATGCAATTTACCGCGCATCTCGCTGACGGGCACAACCCCCTTGCCGTCCAGATGACCGCAGCGTTTGGGGAAGGTTTGGTCTTCCAACTGAATCATGGCCGCGCCGGCGCGCTCGAAGGCGCGCACCGTGCGCTGGGTGTTCAAGGCGTTGCCAAAGCCGGTGTCGGCATCCACGATCACAGGCAGGCTCACCCGCTCGGTGATGTGCGCCAAAGTTTGGGCCACTTCGGTGGCCGTGGTCAGCCCGATGTCGGAGCGCCCGAGCCGGGTGTAGGCGATCGAGGCGCCCGAGAGGTACAAAGCCTCGAAGCCCGCCTGTTGCGCCACCAAGGCGCTGAAAGCGTCGTAAACACCGGGAGCCAACAAGGCTTGAGGTTGTCTCAGTCGTTCGGCCAATGCCATCTCACTCTCCTGTTGACCCGTTTGATGCGCTCAAAATTTCAGACGCACGCTGTGCCGCCAGATAGCCACCGGCCACGGCACTCAGAAGCCCGTTTCCCGACAAATAGCCCCACACGGCATTGCCAGACACCCCGCGCGCTGCGCCACCTGCCGCCAGCAAGTTCGCAAAGGGCCGGCCATCGGTGGCCAACACATGGGTTTGCGCATCAATGGCCAAGCCACCTTGGGTGTGAAACAGCGCGCCTGTCACTTTGATCGCATAGTAGGGTGCTTGCAAGGCCCGTTGGAAGACCCGACCGGTGAGCGCATCTTGGCCCGGTTGCACGCTTTGCAGCGTGGCATGCAGTTGGGTTTCAGCACACTGAAGCAGGTCGGCCAATTGCGCAACGGTTTCACAGCGTCGGACGGCACCAGCAGATTGCGCGACCAAAAAGTCGGGGAAATCTTGGGCAAAGACATTCAAGGGCTCATCGAACACATTCCAGGCCACGCCCCCGGGTTGCGCCAGCACATGCACCGCCGCCTCGGAATACCCCTGGGTCTCATCGTGAAAACGCTGCCCCGTGGCATTGACTTGGATGCCGCCTTCCATCATCAGCGCCCATGAAATCAACACGCCTTGCGGAATGGCCCAGGAACCATGGCCCTGGTAGCCCCCCAAATCGGACAGACCGGCCCCCAGGGCTTGGCCCCAAAGGATCGCCGTGCCATCGTTGCCTGCATGGCCTGCGAACAAGGCTTCTTTCATGTCCGGCAAAAACTCAGCGACCAACGCAGGGTTGCCGCCATAGCCATTGCACGCCAGCACCGCGACCTGGCAAGCCAAGCGCTCAACCTCGCCTTGGGGGCGCTGGTAACCCAACCCTTGCACTTGACCCGCATGAACCCACAGGTCTGTGACTTTGGCATCGGTCAGAACGGGAATGCCGGCGGCATCGCAAGCACGCAAGAGCCGGCTCATCAAGCCCGCGCCGGTTTTCTCGGGTACGGCATGCATGCGGTGCACGCTGTGGCCGGGATAAAGGAATTGGTCCAGCAACTGCCACTCGAGACCATGGTCTTGCTCCAGCGCATCCAGGGCTGGGCCAATCGCATGGGCATAGGCCGCCACCAACTCTGGCGCGGCCGTGCCATGGGCCTTGCGCTGAATGTCTTGCATGAACAATTCGGGCGAGTCTTCGACCTTCAACGAAGTCTGCAGTCGGGTGCCAGGGGCCGGAATGAAGCCCGAGGACAAGGCCGTGGAGCCGCTGGGAAAGCTGTCACGCTCCAGCACGACACACGCAACGCCCAAGGTGTGCAATTGCAGCGCCGTGGTCAGGCCACAAGCACCGCCACCGACAATGGCCACCGGGACCTCGGTGTCAAACACTGGTGCAGCCGCGTGATGCACACGCGGCATGGGCGCGTGCTCAGTGGCCTTCACGAATTTTCTCGACAAAGTCTTGGCAGGTCATCACATCGGCCAGGGTTCCCATGTCCGCCAGCGACGTCTGGTGCACTTCGGGCTTGAAGGCGGCACAGCCATCGCTCAAGACCACCGCATGGTATTCACGCATGTGCGCATCCCGCACCGAGCTGGCCACCCCACCGTTGGTGACAATGCCGCACACCGCCAGGGTGTCGATGCCGGCATGGCGCAGCACCCAGTCGAGCTGGGTGTTGAAGAAGGCCGAGTAGGCCACCTTGCTGACCGAGACATCCACATAGGGCTGGATGGCATCGACATGCGCATGGCCCCACGAGCCTTGCTCAAAATCGCCTCGCCGCAAGAAAGGACGAAGCGACAGCAAATGGGGCGCAATCATCGGGTCGCCTTTGGCATCGGGCCACAGCGTGAATTGGCAGGCCACGACCAGCCCGCCCGCCGCTTTCACAGCTTTTGCCACAGCAGCAACGCGCTCAGGCAAAGCGGCGGCGGTGGGGTTGACGGCCCCTCCGCGGGCATAGGCGCCCTGCGGCGATAAAAAATCGTTTTGCAGGTCGACGATGAGAAGTCCCAAAGACTTTGCGTGCGTCATGTGGGCTGCTCCAGATGTTTGACACAGAGGTTTCCAAAATCGTCGACACGCGCCTCAAAACCAGGCTCTAGCCAGACCGTGGTGTCCGGCTGTTCCAGGATGGCGGGGCCTTGCACGCAAGCGCCGACTGGCAAATCGAGTCGCGCCAGGCGCTTGGCGTCCCACCAGGCGCCTTGGTGGTAGACCTTTTGCAGGCCCAGCACTTTGTCGGAGCCGACGCCTTGGGGCGCCAACACCTTGAGGTCGAGTTTGGGGCGCACGCCAATGCGGGCGTAGCGCAAATTCAGCACGCGAATCACCAAGCCCGTGAGCACTCTGCCAAAGGCCTGCTGGTAGGTTTGCTCGAAGGCTTGTTGTATGCCCTCGCGCGACAACTGGCTGGCCTCGAGCTTGACCGACAGGGTGTGCGTCTGCCCGGCGTACAACATGTCCAGGTTGATCACTTCTTGAATCGACTCAAAGCGCACACCGGCGGAATCCAGACGGGCCTGACAACGTTCGGCCAACTGTTTGAGTCGTTGCTGCAAGCCGGCAAGGTCGAGTTCTGCCAAACCCTGGTTGAGGGTTTGCACCGCGTCATGGCGAATGTCGGCCATCACACAACCCAGGGCCGATGTCACACCCGGGTAGCGAGGGATCAAGCCGGTGGTCACCCCCACCTCGCGCATCATGGCACACACGTGCAAGGCACCACCGCCACCAAAGGGCATGTACGCGAATTGCCGTGGGTCGTGGCCTCGCTCAATGGACACAACCCGAATCGCACCGGCCATCTTGGCGTTTGCCACGGTCAGGATGGCTTCGGCGGCAGCCAGCACCGTCAACCCCAAGGGCTGGGCGACATGCATGTCGATGGCACGCTCAGAAGCCTGGGCATCCAGGGCCTGCAACAGACCGCCGCCCAGGGGCCGGTCCGCCGCAATGCGACCCAAGACCACATTGGCATCGGTGACGGTGGGGCGTGTGTTGCCACGACCATAGCAAGCCGGCCCCGGGTTGCTGCCCGCCGACTCGGGTCCCACTTGCAACATGCCACTGGCATCCACGGAAGCGATGGAGCCGCCACCCGCGCCAATGGTTTCAATTTGAATCATGGGCGAGCGCACCACCAGGCCATATTCGATGGCGGTTTGAGCGGCCAAGGCCGCCTCGCCTTTGGCGACCAGCGAGACATCGAAGGAGGTGCCCCCCATGTCACCGGTGATCACATCGGGAAAGCCCGCCGCGCGCGCAATGGCCGCACAGGCAATGACCCCCGCCGCAGGGCCTGAGAGAGCGGTGCGTACCGGCACATCACAGGCGGTCTGACGCGACATCACGCCACCATTGCTTTGCACAATGAGCAACTCGCCAGCGAACCCTTGGGCTCGCAAGTCAGACTCCAGGCGCGACAGGTAACTGCCCACCACCGGCTGCAAGGCTGCGTTCAAGGTGGCGGTGGAGCAACGCTCGAATTCGCGAATTTCGGGCAACACTTCCGAGGCCGAAGTCACAAAGGGGTTAGGCCACAGGGCCCGAACAGCTTCCACGGCCGCCTGTTCATTGGCGGGGTTGGCGTAGGCGTGGATGAAAAACACGCAAATGGCTTCGCAGCCTGCGTCCAGCAAGGCTTGCGCCTGGGCACGCACTTGCGCCAGGTCCACAGGCGTGTGGACCGTGCCATCGGCCAACACGCGCTCATCGACTTCCAGGCGAAGCTCACGCGGCACCACCGGCGTGAAGCTGCCGCGCAAGCCCCAGGTTTGCGGGCGATCGCGTCGGCGCATTTCCAGCACATCGCGAAAGCCGCGCGTGGTGAGGATGCCCGTTTTGGCCACCTTGCGTTCCAGCAAGGCATTGGTCCCCACCGTCGTGCCATGCACGATGGTGGCAATGGCCTCGGCGCCAGCGCCGACACGCGCAATGCCGTTCATGAAACCGCGCGCTTCCTCGCCACGCGTCGAGGGCACTTTGACAATGCGCGCACTGGCCGTGGCCTCATCGAGGACAAACAAATCCGTGAACGTGCCGCCGACATCCACGCCAATCACTGTCTGGCCGCTCATGCGCCCTCCTTGCCAGAAACCGGCGTCACAAAACCTTGCTGAATGTCCTGGGCCCGGGCCGCAGGTGAACGTTGGCGGGCATCACCGTAGCCACCGCCGCCAGGGGTTTGCAGCCGCACACGCTCGCCTTTTTTCAGGCGGATGCCCAACATTTTGGACACCATGGGCGGGCGCTGCCATTGCCCATCTTGCTGGTACTCGAACACATTGGGCAGGGCCTCTTGACCACCGGCGATGCCTTTGGGCGACGCCTTGCCACGCTCGCCAAAAATAAAGGCTTCGGCCTGCTCTTCCAGCAATTCAATTTCATAGATGGCCCCCAGGCCACCGCGATGCTCGCCATCGCCACCCGAATCGGGGCGCAATGCCCATTGGGTGAAGCGCACCGGATAGGCGGCCTCCAAAATCTCCAGCGGCGGAATGGTGGCGGTAGAGATGGGCGCATTGCCATGGCTCAAGCCATCGCCATCGGCATGGCCGCCATGGCCGCCGCCAAAAAAGCTGAACATCACCCAGCGCTGGCCTTTGCGTGCCGCATCGGTCCGGTGGCCGGCAATGGACAGCGCATTGATGGTGCCGTAGGCATGCGCCACAGCACGCTGGGGGTCGGCCAACGCCGTTGCGCTGAAAATCACATCGATCATGCGCAAAATGGTCTCGGTGTAACCGCCCACGGGGCGCGGGCGCGCGGCACTGATCACCAGGCCTTCTGGCAACACAAAATTCACAGCATCCAACACGCCGGCATTGGCAGGGACATCGGGGAACACGTGCTTGAGGGCCACATAGCAGGCCGCCACCGCGGTGGCGCGGGAAATGTTGACCGGTCCCGCACACTGGGGTGAAGTGCGCGAGAAATCCAGCGTCATCTGCTCGCCCTGGATGGTCATGTCCAAGGCAATGCTGAGGGGGCGATCGTCCACGCCATCGTTGTCCAGCACGTCTTCGAAGGAATAGGTGCCATCCGGTAACTGCCCAATGTGGGCGCGCATGAGTCGCAGGGCACGCTGTCGCAACTCGCTCATGGCGCTTTGCACGGTGTCGTCACCTTGCTCATCCAACAGGCTGTGCAGGCGCGTGACGCCCAGATCGAGCGCGGCCAACTGGCCGTTCAAATCGCCCCACAAGCTGTCGGGCAGGCGGGTGTTGGCGCGCAAGATGGCCAGCACATCTTCATCGAGCATGCCGGCACGTACGATGCGCACCGGCGGAATTTGCACCGCCTCTTGCCAGCACTCTGTGGCGGCCGGGTTGTAATTGCCAGGGACCGCGCCGCCCACATCATGCCAATGCGCCGCCGAAGCCAGATAGCAAAAGAGCTTGCCCTGGCGAAAGAAAGGCCGTACCAACTTGAAGTCGTTGGCATGCGTGCCACCTTCGTAGGGATCGTTGAACAGCCAGGTGTCGCCCTCTTTCATGCCACCGCGTTGTTCCGCGGCCTTGGCCGCAGCGCGCACGGCAAACGCCATGGCCCCCACAAACACCGGCAAGCCTGACTTGCCTTGCACCAGGGTGTCGCCGGTTTGGGCGTCGTAGAGCCCGTGGCAGGCATCGTGCGCTTCGGCAATGATGGGGTTGAAGGCGCTGCGGTACAGCGTGGCGTCCATCTCGTCGGCAATTTGCTCCAGGCGGCCGCGCAAAACTGCCAAGGTCACCGGGTCCAGGCTGGCCATGGGGGCCGTTTGATCACGCATGTGCGCCTCCCTGGCGACGTTGTTTCAGCAAATTCATCAAACCTCCGGCATGGACCATGTCCAATAAAAAATCAGGGATCGCTTGCGCTGGCAGTTGGGTGTGGTCTGCCCGCTCAACCCAGCAGGCATCCGCTTGGGCATGGACCGTGATGCGTTCAGCCTCTTGAAGGGTTTCAGCCTGCGGGCACACCAGCAAAGGCAAACCGAGATTGAAGGCATTGCGAAAGAAAAGCCCGCCAAACGACGGCGCGATCACCGCTGCAATGCCCAGATGGCGCAAGGCAGCGGCCGCTTGCTCGCGCGATGAGCCAATGCCGAAGTTCGGGCCAGCCACGACCACGTCGCCCGGTTTGACTTGCGACGCAAACTCGGGGCGCAAGCTTTCCAGGCAATGCACGGCGATGATGTCCAGGCCATGTTTCATGTAAGCACCGGGCGCCAGTACATCGGTGTCGACGTCTGCACCCAAGCGCCAGACACGACAGTTGGGGAGGTTCAGGCCAGCGCTCACAAGACCTCCCGAACATCAGAGATTTTTCCACGCAAGGCTGAAGCCGCCACAGTCCAGGGCGAGGCCAAATAGACGTCCACGCTGGCCGGCCCCATGCGGCCCTTGAAGTTGCGTGCCGTGCTCGAAATGACGCGCGCGCCTTCCTCGAAATGGCCGCCATAGCCGGCACAAATGCCACAGGTGTTGGGCAAGACTTGGGCGCCAGCATCGACGAGTGTTTGCAGCGTGCCCTCTTGCGCCGCCTGGGCTTGTTCCCGGGCGCTGGCCGGCGCCACCAGCAAGCGCATGCTGGACGCCACTTTGCGGCCTTTCAACACTTGGGCCGCCGCACGCAGGTCTTCCAATTTGGCGCCGGTGCACGCCCCCAGATAGGCGACATTCAATTCCAGGCCCACGAAGTGGCCCACGTCTTTGGTATTGGCGGGACTGTGGGGCGCTGCGACTTGCGGCGCCAAATCGGTGGCTTTGAAAACATGGTCCTCGAGCGCAGCGCCCTCATCTGTCGCCCATTGCGCGATGCCACGCAAATCGTCAGCTGGAACGCCTTTGCTGATCAGGTAGGCGAGCGTGGTTTCATCGGGTGCAATCAAGCCCACTTGGGCGCCCATTTCAGCGCTCATGTTTGACAAAGTCATCCGTTCTTGCATGTTCAGGCCGCGCACGGTGTCACCGGCAAATTCCACGGCCTGATAGTCACCGCCATTCATGCCAAAGCGGCCGATCATGTGCAGCATCATGTCTTTGGCACAGACCCCCGCAGCCAGCTGGCCCTGCCAGGTCATGCGCAGCGTGCGCGGCACCTGAACCCACAACTCACCGGTCACCACCACGCCCAACATCTCGGTGGCACCGATGCCAAACATGTAAGTGCCAAAAGCGCCACCGGTAGGCGAATGCGAATCGCCGCCGACACAAAACATGCCGGGTCGCAAAAAGCCCCGCTCGGGCAAGACCACATGGCAAATGCCTTGGGAGTCGATCACGTTGGGCAAGCGCCAGTCTTTGGCGGTGTCGCGCGCGATTTGCACAATGCGCTTGGCATCGTCATCCACCGCGGGCACGTAATGATCCATCACCAGAACCACCTTGCGCGGATCCCAAATTTCAGCACCCAAGTCCTCAAGCATGGGCCTGAGCCTGCGTGGCCCGGAGGAATCGTGGAACATGGCCAGGTCGACCTGGCAGGTCACCACTTCGCCCACGCGCACAGCGACAAGCCCGGCGGCGCGCGCGATCAATTTTTGGGCAAGGGTTTGAGGCAGGCTCATTCGGGTTTGGCTCCAGAAAACACCACCACCTCGCGCCAGCGCGCAATTTCGGCTTGCACAAAACGTGCAAATTCTTCAGGGCTCGAACTGCCCGGTTGCGCACCCTCGCCTTCAATGCGCTGGCGGACCTCTGGCGTCTGCACGGCCGCACGCACAGCGTCTGCCAAACGTTGCGAAGTGCTGGCGGGCAAGCGCGCAGGCCCGAACAAACCAAACCAAGCGCTGGACTCATAACCCGGCAAGGTTTCTGCAAGGGAAGGCACGTCAGCAAAGGCCGGCAAGCGCTTGCGGGTGGTGACCGCCAAGGCCTTGAGCTTGCCGGAGCGCACATGCGCTTGCACATTGCCCACGGCCGCAAACATGAGTTCGACCTGGCCGGCCAACACATCCTGCAATGCCGGGGCGGTGCCACGGTAGGGAATGTTGGTGATCTGCACGCCGGCTTGCATTTTGAAAGCATCCCCTGCGAGTTGCAGCGACGAGCCCATGGCACCCACCGCGAAATTCAGGCGCCCAGGCTGGCGTTTGGCCAATGCGATCAGCTCCGCGACGTTGGCAACCGGCAACCCAGGGTGGGCCACCAGCATCGATGGCGAGGTCGCCAAGATGGACAACGGCGTGAAGTCCCGAACAGGATCAAAGGGCAAACTTGGATAAAGCGATGCATTGATGGCGTGGCTGGTGAAGCTCATCAGCAGCGTTTGCCCATCGGGCGCAGCGCGCGCCACGGACTCGGCAGCCAGGTTGCCCCCTGCGCCGGGTTTGTTTTCCACAATCACGGTGCGACCCAGCGATTGGCTCAACGAGGGCGCCAGAATCCGGGCCATCGCATCCGTGGTGCCGCCAGCCGGCGCGCCCACCAAAATACGCACGGGCGTCTGGCTTTGTGCCCAACTTGCAGCGCCCGCCATGCTGAGCACAGCGCCCACCCCTTGCAAAACAATGCGTCGCTTGAGCATGGCGTTCACATTCCCAGGTACGCCCGGCGCAACTCATCGCTGGCCAGCAAGTCTGCCGGCGCACCCTCAAAGCGAATCATCCCGTTCTCAAGCACGTAGGCCCGATCGGCAATGTCCAGCGACTGGCCCACGTTTTGTTCCACCAACAGCACGGCCAAACCACGGTGGCGCAGTTGGCCAATCAGGCTGAACATTTCCTCGACCAGCAAAGGCGACAAACCCAAAGAGGGTTCATCCAGGATCAACAGGATCGGTTCGGCCATCAGACCACGGCCAATGGCCAGCATTTGTTGCTCGCCGCCACTGAGCGTTCCCGCCAACTGCGTCATGCGTTCTTTGAGCTTGGGGAAAATGCCAAAGACCTGCGCGAGGTTGTCCTGTCTTCGGGCTTTGGCGCGGGTGTAGGCCCCCAACAGCAAATTGTCCAAAATGCTCATGTTGGGGAAAATCTTGCGGCCCTCAGGCACCTGAATCAGGCCAGCTTCCACCACCTTGCGGTAATGGGCCGAGGTGAGTTCCTGGCCATTGAAGACGATCTTTCCCGACTGCACAGGCAACAAGCCACACAAGACCGTGTTCAAGGTGGTCTTGCCTGCGCCATTGCTGCCCAGCAATGCCACGGTCTCGCCACTGCGAACATGCAAGGACACGCCGCGCAAGACTTCAACGGCGCCATAGCCTGCACGCACGTTGGTAACTTCCAACAACTTGTCTGGCCCGCTCATGGCTTGTCTCCGTGCTGGGCGCGCAAGCGCGCGGCTGTGCCATGGCCCAAGTAGGCTTCGATGACTTGGGCGTTTTGAGTCACTTGCGACGGCGTACCTTCGGCAATCAATTTGCCCTGTGCCAACACCCAGACGTGCTCGGCCAAATTCATCACAGCTTGCATGACGTGCTCGATCATCAAGACCGTCACGCCTTGCGCCACCAGGTTGCGGACCACGGGGATCATTTCGGCAATTTCTTGCGGGTTCAAGCCCGCCAGCACTTCGTCGAGCAGCAACAACTTGGGGCGCGCGGCCAAAGCCCGGGCCATCTCCAAGCGCTTGCGACCTGCCACCGTCAAATCGCTGGCCAGCTTGTCCAACTGCGAGCTCAAGCCGACTTGCAAGGCCACCTCTTCCGCGCGCGCCAAAGCCAGCGCGCGTTGCGGCAAATGCAAATGGGCGCCAACCGCGATGTTCTCTCGAACGGTTTGGGCGGCAAAGGGCTGAACAATTTGAAAGGTGCGCGTCAAGCCCAGGGCGGCATTCAAATGCGGCGCCTGACCGGTGATGTCTTGACCGGCAAACGACACATTCCCCTGGTCGGGACGCAAGAAGCCAGACATCAAGGCAAACAAGGTGGTTTTGCCCGCGCCATTGGGACCGATCAAGGCCGTGAGGCTGCCTTGGGTCACCGTCAGGCTCACATCCTGCACCGCGCGCAAGCCCCCAAAAGATTTGGAGACGCCCTGCACTTGCAACAAAGCCGTCATGAGCGTCCCCCTGTCCAACGTTGCCAGGCCGCACGGACCGAAACACCGGAACCCGCAATGCCGCGCGGCAAGAACATGACGATCAGTACCAGCACGGCACCGTAAATCACCATGTTGATGCCCGGCAATTGGCCAAACAAGTTGCGGGTCAGGTCAGCCAAGACATGCAAGGCCAGCGCCCCAACGACGGGGCCCCACAAGGTCCCCATGCCGCCGACAATGGCGCCCACCAAGGCCTCGACCGAGGTGTGCGGGCCGTAGGCAATGCCGGGATCGATGTACTGAAACACCTGCACATAAAAAGCGCCGCCCGCCCCCATCAAACCACCGGACAGCACCGTGGCCAACAGCTTGACCTGAAAGGGATTCACGCCAATGGCACGCGCCGCGTCTTCGTTGTCGCGCACCGCTTGCAGGTAGGCGCCAAAGCGCGAATGTCGTAGCCAGACCGACACACACAGCGCCAAGGCCACCAAGCCGAGCATCAGCCAGACAAAGCCTGCGCGGGTGCCGAACTGCATGGCCGCGGCAGAGGATTGAAGGGGCAACATCAAGCCCACCCCTGCGCCTGTGAAAGGCACCGACAGGGCCACGATGCGGAAGACCTCGGCAAACGCCAGCGTCACCAAGGCAAAGTAAGAACCCTTCAAGCCATAACGAAACGACAGTGCACCTACCCAGGCCCCCACCATGGCGCTGGCCCCCATGGCCAAAGGCAAGGCCACCCAAGCGTTCACATTGAACTGCAATTGCAAAATGGCTTGGGCATAGGCGCCGGTGCCGAAAAACAAGGCATGACCAAAAGAAAATTGCCCACCAAAGCCGCCCAGGATGTTCCAGGCCTGCGCCAGCAAGCAGGCGTAGAGCGCGGTCATCACGAAATTCAGGATCACCCCGGAGCTTGTCAGCACAGGCACCAAGGCCACAACCAACACAAACAAAATGACGTTGCGCAAATCTTTCATGTGCGCGCCCCAAAAAAGCCTTGTGGACGCAACAGCAGCACCGCAATGAAGATCACAAAAATACCCACTTGACCCAAGGACTCACCCAGGTACAAGCCCCCAAGCGACTCCACAACCCCAATCAACAGCCCACCCAAAAGTGCGCCGGCAAAACTGCCCATGCCACCCAGCACCACAATCGTGAAAGCCACCAATACGAAACCATTGCCGACTTGCGGGTTCACGTAATAAGCCGGCAACAGAAAACAGGCCGCTGCACCCAAGCAGGCCAGCCCAATGCCAAAGCACATGGCGTACACATGTTCCACATCAATGCCCATGAGCCGTGCGCCATGCTTCTCTTTAGCGACAGCGCGGATGGCGCGCCCCAAATCGGTCCCGCGCACCATCCACAACAACAGCGCCGACACCACCAGTGCGCCGACAAAGGCCACCAGCTTGGGCAAAGAAATCATGGCGGACCCGATGGACCAAGTGGTCAGGGTGTAAGCCGTGTCAATCGTGCGCGTGTCAGACTTGAAAAACAGCAGCGCCAGGTTTTCCATCACGATGGACAAGCCCAGGGTGACCAGCAAAATGTTTTCATCCTTGCCATGGCTGGCACGGTTGATCACCACGCGCTGCAAGACATAACCCAAGACAAACATCAATGGCACGACCACAGGCAAGGCCAGGTAAGGGTCGATGCCCAGGCGCTCTTTCAAAAAATAGACACCATAGAGCGCCATCATCAATGACGCGCCATGCGCGAAATTGATGATGTGCAGCACGCCGTAAATCAGCGTCAAGCCAAGCGCAATCAAGGCATAGACCGCACCGGTGGTGACACCGTTGAGGACTGAGGCCCACAAAATACTGGGGTCAAACATGCCCGATGCGCCTCAGGAAATCAGGCGTTCAAAGGGAACACTGGCTCGACTTCGCGGTAATCACGGGGAATGATCACCTTGATGTCACCCTTGACCACCTGGGTCATCAAGGGTTGTGCGCCCATGTTCTGGCCGTTGACGAATTGCGTCGGGCCGTAGGGCATGATGTGGTCGGAGAAGGTGCTCTTGGACAAGGCATCAATGATGGCGGCGCGGTCGCTGGATTTCGCGCGCTCGATGCTGTCGGCCAGCAGCCGCATGGCGGTGTAGGTCATGAACACTTCATAGCTGAAGAATTGCCCTTGCGCCTCGACCCGCTTTTTCAACTCGGCAGAGCGCTTGTCCTTGGGGTTGAACCAATGGTTGCAGTCGATGATGCCGTTGGCCGCATCGGGGAACTCTTTGACGAACTTGTAGCTCGAGGCAGCGCCGCCGAGCACCGAATAAATCGCCTTGGGCGAGACCTTCTGCTGCTGCATGGTGCGCACCAGCAAGGCGTATTCGTTGTAGTAGTTGGCGGGGATCACGATGTCCGGGTTCACCTGCTTGATGCGCAGCACGATGTTGTTGAAATCGCGCGTCGGGTTGGCATGCTTGATGACTTCCTTGACCTCGTAGCCATAGCCAGGCAATTCGCGCGACAACAAATTGGCCGTGCCGGTGCCAAACAGGGATTCTTCGTGAATGATCATGACGCTGCGCGCAGGACGTCCTGCGGCGGTGTTCAACACGTGCAGGTTGGCCACAGCGATTTCCGCGCATTTCTTGTAGCCGGGACCGAAGCGGAAGGTGTTTTTCAAGCCACGTTCCACAATTTGGTCGGCCACGCCCACATCGACCACATGGGGCAGGTTGTACTTGGCGGCGGCTTGGGTGGTGGCCAGGCAAATGGCGGAGGCAAAAGCGCCTACCACCGCACTCACGCCAGCTTCGTTCATTTTCTCGATCTCTGCGCTGCCCGCTTGCGGGTTGGATTGGGCATCCCCCAGCAAGGCTTCCAATTTGGCGCCGCCCAGTGACTTGATGCCGCCCGCTTTGTTGATGTCCTCAATGGCCATCAAAGCGCCCATGCGGCACTGCTGGCCTGAGTAAGCCAAGGCGCCTGTCACGGGGTGCAGCACACCCACTTTGACGGCTTTGGCCTGTGCGCCAGCGACCAATGGAAACGCCAGCGTGGTGGCGGCGGCGGCGGAATGCGCCATGAAAGTGCGACGGTTGCTCATAAAGATCTCCTTTGAAGTCATCAATGAAAACGGGCTGACAATTCTTTGCTGATCCACACCTTGGCATCGATGCTGCCAACGCGCGATAACTGCATCTGGTACTCGTAACGATCCGGTCGGTAAAGGCCGTGCAGCCATTGAATGGGCTGATCGTCCTCGTCAAAAATCAAGCGGCGCACGTCCAACAGTGCGGAACCAATGGCCACGTCCAGGTGTTGCGCCAGATGGGCATCGGCCAGGCGCGCTGAAATGCTTTGTTCGGCACGACCGACCTTGACGCCAGACTCTTCGAGCAGCAAAAGAATGGGCTTTTTGGCCAATTCTTTGCGGCCAAAATCTTTGGCGATGCTCAGCGGCACCCAGGTGGTGATGTGTGACAGCGGGCCTTCGCGCGTGCTGCGAACCCGCACCGCTTTTTGGACGCGCTCGCCCTCGCTCAATCGCAGCGCTTGCGCCACCTCGACAGAGGCCTGAATGTTTTCAACGCTCAAAACCTTGACCGAGGTTCGCAACCCCATGCTGACCAGGTTCTCAAGCAAGCCGGTCAGCTGGGCGCGTTGTCCCTCGGGTGCTTGGGCTTTTGCATGGGGGGCGGCACTGGCGCGCAGGGGCCGCGTGCCGCGCCCAGGCTCTCGGGCGATCAGGCCATCGCCGGCGAGTTGTGACAAGGCACGGCGAATGGTCACGCGCGCCACGCCGAACTGTTTCATCAACGCCATTTCGCCCGGCAAGCCCTCATTGAAGCGGCCTTCTTGCAATTGCTCACGCAACACCAGATAGACCTGATGGTATTTGGGCAAGGGCATTTCACGGCTCATGGGTGCGCATCCTCCATCGGTTCTATTGTTCTGTCAATGAGACATTTAGTGACCGACTGATTTTCAAGGACAATCCAGACACGAATTCTGTATGAGCGCGCTCAAACCCCTCCTCACCGCCCTGGTCTTGCCCCCCGCCGGGCCTTTGTTGCTGCTGGCAGCAGGCCTGTGGCTGGGACGAATTTCAGAACGACGCCGGGTGGCAAGCCGGCTGTGCTGGGCAGCCGTGGCCATGTTGTGGCTTCTGAGTTGTCAGTCGGTGGCCGTGGGGCTGTCCCGCTTCCTCCTGCCAAGCTTTTTGCCTGCCAGCCCTGCGCAGGTTGCGACGACACAGGCCATTGTGGTGCTTGGCGGGGGCGTTCGACCGGGCGACCGGGCTCGCCAAATCCCCGACGAACTGGCGCTTGAAGCCCACGAACGCGTTCTTGAGGGAGCCCGCTTGGCCAGGGACACCCGCCTCCCCTTGGCATTCTCTGGCGGACAGGGTTGGGGGGTTCAAGGGCAAAGCCCGAACGAGGCCGAGGTGGCCAGCCAAGTGCTTTGGCAAGACCACGGCCTGAAGTTTCAATGGCTGGAAGCCGGGTCACGAGACACCCGTGAGAACGCCCAGATGACGGCCAAATTATTGCTGCCGCAAAACATTCAGCACATCGCCCTGGTCACGCAATCTTGGCATTTGCCACGCAGTGTGCGCAACTTCGAAGAAGCAGGCTTCAAGGTTCTGCCAGTTCCCACAGGCATTCCAAGAGGGAGCGGTTCTCCGTGGCTGGATGCCCTGCCTTCAGCGCAAGGGCTCAGCTTGAGCCGGCAGGTTTTGCGCGAATGGCTGGGGTTGCGCTTGACCTGAAACGTTTTGACGGAACAGGACCCATGGGTTACATTAATAACCAGTCAGTCATTAATTATGCCCACCGCTCCCACCCTCCCTGCAAACGACGCGCACAGCAAACGCGAACGCCGCAAGGAAGCGCGCCCGGGGGAATTGCTGCAGGCCGCCTTAGAGCTGTTTATAGAGAAGGGCTATGCTGCCACCCGCGCCGAAGAGGTTGCCACCCGGGCCGGGGTTTCCAAGGGCACGCTTTTTCTGTACTTCTCTTCCAAAGAAGACTTGTTCAAAGCGGTGATCCAATCCAATCTGTCACGACATCTGATGGCTTGGAACCAGGAGTTTGAAGGCTTTGAAGGCTCCAGTGCCGACATGCTGGCTTATGGCTTGACCGCTTGGTGGACACAAATTGGCAGCACGTTGGCAGGCGGCATCACCAAACTGGTCATGAGTGAAGCCCGCAATTTCCCGGAGATCGCTGCTTTTTATGAACAAGAAGTGGTCAAACCCGGGCAACATTTGATCGAGCGCATTCTGCAGCGCGGCATCGATCAGGGCGAATTTTGCGCCATGGACGTGCACCATGTGTGCATGAGCCTGGTCTCTGCAATGATGTTTCTCATGATGTGGAAGCACTCGCTCGGCCCGTGTTCGGCCACCAACCCTTCGTTCGACCCAGAAACCTTTTTGCGGACCCATTTGAACACCCTGCTCAATGGCCTGCTGCAGCCCGCCCCCAGGGGGACAAGATGATGAAAAAAGCCATTCGTTTCCTCTTGGTTGTTGGCGTGTTGGTCGCTGTGGTGGTGGTTGGCCTGCGTGTCTTGGCCTCCCGCAAAGCCCAGCCCGCCGCGGCACTGAACGCACCATCGGCCAACGATGTGCTGGAATTCGCAGCCTCGGACATGGTGGCTGTGAAACCGCAGCCCCTTCAGTTGGGCCTGCCCATTTCAGGCAGCTTGCGCGCTGTGCGCACGGCCCAGGTCAAGGCACGCGTTGCGGGTGAACTGATGGACCTGCAGGTACGCGAAGGCGATGCCGTCAAGGCGGGCCAAGTGCTGGCCCGCATCGACCCCACGGAGTACCAGCGCCGCGTGCGACAGGCGCAAGAGCAGGCCGAGGCCGCCAAGGCGCAGGTGGACATCGCCCAGCGCCAATTCGACAACAACCGTGCCCTGGTCGAGCAAGGCTTCATTTCGAAAACCGCCTTGGACACCTCGGTGGCCACGTTGCAATCGGCACAAGCCACTTACCGTGCTGCTTTGGCAGGCGCCGATGTCTCGCGCAAGGCCCTGGAAGACTCGCAATTGCTGGCGCCCTTTTCCGGCTGGGTGGCGGCACGCGCCGCTCAAAACGGCGAGCGCTTGGCCATTGATGCGCGCATTCTGGAGTTGGTCGACCTGAGCCAACTGGAAGTTGAAGCCACCTTGAGTGCCGCAGACTCCGTCAAAGTGCGCATCGGCCAAACGGCCCACCTCAGCGTGGAAGGCCAAGGCCATACGGTGGCCGCACGCGTGCAACGCATCAACCCCAGCGCACAGGCGGGCAGTCGCAGCGTCTTGGTGTACTTGCAGATCAGCGAGGTCACCGGTCTGCGGCAAGGCTTGTTTGCAGAGGGCGTCCTGGGCACGGATCAACGCACGGTGTTGGCTGTGCCCGTGAAAACCGTTCGCACCGATCAGCCCGCACCTTATGTGCAAGTGATTGAAGATCTCAAAGTGCGCCATGTGCCGGTTCAGTTGGGCGCACGCGGCACGGCCAGAGAAGACCCGCAATCTGAAAACTGGGTCGAGGTGCAAGGACTGCGCGAAGGCAGCCAAGTCTTGGGCGCCCATGTTGGCCGCTTGCGCGAAGGCACCCCCGTCAAGATCACCACCCCGGCCAAAGCAGCGGGAGGCTGAGCCATGTGGTTCACCAAAGTCAGCCTGAGGAACCCGGTATTCGCCACCATGCTGATGCTGGCGTTTGTGGTGTTGGGCTTGTTTGCCTACCAACGGCTGAAGATTGATCAATTCCCCAACATTGACTTTCCCGTGGTGGTGGTGACCACCGAATACCCGGGCGCCTCCCCTGAAATTGTGGAGTCTGAAGTCAGCAAAAAAATTGAAGAAGGCATCAATTCCATTGCCGGCATCAATGCCCTGACCTCGCGCAGCTATGAAGGCATGTCGGTGGTGGTCATTGAGTTTCAGCTGCACATCAACGGGCGCAAAGGCGCGGATGATGTGCGCGAAAAAGTGGCGAGCATCCGCCCAACATTGCGCAGCGAAGTCAAAGAGCCCCGGGTTCTGCGATTTGACCCCTCCAGCCGCGCCATTTGGTCCCTGGCGGTCTTGCCCGATGCCAAGTCAGGGGGCGCTTCGCCGCTCTCCGGCGTGGCCTTGACCAATTGGGCCGACCAGGTTTTGAAGAAGCGACTGGAAAACGTGCGCGGCGTGGGATCGGTCACGCTGGTGGGCGGCACCAAGCGTGAAATCAATTTGTATTTGAATCCGCGCGCCATGGAGGCCTTGGGGGTCAGCGCCGATCAAGTGATCAATGCCGTGCGCGCTGAAAACCAGGACGTCCCGGTGGGCGCCGTTCGTTCCGCCACCCAAGACCGGGTGATTCAAGTCCAGGCCCGCATGGTTCGACCAGAAGACTTCGGCCAAATCATTGTGGCGCGCAAGGGCTCGACTTCGATACGGCTGTCGCAAGTGGCCACCGTGAACGACGGCGCCCAAGAATTGGAGAACATGGCGCTTTACAACGGCGAGCGCACTTTGTTGATGTCGATTCAAAAGTCACAGGATGAAAACACCCTGGATGTGATCGATGGCTTGAACAAAACATTGAAAGAGATTGAAAAGCAATTGCCACCCGGCATTCAGCTTGCCCCCATCTACGATGGCTCGCGCATGATTCGCGTCTCCGTCAACAACGTGCGTCAGACCCTGATCGAAGGGGCGCTGTTGACGGTGCTGATTGTTTTTCTGTTCCTGAACTCCTGGCGCTCCACGGTCATCACCGGCTTGACCTTGCCGATCTCCATCATTGGCACCTTCTTGTTCATGCACATGCTGGGCTTCACCATCAACATGGTGACCCTGATGGCCTTGTCACTGTGCGTGGGCTTGCTGATCGACGACGCCATCGTGGTCCGAGAAAACATTGTTCGCCATGTGCAGATGGGCAAGAACGCATTTGATGCGGCCATGCAAGGCACGCAAGAAATTGGCCTGGCGGTGCTGGCCACGACCTTGTCCATTGTGGCGGTGTTCCTGCCGATTGGTTTCATGCAAGGCATCATCGGCAAGTTTTTCCATGAGTTTGGCCTGACCATTGTGGCGGCCGTGCTGATCTCGATGTTCGTCAGCTTCACCCTGGACCCCATGCTGTCCAGCATCTGGCATGACCCCAGCATCCATCGCCGTGGCGAAAAAGCGCATGCGCCTTCACTTTACGACCGCACCCTGGGTCGCGTGACTGGCTGGTTCGAGCGCGCCACTGAAAACATGGGCCATGTCTACGAGCGCTGGCTGCAATGGGCCTTGGGTCACAAATTGGCCACTGTGGGTTTGGCCATTGCGGTGTTTGTGAGCAGCGTGGTCTTGGTGCCTTTGCTGGGCACCGAATTTGTTCCGAAGGCCGACTACTCCGAGACCACGGTCAGTTTCTACACCCCGGTGGGCTCCTCGCTGGAGGTGACCGAGGCCAAAGCACGACAGGTCGATGCGATCTTGCGTGAGTTTCCCGAGATTCGTTACACCCTGACCACGATCAACACCGGTGCGGCCAACGGCAAGATTTATGCGAGCGTTTACCTGCGCTTGCTCGACAGGAAGCTGCGCCAACGCAGCGTGGACGAGGTCGCTGCGGCCATCCGAGAACGGCTGCGCCAGGTGCCAGGCATCACTGTCACCCATGTGGGCCAGTTGGACACAGTGGGCGGCAACAAGCAAATTGAGTTCTCCCTGCAAGGCACGGATTTGCGCGAGCTCGAGCGGCTCAGCCAAACCGTCATGGCCCGTGTGCGCGCCATCCCAGGCGTGGTCGATCTGGACTCCAGCGTCAAACCCGACAAACCCACGGTGGAAGTGGTGGTGAACCGGTCCGCCGCGGCCGAGATGGGCTTGGGCGTCTCGACAGTGGGGCCGCAACTGAGAAACCTGGTGGCCGGCCAAACCGTGGGCAACTGGCGCGCCAGCGACGACCAGACCTACGATGTCAATGTGCGCCTGGCACCCTCTGCCCGCAACACGCCCGAAGACCTGGCGCGTTTGCCCTTTGCTTTGCCAACGGCAGCGGATGGCAGCACCCGAACCGTTCGGCTGGACCAAATTGCCACGGTGCGCGAAAGCACAGGCCCCAACCAGATCAACCGGCGCGACCTGTTGCGCGAGGTCAGCATCAATGCCAATGCCTACAACCGCTCGACCGGTGAAATATCCGCCGACATTCGCAAAATCATGAGCGAGATGGCCTTGCCGCCAGGCTACTACTACCAGTTCAGCGGCTCCACCAAGAACATGCAAGAGTCGTTTGGCTATGCCCTGTCGGCTCTGGCGCTGGCGGTGATTTTCATTTACATGATCCTGGCCAGCCAGTTCAAGAGCTTCTTGCAGCCGCTGGCCTTGATGACCTCCTTGCCATTGACGCTCATTGGCGTGGTGTTGGCCTTGATGATGTTTCGCTCCACGCTGTCCATGTTCTCCATCATTGGCATCGTGATGCTCATGGGCTTGGTCACGAAAAATGCCATCTTGCTGGTGGACTTTGCCATTCGTGCGCGGGAAGGCTTTGCACAAGCCGATGGCAGCACCAGCCCAGGGCTGCCGCGCAACGAAGCCTTGCTCTTGGCAGCCCGGGTGCGGTTGCGCCCGATCTTGATGACCACCTTGGCCATGATTTTTGGCATGATCCCGCTGGCCTTTGCCCTCAGCGAAGGCTCTGAGCAGCGTGCGCCCATGGGCCAGGCGGTGATTGGCGGGGTCATCACCTCCTCCTTGCTGACCCTGGTGGTGGTGCCTGTTGTTTACTGTTACCTGGACGATTTTTCTCAATGGCTCAAGCGCCTGTGGCACCGAAACGCGCGGTCAGGCTCTGAAAGCATTGCCCCTTAAAATCACGCCCAACGTCTTCTGCCTCTTTGGAACCGCGACATGAACCTCGAAAAAGCCCGCTTTAACATGGTGGAACAGCAAATCCGGACCTGGATGGTGCTGGAGCCCGCCGCTCTGGCCGTCCTCTCCGCTGTTGAGCGCGAAAAATTCACGCCGTCACCCTACCAGTCACTGGCCTACTCTGACACCGAAATTCCTTTGGCCCAAGGGCAAACCATGTTGCCCCCCCGCATTGATGCCCGCCTGATGCACGACCTGCACCTGCAAGGGCATGAAACCGTGTTGGAAATCGGCACGGGCAGCGGCTACCTCACTGCCTTGCTGGCCCGCCGCGCGCACCAGGTGGTCAGCCTGGAAATTCATCCCGAATTGGCGCAAGCGGCCCAAGCCAACCTGCGCGCAGCTGGCGTTCACAATGCTGACGTGCGCGTGGGCCATGGCGCCCTGGACAAGGTCTCTGAAGCGCCCTTCGACGCCATCGTGCTGGGTGGCTCGGTGGCCGAAGTGCCGCAAAGCCTGCTGAGCCAGCTGAAAGTGGGCGGCAAGCTGATCGCGATCGTGGGCGATGAGCCCATCATGCATGCGACCCTGTTCACCCGGGTGGCCGATCAGCAATGGCAAAGCCGTGCGCTGTGGGACACTGCCGTGCCCGCGCTGGAAGGCTTCAGCAAAACCTCTGCTTTCAAATTTTGAGCACCATGATTGACCAAATTCAGCCCGCGCAACTCCAAGACTGGATCCAAGCCAAGCAGGCGCATGGGGATACCTTGGTTTTGGATGTCCGTGAAGCCTGGGAATTGCAAACTGCCAGCATCCGGGCCGGGAACTTTGCATTTCTTCACATTCCCATGAGTTTGGTCCCTGCCAAGCTGTCCGAACTCGACCCGAACCAACCCATCGCCTGCCTGTGCCACCACGGTGCGCGCAGCATGCAGGTGGCCGCTTTTCTGGCGCAACAGGGCTTCAGCCATGTCGCCAATGTGGCGGGGGGCATTCATGCATGGTCTGCACAAATAGACCCTTCTGTCCCACAATATTGATTGCGGCCCAACTGGCGCAACTGACAAGATTCGTTCCCCGAAAGGTTTTCATGAAAGTGCTTCGCAAATTGCCTCTGAGTGCTGCCCTGGCTTTGGCACTCGCGGCACCGGCACAGGCCCAAAGCCTGGTGGAACTTTTCGAGTCGGCTAGGTCCTATGATGCGGCTTATCAGGCGGCCAAGGCGCAGTACGAAGCCAGCAAAGCCAAGGCAGATCAAGCCCTGGCCTTGTTGCTGCCCACTTCCAATTTGGTGCTGAGTGCCAACCGTTCGGGCCTCGACTACTCTACAAGCTCTCCAGGCGTTCCCGCCACCAATGTCAATTTCACGCGATGGTTCTCCTCTCAGTCTGCTGCTTTGACTGCCAGCCAACCTCTCTTCAGGCCTGCCAACCTGGCCGGCTACAGCCAAAGCAAAAAACAACTGAGCCAAGCGCTCGCACAGCTTGTTTCTGCAGAGCAAGAATTGGTGGTGAGAATCAGCCAAGCGTACTTTGATGTCCTCGCCAGCCAGGACAGCCTGGAGTTTGTGCGCGCGCAAAAAACAGCTGTGTCTGAACAACTCGCCTCAGCCAAACGAAACTTTGAGGTGGGGACCGCCACAATCACCGACACGCGCGAAGCCCAGGCCCGTTTTGACTTGGTGATCGCTCAGGAAATTGCGGCCGAAAACGACCTGCGCGTCAAACGATTGGCGCTTGACCAATGGGTCGGCATCAAAAACGCTACGCCCAAACCCCTGGCCAAAGCCATGGAACTCAAGCCCGTTTTACCCGCAGACCCAGACCAGTGGGTTCGTGACTCTGAAATCACACACCCAGGCATCTTGAACGCGCAATTGGCGCTGGACATTGCCAAGTTAGAGATAGAGAGAGCGCGTGCAGGACACAAGCCCACCTTGGACTTGCAAGCCAGTTACACGGGCACACGCAACGTGAATGGTACGGCTGCCTCTGGCAGCAGTTCGCCCGACTCTCACGTCGTGGCGCCCACCGTGAGCGTGGTCATGAGCATCCCCATCTTCGCTGGTTTCGCAACGGAAAACCGCTACAAAGAAACCGTCTCCTTGGAAGAAAAAGCCAAGAATGACCTCGAAGCCGCGCGCCGCAACGTGGCTCAAGCCACACGCGCGGCCTACTTTGGTGTTGTGTCCGGCATCGGGCAAGTCAAGGCCCTTGAAGCTGCCGAGGAATCCAGCCAAGTGGCGCTGGATGCCAACAAATTGGGCTACACGGTAGGTGTGCGCATCAACATCGATGTGCTGAACTCGCAAAGCCAGCTGTTTCAAACCAAGCGCGACTTGGCCAAGGCCCGTTACGATGTGTTGGTCGGCGGCCTGAAATTGCGTCAAGCCAATGGCACGCTGAAAACCGAAGACCTGCAGTCGGTCAACGCCTTGTTGGCGAAATGATCATGGCGCTTTGAGCGTCAGCCACTCTCGCAGGGCTTCGACACTGCGTTGCGCGGCGCCCCGGTGGCTGCGGGCAAACCGCTCAGAGGCCAGGACTCTGGCCTCTTTTCCATCCTTGTCCTCTGTCCAGTGCAAGGCTGTTGCAATCGCTTGGGGCATGTCTGCCACGCGTTGCGCGGCACCGGCTTGCAAAGCCCCTTCTGCCGCTTCCATGAAATTGAAAGTGTGAGGACCCATGATGACGGGGCAAGCACAGGCCGCTGCCTCGATGAGGTTCTGGCCACCCAGTTTTTCAAAACTCCCCCCCAGCAAAGCTACATCCGCCAAGCCAAAGTAATACGGCATCTCGCCCAAGGTGTCGCCCAACCAGACGGTGCGAGAGTTGTCCTCAGAGGCCATCGGCCATGGGGCATCGGCTAGCTGACTTCGTCTCATCACTTGCCAGCCTTCTTTGGCCAGCAGCGCAGCCACTTCCTCGAAGCGCTGTGGATGTCTGGGCACCACCAACCACTGTAGGCGCGCTGTGGCTTCAGGGTTGGCCCGCAGGGCTTGTAGCCAAAGGGCTTCCTCACCTTCGCGTGAGCTGGCCAACAAGGCCACAGGCCGTGCCATCGCCGCACGCGCAGCCTGGCCTGCCTGCCATTGCAGAGGGTCGGGCGTTGCATCAAATTTAATGTTTCCCAGGACCCCTGAGACCGCAGCACCGAGGCTGCGCAAGCGCTGGGCATCGGCCTCGGTTTGTGCCCACACCTCCGACAGCCCTGCGTAGGCCGGGCGCGACAACCAAGCCCACTGGCGTGCCTGGTACAGCGACTTGTCGCTCAAGCGCGCATTCGCCAATATCAACGGCACACCCTGCCGGCGGCACCCCGCCACCAGGTTGGGCCAAACCTCGGTCTCCATCAACAACCCCACGCGCGGCTGAAAATGCGCCAAAAACTTGGCCACCGCTTGCGGCGTGTCCCAGGGTTGCCAGACTTGGCAATCGCCGGGCCGCAAGAGCCGCTGGCCCTCCTCGCGTCCTGTGGCGGTGCCATGGGTGAGCAACACGGGCAAGTCAGGCCATTGCGCGCGCACTGCCTGGAGCAAGACAGCGGCGGCGCGTGTTTCACCCAGCGAGACGGCGTGAACCCACAGGTAGCCCTGGCCTTGCGGCTGGGTGTAGTGACCAAACCGTTCCTCCACGGCGTGAAGGTAGCCGGTCTCGGAACGTCCGCGGCGCGCCAACTTGCGCCGCAACAAAGGCTGCATGGCACGCGCCAGAAGGCTGTAGAGCGCCAGTGTGAGCGTCTCTGTCAGTCGCATGCCCAGGCTCCGTCCAGGCATGCCGTCCAGGCTTGCCAGACTGCGTCGATGGACGGCGTGGGCTGGGCATACACACTGCATTGATGGGCTGCGCCTTGCGGGCCGGTGCGCCAGGCCGTGTCCACGTTGTAGATCTGCACATGCGGCAAATTCAGCGCCACCGCAATGTGGCTCAGGCCACTGTCCACGCCCACCGCGCCGGCACAGGTGGCCAGCCGCGCGGCCAAGGCGTCAATCGGCAAGCGTGGCCACACCACCGCGCCCGGCAACGCCGCAGCAAGCTCTTGACTGCGCGCCAACTCAGCATCACTGCCGTGAGGCAGTGCCACGCTGTAGCCCTGGGTCGCCAAACGACGCCCCAAGGCGATCCAGTGGTCGAGCGGCCACAACTTGTCTTCTCTGGAGGTGCCGTGAATGAGCGCGACGCAGGGTTGTTGGCGGGCTGCCGCACGCAAAATATCCAGTCCAGGGTTAAGCGTTGCCGGCATCGGGTAATACAGCGCTTGTGCACAGACCTCGCGCGCACGGGTCATGGCATGCACATGCGGTGTCATGGCAATCAGGCGGTCCGCCACCCAACGCGTGGGACGCTCGTAGGACGAGCCGTCGGTGCGATGGGCCATGGCCACACGTTGGCCACTCGGCGTCAAGCGCGCCAGCCAAGAAACCCAAGCGGATTTGGTCAATCCTTGCAAATCGATGACGCAGTCGTAGGCTTCAGCCTGCAAGGCCGCTTTGAAGGCACGCAGGGCTTGTCGTGTGTCAGAGGCAAAAGGCTTTTTGCGCCAGCTTCGAAGCTCGCAGGGAATGACCTGGTTGGCGGCTTCGGAGGCTTCCACCAGCGGCGCAAACGCGCGTTCCACCACCCAGTCGATGCGCGCCTCTGGATAGGCCTGACGCACATCCATCAGGGCCGGCAAGGTGTGGACCACATCGCCAAGCGATGACAGCTTGACGATCAGAATGTTCAATGCGCCGCCTCTTGAAAAGCCGCATCGGGCTTGACGCGGCGCAGCAAGGCCAGCATGTCCGCCTGAATGCGCGCCAGCGCGGCCACGGTCTGGCCCTCGAAGCGCAACACCAGCACGGGCGTGGTGTTGGACGCGCGAATCAGGCCAAAGCCATCGTCCCAATCGATGCGCAAGCCGTCAATCTCGGACAGCTTGGGATGCTGTGCCTGCGCGGGCAAGCCCTCGCTCTTGGCCAGTTGCAACAAAGCCGCCGTGACGCTGTGAGGTTCGCCCTCCTGGCAAGCCACATTCAACTCTGGCGTGGACTCGCTGGTGGGCAAGGCATGCAAGACCGCATTGGCGTCTGCGCTGCGGCTCAAGATTTCGAGCAGGCGGCAGCCGGCATAGGTGCCGTCGTCAAAGCCATACCAACGCTCCTTGAAAAAGATATGGCCACTCATTTCGCCACCCAACGGCGAGTCGAGTTCTTTCATGCGGGCCTTGATCAAGGAGTGGCCTGTTTTGAACATCACGGGCTCACCCCCTGCCGCGCGGATGGCAGGCGCCAAGCGTTGCGAGCATTTCACGTCAAACACAATCGCCCCACCCGGCACGCGCGAGAGCACGTCCTGCGAAAACAACAGCATTTGGCGGTCGGGGTAAATCGTGTGGCCGTCTTTTGTCACGATGCCCAAGCGGTCGCCGTCGCCATCAAAGGCCAGGCCCAACTCGGCCTGGTGCGTCACCAGGGCCTGGGTCAGGTCGCGCAAGTTTTCCGGCTTGCTGGGGTCGGGGTGATGGTTGGGGAAATTGCCATCCACCTCACTGAACAGTTCAATGACCTCGCAGCCCAGCGCACGAAAGATGGCCGGGGCCGATGCACCCGCCACGCCATTGCCAGAATCGACCACGATTTTCATGGGACGCTGCAAACGGACATCGCCGACGATGCGCTCGCGGTAGGCTTGTTCGATGTTGACATGGCGAACCTGCCCGCCCTCGGCCAATTGCCAGGACTCGTCTTCCATGATCTTGCGCAGGCCCTGGATTTCGTCGCCGTAAATCGCGCGGCCGCCCAAGACCATCTTGAAGCCGTTGTAGTCCTTGGGGTTGTGGCTGCCGGTGATCTGAATGCCACTGCGGCACAAGGTATGTGCCGCAAAGTACAGCATGGGCGTGGTCACCACCCCCACATCGATCACTTCCAAGCCGGTTTCCTGCAAGCCTTTGACCAGCGCCTCGTTCAGTGAAGGGCCACTCAAACGGCCATCACGGCCCACAGCCACAACGCGCTCGCCACATGCCTTCGCATGGGTGCCAAAGGCCCGCCCCAATGCATGGGCAACAGCTGGATTCAGCGCCTGGGGAACCACCCCACGGATGTCATAGGCTTTGAAAATGGAAGGTGTGATCTGCATGCAAAGATTGTAGGTGAATGGCCTGTCTGCCCAGAACTGCGTATCATGTTCAGCATGCCTAGGGACAGATGGCAAGGAGAACACCATGGACCTGAAATGCAGCCACTTGGACACCCCCTTGGGCCCCATCTTGCTGGCTGCCTCTGACCAGGGGCTGGCGGGTGCCTGGTTTGATGGCCAGCAGCACATGCCGAACTTTGAAGGTTGGAAAATCGATCGGCAAAATCCTCATCTGAAACAAGCGGCCCGTGAACTGACAGACTATTTTTCAGGCGCACGCGCGCCGTTCAAGGTTCGCCTGTCAGCCGCTTGGGGCACAGCTTTTCAACACGCCGTCTGGAAAGCCTTGCAAGGCATTCGCTGCGGACAGACCACCAGTTACGGCCAACTGGCTCTGCAACTGAAAAAGCCCATGGCCTCGCGTGCCGTGGGCGCCGCCGTGGGCAAAAACCCCTGGAGCATCATCGTGCCATGCCACCGTGTGGTGGGCGCGCATGGCGCGTTGACCGGCTATGCCGGTGGGCTTGACCGCAAGGTCGCCCTGCTGCAACTGGAGGGCGCCCTGCTTTGATAGCCCCTCAGCCAGCCGCCCGTTGGCTGCCCGATTTTTTGCTGCTATCCCTGCTGTGGGGCTCTTCGTTTTTGTTTCTGCAAAAAGTCTCCTATGCCATGGGCGCCCTGCCCACGAGCTGGATGCGCGTGAGCATTGCGGCACTGTGCCTGTTGCCCGTCGTGCTGCTCAAACAACAAGGCGCCATTCTTTGGCGTCACAGGCGAGAACTGCTGCTGGTGGGCGTGTTCAATTCCGGGCTGCCCTTCAGCCTGTACGCCTATGCCTTGCTGTCGATCACGACCGGTCTGTCGTCGATTCTGAACACCATGGCTCCCCTGTTTGGCGCCTTGATTGCCTGGCTGGTGTTCAAGGAACAACTGACACGCTGGCGAACCCTGGGCATGGTGCTGGGGTTTTTCGGTGCCGCCTTGTTGGCCCTGGAGGCGCCGGGCGGCGTGTCGTTCAAACCAGGGGGCTCCGGCCTGGCCATTGCATGCTGCTTGCTGGGTGGGTTGAGCTATGGCATCAGCGGCAACTACACCCAGCGCTACCTGCAACACATTCCGCCCATGGTGCTGGCCACCGGCAGCCAAATGGGCGCCAGCATCGCTTTGCTGCTGCCCGCGCTTTGGCTGTGGCCCGGCCATGCGCCCGACCTGCCGACCTGGGGGGCACTGTTTGTGTCAGCCGCGCTGTGCACCGGCTTGGCCTATGTGCTGTTCTTCCGCCTGATTGCGCAACTGGGCTCGAGTGGCGCCATGACCGTGACCTATGTGGCCCCGGTGTTCGCCTCGGTCATTGGCGTGGTGGTACTGGATGAAAAAATCACCGGTTGGATGCTGGGCTGTGCCGCCATTGTCTTGGTCGGCACCGCCTTGGCCACCGGTCTGCTGCCGCTGAAAAAAGCCTCGGTCAGCGCCCGTTGAACGAGGGCTTGCGCTTTTCATTGAAGGCGGCACGCCCTTCTTTGGCGTCCTCGGTCATGGCGGTCAGCGCAATCTGACTTTCCATGTAGGCAATCGCCTGCTCAAACGACATGGCCGCGATCGCGCGCATGGCGTATTTGCCGCGCCGAATGGCGGTGGGCGATTTATCCAGCAAACGTGCCAGCAGCCAGTCGGTCTTGGCATCCAATTCGGCAGCCGGCACCACATGGTTCAACAGGCCATGGGCCAGGGCCTCGTGCGCGCTGAAGGGCTCACCGGTCAAGGCCCACTCGCGCACCACACGCGGCGGCACCAGGTCTTTCAGCAAGCTCAGCACCTGCATGGGAAACACGCCCACTTTCACTTCCGGCAGCCCCAGCAGCACATGATCGGCCGCGACCGCCATGTCGGCCATGCACAGCAAGCCCATGCCGCCGGCCATGCACACCCCGTTGAGGCGAACGACGATGGGCAGCGTGGCCGCCTGGGCCTCGCGCAACAAGTCGGCATAGTCGGACGCGGGTTTGGCGGGATCGAAGACGAAGCCCACGCCAGGTTGCAAGTCGGCGCCCGCGCAAAACGCTTTGTCGCCCGCGCCCGTCAACACGATGGCGCGCACGCTGTCGTCCGCATGGGCCCTTCGCAGTCCCTCACGCAGCCCTTGAATGACGGCGCCGTTGAGGGCGTTGCGCTTGTCGGGGCGGTTCAGCGTGAGCCAGGCCGCAGCACCGCGTTGTTCGTACAAAACTTCGTCAGACATGGTCAACTCTTTTCAAGGTCCACTTCCACCAACACGCTGCCAGCGGCCGCCTGCACGCCCTCGCTGACATGCACGGCACGCACCGTGCCGGCGGCGCGTGCCACGTGCACGTGTTCCATCTTCATGGCTTCCAGCGTGACCACGGCAACGCCTGCTTCCACCCGCTGGCCCACCGTGACTTGTACAGCGACCACGCGGCCATTGGTGCTGGCCCGCACCCGGCCGTCACCCCCCGCCGCACCTTGCCGAGCGGCAGGCACGCGGGTCAGGTCACTCACACGCACCGCCTCTGCGCCCAACTGAAGCCACCAGTCGCTGGCGTCCTGCAAAACCGTGGCCGTGGTGGCCACGCCATCCAGTGTGTAACGCAGGCTGTGGCCAGAACGATGCACGCCTCGCACCGAGTGTTTGAAGCCATGGCCTTCTGACAAGGCGCCTGCAACCTCGAAGCTGCCATCCAACTGACGCGTGACCTGAACGCTGAACGACTGCTCTTGCACGGCCAGCTGAAGTTGCATGGGCAGGCGCGGCACCAAAGGCGCAGCGTGTTGCGCTTGGGGATGACCGTCCACGCTGAGCCATGCCACCAGGGTCAGGGCACGCGCAAGCAAGCCCTCGGGCGTGCCCAACAAGGCCTCCTGGTGCGTGGCAATGAAACCTGTGGTGGCCTGGCCTGCGACAAAGGCGGGATGCGCCAGGCACCGGTCCAGAAAGGCTTGGTTGGTGGTCACGCCCAAGGCCACTGTGTCTTGCAGGCCTGATCGCAAGCGCCGCAAGGCTTCATCGCGGTGCGCGCCATGGCTGATGAGCTTGGCAACCATCGAGTCGTAGTAAGGCGGTACCTCGCTGTCAGCGGCCAAGGCATGCTCGACACGCAGTGCAGTGGCCGGCGCCCAGGCGCAAAATTGACCGCTTTGCGGCATGAAGCCTTTGCCCGGGTCTTCGGCACACAGACGCACTTCGATGGCATGGCCATGGAATGCAATTTGCGATTGCAGCAAGGGCAAGGCTTCGCCCGCTGCGACACGCAACTGCCATTCGACCAGGTCCAGGCCGGTCACGGCCTCTGTCACAGGATGTTCCACCTGCAAGCGGGTGTTCATCTCCATGAAGTAAAACTCGCCGCTGGCGTCCAGCAAGAACTCCAGCGTGCCCGCGCCTTCATAGGCCAGGGCTTGAACGGCTTGCACGGCGGTGCGGCCCATGCGCTCGCGCAAGGCCGCCGACACGGCTGGCGAGGGCGATTCCTCGATCACTTTTTGATGGCGGCGTTGCACGGAGCAGTCGCGCTCGCCCAGATGAACAGCGTTGCCATGGCGGTCGGCAAACACCTGAATTTCAATGTGGCGCGGCTCCACAATGGCGCGCTCAAGCAGCACTTGCGCGCTACCAAAGGCGTTCAGGGCTTCCGATTGCGCGCTGCGCAGCGCGTCTGCAAAAGCCTCGGCTTGCTCGACCTTGCGCATGCCGCGCCCGCCGCCGCCCGCCGTGGCCTTGATCATGACCGGGTAGCCTATGCGCTGGGCTTCCTGCACCAGCCGCTCAGCAGATTGATCGTCGCCGTCGTAGCCCGGAACGCAGGGCACGCCTGCCTTTTGCATCAAGCGCTTGGCCTCGGCTTTGTGGCCCATGGCGCGAATCGATTCCGGCGAAGGGCCAATGAACACCAGCCCGGCATCGCGACAGGCTTGCGCAAAGTCTTCGTTCTCGGCCAGGAAACCATAGCCCGGGTGAATGGCGTCGGCCCCGGTTTGGCGAGCCGCCGCCAGGATGGCTGGAATGTTCAGGTAAGACTGTGCAGGCAAAGGCTCGCCAATGCAGACGGCTTCATCGGCCTCCAAGGCATGTCGCGCTTGGGCATCGGCCGTGGAATACACGGCCACCGTGCGGTAGCCCAGGGAGCGCGCCGAGCGCAGAATGCGCAAGGCAATTTCACCGCGGTTGGCTATCAGGATTTTTTGAAAGGGGGTCGAAGTCATCGTGCGCAATCGGTTGAATCGCCTCAGGCGTTACGGGGAAAGATGCCCATGTACTTGGCGAGAATTTGCAACATGACTTCGTCGGCACCGCCGCCAATGGAAGCCAATCGCCCATCGCGGAAAGCGCGCGAGACACGCCCGTCGGCAAAGCCCATGCCGCCCCAGAATTGCACGCAGGTGTCGGTGACTTCGCGCATCAAGCGGCCCGACTTGAGCTTGACCATGGTGGCCCATTCGGTGGCGTCTTCGCCGGCCACCACCTTGTCCACCGCCGCCCAACACAGCGTGGACAGCATTTCAATTTCAGCCCGCAACTCTGCCAGTTTGAAATACACCCATTGGTTTTCCAGCAAAGACTTGCCAAAGACTTGGCGCTCGCGGGTGTAATCAATGGTGATGTTCAGGATGTGGCGCATCGCACCCACCCCGTTGAAGCCCGCCCACAGGCGCTCCAGTTGAAACTGTTCCATCTGGTAGATGAAGCCCATGCCCTCTTCGCCCACGCGGTAACGCTGCGGCACGCGCACATCGTCAAAGAAAAGTTGCGCGGTGTCCGAAGAGTCCATGCCCATTTTGTTGATCTTGCGTGCCACCTGCACGCCTGGCGTTTTCATGGGCACCACGATCAGCGATTTGTTTTTGTGGGTGGAGCCGCTGGAGGTGTTGGCCAGCACGATGCACCAATCGGCTTGGGTGCCATTGGTGGTCCACATCTTGCCGCCATTGATGATGTAATCGTCGCCGTCTTTGCGCGCGGTGGTTTTGATGGACGCCACATCCGAGCCGCTGCCCACTTCCGACACCCCCAAGCAAGCCACCATGTCGCCCGCAATGGCGGGAGCCAAAAACTCGCGGCACAACGCGTCGCTGCCATGCTCGGCGAAAGCGGGCGTGGCCATGTCGGTTTGCACGCCAATGGCCATGGGCACGCCACCGCAATGCATTTCTCCCAGGGTTTCGGCCAACACGGCTGCATAGGAATAGTCCAGCCCCATGCCGCCATAGGCGGTCGGCTTGTTCAGCCCCAGCAGGTCCAACTGCCCCATGCGCTTGAAGACTTGGTGCGCCGGGAAAATGCCGGCGGCTTCCCAGTCGTCCACATGGGGGTTGATTTCATCGGCAATCCAGCGCTGAATGGTGCGCTTGAGCGCTTCGTGTTCCGGGCTCAGTTTCATGTTGAACGCTCCAAAGGGGTCAGGGACGGGCCACGCCAAATTGCATGGCGCGCGGTTGGCGGGCCTCGGCCTCGCGGCAAATCGCCAAGGTTTGGGCCAGCACGGCACGGGTGTCACGGGGGTCGATCACGCCATCGTCGAGCAACAGCGCGCTGGTGACGAACACGCTCATCTGCCGGTCGAAGCGGTCGATGATGCGGGCTTTGAGGTCGGCAATCTTGGCGCCATCGACTTCCCCGCCTTTGCGTTTCATCGCGGCCTCGGTGACGATGGCCATGGTCTCGGCCGCTTGCTCGCCGCCCATCACGGCTGTTTTGGCGTTGGGCCAGGAGAAACAAAAGCGCGGATGAAAGCCGCGGCCGCACATGCCGTAGTTGCCAGCACCGTAAGACGCGCCACAGTACAGCGTGATTTGCGGCACGGTGGCATTGGTCACGGCTTGAATCATCTTGGAGCCGTGCTTGATGATGCCGCCTTCTTCATAGGCCTTGCCCACCATGAACCCCGTGGTGTTGTTCAGGTAAAGAATGGGCGTGCCCGACTGACAGCAGGCTTGAATGAAGTGCGTGGCCTTGGTGGCGCCCGCGGGGTCGATGGGGCCGTTGTTGGTGATGATGCCCACTGGGTGACCTTCGATCTTGGCATGGCCACAGACCGTGGCGCTGCCATAGTTTTCGCCAAAGGCCAGGAAGTCGGAGCCGTCCACGATGCGGGCAATGACCTCGCGCATGTCCACCGGGCGCTTGGGGTCCATGGGCATGATGCCCAGCAACTCTTCGGCGTCGTAGCGGGGTGGCAAAAAATCGCGCACAGCCGTGCCGCCGCCCCAATCGAGGCTGGCCACAATGTCGCGCGCAATGCGAATGCCATCGCGGTCGTCTTCGGCCAGGTAATCGCCCAAGCCTGACACGGTGGCGTGCATTTCAGCGCCGCCCAATTCTTCTTCGGTGGCAATTTCGCCGGTGGCGGCTTTCAACAGCGGTGGGCCCGCCAGGAAAGCGCGCGAGCGGCCACGCACCAGCACGATGTAATCGGACAAGCCGGTTTGGTAAGCGCCGCCTGCGGTGGAGGAACCATGGGTGACGGTGATCACGGGCAAGCCGGCCGCTGACATGCGCGCCAGGTTGCGAAAGGTGCTGCCCCCGCGAATGAAATCTTCCACGCGGTAGGCCATGAGGTTGGCGCCTGCGCTTTCCACCAATTGCACATAGGGCAATTTGTTTTCAAGCGCGAGTTCTTGCACACGCAAGACCTTGTCCAGCCCCATGGGTTGCAACGCGCCAGCATCAATGCCTGCATCGGAAACCATCACCATGCAGCGCGTGCCACGGATGAAGCCCACGCCAGCGATCACCCCGCCTCCCGGCACGCTTTTGTCGAGGTCGGGGTTGTCGTGCCCCAAGCCCGCCAGGCTGGAAAGCTCTAAAAAAGGGGCGCCGGGATCCAGCAACAAGGACAAGCGCTCGCGCGGCAGCAGTTGTCCACGCTGGGCAAACCGGGCACGCGCGCCTTCCGACTTGTCGCGTGTGCGCTGCTCGATGGTGCGCACCTTGGCAATCAAATCCAGCATGGCCTGCCGGTTCTGCTGGAAGGCTTCGCTGGCCGCCACCATTTGGGTCTCAATCAAACTCATGCAATGCTCTTGTTTGTTGCTTCAGGCCAGTTTAGAGGAAGCCAACACGCTCAGCCATTCGGGGTATCCAGAGGAAACACCGCCCGGTATTTGGTCAACAAATGGCGGGGTCGGTAGGACATCTTGGTTTGGCGAAACCGTGCCAGGCCCAGGTCTTGCTCAAAATTCAGCCACCTCACCTCTCGCGCGGCGTGGTCTTGGCAAAAATGCTGGAACATGTATTGCGGCAAGCCTTTGAAGGCGGTGCTGGCTTTGGCGAAACGCATGACCCAAACGCCGGGCTGAACAAGCTCCGCCAGGACAAAGCCCGCAGGCTGCTGACCCACCCAGAACACTGTGCCTTGCCAGCCCCAGCCAGGCGCCAGCTTCAAGGCCTCGCGGCACGGCAGGTCATCGGCGTCGCCGGCTTGCTTTTGTTTGTCCGCCAACCAACTTTGCAAGATCAACAAGGCATCCGCCGCAACGGCCAGACTGTAGGGCTGCGCCTGAACGGTATGTACCGCCAAGAGTTGCTTCACCAGATTGCGCTTGGCATGCAAGCCGTCATAGGTTTCAAAACTTTCGCCTGTGTAAACATAGTCTGCATCGTCACGCACCGAGGCCCAATGGACGGGCAGGCCCGGATGGGCGTGTTCCCAGGCTTGCTTTTGGGACGCTGACAAAGGGTACAAGCAGCCATGCTGCTGAAGCAAACTTGCCAAAATTTGTGTGGGCACCTTGGCCACATCGAACAAGGGAATGGCATGCGAGGTGCCGTCGTAGGTGTGGCCGATCACGACGGGCCATTCACCCTCGACAAACTGGTAGCCATGGGCTTGGCGGAACAGGTACAAATTGTCCGCGCTCAGGTCGGCCAGCGCGTGTTCGCCAGCGCTGGCTTGCAGCGCCTGGATGCGCTGCGCCCACGCGTCGCGCCAAGCCAAGTCCAGCGTTGGCATGCGGGCGTTCAGAGCCGGTCTTGCGGCTGGGCCCGCACGCCGGGTGCGGGGCCATCCGCAGGCGGGCCGGCAAAACATTGGGCCATGAGCAGCCATTCACGGGCGGTGGCGCCCTGCACTTTCAGTTGGGTGTCATCCACATGGCGTCGCTGTGTGACCACCAGACAAAAATCCAGCGCGGGCCCCGTGACGCGCTCGCTGGCATCGGCATCGCCCCAGGTCCAAGTGCTGCCATCCGGCGCATCCAACAGCACCGACACAGCGTGGGTGGGTGCGGGCAATTTGCGGTTCACATAAGTCCAGCCCATGGTGGTCACGCCCAAATGCGCGATGTGGCGCAGGCGGTGGGTCAGCGGGCGGCGGCGCCCTGCCACGTCCCAGATGTCCTGGCCGTGAGCCCAGGTTTCCATCAGCCGGGCGGTGGCAAACGAGCGCGCACTCATGGAGGGACCATACCAAGGCAAACGGTCTTTCGGGTCTTTTTCGCGCAGCAGCGACACCAGGTGTTGGTAACGCGTACGCCAGACGGACAACAAGCGGCGATCGGGCGTCGCGGCGTAGTGCGCGCGCGCGACGGCGCTGATTTCATCGCCTCGCAGCATCAACTGCATCAAGGCCTGGGCGCTCTTTTGAAACACCTGCGCATCGGTGATGGCCTCGGTGGCGGCTTCGTCAAAATAGGCCAGGTGCGCCACTTCGTCCCACGGCGCCCAGCCATAGAACGGGCTGGCCTGTTGCCATTGCGCGTCTGTCAGGCTGTCGCACAGATCGGCCAGTTCGTCGTACTCGGCCAAGAGGTCATTGCACAAGTCGTTCATGGGGTGTTCCATCAAATGCCCAATTGCCTTGCAGCCAGGTCTTTCATGATTTCTTCCGAGCCACCGCCAATCATCATCACCTTGACTTCGCGGTACATGCGCTCGCTGCGGGTGCCGCGCATGAAGCCCATGCCGCCCAAAATTTGAATGGCCTGGTCGGCGCAAAACTGCATGGCCTGCGTGGCCAACACTTTGGCCATGCAGATGCGGGCCACCAGCGTGTTGTGGTCGCCCAGCTGGTGTTCCAAACGGTAAGAGAGTTCTTCGATCAAGGCACGGGCGGCATCGATCTTCATGCGCATGTCCATCAGCTTGTGCCGGACCACCTGGCGCTCTGACAAGGCTTGGCCAAAGGTATGGCGCTGCTGCGCCCATTCCAGGGCCTCTTGCCAGCACACCTCGGCGTAGCCACAGGCCTGCATCGCCATGCCCAGACGCTCCGAGTTGAAGTTGGTCATGAAAACCTTGAAGCCGGCGTTTTCTTGTCCCACCAGGTTGTGCACGGGCACGCGGCAGCGGTCAAACCGCAAATGGGCAGTGTCGGACGACCACCAGCCCATCTTTTTCAATTCGGTGCGCGTGAGGCCCGGCGTGTCGCCATCGATCACCAGCGCGGAGATGCCACCCGCGCCTTTGTTCTCCGGGTTGGTGCGCACAGCCACCGTGAAAAAATCGGCGCGCATGCCCGAGGTGATAAACACCTTTTCACCGCTCACCACATAGTGGTCGCCGTCGCGCACGGCCGTGGTTTTGAGCGCGGCCACATCGGAGCCGCCGGAGGGCTCGGTGATGGCGAGTGCGGCAATTTTTTCACCGGCGAGCACCGGCGGGATGTAACGCTTTTGCAATTCTGCGTTGCCGTGGTGAAGGATGGGCGGCAGCGCAATGGTGTGCGAGTTCATGGACGCCGCCACGCCGCCGCAACCCGAGCGCGCGTATTCCTCGCTGGCAATCAAGGTGTGGAACACATCGCAGGGCGTGCCGCCCAAGTCTTCCGGATAGCCCATGCCGGTGATGCCCAGTTGTGCCGCGCGCTTGTAGAGCGCCAGAGGAAAAGTGCCGGCCTCGTCCCACTCGTTCACGAAGGGCGTGATCTCCTGCGCCACAAAGTCGCGCATCATGTCGCGGAACTGGGTGTGCTCTGGCGAAAAATAATGCCCAATCGGCGGCAAGGCTTGCATCTAGGGTCTCCCGGGAGAAAGGAATCAGCTTGTCAATGTAACAATGACACAGCGCGTCGGGACAAGGCTGACGCACAGGAGACATGATGCCTAAAAAAATGATTCGCATCGGCGGCGCTTCCGGCTTTTGGGGTGACAGCCGCCTGGGGGCCGTGCAATTGGTGCAGGCCGAGCCCGCCATCGATTACCTGGTGTTCGACTACCTGGCCGAAACCACCATGGCCATCCTGGCCGCTGCGCGCCTGAAGAAACCCGAGCTGGGTTACGCCACCGACTTTGTCGACAGCGCCATGAAGTCGGTGCTGGCAGACGTCATGGCCAAGGGCATCAAGGTGATCGCCAATGCGGGCGGCATTCACCCCGAAGGCTGCGCCCAAGCCTTGCGTGCCATGGCGAAAGACATGGGCCTGAACCCGCGCATTGCCGTGGTCACGGGTGACGATGTCAGCGCCTTGTTGCCCGACTTGCGCGCGCAAGGTGTTACCGACATGTTCAGCGGCGCGCCCTTGCCAGACAAGATCTTGAGTGCCAATGCCTACCTGGGCGCCTGGCCCATTGTGGAGGCCTTGCGGCAAGGGGCAGACATTGTCATCACCGGTCGCTGCGTGGACAGCGCCGTGACCCTCGCGCCCTTGATTCATGAATTTGGCTGGCAGCCCACCGACTGGGACCGCCTGGCCGGCGGCAGCTTGGGCGGCCACATCATTGAGTGCGGGTGTCAGGCCACCGGTGGCTTGTTCACCGACTGGCAGAGCGTGCCCAATTGGCCGCAAATGGGCTACCCCATCATTGAGTGCGAACCCGATGGCAGCTTTGTGGTCACCAAGGCCGCAGGCACCGGCGGACTGATCAGCCCCGCCTCGGTGGGCGAGCAATTGCTGTATGAGATCGGAGACCCCGGTGCCTATGTCTTGCCCGATGTGGTCTGCGATTTTCGCCACGTGCGCATGACGCAAGAAGGCGAGCAACGCGTGCATGTGAGTGGCGCCCAAGGCAGCGCCCCCCCCGACACCTACAAAGTGTCTGCCACCGCCATTGCCGGCTACCGCTGTGTCGGCAGCCTGGTGTTGATCGGCCCGCAAGCCGCGGCCAAAGCTCAGCGAACCGGCGACGCCATCGTGGCGCGCACACGGCAGATGCTGAAAGACCTGGGGTGGCCCGACTTCACCCAAGCCGAGGTGCATCTCTTTGGCGCGGAAACACTGTATGGCGAACACGCGCGCACCGCGGACTCGCGCGAGGTCATGGTGCGCATCTCGGTGTCGCACAAGCAGCGCGAAGCCCTGGAATTGTTTGCGCGCGAAATCGCGCCGGCCGGCACCTCTTGGGCACCGGGCACCACGGGGGCTTCCGGGGGTCGCCCTTCCCCTTCGCCGCGGATTTTGCCGCTGGCTTTTTTGTTGGACAAAGCGCGGGTGGCCGTGCACATCAGCTTGGGCGATCAACAGCATGCTGTGACCTTGCCGCTGCATCACGGCCAAGTGACTTCACCTGCTCCGCTGAGTTGGCCACAATGGCGCGAAAACGCCGAACCGCAACAAAGCATTCCGTTGGAAGCCCTGGCTTGGGCCCGAAGTGGCGACAAAGGCAACATCTCCAACATTGGACTGATTGCGCGGCGTCCGGAGTGGCTGCCGCTGATCGCTGACCGCGTGAGCACCGAAGGGGTCAAAGCCTATTTTTCAAGCTTGGTCCAAGGCGCGGTCGAACGGTTTTATCTGCCCGGGCTGCAGGCCTTCAACTACGTGCTGCACGATGCGCTGGACGGCGGCGGACCTGCCTCCAACCGCGTGGACCCCTTGGGCAAAGGCATGGGGCAGATGCTGCTGGACCTGCAGGTGCGTGTGCCCCAGTCAATTGCGCGCGAGGCCCTCAGCGCACGAGCTGCGCGGCCAATTGCTGCAGACGATGCCCCGGTTGGGTGAGTGCCTCCACAATGCTGAAGTGGTTCAGGCCCGGCAGGTCTTCACAGACCGTCACCACTTTTTTGCCCCATGCTTTTTGAATCAGATGGTTGTGGCGAATGAACTCTTCGCTTTCGTCGGCACCGGCCACGCTCATGAAGCTGGCATGGCGTGGCGCCGGCAGCCACGCCGGGCTGGCCTGGTCCACATGGGCCTGCGTCAAAAGCAGCGAGGGCTGGACAAACGGCGTGCGCATCACAGACTCGAGTTCATACAAACCCGACAAAGACAAGCCCCGCTGCACCAGGTGCGCGGGCAAGTCTTTGGCATAAGCTTGCCATTGGCAAGCCATGATCATGGCCGCCAAGTGTCCGCCCGCGGAATGCCCTGCGACATAAATGCGCTGCGGGTCGCCCCCTAATCGGTGAATGTTGCGGTAGGTCCAGGCCACGGCCTTGACCATTTGCATCACGATCTCGGGAATCGTGACGGCGGGTGCCAGCGCATAGTTCGGCACCACGGTCAAAGCGCCCAAGTTCTTGAAAGCGGGGGCCACAAACGAATGGTCGGCCTTGTCGAGCGAGCGCCAGTAGCCTCCGTGAATGAACACCACCACCGGGGCATGGGCCTGCTCTGCCGGAAAAATGTCCAGGCTTTCGTTGGGCCCCTGGCCGTAGGCCACGTCCAGCATGCACCGGTGCGCCTTGCGTGCTTGCGCCGAGGTATCGCGCCAGCGGGCAAAGTGGGTCTCGTGTTCCGGCACCAATGCCCGGTTGTTGTACATGCGGTCGTACCAAGCGCCGTCGTGCTTTGTCATGTGGCTTTCCTCCAAGATGGCGTCTATCTTGTCACAAGCCTGAGAGGCTGGCAGTCAAGCCAGCTGCTTTTGAAACCTGGCGTAAACCCTTAGAAACTCTTGATTCGGATCAATGTATTCTGTATACAGAGTACAAAATGCCTGCAGAACTGGTCAAACTTGAATCTTCACCGGACTTGGTCGACCAGGTCTATCGCAGCTTGCTGGACGCCATCAGCGATGGTTCCTTGCAGCCTGGCGAGCATTTGGCACAAGAAGACATTGCCCAGCGCTTGGCCGTTTCCCGCCAACCCGTGTTGCAAGCGCTCAGGCTGCTGAAAAAAGACGGCTTTGTCGAGGATGCCCCAGGACGCGGGGTTCAAGTGACCCCGCTCAACCTCGACCAGATTGCCCAGCTTTACCAAGTCCGCGGGGCACTGGACGCCCTCGCCGCTCGACTGGCCGCCAGCCACCGCCATGCGATTGACCCTGCCTTGATCCAGCGCGGCCGACTGGCCAAGCAGCAGCGTGAGGTCAAGGCCATGATCGAAGCCGACCTGGCCTTTCACCAAGCCATTTACGACGGCGCCCGCAACCCCATGATTGCCCAGACGGCGCGACAACACTGGCACCACCTGCGCCGCGCCATGGGCGCAGTGCTGCAGTCGACCCAACAGCGCGAAACCGTCTGGGACGAGCATGCCGCCATTGCCCAAGCCATTGGGCGCGGCGACGGCGCGCTGGCCGCCGAGCTGATCGAACACCATGCACGCGAGGCGAGCCGTCAACTGACGTCGCGCATCGCGGACTCACTCCAATCCCCTCTCCATAAGGAATGACACCATGAGACTGACCCCCGAGCAGATCGCCCAGTTTGACCGCGATGGCTACCTGTTTTTTCCCGGACTCTTCACGCCGGAAGAAACCCAAAACATGAACAATGCAGTGCCCGAGTTGTACAGCCGCCGCGAAGCCTACAACGTGCGCGAAAAAGGCAGTGACGCCGTGCGCACCAACTTTGCCGCCCACATGTACAGCAAGCCCTTCGCCAAGCTGGCCCGCCACCCGCGCATGGTCGAGCCGGTGGAAGACCTGTTTGGTGAAAAGCTCTACATGCACCAGTTCAAGATCAACGGCAAGATGGCCTTCGAAGGCGACGTTTGGCAATGGCACCAGGATTACGGCACCTGGTTGAACGATGACATGATGCCCACCGAACGCGCCATGAACGTGGCCATTTTTCTGGACGATGTGAACGAATACAACGGCCCACTGATGTTCATTCCGGGCAGCCACAAAAAAGGCGTGGTCGATGCCAAGCATGACCTGACCACCACCAGCTACCCGCTGTGGACTGTCAACAATGAACTGATCACCCAACTGGTCGAGCGTGCCGGTGGCAAGCAAGGCGGCATCGTGAGCCCGACCGGCCCGGCGGGCTCCATGATTCTGTTCCACAGCTGCCTGGTGCACGCCTCCACCAGCAATTTGTCGCCGTGGAACCGCGTGAGCGTGTACCTGAGCCTGTGCGCCGTGTCCAACCATGTGCGCCGCTTCAAGCGGCCCGAATACATTGCGCACCGCGACTTCACACCGATTGACTGCCTGCCCGATGACTGCCTGCTGAAAGACTACCCCGTTGACCTGCCCTGGAAAGACGGCATGCCTGCCAGCGCCCTTGAAACCTCCCTTGAAGAACTGAAGCTCGCCGCATGAACCTGCACCGCAAACTCCAACAACGCGCCGCCGAAAACCGCCCTGTCCGCATTGGCCTGATTGGCGCTGGCAAATTCGGGTCGATGTACCTGGCGCAAATTCCGCGCACGCCTGGCGTGCACCTGGTGGGCATCGCCGACCTCTCGCCCGCCAATGCGCGCGTGAACCTGGCCCGTGTGGGTTGGGCCGACGAACGCTTGCAAGCCAAGTCGCTGGACGAGGCCGTCAAGCAAGGGACCACCCATGTTGGCGACGACTGGAAGGCCCTGGTCAGCCACCCCGCCATCGACGTGATCGTGGAATGCACCGGCTCGCCCTTGCATGCGGTAGACCACATTCTGGAAGCCTATGCGCATCGCAAGCATGTGGTCAACGTCACGGTGGAAGCCGACGCCTTTTGCGGCCCCTTGCTGGCCACCCGCGCAGAAGCGGCGGGCGTGGTGTATTCCCTGGCCTTCGGTGACCAGCCCGCCCTGATCTGTGACCTGGTGGACTGGGCCCGCACCTGTGGCTTCCCCGTGGTGGCAGCGGGTCGCGGCCACAAATGGTTGCCGCATTTCAGCGAATCCACGCCCGACACCGTCTGGGACAACTGGGGCCTGACGCCTGAGCAAGCCGCGCGCGGCGGCCTCAACCCCAAAATGTTCAACAGCTTTCTGGATGGCTCCAAGCCCTCGATTGAAAGCACGGCGGTGGCCAACGCCACCGGCCTGGGCGTGCCAAGCCACGGCCTGCTTTACCCACCGGCCAGCGTGGAAGACATTCCGTATGTGACGCGCCCGATTTCAGAGGGTGGCGTGCTGGAGCGCAAAGGCATGGTGGAAGTGATCTCCAGCCTGGAGACCGATGGCCGCGTGATCCCCTACGACATTCGCATGGGCGTGTGGGTCACGGTGGAGGCCGAGACGGACTACATCAAGAACTGCTTTGAAGAATACAAAGCCCACACCGACCCCAGCGGCCGTTACTTCACCCTCTACAAACGCTGGCACCTGATCGGGCTGGAAGTGGGCGTGAGCGTGGCCAGCGTGGCCCTGCGTGGCGAGCCCACAGGCGTGGCCACCGGCTGGCAGGCCGACGTGGTGGCCACCGCCAAACGCGACTTGCAGCCTGGCGAAATGCTGGACGGCGAAGGCGGCTACACGGTGTGGGGCAAGTTGCTGCCCGCAGCCACCTCCAAGAAAATGGGCGGCGTGCCCTTGGGCTTGGCGCATGGGGTGAAAGTGGTGCGCCCCGTCAAGAAAGGCCAAAGCCTGTGCTGGGATGACGTGGCCATGGACACCACCACCCATGCCTACCAACTGCGTCGCGAAATGGAAGCCGGGTACAGCTTCTAAAAAGGCGAGCCCAGCGTGCCAGAACAGGCAAGGATGGCCGGGAAACTGGCCATCCACGCCCAGAAAAATCGGTTCAGACCGAAGTACCAAAACACCAGCCCATGAAACAGGGCGGCGATCGCGCAAAACAGCAGTGCCAGCAAAGGGTGAAGCAGCGCCAGTGGCGAGAAACCTTCCCACAAGGTGAAGGCCCAACTTGCGAATTGTGCAAGCCGCGGATGGCGCAATAAACTGTGTGGCGGCAAGGGGCCGTACACACCCCCATTCAAAAAGATCGTCATGGCACGCCCCGAGCGCCACTCAGGCCGCAACAGCTTCACCCAGCCCGAGACAAAGTAAGAGCTGATGGCATGGATGGTGACGTACCACAAGCCGGCCTTGGTAGCGATTTCAGGATTCACCAGCACGCGCAAGACCTCTTCCATCAGCAGGCCCGTCAGCACGACCAGGCTCATGAAGTCGCTGCCACCATTGAAGGCCCCACGCCAGCGAACCAGGATCAGCAAGGTGCTGACAAACAAAAACATGACCGAGCCCAGGTTGACGCCGCTCACACCCATGGAGACCACCACGTAAAAGCGAAGCCACAAATGGGTGGAATGCCAGGCCGGCGAATACAACTTTTCCAAGAAGACCCGCATGAGCGGATGGTTCATCGGAATGTCGGCCTGCTGAACCGACCAAGCCCAAACGCCCTTTGCGGAGGTCATGTGCTGCGTGCGCAAATACTCCACACACTGCAGTCCCAGGCTCCAGCAGAGCAGCCAGGTCATCCATTGCAAGCCTTGCTCGAAACTCATGCCGTGCACTCCGGACTGCGCAGCATGGTTTCGGTGGCTTCGATGCCCTGAGCGTTGGAACGCTCCATGCGCACCTCGAACTGATAGCCCTGCCATGCGCCCGCCCCAAGGCGGCGATCCAGGTCGAAGCGAACCAAGCGGTCCACCAGTTGGTAGGTCACCAGTTGTCGCGCGTCCTCGCCCTCGGGCAAGTCGTTCAGGTCGTTGGCAAAGTGGTCTAGCAAATTCTGTTCTGCCAGCGCCAAATTGACATCGGTGTTGTGCACAAGGTGCCACAGACGTCGCGTTCTGCGAGGATAGACCCAGTGCCAATCAGCCCAGGATGCATCTGGCCCAAGGTGGCGCACATACAGGTGCGGCACATAGCCCACCGCATGAAAGAACTTCCAGTTGGGGAAAAAAGCCCGCAGCAGAAAAAGCCAGGGCCCACGAATGATTTTGCTGCTCCAACGCAAGGTCAGCAACAGCAGCAAAAAATACAGGGCAATCCAAACCAGTGTCAGGCGAGAAGACATGCGCCGAATCTTAGCGGCATTGCGACCTCCACCCCACACTTCGAATGACGTGTGACGATCGCACGCCGCAAAGGAAACGCAGCCGCCCCATCGAGGCCTCGCAACGACAGAGTGCAACAGAAGTCAGCTCAAAATTGATACATATCAATTTTTTTGTTTTTAACAATTTGAAACCCGAGCTGTGGTCATATTCCCCTGCCATACTCAATACACCTCTCACGATCAAGCTTTAGTCATGACAGCGACAGACGCATCGCCCCCCCCTGGCACAGAACAGTCTTTGAAGCAAAAAGCACAGCTTTTGGACCAAGCCCTGCACGCCCTCTGGTCTCAAGGCAGCATGGGACTCTCGCCGATCTCGCTCACCTTGGCCTTTCTCGACTGGGCCTTGCACGTGGGTACCTCCCCTGGCCAGCAAATGCTGTGGCTGCAACAGGCTTTGTCCGCCATGCCCCAAACAATGGCGGGGACAGAGCAAGAAAAAGACCCTCGCTTTCGCCACGAAGCCTGGCAGCAATGGCCTTACATCGGGTTGAAAGAGGCTTACAAGTCGCAAGTGACGCAATGGACCCGTGCCACGCAAGTCGAGGGCATGTCGGACCACCACCGCCACATGGTCACCTTTTTTGCGCGCCAATGGCTGGATGCGTTGTCACCGTCCAATTGGCCTTGGAGCAACCCAGAAGTGATGCACAAAGCCCTGGACACCCGTGGCGAGAGTTGGCTCAACGGCTGGCAACATTATTTGGCGGATGTTCGAAAAACGTCCTTGCCGCTGGACTCAGAAACACAAGCCGCTTTGGAGCCCTTGCCCTATGAGGTTGGCAAAGAAGTGGCCATCACGCCGGGCAAAGTGGTCTTTCGCAACCGGCTCATCGAACTGATTCAATATGCACCCTCCACGGACAAAGTGCACGCTGAGCCAGTGCTCATCGTGCCCTCCTGCATCATGAAGTATTACATCCTGGATTTGTCGCCACACAACTCCATGGTGCGTTTCCTCGTGGACAAGGGGCACACGGTGTTCATGGTGTCCTGGCGCAACCCCGATGCATCGGACCGTGAACTCGGGATGGACGACTACCTGCGACTGGGTGTCATGGACGCCATGGCCGCCATTCAAGCCCAAACCGGCGAGCCCAGGCTTCATGCCATGGGGTATTGTTTGGGTGGGACATTTTTGTCGATCGTGGCTGCCGTGATGGGGCGGCGCACCACTGGGCGGCGACGTCGTGCCGAGCCGAGGCTGCCCGAACTGGCCTCGGTCACCTTGCTGGCGGCACAAACAGATTTTTCCGAGCCCGGTGAATTGGGTGTGTTCATTGACGATGACCAACTCAAGACTTTGCGTGAGGACATGGCGCGAAAGGGCTACCTCTCTGGCCAGCAAATGGCCGGCGCATTCCAGTTTTTGAATGCCCGCGACCTGGTCTGGTCACGCAATACCCGCCGCTATTTGTTAGGGGAAGAAGAGATCGGCATGGACATGATGAGCTGGAATGCCGACACCACGCGCCTGCCAGAACGCATGCACAACGAGTACCTTCAGTCACTGTTTCTCCATGACGCACTGGCCAAGGGCCATTTCCGATTTGAAGGCGAAGGGGTCGCGCTGATGGACATCCAGGCGCCATTGTTGGTGGTGGGGACGGAGCGTGACCATGTCTCGCCCTGGCGCTCGGTCTACAAGATCCACTTGTTGACCGACACCGACACCACCTTCGTGCTGGCATCGGGCGGGCACAATGCAGGCATCGTGTCCGAGCCAGGCCATCCGCACCGCAGCTATCAGATGCATCACGTGGCGCCTGGTCACCCCTGGGTTGACCCAGAGACTTGGGTCAAGCAAGCAGCCCTGCATGAGGGCTCCTGGTGGGTGTCCATGCAACATTGGCTGGCAAAACACTCCAGACAGCTTGTGAAAGCGAGACACATCTCGGCCAGGCGTGCCTTGTGCGATGCGCCAGGCACCTATGTGAAAGTACGTTATGTCGACTGATTTCCTTTCCAACGACGACTTGGCTGCCGGCCCCTTGCATCGCATCGAAGCGTCTTTCGAGGCCTTGAATGCACGCATTGCACGCCTGGCCATCGGGCTGGGGGTGCCCCTGGACCAGGACCAGCACATACAAGCGGTATTGAGTTCGCCGCACCCTCTGGGCAATGCCGACCCCCACCATGTTCGCCATTGGACAGAACTCCGTGGCTTGTTGGTGCTGCGCTATGGCATGGAAAAAAACTATGCCGAACAAATTGGTGCCGACACCCTGCGACAAATTCTGACCGATGCCGAAGAACACCTGGCCATGGAGGGTTTCAAGCCGGGGGCGGACGGTCTGCGATTGACCCAACTGTTTGGAAAAGCTTAAATCCATGAATTCACTGGCAGGAAAAAATGGCTTGATCCTTGGCTTGGCCAACGAGCACAGCATCGCTTGGGGTTGTACCCGACTGGCCCATGCGCAAGGCGCGCGTTTGCTCACCACGTGCCTCAACGAGAAAGCGCTGCGGTTTGTCGAGCCCCTGACGCAACCCTTGGGCATTCCCGTTGTGCCGTGCAACGTCGAGGAAATTGGCAACTTGGAAAATGTGGTGGCACACGCCATCGCCAGCCTGGGCTCGCTGGACTTTGTCATCCATTCGATTGCCTGGGCCCCGCTGGAAGATTTGCATGGTCAGGTCATCGACAGCTCCAGCACAGGCTTTGCGCGCGCCATGGAAGTTTCGTGTCACAGTTTTGCGACACTGGCCAAGCTGTGCGCCCCGCACATGCCAAGGGGTGGCAGCATGCTGACCATGAGCTACCTCGGCGCCGATGAGGCGGTCCCCCACTACGGCCTGATGGGGCCGGTGAAGGCCGCGCTGGAATCTCTGGTGCGCTACATGGCCCTGGAGTTGGGGACACGCAAGATTCGCGTGCATGCGGTGTCACCAGGTCCTATCCTGACGCGCGCAGCTTCCGGCATCGAGGGTTTCGATGAACTGATGCAGCACGCTGCGCAAAAGGCGCCATTGGGCCGCTTGGTCACGCTGGAAGAAATCTCACAATTGTGTGGCTTTTTATGCTCGGATGCATCCTCCGGCATGACGGGCCAGACGATCTATGTGGATGCTGGATGCCACGCCGTGGCATGACTTGCAACTTGAGAGAAGCCTTGACCGTGACTGACACCGATTTCATTGAAAACTTGACCTACGATGAGCTCAACGTGGGGCAAAGCGCGCGCTTGATTCGCACGCTGACATTGGCTGACATTCAGGCCTTTGCCGCCGTCTCGGGTGACACCAATCCCGCGCACCTCGACCCTGAGTACGCCAATGACACCTTGTTCCACGGCGTGATCGCCCACGGCATGTGGGGCGGTGCCCTGATCTCCGCTTTGTTGGGCACCCAGTTCCCAGGGCCTGGCACGATTTACCTGCAACAAGACCTTCACTTTTCGCGACCTGTCCGAATTGGCGACACCCTGAGTGTCAGCGTTACCATCACTGCCAAAGACGATGCCAAAAAACGAGTGGACCTGGATTGCGAGGTTCTGAACCAAAACGCCGAACGGGTTCTTTACGGCTCTGCACGGGTGCTGGCCCCCACCCAAAAAGTGCGCCGACCACGTGCCTCTGTGCCCCATATCCAGTTGTTTGACCCCGAGGCACGCTTCAAAGCCCTGCTGGCCAAAGGCGCGGGCCTGCAAGCCTTGCGCTGTGCGGTGGTCCACCCTTGCGATCCCGAATCACTCAGCGGCGCGCTTGACGCTGCACGGCATGGCTTGATCGTGCCCGTGCTGATCGGCCCAGCCAGCAAAATTGACAAAGTGGCCGCCGACGCTGGCCTGGATTTGACAGGCATCGAACGCGTCAATGTCCCCCACAGCCATGCCGCCGCTGAAACGGCAGCGGCGCTGGCCGCCAAAGGCAACGTGGCCATCCTGATGAAAGGCAGCCTTCACACCGATGAGCTGTTGCACGCCGTGTTGGCCGAACCAGCCTTGCGTACCGGTCGCCGCATGTCGCACGTGTTCCGCTTTGACGTGCCCATGTACCCCAAGCCCTTGATGGTCACCGATGCGGCGCTCAACATCCGCCCCAGCTTGAGAGAGAAAGTCGACATCGTGCAAAACGCAATCGACCTCGCGCACATTCTGGGCGTCGCGCAACCCAAGGTGGCCATCTTGTCGGCCGTGGAAACCGTCAACCCCGACCTGCCCTCAACCTTGGATGCCGCAGCCCTTTGCAAAATGGCCGATCGCGGCCAGATCAGAGGCGGACTGTTGGACGGCCCCCTGGCTTTTGACAACGCCATTTCGCCGCATGCAGCTCAGGTGAAAAACATTGTGTCCGACGTGGCAGGGGATGCCGATATTTTGGCTGTCCCCGACCTGGAGTCTGGCAACATGTTGTCCAAGCAGCTGGAATACCTGGCGGGAGCCAGCGGCGCAGGCTTGGTGCTGGGGGCGAAGGTCCCGATCGCCTTGACCAGTCGTGCCGACGGACCCAGCACCCGCGTGGCATCCTCCCTGCTGGCCTTGCTGGCAGCGCACCATGCACGGCGCCTGGCGACTTCCGCGCGCTAGGGGAGCTGCCATGGCCATTCTCGCCGTCAATGCAGGCTCATCAACGCTGAAGTTCTCATTACACCCGTTGCGCGATGGCTATGTGATGCCCAGCGTCCTCAGCGGCAACATCCAAGGCTTGGAACCGCAGGGGGCACCCGAAATCAGCTGGCGCCACGAAGGCCAAGCAAGCTCAGAGCCAATGCAGGCTGGCTTGGGCGATCCTTTCGAGCACGCTATGCAGCACCTGCGCGAATTGCTGTCATGCTTGCCCGGCTTGCCGAGCTTGCAAGCCATTGCCCACCGCGTGGTCCATGGCGGCGAGCGCTACACGCAGAGTGTGATTGTGACGCCCGCTGTTGTGCAAGATCTGGCACGGCTGAACTCGCTGGCACCCTTGCACCAACCCCACAACTTGGCCGGTATCGAGGCCTTCGCGCAAGCCTTTCCTGGCTTGCCGCAAATCGCCTGTTTTGACACTGCCTTTCATGGCACCGTGCCCGAACAGGAGCGCCAATTTGCCTTGCCCCGCGCCCTGACACAACAAGGCGTGCGTCGCTACGGGTTTCATGGCCTGTCGTACCAATACATCCTGGGCGTGCTGCAAGAGCAATCCACCCGCTCCGATGGCAAAGTCTTGATGGCGCACCTGGGCAACGGCGCCAGCTTGTGCGCAGCAAACAGGGGCCATAGTTGCGCCACCACCATGGGTTTCTCTGCACTCGATGGCTTGATGATGGGCACGCGCAGCGGTGCGCTGGATGCGGGCGTCCTGCTGTACCTGCTGGAACAAGGCTGGACCCATGACCAACTGCAAAGCCTGTTGTACAAAGAATCGGGCTTGCTGGGCGTATCGGGCATCTCGGCGGACATGCGCAAGCTGCGCGCCGACCCCTCACCCGCCGCACAATGGGCCATCACGCTTTTCACACACCGCGTGGTGCGGGAAAGTGGCGCATTGCTTGCCTGCTTGCAAGGCCTGGACGTGATGGCTTTCAGCGGGGGGATCGGTGAACACGATGCACTTTTGCGCAACGAGGTGTGCCAAGCCTTGCATTGGCTGGGTGTGCGGATAGACCCCGCCAGAAACGAACAAGCCAACGGCACCGAGATCGTGGCCCTTCACACCCCCGACAGTCGCGTGGAGGTCTGGGTGATTCCCACCGATGAGGGCCGCGTGGCCGCGCGCGAGGCAGCCGCTTTGATCAGGTGATTGACGAAGACCCAGTCCTGAAGGACACTAGCCTGAATTTTTATTTTGTCCCTGGCACTGATGTCGCGTACTTGTATGAAATGGCTGCTCTCCCTCTGGCTGGGGCTGGGCATCACCTCCGTTTGGGCTCAAACCTTTGTCATGCATTGCGACGTCGAGGGCACCATCCCCGCCATGGACGACCTCAAGCTCAAGCCAGCGCAGGTCACCCTGGAAATCCAAGCCCTGGGCCACAACCTTTTTTTGAAAATCAATGGCCCTGCGCCTTATGCGTTGTTCCTCAACACGCTGACCACCGAGCAATACGAGGGCAAAAACCTCACCAATGCCCAACGCATGGGCCTGCAAAACCGCCACATCAAGAACGGCGACATGCGTGAAGTTCGGATCACTCGACAAGGCCTTGAACTCAGCGGCTACAGTGACATCGAGTACCGAAGAAAAAAAGTGCGCATGGCCTTTGAAGGCACATGCCAAACCAATTGACGCGGCCATTTCAGAGCGACACCATGCACCCACACCATCACGCGCAGCAATTCCCCAACAAAGTGGCTTACCTGATGGCGGACAGTGGCGAGCGCGTGACCTACGCCCAATTGGAGGCCCGATCAAACCAATTCGCCCACTTGCTCCGAAGCTTGGGCCTCAAGGCTGGCGACCACATGGCGGTGTTGTTGGAGAACCATCCCCGCTTTTTTGAAATTTGCTTTGGCGCCCAGCGTGCCGGCATCATTTTCACAGCCATCAGCACGCGCCTCAAAGCCAGCGAAACGGCCTACATCATTGACAACTGTGGCGCCCGCTTGCTGGTGACCTCCCAAGCCCTCGCGCCTTTGGCCGATGCCATCGAGCCGCTGACGCCCGCCGTGCAGCATCGCCTGATGATCGATGGCACCACCGTGGGCCACCAAGCCTATGAGCCCTTGATGGCATCGCAAGCCAGCACGCCGATCCCAGACCAGACGGCAGGCGGTGACATGCTTTACTCCTCCGGCACCACGGGGCATCCCAAGGGCGTGTTCATTCCCCCAGATTCCCCTGACTACGATGCGCCCACGTCGCTGATGGGCATCTGCCAAAACCATTTTGGCTTTGGCCCCAGCAGCGTTTACCTGTCGCCTGCCCCGCTGTACCACGCTGCGCCCATGCGTTTTTGCATGAGCGCCATGCGGCTGGGAAGCACCTGCGTCATCATGGAACATTTCGACCCTGAGCGCTTCCTGGCCTGCGTCGAGACACACCGTGTCACGCACACCCAGCTGGTCCCCACCATGTTTGTGCGCATGCTGAAGCTGCCTGTCGCGGACCGGCAGCGTCACGATGTGTCGTCGCTTCAGTTCGCCATCCATGCGGCTGCGCCCTGCCCCATCCCCATCAAAGAGCAGATCATCGATTGGTGGGGGCCCATCGTCTGGGAATACTACGCCGGCACCGAGGGCATGGGCATGACCCTGGTGCGCTCCCCTGAATGGCTGACCCACAAAGGCACTGTTGGCAAAGCCGTGATTGGCAAGTTGCGCATTTGCGATGAGCTGGGCGATGAGGTCCCGGCCGGAAAAATTGGCACCGTTTATTTTGCGGAAGGCAAGGCCTTCGCCTACCACAATGACCCAGGCAAAACACAGGAATCGAAGAATGCAAAAGGCTGGACCACGCTAGGCGATGTGGGCTATGTGGACGAAGAAGGCTACCTCTACCTGACCGATCGCAAGTCTTACATGATCATCTCTGGGGGAGTGAACATCTACCCGCAGGAAGTGGAGAACTTGTTGGTCACCCACGACAAGGTTTTTGATGTGGCCGTGTTTGGCGTTCCCCACGAGGAGTTTGGCGAGGAAGTCAAAGCCGTGGTGCAACCCCGTGACATGGCACAAGCCGGACCGGCGCTGGCGGCAGAGCTGATCGCTTTTTGCCAGCAACACCTGTCTACCATCAAGTGTCCCAAGTCGGTGGATTTCATGGCCGAATTGCCCAGGCACCCCACCGGCAAGTTGTACAAGCGCCTGCTGCGCGACCGCTACTGGCCGCAAAAGCAAGGTAAGCTTGTTGGATGACGCACCCCAACCCCTTGCCACTGCCTGAAGGCATTCGCTCCTGCTTTGTGCAGGATGTGAATGGCCTGCACATGCACTATCTTGAAGCAGGCCGTGCAGCCAGCGGTCAACCGGCACGGCCTTGTTTGTTGCTGCTGCATGGTTTTCCCGAGTTGGCCTACAGTTGGCGCAAGATCATGCTGCCCTTGGCGGCCGCCGGCTTTCATGTGATTGCGCCTGACCAGCGGGGCTACGGTGCCACCACGGGCTGGTCCGACAGTTATGACGCACCGCTCACACCCTTTCACATGCTCAACCTGGTGAAAGATGCCACGTCCTTGCTGGCCCAATTGAACATCGGCCATGTCCATGCCGTGATCGGACACGACTATGGCTCGGCTGTTGCTGGTTGGTGCGCCCTCACGCGGCCTGATATTTTTCAACGCGTGGCCTTCATGAGTGCGCCGTTCACTGGGGCGCCCACGGCCTTGAATGCCAATTTGAAAGTGATGGCCGCGCTCGAACAATTGCCGCAGCCACGCCATCACTACCAAGCTTACTATGGCACACGGGCCGCCAATGACAACATGCGATATGCCCCACAAGGCCTGCATGCATTCCTGCGCGCTTACTACCACATGAAAAGTGCCGACTGGCCAGAGAACCAACCCAAAGCTCTGGCCGCAGCATCCGCAGAGGAACTGGCTCGACTCCCGACCTACTACGTGATGCCAAGCGGCCTGGGCATGGCCGAAACGGTGGCGCCTCATCTGCCCAGTGCCAACGCCATTGCCACTTGCCGCTGGTTGCCCGATGCCGAGTTGTCTGTCTATGCCAAAGAATATGAGCGCACGGGCTTTCAAGGCGGCCTGCAGTGGTACCGCTGCGGCTTGAACAGCACCCATGCACAAGAACTCATGGCTTTGGCTGCGCAAAAGGTCAACCTGCCTGCATGCTTCATCTCGGGCGCATCCGACTGGGGCGTCTACCAATCGCCAGGCGCTGTGGACAGAATGCAGCAACAAACCTGCACAGACTTTCGCCTGCTCCGTTTGATTCCGGGCGCAGGCCACTGGGTTCAACAGGAACAGCCTGAGGCCGTCACCCAGACTTTGTTAAGCTTTCTGTCCTGATCCTCACTTTTCAGTCTGTCACCCATGAACTCATTGCCTGCCGCATTGCTCGCTTTTTCCTTCAGTTTGATGAGCGCTACCGCCTGGGCCGATGGGCAAAGCACCTACCAGCAAGTTTGCGCGGTTTGCCATGGGCAAGGGGCAGCGGGTGCCCCCAAAGCCGGTGACGCGAAAGCCTGGAAAAAATTGATTGCCGAAGGCCAAGTGCCGCTGACCGCCGATGGCTACATGGGTGTGCGCGCCATGCCCGCCAAGGGCGGCAAAGCCGATCTTGGTCTGGCTGACTTCGCAGAGGCCGTGGTCTACATGGCCAACCAATCCGGGGCCAACTGGAAAGCGCCCGATGCCGACATGTTGAAGAAAATGGAAGCGCGCATTGCGCAGAAAAACAAAGCCAAGGCTGGCAACGCCAAGCCTTGAGGGCACTTCAGGGGGCCATCGTCCAGACCAAAACTTGCTTGGCCACAAAGCCCAGCATGCCAAATGACAGCACCAGAAACAGGATGAAGGTGCCAAACTTGCCGGCCTTGGATTCACGCGCGAGCCGCCAAATGATGAAGAGCATGTAGAGCATGAACCCGGACACGCCAAAGGTCAGCCCGAACTGGGCAAATTGCTCTTCTGTCATGGCATCCAACGAGGGCTCATAAGCCCCCATTCTGGCTTATTTTTTCGGCAGGGTGCCACCGCTTTTCACGCATTCATCCAGCGTTTTGAATTCGGTGAATTTTTTCGTGCGCTCGTAATGCGGGCTTTTCTCGTCGTGGCAAATGCCCGAGTCGGACTTCTTCACGATCGGGCCGGCAGCGGCTTGGCCGGCGGGCAAACGGCCGCCACTTTTCACACATTCATCCAAACTCTTGAACGGTGTGAAATTTTTGGTGTTGGCAAAGGACGGGCTGCTTTTGTCGTGGCAAATGCCGGCGTCTGATTTCTTGACCACCGGGTCATTGGCGTGAACCGCCGTCAAGCTCAGGGCCAGGGACAGGGCCACACCGATTCGCGACAAACTGAAAGTCATGAGAAGCCTCCAAAGCAGGTAAGTTGGAAGCTTAACTCAAGTTTTTAGAAAGCGCGACTGGCAAGACCCCTAGAAAATGATCGCCAGTTCGGGCTTATTTGTTTTTGTCTTTCCCGCGCGGGATGATGGTTGTCGAAACCATGGCGCGCATGGGTTCCACCGACACCGGCTTGGCAGGCGTGGTGTCCTTTTTGGGTTTTCTGGCCTCTTTGTTTGACTTTTGTTGACCTTTGGCCATGATGGACACCTTGGATTGAAACAAGCAGTGTACGCTTCTCTCATGATTGCCATTGCCGAATCAGACATTGAATGGACTGCCATGCGTGCGCAAGGCGCGGGGGGACAGAACGTCAACAAGGTCGCAACCGCGATTCACCTGCGATTCGACATTGCCGCGTCTTCCCTGCCCGAGACGCTCAAAACGCGGCTTCTGGCCAGCAAGGACCAGCGCATCAACCGTGATGGCGTGTTTGTCTTGAAAGCGCAAACTTACCGCACACAAGAGCAAAACCGCCTGGACGCCTTCGTGCGGCTTCACGAATGGGCCGAAGCTGCGGCCCATGTTCCCAAAGTGCGCAAAGCGACCCGGCCCACGGCAGCTTCCAAAAGAAAACGGCTGGACAACAAACGAAAGCTGGCGCAGCGCAAACGGGATCGGGGCCCTTTGCTCGGACAGGCTTGAGCCTAATAGCGGTCTTGGCGATGGCGATGCAAGGGCAGCGAAGCCAACGTGGCCACCGTGGACATCACCAAGCATCCCGCGATCACCCAGCTGTAGCTCTGCACACGGTCAAACACCGCCCCTGCCACCACCGGGCCCAGCAAATTGCCAAAGGCTGCGCCGGTGTAAAGCGTGCCAATGATGCTGGAGACGGAGCGCGCGCCAAACAAGTCCATGCACAAAGCAGGCAGCAGGGACACGATGCCGCCGTAACTCAAGCCAAACCACAAAGCAAAGACCACCCACGCGGCATACCCTTGGGCGGAATGCCAAAGCACATAGGACAGGCCCATGGACGCTTGCATCAGCACCAAGGTCAACGGTCTCCCAATGCGATCGGCCAGGGCACCGATGGCAAACCGGCCGACCAAACTGCCCACCCCAATCAAGCCCACCAGTCCCACGGCCCGTGCGTCGTCCATGCCCATGTCACGCGCCGCGGCCGATACATGGGCGAACGGAATGAACATGGTGGGCGCCCCCAACACCACCGACGCATACAGCCAGCGAAAGCTGCGGGTGCGCAAGGCCTCGCGCAAGCTCAGGCCGTTGACCGGCGCAGACCCCCGGGCCGTGGCAGCAGGTGCACGCCGCAGCAGCCCCGCAGCGGCCAGGCCGACCAACAGCACGCCCACCGCCAAAAGTTGCATGGCTTCCCGCCAAGCCCAACTGTCCAGGGTGATCCCCATCAGCAAAGGAACCACCAGCGTCCCCGCCCCAATGCCAGCTCTGGCCAGGCCTGCGGCCAAGCCGCGACGGCGGGTGAACCAGGGTTGCACACAGCCTATGGACGGCGTGTACACCAAGGCAATGCCCAGGCCAACGCAGGCACCATAGCAAAGGTAGACCATGGTCATGGATTGCGCCAAGCTGGTGCCGAGCAAGCCCAAGGCGATGCAGCACATGCCCATGCTGCACACCACCCTGGGGCCAAAGCGGTCGGAAAGCATGCCCCCGACCGCGCCCAACACAAAATAAACCAAGCCGGACAGGCCGAAGATCAAGGCAACATCCGCTCGCTGCGCCGAGAACTCTGTGGCAAATGACTCAAAAAAGGCCGCGAAGGAATAAGACACGCCAAAAATGACGGCCAGACTGAAGAAAGTGCTCCAGACCACAACCCAGGCGTAACGCGGTTCATGCATTGGAAAAATTTTAACGAGCGGCTTGCATCGTATGGCTATCGCAAACCCCCACTCCCCTCGTCAGCGCGATCGATGACAGGTAAAATTTTCAGCATGAACATGCCAACTTTTGAAACCTTCCAATCCACTGCATTGAGCGAGGGCTTTGACGAAGTCATCGAGCGCGCATGGGACCCGCTTGTGGTGTTGGACACCCACACGCATCCCTTTGGCGTGAAGGCACTGGTCACCCAAGGTGAAATGTGGCTGACCGTTGGCGATCAAACGCAGCACTTGAAGGCGGGCGATCGCTTCACGCTGGATCGCGACGTGCCGCATGCTGAACGCTACGGCGCACAAGGCGCCAGCTATTGGGTGGCGCGCAAAAACAAATGAACAGGCCATCGGACGCCGCGGTTCAGGTTCGCAAAGAAGGACCCGTCACGGTCATTGCCTTGCAACGTCCTCAGCGGCGCAATGCAGTGGACAGCGTGACCGCCCAAGCGCTCTACGCTGCCTTCGAAGATTTTGATCGCGATGCCTCGGCATCGGTTGCGGTGCTGACCGGCGATGGCGACAGTTTCTGCGCAGGCGCCGACCTCAAAGCCGTGGCCGCTGGCGACCGTCACACCCTTGACCCTGTGGGTGGACAAAACACCCCAGGTCCCATGGGGCCCACACGCATGACGCTTTCCAAGCCCGTGATCGCAGCCATTGAAGGCCACGCCGTGGCAGGCGGCATGGAATTGGCGCTGTGGGCTGACCTGCGCATCATGGCTGACAACGCCGTGATGGGGATTTATTGCAGGCGCTTCGGCGTGCCGCTGGTCGACATGGGCACGATTCGGTTGCCGCGCCTGATTGGCCAATCGCGAGCCATGGATTTGATACTCACGGGGCGTCCTGTCCTTGCAGAGGAAGCTTTGGCCATAGGGCTGGCCAATCGCGTGGTGCCTGCAGGTCAAGCTTTGCAGGCAGCCATCCAACTGGCACAAGAACTGGCAGCATTCCCGCAAACCTGCATGCGAAATGACAGGCTTTCATTGTTGGCACAATGGTCATTGACAACCGACGAAGCCATTGCCAACGAAATGCGCGGTGGCCTTCAGGTGATGGCCACCGGCGAAACGCAACAAGGTGCGAAATCTTTTTCGGAAGGTGCCGGAAGACACGGGCAGTTCGGCCCGCCTTCTTCCGAAACCCACTGAGCGTCAGTGACGACCCGTGATCACTTGGCGGCTTCTGCCTTTTTCGCCACAGGCGCTTTGTCTTTGCTGGCTTTGGCGTCGGCCTTGGCCTCGGGTTTGGCATCGGCCTTGCTAGCAACAGCGGGAACCGCAGGTGCAGCCGGGGTTGCAGGCGTGGCCGCAGTGGTGGCAGCGAATGCGGTCACAGAGAAAAAGCCCACAGCAAGGGAAGCAATCAGTTTGTTCATACGATGTCCTTTCGTTGGTTAAGAAACTCCTCTCGGAGTGAGCTTTCAACGGGACAAACAGACAAGCTGTTGACGATCATTTAAATTTATTTCAGTCAACCAAATGCAGTGCATTTGCGTTTTCTCACGCGCTCAGCGTTTGTCATCCAAGCGCTGATGAGAGACCTCCCTGACCTCTGCATCAACCACATCGGTGTGCGCGGCGCGGCGGCGATGCAGCGGATTTTTCGACTGCCATCCCTTGTAGCGATCCATCACCACCTTGACCTGCGGCGGGCGGCCCGTGAACAGCCAACGCACAAGGGCAAACACCAGGCTCAACAACAACAGCACCAGCAGGCCCGCAAAAAACACCAGGGCCATGACAAACAAAAACAGTTTAAAGAGCCCAGAGATGATCGAATTCAGCACAACAAAGCCCCTCAGACGAAATGCACGCAAACCATCATAATGCGCTTGAACATTGTTTTTTCAAGTGAACGCCCTCATGCCTTCCACCCTTCAACTGACTTCTACCGTCTTGCCTTCGGGCCAATTGGAAATTGCGCTCGTCCATCAAACACTGCCGCCCCTGGGCGACCACGATGTCCGGGTCGAAGTGCAAGCCACGCCGATCAATCCCTCTGACATCGGACTGCTGTTCGGTGCAGCCGATTTGAGCACGCTTCGCGCCATCAGCGACAGGCCTCTGCCCACCATCACCGCTGACATTCCTGACCAAGCCATGGCTGGCATGGCCGGCCGCCTGGGTCAATCACTTCCTGTGGGCAATGAAGGCGCGGGTCGTGTGGTGCAGGCAGGTGCGGCGCCTGAGGCGCAGGCCTTGCTAGGCCGCACTGTGGCCATGGTGGGGGGCGGCATGTACGCGCAGCAGCGCGTGCTGCCGGCCAGCCAATGCCTGGCCTTGCCGGACGGCACGCCCGCAGCCGATGGCGCCTCGTGCTTCATCAACCCCCTGACAGCGTTGGGCATGGTGGAAACCATGCGGCGCGAAGGCCACAAAGCCTTGATCCACACCGCAGCGGCGTCCAATCTGGGGCAAATGCTGAACCGCATCTGCCAACAAGACGGCATCGAACTGGTCAACATTGTGCGTCAGCCCGCGCAAGCCAAGATTCTGCGAGACCTGGGGGCGCGCCATGTGTGCGACAGCAGCTCGCCCAGCTTCGAAACCGAATTGACCGAGGCACTGGCGCAAACAGGGGCCACGCTGGCATTTGATGCCACCGGGGGCGGCACGCTGGCATCGCAAATTTTGTCGTGCATGGAAAGCGCCATCCAACGCGAGGCCAAGGAATACAGCCGCTATGGCTCCAACACCCACAAGCAGGTCTACCTCTACGGCAACCTGAACCTGGCCCCCACGGAAATCAGGCGCAGCTTCGGCATGGCCTGGGGTGTGGGCGGATGGCTGTTGTTTCCGTCTCTCAACCGCTTTGGGGCAGAACGCACGCAGGCCCTCAAGCAGCGTGTCATGAACGAGCTTCACACCACCTTTGCCAGCCATTACAGCCAAACAATATCACTGCCAGACGTGTTGAAGACACAAACTATCGCCGCATACACGCAAAGAACGACATCTGGAAAGTTCTTGATTAAGCCCAACCAATAAGGTCATTCAGATTGCCCTAGCGTGTGACTTGCGTCAAAATGAAACTTCTTGACTTCACAAGTTTCGTCAATCAGATAGGACATACCAATGAAAATTTTAGTGGGTATTGACGGTTCCAAATCGTCGGTGAGCGCAGCGAAACATGCCGCGAAATTAGCAACTTCACTGCGAACAAAAAATCGCGTCACGCTGCTCTCTGTCCACGATGACTCCGGCCTGAAGCACTTCAAACGATTCGCAGCAAAAGGCGCAATTGAAGATTACCTTCGCGAGATCAGTGAAAAGGATTTGCTCGCCGCTCAAAAAATTCTTGACGCAGCCGGGGTAGCGCATGACATGCAAATCGAATACGGCCGAGCTGCAGATGTTCTGATCGAAGTTTCCACCAAGGGTAAATTTGACATGATTGTCCTTGGCAGCAAAGGGAGATCAACTCTGAAGAATTTTGTCATGGGCTCTGTTGCCCTGAGTGTTCTCTCGAGCGCCACGATTCCAGTTGTTCTGGTTCGTTAAGCCTCAAGGAGATCAATTTGTACCAACCGTTCAATTTAACAGGCCGTGGCGCAGTCGTCACCGGTGGCAATGGCGGTATTGGCCTGGGCATGGCCCGCGCCCTGCTCAGCGCAGGCGCCTCGGTCGCCATCTGGGGGTCCAACCCCGACAAAACAAAACAAGCACAGCTGCAGTTGACCAAGGAATGTGGGGACGCCGCACGCGTTCACGCTTTCGTCTGCGATGTCGGTTCCGAAGCCGAGGTGGAAGCCACCTTTGCCGCATCCGTCAAAGCCTTGGGGCAGGTCCATGCCTGTTTTGCCAATGCCGGCGTCTCTGGCAAGGGAACGCCCATGCTGGAGATGAGCCTGAGCGAGTTTCAACGTGTTCAGCGCATCAACGTGGAAGGCGTGTTCCTGACTTTTCGCGCGGCAGCACGCCACATGGTGGAGCGCGGTGGCGGCGGTGCACTGGTCGCCACGGCCAGCACCGCAGCGCTGGAAGGCGCGGCACGCAACAGCCATTACGGCGCCTCCAAAGGGGCGGTGACCTCGTATGTGCGCGCATTGGCCATGGAGTTGGCCCGCTACCGCATCCGCGTGAACTCTGTTTTGCCGGGCTGGATCGTGACCGAGATGACCCAGCAATCTGTGACCAACGACAAGTTCGCCGCAGCGGTCATGCCCCGCATCCCTGCCCGGCGCTGGGGTGACATCGACGACTTTGGTGGCATTGCGGTGTACCTGGCGAGTGACGCCTCGTCCTACACCACAGGGGAGCAGTTTGTGATCGACGGCGGGTACACCAAGTTCTGACGGCCATGGGCAAGCCAACGCAGCATCTTGCTTTTGCGCTGATCCTGGGCCTGACAGGCTGCGCGCACAACATCGGTGAGCGCGTCAGCGACACCCCCACCCTGCCCCGAACATGGACCGCCAGGGACATCGTGGCCTGGCAGCCGGTGCGCTTGCCTGGCAAACAAACCACCGAATTTGTTTTGCAACAGCACACCTCACGCGAGGTTGTGCAAGCCAAGGCCCAGTCATCGGCCAGCATGTTGCGCCGCAACCTGCGCATCGAACCCGACAAATTGGGCACGCTAGAATTCTCCTGGCATGTCCCGGCCTTGATTGCTGGTGCCGACGTTGGCCAGCGTGAAAGCGATGACTCCCCTGCCCGCTTGGTCCTGGCCTTTGACGGCGACCGTGCCAACTTCTCCCCCAAAAATGCCATGCTCAATGAGTTGTCGCTGGCCTTGATGGGGGAGCCCATGCCGTATGCCACCCTCATGTACATCTGGTGCAACAAGCGCCCTGTGGGCACCGTGGTGCAAAACCCCCGAACCGACCGGGTGCGCAAACTGGTGGTGGCCTCTGGGCCCCACCATCTCAACCAATGGCTTCGCTTTGAGCGTGACGTCCGAGCCGATTTCGAGCTGGCTTTTGGCGAAGCGCCCGGCGCCCTGTTGGGTATCGGCGTCATGACAGACAGTGACAACACGCAGTCCAATGCCGTGGCTTGGTACGGCGACATTGCGCTGCGTTGAGCGAGCGCTCAGCTTGCGGCCTTCTCGGCTTTCATGCCCACATAAATGCCCGCCACGATGATCATGCCGGCGCCCAGCCAGGTGTAGCTGTCAGGCAAGTCATCGAAGAGCCAGTAGCCTACGGCCACCGAACCCACCATTTGCCAATAATTGAAGGGCGACACAAAATTGGCCGGCGCATAGGTCATGGCGCGTGCGACACAGTAGTGCCCCAGGGCGCCCAAGGCGCCGAGGCTGCACAGAATCAAGGCGTCGCTCAGGCTGGCCAGGGGCGTCCAGAAAAAAGGCACGGCCAAGCTGAGCAGCACCGATCCCAGCAGCGCGGAATAAACCACCGAGGTCTCTGGCCGATCGATGCCGGCAACCTTGCGTGTCAACAACTGGTACACCGCATAACAGCAGGCGTTGCCCAAGATAAGCAAGGAAGCCCAATGGAACACCGACGAGCCAGGGCGAATGACCACCAGCACCCCGGCAAAGCCAAAGATCACGCCGATGATGCGTGACAAGCGAACTTTTTCGCCCAGCATGGGGCCGGCCAACAACACCACAATCAAGGGCGCGGTGAAAGAAATGGAAGCGGCTTGCGCCAAGGACACAAACTGAATGGCCGTGAAAAACAGAATCGTGGAAGCCATCAGCAAAGTGGAGCGCCCCAATTGCAGCCATGGCCTGCGGGTTTGCAAGATGCCCACGCCATACTTTGGCAGCAGCACCATCAACACCAACAACAAATGGCTCACGGTGCGGAACCAGACCACTTGCTCCGAGGTGTAGGACTGGCTCATCCATTTGGCCAAGCCATTCATGACGGGGAAAAAGCTGGCCGCCAGGCACATGTACAAAATGCCCATCCAGGGCCGATAGCCCATCGGCTTGGCAGCCGTGGCCGACGCCCGCTGGGGCCGGTGCAAGCGCCAATGCGCCAGCACGGCCAGGGCTGTGAAGCCGAGCATCAAGCACGAGAGGTTGACCGCGCCGTCGTGGGGCACCAGGCCCACCGAGAAGCCACCGACGGCGCCCATCAACTGCTGCATCAACCCCGCCACTGCGGCCGCAGAGCCCGCCAACGCAGGGATCAGCCCCACTGAGCCCGCCAAGGTGGGCGGCACCAAAAAGCCATGACCCAGCCCCAGCAACATCATGGGCATGGCGAACGCCAGAGGCGTCTTCCATCCCATCAAGCCCAGCGCCAACATCAGAAGCAGCCCCATGACTGTGATGGTTTGCCCGGCCAACATCATCTTCTTCTCGCCCAGGCGATGAATGAAATGGCTGGTTGTGTAATTGCCCACGATGTAAGACAGGGGCGCCATCATGATGTACCACCCCACCCCCTCTGGCCCGACGCCATAACTGCCCAACACGATGGGCGCGCCCGACAGAAAGGTGTAAAAAGTGGCTGTGGTCATGGCCAGGATGGCCACATAGGAAAGAAACGCAGGTTCTTTGGCCAGCCGCGTGTAGGCCGACACCATGGCGCGCAACCAGTGCGACTCAGGGGCAGCGGTGGGCCCTTTGGCAGGCAAGCCTCGCCAAGCTGCCAGCCATAGCGCCAGGGCCAGGCCGCTCATGACCCAAAAATTGGCTTGCCAGCCGAAGGCCACATGCAACTGCCCACCAATGACCGTGGCCAAAGGCGGGCACAAGCCCAAGGCCATGCCGATGAAGGCCATGACCCGTGTGCGCTGCGGGCCCTGAAACAAATCTTGCACCATGGAACGCCCGACCACCATGCCGGCGGCGCTGCCCGCGCCCTGCAAAACGCGCGCAAACACCAAGCCCTGGATGTCTGTCATGCAAGCGGCCAGCACAGAACCGGCCAAGCCCAGCGTGAGCCCAATGAGCAAGATGGCCCGGCGACCGTGTCGGTCAGACAAGGGCCCGTAGACCAACTGCAAGCCGCCATAGGCCATCACAAAGCCACTGAAGGTCAGTTGAACCTGAGACTGCTCCGCCGAAAAGATGGCCCCCCACTCCTGCATCGAAGGCAGGCAAATGGTCATGGCCAGCAAGCCAAACGCAATTTGGGCCAGCAAATTGGCCACCAGCCAGCCCGATGGCCTTTGCAAAAGTGAGGGGGGCTGGCTCATGTCGATTGTGAAGAGGAGAAGGGCATTCTCTCACCCCCTGCGGGTGTTGCGCAAAGCAGAGCGCGCTTCAACTGGCGCCTGGATGACAGTCTGTCAAAGCGTTCAAGACCCGCACAGCCACCGCGGTGTCGGGGTCTTGCTCGCTGAGTTGCTTGCGCAAATTCTCATCGCCTGCGGCCTGTTGCAACAACTGCAATTGCGAAATCAGCAAGCGCAACTGCTGTGCAGCCAGGTCGGGGTGCTGACGCGGATCCAGCACCACCGCGGTGGTGAATTGTTTTTCTTCGCGCTGCTTGGCATGAAAGGCTTCACGGGCCTCCTGGGTCAGTCGCTTGATGTCCTCTGCCGAGAGGTGCAAGCGCTCGGTTTCCTCGGCAATCATGGCTTTGGCGCGCGGGTTCAGGTTGCCACTTTCATAGGCGTGCAGCAACTTCTGCTTGAACGCCTCACGGTCAATGCGAAGCTGGTCGGTGAAGGCCGATGCCAGCAGGCCAGCGGGAATGGCAAAAATGCCAATACCCAGCAGGGCCAGCACCACCGTGAGCGCGCGGCCCATGGGGGTGATGGGTGAAATATCGCCATAGCCCACCGAGGCCAGGGTGACCACGGCCCAGTAAATGGATTGCGGAATGTTCTCGAACTTGTCAGGCTGGGCTTCATGCTCAAACAAGTAGCCCATACTGGCCGTCAGGATCACCATCAGCAGCATCACAAACACCGAGGCAAAGATCACTTGCCATTCGCGCATGACCACCTTGTAAAGGGTCACCGTGGCCGAGGTATAGCGGGTCAGCTTGAGCAAGCGCATCAAGCGGAACACCCGCAGGAAGCGCAAATCCAGCGGGTAAGGCAGGAAATGCTCCAAAAGGAAAGGAAGGATTGCCAGCAAATCAATGACCGCTTGGCCTGAGCGCATGTGCGACCAGCGGGGCCACCACCGTTTTTTGTAGGCCGGGTTTTCGGGGGCGGCATAGAGTCTTGCCAGGTATTCCAGCGTGAAAATGGAAAAAGCGAGGGTGTCGATCACCAAGAACTCCAACGCCAGCACTTCATGAACCGACACCACGGTCTCCAGAACCACCGACACGATGGACAGCACCACCCAAAACATGATGAAGTTGTCGAAATACACATGCAATTGGCCAGAATGTCCGGTGGGCTCGAGCAGGGCATACAGCTTGCCCCTGAACGAGCGGCCATGGTTCATGGCGTGAAAGTCTTTCCAAGCCGGAACCATGTAGCGCGACAGCTTGAAAATTCGCATCAAGCGCAACAAGCGCAGGGCGCGCAGCGTCTCCACATCCATGGCGACAAAGCCCGAGAAATAGAAAGGCGCGATGGCCACCACATCGACCAAGGCATAAAAGCTGAAGATGTAACGCACACGCGCGAACCGACGCCCGGCATACTCTGGCTCCAGGGGGGCAACCAGCACCCGCAACAGGTACTCGATCGTGAACACGCCCACCGTCAGGATGTCGAAGGCGTGAAACCACGCGGCATTCGGGCCATACAGGGGCTCGATGTGCTCTGCCGCAATGGCCATCACGCTGAGGATGATCAGCCAAGCCACACCGTTTTCAACCAGTCGGGCATGCCCTGCCTCGAAACGGGTGTCGAACAGCCAACGGTGAATCAAGGCCAAAGGGCCTTGCGGCGTGACTTCGGTGAGGGCGCCATCTTCAGGGTGTTGCATAACGAACCATGGGTGCTTTGAAAAAAACTGCTTGATTGTCGAAGGGTTACCCCACACGAAATTGACAAACATCAAGGCGACAGCGATCACCCCACAAGTTCTGGTATGGTTCCATTCATAACAGGTGCGAAGCACCCAAACGGAGTGAGACATTGGGTTCGAATTTTTTGCAAGGCTCGGTAGCCATTCGGGTCTTCCTTTGCTTTGCCTTCGGCTATGCCTTGTCGTTTGCATTGCGCACAGTCAATGCCGTCATCGCGCCTGACCTCGTCGCCGAATTCGGCTTGAGCAATGCCCAACTGGGCGCCCTCTCCAGCGCTTACTTTTTCAGCTTTGCGCTCATGCAATTGCCCCTGGGCATCTGGCTGGACCGCTTTGGCTCTCGCAAAACCCATGCGGGCTTGCTGTGTGTGGCCGCCCTGGGCTGTGCGTGCTTTGGCTTGTCTCAAGAAACATGGATGCTGTGGGTCGGGCGCGCGCTGATTGGCATGGGCGTCTCGGGCGCCCTGATGGCGTCGTTCAGGGCCTTCCGATTTTGGTATCCCGCGGAACAACAGTCGCAACTGGCCTCCTGGATGCTGGTGGCTGGCTCCATGGGGGCCTTAGCGTCCACCCTCCCTGTTCAATGGGCACTGCCGGTGATGGGATGGCGTGGCTTGTTCAACCTGATTGCGGTTCTTCTGATCATCGCCAGCTCCCTGATCTTCCTCTTGCTGCCCAAGGAACCCGCGCCGCAGGCCAGCGCCTCGGGCAACCCTTGGGCCGGTTACATCACCGTGTTCAAGGACCGTTATTTCTGGCGCTTTGCAGCCCCTGGCATTGGCATGCAGGCGAGTTTTGTGGCCTTTCAAAGCCTGTGGGCAGGCCCTTGGCTGATTCAGGTCCTGGGCATGAGCGCCGAAGAAAGCGCGCAAACGCTGCTGGTCTTGAATTTCTTTTTGATGATGGTTTATTTGTTGTTGGGTTGGGCTTCACCCCAATTGGCCGCCAAGGGATGGACCCCCTTGCGCATGGCGAGTGTGGGGGGCTTGGTCATGCTGATCGCGCAAACCGGAATGGTCTTCATGCACGGCCCTTGGGCCTGGACACTTTGGCTGCTGCTGGGCTTGGGCTCCACCACCTTCATGCTGACCCAAACCCATGTGAACCAAAATTTCCCGCCACACCTCGCGGGACGCGCCTTCACCGCGTACAACCTGCTGCTGTTTGCAGGCATGTTCTTGGTGCAATGGCTGTTTGGCGTGCTGATTGATGCACTCAGCACGCTGGCCAGCATCAGCCATGTTTCCGAAGCGTTTCGCGGGGCCATGCTGGCTTGGGTGGTGTTCGAAGCCGCCACCTTGGCAGTGATGGTCTTCTGGCGCGTGCCTCGAACCTATGACCCGGCGTTGGCAACACCCGGTGCCGCCAACGCCAAGTGAAAGGCAAGCGGGGGCTTAGGCCTTGGCTTTCTTCGCGGCAGGCTTCTTGGCCGTCGCTTTCTTGGCGGCAGCTTTTGGCGCTGTCACTTTCTTGGCAGCCACTTTCTTGGCAGCCACTTTCTTTTTGGCAGGCGCAGGCTTTTGGGCGGCAGCTTTGGCCATGGTTTGCTGGTGAAACTCCGCACAACGCGCCATCGCGGCCGGCGTGAACTCGGCCCTGGGCTGGTTGCCGCCAATCACGAACATCAACAAATGTTCTTTGTTGGGCTCAGTCTTGGTCACGTTCATGAAACGACGTGCCATGCCTGGCGGAAATGAAATGACGTCGAACGGGTCCAGGTCGACGTGCATCTTGTCTTTGCCTTCGTTCCATTCGCAGCGCCACTTTCCGGTCATCGCAATGAAGGTTTCATTGGTGTCATGGTTGTGCATCAAGGGGCCACGGCCGGGCTTGGCTTTGCAATAGCCCAGGTTGAAGCCTTCGGCAATCGGGATGGCCGGCGTGGTCGAGGCGTTGTCGCCGACAGGCGATGTGGTGGCTTTGTTGTTCTTTTTCGGTGGCTGAAAGCCAATCACCGCAAACAGCGTGCGCTTGGACTCGGGCAAGGGGCTGTCAGGCAAGCCACCATCCGAGCCTTTGAGCTTTTTAAAGCGCGCCACGCGCTTCATCATGTCATCTCTGCTGACGACCCGAATGTCTTTCCAACTGGCCATGTGTGTCTCCTCGTTAGTGTTAGCTTGATCAACAACGGGTTCATCTTCGCAAAATTCATTTTGAGCGTCAAGCGCTCAAGGTGGGCGCCTGCACGCCTGTTCAGATTGCTTTATAAAGTGGTCTGTCCCATTGCCACATCAGGAGTCTTTCATGCTGAGTCTTTTCTATGCGCCTGGCGCTTGTTCCATGGCCGCGCACATCGTGATGGAAGAAAGCGGCGAGGCCTATCACCCCCAGCGCATGGACCTGGCCAAGGGCGAGCAAAAAACAGCCGCGTATTTGAAGATTCACCCTCTGGGGCGGGTCCCGGCACTGACCTTGGATGACGGCAGCTACCTCACCGAAAACACGGCCATCCTTCCCTACCTGGGGCAACGATTTGGTCTGTGGCCAAGCGACCCGATGGCACAGGCTCGGGCCTTGTCTGTCATTGGCTTTTTCGCCACCAATGTGCATCCAGCCTTTGCCCATATTCGGCGTCCCGAACGTTACACCGAGGACGCCGCTGCCCATGCCGGCCTGCAAGCCGTGGGGCAACGCATGTTTCTCAGCCACCTGCAGCAAATCGATGCCATGTATGCCGGCCGGGACTGGTTGAGCGACCAGTACTCTGTGATCGATCCCTATGCCTGGGTGTTCTATGTTTGGGGGCAGCGCATTGGTTTGCCCATGTCCGACTTGAAAAACTTCACCGCCTTCAAAGACCGCATGCTGCAGCGCGCGTCCGTGCAACGCGTCATGGCCGATGAAGGCTTGAAGCTTTAAAGCGCAAACACGCCAGGCTCGACTTGGCGCGCGTCGCCGTCGGCAATGAGCTCATCGAGGTGCATTTGAATGCTGCGCTGCTCTGCGCTTTCAATGTAGACCTCCTCATAGCCTGGCGGGTAGATCAATCGCTCTGCCACCAACGAAGCCAAGCTGCGCGGCCCCGCAGCCAGCATGGCCAGCAAGCGCTGGCGTCGCTCATCCACCTTGGCGCTGTAGCGTGCAAGATGGCTCAAGAAACTCTCGCGATCGGTGAGCACGCCGCGATGGTGCGAGGTGATCCAGGTGCTGACGTCCAGTTTCTTCACATCTTCCAGTGTTTGGCGAAAGGCCGACAAGCTGGAGGTAGCATCCCCGTAATAAGGGCCGAAGCTGGTGAGGTCAATGTCACCAATGAAGGCCACGCCCTCGCTCTCGATCACCAGCGCGCAGTGCCCAGACGTATGGCCCGGCAGGTGCTGCGCACGAATCCGCACGCCGTCGCCCAAGTCCCAGACTTGGCCATCCTGATAAGCCGTGGCATCTGGCCTGGCGGCGTAATGGAACTCGCGCTCAATTTTTTGCTTCAGCGCCAGCAACACCGGCTCGGTGTAACCGTAATGCGCAGCCAGTCCGTCCCAAGACTGGGCCGCAGCCAGGTCGGCCTCATGCACTTGCACCTTGGCTGTGGGCACGCGATGCAAGCCCGCCATGTGGTCTTCATGGACATGGCCCAAAATGACCAGATCCACAGAGTCAAAGTCAGCGCCGATGCGATTGGCCACCAGCGGCGTGTCAAATGCCACGCGCATTTGCGAGCTGCGCACCAGCACTTGGTTACCTTCGGGGTACTTGCCAGACTTTTCGCCAAAATGGACGGTGACCGCACCGAATTGCAATGAAGTTTCCATATTGAATTCAACCACCTCTTGGGTGTCAGTTAATTATGGCTTTTGCGTTGCCGGGTCAAGCCCTGTGCCCCGAATCATCTCAGCGACGGCCGGCGAGGTCAAAAATCGCACCAGGTGCTTGGCCACATCCTGCTGCTGCGAGCCTTCGACGCGGGCCGATGAGAAGAAGATGGTTTGTTGCACTTCATCTGGCAAGGTGCCCACAAAATCCAACTCCTTAAAGTAAATCAACTCGCTGACCTGCTGGAACCCCAGCTCAGCATCGCCTCGGGCCACCACCGCGCCCACGCGTTCGCTGAGGATGCGACGCGCCTTGTCCTTCACTTGCTCCGCCACGCCCAATTTTGCAAACATTTCTGTCGAAATATAGGTGCCACTGGCGCTGGCGGAGTACGCTATTGACTTGGCATTGAGCAGGGCTTTTTTCAGCCCCTCGACCGTGCTGATATCTGGCTTGGGCGTTCCCTTTTTAACGGCAGCGCCAATTTGCGACCTTGCCAAGTCAACGCGGCTGCCTGGGACCAATTTCCCCTGTTGGGCCAACGCTTCCAAGCCCCCCTCGGAAAGTATCACCAGGTCAAATTTCTCCCCGCGTGCGAGGCGGCTCGGAATGGAATCAGGCGCATTTCCAATCGAGGCGCCATAGGCGCTGATGATGGTATGGCCCGAGGCTTGCTCGTAAATGGGAATGAGTTTTTTGTAGGCTTCTGTGAAGGCCCCAGAGGTGATCACGCGCAATTCCGCTGCACTGGCGCACTGCGCCCACAACAGGCAGAGAACCCAAACACCCCAAATGCGACGCCGCGAAAATTTCAAAATTCTGCTCATGTGCATGCTCCTGCTGCTTATTCGCCCGTGATCTTGCGCTCTTTAAAGCTTTTGATCTTGGTATCCGCATGGACCACCAAGAGATTGGGGGTGTTGACACCCATGCTGATGGAGGACTTGGGGGGGGAAATCCTGAGCCGTGGCAAGCAGCCCATGGAAGAGCAAGCAGGCCATGACCGCGAGCCCTAGAGAGAACGTGCGCATAATACTTAAGGCGTATAAAGACTACCGAGCCATTCTAGGCGGAGTCACTGGGGTTCTCCCTTGAGAACAAACCCCATGCCCAACAGGGCGGTTCTGCATTAAAAATGCACCTCTCATTTTTGGAGAATTCATGAAACGTCTTTCGCTCAGTCTCGCCCTTTTGGCCGCCGGCATGGTTTGCACGCCCGCCTTTTCTCAAACCATTGTCAAGGTGGGCCATGCCCTGCAGATGAACTCGCACACAGGCGCGGGCACCACGGCCTTTTGCGATCACATCGAGTCGCAAACGCAGGGGCGCTACAAATGCCAGCAGTTTCCCAACTCCGCCTTGGGCGGCGAGCGCGAGATGATCGAAGCGGTTCAACTCGGCACCTTGGATGTGGTCAGCACCTCCACCGGGCCCGTTGGCAACTTTGTGCCAGAAATCAAGATCGTCGACATTCCCTTCCTGTTCCGCGACTATGACCATGCCCGCCGCTACCTCGATGGCCCGGGTCAGGAGTTGCTCACGAAGTTTCCCTCCAAAGGCCTGGTGGCACTTGGCTGGACGGAAAACGGCTTCCGCCATATGACCAACAGCAAGCGCCCCATCGTCAAGCCCCAGGATGCATCCGGCTTGAAAATGCGCACCATGGAGAACAAGGTGCACATGGATGGCTACCGCGCCTTTGGCATTCAACCCACGCCCATGGCATTTCCTGAAGTCTTTGGCGCCTTGCAAACCGGCACCGTGGACGGGCAGGAGAACCCCATTCCGGTGATCTTGGCGGCCAAATTCAGCCAAGTGCAGAAGCACTTGTCCCTGACCAACCATGTCTACTCACCTTCCCTGCTGATCACCTCGCCGCGCTTCATGAACAAGCTCAGCGAAGCGGACAAAAAGGTTTTTTATGAAGCGGCGAAAAAGTGTGCTGTTGCACAACGCGCGCGCGTCAACGAAGATGAGAACAACGGCATTGCCCAGCTTGAAAAAGAAGGCGTGAGCGTGGTGCGCAAGGTTGACGGGCAAGCGTTCCGCGACGCCATGCGTGAGGTCTATGTCAGCTACTCCAAGGAGTTTGGCGCTGACAACATCCGACGCATTCAAGAGTTCAAGTAAGCTGCATCCATTGACTGCAAGGTAATTCTTGCAGTCAATGTCGCTGCACCCGGCCTCGCCTACGACTCCACCGCATTTCTCAGCTCGTCATTGGTGTGGCGCAACCGCGCAGCCAAGCCCAAGCCTATTCTCCTCAGAACCGTTGAGAGAATGCGCGGATGCTCATCTGCCAGTTGCGAGAAGCGCAGCTTCTCCAACACGACCAACTCGGTGTCTTCTGCAGCGTGGACGTCCGCGGAGTAATTGGCATCGTCCAGGAACGACATCTCACCGAAGATCTGCCCCTGCCCGAGAGTGGTCACGTGGTGGCTTTTGCCGTCACCTAGCCTCAAAGTGATCTTCACTTCACCCTGAGAAATTAAGAACAAGCCACGCCCTTGCGCGCCAGTCTCAACGATGGCTTGCCCTTTTGGGTAAAACTCCTTTTGGGTGATGCCTTCCAGCAACTCCAGCTCATGCTCGGAAATGCCATTCAAGAGGTCAAACGCGCCCAAGGGCAAGGACAGCTTCTCAGAAGAACGGTTCGCGTATTGCAAAAGCAGCTGCGACTCCACCCACTCGAGGGCATCGCTCAAATCAGGGAACAGATGCGTGGTCGCCGACGCATTCAGGCCAAGGTGGCCGATGTAGGTTCTCAAATCCTTGCCCGTGACGGTCTTTTCCGGCAATCGGCTGAGAATCAAATGCGCGCCACGCTCCTTGAGCTGGTGCTCCACCCTTTCAAGCATGTGACCCGCCGTGAAATCAAGCGATTGAACGCGATGAAAATCCAGCACCACGTTTTGTGCCGATTTCAAGTGCGAATCTAAAAATTGGAGCAACCGGTCGGTTGTGCCAAAAAACAGGCTGCCTTGCAATTCGATGATGACGGTCGAGGCGCCGTGGGCCTCCAGCACCTGGCGTTGTGCAAAAGTTCGAACTCGCTTGGAAAAAGTTTGATTCCCATGGCTTAAGCGCCGGACATTGGAGGCATGAACTTGCTCGCTGATGAACATCAGGATGGCCAAGCCCACGCCAAGGCCGGAAGCCGCAATCAAGCTCACGGTGTTGGCGACCACCACCACTGAAATGATCACCACAAACTCCAAGGCGGTGTCCCGTGACTTCAGCAAGCTCAGAGAGTGCCAGTCAATCATCCTGTAGCCAATCACCACCAGCAGCGCGGCCAATGAGGCGACCGGAACCCATGCAATCAAAGGCGTCAAGAGTGCAACTGCCAGCAAGGCCCACAGCCCCTGAAACACGCCCGACAAGAAAGTTGTCCCACCGCTGGCTTTGTTGACCAAAGTCGCGCCCATGGTTCCGGCACCGGGCGCGCCCCCCAGCAAAGTCGCAGCCAGGTTGCCCAGGCCCTGGCCAATCAACTCTTTGTTGGAGTTGTGACGCGTGCCCGTTAACGCGTCCAGCACCAAACAGGTTTTCAATGTATCGATGGACAAGAGCACCGCCAACGTGACAGCCGGCACCAGAATTTGCTGCCAGCCGGGCATTGAGGCGCCCAGAATGCTTTGCCAAGGACCCATCACCGCCTGCGTCATGCCCTCTAGGTCTGCGGACAAATGCCCAATGATGAATGCGTTGCCCTCCATGGAGAGCAAGCGCGGCTCAACGGTCCACCCGAGCACCCAATACATGGCAATACCCGCCAACAAGCCAACGATCACGGCAGGCACTTTGGTCGTGATTTTGGGGGCATAAATCATTGCCAAGGCCGTGGTTGCCCCGGTCGCCAAACTTGTGCTTTGCCACAGCTCTGGCGCTTGCAGGCTTTGCCACCAGTTCATCCCTTTGGGCGTTGCAAGCCACTTGGGCAATTGACTGAAGATCACGATCAGCCCAACGCCACTCAAATAGCCACTGACAACGGTGTAGGGCATGTAGCGCATCAAATCGCCGACCCTGAGCACGCCAAAGGCGAGCTGAATCACACTCGCAACAAGCGCAACCAGGAAGAGCGTGACCAGAATGAGGCCTGGACTGGCGGCTTGCTGCGCCATTTGTATCGACAAAGCAGACAGCACCGCGGCAGCTGGCGCACATGGCGCAGAAATGAGGCGCTGCGTGCCCCCAAAGCTCGCGGCCACCAAGCCTAAGGCGGTGACGCCTAGCATGCCTGCCAAGGCGCCTTTGGCCCCAAATTCGCTGCCAAGCGGCGCAAAGATGGTGACGCCAAACGCAATCGCCGATGGCAATGCGACCAACATGGCCGCAAAGCCCCCCCAGACATCCCCCATCAGGTGCCCTTTGTTAGAAAACTGCATTGGTCACCACGCTTGGCAAAAGTTAATAGGGCATCGCTTAACGGTTCAAGTCTCGCAAAGAACGCATGATGTGGTCGAAGCCATGCTCAGAATTTTGAACGACATGAAACAAAGTTTTGGACTCCTCCAACAGGGTTTCGAGCCGTTCAATCCCCCGCTCGACATCGCTCTGTGCTTGGCTGGACACTTTGCCATGCCCCGGAAACAAGTGATCCAGGCGAAGCGTCGCCAAGCGCCGCAGGGAATAGATGTAGTCACTGACGTTGCCGGATTGCAATACGCCACCCACGATGCCATTGGCCATGACGACATCGCCGGAAAATAGCAAGCGATGGACTGGCTCGTAAAAGCACACTGCTCCAGAGCAGTGGCCAGGGGTATGAATCACTTGCAATTCGTAGTTGCCCAAATTGATGCTCGTCCCCTCAGTGAGAAACATGTCAATGTGGAAAAAGTCTGAGGACGAACCAAACGCCTTGTTCATCAACACAAACTCATCTTGCAAAGTCAGCTTGTTAGCCGCTAAGCGGTGCGCGGCCACAATGGTTTTGGCACCCAACTCGGGTACGCCCCCGGCATGGTCAATGTGCTCATGGGTGAGCAGCATCATGTGCAAATCATCTTGCGTAAGCCCCACTTCGGCCAAACACGCCTTCACACTTTCAACACCATCTGGGAGGCAAGAATCTATCAGAACGTTCTTATGATTGCCCTTGATCAGGTAGGCATGTGCAGATCGGTTTTGCCCCAAAATTTGGTAAATGTTTGGGTAAACTTCCACAATGGTTTTCTTGACCTTGGCTCCCACAGGGCTGACGTCTTCAGGCATGTCCATCTCAAACTCCTTCAGCCAAAGCTGTGTTGGTGTGACCAGCCTTTGCCAGGCGTTCAGCCATCATTCGAATGACGCTCAGTGCAAATGCGGGCTGTTGACTCACCAGGTAAACAAACCGCGCCTGATCTACCCTGACCAAACGCGTGCCTGATGCCAACGCACGGGCTGACGCAAAGCGCCGGCCTTCTGAGACCAGCGCCATTTCTCCAAACATCTCGCCTTGCCCGAGTGCGGCCAGGGTATGGGTTCTATCACCTTCGGTCTGTCGATAAATTTCGACACCGCCTGACAGCACGACAAACATCTCTCTGCCAGGATCACCTTCGTGAAAAACCGACTCGCCTGCATCAAACTCTTGAACAAACCGTTCTGCACCTTTTGGGGTTGGCATTTCTTTTCCAATTAACCTTAAAAAGGGAAATGATACCAATTTATTAAATTTGCTAAATTTCCATATTTAAGAAACTACGCCCACTGTAGCTCTGCGCTCATGCTTATGCTGCGCATCCAAGAACAGCTGCACCGCGCGAAACAGGCCCATGCGATTTCTTCCCTGATGATGGTGTGAGTCCCCTGACCCAGCGCCACACAACGCTTGTAGGGTGCGCCTGTAAGCTTGGGTGAAAGGTTTTGCGCCATGTAGGCTTGCGTGTCAAGTTCCCACTCAGCCTTGATCAACAAAACGGGAACCTTGATGTCCTCAGGCTTCCAGAGAATCACGCCATTGACCCAGTATTTTTGCCCATCGGCCACGACACCATTCGGCGCTTGCAACAAAGGTGGATTTTGGGCGGCGCCCTGAGGGTCTGAGGCAATCGTGGCCTGTGCCCAGGCCCCAAACCAGCTAAATGAGTTCTTGGATCCTGCCCGCTTTCTTGAACCAAGGAACTCGGCGGACTTTGCTTTGTGCCCATGGGTTTTCGCTTGATTGTCAAACCCATATTTTTCAAGTTAAATGGAACCAACACCGCGAGGAGGTTCTTGTATGTGTCGATGGGTAGCTTATGCCGGTCCTGAAATTTATCTAGAAGATATTCTGTTCCATCAGTCCCACTCCATCGTCAGCCAAAGCCTGTCGGCCAAAGAATCTGTGTTCACCACCAATGGCGATGGCTTTGGTGTGGCCTGGTACACCGCGCGAACACAAGCCGGGCTTTTCAAGGACGTCTTACCCGCATGGAACGATGCAAACCTGAGGTCGCTGGCCAGCCACATTCGGACCCGCATGTTCTTTGCGCATGTGCGTGCGACCACGGGCACCTCGGTCAACCGCGCCAATTGCCATCCCTTCATATGGCGGAACTGGACTTTCATGCACAACGGACAAATTGGCAACTGGCCACTGTGCAGGAAGGCTTTTGAGTCTCACATTGATGCCAGCGTTTTCTCTCTGCGCGAAGGCACAACGGACAGCGAGGCCATGTTTTTACTCGCCATCAGCTTGGGGCTAGAGCACAATCCCATTCAAGCTTTGAACGACACCCTTCGCATCGCGCTGGAAACCATGCGGGGCCATGGCGCAAACGAACCCTTGCGAGCCACCTTGGCATTAACCAATGGCCAGGAAATATGGGCGGTGCGCTGCGCCAGCGATGCGCGCTCCCCTTCGCTTTACTATGGCTCGCCTCAAACGCGTGCGCCAGAACAAGGCGGTAATCCCATCAATACCATTGCCTCTGAGCCCATTGATGGGGAGGCAGACCATTGGCACCGGGTCGACGCAGGCACCGGCATTCACTGGGCCCCCGATGGCGTTCAATCGTTTTCGCTTCATTTGTAAAAAGCACAATGGGCCGGCGCATTTGACTATTCGCTAACCATCTCAGCCCCATAACCCGATCATGAGGCGATGTCCCTGTTATTTTTTGGTAGCTTTCATTGCTTTAACTTTGGCAGGCTGCGGCCTTGACGACCTTAGGATGGCGCAATTTTTAGCTACCTCGCCAGCATTCTCCAAAACAAGTCTCCATACCCCCGACTTAGAACCCATTTACGCATCATTCTGTCCCAATGATTCCCGCTCTCTTCAGCATGTTGTTCCGGTCGACATGAACAAAGATGGGCGAATGGATCTTTTACTTTGGCTCTGGTGCAGCCCGGTAACCGACCGTTCCACCTTCATCGGCCCCACGCCTAGCCGATTGGTTGTTTTTTTACAGAACGAACAAGGCGCATTCAGAAACGGTACCGCTGAAATTTTCGGGCAAGAAGATGTTCAGCCAGGAGGAAGTGGCGAGTATTACGTCACCGGTGATTTCAATCGAGATGGCTATACCGATGTTTTTTGGACGGCACCCAGAGAAGATGGGCGAGGCTACAGCGATTGGTCTACCCAATGGTCGCCCAATATTGCGGTCATGAGCCAAGGTGACGGAACATACCGCCTTGACTTGGTCGGAAGTCCTCACTGGAATGCAGGCATCTCCACCATAGACAATGCGCAAGGCGGCCTTGACCTGCTTGCCAGCTCCAATTCTGACTCGCCAAAGAGATGGCGCTATGACCTCATGTCTGGCTGGGTCAGCATCCCGGGTTACGAATGGACTGGGGGAAATGGCACACTCTTCTTGAGCCGGAGCGCACCCAATACTGAATCAACGACCGCTTTGGTGACCTACATCAACCCAACTGAGCTGGGCGTCAAGCTCTACACCTACATGGGAGGCAGTTGGAATTCACATTCAAAGTTTTCCTTTCCCGCCTCTGTCGTTCAAAAAAAGGACACGCAACCAGAACCTACACCGGCTGCTTTTGTCAGCATCGATGGCGTTGATTACATCGATCCAAGCTTCGGGTTTACCTGCCAACTCAAGAGAACGCCAACCCACTCACCAGAATTTCTAACCGTTTTCGAGGCTCAAAAAATTGTTGGCGGCTATCACGGCCAAGTGATCGTCTATTACTCGCCGTTGTCCCCATTGGAGGAATTATTCAAAATTATGTCCTTCAGCCCTGGCGCACAAAATGAACTGATTAAAAATGACATTGTGATTCGCAACGAAGTGACTTCTGAGGTCAAGGCCAATCGTATGGCATGCCTGGACTTGAACGGTGACAATTATGATGACATTGTCTTGTATGTGAGCAAGCCTGAACAAACCCCCATCCTTTACCTGAACGACCGAAATGGCGGATTTGACAGAGTGAGAGCGAATGTTTTCCCCCTATCACCAAGCACTCAAAATCTCAGCAACTATGTATTTGCAGACCTCAATAACGATGGCGCAAAAGATTTGATCTATTTTCAAATCAATGGAAAGGGTGGTACACCCAATCAACTGGCGATCTACAAAGCCAACCGTCAACTGAATTTATTCGATGTCATCCGATGATTTTCCAGATAACCACCCACCCAAGCTGACACCTTCTTTGCAACCCCGTGTCATTCAACCCACGAGCCATCGACATCGCCGCGCAGCACGCCTGGTGAAGTCCGCAGACTCATAGCAGCAGCACAGTCACTGGTTGGCGACGCAGACGTCATTCGTATGAAGTGAACAGGCAAGTTTGTACGCAATGTAGAAAACAGTGAAGACATTGGTGATTTGATTGAGTTCATGCTCTACACCTTCAACCAAAGGCTTTATGCTGGGAGGACGAGTAAAAGGGGGGAAGTGCCCAAGCGATCGCGGGCATAAGTTTTTAAATTTTCTATGTACGGCACGACAAAAAAGGGACCTGCTGGTCCCTTTTTTATTCAATCGTCGTGTAAATCGGCATCACAGCAGTTGTATACCTTTAACTCCCATACGATGGAGACGTCAACATAGGCAAACCCCACCTCATCCGAAAAAATAAAGCCTGTTGTGGGGTGGTGGCTCAGTTCGGAGAGCGAGGCGTTCGCACATGCCCACTCTTCAAACTCCCAAATCAATTCTTTAAGCGATTCACTTAAACTCTAGCCATCTTGAGGAACTCCTCCATGAAAGTGCTGGGTGACATTGCTTCTGGCAATTGCTACAAGGTCAAACTCGCTTTGGCGCAATTGGGCATTCCCCATGCGTGGGAGCATATCGATATTCTTCAAGGCGACACGCGCGCGGGTGGTTTTTTGCAACTGAATCCGAACGGCAAAATACCGGTGCTGATCTTAGACAACGGAGAAACTCTTTCCGAGTCCAACGCCATCCTGAACTACCTGGCCGAGGGCACCGCCCTGCTGCCCACAGACCGACTGAGCCACGCCCGTGTGCTGGCGTGGCAATTCTTTGAGCAATACAGCCACGAGCCCTACATTGCCGTGGCGCGCTTCATCCAAAAATACCTCGGCCTGCCGGACGCGCGGCGTGCTGAATTTGAGTCGAAAAAAGCAGGTGGGTTGAAGGCGCTGTCGGTGATGGAGGCGCGACTCAAAGATGCGCCCTTTCTGGTGGGCAGCAGTTACTCCATCGCCGACATCACCTTGTACGCGTACACTCATGTGGCGGACGAAGGGGGCTTTGACTTGTCAGAATTTCCGGCGGTCACAGCCTGGCTCACGCGCGTTCGTGAGCAGCCCGGTCATGTGACGATGGCGCAGTTTCTGGCTAGAATAAAACCAACCGTGGGGGGGTAGCTCAGCTGGGAGAGCGTCGCGTTCGCAATGCGAAGGTCGGGAGTTCGATCCTCCTCCTCTCCACCACATCTTTCTTCGCCGTCAGTTTTTCGCTGGCGGCGCCTTGCGGTAGGTCGCCGGGGTCCGCCCCAACTTGATCGGCGAACCAATTCCCCGGTAATCCCCAATTTCCACCAGCATGCCGCGATGGGCGGTGTGCGGGTGTTGCAAGGTCTGGTCGACCGACAAAATCGGGGCACAAGGCACACCGATTTGCATCAGGTCTTCGGCCAGCTTGGCGCCATCGTGGCTGGCCAAGGCACCCTCCATCAGCGCCCGCAAATCGGCACGGTTCGTGGAACGCCCACCGGCCGAGGTGAAGCGCTCATCCTCATGCCATGTGGTGCCCAGGTGTTTGGACATCAGCGCGAACTGCCGGTCGTTGCCCACGGCCATGAAAATCGGCACCGTCGCACTGGGGAAGGCATCGTAAGGATAGATGTTGGGGTGTGCATTGCCGGTCAGCACCGGCCGCTTGCTGTTCAAGAACCAGTTGGCCGCATGCGGATGCAGCAAAGAAACGGCGCTGTCGTACAGGGTGGACTCGACGAACTGGCCTTGGCCACTGGACTCGCGCTCATGCAAGGCCATCATGATGCCCAGGGCGGCATTCAGGCCGGTGACCATGTCGACCACTGGCAGGCCCACACGCAAGGGCGTGCCGCCGGCCTCGCCGTTCACGCTCATGATGCCGCCCAGCGCTTGCGCAGCAGCGTCATAACCTGCCAAGCCCCCCAGGGGGCCATCGGCGCCAAAGCCGCTCACGCGGCAATACACCAGGCGCGGAAACCGTTGGGACAGCGCTTCGTAACTCATGCCCCACTTTTCCATGGTACCGGTCTTGAAGTTTTCGATCAGCACATCGGCGCCTTCGAGCAAGCCCATCAGCACGTCGCGGCCGGCCTGGGTGGAGAAGTCCAGTCGCATGCCGGTTTTGTTGCGGTTCAAGCCCAGGTAGTAGCCTGCCACGCCTTCTTTGAAGGGAGGCCCCCATTCGCGGGTGTCGTCGCCCTGCGGCGGCTCGACCTTGATGACATCGGCCCCATGGTCGCCCAGAATCTGGCCGCAGTAGGGGCCGCCCAGAATGCGCGAGATATCGACCACGCGCAAGCCCGCGAGGGCGCCAGTTTTCGCAGAGGTGTCGGAGGCAGTGTTCATGGGTCGCAATCAATAGGCCAAATCGTCTTCGCTCAAAAGTTCGACATCGGCAGACAAAGGGTCGCGCGGCAACACACGGTGTTGCAGCACTTGGCGCGCCAGGCGCAAGCGGCGGGGCAGCGCAGCTTGCGCGGCTTCCCAGGCCATGGCCGTGGCACTGGTCACATGGTACAGCGCCGAGGCGGCTTGCCGGGCCAAGACTTCCGTGCCTTGCTGCGCCGCGCGCTCGGCCAATTGGGCAGCCCGAGCCGCCGCGCCTGAAAACAGCTCAGCGTCTTGCGTTGACAGATTTGCGCCTTGTCGCAATACCGCCCAGTGGGCTTGCAGCGCCACCAAGGCGTTATCGCGCCGAATGGCGCGAAGGACATCCAGGGCCACGATGTTGCTGGTGCCTTCCCAGATGGAGCCCAGGTGCGCATCGCGCACCAGTCGCGGGTCGGACCACTCTTCGATGTAACCACAGCCCCCGCGCACTTCCATGGCATCGCCTGTCACTTTGCGCGCATCGCGGCAGGCGCGGAACTTGATGAGCGGCGTGAGGATGCGCAGCAAGCTGTAAGCGCCCTCCTCGCCCGCATCCGAGCGACGCAGGGCCTCGGCCGTTTGAAACACCATGGTGCGTGCCTGCTCGGAGAACTGAATGAGCTTGGCCAATTGGCGGCGCATCAGGGGCATGTCAATCAAGCGCTGCCCAAAAGCCTGGCGGTGCTGAGCAATATGCAAGGCCTCGGCCACTGCGCGTCGCATCAAGCCGGCCGCGCGCACGCCGTTGGAGAGGCGCGAATTGTTCACCATGTCGGCCATGTGCACAAAGCCACGGCCCGCTTCGCCCACCAGGTAGGCTTCAGCGCCTTCCAGGCGAATTTCACCGCTGGCCATGGAGCGTGTGCCCATTTTGTCTTTCAGGCGAATGATGCGGTACTGGTTTGTGCGACCGTCCGGCAAGACACGCGGCAACAAAAACAGCGAGACGCCCTTCATGCCCTCTGGCGCGCCTTCGATGCGCGCCAGCAACATGGCCAAGCCTGCATCGGGGTTGGAGCAAAACCATTTGTCGCCGTGAATGCGGTAAACGCCGGGCTGGGACGGGTCGGGCACGGCCCGGGTTTCGGTGGCCGAAATGTCCGAGCCAGCGCCCTGTTCGGTCATGAACATAGCGCCTTGGGTCAGCGTGTCCAAGTCGAGGCTGCACAGGCCCTTTATGTACCGCTCGACCAAGGCAGGCGCGCCAAATTTTTTCAGCGTGCGCGTGAGCGAGTCGGTCATGGAGACCGGGCAGCACAAACCAAATTCAGCTTGCACGAACAAATAGGTCAAAGCGTACTTGGCAATCGGGGGCAAACGGCCGTTCCAGCCCAGCACGCCGTCTTGATGAGATATCGCCGCCAAGGCGAACTCTTCAAACGCCAGCCGCTCCATTTGCACATAGGCGGGGTGTTTGTCTATGCGCTGTTGGTCAAGCCCGCTGCGTGTGCGGTGCGTCAGGGTGGGAGGATGTCGGTCTGCCACGCCAGCCAGCGTGTCCAACTCGCCGCCCGCCAAGGCCCCCAGGCGCTGCAAAAAAGGCTGCAAATGCGCGGCCACCGCCGCCGGTGCATAAACACGCAGCAGCGCCGCCAAGTGGGGGTCGGTCTCGAACAAGTTGCCCCCATGGCGGTCGGGCACGGCCAAGGGATGGCTGTTCACGATCGCCCCCATCAGAAGTTGACGTTGTTTCGGCCTTTGAGGTGCAGGATCTCGCGGGCCTCGGCGGGCGTGGCCACTTCGAGCGACAGGCTTTCAATGATGGTGCGAATGCGGGTCACCTGATCGGCGTTGGACTTGGCCAAGGTGCCCGGGCCATCCCACAGCGAGTCTTCCAGGCCAACACGCACATGCCCGCCCATGGCGGCAGACTGCGAGGCTATGGGCATCTGGTTGCGCCCTGCGCCCAGCACCGACCACTGGTAGCTGTCGCCAAACAGTCGGTCGGCAGTGCGCTTCATGTGCAGCACATCTTCGGGGTGCGGGCCAATGCCGCCCAGGATGCCAAACACCGATTGAATCAGGAACGGCGCCTTGATGATGCCGCGGTCAATGAAGTGCGCCGCGGTGTACAGGTGCCCGATGTCATAGCACTCGATTTCGAAGCGGGTCTGGTTGTCGCTGCACGACTCCAAAATGTAGGCAATGTCTTTGAAGGTGTTCTTGAACACCCGGTCATCGCTGCCAGCCAGGTAACGGGGCTCCCACTCGTGCTTGAAATTCTTGAAGCGCTTGAGCATGTCGTACAGGCCGAAGTTCATCGAGCCCATGTTCAGCGACGCCACTTCCGGCTTGAAGTAGTGCGCCGGGCGCAGGCGGTCTTCGATGGTCATGGTGGGCGCGCCACCGGTGGTCAGGTTGATGACCACATCGCTCTTTTCCTTGATTTGCGGCAGAAAGGCCTTGAACAACTCGGGATCTTGCGAGGGACTGCCGTCTTTGGGGTCGCGCGCATGCAAGTGCACGATGGCCGCGCCCGCCTGCGCCGCACCGAGCGCAGCGTCGGCAATTTCTTGCGCGGTGACAGGCAAATGCGGCGACATGCTGGGCGTGTGAATGGCGCCAGTGACAGCGCAGGTGATGATGACTTTACGGGCCATGGTGAGGGTCTCCTGAATGTTTTAAGTGGGCTGGTCTTGTTGGTGCCGGCGCAGGGCCATCAGACGATTGTCGCGCCAGCGAGCGCGGGCTGACAACGCGTCATGGCGCAACTTCTGGCGGCGCTCGGTCTCAATGCGGGAAATGACCGCCGCGTCCCAGCGGTTGTCGGCCTGCGTCTTGCTGACCTCGGCATAGGTGTGGCCATAGCGCGCGGCGTAATCGGTGATGCCATCGGGCGCATTGAGGTCGATGGTTTCAAACGGGCCCATGAAGGACCAGCGCAAGCCCAAACCGAATTTCATGACCTTGTCGAGGTCTTCCGCGCTGGCAAAGCCCTGCTCGTAAAGGTTGAGCATTTCGTTGAGCACCGCGCCCTGCACGCGGTTCAACAAGAACCCGTGAATTTCTTTGCGCACCAACACCGGCTCCTGGTGAACCTGGGCGTACAAGGCCATGGCTTTTTCAACCGTGGCGTCCGAGGTCCAGGGGGCTGGGCTGACTTCCACCAGAGGAATCAGGTAAGGCGGGTTGGTGGGATGACCCACCAGGCAGCGGTGACGCCCAGGCAATTTTTCAGTGAACAGTGAGGTGGGCAGCCAGGAGGTGGAGCTCGCCAGCACGGCATCGGGAGGCGCATAGCGATCCATCTGGGCATAGACCTCGATCTTGGCCTCGACGGTTTCTTTGACGTTTTCCTGGATCATCACCACATCGCGGCAGGCCTCTTCCAGCGTAGCGACAGGGGTGATGCGCGCCAGAATGTCGGCCACCGGTTCGTGCACCAGGGCGTTGGCGTGCATGTCGGCCACCAGGTCGGCAATCAGGCCCATGCAGGCCGCGAGTGCGGGTTGGCTCGCATCGTAAATCTTGACCTGGATGCCTGCACGCGCAAACACCATGGCCCAGGCGCGGCCGATCAGACCGGCGCCGACAACGCCCACAATTTGGCTGGATGAGTTCATGGACCGAGAGTCTCCACAATGTTGTTTGCCAACAAATGTAGAAACCCCCGGGGGCTTCGTCAATGCCCGGGTGTCCGCAAGGTGGCAGCTTAAGCCGCCCCTAGGCCAATTGGTGCAGGTGCATGCAGGGTGATTTTGCTGAACAGTCCTGCGTAATCGGGATGGGTGGGGTATTTGCCCGTCAGCGGGTCTGCATTGGTGCTGAAGGCCTCGTCCAGTGCTTTCCAATCCTCTGGGCTCAGCACTTTGAGCGCCTCGGGAATGACCTCGGTTTCTTCCAGCCGCATGTGCTCCAGGTAAAAGCTGATGTAGCGGTTGACCGCCGACTCGAAGGGAGCGCGGCGGGTCTCCCCCAGCAACTCCCAAGCGAGCAGCAAATGGGCCAACTCGCGAACCGCATGCTCACCGCGGGCGTGGTCGTATTCGAGCTGGTCAATGATGGCGCTGATGTGCGGCGATCGCTGAGCCACCTTCGGAAACAACAGCGCGGATTCCTTGGTGTGGTGCAAGCGCTCGGGAAACTCGTCGACGTAAAACAGCATGGCCCGCATCACTTCGAAATAGTTTTGCCGCTCGCTGTCTTTCACCGGGCCGCGCTGCACCATCATGGCGAGGGAGCGCAGCATGGCAGAAAGCGCAGCGTGTTCGTCGCGAATGATGCGAAGGCTCAGGTGGCTCATGGTGATCTTTCGACATGGAAGAGGATGTGTCGAAGGTTCCCACAAGTCCCACCTGAAGCCTTTGATGCGGATCAAGAAAGCAGTTTGTGCGCGGCCTGGGCAATGTGCTTGGCATCGACCCGGAAGAAGTCACGCAGTGCGGCGCGGGTGTCGCTGCGGCCAAAGCCATCGGTGCCCAGCGTCAGGTAGCGTCGGCCTTCGGGCAAATAGGCGCGAACGCTTTCGGGCACGGCACGCACATAGTCGCTGGCGGCAATGATGGGCCCTTGGGTGGACCCCAGCAACTCGGCCAAGAACGGTGGCGCTTTTTGAGAAGCGCCGGCAAGCCAGGCTTCATCGCAAGCCATGCCGTCGCGCGCTAACTCGCTCCAGCTGGTCACGCTGATGACATCGACCGACACACCGTCGGCCACCAGGTCTTGGGCCGCCTTCAGCACCTCGGTCAAGATGGCCCCAGAGCCCATCAAGGTCACCTGGCCCCGCGCCTTGGGCGCTTTCAGGCTGGCAAAGCGGTAAGCGCCGCGCAGCAAATCTTTTTCTGCACCGGCGGGCAAGTCGGGTTGCGCGTAGTTCTCGTTCATCAGGGTGATGTAATAGAACACGTCCTTTTGGTCGACCATCATGTCCTGCATGCCCTGCTGGACGATCACCGCCATTTCGCCAGCGAAGGCCGGGTCCCAGGCCTTGCAATTGGGAATGGTGGCCGCCACCAAATGGCTGCTGCCATCCTGGTGCTGCAAGCCTTCACCGCCCAAGGTGGTGCGGCCCGACGTGGCCCCCAGCAAGAAGCCCCGCGGCCGCTGGTCGGCCGCCGCCCAGATTTGGTCGCCGACGCGCTGGAAGCCGAACATCGAGTAGTAAATGTAGAAGGGCAACATGGCCAGGCCATGCACGCTGTAGCTGGTGGCAGCGGCCGTCCAACTGGCGATGGCGCCGGCTTCGGAAATGCCCTCTTCCAGAATCTGGCCATCCAGCGCTTCGCGGTAGCTGAGCACCGAGCCGATGTCTTCGGGCGCGTAGCGCTGGCCCACGCTGGAATAAATGCCCACTTGCTTGAACAGGTTGGCCATGCCAAAGGTGCGGGCTTCGTCGGCCACGATGGGCACGATGCGCGGGCCCAGGGCCGGGTCTTTCAGCAAGTTGCCCAACAGGCGCACAAAGGCCATGGTGGTGCTCATCTCTTTGCCCGCAGGCTGCAAGGCGAACTGGGCCGTGCTTTGCAGCGGCGGCACGGCCACGGTGTCACACACCGTGTCGCGGCGCGGCAAGTAGCCGCCCAAGGCTGCGCGGCGGGCTTGCAGGTATTGCATTTCCGGGCTGTCTGGCGCCGGTTTGTAAAAGCTCAGGCTTTGCGCCTGGGCATCGGTCAAGGGCAAATTGAAGCGGTTGCGGTAGGCAATCAAATCCTCGTCGTCCAGCTTCTTTTGGCTGTGCGTGGTCATCTTGCCTTGGCCTGCGCTGCCCATGCCATAGCCTTTTTTGGTGTGCGCCAGAATCACCGTGGGCTGACCCACATGGCGGGCGGCAGCGGCGTAGGCTGCGTGGATTTTCACAAGGTCGTGGCCGCCGCGCTTCAAGCGGTCGATTTGCTCATCGGTCATGCCTTGTGCCAGGCGCTCTAGCTCTTCGTTTTGGCCGAAGAAATTGTCGCGGTTGAAGCGGCCGTCTTTGGCGGCAAAGGTTTGCATCTGGCCATCCACCGTGCCCGCAAAAGCGCGCGTGAGGGCGCCCGTGAGGTCGCGAGCAAACAGGCCGTCCCAATCGCTGCCCCACACCAGCTTGATGACGTTCCAGCCAGCGCCTGCAAACAATTTTTCCAACTCGTCGATGATGCGGCCATTGCCGCGCACCGGCCCGTCCAGCCGTTGCAGGTTGCAGTTCACCACCCACACCAGGTTGTCCAGGCCCTCACGCGCGGCCAGGGTCAAAGCGCTCATGGACTCGGGCTCGTCCATCTCGCCATCGCCAAACACGCCCCAGACTTTGCGGCCCTGGCAATCCAGCAGGGCGCGATGGGTCAGGTAGCGCATGAAACGCGCGTGGTAAATCGAGCTGATCGGGCCAATGCCCATGGACCCGGTGGGGAACTGCCAGAAATCGGGCATCAAGTAAGGGTGTGGGTAGCTGGAGAGCCCGCGCGCGCCAGCCCCTTCGCGAGCGGCCGGGGCGCGGATTTCTTGGCGGTAATGCAGCAGGTCATCTTCGCTCAGGCGGCCTTCCAGATAGGCCCGCGCGTAAACGCCGGGCGCACTGTGCGGCTGAAAGAAGACCAGGTCGCCGCGGTGCTGCGCATCGCGCGCGCGAAAGAAATGGTTGAAGCCGGTTTCAAACAAATCGGCGGCACTGGCATAGCTGGCAATGTGGCCGCCCAATTCGCCATAAGCCTGGTTGGCGCGCACCACCATGGCCAAGGCGTTCCAGCGCATAAGGGACGCCAAGCGTTCTTCAATGGCCAGATCGCCTGGGAAGGCGGGCTGCTGGTCCACCGGAATCGTGTTGACATAGGGCGTTGAGCCGTCGGGCTTCCAGGGCACTTGGCGGCTGCGGGCCCAGCGGGCCATTTCATCGAGCATGAAGCGGGCGCGTTCCGGGCCCTGGGTGGCCACCAGCGCATCAAAGGCTTCGCGCCATTCGGCGGTTTCTTCGGGGTCGACGTCGCGCAGGGACGGCGCTTGCAGGGAGGACATCATCATGGCAAGGGGCAAAGGTGCATTCATGCCTGAACGATACCGAAACCCTTGCCAAATGAGATGCCAAATTAGCCACGAAATTTGAACATGGCAGCATATTATTCTGAAATATTGATAAAATTCAGCTTATGAAGCTTGACAGCATCGATTTACGCATTTTGGCAGAGCTCCAGGCCGACGGCGCCCTGTCCAACGTGGCCCTGGCCAAAAAAGTGCACCTCTCGCCCTCGCCCTGCCTCGCCCGCGTGAAAGCGCTGGAGGCCGCCGGCGTCATCAGCCGCTATGTCGCGTTGGCCAATGCCAGCGCCTTGGGGCTGGGGCTGAATGTGTTCATCAACATCAGTCTGAAAACCCAGAACAAGGAAGCCTTGGCCGAGTTCGAGCAACGCATTGCAGAGCACGACGAAGTCATGGAGTGCTACTTGATGACCGGCGACTCCGATTACCTGATTCGGGTGGCGGTGGCCGACATTGGCGCGTTGGAGAAATTCATTCTGGAGCAATTGACACCGATCGCTGGCATCGAAAAAATTCGGTCCAGCTTCGCCCTCAAGCAGGTGCGCTACAAAACCGCCCTGCCCTTGCCCGCTGCCTGAAAGCTCGCATGAACCTGTCGCACCTGATTCGCTTCGACCTGGTCACGATTCGCCTGGCTTTGGCTTGCGCGCAAAGTGGCAGCTTGTCGCAAGCCGCACGCGAGGTGCACTTGGCTGTGGCCGCGGCCAGCCGGCGCCTGCGTGAGTTCGAAGAAGCGCTGGGCAGCCCACTGTTTGAACGCCACGCCCGCGGGCTGACCTTGACCCCTGCTGGTCGGGTGTTTGTTCGGCATGGCCTGGCCTTGATCCAATCGATGTCGCAACTCGGCGATGAAATCAGCGACTTACAGCAAGGCGTGGCGCGCCACATTCGCCTGTGTGCCAACACCGCTGCGCTCAACCAGTTTTTGCCACCCTTGTTGGCGGCTTATGCCGAGCAGGTCCCGCAAGTGCGCCTAGACCTCGAAGAGCAAGTGTCCGAAGGCGTGGTGGCCGCTTTGCGCGAAGGCCGTTGCGATGTGGGCATTTTTGTCGAAGGCCCGGACATCGGCGACCTGCGCTGCCAGGCTTTTCGGCAAGACGAGTTGGTGTTGGTCTTGCCGCGCAAGCACCCCTTGGCGCGCTCGCGCAAGCCCTTGCCGATTGCCGAGGCCCTCGACCAAGACTGGATTGGCTTGAACGCCGGCGCGGCTTCCATGCAGCAATTGCAACAAAGCGCATTGACGGCGGGCAAACCCCTGAAGCTGCGCATGCAAGTGCGCAGCTTTGACGCGGTCTGTCACCTGGTGGCCTCGGGCCTGGGCATTGCCTTGCTGCCCAAGGCCGCCACCGCTCCCCTGCTGCAGGGCATGCAGTTGGTGTCACGGCCGTTGGCCGAGCCCTGGGCCCGGCGCCGCCTGATGGTGGCCACCGGCATTGGCGTGCGCGCGGACGACCCCGCCATCCAGGGCTTGCTGGCCTTTTTGCGGGAGCCTTCGCAAAACACGAAGGCCAAAGTTTAAACAGAGCAATGGACGCCCAGGCCTGCCAAAGGCACACTTGGCTTCCATGAAGAACACCTCTTTTTCCACGGATGCGACCACGGGCCCGCTCAGCGGCCTGAAAGTGCTGGAACTCGGCCAGCTGATCGCCGGCCCGTTTGCCGCCAAAACCTTGGCAGACTTTGGCGCCGACGTGATCAAGATCGAGCCCCCTGGCATGGGCGACCCGCTGCGCAAATGGCGCTTGCTGAAAGACGGCACCTCGGTCTGGTGGCAGGTGCAATCGCGCAACAAGCGCTCGCTGGCCCTGGACCTGAAAGACCCGCGCGCGCAAGACATCGTGCGGCAGCTGGCCGGCGACGTCGATGTGCTGATTGAAAATTTTCGGCCCGGCGCCATGGAAGGCTGGGGCCTGGGCCCCGATGCGCTGCTGAAGATCAACCCGCGCCTCATCATGCTGCGCATCAGCGGTTATGGGCAGACCGGACCTTACCGTGACAAGCCGGGGTTTGGCGTGGTTGCCGAAGCCATGAGCGGCTTGCGCCATCTGACCGCGGAACCGGGGCGTGTGCCGGTGCGTGTGGGCGTGTCGATTGGCGACACCTTGGCATCCTTGCATGGCGTGATTGGCATCTTGCTGGCGCTGCAAGAGCGTCAGCGCTCCAACCAAGGCCAGGTGATCGATGTGGCTTTGTACGAGGCGGTGTTCAATTGCATGGAAAGCCTGTTGCCCGAGTACAGCGCGTTTGGCGCCGTGCGCGGCGCGGCTGGCAGTGCCTTGCCCGGCATTGCACCCAGCAACGCCTACCGTTGCAAAGATGGCGGCTATGCGCTGATTGCCGGCAATGGCGACAGCATCTTCAAACGCCTGATGCAAACCATGAACCGCAATGACCTGGGGCAAGACCCCAGCCTGGCGGACAACTCCGGCAGGGTCCAGCGTGTGGCCGAACTGGATGCGGCCATCGAAGCCTGGACCTTGCAGCACACGGTCGACGAAGTGCTGACGGCTTTGGACAAGGCCTCGGTGCCCGCAGGCCGCATCTACACCGTGGCCGACATTGCGGCCGACCCGCATTACCGTGCCCGCGAGATGATTCAGCAAGTGCAGATGGACGACGGCAGCACCCTGGACGTGCCCGGCATCGTGCCCAAGCTCTCGCGCACGCCCGGCAGCCACCGGCGCAACGCCCCCCGCATAGGCCAGGACACCGATGACGTGCTGCGCGAGATGGGGCTGAGCAAAGATCAAATTCAACAACTCAAGGCGCAAGGCATTGTGGTCGGCGCCGACGACGGAGGTGCCGCATGACGCGTCTTTATTTCAACGAAGTGGTGACCCGCGATGGCTTTCAAATTGAGCCGCGCTTCATTCCAACCGACGACAAGATTGCGCTCATTGACGGACTGAGCCAGTGCGGTTACGCCAAGATCGAGGCCACCTCGTTCACCTCACCCAAAGCCATCCCCATGCTGCGCGATGCCGAAGAGGTGATGGGCCGCATTCAACGCGTGCCTGGCGTGGAAATCACCGTGCTGGTGCCCAACCTGCGCGGCGCAGAGCGCGCGCTCGAGTCGCGTGCCGATGAGTTGAACCTGGTGATGTCCACCTCGGAAACCCACAACCAGACCAACCTGCGCCAATCGCGCGCGCAAAGCCAGGCCGGGCTGAGCGACGTCATTCGCCATGTGGACGGCCGCACGCCCATCAACGTGTCCTTGTCCACCTGCTTTGGCTGCCCGATGGAAGGCGATGTGCCCCTGGCCGAAGTGATGCGTTTTGCCCAGCACTTCGCCGACCATGGTGTGCGCGGCTTGACCATTTGCGACACCACCGGCATGGCCCACCCGACCCAAGTGCAACAAATGGCTGAAGCCATGCTGAAGGCCTTCCCCAGCTTGCAGCTCACCTTCCACTTTCACAACACCCGTGGCATGGGGCTGGCCAACATTTTGGCGGCGGTGCAGTCGGGCATCACACGGTTTGACGGCTCGCTGGGCGGGCTGGGCGGCTGCCCCTATGCCCCAGGTGCCAGCGGCAACACTTGCAGCGAAGACGCCATCCACATGCTGCAGGCCATGGGCTATGACACAGGCATCGACCTGGACCGCTTGCTGCCCCTGGCGCGTGCGTTGCCAGAGATCGTGGGCCACGACGTTCCGGGCCAAGTGGCCAAGGCCGGCAAGATCACCGACTTGCATCCTGTCCCGGCTTGAAGGCGGCCGCAGGCGCGTGACCGTACCGACTAAGATGTCGGTCATCGGCGCGCTGGCTGCGCCCTTCTTTCTGGAGACTTTGAAATGACAATATCCCCTTCCGTCGACCGCGTGGCGGTGGTCACTGGCGGCGCGCGCGGCATTGGCTTAGCCAGCGCCGAATGGTTTTTGCGCAATGGCTACCGCGTGGCCTTGCTGGACAACGACAGCGCCACCCTGGCCCAAACCGATGCAACGCTGAACCAGCCCGACCGCGTGCTGGCCGTGCCTTGTGATGTGTCGCAACCGGCGCAGGTTCAAGCGGCGGTTCAAGCCATCTTGGCCCGCTTTGGCCGTGTCGATGCCCTGGTGAACAACGCGGGCGTCGCGGTGTTCAAGCCGATTGCGCAAACCACGTTCGAAGAGTGGCGCTATGTGATGGCCACCAACCTGGACGGCGCCTTTTTGTGCACCCAGGCCTTTGCGCCTGAAATGCTCAAGACCGGTGGCGGCAGCGTGGTGAACATTGCCTCCATCTCCGGCTTGCGCGCCAGCACCTTGCGGGTGGCGTATGGCACCAGCAAGGCTGCCATCATCCACCTGACCAAACAACAAGCGGTCGAGTACGGCAATGCAGGCATCCGTGTGAACGCCATTGCACCCGGCCCGGTCGAGACCGAGATGGCCAAACAAGTGCACGACGCGGCCATTCGCTCCGACTACTTTGACGCCATTCCGCTCAAGCGCTACGGCAGCACGGAAGAAATTGCCTCGGCCATTGGCTTCCTGTGCAGCGAGGCCGGCGGCTACGTCAACGGCCAGGTGTTGGCCGTGGACGGCGGCTTTGATGCCGCAGGCGTGGGCTTGCCCACCCTGCGACGCAACTCATAACGCCACGGTTGAGAGCCAGGGCACGGCTGCAATCACCACCAGGCCCACCAGCAATGCCAGCAGGTAGGGCCAGATGGCGCCCATGACGTCATCGGGCGAGGCGTCGCCAATGCGGCAGGCCAGGTAAAAGCCCACGCCAATGGGCGGCATCATCAAGCCGATGTTCATGGCAGAGACGATCACCATGGCGTAGTGCACATCGTTGATGCCCAACTTCTTGGCGATCGGGAACATGATGGGCGCCAGCAACAAAATGGCGGGCAGGCCTTCCAGCAAACAGCCCAGCAGCAGGAACACGGCAATCGACACCGCCATGAAGGCCACCCAACCGCCAGGCAAGGTGGTGAGGAATTGCGACAACTGCTGCACCACGCCGCTTTGCGTGATGGACCAGGCCATGGCCGAGGCCGTGCCCAAAATCAACAAAATCGCGCCGCTCAAGGCCGCGGTTTCCACCAGCATGTTGTAAAACTGGCGGCCACTGATGCCGCCGTACAGCACCTTGCCAATCAGCAGCGCGTACACCACGGCGATGGTCGACACTTCCGTGGCGGTGGCCACACCGCCACCGACCACGCTGCGAATCAGGAAGGGCAGCACCAAGGCCGGCGCAGCGATCAGCATCAAACGCCCGATCACTGACCATTTGGCGCGGCGCACATCGCCCATGTCTTCATTGCGCGCCTTCCAGCGGGCCAGCACCAGCAGCGCGAGCAACAGCACCATGGCGATGACGAAACCGCTTTGGAAGAGACCCGCAATCGACACACCGGCCACCGAGCCCAACACAATCAACACGATGCTGGGCGGCACGGTGTCGGCCATGGCAGCACCGGTGGCCAGCAAGGCAATCATTTCGCGCGGCTTGTGGCCACGGCGCTTCATCTCCGGAAACAAGGCCGGCGCCACCGTGGCCATGTCGGACACTTTGGAGCCGGAAATGCCCGACACAATGAACAAGGAGCCCAACAGCACATACGACATGCCGGCCTTCACATGGCCCAGCATGGAGGCCAGGAAGTCCACAATGACCTTGCCCATGCCCGTGGTGTCGAGCACACAGCCCAGCAGCACAAAGATGGGCACCGAGACCAGGATCAGGCTGGACATGCCCTCGTCCATGCGCCCCACCACCACCATCAAAGGCACTTGGGTGGAGAACGCCAGGTAGCTGAGCGCCCCCAAACCAAAGCAAAAGCCGATGGGCACACCGGCCACCAGGCCGATGGTCACGAAGCCCACCAGAAAAATCAAAATGTTCAGCGTGCCCAGTTGCGCCAACTGCGGCGACAGCGCCCAGAACATCGCCCCTGCCGCAGCAACGACCACGCCTGCGAACAGCAAAGGCCACTTGCCCACGGTTTTCACGGCATAGGCCAGCACCACGGCCAGCATGGCGATGACACCGAACGCAATGGCCGCCACGCGGTAACTGTTGGGCATGTTCAGCGCGGGGGTAGAGACAAAAGCCTCTTCTTGCGCATACTCGATGGCCGGGTGCAACAGGCCCAGAAGAAAGGCCGCGACCGACATCAGGGCAAAAGCCTGAACATAAGGCCGCACGCGCGGCGACATCATTTCCACAAAGAGCGTCAGGCGCAAATGCTCGTTGCGGTGCATGGCCAAGGCAGAGCCAATCATGGCCAGCCAGATGAAGGAGATGGACACCACTTCATCTACCCAAATGATGGGCATGGCAAACACGTAACGCGAGATCACGCCGGCCAGCAGCAGGCCAAAAATCAACAGCATCAAGCCCGCACTGACCCACTCCATGGGCTTGATCAAGGGGTTCAATGCACGTCGGGCTTCGGCATCCTGGGCAGCAGGTGCCAAGGCTTCCTCAAGGGCGGAACTCATAAAAGGGGATCTCCGAGAAACATTGCGGCCCGCATCAGCGGGCCGCGAGAGGCTGTCACACCAGCCAATTTAAAAAAAGCATCAGACCAGCTTGCCGCTGTAGCTCTCCAACAGGGCCCAGGCTTCGTCGCCGTACTTGCCCTTCCACTCGCTGTAGAAGCCGGCCTTGCGCAAGCGGTCACGGAAGGACTCGGAGTTGGCCTGGTTGAACACCATGCCTTTGTCGGTCAGCTCTTTTTGCAGCGTGGCATTCAAGGCGGCCACGTCGGCGCGCTCTTTGGTGCCGGCGGCGTTGATGTGCTTGGCCATGATGGTGCGGATGTTTTCCGGCAGGCGCTCCCAGGCACGGCGGTTGGCCAGGAACCAGAAGCCGTCCCACATGTGGTTGGTCAGCGAGCAGTACTTCTGCACTTCGTTGAGCTTGGCGGTGGCGATGATGGCCAGCGGGTTTTCCTGGCCGTCAACGATCTTGGTCTGCAGGGCGCTGTACACCTCGCTGAAGTTGATCGAGGCAGGTGCCGAATCGAAAGCCTTGAACATGGAGGTCCACAGGGGCGACACGGGCACGCGGATTTTGAAGCCCTTGAGGTCATCGGCGCTTTGAATCGGCTTGGTGGAAGACGTGATGTGGCGGAAGCCGTTGTCCCAAATCTTGTCCATGGCCACCAGGTTGGCCTTGGCAATTTCCTTGCGGATGAAGCCGCCCAGGTCGCCGTCCATGGCTTTCCAGACGGTGTCGTAGTCTTTGAAGGCAAAGCCGATGCCGGAAATGGAGGCCGAAGGCACCAGGGTCGAGAGAATCAGGCCCGACAGGGTGAAGAACTCGATGCCGCCCGAGCGCACCTGGCTCAGCATGTCGGTGTCGGTGCCCAACTGGCTGCTGGGGAAAATTTGCAGGTCCACACGGCCTTGGGTCTCGGCCTTGATGGCGTCCGACATTTCCTTGGCGCGGATGTTCATGGGGTGGGTCACCGGCAAATTGTTGGCGTACTTGAGGGTGAACTCGGCCTTGCCTTGGCCAAACACATTGGTCATGGGCAATGCGAGAGAGCTGGCACCGGCGATCAGGGTGCTGCGACGTGTTAATTTCATGGTGTCTCCTTGGAAAAGTTGTGAATGGTTTGATGCGTATTTTGCTACGTTTCTGAGGCGTGCCATTTTCAGCTCGGCAAGGGCTGGATCTCGCCCCGCTCGAGCAACAAGGTTTTGATGTCTTTTTTGACAATCTTGCCGTAGCCCGATTTGGGCAAGGCGTCCCAGAAAAACACTTGTCGCGGCCAGCGGTAGCGGGCCGAACGCCCTTCCAGATGGCCCAGCAAGGTTTCGGCGGTCAGGCTGGGATCGCGGCGCACCACCACGGCCACGCCGATTTCTCCCCACTTGGGATCGGGCATGCCCACGATGGCCACTTCGGCCACGCCGGGGTGGGTGAGCAGCACCTCTTCGACCTCGCGCGGATAAACATTGGAGCCGCCCGAGATGTACATGTCGGACTCGCGCCCAGTGATGTACAGCAGGCCGCGCTCGTCCAAGCGCCCCAGGTCGCCCGTGTGGAACCACCCTCCGCGCAAGGCCTTCTGGGTCGCTTCGGGGTTGTTGTGGTAGCCCGCGAAAACCGCAGGCCCGCGGCAACAAATTTCGCCAATCTCGCCGGTTTTCACGGGCTGAAGCTGGTCATTCAGGATGGCCACCTCCATGCCGGTGCGCGGGCGACCGCAAGAGCCGATGTTGGCGTTGGGGTCGGCATCGTCGGCCGAATGCATGCTCGGTGGCAACACGGTGATGCAGCCGGTGACCTCGCCCAGGCCGAAATACTGCACCATGACCTTGCCCAACTTTTGCAAGGCCAGCTTTTGATCGGCACGGTACATGGGCGCGCCGGCATAAATCATGTAGCGCAGGGAACTGTGGTCATACTGATCGACCGCGGGATGCTCGACCAGAATTTTCACGATGGTGGGCACGGTGAACAGATTGCTCACCCGGTGCTTTTCCACCAATTGCCAGAACAGTTCGGGGTCCAGCTTTTCACTGGGTAAAAGCACAGAGGCCGCACCGCGCGCCACATTCAGCAGGGCATGGATGCCCGCGCCATGCGACAGCGGCGCCACCACGATGGCGCAATCCCGTTCGCTGGTGCCCGGGATCAGGTCGGCCAGGTGGTTGGTCACCACAAACGCCATTTGGCCGTGCGTGAGAATGCCCGCCTTGGGGCGCCCAGTGGTGCCGGAGGTGTAGAAATACCAGAGCGGGTCATCGGCCGCCACCACTTCCGCCTCGGGCCGCTCGCCCAGGTGCTGCGCCACCAGGCTTTCGTAGCCGAGCGCGTCCGTCAGATCGCCGCCGATGGAAATCACCAAGCGAAGCGCATCAGAGGCGTCGCGCACCGCCGCCACATGCTCCGGAAAAGCCGATTCACAGATCATCACCGAGGCGCCACTGGAAGCGCCCAAGTAGGCCACTTCGGGTGGCGTCAAACGAAAATTGGTGGGGACCCAGACGCAACCCAGGCGAAACGCCGCCCAGCAGCTTTCGAACATGGGCAGGTTGTTGCGCGACTGCAGCAAAATTTTGTCGCCCTTGCGCACGCCCTTGGCGCGCAGGGCAGCCACCAGGGCATCGACGCGCTGGTCAATTTGCGACCACGACCAGGTTTGATCGCCCTGAATGAGGCCAGGAAGCTCAGGAAACAATTGGGCCGTGTGCTTGAGCAAGCGGCCCAGGTTCATCACCTGGGCTGCGCTCATGCGGCCTCCAGCACGCTCAGGAAGTTGGCCACCGCTGCGCCGCCCATGTTGAACACCGCACCCAGCTGAGCCTTGGACAATTGCATGTCACCCGCCTCACCCGAGAGTTGCATGGCCGCCATGACGTGCTGTGACACGCCCGTGGCACCAATCGGGTGGCCCCGGGATTTCAAGCCGCCCGAGGGGTTCACCGGCAAGGCGCCATCAAAGCGGCTGATGCCTTCATGAATCACGCGCGCGCCCTGCCCTTGCGGCGCCAGGCCCATGGCTTCGTATTCCAGCAACTCGGCCACGGTGAAGCAGTCGTGGGTCTCCACAAAGTTCAGGTCTTGCAGCGTCAAGCCCGCATCGGCCAGGCCACGCGACCAGGCCATGGCGGCGCCTTCAAAGCGCGTGGGGTCGCGGCGCGACAGGGGCAGGAATTCATTGACTTGGGTGCGCGAGCGCCAGCGCACCGGCGACACCGTGGCTTGGGCTGAGGGCGACATGGAAATCACCAAGGCCGCGGCACCGTCCGACACCAAAGAGCAATCGGAGCGCTTCAAGGGGCCAGCCACAAAGGGGTTTTTATCCGAGGGCGTGCGACAGAAGTCAAAGCCCAGGTCGCGGCGCATGTGCGCATACGGGTTGCGCACGCCGTTCGCGTGGTTCTTGGCAGAGATGGCGGCCAAGGCATCGGACTGATCGCCGTAGCGGTCGAAATACTGTTGCGCAATTTGGCCAAAGACGCCGGCAAAACCCGAAGGCGTCGCGCCCTCTTCTTTGACATAAGAGCACTTGAGCAAGGTTTCGCCAATTTGCTGGTTGGGCAAGGTGTTCATTTTTTCCATGCCTATGACCAAGGCATGCTTCACACGGCCACTGCCGACTGCATCCAACGCGGCCCAGATCGCCGCCGAACCCGTGGCACAGGCGTTTTCAAGGCGCAACGCTGGCGTATGGCGAAACTCGGGGATGGCCACGGCGGGCATGGCACCGGAAAAATCTTGGGGCACAAACCCCGCATTGAAATGGCCGACAAAGATGCCATCGATGTCTTTCAACTCCAGGCCGGCAGTGGCCACCGCGGGCAAGGCGGCATCGCGAATCAGTTGCTCCATGTCCAGGTTGTCGAGCTTGCCAAAGGGTGTGTGGCCCCAGCCAATGATGTAAGGGTGTGTCATCGTGTGTTTCTCCTGCTGCATATTATGGGCACAGATGGGAATGTCGCCGCATCGACATGGCGGCACTTTGGAATGGCTTAGGATGACAAGCACAAAAAATGACGCACAGGAGACAGCTTTGAAACCCATTCACCCCTCTTTGTCACGGCTCGTTGCGGTTCTGGCCCTTGGCTTGTGCGTGACAGCCAGCCATGCAGACACCTACCCCAGTGCCACCATTTCCTTGGTTGTGCCATTTGCCGCAGGCAGCGGTACCGACGCCGTGGCCCGCACGGTGGCGCAAAAATTGTCGGAGCGCTTGAAGCAAACCGTGGTGGTGGAAAACAAGGCCGGCGCCAGCGCCCAGATTGCCGCCCAGTTTGTGGCCGCGGCCAAGCCTGATGGCTACACGCTGTTCATGACCACCAACACCTCGCACTCAGCCAATCCGAGCTTGTTCAAGACCTTGAAATACGACCCCATCAAGGATTTCACGCCGATCGCACGCGTGGGCGAACTGCCCTTTGCGCTGGCCGTGCACCCGGCGGTGCCCGCGAAAAACCTCAAAGAGTTGATGGACTATGCGAAAGCCAACCCCGGCAAGCTGTCGTATGCCACGCCGAACAGCACCTCGCTGGTGACCACCGAGACCATCAAGCGCATGGCGGGCATCGACATGGTGGCCATCCCCTACAAGTCGAGCCCGCAAGCCATGACCGACCTGATTGGCGGTCAGGTGCAGGTCTATGTGACCGACTTTGGCTCGGGCATGAGCATGATCAAGAGCGACAAAATTCGCACGCTCGCGGTGACCACGGCCACACCCTCCAAAATTTTTCCGCACCTGCCCACCGTCGGGCAAACCGTGCCGGGCTTCGACCTGACCTCCTGGAACGGCATCTTTGGCCCCGCAGGCTTGCCACGCCCGATCGTGGAGCGCATCAACAGCGAGCTGCAAGTCATCCTGGCCGACAAGGAAGTACAAGACAAGTTGTCACAGCTGGGCTTTGAAGTCTGGCCCAGCAAAACGCCCGACGAATTCGCCAAATACGTCAGTGACCAATTGGCCAACTGGACCACCCTGATTCGCCAAGCCGGCATCAAGCCTGAATGACCATGTCGACACCTTCTTATCTGGTTCGCAGTGCGGGCGTTGCAGGCTACCAGCCTGCCAACCACCATCACACCACCAACCAACGCCTGATTGGCCCGGAAACCGTGGGCGCCCAGCAAATGGAAGTGCTGCTGGGCACCCTCTCCAAGGGCGGTGGCGCCCTGCCCCATGCCCATCCTGGCATTGAGCAGTCCTGCTATTTGCTGGAAGGCACGGCCCATGTGACGGTGGGCGAGCAGGCCTTTGACATGGTGCCGGGCGACATGTGCTTTTTCCCCGCCGATGTGTTTCACACTTTCAGCGTGACCAGTGACACGCCCGTGAAATTGCTGGTGATTTACAGCCCACCGTATGGCGAAAATCCTAAGAACGTGATTCGCACAGCACCGGAAGCCTGAGCATGGACTTCTCACTCTCCCAGGACCAAGAGCAGCTGCGCGACGCCATCGAGCGCGTCTCTGCGCCTTTCGATGCGGACTACTGGTTGCGCAAAGACCGGGAAGGCGGCTTTCCCGAGGAGTTTCATCGCGCGCTGGCCGATGCCGGCTGGTTGGGCATTGCGATGCCAGAGGCCTACGGTGGCGCAGGCCTGGGCATCACCGAAGCGGCCCTGATGATGCACACCATTGCAGCCACAGGCGCAGGCTTGTCGGGTGCGTCCGCGGTGCACATGAACATTTTTGGCTTGCACCCTGTGGTGGTGTTTGGCACGCCCGAGCAACAGCAACGCTGGTTGCCGCGCCTGATTCAAGGACAGGACCGTGCCTGCTTTGGCGTCACCGAACCCAACACCGGATTGAACACGCTCAAGCTGCGCACGCGTGCCGAGCGCCATGGCGACCATTACCGCGTCAGCGGGCAGAAGGTCTGGATTTCCACCGCGCAAGTGGCCAACAAAATTTTGCTGCTGGCCCGCACCACGCCGTTGGAAGAAGCCAAAGGCACCCATGGGCTGAGCTTGTTCTACACCGACTTTGACCGCAGCCGCATTGAAGTGCACGAGATCGAAAAGATGGGACGCAAGAGCGTGGACTCCAACCAGCTCTTCATTGACGACTTGCGCATTCCCGTGGAAGACCGCATTGGCGAAGAAGGCCGGGGCTTCGAGTACATCTTGCACGGCCTGAACCCCGAGCGCATCCTGATTGCAGCCGAAGCCGTAGGCTTGGGCCGTGCTGCCTTGAAGCGCGCGGCCAACTATGCGCAGGAGCGCGAAGTGTTCGGGCGGCCGATTGGCATGAACCAGGGCATTCAGCACCCCTTGGCCAAATCCTGGATGGAATTAGAGGCCGCGCATTTGATGGTCTACAAGGCCGCTGCTTTGTACGACGCGCACCAGCCCTGTGGCGCAGAAGCCAACAGCGCCAAGTACCTGGCGGCCGAGGCCTGCTACCACGCTTGCGAAAACGCCATCCTGACGCATGGCGGCATGGGCTATGCCAAGGAGTACCACGTCGAGCGCTACTTGCGCGAAGCCTGGATTCCCCGCCTTGCGCCCGTCAGCCCGCAACTCATCCTCTGCTTCATCGCCGAAAAAGTCCTCGGCCTGCCGAAATCCTACTGACCCCACCCCCGGCATCGCGAGCGAAGCGCGGCGATCTCTTTCCGCAGAGGGGTTGCCGCGGCCCCTTTGGGGCCTCGCAATGACGGCGTGGCCCGTGCGCTTACTCTTTGGGGGCACCCGACAGTTTGACCAAGCTCTCATAGCGCTTGATCTCTGACAGCACGAAACGCGAGAACTCGGCGGCAGAGCCGCCGCCGACTTCCGCACCCACATTTTGCAAGCGCGTGCGGATGTCTGGGTCGTTGAGCACCTTGGCAATTTCTTTGTTGAGTCGCTCCACCACCTCGGTCGGCGCGTTGGCCGGCAGCATGATGCCGTACCAAGCCGAGGCCAACACCGGCACGCCCGCCTCTTCCATGGTCGGCACCTGGGGCAAGGCCGCGATGCGTTTTTTGGAAGCCACGGCCAAGGCCTTCAGCTTGCCCCCGGCAATGTTCGTCAAAGAACCGGTGTCAATCATCATGTCGATGTGACCGGCCATCAAGTCCACCGCTGCGGGGCCGCTGCCTTTGTAGGGCACGTGGTTGATGTCCAGCCCGGTGGCCGTCTTGAACTGCGCGCCCGCCAAGTGCTGCGAGGAGCCAATGCCGGCCGAGCCATAGGTGTGCTTGCCCGGCGCTTTCTTGGCCGCTGCCATCAACTCGCCCAGCGTGTTCCAGGGGGAATTGGCCGGCACCGCCATGATGTTGGGAATATTGCACAGCAGGATGACGGGCGTGAAATCTTTGACCGGGTCAAAGCCCTGGTTGGCATAGAGGTGCACGCCAGCCGCATTGGTGGAACTGGTGGCCAACAGCAAGGTGTGGCCATCGGCCTTTTCCTTGACGAAGGCTTGGGTCCCGATGTTGCCACCGGCCCCGCCTTTGTTTTCAACGAACACCGAAACGCCCAAGGCTTGCGTCAGCGGTTGCACCAGAATGCGGGCCACTTGGTCGGTGGCGCCGCCCGGGGGCCAGGGCACCAGGATTTTGATGGGCTTGTCGGGAAAGGCCGCATGCGCCGCCAAAGGGACCATGGACAACAAGCCGAACAAGCCGGACGTCAGGCCCAGAAGGGCGCGTCGGCGCAGTGCAATGGATTTCATAGAGGGTTTTCCTTACTGTGTGAGCCCACGGGGGCGACGGCCCGCCCAAAGGATGGGCTGAACTTTGAGGGGGCGCGCAGGCGCACCATGCGCCTGCAACACCTGGTCCAATGAGGTGCCCGCTTCGTCTTTCAGCGCGGCTTCACGGGCTTGCTGAATGGCGCGGGCGCGGTCTTCAGGCGAAGCCGTTGCAGCGGCACTGCCCAGATGTTGAAGAATGTGCAACAGGTTGTCGCGTCCACGTTCTTGGGTGCTGCCATAGCCCTTGATCAGGCGGCCGCAGCGCGCCATCTCCAGGCCCAGGGCATGGCTTTGCTGCAAGCCAGCATGAACTGCTGCCAGCCAATCTTCGATCAAACTTTGCTCTTGGGCGTAGCGGCTGCCCCAGCGGCGCACGCGTCGCAAGCTGGCCAGCATGCGCAACAGCAACATGCCGATCACGCTGTGGGTGCCGATTTTCAAAGGCCAGGATTTGGCCGGCAAGCCACGCGCCAAGCGGCGCTGCTCCCACTGCAACAGGCCTTGTGCCCAGGCCGTTGGCAACAAGGCCGCGATTTCGGGCAGACCGGGCTTGAAATGGTCATAAACCCGCAAGACGTCGTCGTCTTTCGCTTTCACTTCCTGGCGCACGCGCTCCAAGCGCTGTGCGCGGCTCTTCAGGTCGGCCACGCGCACGATGTCGTCAAAGGCCATCCAAAGGGCCAGCCAGCGCGCAACCTCCTGGGTGGCCGTGCATTCTGCGGGCGCGGTCTGCTGCTCCAGCGCCAGCACTTGGCGCAAGCGTTCGCGGTAAAGGTCGACATAGGCCTGGTCCTGGTAATCCAGCAAGCGCGCGCGCGCATGGCCCAGCACCTCATGCAAGGCGGTCGGAAACTCGCGTTGCCAGGTCTCTGGCAATCCGGGTGCGGCGTCAGAAATTGGGGGTTCAGGCAGCAACTCGGCCAGGAACTGCGCTTGGGTGCGTTGTTGCTGCACCGCCTCCCAGCCCAGGGCAAAGCCCCGCAAGCTGGCTTGTTGGCTGGCATGGCCTTCACCAATCGCGGCCTCGTAGTCGCGGCGTTGCATGGGCAAGAGACCACAGGCTGCCATGCTGCCCAGCATGACAGCGCTGACCACGGTGCCGGCCTCGCGCGTCATGCCCGCCATGTCCAGCACATGGCAGGCTTGGCCTTGTTGTTGCACCACCTGGAGCAAGCTGGCCTCGTCGAGCCGGCCATCGCCCATCTGCATCTTTTCCTGGGTGGTCAGCACGCGGTTGCCGGCGGTGATGATGCGCGTGCGCTGCACCGAGCTCAAACCGTTCGCCACTTGGCGTGCCGTCTCCAGCAGTTCGGAGGACACCAGCAAGTCCAGCCGCCCTGGCAAAGGGTTGAGCCCCAAGACGACGCGTCGCTCACCCAACTCGGATTGCAGCTGGGGAAAAATTTCAAGGTAATAGGTGGTCGCACCGGTGCGCTGCGCGACGCCCGGAATGGAGGTGGCTTGCACGGGATAGCCCGCATGGCGCGCCGCCTCCACCAGCCAGTCGGTCAGCACGCCACCGCCCTCGCCGCCCAGGGCGCACAACAAAATGGAAATAGGTTGGGTCATGACTCGGCTTTCACGCGGGTTGCAGGGCGCGCACCCAACGGCTGCGCAAGCGCTCGACGAGGCGTTCCCACAGGCCGGCGTTTTGCACCACTTCGGCGCGGTAAAACGAGGGGCACAAGGTCGCGGCATGGGCGTTCGCACCGCACAGGCCACAGCCCACGCAACCGTCGATGACGGTGGCCACCGGGTCGACCTTCAAGGGGTCGGGGTTGTCTTTCAGCGTCAAGGTGGGGCAGCCCGACAAACGGATGCAGGCGTGGTCGCCATTGCAGACGTCTTCGTCCACGCCGTATTTGACGCGCTGCACGCGCTGGCCTTTCTTGAGCAGCTGTGCCAGCCAGGGCTTGATGCGGCGTTGGCGCTCCAGCTGGCATTCGCCTTCGGCCACGATCACCTTCAAGCCTTTGAAGTCCGAGGTGAAAGCGTCCAACAAGGTGGCGCGCATGGTTTCCACTTCATAGGTGTGCACCGTGCGCAACCATTGAACGCCCAAGCCTTGCAAGGTGCGCTCGATGGTTTGGTTGGTGTGGGCCAGGCTTTGCAATTTGTCTGCGGCCACCAGCTTGGCCGCATCGGCCGGCGTGGAGATGATGTCTTGTGTGCCGGTGGCCGAGGTGTAGCCGTTCTTGAAAATCAACAGCACCGCATCGTCGCCATTGAAGAGCGCGCTTTGCACGCCGGTCAGCAAGCCGTTGTGCCAGAAGCCGCCATCGCCCATGATGGACAGCACGCGCTGCTGCATCGCTGGCGACACGCCCGCGCGGCTCGCCAGGCTCATGCCGTAGCCCAGAATGGTGTGGCCTGTAGAGAACGGCTCAAAGGTCCCCAGTGCATGGCAACCAATGTCGGCCGACACATGCAGGGGGCCAATGGCTTGCTGCGCCAACTTGATCGCAGAAAACACCGGGCGCTCCGGACAGCCAATGCAAAAACTCGGCGGCCTTGCAGGCAAGGTCTGGCCGCGGGCCTTCAGTTGTTCAGCCACTGCGAGCCTGCGCTCGCGGTTGTCTTGCAGCCACTGAGCGGCTTGCGCCGCCACGGGCGTTTGCGGCAGGTAACGCTCGCTCCAGGCCTGCAAGCCCTGTGCCATGGCCTCGGCGGTGTATTCACCGCCTTGGGGCAGCCAGTCCTTGCCATGCAAAGGCGTTTGAATGTCGCGCCTCCGCAGCAAGGTGGCAATTTCTTGTTCGATGTATTCGGGCTGCCCTTCTTCCATCACCAGCACGCTGCGCCTGTTCAGGCAAAAGTTGGCAATCTGATCAGGCACCAAGGGCGAGGTGACGTTCAAGACCAGCAAAGGAATTTTGCTTTCGCCAAAAGCGTCCGCCAAATCAAATTGCTGCAGCGCGCGAATCAGCGTGTTGTACAGGCCCCCTTGCACAATGATGCCCAGGTCGGCATGCTCGCCGGCAAAGAATTCATTCAGGCCATGCGCTTCAATGTAGCGGCGGGCCGCGGGCAAGCGTTCCTGGTATTTCAGCTTTTCATGGCCGAAGGTCACGGGCGGATGGGCCAGGCGGTTGTAATCGAACCGCGCCGGTTGCGTCATCAATTGCCGCGTGGAGATGGCGGGCGCCTGGTTGTCTTTGGCCACGAAACTGCCGCGCACATGGCAAGCGCGAATGCGCAACTCCATCAGGGCCGGCATGTTCGACGCTTCCGACAAGCGAAAGGCATGTTCCACCATGTCGACCATGCGCGAGAGGTCGGGGCGCGGGTCCAGCAACAGCATGCCCGACTTGAGCGCGTAGGCATGGGTGCGCTCTTGGATGACGGACGCCCCTTCGCCGTAGTCTTCGCCCACCACCACCAGCACGCCGCCTTTGACGCCCGGCGACGAGAGGTTGCTGAGCGCGTCAGCAGCCACATTGGTGCCCACAATGGATTTCCAGGTCACCGCGCCGCGCAAGGGGTAATGGATGGACGCCCCCAGCATGGCCGCTGCAGAGGCTTCGTTGGCACAGGCTTCCACATGCACGCCCAGCTCGTCCATGTAGGACTTGGCCTGCACCATCACATCGAGCAAGTGGGAAACAGGCGCGCCCTGGTAGCCGCCCACGTAGGCCACGCCCGATTGCAGCAAGGCCTTGGTGATCGCCAAGATGCCTTCGCCATGAAAGGTTTCGCCTGCGCCCATGCGCAGTTGCTCGACTTCTTTGCTGAAAGAAACTTCCAAATCGCTTCTCCTGTGCGTCAGGCCTGCGCGGCATAGCCCAGGCGCAATTCACGCTTGAGCAATTTACCACTGGGGTTTTTGGGCAATGCCTCGGTGAAGAACACACGCTTGGGGCTTTTGAAGCTGGCCATGTGGGCATTGCAATGCGCAATCACCTCTTGCTCGGTCAAGGTCTGGCCGGCTTTCACCACAATCACGGCGCTCACAGCTTCCACCCATTTGGCATCGGGCAAGCCAATCACGGCCACCTCGCTGACCTGAGGCAAGCGGTAAATCATTTCCTCGACCTCGCGGCTGGCCACGTTCTCGCCGCCGGTCTTGATCATGTCTTTCTTGCGGTCGACCACGGTGATGAAGCCTTCCTCGTCGATGGTGGCCAGGTCGCCGCTGTGGAACCAATCGCCTTCGAAAGCGTTTTGGGTGCGCTCGTCGTCATGAAAGTAGCCCAGCATCAGGTGGGGAGAGCGGTGCACGATTTCGCCCACTTCGCCAGGAGCGACATCGCGCATCTGATCGTCCACCACCCGGGTTTCCACATTGAGCACGGCGCGGCCACAAGAGCCGGGCTTGCGCAACTGGTCGTCCGGGCCGAGCATGGTGGCCAGGGGCGCAATTTCGGTTTGGCCGTACAAGTTCCACAGGCGCACCGAAGGCAGGCGCGCGGCCAGCTCACGCAGCACTTCCACCGGCATGATGGAGGCGCCGTAATAGCCTTTGGCCAGATGTTTGAGCTTGGCGGCATCGAACAAGGGCGAGCGCAGCAAGGCAATCCAGACCGTGGGCGGCGCGAAGAAACTGGTGATCTTGTAGGTTTCCATCAAGCTCAGCAAGTGGTCGGGCACGGGCTTGGAGGTGATGACGTTGCTGCTGCCGACAAAAATGGCGGGGCCAAAAAACACATCGAGTTGCGCGCAGTGGTACAGCGGCAGCGCATGCAGGGCCAGGTCATCGGCGGCAATTTCGGCATCGACCACGCAGCTGACGTACTGCCACAGCACGGCATCGTGGGTCAGCATGGCGCCCTTGGGCGTGGACTCGGTGCCGCTGGTGTAGACAATTTGCGCCAGGTCGGTGCTGGCCAAGGTGACATCGGGCAAGGCATCGGTGCAGGCTGCAAGGTCGTCAAAACTGAGCATGCCCGCACTGGCCTGGCTGGAATCTTCCGAGGGCAACCAGATGAACTGCTGCACCTGGGTGTCGAGCGCAGAGGCCGCGCGCGCCAGCTCAGACAAGCCGGAGTCTGTCGCCAAAGTTTTGGCGCCCGCATGGCGCAGGATGTAGGCCACCTCTTCGGCCTTGAGCATGAAATTGATGGGCACCAGCACCGCGCCCAATCGCGCCAAGGCAAAACGCAAAGCCGCAAAGCCGTGCGAGTTGCGCGCCAGCACGGCCACGCGATCGGCGGTGTGAATGCCCTGTTGCGCCAAGCCTGCCGCGAGTCGCGTCACCAAGGCATCGAACTGGGCGTAGGTCCATTCGGTGGTGCCACAGCGGATGGCCATCTTGGTGGGCACTCGCAAAGCGGTGCGGCGCAAGACATCGGACAAAGTTTGACGGCGAACGATGGGATGCATGTGTGTCTCCATGAATCAAGGACGGTACAACTGGCGGACCCAGGCGCGCGAGTGCGCGCCAAAGTTGGCGAACAAGCGGTTGAGGCGCTGGCTCAAGACCTGCGCGCCGCTGGGTGACTGTTGGGTCACCAAGGCAAACAAATTCACAGGGGACGATGATGCGCCAAAATCAAAGCTGGGGTCGGACACGAACTGGGCCGGGAAGGACTGCGCCAGCAAGGCGTCAATCTCATCGGCCAGGGACGCTGCTTCTTTGGCCACGCCGTCACGCAAACTCAGCTCCGACCAGGGCAAGCGCGCGGCATCCTGGGGATCCGGCGCATACACCTTGAGCATGGGATGGTCCATCTGCCCCGCTTGCCAGGGTGTCAGCATCGCATGGCGTTGGAAATTCTCCAAAGCCAAATGGCGATTGGACACCAGGGTGATGGCCTTGTTTTTCGGTGTGGACACCCCCAACAAATCCAGCCCTTGGATGCCGAGCATGCGCACCACGCTGACGCCGGGCAACACCCGTGCATGGTAAGGCTGGGTCAGGTCCTGCACATAGTGCAAAGCCCAGCCGGAAAACCGCCAGCCCCAGTAGTCATGCCCGGTCTTCATGGCATGGCGTGCCAGGGTCTGCCAGAGATGAACACGGTACTCGGGAAAGGTGCGGCGCAAAAAACCGGCAGCGGCATAGACCACGGGCGACTCATGAAAAAAGCCCATGTGAAACGGCGCCTGGCTTGAAAACGCCAGCGCCGGGTTGCCAAAAGGCTGTTTGCCAAAACCATAGCGCCGGCCATGGTCGGTGCCGTTGTCTTCCCACAGTCCCAGGTCCAGCCCGTAGTCAGGCTCATCGGCGGCGCTGGCAATCACATCCAGGGCGGGCACCCACTCGCCCACCGACAGACTGACAAAATGGGTGCCCTCCAGGCCGTTGTCACGCGCCAAAGTGCTGATGGCCGAAGCCGGCAGCTCGGGGCGTGTGGTGGCCCCCTGGTGCGGCGGCAACTGCAGAAACAAAGGCAAAGGGATCTGGGGGTTCACGCGCAAGGCATGCAAGAAGCGCTGCCTGAGGGCTGCGTCGTCCAAGGACGGGTCGAACCGGTAAGCCAACACTTCAGGTCGCGCAGGGTAGTTTCGCAGGTGTTCGCGCGACCATTGCTCTTGCTGGGACAGCACGGCTTCCAAGGCCGGGCCTTGCGCGCGCAAAAAGCTGGCCAAGGTCTCGACCTTGACGGGGGGCACCCCCTGCAACTCGGGCATGCTTTGCAGGGACTGCCAAGTGCCCAAGGCATGCTGGCTCCAGGCCCAGGCTGAAACACAGGCCCACAAGCCGCACCACGCCAAAGCCTGGCGTGCCATGTTTTGCCAAGAAAGACGCAGCGCGAAACTGTGTTTTTCAGGCACCATCGACTGTCCCCTTGTTTTCAATGGTTGAATCCGTTGTCTGAGCCGCATCGTAACCTGCCTGAGGAGAGCCCATGGACCTGCAACTCAATGACCACCATATTTTGATCACTGGCGGCAGCAAAGGCATTGGCCTGGCCTGTGCCCAAGCCTTTTTGGCCGAGGGCGCACGTGTCACGCTGGTGTCTCGCGACCCGCAAAACCTGGCGCGCGCCAAGCAATCCCTGCACGCCCCCGAGGGCCGCGTGCACACGGTTTCGGCCGATTTGCAAGATGCCGCACAAGCCCTGCGCGCCCTGGACGAAGCCGAGGCTTGGGGCGGCGCTGTCCAGGTGCTGGTGAATTCCGCAGGCGCCGCGAAGCGCACGCCGGCGGCAGAGTTGACGCCGCAAGCCTGGCACGACGCCATGCAAGCCAAATACTTCAGCTACATCCACATGATCGACCCGCTGATCAAGCGCATGGCACAGCGCGGCGCGGGCAGCATCGTGAACGTGGTGGGGCAAGGCGGCAAAGTGGCCAGCCCGATTCATTTGCCTGGGGGCGCAGCCAATGCTGCCCTGATGCTGGTGAGCGCCGGCCTGGCGGCGGCTTATGGCACACAAGGCATTCGCGTGAATGCCGTCAACCCTGGCCTGACCTTGACCGATCGCCTGCAAGAAGGCCTGATCACCGATGCGCGCCAGCAGGGCATCTCGCCAGAAGAAGCTTTGGCGCGCGCCAACGCGCGCATCCCGCTGGGCCGGATTGCCCAGCCCAACGAGATTGCAGATGCGGTCTTGTTTTTGGCGTCAGCCCGGGCCAGCTATGTGACCGGGGCCATCCTCGCCATGGATGGTGCGCTCACACCCATGGTGTGAGGCACCTCGTGCTCAACGGCTGCGCGGCTTGAAGCTGCGGTTGGCGGCCGGCTTGCCAGGGCGAACCTGGATCGGGCCGGAACGCTTGGGACCGTCCGAGCGGAAGTTGTCGCCGCGGAAATTGTCTGCACGTGCGAATTCGCCACGCGGGGCTTCGGCGCGCGGGGCACGGTCGCCACGGAACGCGTCCTGACGCGGCGCATTGCCGCGCGGTGCGCCACCGAAACCACCAAAGGGCTTGCCACGGCCGCCGCCGTTGCGCTTGCCATCGCGGCGGTCATCGAAGCCACGGCTGCGCTCGATGGGGCGCTGGGTAGGCTCCAGACCGGGAATGACTTCTGCGGCAATCGGCTGGCGGGTGTAGAACTCGATGTCCTGAATCTTGCGACGATCGCGGAACTCGGCAAAGGTCACGGCCAAGCCGTCGCGGCCCGCGCGGCCGGTGCGGCCAATGCGGTGCACATAGTCTTCGCTCTTCATCGGCAGGCCGAAGTTGAACACATGGCTGATGGTGGGCACGTCGATGCCGCGGGCGGCCACGTCGGTGGCCACCAAAATTTGCACCTGACCATTGCGCAAGGCCATCAGGCGACGGTTGCGCAGGCCCTGGCTCAAGGCACCGTGCAGGGCCACAGCCGAGAAGCCGTCTTGTTGCAAGTCGGTGGCCAGGCCATCGCACTCGATCTGGGTGCTGGCAAACACAATGGCTTGGTCGATGTTCGTGTCACGCAGCCAGTGGTCCAGCAACTTGCGCTTGTGGTGGGCGTTGTCGGCCCAGAACAGCACTTGGCGAATGTTGCTGTGGCGCTCTTGCGGCGAATCGATTTGCACGCGCTGGGGCTCACGCATCACGCGGGTGGCCAGTTGCTGAATGCGCGGCGCGAAGGTGGCGCTGAACATCATGGTCTGGCGACGGTCGATGGTGAGTTGGTTGACTTCGGCCAGATCGTCGGAGAAGCCCAGGTCGAGCATGCGGTCGGCTTCGTCGACCACCAGGAACTGCACCTGGTCGAGCTTGATCTGCTGCGAGCGCTGCAGGTCCAGCAAGCGGCCAGGCGTGGCCACCACCAGATCGGCGTTTTGCAAACGCGCAATTTGAATCTGGTAAGGCATGCCGCCCACCACGTTGGCAATGCGCAGGCCTTTGCAATGCTGCACCAAGCCGATGGCATCGTGGGCCACCTGTTGGGCGAGCTCGCGGGTGGGACACAGGATCAGGGCACCCGGTGTGGCGGCCTTGAAGTTGCGCGGTTGGGTCGGGTCCTTGCGCTTGGGGCGCTTGGGGGCCGGTTGGCCAGCAGCTTGGGCTTCGGCCACTTTTTGGGCCCAGGCATCGGCTTCGGCCTTGGCGCGGGCTTGTTGCTGTTCCAGCAAGGTGTTCAGCACAGGCAACAGAAAGGCGGCGGTCTTGCCGCTGCCGGTCTGGCTGGACACCATCAGGTCGATGTGCCGGTTGGTTTGTGCATCGTGCATGGCCAGCGGAATGGCTTTGGCTTGCACCACGGTCGGCTGGGTGTAGCCCAGGTCGGTGACCGCAGCCACCAGCTCGGGCGCGAGTCCCAGGGCGGCAAAGGGGTTGGGGCCTTCAGGCACAGCCGTTGACGTTTCCACGGCAACATCGTCCATCAAAGGGGTTTCAGACAACACTTCGTTGTCGAGCGTATAGGCGTCGGTCATGTTTATACCGCCTGCTTGATGCAAGGCGGGTCCATCCAAAGATTGAAACAACATCAACCTTCAGACAGAGTTCAACGCCGGTGTGTTGTGCAACACGGTGGCGCGGTTGGCTTCGATTCTTTGAAGCCCAAGGTGTGAGGCAGATGCGCGATCTTGTGCTTGATTCCGCACAAGAGCACGAATTATCTCACAAATTCGGGTTTCCCCCTAATCGACACCCCAAAGTCCGATTTCAGGGAAGCAAAAAGTGGGTTCGGTAATGGATGAGTTCGTCGATGGACTCGTGCACATCCGCCAGGGCCGTGTGCTTTTGCTGCTTTTTGAAGCCGCTGTAAACCTGGGGCTTCCAGCGCTTGGCCAGTTCTTTGAGGGTGCTGACGTCGAGGTTGCGGTAGTGCAGCCAGGCCTCCAGTTTGGGCATGTACTTCACCAAGAAACGGCGATCCTGGCTGATGGTGTTGCCGCACAAGGGGGAACTGGCTTTGGGGACGTATTTTTGAATGAAGGCCAGGAGTTGTTGCTCTGCCTGGGCTTCGCTCAAGGTGGAAGCCCGAACCTTGTCGATCAGGCCACTGCGGCCGTGCGTGCCTTTGTTCCAGGCGTCCATCTTGTCCAGCAACTCGTCACTTTGATGGATGACCAGCACCGGTCCTTCAATGCGCGGTGTCAGGTCGGGCCCGGTCACGATGACAGCGATCTCCAGCAAGCGCTCGCGCTCGGGATCCAGCCCGGTCATTTCGCAATCGATCCAGACCAAATTCAGGTCGGATTTGGCGAGCACGGGGGGCGTGGCCTGCGTGGCCAGGGCATTTTGTTCAGACATGGGGCGATTGTCGCCCATCCCGCGAATCCCGCCTCGCCAAGAGGGTGGCGATTGGCCCTAAACTCTGCGCCTATGAACCCATCTCTTGCCATGACCCTGGCCTTGGCCATCGCCCTGCTCGCCAACCTGGGACTGAAACTATGGCTGGCCACGCGCCAAGCCCGCCACGTCGCCCAACACCAGCACCAAGTGCCTGCTGCATTTGCTGGCACCATCTCGCTGCAAGCCCACCAAAAGGCCGCGCAGTACACCCTGGCCAAGTCCAAAATCGGTTTGTGGGACATGGCCTTGGAAGCGCTGGTCCTGCTCGGCTGGACCTTGCTTGGCGGACTGGACTGGCTGAACCAAAGCTTGCTTGCCTGGCTGGGGGCCGGCATGGCCCAGCAACTGGCCCTGGTGGTGAGCTTCATGCTGATCGGTGGGCTGATTCACCTGCCCTTGTCGCTGCTCCAGACCTTTGGCGTGGAGCAGCGCTTTGGCTTCAACAACATGACCTGGCGCCTGTGGCTCAGCGACATGGTGAAGGGCGTGGCGCTGGGCTTGATTTTGGGCTTGCCGATCGTGTGGCTGGTGCTGTGGCTGATGCAAGCCGGCGGCCATCTGTGGTGGCTCTATGCCTGGGGCGCGCTGGTGGCCTACCAGTTGTTTGTGATGTGGATTGCGCCCAACGTCATCATGCCGCTGTTCAACAAGTTCACGCCGCTGGAAGACGAGACCTTGAAAGAGCGCGTCAGCCGCTTGATGGCGCGCGCCGGCTTCACGGCCAAAGGCTTTTTTGTGATGGATGGCAGCCGTCGCTCGGCCCACTCCAATGCGTTTTTCACGGGCTTTGGCGCCAGCAAGCGCGTGGTGTTTTTCGACACCCTGCTCAAGCAACTCAGCCCGGATGAAATGGAAGCGGTTCTGGCCCATGAGCTGGGCCACTTCAAGCACCGCCATATCCTGAAAATGATGGCCACCAGTTTTGTGATGACCTTGTTGGGCCTGGCCTTGCTGGGGTGGCTGTCGCAACAACCCTGGTTCTACACCGGCCTGGGGGTGATGCCCAACATGGCCTCGGCCAACGACGCGCTGGCCTTGTTGCTTTTCTTGATGGTCGTGCCTTTGTTCACCTTCTTTTTATCACCGCTCTCGTCGGGCCGTTCACGTCGCTTCGAATTCGAGGCCGATGCCTACGCGGTGGCGCACAGTGATGGCAAGCACCTTGCCGGCGCCTTGCTCAAGCTCTACCAAGACAATGCCTCCACCCTGACACCGGACCCGCTGTACGTGGCCTTTTATTACTCGCATCCCCCAGCCTCGCAGCGCCTGGCGCGCATGACGGCATGAGGCAAGACGGCTTGGTCATTGCCGGCCATGGCCGCCATGTGGTGGTGGAAAGCCCCAACGGCGAGCGACGCATCTGCCATCCCCGCGGCAAAAAAAGCCAGGCCGTGGTCGGCGACCGGGTGTGGTGGCAAGCCAGCGAGGACGAAGGCACGATCGAGGCCATTCAGGAACGCCGCAACTTGCTCTACCGACAAGACGAAATTCGCACCAAGTCTTTTGCCGCCAATTTGGGCCGGGTGCTGATCCTGATGGCCGCTGAGCCGGAATTTTCCGAAATGCAGCTCACCCGCGCGTTGATCGCCACCGAGGCCGCCGGCATTGCGCCCTTGATCGCGCTGAACAAGCAAGATTTGACCGAGGCCTTCGAGCGCGCTTGGACGCGGCTGGCGCCTTACCGCAGCATGGGCTATGAGGTCTTGCCTTTGTCCCTGCGCAACGACGCCGACGCTCTCACCCACTTGATGCAACACCTGCAGGGACAAACCACCCTGGTGCTGGGGCCTTCGGGCGTTGGCAAAAGCACCTTGATCAACCGCTTGGTGCCCGATGCCTTGGCCGCGACCAACGAGATTTCACAAGCGCTGAACTCGGGCAAACACACGACCACCAGCACCACCTGGTACTGGGTGGACCGCGCGCAAGGCACGGCCCTGATCGATTCGCCCGGCTTTCAGGCGTTTGGCATTCACCACATTGAGCCCACGCAATTGGCGCTGTGCATGCCCGACTTGAAAGCCCATGCCGACCATTGCCGGTTTTACAACTGCAGCCACCGGCATGAGCCAGGCTGTGGCGTGCGCGACGCATTGGCCCAAGGCTTGATCAGCCCTTCGCGGCACAAAATTTACGAGCAATTGTTCGACGAGCTGTCACAACCGGCGTTCTAGCGCAACGCCCAAGCTTCCACTTGGCAGAAGGCCGCTCAGCCGAGCAAGCGGGCCAGGGTCAGCAAAGCCAACAACACCAGCCACATCACCACCGTGCGCCAAACCAAGCCCACCATGGTGCGCAGATGGCCTGGCTCGGCCTCTTTCCCCGGCGTGCTGGCACTGTCGCCCAGGGCGGGCTGCAAGGTCTCGCTGCGTGGCCGCAAGGCCTCCCCGCCGAGTCGCACGTTGATGGCACCCGAGGTTGCGGCCAACACCACGCCGTCGTTGTCATCGGGAAAAGCTTGTGCGTGGTTGCGCCAGCAATCGATGGCTTCCTCGAAGTTGCCCACCACGGCAAAGGCCAGCGCGGTGATGCGAGCCGGCACCCAGTCGATGCGGCGCCAGGCTTGGCTGGCCACCTGACTCAAGGCCTCGCTGTTGAGCAAGCCAGGCGCGGTGTCCACTGCGGCCTGGCGACGCCACAAACGGGGCACAAACTCGCCCATGCGGTAGAGGACAGCGCCGGCGGGGCCCAGGCCCAGCGCGGCCAGCACCGAAAACCAGGCCAGCACGCCAAACACATGGCGATGGGCGGCCAAGGCAGAGAACTCGATCACATGGCGCAGCAACTCTCGGCGAGGCACCAGCGAGGCGTCCACCTGCTGCCAGGCAGCGAGACGCTCACGCACCTGGTTCTCGTCCCCGGTGTCCAGGGCATCGCGAATTTCGGTGAAGTGGTGGCTGAACTGGCGAAAACCCAGGGTCGCGTAAAGAATGCCGATGCTCCACACCATGGCCACGGGCCAACCCACCCACCACATGAGGGCCCAGTGCACGGCAGCGGCCACCAGCGTGGGCGCGCCAACCGTCAAGCCCCAAATGGTCCAAGCCTGGTGCGCGCGACCAGCATCGAGCGTGCGGCTGACCCAATGGGCCCATTGGCGCATGGCTTGGTGCACCGGGTTGCGTTCTGCCAGCGGCCGAACCTGTTCAATCAGCAATGCAAAAAGAAGGGCCAGAAAGCTCATGCCCGCATCATAGCGGCGAAGCAGCCGCGTCAAGCCATCAGGAATCGGTAAAAGTTGCGCAGCATGCCGGCAGTTGCGCCCCATATGAAGCGTTGCGCAGCGCCGTCTTGGTAGGGCATGGAGAACCACTCGCGCCGCACCCCTTCGGCCTCAAAGGCATGGCGCCTGTGGTGACGCGGGTCCATCAGAAAGGACAGAGGCACTTCAAAGGCGGCGGCCACTTCATTCGGGTTGGGCACCAGCTCGTGCGCTGGATCGACCAAGGCCACGATGGGGGTGACGATGAACGAGGTCCCCGTCACGTACTCTGACAGGGACCCCAGCACCTCCACATGGCGAGGCTCCAGGCCCACCTCTTCTTGCGCTTCGCGCAAGGCGGTGGCCGCGGCATCGGCGTCTTCCGGGTCCACCTTGCCGCCGGGGAAGGCAATTTGCCCGGAATGGGTGGACAAATGGGCGGTGCGCTGGGTCAACAGCAAGGTCGGCGCATCGCGCATGACGATGCCCACCAGCACCGAAGCCAGGGCAGGCTCGCGCTGGGCGAATTTACGCTCGCGCACCACCTCGGGCTGCCAAGCCGGCGGCTGCGCAAAACGCTGCCGCAAAGCCTGGGCCGACAGCCTGGCGGCAGGCACCGCCGGCAAGTGATGGTCCACCCCGATCACGGGCACGCGCTCGGGATCGAAGTTGGGCAGTTTGGACAAAGGGGTCAGGGGTTGTGCCATGAAAAAAGCCGCCTCAAGACATGCAGGGGCGGCTTGCTGGGAACGGTCGAGCGCTTACTTGGCTGCGGCAACCGAGGCCTTGTGGACCAGCTTTTCCTTGATACGTGCCGACTTGCCGCTGCGTGAACGCAGGTAGTACAGCTTGGCGCGGCGGACATCGCCACGGCGCTTGACTTCAATGCTGGCGATCAGCGGGCTGTAGGTTTGGAAGGTACGCTCAACGCCTTCGCCGCTGGACATTTTGCGAACGGTGAAGCCGCTGTTGAGGCCGCGATTGCGCTTGGCAATCACCACGCCTTCGTAGGCCTGCACGCGCTTGCGGGTGCCTTCAACCACGTTCACGCTGACGATCACGGTGTCGCCAGGGGCGAACTCGGGGATGGTTTTGCCAAGGCGAGCAATTTCTTCTTGCTCAAGGGTTTGGATCAGGTTCATAAGTTCCTCAAAGGATCGTGGTCGCGCTGCACAAAAGGCCTTGCATGGCGCTGTTCTCTGCAATGAAGCGAGACATGTTCGTCGCAAGGCGGCCGACCAGAGGATCGATTAACCGGCTATTCTACAATGATTTTGGCTTGGTCAGCAAATCCGGGCGCAGGGCCTGGGTCAGGGCCAGCGACTGGTCCTTGCGCCAGCGTTCAATCTGGGCATGGTGGCCAGACAACAGGGGGGCCGGCACGGCTTGCCCTTGCCACACCTCGGGACGGGTGTAATGGGGGCAATCCAGCAAACCGTCAATGGCCGGGTTGAAGCTGTCGAAATGGTGGCTGTCCTGGTCATGCAGCACCCCGGGTTGCAAACGGGTGACGGCATCGAGCAAGGCCATGGCGGGCACTTCACCGCCGGAGAGCACAAAGTCGCCGAGACTGATCTGCCCGTCCACAAAGAGATCAATGAAGCGTTGGTCCACGCCTTCATAGCGGCCGCACAGCAACACAGCCCCCTCCCCTTGCGCCCAGTGTTGAACGCGGGCGTGGTCCAGGCGCTCACCCAAGGGGGAGAAAAGCCACAGCGGCGCCACGCTGCGGTCCTGCCCGCGGTCTGCCCGAATGGCGTCCAGACACAAACGCAAGGGCTCGGCCAACATGACCATGCCGGGCCCGCCACCAAAAGGCCGGTCGTCCACGCGCCGGTAAGGTCCCTCTGCGAAGTCACGCGGGTTCCACAGCTTGACCTGCACCTGCCCCGATTCAAAGGCGCGGCGTGTCACGCCCAAGCTCAGAAAGGGCGTGAACAGGTCCGGGAAAAGGGTGATGACGTCAAAGCGCATGGCGGGGCCTCAATAGTCGGGCTGCCAGTCCACCGTGATGCGCCGAGCGCCCAAATCGACCTGGTCAATGTAGGCGCTGACAAAAGGGATCATGCGCTCCTGCGGTTTGCCGTCTTGCTCAAACGACAGGACCAACACGGTTTGCGGGCCGGTGGCCATCAAGTCCTTGACCTGGCCCATCGGCAACCCTTCGCGGTTGACCACGTCCAGGCCCAGCAAATCGACCCAGTAATACTCGTCGCTGTCGGGCGTGGGAAAGCTGGCACGCGAGACAAAAATGCGGGCACCGCGCAGCGACTCGGCCGCCGTGCGATCGGGCACCTCGTGCGAAGAGGCCACCACAGTGTCGGAGTGCTCACGCGCCTCTTTGATGCGCAACAGCACCGTGCCGTCAAAGACCTTGGGGCCTTTTTCGGCCGGCTGCAAATACCAGCGCTTGGAAGAAAAAAGCGCTTCCGGAGAAGCGCTGTAGGGCAGGATCTTGAACCAGCCCTTGATGCCCCAGGCATCGGCGATGCGCCCCACCTCGATGGCGTCCGCTGGCAATTCAGCGGCTTCGAAGAGAGGCGTCATGCGAGGAAAATCAGGCTGCTTTCTTGGCAGCTTGCTTGATCAGGCGCTCCACGGTGGGAGAGGCCTGTGCGCCCACGCTTTTCCAGTAGGTCAAGCGGTCTTGGGCAATGCGCAAGCCCTCTTCGCTTTCAACGGCGATGGGGTTGTAAAAACCGATGCGCTCGATGAAGCGACCGTCACGGCGAACACGCTTGTCCGACACGACGATGTTGAAAAACGGACGGGCTTTGGAGCCGCCGCGAGAGAGTCGAATGACGACCATGGTTTATCCTTCGGGTGGTGAATTTTTTTCAACGTTTGAGACACGCGCAATGGCCACCCGGCCAGCGACACGCTGAAAAGCCTCTGATTATAGCGCGCATTCGGCAAATGGCTGCCGCCACCCCATCCTCGCGAGCGCAGCGCGTCGATCTCGACCTGGTCAATACAAAGTAAAACTCAACCAATACGCCATGCCAGCCACGAACGCGCTGGCAGGAATGGTCAAAATCCAGGCCCAGATGATGTTGCCGGCCACACCCCAGCGCACAGCGCTGGCGCGTTGCGTCGACCCCACGCCCACAATCGCTCCTGTGATGGTGTGGGTGGTGGACACCGGAATGCCCAAGGCCGTGGCCATGAACAAGGTCAAGGCGCCGCCCGTTTCAGCACAGAAACCGCCCACAGGCTTGAGCTTGGTGATTTTTTGGCCCATGGTTTTCACAATGCGCCAGCCCCCGAACATGGTGCCCAGGGCAATCGCGACGTAACAAGAAATGATGGTCCAGCCCGGTGGGGAGGCATCGGAAGCTGACGCATAGCCCGTGGCAATCAGCAGCATCCAGATGATGCCGATGGTTTTCTGGGCGTCGTTGCCGCCATGGCCCAAGCTGTAGGCACTGGCGGACACCAGTTGCAGCCGGCGAAACCACTTGTCGACGCGCGAGGGCGTGGTGCGCCGGAACAGCCACGCCACCGCCACCATCATCAAAGAGCCCAACAGGAAACCCAGCATGGGAGAAATGAAGATGAACGCCACCGTGCGCAAGACGCCGGTGGCGATCAGCGCACCTGCCCCTGCCTTGGCCATGACCGCGCCCACGATGCCCCCAATCAAGGCGTGAGAGGAGCTGCTGGGAATGCCGTAGTACCACGTGACAATGTTCCAGGTGATGGCGCCCGTGAGCGCGCCAAACACCACATGGGTGTCCACCACCCCGGGCATGACAATGCCTTTGCCCACCGTGGCGGCGACGCTCAGGTGGAACACAAAAATGGCAATCAGGTTGAAAAAAGCCGCAAACACCACGGCTTGCGCAGGCTTCAGAACCCCCGTCGACACCACCGTGGCAATCGAGTTGGCCGCATCATGAAAACCGTTCATGAAATCGAACGCCAGTGCCAGAAACACCAGCAACATGACCACCCACAGCGCAGTTTGAGCCGTATCCATTGTCAGCCCGATGAACTTAGGAGTTCTCGAGGACGATGCCCTCGATCAGGTTGGCCACATCCTCGCACTTGTCGGTGATGGTTTCCAGCAACTCGTAAATCGCTTTGAGCTTGATCACTTCGCGCACATCGGGCTCTTCGCGAAACAGCTTGCTCATGGCGCTGCGCATGACGCGGTCGGCATCGGATTCGAGCTTGTCGATTTCTTCGCAGGTCTTGAGCGCAGCCTCTGCCGTGGCTGGCTCGGCAATGCGGTCAAGCAACTTGACGGCGTCGCGCACGCGCTCACAGCAGCGCACCGACAGGTCGGTGAGTCGGTTGATTTCATCGGTCATGTGGCGCACGTCATACAAGGCCATGGTTTCCGCAGAGTCTTGGATCAAGTCTGCCACATCGTCCATGGTGTTGATCAGCGAGTGAATTTGCTCGCGGTCAATCGGGGTGATGAAGGTGCGGTGAATGGCGCGGTTGACCTCGTGGGTCACGCGATCCGCGGCTCGCTCCGCGTTGTCCACATCCTGGTTGTATTTTTCGCGCAAGTGGGCATCGTTGTAGTTTTGCACCAAGCCAGAAAAAGCCCGCGCCGCTTCCACAATACGGTCCGCATGCTGGTTGAACATCTCGAAAAAATTGCCCTCTCGGGGCAGCAACTTCCCAAACAACATGGGGAACTCCTGAATATGACAAAACAATGACGTTTTGATGACATCGAGAAGTGTACTCTGTGAAAACTGCGAAAACGGCCCGCCCTACCGATCCGTCACCGCGGGCGCAGCTCGGCGAGCCCTTTGCCCTCCAACAGCTCAAACCCGCTGAATGCCCTGCCCCGCCACCGCCGCCAGCATGGCATCGCTCACCCGCTCAGGGCATACATCGCGCAAGGGATACAACACAAAGGCGCGGCTTGCCCAGCGCGGGTGGGGCAGCTGCAAACGGGGGCTGTCCATGCGCGCGTCCCCATAAAACAGCACATCAAGGTCGAGCGTGCGCGGCGCATTCACATAGGGGCGCTCGCGCCCTGCCGCTGCCTCCAGACGCTGCAAGAGTCGCAGCAAATCGGGTGCGGTCAGGCGGGTTTGCAGGGTGGCCACGGCATTCACGTAATCGGGGCCACTGGCCTCATGGGGTGCGGTTCGGTACAAGGGCGACAACTGAAGGTCTTCGCAGCCTTCCGCTTTGGACAGCGCGTTTGCCGCATCACGGACTTGCTGCGCCGCATCGCCCAGGTTGGCGCCCAAGCCAATACAGGCCAAGACCCGCTCGCGCATGTCAGCCCTCGACGGCACCACCCGCGCCGTCTGCGCCAGCGCCCGGCTTGCGACGACGGCGACGGCGTTTGCGCGGGGCGTCGCCTTCAGCCACAGCACCTTCTTCAGGCGCCGAAGCGTCCGCGGCGACGTCGGTGGCCGAGGGCACACGCACCGTGCGCGGCACGCGCTGCGGTCGCTGGGTTTGCAGGCGCACTTGTTGCAGCATGTCCTCGCGCGCCAGGTCATCGGCCAGGCTGAAGGTTTGCCACCAATCGGCCAGATCCTCCTCGACCTCGCCAATGTCGGCACGCAAGCGCATGAAGTCGAAACCCGCACGGAAACGCGCCTGCATGACCAGGGTCATGGGACCGCTGCCGGTGCGCTTTTCAAAGCGCGGCTGCATCATCCAGATTTCGCGCATGTCGGCACCGAGCTTGCCGCGCCCGGACACATCGCCGATGCGGGCATCGAAGACTTCGTCAATGGCTTCTTGCAAAGCGGGGAACGGGGGGACTTTGCCGCGACGCTGGTCCCAGGCTTCGCGCACATCGGACCACAGCACACAGGCCAGCAAAAAACTGGGCGCCACGGGCTTGCCCTCGCCCACACGCCGGTCGGTGTCTTGCAAAGCGGCTTGCACAAAGGGGTCGTCGCCGCGCTCCACCACCACGTCCAACAAAGGGTAAATGCCTTTGGCCAAGCCCAGGCTGCGCAACTGGGCAATGCTGGCCAAGGCATGGCCTGTTTGCAGCAGTTTGAGCATTTCATCGAACAAGCGGCTTTGCGGCACGTCGGCCAGCAAGCCGACCATTTTTTTCAGGGGGGCCGCGGTTTTGGCTTCCAGCTTGAAGCCCAGTGCCGACAGCTTGGCCGAGAAGCGCACCGCCCGGATGATGCGCACCGGGTCTTCGCGGTAGCGCGTGGCGGCGTCGCCAATCATGCGCAGTTGGCGTTTCTTGGCATCCTGGATGCCGCCGTGGTAGTCCACCACTTCGCCGGTGCGCGGGTTGTAATACATCGCATTGACACTGAAGTCGCGCCGCGCGGCGTCTTCGTCTTGCGGGCCCCAGACGTTGTCGCGCAGCACCCGGCCGCTGGCGTCGACGGCATGCTTGACATCGGCCAGGGCGCGCTTGCTGGTGCGCTCGTTGCCGGAAACCTGAGCGGCGTCGGCCGCATCAAGGTAGGCCCGAAAGGTCGAGACCTCGATCACTTCATGCTCACGGCCGCGGCCATAGACCACATGAACAATGCGAAAGCGCCGACCAATGATGAAGGCGCGGCGAAACAAGGCTTTGACCTGCTCAGGCGTGGCATTGGTGGCCACGTCGAAATCCTTGGGCCGCAGGCCCAGCAACAAATCGCGCACGGCCCCGCCCACGATGTAAGCCTCATAGCCGCGCTCTTGCAAGGTGCTCACCACATTCAACGCCCGCTCGTCCACCAAGGATGGATCAATGCCGTGAACCCGCGCCGGCACCAGCTGGCGCTTGCCCAGGGGGGGCTTTTTGCTGCCAGGCGCCTGGCCCATCAGCCGTTGGATGAAAGTTTTGATCATGAAGTTGCAAACAATTCGAGAATCGGCCAGCCACGCTTGTGGGCTTCGGCACGCAATACGGTATCTGGGTTGGTCGCCACAGGGTGGTTGACGCGGCTCAGCAGGGGCAAATCATTGGGAGAGTCGCTGTAAAAAGTGGTCTGAACCGATGTCCACGACAGGCCCCTGGCATCCAGCCATTGTTGCAGACGTTGCACCTTGCCCTCGCGCATGGAGGGCGTTCCCTCGATTTCTCCGGTGAACCACCCGTTGGCGTCACGCTGCAGCTCAACGGCAATCAGCTCGGCAATGCCCAGCGCCTGCACGATGGGGCGGGTGACAAATTCGTTGGTGGCGGTGACCACCAACAAGTGGTCGCCGGCGGCGCGGTGACGCTCAATCAAGGCCAGCGCCTCGGGCCGAATGGCCGGACGGATGACCTCGGCCATGAACTGTGCATGGGCCGCATGGGCCGCTTCTGGGCCTTTCAAGCGAAAGGCCTCGGTCGCAAAGCGCACGTAATCGTGAATGTCCAGGCGCCCGGCCTGGTAATCTGCATAAAAAGCATCGTTGCGCTGGGCAAACGAGACGGGATCGACCCAGCCCATGCGGATGGTGAACTCGCCCCAGCTGTAGTCGGAGTCCAAAGGCAACAGCGTGTGGTCAAGGTCAAACAGTGCGAGTTTCAAAGCGTCAAACCTCTTCCAACATGGACTTGATCAAGGGGATGGTGATGGGGCGCTGGTTTTGCAAAGCGTACAGATCCAACTGGTCCAGCAATTGCACCAGGCTGCCCAAATCGCGGCTGAAGCGGGTCAAGATGAAATCCATGACCTCGTCCTTGAGAAAAACGCCGCGCGCTTCGGCATGCTGGCGCAAAACGGCACGCCGTTGCGACTCGTCCAGCACATGCAGCTGGAACACATGGCCCCAGCCCAAGCGGGTTCGCAAGTCCTCTCGCAATGGCAAATCACTGGGCGGACGGTCGCCCGCTGCCAAAACCCAGCGCTGCCGTCCGTCCACTGGGGCCGTGGCGTTCACAAACCAGTTGAAGGCCATGTGTTGTTGCACGGCACTGTAGGCCTGAACGTCGTCGAGCAACACCACTTGCCAGCGGGCGTCAAAACCCATGGGCTCGGCAAGTTCGGCGTCCAACCATCCCACGGCCGTGCCTTGTGCCTGCAAGGCTTGCGCGACAGCGCGCAGCAAATGCGTCTTGCCGCTGCCGGATTCACCCCACAAGTAAGTGGGCACCGGCGAGCGCAGTGCATTGCCCACCCACAAGCGAAGGTGCTGGCAAACGTCTTCATTCGGCCCTAGGAAAAAGTTTTGCAGGGTTGGCCCCTCGGCCAAGCCCATGTCAAGAACGATTTGTTTCATGGCCTGTGGGACGCTCACCGGTACAAGGGGCTGGCCATGTACTGTTGCTTCATGCGACGCAAGGCCACCAACAACACGGCACTGGCGGGCAAGGCCACCAGCACACCGACAAAGCCCAGCAACTGGCCAAAAGCCAACAGCGCAAAAATCACGGCCAGCGGGTGCAGGCCAATGCGTTCTCCCACCCAGCGTGGCGTGAGCACAAAACTTTCCAGCACCTGACCGGCGCCATAGACCAGGGCCACCACGCCCAAGGCCTGCAAAGGCTCGAACTGCAGCACGGCCGCCAGCAAAGCCAGCAGCAAGCCCAGGCCAAAGCCCAGGTAAGGAATGAAGATCGCCAAGCCGGTGAAGACGCCAATCGGCAAGGCCAAGTCGAGGCCGCACAAACGCAAGGCGATGCTGTAGTAAATCGCCAAGGCCAGCATCACCGAGAGTTGCCCGCGCAAGTACTGGCCCAGCACCGCATCGGCTTCGCTCATGAAGCCATCCACGGGCGCGCGCCAGCGCAGCGGAACCCACTCGCGCAGCAAAGCCACGAAACGATCCCAGTCCGCCAAGAGGTAAAACAGCACCACCGGGATGAGCACGGCGTTGCCGATCAAGGTCAGCGCCATGCTGCCGCCCATGCGCAAGGAGGACAGCAGCGTGGTCACCACCTGGTCCATCGAGCCGTCAAAGTGCTGCATCAAAAAGGTCTTGAAACTGGCCACATCCAGTCGGGTTTGCACCCCCCAGTGTTGCAGCATGGGGGCCAGCCAGGCATCGAGCCGCTGCAATTGCAAGGGCAACTGCTCGCGCAACAAGGGCAGCTCTTTCAACAAAATGGGAATCAGCAGGGTCAGCAGCGCGAGCGCGACCAGCAAAAAAACACATTCCACGAGCAGGACGCAGACCAGCCGTGGCACAAAACCGCCCGTGACACGGTGCAAGCCGCCCACCAAGGGGCTCAAGGCATAAGCCAACACAGCCCCCACCACAAAGGGCATGAGCACTGGCCCCAGCCCCATCAGTACCCAGACGCAAACCGCAAAAATGCCCAGCCAGGCGGCGGCCCGTTGCTGAGTGGGGGTGAATTGCATACAGGTGGTGAATCGTGAGAACTTAGAATGCCCAGATTCTATCGGCGCGCCCTCGGTTGCGCCCATCTCCCTCCCAGCACTGATCTCTTGCCATGAACAAGCCCCTCTCGTACAAAGACGCTGGCGTCGACATTGACGCCGGTGACGCCCTGGTGGAGCGCATCAAGCCACTCGCCAAGAAAACCCTGCGCGAGGGCGTGCTGGCCGGCATTGGCGGCTTTGGCGCTTTGTTCGAAGTGCCCAAGCGTTACCAAGAGCCTGTTTTGGTCAGCGGCACGGACGGTGTGGGCACCAAACTGAAGCTGGCTTTTGAGTGGAACATGCACGACACCGTCGGCATTGACCTGGTGGCCATGAGCGTCAACGACGTGCTGGTGCAAGGCGCTGAGCCTCTGTTTTTCCTGGACTACTTCGCTTGCGGCAAGCTCGATGTGGACACCGCCGCCGCAGTGGTCGGCGGCATTGCCAAAGGCTGCGAGCTCTCAGGCTGTGCGCTCATCGGCGGCGAAACCGCTGAAATGCCGGGCATGTACCCTGACGGCGAATACGATCTGGCCGGCTTTGCGGTTGGCGTGGTGGAAAAGTCCAAAATCCTCACCGGCCAGCAAGTTCAAGCGGGCGATGTGGTGCTGGGCCTGGCCTCGAGTGGTGTGCACTCCAATGGCTTTTCCTTGGTGCGCAAAATCATTGACCGCGCTGGCGCCGACCTGCCCGCACAACTCGATGGCCAGCCCTTCAAGCAAGCCATCATGGCGCCGACGCGCTTGTATGTGAAATCGGTCTTGGCTGCCCTGGCCCAGCACCCCATCAAGGCCTTGGCCCACATCACGGGGGGCGGCTTGCTGGAGAACATCCCGCGGGTCCTGCCCGATGACATGGGCGCCCGCCTGGTCAAAGGCAGCTGGCCGCAAACCGAGTTGTTCGCCTGGCTGCAAAAAACCGCCGGCATCGATGACCTGGAAATGAACCGCACCTTCAACCACGGCATTGGCATGGTGGTGGTGATTGCCGCCGAGCAGGCCGAGGCTTGCGCCCAGACCTTGCGCCAGTTGGGCGAAAAGGTCTATGACATCGGTCGCATTCAGCCCCGCGACAACCGTCCTGCTGTCACGGTTGACTGAGTTCGCCAGCCTCAGGCAACAAAATATCCAGCCTGTCTTGCACCGCCTTGAGACGCGGCACATCGCCTTGCGCTCGGTAGATTTCTTGCAAATTGCGCAACATGCGCGCAATGATTTCTCGCGGTGTGGCGGCACGCAAATAATGCATCAACAAGTCATCGGGTGCAGCCAGGCTGCGCGGCAAGCCCGCCGGGGTGCGCAGGGGTTGCATGCGCTCGAGCAGGTCTTCCCGCGACAAGGATTCGCCCGTGAAGGGGTCCAGAATGACCTGGCCCTGATGAGGTTCGGGCAACTGAACTTTGACCAAAAAGTGGCCCGGAAAGCCCACCCCTTGGGCGCGCAAGCCTACCGCCGCAGCCAGTTCCAGCCAGAGCACGGCCAAGCTGATGGGAATGCCGCGCCGGGTGCGCAAGACCACGTTCAAAAAGCTGTTGTCGGGGTCGTAATAGTCGTTCACGTTGCCGGAAAAGCCCAGGTCACCGTAAAAGAAACGGTTGAGGACGCGCAGTTTTTCCAGATCGTCGACCTCGCGGGCCAAACGGCGCTTGAGGCGCGACTGCACCTGGTCCATGTCGCCCAGGACTTGCTGAATGTCGAGCTCGGGGTAATCGTCTTGCGCCAGGCTGGCGGCCGCTTCCAGCAAAGGAAAGCCTGCATCGCTGTGCACCAGCGAGCGGAAATACGCCAGCGCCGTCGGAATTTCAAGTTTGAAGTCCATGGTCAGGATGATGCCTTCAACGGCGCAACAGTGCTCGCAGTTTCAGACCGACCCCATACAGTGTGGCGAAATACCCCAGGGCACTGAGCAGGAGCACGCCAGCCATCAGGCCCACGCGCTGCCAGGGCGTTTGCTGCAAGCCTGTCCAATCCCAATGGCCTGCCACCCACCACAGGCCCACCCCGAGCAGGGCACTGGCCAGAGACACTTGCGCCAGGAAACGCCCCCACCCAGCCAAAGGCTGGTAGCGACCCTGCTTGCGCAAACCCAGCCACAACCAAGCCGCATTGACCAAGGCGCCCAGGCCGATGGCCAAGGCCAGCCCGGCGTGGGCGAAAAGCGGCACCAGCACCAAGTTCAACAACTGCGTCAGCACCAGCACCACCACCGCAATCTTGACGGGGGTACGCACATCCTGGCTGGCGTAAAAGCCCGGTGCCAACACCTTGATGGCCACCAGCCCCAGCAAGCCCAGGCCATAGCCCATCAAGGCTGCGGTGGTCTGCGCCACATCCTGGGCGGTGAAGGCGCCGTAGTGGTAGAGCACCGCCACCAGGGGCTTGGCAAACACCAGCAGAGCCACCGCACAGGGCAAGGCCAACAAGACCACGATGCGCAGCCCCCAATCGAGCATGGCCGAGTAGCGCTCAGTGTCTTCGCTGGCTTTGGCGGCGGCCAGTTGCGGCATCAGCACCACGCCCAGGGCGACGCCGAGCAAGGCGGTTGGAAACTCCATCAAGCGGTCGGCGTAGCTCAGCCAACTGACGCTGCCCGGGGTCAGGTGCGAGGCCACCTGGGTGTTGATCAGCAAGGAGATTTGCGCCACGCTGACCCCTAACAGGGCCGGCGCCATCAACTTCAAAATGCGCTGGGTGCCGGGGTCTTGCAAAGCCTCGCGACAAGCCCCCAAAGACACGCCAATGCGCGGCAACAGTCCGAGGCGCCACAACGCGGGCAATTGCACGCCCAATTGCAAAGCACCGCCCAGCATGACCCCGGCGGCCAAGGCATAGATGGGCGGCCAGCCCCAGGCCTGGAACTGGGGGGCGCCAAAATAGGCCGCCCCAATCATGGCCACGTTCAGCAAGACCGGGGTGGCGGCAGGCACCGCAAATTTTTTCCAGGTGTTCAAAATGCCTGCGGCCAACGCCACCAGGGACATGAAGGCGATGTATGGAAACATCCAGCGGGTCATGAAAACCGCCGCTTCCATGCCGTCGGTCGACTGTTTCAAGCCACTGGCCATCACCCACACCAGCCAGGGTGCGGCCGCCACGCCCAGGGCCGAGGTGATGAGCAAAACCCAAAAAAGAAGGGTCGCCACCCGGTCAATCAGGTAGCGGGTGGCCTCGGTGCCGTGCTGCGCGCGGCTGGCGGCCAGCACCGGCACAAAAGCCTGGCTGAAAGCCCCTTCGGCAAACAGGCGTCGAAACAGGTTGGGAATGCGAAACGCCACATTGAAGGCGTCGGTGAGCGCGCTGGCGCCAAAGGTGGAAGCGATCAGCAACTCGCGAGCCAGGCCGGTGATGCGCGAGGCCAGGGTCAGCAAAGAGACGATCGAGGCGGATTTGAAAAGGCTCACGCAGGGAGTGTAGCCAGAATTTGCTACAATCGTGGGCTTTGCTGACATCATCCACAGACACAAGGAAACCAACATGGCCTCTGGAAAGCCCAAGAAAAAGAACCCGCGCCTGGCGTCGGGCCGCAAACGCGCACGTCAAGACGTCAAGCTGAACGCAGCCAACACGTCTTTGCGCTCCAAATACCGTACCGCTGTGAAGAACGTCGAGAAAGCTGTTGCCTCTGGCGACAAGGCCAAGGCCACCGACCTCTTTGCCAAGATGCAAGCCGTGGTGGACACCGTGGCCGACAAAGGCATCTTCCACAAGAACAAAGCCGCTCGCGACAAGAGCCGCCTGTCTGCCAAGGTGAAAGCCCTGGCCACCGCCGCCTGATCTTCAGGCAAACAGCCCGGCCTGTTCTTCAGGCCGCCGTTTGACCGGGTGCGCTGTCCGCAAAGCAAAAAAGCCGCTCATCTGAGCGGCTTTTTTGTTGCTTCAGGCTTCGACGACTTTGAGCTCGTTGTCACGGGCGAAATTCATGACGAAATCCCAGGCCATGGGCTCGGCTTCGCGCAAATCGGTGTGGATGATGACGCACTTGTTGCCATCGAGGGTGTTGGGAATGCACCAGGGGGAATAGCTCAAGTGGCTGCCAGGCACGGCACCGCCGGGGCGAAAAGAGCTCATCACCCCAGCAAGGCGTTCCGCCCAATCGCTGGGGCGAAAGGGGCGACCGTTTTGGGTGACACCCAAGATGAACACTTCTTTGGCAGAGGGAGAAACCATTGGATACCTGGCGGTTGAGACGTGCGGTGCGCCGAGGATCGCCCGGCGCGGCAGCGTTGAAGTATTGTATCTTATATAAGACTTGCGCAACAGCAACTGGCTGCCATCATGCCATGACAAAGAAGACATTTTCGTCATCCAGGACGCAAAGTCTGCGCCTAAAATCATGCTTCAACGGCTCAACTTTCGATCATCGTTGTTGAGCCGCTTTCTTTTCTGACTTTTCAGGAGATGTGATGACCTCGCCCGTACCCAGCTCACCCCACACCATGAACACCTATGGCCGCCTGCCAGTGGCAATGTCCCATGGGAAAGGCTTGCGCGTCTGGGACACGAACGGCAAGTGTTACCTGGATGGCCTGGCCGGCATTGCGGTGAACACCTTGGGCCATGGCCATCCCAAATTGGTGCCCGCCCTGCAAGACCAAGTGGCGCGCATGATCCACTGCTGCAACTACTACCACGTGCCCGACCAGGAACGCCTGGCGGCCAAGCTGGTCGAGTTGTCGGGCATGACCAATGTGTTCTTTTGCTCCACCGGCCTGGAAGCCAACGAGGCCGCCCTCAAGCTGGCGCGCAAGTTTGGCCATGACAAGGGCATCGACAAGCCGGTCATCGTGGTCTATGAAAAATCCTTTCATGGTCGCTCCATCGCCACCCTGAGCGCCACTGGCAACGAAAAAATTCAAAAGGGTTTCGGCCCGCTGGTGGAAGGCTTTTTGCGCGTGCCTTTGAACGACATCGAAGCCCTCAAAAAAGCCACGCAGGGCAACCCCAATGTGGTGGCCGTGTTCTTCGAAACCATTCAAGGCGAAGGCGGCATCAACCCCATGCGCACCGACTACCTCAAGGAAGTGCGTGCGCTGTGTGACCAGCAAGACTGGCTGATGATGATTGACGAAGTTCAATGCGGCATGGGCCGCACCGGCAAATGGTTTGCCCACCAATGGGCGGGCATCGTGCCCGACGTCATGCCCTTGGCCAAAGGCCTGGGCTCGGGCGTGCCCATTGGCGCCGTGGTCGCAGGCCCCAAGGCCGCCCAAATTTTCCAGCCAGGCAACCATGGCACGACCTTTGGCGGCAACCCGCTGGCCACCCGCGCTGGCGTGGAAACCCTGCGCATCATGGAAGAAGATGGCCTGCTCGAAAACGCCGCCCGTGTGGGCGAGCATTTGCGCGCCGCCCTCCACCGCGAACTGCACAATCTGCCTGGCTTTGTCGAGGTGCGCGGCCAGGGCTTGATGCTGGGCATTGAACTTGACCGCCCCTGTGGCGTCATCATGAACCAAGCCCTCGAGGCTGGGTTGCTGCTGAGCGTGACCGCCGACAGCGTGATTCGCCTGGTACCGCCACTGATCATCACGACTGCCGAGGCCGACGAAATTGTGGCCATCCTGGCGCCCATCGTGAAAAAATTTCTGGCCAGCGCATGAAACACTACTTGCAATTCAGCGACCTCACGGCCGAGGAGTACGCCTACCTCTTCAAGCGTGCGGCCCTGATCAAGCAGAAGTTCAAGGCCTACGAAAAGCATCAGCCCTTGTCCGACCGCACGCTGGCGATGATTTTCGAAAAAGCCTCGACACGCACCCGCGTCAGCTTCGAGGCCGGCATGTACCAATTGGGCGGCTCGGTGGTGCACCTGACCACGGGCGACAGCCAACTGGGCCGCGCCGAGCCGATTGAGGACAGCGCCAAGGTGATCAGCCGCATGGTGGACCTGGTGATGATTCGCACCTACGGCCAGGACAAGATCGTGCGCTTTGCAGAGCACTCGCGGGTGCCGGTCATCAACGGCTTGACCAACGAGTTTCATCCTTGCCAGATTCTGGCCGACCTGTTCACCTTCATCGAGCATCGTGGCAACACGCAAGACCCGCTGGCCTGCCTGCGCGGCAAAGTGGTGGCCTGGGTGGGCGATGGCAACAACATGGCCAACACCTGGCTGCAGGCTGCGGAGTTGCTGGGCTTTACCGTGCATGTCAGCACCCCCAGTGGCTATGAAATTGACCAGTCGGTGGCCGGCCTGCGCTCCAACGACAGCTACAAAGTGTTCACAGACCCGATGGCGGCTTGCCAGGGTGCCGACTTGGTCACCACCGATGTCTGGACCAGCATGGGCTACGAAGCCGAGAACGAGGCGCGCCGACTGGCCTTTGCCGACTGGTGTGTGGACATCGACATGATGGCCGTGGCCAAGCCCCAGGCCCTGTTCATGCATTGCCTGCCGGCCCACCGTGGCGAGGAAGTTCAAGCCGAGGTCATCGATGGCCCGCAATCGGTGGTCTGGGACGAAGCCGAAAACCGCTTGCATGTGCAAAAGGCCTTGATGGAGTATTTGCTGCTCGGCCAGCTCTGAGGGGTGCACGCATGTCGGCTTGCCAGCAATGCGGCGCCTGTTGCGCCAGCTTTCGTGTGGACTTCTCGGTCGAGGAGTTGGACGACAACGGGGGCAGCGTGCCCTCCGGCTTGACCGTCCCTCTCACAGACACCCTTTGCCGCATGCGCGGCACCGACCATTCCCCGCCGCGCTGTGCGGCCCTGATCGGGCAGATCGGTGTGCAAGTCAGTTGTGGCATTTACGAGTGGCGCTCTTCGCCCTGCCGTGAATTCAGCGAGGGCAGCGATGCCTGCAACCGCGCTCGGATGCGTCAGGGCTTGCCCGCGCTCAGCTGAGCGCCATACAGCCAGGGAATGTCCATCAGGCGCGCGCCCAAGCTGCGCAGCCCCCAATCGCGACCGACGCGCATCAGGCCGGTGCTGTGAAAAATCTGCCCATTGCGCTGCGCGCGTTGCTGAACGCGGGCATTGCGCTGCCAGCGCTGTTGCGCATAGTGCTGCAAGCGCTGCGGCACAGCCAAGGACCGCTCAGACCAAGCGCTGGCCAGCACCTGAGCATCTTCGATCGCCATGCCTGCGCCTTGCGCCAAATAAGGCAGCATGGGGTGGGCTGCATCGCCCAACAAGGCCACATGGCCTTGTGCCATGTGGTGGGCCCCTTGCACGATGCCACGTTCGCACAAGGACCAGACCCGCCAACCTTCCATGTACCGCACCAAATCTTGCAAAGGACTGCAGGTGCCACGCAAGGCCTTGCGCAAATCTTGCGCCACCGCATCGGGGGATCGCGGCAAGTCCCAGCCCTGGGCGTCAGCGGGCAGTTGCGACTCTGTCAACACCACCAAATTCAGCCAGTCGCCGCCGCACACAGGGTATTGCACACCGTGCATGTGCTCGCCCATCCAGACCATGACATCCTGACACCGCAAGGCATGGGGCAGAATTTTTTGGGGCACCAAGACGCGGTAGGCCAGATGGCCAGTGGCACGCGGCGGTGCGTCTTTCAACAGCAGCGTTCTCACACGGCTCCACAAGCCATCCGCACCGATCAGCGCTTGCGCAGACAAAGACTGCGCCGCTGAGTTCTCGCCAACACAGCTCACCCTCACGCCCGTTGGCTCTTCTTCAAACGACTGAACCACCGATTGCAACTTCAGGCTGGCCAAGCCCTGGCTTTGCACAGCCGCCAACAACAGGCTGTGCAAATCGGCACGGTGGACCGTGGCATAAGGGGCGCCATAGCGCTGCGCGATGTCGGCGCCCAGGGGCAAACGCGCCAGGACCTCGCCGGTGAGCGCGCTGCGCGCTTGCAACTGCTGCGGCCAGGCGGCAACCGCCTCCAGGGCCGATTGCAAGCCCCAGCCCTGCAACACCCGCACCACATTCGGACCCAGCTGTATGCCGGCCCCCACCTCTGTGAAAGCCTGGGCCTGCTCCAGCAATTGCACGGGCGCGCCTTGGCGCGTCAGCGCCAGGGCGGCAGCCAAGCCGCCAATGCCACCGCCGGCGATCAGCAACTCTGCCTGGGCCCCCGATTCAGTCATCGTGTTCCACAAAGCTTTCAAAGCATTGTTTCAGTTCATGCAGCCACTTTTCACGCTGCTGTGGGGTCACGAAGCTGGCCTCGAAACTGTTGCGCGCCAGCACATAGGCTTGTTGTGCTGTGAGGTTCAGGGCTTCAAAGGTTTGCACAAAGTTGTCGCCGATGTAGCCACCGAAATACGCCGGGTCATCTGAATTCAGCGTGACGCACACGCCCGCATCCAGCATCTTTCCCAAATTGTGATCGGCCAAGGTGTCAAAGACCCGCAGCTTCAGGTTCGACAACGGGCACACCGTCAGCGGCACGCGCTCGGCCACCAGGCGTTGCATGAGGCGCTCGTCTTTCAAAGCCTGAACGCCATGGTCGATGCGCTGCACACCCAGCACATCGAGCGCGCTCCAAATGTAAGCCGGTGGACCCTCTTCGCCCGCGTGGGCCACCAAATGCAGGCCCAGTTCTTTGCAACGCGCAAACACGCGCGCGAATTTTTCAGGCGGATGCCCCACCTCGCTGGAATCCAGGCCCACGCCAATGAAACAGTCACGGAACGGCAGCGCCTGTTCCAATGTTTCGAGTGCGGCCTCTTCGCTCAAATGGCGCAGGAAGCACAGGATCAGGCTGGCATCGATGCCCAGTCGGTTTTGCGCATCTTGGCAAGCGCGATGCAGGCCGTGGACCACGGTCTGCATGGCCACGCCGCGCTCGGTGTGGGTCTGCGGGTCAAAAAAGAGCTCGGCATGCACCACATGGTCTGCAGCTGCGCGCTCAAAATAGGCCCAGGCCATGTCGTAAAAATCTTGTTCATGCAGCAGCACGCTGGCGCCTGCATAGTAAATGTCGAGGAAGCTTTGCAGGTTGGTGAAAGCGTAGGCACCGCGCAAGGCCTCGACACTGTCATAGGGCAAGCTCACCTGGTTGCGCTGGGCCAACGCAAAAATCAACTCGGGCTCGAGGGAGCCCTCAATGTGAATGTGCAGCTCGGCCTTGGGCATGGCCTTCAGCAGCGCTGGCAAGCGCTTGGCAGGAATGGCGTGAACTTTGAACATGGCAGACCCAAACAATTCAGTGCGACAAGCGTACCCCAGAAAAACAGCGAGCGCCACCGTGTCACGGCGGCGCTCGCGCCTGATCAGCTCAAAGAATTACTTCTTGTCGCCGCCAGGGACCTTGCCTTCCACGCCCTTGACGTAGAAGTTGATGCCACCGAGGAATTTGTCGTCGGCGACTTCATCTTTCTTCAGCACTTCTTTGCCTGTGTTGTCCAGGATCGGACCCTTCCAGATCGCGAAGCTGCCTTCTTTCAGGCCTTTTTTCACTTCTTCGACCTTGGCCTTGGTGTCGGCCGGCACGTCTTCGGCGATGGAGACGATGTCAATCGCACCCTCTTTCACGCCCCACCAGGCGGCGGTGCCACCGGTCCACTTGCCCTCCAGGGCCTCTTGCGTGGCCTTGATGTAGTACGGGGTCCAGTTGATGATGGCGGAAGCCAAATGGGCCTTGGGGCCATAGGCCGTCATGTCGGAGTCCCAACCGAAGGCACGCTTGCCTTTGTCCTGGGCGGTCTTGAGCACGGCGGGCGAGTCGGTGTTCTGGAACAGCACGTCCGCACCACCGTTGATCAGCGACGTGGCCGCCTCGGTTTCCTTGGGGGGATTGAACCACTCGTTGACCCACACCACCTTGGTTTTCACTTTCGGGTTGCTTGATTGCGCACCCATGGTGAAGCTGTTGATGTTGCGAATCACCTCAGGAATCGGGATGGAAGCGACCACGCCCAAGGTGTTGCTCTTGGTCATCTTGCCAGCGATCACGCCAGCCATGTAGGCGCCTTCGTAGGTGCGGCTGTCGTAGGTTCGCATGTTCTCGGCTTGCTTGTAGCCGGTGGCATGCTCAAACTTGACGTCTTTGCTGTCGGCTGCCACTTTCAGCATCGGCTCCATGTAGCCAAAGGTGGTGCCAAAAATCAGCTTGTTGCCTTGGCCCACCATGTCGCGAATGACGCGTTCGGCATCGGCCGATTCCGGCACGTTCTCCACGAACGAGGTTTGCACCTTGTCGCCGAACTCTTTTTCTACAGCTTTGCGCGCGTTGTCGTGGGCAAAGGTCCAGCCACCGTCGCCCACCGGGCCCACATAGGCAAACGCAATTTTCAGCGGCGCCGGTTTGGCTTCTGCGGCCTTGGGGGCCTCTGCCGGTTTGGCCTCCTCTTTTTTGCCGCAACCCACCAGGGCGGCTGCGGCCACGGCTGTCAGCGCAGCCACCTTGAACCATGAACGTTTGGAGAGATCAGTCATGCAAATTTCCTTTGTTGAATGAAAGCGAGGTTGAAAAAAAATCAGGACGAGCCTGGGAAAAAAGGTTTGCCAATGGCCGCGGGCATGTTGACCCGAATCCATTGCGGGTTGCGCGAAATCAGCGCCAGCACCACGATGGTCGCCAGGTAGGGCAACATTGACAAAAATTGGCTGGGCACATCCATGCCCAAAGCCTGCAAATGGAACTGCAGCATGGTGACGCCCCCAAACAGGTAGGCCCCCAACAAAACGCGCACCGGCCGCCAGGTGGCAAAGGTGGTCAGGGCCAAGGCAATCCAGCCTTTGCCGGCAATCATGCCCTCCACCCACAGCGGGGTGTAGATGACGGAGATGTAGGCCCCCGCCAAGCCGCACAAAGCGCCGCCCACCACGACCGCTGCCAGCCGAATTTGGCGCACCGGGTAACCCAAGGCGTGGGCCGACTCGGGCGACTCGCCCACGCAACGCAGTATCAAACCGGCGCGCGAACGCTGCAAGAACCAAACCAATCCCACTGTCAAGGCCACGGCCAGATAAACCATGGGATGCTGGCGAAAAAGTGCAGGACCGATGAATGGCAGATCTGCCAAGCCCGGAATTTCGTAGACCATGCGCTCTGGCAGTTTCGCCTGGACATAGGGCACGCCGACAAACGCGGAAAACCCCGCACCGAAAAGGCTCAGGGCCAATCCTGTCGCGTATTGGTTGGTGTTGAGCCAAATCACCAACACGCCAAACAGGGCGGCCAGCACACCTCCCGCCACCATGCCTGCCAGAAAGCCCAGGCTGTCTTGCCCCGTGTGGACCACGGCGGCAAAACCGGCCACGGCTGCGCAAAGCATCATGCCCTCGGCCCCCAGGTTGACGATGCCCGACTTTTCATTGATCAACAAACCCAAGGCCGCCAGCGCCAACACGGTACCGGCGTTCAAGGTGGCGGCCAGGAGCAAGGCATAGGCGTCCATCAGTGACCTCCTTCACGCGCCACACGACGAATGCGGTAATGCATGAGGGTGTCACACGCCAACAGCGTGAACAGCAACAGCCCTTGAAACACGCCGGTCAACGACTTGGGCAAACCCAGTCGCGACTGCGCCAACTCACCGCCAATGTAAAACATGCTCATCAGCACTGCAGAAAAAGCCATCCCCACCGGGTGCAAGCGCCCGACAAAAGCCACGATGATGGCGGCAAAGCCATAACCCGCCGGCACGTAGGGCGTCAGCTGGCCAATGGGCCCCGCCACCTCCAGCGCTCCCGCCAAACCGGCTGCGCCCCCCGAGGTGAGCAATGCCACCCACAGCGCGCGGCGCGAAGAAAATCCGGCATAGCGCGCCGCATGCGGCGCCAGCCCGCCAACTTGCAGCGCAAAACCGGCGCGGGTGCGAAACAGAAAAACCCACAACGCGGCCACGCCGGCCAAGGCCAACAACAGACCCACGCTGACGCGCGAACCCGCAAAAAGCCGAGGAATTTGCGTGACCTTTTCAAAGTTTTGCGTTTGCGGGAAGTTGTAACCCGCGGGGTCTTTCCACGGCCCATACACCAGGTAGCCCAGCACCATGGTGGCGACGTACACCAGCATCAGGCTCACCAGGATTTCGTTCGCATGGAAACGGTCGCGCAACCAAGCGGTCACGCCCGCCCAAGCCATGCCACCCGCCACGCCTGCCAACAAAATGGGAACCACAATCCAGCGGGTGCTGTCTTTTTGGGCCAGCAAGGCCACGCCGGCCGCAAAAATCGCCCCCATCACAAACTGCCCCTCGGCCCCAATGTTCCAGACATTGGAGCGAAAGCACACCGCGAGTCCCAGGGCAATGATCAGCAAAGGGGTGGCCTTGACCATCAACTCGCCCAAGGCATAAGCGTTTTTGAGGGGCTCCCAGAAAAACACACCCAGGCCTTTGAGCGGGTCTTTGCCCAGCGCCACAAACATGACGACGCCGATCAGGACCGTCAGCAACAAGGCCAGAAAGGGCGACGCATGCCGCCAAAAGGCCGAGGGCTCAGGGCGTGCTTCAAGCCGCCACATCGGCCGCCTCCCACAAACCGCTCATCCATTCACCGATTTGCGCCACCGTGGCTTGCGCGCGATCGATCGAGGGCGACAAACGGCCTTTGGCGATCACATGCAGTCGGTCACAAATTTCAAAAAGTTCGTCGAGTTCTTCGCTGACCACCAAGACGGCACAGCCGGCGTCTCGCAGTGCCAGGATCTCGCCCCGAATTTGCGCCGAGGCGCCCACATCGACGCCCCAGGTCGGCTGCGACACGATGAGCACGGCGGGCTGGGCCGAGACCTCGCGGCCGACGATGAATTTCTGCAAATTCCCACCAGAAAGCGACTTGGCCACCGCCTGCGGGCCGCCGGCCTTGACATGGAATCGCTCAATCACGGCCTGGGCTTGTTGCGCCAGCACCCGTGGCCGAATCCAACCCCGGGGGGTGATGGCATCTTGGCGCGTGAGCAACAAATTCTGCGCCAGGCTCAAGCCGGGCACGGCGCCTCGCCCCAAGCGTTCCTCGGGCACAAAATGCAAGCCCATGGCGCGCCTGGCCTGAGGCCCTTGCTGCCCCACCGCCTGCCCCTGCAACACGATGCTGGAAGGCTCAGCACGGGTGTCTTCCCCCGAGAGCGCAAACAGCAGTTCACGTTGGCCATTGCCCGACACACCGGCGATGCCCACCACTTCGCCTGCCCGCACGTTCAGTTGGATGTCCGACAGGTCCACGCCGAACTGGTCTTCGCGGGCAAGCGTCAGGCCAGAGATCGCCAAGCGAACTTCACCGGGGGTCTTGGGCTGGTGGTTCAGGGCCGCAGGCTCTGCGCCAATCATCCAACGGGACAAGGAGGCATTGCTTTCTTCACGCGGGTCGCACACGCCGGTCACCCGTCCGCCTCGCAAGACGGTGCAGGCCGTGCACAAGGCCCGAATTTCGTGCAGCTTGTGGCTGATGTAGAGAATGCTGCATCCTTCTTGGGCCAATTGCCTGAGCACCACAAACAAACGCTCCACGGCCTGCGGGGTCAGGACAGAGGTGGGCTCGTCCAGGATCAACAACTGGGGCTCGGTCAACAGCGCGCGAATGATTTCCACGCGCTGCATCTCGCCCACGCTCAGGGTATGGACGGGCCGCAACGGGTCAATGTCCAGGCCATAGTCTTGGGCCTTGGCCGCAATGCGTTGGCTGACTTGTTCGAGCGAAAGGGATTTGTCCAGGCCGAGCCAGACGTTCTGCGCCACAGTCAGGGTGTCAAACAGGCTGAAGTGCTGAAACACCATGCTGATGCCCAGGCGGCGCGCTTCTTGAGGGTTGCGCACCTGGACACGTTGACCGTTGAAAAAGACATCGCCTAGGTCCGGCTTCACTGAGCCGTAGATGATTTTCATCAGGGTGGACTTGCCGGCGCCGTTTTCACCCAGCACCGAATGTATTTCACCCGGGGCCACGGCCAGGGACACGTCGTCATTGGCCACCACGGAGGGGTAGCGCTTGGTGATGTGCTGGAGTTGAAGTCGAAGGTCAGGCATGCACGGTCATGGCAAGGTCGGCAACCCCGCATGTTAGCAAGCTCAATGCCATCGAGGCGAAAGCCCGTTGGAAAAGTCAGGTACCCGCCAGCAGGCGCAAGCCGCCAGGATCCACCAAGCTCAGCACACGCCCCCGTCCCTTGATCAAGCCGCGCTCACGCAAGTCGCGCAAGACCCTTGACAGGGTCTCGGGCGCAATGCCGAGTTGCTCGGCAATTTGGCGCTTTCTTTGGGTGAACTGCACGGCCAAGGACTCACGTTCGCCCGTCTGGGCATGGTGCAACAGCCAATCGGCACAGCGCGCCTGGGCATCCATGGCCAAGCGGCTCACGGACAACTCGGCGAGTTGGTGCTGCGAGCGGGCCAAATCGCGCATGACTTCTTGCACGCCAAGGGGTTGCACTTCCAGCCACTGCCGAAACAAGCCGAGCTTGACGCGCTTGATGTCCACTGGCGTTTCTGCCAAAGCATCGCAAGTCAGGGGCAGGTTCAACACCGCAGAGGCCAATTCAAGCCAGGCGGGGGAAGTCACCCGCCCCAAACGGTGCACCATTTGTGAGCCTTGGACCATGCCCAAGGCCACGCTGCCTTGCACCAGGTAGGTGATGTCGGTCAACGGCTGCCCGCGCGTGAGCAGCCGCTCACCCACCCCCAAGGATCGCAATTCGGCTTGATGCAACAGTTCGACGAGAGACATGATGGGCTCGACTGTGCCCTCATCCTGCCGGCGAGACCTTGTCGCAGGTCAAACAACCGGCTCAAAGCACGAGCAGGGCCCGGAAATCGTTGACATTGGTGAAGGTCGGACCGGTGACCACCAAATCCCCCAGGGGCTGGAAAAACCCATAGGCATCGTTGCGGTCCATGGCGTCGCTGGCCTTGAGGCCTTGCGCCAGGGCGCGCTGCAAAGTATCGGGCGTGACCTGGGCACCAGCGTTCTCTTCCATGCCATCAATGCCATCGGTGTCAGCCGCCAGCCCCCAGACCCCAGACTGGCCTTGCAAGCCCACCGCCAAGCCCAGGCAGAACTCCCCGGCCCGGCCGCCACGCCCACGCGCGCCTCGCGCCACAGGGCGCACGGTCACCGTGGTTTCGCCCCCGCTGAGAATCACACAAGGTTTCACAAAGGGGCCCTGGCCGCGGGCGGCTGCACGTGCCAAGGCGGCGTGCACCTTGCCCACTTCGCGCGACTCGCCTTCCAGCTCATCCGAAAGGATGTAGGCATTCAGGCCGGCGGCGCGCGCCACTTCGGCAGCCGCTTCCAAAGATTGCTGCGGCGTGGCAATCATGTGAACCGGCTGCCCTTTCCATCGCGCTTCATCGGGCTTGGGCGTTTCCATATCGCCGGCAGCCAACGCTTTTGAAAGGGCGTCGGGAATGGCGATGCGGTAGCGCGCCAAAATCGCCAAGGCATCGGCACAGGTGGTGGGATCGGGCACCGTCGGTCCGCTGGCGATGATGGAGGGGTCATCGCCGGGGACATCGCTTATGGTCAGGGTCACCACGCGCGCAGGCGCACAGGCGGCGGCCAGTCGCCCGCCCTTGATGCGTGAGAGGTGCTTGCGCACACAATTCATTTCGGAAATATTGGCGCCACTCTCCAACAACTGGCGGTTGATCTGCTGCTTCTCGGCCAGCGTCAGGCCCTCGGCGGGCAAGGTCAGCAAAGACGAGCCGCCGCCGGAAATCAGGCACAGCACCAAGTCATCCGAGGTCAAGTCTTGCGTCAAGGCCAGCATGCGTTCGGCCGCCGCCAAGCCAGCCTGGTCAGGCACAGGGTGTGCCGCTTCTACCACCTCGATGCGCGAGGCCAAACCGGCCGGGCGCGGGGGGGTGTGGTGGTAGCGCGTCACCACCAGCCCAGACAAGGGTTTGTCGGCTGGCCACAAAGCCTCCACCGCTTGGGCCATGGCGCCACCCGCTTTGCCCGCGCCCAGCACCAAGGTTCGTCCAGGCGGTGGCGGGGGCAGCCAGGCCGCCGTGTTGTGCAAGGGCAAGGCACGCTGGACGGCGGCCTGGTAAAGCTTGGCCAGAAAAGACAAAGGGTCGGCTTGAGGGGACACGCTCATGGCAGGACTTCAGGCTTTCAACAGGGCGCAAACGGCCTCGGTGACTTGGGCGGTGGTGGCTTGGCCGCCCAGGTCCCGCGTGTGCAACGCGGCATTGGCCGTCACCTTCTCGATCGCTTGCATCAGGGTCTGCGCGGCGGCGTGTTCGCCCAAGTGTTCCAGCAACATCACGCAACTCCAGAAAGTGCCAATCGGGTTAGCCAAGCCCTTGCCCATGATGTCAAATGCCGAGCCATGAATCGGCTCGAACATGCTGGGGTAACGGCGCTCGGGATCGATGTTGCCGGTGGGTGCAATGCCCAGGCTGCCGGCCAGGGCGGCCGCCAGGTCGCTCAGGATGTCGGCGTGCAGGTTGGTGGCCACGATGGTGTCCAGGGTGGCGGGCCGGTTGACCATGCGCGCGGTGGCAGCATCCACCAATTCCTTGTCCCAACGCACATCGGGGAATTCGCGGCTGATCTGCAGCGCAATTTCGTCCCACATCACCATGGCATGGCGCTGGGCGTTGGACTTGGTGACCACCGTCAGCAACTTGCGGGGGCGCGACTGCGCCAGCCGGAAGGCGTAGCGCATGATGCGCTCGACACCGGCACGCGTCATCACAGACATGTCGGTGGCAACCTCGATCGGATGGCCTTGGTGCGCACGACCGCCCACGCCGGCGTATTCGCCTTCCGAGTTTTCGCGCACGATGACCCAATCCAGGTCTTTGGGGCCGCAGCGCTTCAGCGGCGCGTCAATGCCAGGCAGGATGCGCGTGGGGCGCACGTTGGCGTACTGGTCAAAGCCTTGGCAAATCTTCAGGCGCAAGCCCCACAAAGTGACGTGGTCGGGAATGTGCGGGTCGCCGGCCGAGCCAAACAAAATCGCGTCCATGGGGCGCAAGGCGTCCAGGCCGTCGTCGGGCATCATCTGGCCGTGGGCGCGGTACCAGTCGCCGCCCCAGCCGAAGCTGGTGAAATCGAATGCAAACGTCTTTTGGGTTTGGGCCAGCACTTGCAAAACGGTCTGGCCTGCCGGCACCACTTCCTGGCCAATGCCATCCCCCGGAATGCATGCAATTTTGTAGGTTTTCATCAATTTTTCTTTCGGAAGTCGCAACACAAAGATGGCCCAGAATGTAGTGCCTTTCATGCACCAGCGCAGTCACATGATTTAATTCAGCCATGAGCACCCTGCTGATCCACCAAGCCCACTGCATCGCCACCCAAGACGACCACCAAACCGAACTGCAAGGCGCGTCCTTGCTGATTCGCGATGGCGTCATTGAGCGTATTGTCCCCCAAGGCCAGCCCTGTGACGACTTGCGCGCCCAGGCCGATGAGGTGATTGACGCCCGCCACCACGTGGTGCTGCCCGGCCTGGTCAACACCCACCACCACATGGTGCAGTCGCTGACGCGCGCTGTGCCTGGCGTTCAAAACGCCGAGCTGTTTTCCTGGCTCCGCGGGCTGTACCCCATCTGGGCCGGGCTGACCCCAGACATGGTGCGGGTGGCCACCCAGGTTGCCATGGCCGAGCTGTTGCTCAGCGGTTGCACCACGGCCAGCGACCATTTGTACATCTACCCCAACGGCGTGCGGCTGGATGACAGCATCGAAGCGGCCCAGGCCATTGGCATGCGCTTTGTCGCCACCCGTGGCGGCATGAGCGTGGGCGAAAGCCAAGGCGGCTTGCCGCCGGATCGCGTGGTCGAAAAAGAAGACTTCATTTTGAAAGAAACCTTGCGTGCCGTGGAAACCTGGCACAACCCTGCGCATGGCGCCATGACGCAGGTGGCCGTGGCCCCTTGCTCGCCCTTCACCGTCAGCCAAGACCTGATGCGCGAATCGGCCTACCTTGCCCGCGCCCTGCGCGTGCGCCTGCACACCCACCTGGCCGAGAACGACCACGACGTGGCCTACACCCGCGAAAAGTTCAACTGCACGCCCACCGAGTATGTGGAGCAATTGGGGTGGGTCGGCGACGATGTCTGGCACGCCCACTGCGTGAAAATTGACACGCCCGGCATCCACTTGTTTGCGCGCACACGCACTGGCATTGCCCACTGCCCCTGCAGCAACATGCGCCTGGGCAGCGGCATTCTGCCCTTGCGTCAACTCCTGAACGCGGGCGTACCGGTTGGCTTGGGGGTGGACGGCAGCGCCAGCAACGACGCGGCCCATTTGCTCAATGAAGCCCGCCAAGCCATGCTGCTGGCACGGGTCAGCAAAGGCATGGCGCCTTTTGGCTGTGACACGGGACCCGCAGAAATGACGCCGCGCGATGCCTTGCGCCTGGCCACACGCGGCGGCGCCGAAGTTCTGGGCCGTCAGGACATTGGGCAAATTGCGCCGGGCTATTGCGCCGACCTGGCCCTGTACCGAATCGACACCCTGGCCATGGCCGGCGGCGCGATTCACGACCCGGTGGGCGCCTTGTTGCTGTGCGCCAGTGGCAACGCAGACTACACCGTGGTCAACGGCCGCGTGGTGGTGCGCGAAGGGCAATTGGTGACGCTGGACCTGGGGCCGCTGATCGAGCGGCACAACCGCATGGCCCAGTACCTGGCCTTGTCAGCGCACTGAGGCGCCGGCCTCGTACCAGCGCTTGATCAAGCCGCGCTCTTCTTCGGTGATGCCGGTGGCGTTGTTCATGGGCATTTGGCGCGTGACCACCGCTTGCTGGTAGATGCCAAGCGCATGTTGCTTGACGCCTTCGGGCGTTTCAAAGCGCACGTTTTTCATCTGCACTTGTGCGCCATGGCATGACAGGCAGCGTTGCTCGAACACAGCGCTGACCTGCTGGAAGCTCACCGCCGCCGTGCTGGCTTGGGCGCTGGGCGCCACCGGTGCGGGTCGCAGCCAGACAATCACGCCCAGGATCACCACCACGCCGGCAATGGCGAAGGGCAGCGGGTTCTTGGCGCGGCCATGGTGGTAGCCATGGCGTTGCACAAAAAATTGACGGATCAAGGCACCGGCCAGCATCATCAGCACCAGGATCAACCAGTGCTTCTCGTGGGTGTACAAGAAGCTGTAATGGTTGCTCAGCATGGCAAAGATCACCGGCAGGGTGAAGTAGGTGTTGTGCACGCTGCGCTGCTTGCCGCGCTTGCCATGCAGGGCCAGCTCTTTGGGATCCATCGCCTGCCCGGAGGTCATGGCCGCCACCACTTTGCGCTGGCCAGGAATGATCCAGAAAAACACATTGGCACTCATGGCCGTGGCAATCATGGCGCCCACCAGCAAAAAGGCGGCGCGCCCGGCAAACAACTCGCACGAGAGCCAGCAGGCGAAAGTGACCACGGCCATCATGATCAAGCCCACCGTGCGTTCGCCGTTTTCGCGAAAGCCAAACACGCGGCACACCGTGTCGTAAATCAGCCAGAACGCCACCAGGAAGCCCAAGGCCGTGGCAATCGCCACCGGGGGCGTCCAATCCATCAGGGACTTGTCGATCAGGAAGGTGCTGGCGTTCCACAAGTAGAGCAGGGTGAACAGCGCAAAACCGGTGAGCCAGGTGGAGTAACTTTCCCAGTAGAACCAATGCAGCTTGGTGTGAATTTTCTTCGGCGCCACCATGTACTTTTGCGGGTTGTAGAAACCGCCGCCGTGCACCGCCCACATGGCGCCATCGACCCCCTTCTCCAGCAAGTCGGGCGAGTTCGGGCGAATCAGGTTGTTGTCCAGAAACACGAAGTAGAAAGACGAGCCAATCCAGGCGATGGCCGTGATCACGTGGACCCAGCGCAGCAGCAAATTGGCCCAGTCCAGAAGGTATGCATCCATGTCAACGCTTCTCAATCAGACGCCAGCATCCAAGCTGGCAAGGGCTCTTCACCACTGCGGGCGCTGTGAAGAACAAAGGGGTCGCGCACATGGAATCTGAATCCTGCGCCGCTGCGACAACGGATAGAAGTGTATACAATTTTTGTCAACAATCAAGCCCCCTGAAAACCCGCCCTCGGGGGCCAAGGCCTCAGGCCTGGGAACGTCTTTGCAACAACTGTGCCGCCACCGCGACCGCAATCACCTCGGGCTCTTTGCCGGTGATGTGGGGCACGCCGATGGGGCAAGTCACTTGTTGCATGTCCTGCTCGGTGAAGCCCCTGGCTTCCAGACGGTGTCGGAAGGTGGCCCATTTGGTTTGGCTGCCGATCAGGCCCACGCTGCCCAGGTCGTGGTGCTCACGCTGTCGCTTCAGGCAGGCGGCCACCACATCCAGGTCTTCGGCATGGCTGAAACTCATGATCAGCACGTGGGTGCCTGGCGACAGATTCGCCACGGCTGCGTGCACCGGGTCGGAGTGCTCGGTCACCACATTGGGGGGCACCTGCACCGGAAAAATCTCATCGCGGCTGTCGATCCACAGGACTTGGTAAGGCAGCATGCCCAGGACCTGCACCAAGGCTTTGCCAACATGGCCGCCGCCAAACAGGGCCACGGCATCTTGCGGGCCTTTCAAGCGCTGTTGCAAAGAGGGAATCCTGTGCTCGTTGACAGACTCGTAGCGCAAGTGCACCACACCGCCACAACACTGGCCCAGCGCTGGCCCCAGGGCGTAACGCAGCACCCGATCCTGCGCGTGGCTGGGTGAGGTGTTTGCGGACCGCTGCAACAAAGCACGGGCTTCGGCCAGAGCCTGGTACTCGAGATGCCCGCCGCCAATGGTGTTGATCACGCCATCGGCAAACACGGCCATCCAGGCGCCCTGCTCGCGCGGTCCTGAGCCTTGCACCTGGTCGACGCTAACCAACACGGCCGGCGCGTGCTGCAAACGCGCCAGCAAGGCGGCCGTGTGCTGCGACACGGCGCTCAGTGGGCGCGTGCGGCCTTGGCGCGCTCGCAAGCCAGCAGAATGCGCTCGGGGGTGGCCGGCGCATCCATGTGCACCACCACCTGGTGCTCGGCACTGGCGCTGACCGCATCGCGCAGCGCAAAGAAGGTGGACAGCGCCAGCATCAGGGGCGGCTCGCCCACGGCCTTGCTGTTGAAGGGCGTGGGCTTGAGGTTATGGCCGTCAAACAGGCTGACCTTGAAATGCTCTGGCACATCGCCTGCCACGGGAATTTTGTAGGTGCTGGGACCATGGGTGAGCAGTTTGCCCTTTTTGTCCCAGATGCACTCTTCCATCGTGAGCCAGCCCATGCCTTGCACATAGGCGCCCTCGATTTGGCCCTTGTCGATGGCAGGGTTGATGCTCTTGCCGGCATCGTGAACGATGTCCACGGCCTTGAGCCACCACTCACCGGTGCGGGTGTCGATTTCGGTTTCGGTGACGGACGCGCCGTAGCAGTAGTAATAAAAAGCGCGACCGTTCAAAGTGGCGAAGTCGTACTTGATCTCGGGGGTCATGTAGAAGCCCGTCACAGACAGACCGACACGGTCCAGCCAAGCTTGCTTGGCCAGATCGGCCCATTTCACCGACTTGCCACCGCCATGGGCCTGGTTGTCGGCAAAGCTCACTTCACCCTCGGCACAGCCCAGCATGCGCGCCGCCACAGGGGCCAAACGGGCCCGCATTTGCGCGGTGGCATTCATGATGGCTGCGCCATTGATGTCGGCGCCGCTGGAGGCCGAGGTGGCCGATGCATTGGGCACCTTTTGCGTGTCGGTTCCGGTGACGCGCACCAGGTCGGTGGAAATGCCCAGACCATCGGCACACACCTGTGCCATCTTGGTGTTCAAGCCCTGGCCCATTTCGGTGCCGCCGTGGTTGACGCTGACCGAACCGTCCATGTAAATGTTCAGCAGTGCGCCGCCCTGGTTCAGCATGGTCGCGGTAAAGCTGATGCCAAACTTCAAAGGCACCAAGGCGAGGCCGCGCTTGCGGTGCTTGTTGGCTTTGTTGAAGGCATTCACGGCCGCACGGCGTGCTGCATAGCCAGACTCGGCCTCAACCTGAGCCACCACCTTGTCGCCCACCCAGTCTTCAATGGTCTGGCCGTATTGCGTCACCATGGTTGCGGGGTTGCCCGACTCGGCAGGGTCGCGGTACATGTTGAGCTTGCGCACTTCCAGCGGGTCTTTGCCCAGGGTGTTCGCGATTTGCTCGATCACGGTCTCGATGGCAAACATGCCCTGTGGCCCGCCGAAGCCACGGAAGGCGGTGGCACTTTGGGTGTGGGTCTTGCAGCGGTGGCTGATCAGTTGCAAGTTGGGCAAGTAATAGCAGTTGTCGATGTGCAAGCACGCGCGGTCATTGACCGGGCCAGAGTAGTCGGTGCTGTAGCCGCAACGCGAATGCAGGGCGATGTTGGCGCCCAGAATGCGGCCTTCTTCGTCGAAGCCCACTTCGTAATCGGTGCGGAAGTCGTGACGCTTGCCGGTGATGGTCATGTCGTCATCGCGGTTCACGCGCAGCTTCACGGGCTTTTGCAATTTGAAGGCTGCCAATGCCGCGCTTTGGCTGAAGATGCTGGAGTTGCCCTCTTTGCCGCCGAAGCCACCGCCCATGCGGCGGCAAATCACTTCCACATCGTTGGTGGTGAGGTTCAGCGCAGACGCTGCTTCACGCTGGTTGCCGTCCGGGTGCTGGGTCGACACATACAGCGTCAACTGACCGTCTTCGCGCGGCACGGCGTAAGTGATCTGGCCTTCCAGGTAAAACTGTTCTTGTTGCCCGGTGGCCGTGCTGCCCTTGATTTTGTGGGGCGCCTTGGCAATGGCCTCGGCGGCGTTGCCACGGGTGATGCCCTTGGGCGGCATGACAAAGCTGTTGGCTTTCATGGCCTCATCGATGGTCAGGATGGCCGGCAACTCGCGCACTTGCACCTTGGCCTTTTTGGCGGCCTCGCGGGCGTAGAGCATTTCACGCGCCACAACCACCGCAACGGCCTGGCCCAAAAATTCCACTTTGCCAACGGCCAGGAAGGGATCGTCGTGCACGATGGGGCCGCAGTTGTTTTCACCGGGAATGTCTTTGGCGGTGTAGACCGCCACCACGCCGTGCTCTTTCAGAATGGCGGCGCGGTCAATGCCCTCGCCAATCAATTCACCATGTGCCACCGGCGACAAAATCAGCGCAGCGTACAACGTGCCTGCATGCTCGGGAATGTCGTCAATGTAGGTGGCCGAACCCGTCACATGCAGATGCGCCGATTCGTGAACCACGTCGGTGCCTTGCTGCAGGCCGGAAGCGGGCAACAAATTTTTCAGGTTGATGGGAGCGTTCATTTATGCCACCTCCGACGTATGTTCTTCAATGAATTCCAACACCAGGTTGCGCGCCACCAGCGCGCGGTAGGCCCAGGTGGCACGCAAGCCGTCACGCGCGGTGAAGCTCTTGGCCACTGCGGCGTCCAGGTCTTGTGCTTGCACATCCGCAGGCGCTTTGCCCTCAAGCACCGCTTCGAGCAAGGGGGCGCGGCAAGGCGACGGTGCCAAGCCGTTGTAGGCCAGTTGCACGTTCTTCAGCTTGCCATCTTTCAATTCGTAGCGAATGGCGGCGCAGGTGGCCGAAATGTCTTGCTCGAAGCGCTTGCTGATCTTGTGGGCCTTGAACACTTGCGAAGCCTGGGGCTTGGGCAGGTCAATGGCCTCGATGAATTCGCCAGGCTGCAGCACGGTTTGCTTTTGGCCGGTGTAGAACTTGTCCAGCGCCACCGTGCGTGTCTTGTCGCCACGGCGCAGCAGCAAGGTGGCCGACAAAGCCATCAGACACGGCATGGAGTCGCCGATGGGCGAGCCGTTGGCAATGTTGCCCGCCAAGGTGGCGGTGGAACGGATGGGGGGGGAGCCAAAGCGGCGCAGCACTTCTGCAAAGTCGGGATAGGCCTGGGCCACCAGGGTTTCGATCTGGCTCAGGGACACCACCGCGCCGATGCGCCAGTGCTTGCCCAGGTCCTGGACCTGCTTCAACTCGGTGACATTGCCCAAGTACACAATGTGCTCGGGTCGCGTGAACTGTTTGTTCACTTGCAAGCCCACCTCGGTGCTGCCCGCCAGCAGGGTGGCGGTGGGGTGCTTGACCAAATAGTCGGCCACCTCGGCCACCGTGGCGGGCGACACAAACTCGTTGCCCTTGCGGGTACGCACCACCGGCTGAACAATGATGTCACCCTCCAGGCTCAGGGTGGGCGTGGTGGCACGGCGAATCTCTTTGAGCAAGGGCACATCGGCGCTGTCTTCCAGCTTCAGGCCCGTGCCGGGAGCACAGGCTTTCTCGGTGGCATCAATGATGGGCCGGTAGCCGGTGCAACGGCACAGGTTGCCACTGAGCGCGTCGGTGATCTCGTTGCGTGCGGGCTTCGGTTTGAGCTGCACCAGGTTGACCAGGCTCATGACAATGCCTGGGGTGCAAAAGCCGCACTGTGAGCCATGGCACTCCACCATCGCTTGCTGAACCGGGTGCAGGCTGCCATCAGCTTTCTTCAGGCTTTCAACGGTTTTGACCGACTTGCCATCCAGCGTGGGCAACAACTGAATGCAGCTGTTGACCGGCACGTAGTCAATGCCCGTGCCAGCAGCGTTCAGCTCGCCAACCATGATCACACAGGCGCCACAGTCGCCCTCTGCGCAACCTTCCTTGGTGCCCGTGCGGTGCAACTGTTCGCGCAAGTAATCGAGGACGGTGGTGGTGCGGCGCTCACCTTGGGCTTCAACGATGTTGCCGTCGAGCACAAAACGCACGGTGTTGGTGACTTGGGTCATGGTGGGGGATAAATTAGGGAAGTCCCGATTTTAGGGACAAGCCAGGCAACTTGGGAGCGCTTTTCGCTCAGGAACCACGGTAAGTGGAATAACTCCATGGGCTCACCAGCAGGGGGACATGGTAGTGCTGGTCGGTGTGGGCAATGCCAAAGTCCAGGCTCACCTGGTCCAAAAAAGAGGGCTCGGGCAAGCTGACGCCGCGCGCCTGGAAATAGCCTTTCACATCAAAAACAAGGCGATAGGTGCCTTTCTTCAAGCTTTGGTTGTCATACAACGGACCGTCGCTTCGGCCATCCGCATTGAGTGTGAAAGCCTTGACCAGGGTGGCATGTCCCCCCTCGGTGGTGAACAGCGACACCTTCATGCCGGCTGCCGGGCAACCATTCATGGTGTCGAGAACGTGCGTGCTTAAGCCCATGGCGAAACTCCTGAAAAACCTTTGGCGACCAAAAGTGTATACAATTTTTGCGAATCCGGCTATGATGAATTGTCATCCGCCTGTTTTGGAACACAGCCATGAGCCTGACCACGGACAACTCCACCACGCGCGTCATTGTTGACGCCCTCACCAAAGCCATTGTCGAGCATCGGCTGCATCCCGGCACCAAGTTGGCGGAACAAAAGTTGGCCGATCACTTTGGCGTCTCGCGCACCCTGGTGCGACAGGCCCTGTTTCAATTGGCGCAAAAAAAGCTGATTCGCATGGAGCCTGCGCGCGGGGCCTTCGTCGCCACGCCATCGTCCGATGAGGCGCGCCAAGTCTTTGCCGCACGCCGCATGATTGAACTGGAAATGACGCGCACCTTCGTGCGCGAAATCACCCCGGCACGCCTGAAAGCCTTGAAAGAGCACGTGGCCCAAGAGCGTGCAGCGGTCGAGCGGGGCGACGTGCCGGGACGCACCGAGTTGTTGGGCGACTTCCATGTGTACATGGCTGAGTTGCTGGGCAACCAGGTGTTGTCGCAACTGTTGAACGAGTTGATCTCACGTTGCGCCCTGATCACCCTGATGTACCAAACCTCGCGTGCCGCCGAGCATTCCGCCGACGAGCACGCCGACATCTTGAAGGCCATGGCCGCCAAAGACGAAGCGCTGGCAGTGCGCCTGATGGACGAGCACCTGCGCCATGTGGAAAGCAACCTCACCCTGGACCGCAAAGTGCCCAGCAACGACATTGCCATGGCTTTGACCTGATGCAAACGGAGTCTTCAATGAACGTCTACGACACCACCCTGCCCTACCCTCGTGACTTGGTCGGCTATGGCCGCAACCCGCCCCATGCGCAATGGCCAGGCCAGGCCCGCATTGCCGTGCAGTTCGTTCTGAATTACGAAGAAGGCGGCGAGAACGCCGTGCTGCATGGCGATGCCGGCTCTGAACAGTTTCTGTCCGAGATGTTCAATCCCGCGAGCTACCCCGACCGGCACCTGAGCATGGAAGGCATTTACGAGTACGGCTCGCGTGTGGGCGTGTGGCGCATCCTGCGCGAGTTTGAAAAACGCGACCTGCCCCTCACCGTGTTTGGCATCAGCATGGCCCTGGAGCGGCATCCTGAGTTGACGGCGGCTTTTGTGGAACTTGGCCACGAGATTGCCTGCCATGGCTGGCGCTGGGTTCACTACCAAGGCATGGATGAAGCCCTGGAGCGTGAGCACATGCGCAAAGGCATCGAGATTTTGAAAAAACTCACTGGGGAAATGCCCGCAGGTTGGTACACCGGGCGCGACAGCCCCAACACCCGTCGCCTGCTGGTCGACCAGGGTGGCTTTGAGTACGACAGCGACTACTACGGCGATGACCTGCCCTTCTGGATGCGGGTGCAGCGCAGCGATGGCCAGGTGGTGCCGCACCTGGTGGTGCCCTACACCCTGGACAGCAACGACATGCGGTTCTCTCTGCCGCAAGGGTTTTCGCAATCCGAAGATTTCTTCACTTATTTGCGCGACAGTTTCGACACTCTGTACGCAGAGGGCGATGAGTCGCCCAAGATGCTCAGCGTTGGCATGCACTGCCGCTTGCTGGGCCGACCAGGCCGCATGGTGGCGCTGCAACGCTTTCTGGACCACATTGCCAAGCACGACCGCGTCTGGGTTTGCCGCCGCGTCGACATCGCCCGTCACTGGAAAAAAGTCCATCCCTATGTTCAGCCTTGAAAGCCCCCTATGACGATCACGCTTGAACAACTCAACACGGCCCCGCAGGCACAGGCCGCGCAGATGCTGCTTGGCCTGTACGAGCACTCCGACTGGATTGCCGAAAAAGCCCTGAGCCAACGCCCGTTTCGCTCGCTGGCACAGCTCAAGCACGCGATGGTGCGGGTGCTGCAGGACGCAGGCCGTGAAGCCCAACTGCAACTGATTCGGGCTCACCCGGAGTTGGCGGGCAAGGCCATGGTGAGCAAGACCCTGACCGCTGAATCCACCAACGAGCAAAGCAAAGCAGGCCTGACCGACTGCACCCCCGAAGAGTTCGCGCAGATTCAGCAGCTGAATGCCGACTACAACGCCAAGTTTGGCTTCCCCTTCATTTTGGCGGTGCGCGGCCCGCGCGGCACAGGGCTCAACCGCCACGAGATCATCGCCACTTTTGCGCGGCGCTTGCACAACCACCCCGACTACGAGTTGGCGGAGGCGCTGCGCAACATCCATCGCATTGTCGAGATTCGTCTCAATGACAAATTTGGCGTCACACCGACCCTGGGGCAACAGGTGTGGGACTGGCAAGAGCGCCTGGCCCAGCACACCGACCCGGGCTATGCCGAGTTGGGCCAACTCACGGTCACCTACCTCACGGAAGCCCACCGTGCCTGCGCCCAACGCATCGCGCATTGGATGGACGAATGCGGCTTTGACGAAGTGCGCCACGATGCCGTAGGCAATGTGGTGGGCATTTACCACGCCGCCACCGATCCCCAACACGCCAAGACCTTGTTGACCGGCTCGCATTACGACACCGTGCGCAACGGCGGCAAATACGACGGCCGCCTGGGTATTTTTGTGCCCATGGCCTGCGTGCAACAACTCGCCAAAGCAGGACGACGCCTGCCCTTCAATCTGGAAGTGGTGGCTTTTTCTGAAGAAGAGGGCCAGCGCTACAAGGCCACGTTCCTCGCCTCGGGGGCGTTGGTAGGGCAATTCAATCCGGCCTGGCTGGATCAGCAAGATGCCGATGGCATCACCTTGCGCGACGCCATGCGCCACGCCGGCCTGTGCGTTGATGACATCCCAGCGCTGACCCGCGACCCCGCACGCTACCTTGGCTTTGTGGAAGTGCACATCGAGCAAGGCCCGGTGCTGAACGAGCAAGACATTCCGCTGGGTGTGGTGACCTCCATCAATGGCAGCGTGCGCTTCCTCGGCGAAGTTCAGGGCATGGCCAGCCATGCGGGCACCACCCCCATGGACCGCCGCCGCGACGCCGCCTGTGCCGTTGCCGAATTGGCGCTTTACACGGAGCGCCGCGCGGCCAAAGATGGCGACGCTGTGGCGACGATCGGCCAGTGGCAAGTGCCCAACGGCTCCATCAATGTGGTGCCCGGCCGTTGCCAATTCAGCCTCGACCTGCGCGCCCCCACCGATGCCCAGCGTGATGCGCTGAGCGCCGATGTGCTGGCCGAATTGAAAGCCATTTGCGAGCGCCGCGGGATGCGCTACACCCTGGAAGAAACCATGCGCGCGGCGGCCGCGCCCAGCGCCCCCGCTTGGCAAGCCCGCTGGACGCAAGCTGTTCAAGACCTGGGCGTGCCCTTGTTTGAACTGCCCAGCGGCGCCGGCCACGATGCCATGAAGCTGCATGAAATCATGCCCCAAGCCATGCTGTTCGTGCGCGGCATGAACGGCGGCATCAGCCACAACCCGCTGGAGAGCACCACTTGCGACGACATGCAACTCGCCGTCGACGCTTTCCAGCATTTGCTTGACCACTTGCCTGCCTGACTCCCTGACACTCGGACCCATCACATGACCGCCTACGCCCAACTCGACGCCTGGATTGACCAACACTTTGACGAGCAAGTTCGCTTCCTGCAAGAACTCGTGCGCGTGCCCACCGACACCCCACCGGGCAACAACGCACCCCATGCCGAGCGCACCGCCGAGTTGCTGCGTCCCATGGGTTTCGAGGCCGAAAAGCATGCCGTGCCGGCCGCCGAGGTCAAAGCCTACGGCCTGGAAACCATCACCAACCTGATCGTGCGCCGCCACTATGGCGAAGGCCGCACCATTGCGCTGAACGCCCATGGCGACGTGGTTCCCCCGGGCGAAGGCTGGACCCATGACCCTTATGGCGGCGAAATTGAAAACGGCCAGCTCTTTGGCCGCGCCAGCGCGGTCAGCAAGTCCGATTTCTCCACCTTCACGTTTGCGGTACGCGCACTTGAGTCCTTGGGCCTGCCGCTCAAAGGCGGCGTGGAGCTGCACTTCACCTACGACGAAGAGTTTGGCGGCGAATTGGGCCCGGGCTGGCTTTTGAAGCAAGGCCTGACGAAACCCGACTTGATGATTGCGGCGGGCTTCAGCTACCAGGTGGTCACCGCCCACAACGGTTGCCTGCAAATGGAAGTGACGGTGCATGGCAAGATGGCCCATGCCGCCATTCCCGAAACCGGTGTCGACGCCTTGCAAGGCGCGGTGCAAATTCTGCAATCGCTGTACGCGCAAAACACGCTGTACCAGCATGTCACCTCGGGCGTGGAAGGCATCAACCACCCCTACCTCAATGTCGGGCGCATCGAAGGCGGCACCAACACCAACGTGGTCCCCGGCAAGGTGAGCTTCAAGCTGGACCGGCGCATGATTCCGGAAGAAAACCCGGTCGACGTGGAAGCCAACATTCGCCAGGTGATTCAGCAAGCCGCAGAGCAGTTCAACCGTGGGCGCGCTCAGGGTGAGCAGATTCATGTCGAGATCAAACGTCTGCTGCTCGCGCACGCCATGAAGCCGCTGGCCGGCAATGCACCTTTGGTCAAGGCCATCCAAAAGCACGGTCAGGAAGTGTTTGGCGAGCCCATCCCTGCCATGGGCACACCGCTCTACACCGATGTGCGGCTGTATGTCGCGCAAGGCGTGCCCGGCGTGATTTACGGCGCCGGCCCCCGCACCGTGCTCGAGTCGCACGCCAAGCGCGCCGACGAGCGCCTGGTGCTGGAAGACCTGCGCCGCGCCACCCGCGTGATCGCCCGCACCCTGCACGACCTCCTCACCTGACCCGTCGTTGCGAGGCCCCTCAGGGGCCGCGGCAACCTCTCCGCGACACAAGATCGCCGCGCTGCCCTCGCGATGTCGGAAGGGGTGAGCGAGGGTAATCCAGTATACGAATTTCTCTTATTTTGTATACAGTTTGGAATGCAATCTATCGTTTTTCCTCCCCGCTTTAGGAGACGCCATGACAACCTCCACCCATCCCGTTGACGAACGTTTGCCCACTGGCCAGCTGACTGCGCTGGGCCTGCAACACGTGCTTGTGATGTACGCCGGCGCCGTGGCCGTGCCCCTGATCGTGGGGCGGGCGCTCAAGCTCAGCCCAGAACAAGTGGCCATGCTGATTTCAGCTGACCTCTTTGTCTGTGGCTTGGTCACACTGATTCAATCGCTGGGCGCCACCCAATGGTTTGGCATTCGGCTCCCGGTGATGATGGGCGTCACGTTCGCAGCGGTGGGCCCCATGGTCGCCATGGCCAACAGCAATCCAGGGGCTGCGGGAGCGCAACTGATTTTTGGCGCCATCATTGGAGCGGGGGCGATCTCCATCTTGATCGCGCCCATCATGAGCCGCTTGTTGCGCTTCTTCCCGCCGGTGGTCACCGGCACCATCATTGCCGTGATTGGCATCAGCCTGATGCGCATCGGCATCAACTGGATTTTTGGCAACCCCTTTGGCCCGACAGCGCCCAGCATCGTCAACCCTGAGCATGCGAAGTGGTTGTCTGAAGTTGGCGCCGCCGCAGCGGCACCGGGCTCTACCCTGCCCGCCATGCCCAAAGACCTGGCCTTGCTGCCCAAGGTGCCCAACCCCAAGTACGCTGAGTTGACGGGCGTGGGCATTGCGGCCTTGGTGCTGGTCTCCATCCTCTTGATTTCCAAATACGCCAAAGGCTTTTTGGCCAACATCTCGGTGCTGTTGGGCATCGTCATTGGCGGTGTGGTCGCCACCGCCATGGGCCTGATGAATTTCGACAAAGTGGGCAAGGCCGCCTGGTTTGATGTGGTGCTGCCCTTTCAGTTTGGCGCACCGGTTTTCGACCCGGTGCTGATCCTCACCATGACCCTGGTGATGATCGTGGTGATGATCGAGTCCACCGGCATGTTCCTGGCCTTGGGCGACATGACCGGCCGCCATGTGGACCGCCCTGCGCTCACGCGGGGCCTGCGCACCGATGGCCTGGGCACCTTGATTGGCGGCATCTTCAACACCTTCCCCTACACCAGCTTTTCCCAGAACGTGGGCCTGGTGGCGGTGACGGGCGTGAAAAGCCGCTTTGTCTGCGTTGCGGGCGGCGTGATCCTGATCGTGCTGGGTGTGTTGCCCAAGATGGCCGCCCTGGTGGAATCTTTGCCCACCGTGGTGCTGGGCGGTGCGGGGTTGGTGATGTTCGGCATGGTGGCAGCCACCGGCATCCGCATCCTGGGTGGCGTGGATTTCCGCCACAACCGCTTCAACGCCCTGGTGGTGGCGATTTCCATCGGCATCGGCATGATTCCGCTGATCGCCCCCAACTTCAAGCAGTGGATGCCGCACGGCCTGCACCCGCTGATCGAGTCCGGCATTTTGCTGGCATCACTGAGCGCCGTGCTGTTGAACCTTTTCTTCAACGGTGCCACCGAAGATGAAGCCGCCACCATCGCCGCCGCCAAACAGGCAGACAGCCACTGAATTCAAAAGCATTCAATTACAGGCCATCTCCCCCACGGCTTGGAGGGCAGCGCACCAAAACAGGGGGCTGCCCCATTCTGGGGAAAATATGGGTGACAAAAGACGCCAGACAGCCCGAACTTGAAGGAAAATGCACCCTCAGCAGGATGCCGGGCGTGATGGTTCGCGGGCATTGATATTGCTAAGTTTTGTTGTCCGTCATTCACAGGAGTTTTTTCATGACCAAACGCCCCTTTCTCCAGGCCGTCCTGGCCTCAGCGCTGTCGCTGAGCTTTGGCCTGGCAAGCGCTCAGAACACCCCGATCAAGTTCCAGCTTGACTGGCGTTTTGAAGGCCCCTCTGCCCTCTTCTTGCAACCCACGGCCAAAGGCTACTTCAAAGAAGCCAAGCTCGACGTGACCGTGGATGCCGGCAACGGCTCCGGTGGCGCGGTCACCCGCGTGGCTTCGGGCGCTTACGACCTGGGCTTTGCCGACCTGGCCGCCCTGATGGAATTCCACGCCAACAACCCCGATGCGCCCAACAAGCCCGTGGCCATCATGATGGTGTACAACAACACCCCCGCCTCGGTCATGGCCCTGAAAAAGTCGGGCATCAAGACCCCGGCCGACCTCAATGGCAAGAAAATGGGCGCGCCTGTGTTTGATGCCGGCCGCCGCGCCTTCCCCATCTTTGCCAAGGCCAACGGCGTTGGTAACGTGGCCTGGACGGCGATGGATCCCCCGCTGCGCGAAACCATGCTGGTGCGTGGCGATGTCGATGCCATCACCGGCTTCACCTTCACCTCTTTGCTCAACATTGAAGCGCGTGGCGTGAAAGCCGAAGACGTGGTGGTGCTGCAATACCCTGACTACGGCGTGAAGCTTTACGGCAACGCCATCATTGCCTCGCCCAAAATTCTGAAAGAGAACCCGGTGGCCGTGAAGGCGTTTTTGCAAGCCTTTACCAAGGGCGTGAAAGAAGTGATTGCCAAGCCCGCTGAAGCCATCGAGTCGGTGAAAGCCCGCGATGGCATCATCAACACCGCGCTGGAAACCCGTCGCCTGCAATTGGCCATCGACACCGTCATCAACAGCGCTGACGCCCGTGCAGAAGGCTTCGGCCAAGTCAAAGGCCCGCGCCTGGCTCTGATGGCCAGCCAGGTGTCGGATGCGTTCAACACCAAGTCCCGCGTCAACCCCGATGCGGTTTGGACCGACGCGTTCCTGCCCCCCGCCAAAGAACTCGACATCCTGCCGAAGAAGTAAATGACTGCACAAGCCGAAAATTTCGTCGATTTCCAGAATGTCTGGCTGGCCTACAACGAGGAACTGCTGGCACAGAACCACTTTGCAGTGGAGGACATCAACCTGCAGGTCCGCAAGGGCGAGTTCATCGCCATTGTGGGGCCCTCGGGTTGCGGCAAATCGACTTTCATGAAACTCACCACGGGCTTGAAAAAGCCCTCCCGGGGCACCATCCATGTGGATGGCCAGCCGGTGAATGGTCCGCTCAAGATCAGCGGCATGGCGTTTCAAGCGCCTTCGCTGCTGCCTTGGCGCACCACCCTGGACAATGTGTTGCTGCCGCTTGAAATTGTCGAGCCCTATCGCAGCAACTTCAAAGCCAAAAAAGCCGAATACGAAGCCCGCGCCATTCAGTTGCTCAAAAACGTGGGCCTGGGCGGCTACGAGCGCAAGTTTCCCTGGCAGCTTTCCGGCGGCATGCAACAGCGCGCCAGCATTTGCCGCGCCCTCATCCATGAGCCCAAGATGCTGCTGCTGGACGAGCCCTTTGGCGCCCTCGATGCCTTCACCCGCGAAGAGCTGTGGTGCATCTTGCGCGACTTGTGGACCGAGCAAAAATTCAACGTCATCTTGGTCACCCACGATTTGCGCGAGTCGGTGTTTCTGGCCGACACGGTGTATGTGATGAGCAAGAGCCCGGGTCGTTTTGTGGTCAAGAAATCCATTGAGCTGCCGCGCCCGCGCGACCTGGAAATCACCTACACCCCCGAATTCACCGACATCGTCCACGAGCTGCGGGGCCACATCGGCGCCATGCGCCGCCCCGACGCTCCCATCGCCCAATGAAGGTGAACTGAACCATGAATGCCAAACAAATCGAACGCTGGGCGCCCTGGGTGCTGCTGGTCATCACCCTGGTGGTCTGGCAAGGCTTGTGCTCGCTTTTCAACGTCTCTGAATTCGTCTTTCCCAGCCCCTTGCGCATTTGGGAACAGCTGGTGGAGTTTCGCGGCACCATTGCCGGCCATGCCTGGCGCACCTTCTGGGTCACCATGGCCGGCTTTGGCATTGCCATCGTGGTGGGCGTGCTGATGGGCTTTGTCATTGGCAGCTCACGCTTTGCCTATGCCGCCGTCTACCCGCTCATGACCGGCTTCAACGCCCTGCCCAAGGCCGCCTTTGTGCCCATCCTGGTGGTGTGGTTCGGCATCGGCATTGGTCCGGCGATTCTGACGGCGTTCTTGATCAGCTTCTTCCCCATCATGGTGAACATTGCCACGGGCTTGGCCACACTTGAGCCCGAGCTCGAGGACGTGCTGCGGGTGCTGGGGGCCAAGCGCTGGGATGTGCTTATCAAAGTGGGCCTGCCGCGCTCCATGCCTTATTTCTACGGCTCGCTGAAGGTCGCCATCACCTTGGCGTTTGTGGGCACCACCGTGTCCGAAATGACCGCGGCCAATGAAGGCATTGGCTACTTGCTGATCTCCGCCGGCTCGGCCATGCAAATGGGCTTGGCCTTTGGTGGCTTGGTGGTGGTCGGTGCCATGGCCATGGTGATGTACGAACTGTTCAGCTACATCGAAAAGCACACCACGGCCTGGGCGCACCGCGGCTCCCAAAACAGCTGATCCACCGCTGGCATTCGCATGTCCGGCTGGCACGCGTCACTGGCCTTGCGCTATGCATGTGAAGCGCAGCGCAGTGTCGCGCGCTTTGTGCACAACGGCCCTTTGCGCATTTTGCAATCGCTTTATCCCGAGGGCGATGCGGTCTGTCACAACGTCTTGGTGCACCCCCCCAGCGGCCTGGTCGGGGGCGACACCCTGGACATTCAGGTCGATGTGGAAGAAGGCGCGCATGGCCTGGTGACCACGCCGGGCGCCACCCGCTTTTACCGCTCAGAAGGCTTGACCGCCACCCAACAAGTGCACGCGCGCATTGGGCCCAACGCCCGCCTGGAATGGCTGCCCCTGGAAGGCCTGGCCTACAACGGCTGCCTGGCCTTGAACAAAGCCGTGTTCACGCTGGCACCGACAGCGCAATTGATGGCTTGGGACATCACAGCACTGGGCTTGCCCACGGCGCAATTGCCTTTTCTCCAAGGCCGGTTTGAGCAGCATTTGGAAATTCAAGGCCTGTGGCTGGACCGCGGCTGCATCGATGCACAAGACCAGCGCCTGCTCAACAGCCCCTTGGGCCTGAATGGCCATCGGTGCATGGCCACCCTGGTCCTGGCCAGCGGCAGCCCTTTCAGCACCGCCACCAAAGAGCGCGTGGCTCAACAAACGCTGGAACGCCTGAACGCCCATGCGCTGCGCCCCAGCGCCGGCCTCACTTCGCCCAACCCGCAGGTGATGGTGTTGCGCGTGCTCTCACCGCTGGTCGAGCCCGCCATGGATTTGCTGCGTCAAACCTGGAGTGACTGGCGACACAGCGTGTGGGGCTTGCAAGGCAGAGCGCCCCGCACCTGGGCGCTCTGAGTCATTCGCGGGTCAGGCGGTTGCGCCGCGCCAAGCTGGGAAACCAGCGCCCCCACAACAACGCCACGCCGATGGTGCCAACTCCCCCGACCAGCGCTGCAGCCACGGGGCCCATCAAAGCCGCTGTCGCGCCCGACTCAAACTCGCCCAACTGGTTGCTGGCACCAATGAAAATGGTGTTCACCGCGCTGACGCGCCCACGCATCTCATCCGGTGTTTCAAGCTGCACCAGGGTTTGCCGGATCACCACGCTGACCATGTCGGCCGCCCCACTCAAAGCCAGCGCCGCCATCGACAGCCAAAAGGAAGTCGAGACCGCAAACACCATGATGGCCACGCCAAACACCGCCACCGAGGCCAACAGCTTGCGCCCGACTTTTTCTTGCAAGGGCCAGCGCGACATCACCACCGAGGTGACCAAGGCCCCCAAGGCTGGCGCCGCCCGCAACAAGCCCAAGCCCCACGGCCCGACCATCAAAATGTCCTTGGCGTAAATGGGCAACAAAGCGGTGGCCCCGCCCAGCAGCACGGCAAACAAATCGAGAGAGATGGCGCCCAAAAGCAGCTTGCTGCGCCACACAAACACCACCCCCGCCAGCACCGTTTCCAAGGTCACAGGTTCATGCGATGGCGCCACGGGCGCAATCTTGACGCGCAACATCAGGCCACAGGCCAACAGCATCAGGCCCAAGCAAACGCCATAAACCACCGGTGCGCCCGCGGCAAACAAAAAACCACCCAGTGCAGGCCCGCCCATCACCGAGACCTGCAGGCCACCGGCACTGAAGGCCATGGCGCGCGGAAACAAGCGCTCTGTCACCAGCAAGGGCAGCAAGGCTTGCTGCGCAGGCATTTGAAAGGCGCGGGCGGCCCCCAGCACGATCGACAGCGCCAGCAACAGTTCACGATGAAGCCAGCCATCCACGGCGGCAAACCACAGCACCGCACTGGCCACAGCCTGGGCCACAAAGCAGCCCAGGATGATGTGCCCGCGGTTGAACCGGTCGGCCACCTGCCCGGCAACCAAGGTGAGCAACAAGGCTGGCACAAACTGGTACAAGCCCACCAGCCCCAGGTCCCAGGCGCTGCCCGTGATCTCGTACATTTGCCAGGCGATGGCCACCAACAACATCTGATTGGACAGCCCGCCTGTCAAGCGCGACACCCAATAGCGCATGAACCGTCGCTGCGCCAGCAGGTCACGCAGGCCAGGCTCGGTCATTGCGTCGGAATGCGACATCAGTAGGTGGCGCGGCCACCCGACAAATCGAACACGGCGCCGGTGCTGAAGTTGCAAGCGTCAGAGCACAACCAGGCCACCAGGTCGGCCACTTCGCGCACGCTGCCCAAACGCTTCATGGGACTTTTGTCCACCATGGTCTGCACATGGGCCGCCGACATCTGGCTCAGCATGGGCGTGTCGATCGCGGCGGGGGCAATGGCATTGACCAGCACCCCTGAGGTGGCCAACTCTTTGCCCAGCGACTTGGTCAGGGCCAGCACACCGGCCTTGGCCGCACTGTAGGCCGACGCATTGGGCGTGCCTTCTTTGCCCGCCAACGAGGCGATGTTCACGATGCGCCCCGCGCCTTGTTGCTGCATGCCCGGCACCACAGCACGGCACACGTTGTAAACGCCCACCAGGTTGATGGCGATCACCTTGTCCCACACCGCAGGGTCAAATTGCGCGAGGGGCATGGTGGGGCCCGCCCAACCGGCGCAATTCACCACATGGTCAATCCGCCCCCAGCGCTGGAGGGTGTCTTGGGTGGCACGGTCTACGGCGGCGCGGTCGGTGACATCGACGGCACAAAACAAGTCAGGCTCTGTCACGGGCACTTGCAAATCCCACACCACGGCTTGGCTGCCGAAGGTGCGCATCAAGCGGACCACCTCCGCGCCAATGCCTTGCGACCCGCCAGTGACCACAGTGACGGTGTTTTGAAAATCGTAGCGAACAGAAGAGCTCATGAACAATCCGTCATCAATAGTGCGGGGGCAACTCATCGCGGGGGTTGCGCGCGCCGCCAGCGCCGGGTTCCGGCAATTGCTGGCGAAGTTGCGAGACTTCGCGCAGCAGCGCATCGATTTGTTGCTGCTGTCGGAACACCACCTGATTGAGTTGCTCAACCAGATCTTCATTGAAGCTGGCCTTGATCTCCAAATCGGTCAAGCGTTGCTCGGTGTGGGCATCCATGGTCATCCTTTTTCTGGCACGTGCAGCAAGCGCAACAGCCCCAGCCACTGCTGTTGCCAAAAACCGTGGCCATAGTCACGCCCGGCTTCCACTTGGTCGCGAATGCCCGTGGGATCGTAGCGCACCTCGAAATTGGCAGTGCCAAACAGCATGTCCCACCATGGCAGCAACACGCCAAAATTGTGCCCCCCCAGGACCTGCCCCGGCGACTCGTGCCCCAGGCCGATGCTGTGGTGCAGGCGATGGAAGCGCGGGCTGACCCACAAGCGCTCGCCCCAACGCCCGAAATCCAGCCGCACATTGGCGTGCTGAAAGCTTTCACTCAGTTGCGTCACCGCCACCACCGCAACGAACTGCGCAGGGGCCATGCCCATGCATTGCGCAATCACCGCCCAGATCACCCCTTGCAAGACATCGTCCAGCAAGTGGTTGCGGTTGTCAGTCCACATCGTCATTTGCCGTTGCGAGTGATGCAGCGCATGCAAAGCCCACCAAGCGTTCCAGTGGTGCTGGCCACGGTGCAACCAGTAATTGATGAAATCAAAAAACACCAGATAGAGCACAAAGCTGACCCAGGGGATGTCGGTGATGCCAGGCCACAGGTGATCCAGGTGCCAGCCTCCCAAGCCTTGCGCGCTCATGGAGCCGGACAGCGCGTCCAGCAGTGGCTCCAGCGTGAAAAAGAAAGCCAGCCGAAAAAACCCCAGCCGATGGATCAGGGTGTAAAGCATGTCAATGCGAACCGCATGCCGGTCGCGCAGCGGCTCGGCTTGGCGCCAACGCTCCAAGGGCGCGATCAGCAACAGCATCAGGATGAGCTGGCTCAGCCCCACCAGCAGCCAGCCGGTGGCGTCGAACACCAACTCCAGCACGCCGCCCAAGCCGATGGCAAAGGCCAGCGGCTGAAACACGGTTTCAAACAAGGCCGCTTGCAGCGAGGCAAAGCCTTCCATCAACCACTCCATCGTCATGCTCCCTTGTGCTGTGCCACCCAGCCACGGAACTGCGGGTGGTGCTGCAGTGTGTCAAAACAAAAGCCTTTGGCCTTCAGGCCCTCGATCAAGGGCTCCAGCACAGCGGGGGCCCACGGGTCCTGGCGCGACCAGATGCCCAGGTGCGCCATCAAAATATCACCCGATCGCACATCTCTCAGGGCCTGCTTCAACAACTGGCTGTTGGGAAATTTTTCGCTGGAGAGTTCGTCGCCCAAAAAGCCCGCTGGCGCCCAAGCCACATGGGCGTAACCACAAGCTTTGGCCGCTTGCAACAGGGCGGGCGAGGTCTTTCCTCCGGGGGCTCGGAACAAGGGCAAAGGCGTCATGCCTGTCATCACTTTCAAGCGGTCGCCTGCACGCTTGATTTCTGAGCAATAGCGTGAGGCATCCCATGCCTGCAGCACGCCTTTCTGCGGACCCGCACTGGCTTGGACTTGAAAGCCACCTTGCGGCAGGTCACGTCGCCAATACACATGGTCATGGGTGTGCGAGGCGAACGCATGGCCCTCGGCCGCGCGCGCGCGCCACCAAGCGGCCCAGTGCTCGCCCATGCTGCCATCGCCCTCCTGGGTGGGCTCATGGGCTGCAAAAAAGGTGACCCGCACTTGCTGACGCTGCAGGACTTGGGCAATCAGGGGGGCCACGCCCATGTGGCCGGTGTCAAAGGTGAGGTACAGCGGCTTGGCACAGTCGGCCAGCGCCGAAGTGGCCAACAGGCTGCTGCTCAAGCAGCCGGCCAGCCAGCGCCTGCGCCCTCGGGCGAGAGGCTTACTGGCGCTTGGCGTGCGCAAGGGTCCAGATGCCATGCGGTGATTTGCCCACCTTGATTTGTCGAACCAGCGCGCCACTGGCAATGTCGATCACGCTGACTTTTTTGATCCAGCGCGACGACACCAGCAACAGCTTGCCATCGGCGGTGACCTCCATGCAGTCCGGCCCGCCCGGCGCCTTGAACTCGCCCACCACCTGCAGCGTCTGGTAATCGATCTTGCTGATGGTGTTGGCCACGCGGTTGCTCAAGAACACATGTCGGCCATCGCCCAGTGCGCGAAAGGCATGGGCGCCCTCGCCGGTCGGAATGGTTTTCACCAGTTGGGCGGGGTTCACAGAGATGTCAAACACCTGGACATCACGCCCCCCTGTCAAAGCGACCATCAGGTGCTTGTCGTCGGGCGTGCCAAACACGTCGGCAGGCAAGGCACCGGTCTTGACGCGCCACTTCAGGGTTTGGGTGGGCAAGTCCACCGCCACCAGCTCGTCGCTGTCTTGCATGGTGCTGTACATAGTGGTGCTTTTGCTGTCGATCCAGATGTGGCTGGGCGTTTTGCTCGAGGGAATACGCTTGGCCAGCGTCAGGTCCTGGCCATTCCAGCGGTAAATGTCGATGTGGTTCAAGCGGTTGGCCACCGTGACAAACCACTTCATGTCGGGCGAAAACCGCAGGTGGTAAGGATCCAAGGTGTTGCGCACCACGCGCTGAACCTGGGCCGTGCGCGGGTCGATGAAGGTCAGCGAGTCAGACCCTGCATTGGCTACGATCACCGATTTTTCATCGGGCGTGAGATAGAGGTGGTGCGGTTCTTTGCCGGTGGGAATTTGTTTGAGGGGCGCCCAGGTTTGCGGGTCAATCACCGTGACGTTGGCGTCCTGAGAATTCAGCACAAACAATGGCGGTGCAGTTTGGGCGGCTGCCCCAGACGCCCAACAGGCACAGAGCAAAGCAAGGAGGCGAAGAAAATAGTTCATCAAGTTGACAATAAAATCAATTTCCCAACAAACCCCAGTGTAACGGGCGGCAGTGCGTCGCGCCGCTGGCGATGGCACACTGACACTCTGTCACAAGATGGATTCACGCATGCGTTTGATGGATATCAATGGCACGGCCTTGGAGGTGCTCTCCCTCCCCGGCCCCACCGAGCGGGCGCCCTTGGTGTTTTTGCACGAAGGCTTGGGCTCGGTCGCCTTGTGGCGCAATCGCGAGGGTTTCTGGCCTGAGCAGTTGTGCCAGGCCAGTGGCCGTGCCGGTGTGGTGTATTCGCGCCGTGGCTACGGGGCCTCCGAACCCATTGCCGATGTGCGCGGCAGCCAGCGGCTGGCGGCCGACTACATGCACCGCGAAGCCTGGGAGGTGCTGCCCGCCTTGCTCCAGCACTTGGGCATCCAACACCCTGTGCTGATCGGCCACTCCGATGGCGGCACCATCGCCTTGCTGTATGCGGCGCGCCACCGGGTGGCAGGCTGTGCGGTGATGGCGCCGCATGTGAAGGTCGAGCCGGTGTCGGTTCAGGCCATTGCGGCTGCGCGCGAGGCCTATGAGAAGGGTGACTTGCGCCAGCGCCTTGCGCGCTTTCACGCCGATGTCGACTCGGCGTTCTGGCAATGGTGCGATGTCTGGCTGTCCGAGGCGTTTTCACATTTCGACATTCGCGACCTGTGCCGCGACATTCAAGACCCGGTGCTGGCACTACAGGGCGTGGAAGATGCCTACGGCACGCTGGCCCAAATCGAAGAGATTCATCCTTCTGGGCCGATTCAACGCGTGGTGATTCCCCAGTGCGGCCACGCCCCGCACCGAGACCAGCGCGCGCAAGTCACACAGCAGATGGTGGACTTTCTGGCCGCCTTGCCCTGAGGGCCTCAGCGCTTGGCGCGCAGGCCCTCCAACTCATCGCGGGTCAGCCAGCGCCACTGTCCTGGGGCCATGTCTTCAGGCAAGCCCAGGTCGCCGATGCGGGAGCGGTGCAGTGCGGTCACCCGGTTGCCCACCGCGGCCAGCATGCGCTTGACCTGGTGGTATTTGCCCTCGGTGAGGGTCAGCCGCAAATGCAGGTCGTGCACACGCTCGCAGGCTGCCGCCTTGACCGGCTGGGGGTCGTCGTTCAGCACCACCCCGGCCAGCAAGCGCGCCACCATGGTGTCGCTCAAGGGATCGGCCACCGTGACCTCATAGACCTTGGGCACGTGGTGACGGGGCGAACTCATGCGGTGGATGAACTGGCCGTCGTCGGTCAGCAGCAACAAGCCGGTGGTGTCCTGGTCGAGCCGCCCAATGGCTTGAACACCTTGGACAGCGGCCTTTTGCGGGCGCATGCGCAAAGGCGATGGCAGCAGCGTGTAGATGCTAGGCCAGGTCGAAGGCTTTTGCGAACACTCGGTCCCCGCCGGCTTGTGCAACAACACATAGGCTTTTTCATGGTAGGGCCAGTCGGTGCCCTGCACCGTGAAGCGCCAGCCCTCGTGCACCGCCACCTCGGCCAAAGGATCGGTGCACACCCCATACCCTTGCCCCAGGTCGGCCTGCACCCAGCCTTGCTGAATCAGCCCGGCGCACACCCGGCGGGTGCCAAAGCCCTGGCTGTAAAGAATTTCCTGCAACTGCATCCGTTCACCTTGTTCAAAACCGCTGTCACTCGGGTGGAGGCGGTGGCAAACGCATTGTGAAACAATGGCATTCGCACCGATTCAGAGACTGCCATGCCTTTTTCCCTGCCTCACCCTCATCCCCGCTTTCAAGCGTTTGCCTCCAGCCTGACCTCGCTGATCAACCGCAAGCCCGATGAGGCCACCATTTTGCAGGAAGGCCGTGCCCTGTTGCAGGCCTTGGTCGCGCAAGACGATTGGCTGGCGCCCGCACACGCGGTGCCCCACCCTGAACGTTACCAGCAGTTTTTGCTGTACGCCGACCCGCAGGACCGCTTCTCGGTGGTCAGCTTTGTCTGGGGCCCTGGCCAAGCCACCCCCATCCACGACCACACCGTGTGGGGGCTCATTGGCATGTTGCGTGGGGCCGAGCAGTGCCAATCCTATGGCCGCACAGCCCAGGGCACCTGGACCAGCACCAGCGCACCCATGACCCTCGAGCCTGGCCATGTGGAGGCGGTGTCGCCCACGATTGGCGACGTTCACAAGGTCTGGAACGCCCACCAAGATCAAGTTTCCATCAGCATCCACGTCTATGGCGCCAACATCGGCAAGGTCAACCGCTGGGTCTACCATGAAGACGGCACCCAAAAAACCTTTGTCTCGGGCTACAGCAATGCTGCAACGGTGACCGCCGCGCCCGCCGACATTCCACTGGCCAGCCATGCCGAGGTTCGCGCAGCCTTGCTGGCACGCCAGGAAATCGCCTTGCTAGATGTGCGCGAGGAAGACCCGTTTGCGCAATGCCATCCCCTTTTTGCCGCCAACTTGCCCTTGGGCCGCATCGAGGCCGACGCCTGGGTGCGCATTCCCAGACGCGACACAGCCATCGTGGTTTACGACAACGGCGAAGGCTTGGCCGAGCCCGCCGCGCGCCTTTTGATGCGCCTGGGCTACAGCCAGGTTCGCTTGTTGCAAGGCGGCTTGCAAGGCTGGGCCGATGCCGGCGGCGAGCTGTTCCAGGACGTCAATGTGCCCAGCAAGTCGTTTGGCGAGTTGGTGGAGTCGCAGCGTCACACGCCCTCGCTGAGCGCGCCTGAGGTCAAAGCCTTGATCGACCAGGGCACCGACATGGTGGTGCTGGATGCGCGGCGCTTCGATGAATACCAGACCATGAGCATTCCCACCGGCATCAGCGTGCCCGGTGCCGAGCTGGTCTTGCGCGCGCGCGCCCTCGCGCCCAACCCGAACACACGCATCATCGTGAATTGCGCAGGCCGCACCCGCAGCATCATTGGCACCCAGTCTTTGGTCAATGCCGGCATCCCCAATCCGGTGGCGGCCCTGCGCAACGGCACCATCGGTTGGACCCTGGCGGAACAAGCCCTGGACCATGGCGCGCAGCGCCGCTTCCACGAGGTCAGCGAGGATCAACGCGCGCAGGCGGCGACCGCGGCGCGCAGCGTCGCCGACCGTGCGGGCGTGCAACGCATCACGCGCGCAGCCCTGCAACAGTGCTTGCAGGAAAGCACACGCACCACCTATGTGCTGGACGTGCGCACACCTGAAGAATTTGCACGCGGGCATCTGGCGGGCGCCCAAAGCGCGCCCGGCGGCCAATTGGTGCAGGAAACCGACCACACCGTGCCCGTACGCGGCGCACGCATCGTTTTGTGCGATGACGACGGCGTGCGTGCCAACATGTCGGCCTCCTGGCTGGCGCAAATGGGCTGGGACGTGCATGTGCTCGATGGCCTGCTAGCTCAGGACTTCAGCGATGCCACGCCCCCTGCCCGCCCCTTGCCCGACACCGTGACACCTGTGACCGAGGTGAGCGCCGCCACCGTGCAGCAATGGCTTGCGCAAGATGCACACACCCTGGTGGTCGATGTCGGCACCAGCGCGGCCTTCGTCAAAGGCCATTTGCCAGACGCGCAATGGGTGCTGCGCTCGGGCTTGCGCACCGACCTGGTCTGCCCGGCGGGCTGTGAGCGCATCGTGCTCACCTGTGGCGACGGTCGCGCTGCGCGGTTTGCCGTGGCCGATGTTCAAGCCTGCGTTGCAGCGAACATTCAAGTTGTGGCCCTCCAAGGGGGCAACCAAGCCTGGCAAGCTGCCGGCCTGGCCCTGGCGAGCGGCGAACAGGGCGTGCGCAGCCCACGCATCGACCGCTACCGCCGCCCCTATGAAGGCACGCAAAATGCCAAGGAAGCCATGCAGGCCTATCTGGACTGGGAGTTTGGGCTGGTCGAGCAACTCGGCCGCGATGGCACGCACGGCTTTCAGGTGATCTGACCGCAGCATGTCCACGGCCCCCTCTGCGCTTTCACCCGAGGCCAAGCGCCAGCGTCTGGCCTTGCTGGTCGCCCTCGGCCTGATTTTGGTGTGGGGTGCCAATTTTTCGATTCAAAAACAGGTGTTCACTGCCATGGGGCCGGGCGGCTTTTTGTTTGGCCGCTACCTGCTGATGCCCTTGTGTGCCCTGATCTTGTTGGTGTCGCGCTATGGCCTGCGCTTTCCCCGCATCTCCCGCAGCGAGTTCTGGACCCTGGCGCGCCTGGGCTTCATTGGCCACTTTCTGCACGTGGGCCTGGTCACTTATGGCATCCACTGGTCCACCGCATTTTCTAGCTCGGTGATCTTGGCCTGTGGGCCCTTGTTCACCCTGTTGATTTTGCGCGCGCACCAACTCGAGCGCCTGGGCCGTTGGCAAGTGATGGGGGTGGGCCTGGCCTGCCTGGGCGTGCTGATTTTCATGGCCGAAAAATTGATGGGCAGCCGCTGGCAAGCCACCGGGGGCGACCTGGTGCTGCTGATCGCTGCCTCGTTTTTCTCTTACTACACCGTGCTGGCCAAGCCGGCCATTGAGCGCCACGGTGGCATGCTGACCATGGCCTATGCCACGCTGCTGGGCTCAATTCCCGTGGTGGTGGTGACCTTCCCCGTGGCCCTGCAAGTGCCTTGGTCTGAACTGTCTTGGGGCATTTGGTCAGGCTTTGTCTGGTCGGTCGTGGTCTCTGCTTTTCTGGGGTGGATGGTCTGGGGCTGGATCAACGCCGTGCGCGGCGTGGCACGCTCCGCCCCCTTGATGTACCTGATGCCGCCGGTGGCGGGCTTGCTGGCCTGGCTGTTTGCCGGCGAGACCTTCAGCGCGCAAAAAATCACGGGCGCGCTGATTTCCCTGTTGGGCGTGGCCATCGCCCAATTCGCGCAGGTTCCGGCCTGGCCTCGTTTTACATCGCGTTCCCACAAGAACGACTGACGCATCGCTGCACCATGAACCCTTCTCACACCAACCCTCGACTGACCTCCCTCTCGCACGGGGGCGGCTGTGGCTGCAAAATTGCGCCTGGCGTTTTGCGCGATATTTTGAAGGGCACGACACAGTTTCCCGTGCCACCGCAATTGCTGGTGGGCATTGAGACCGCCGACGATGCAGCGGTGTACCAGCTGAACGACGAACAAGCGCTGATTGCCACCACCGACTTCTTCATGCCCATAGTGGATGACCCGTACGAGTTTGGCCGCATTGCTGCCACCAATGCCTTGAGCGATGTGTACGCCATGGGGGGCACACCCATCATGGCCTTGGCCCTCGTGGGCATGCCGATCAATGTGCTGAGCACCGAGGTGATCGGCCAAATTCTGGAAGGCGGCAACGCGGTGTGCCGTGCAGCAGGCATTCCGATTGCAGGCGGCCACACCATCGACTCGGTGGAAGCCATCTATGGCCTGGTGGCCCTGGGCTTGGTGCACCCCAAAAGGGTGAAACGCAATGCCGATGCCCGCGTGGGTGACCGTCTGGTGCTGGGCAAGCCTTTGGGCGTAGGCATCTTGTCCGCCGCCTTGAAAAAAGAACAGCTGTCTGCTTCGGGCTATGCCCAAATGATCGACAGCACCACCCGCTTGAACACGCCTGGCCCCGAGCTGTCCGCCTTGGCCGGCGTGCACGCGCTGACCGATGTCACAGGCTTTGGCCTGGCAGGCCATGGCCTGGAGCTGGCGCGTGGCGCCAAGGCCGGCTTGCGCTTGAATTGGGCACAGGTGCCCTTGCTGCAAGATGTGGAACAACTGGCTGCACAAGGCTTCATCACCGGCGCTTCAGGGCGCAACTGGGTGGGCTATGGCGATGAAGTGGCTTTGGCCTCGCACATCACGCCGGTGCAACAGGCCTTGCTAACCGACCCGCAAACCAGCGGCGGCCTGTTGGTCAGTTGTGCGCCCGAAACCGTGGGCGAAGTCTTGAAGGTCTTTGAACGCCACGGCTTTGCGCAAGCCGCAGACATCGGTGAAGTGGTCGCCGCCGGCCCAGAGGGGTCGCGGCTGTTCGTGGCTTAAGCCGCCACGGCCTTGCCCGCAGCGCGAACCACGGTGTAATCGCTGGTGTGGGTCGCCAGCCATTGGGTGGACAAACTGGCGTCGTGCTGGCTGGGATGAAAATCTGCAGCGAAATAATCTTTCCAGGCCTGGTAGTTGCCGCGCAACAAGCCTTGCGGTGACAGCAACAAGCGCCAGCCGCTGACCCAGGTGCTGGGCTTGAACAAGCTGCCGTCATGCCACAGGTTGCGCACCGTCTGGCGCAGCACATCGGTCAAAAACGTGAAGGTCACATACTTGAAGATGCGCAAGCGCCAGTACTCGTTGCCCCCCATGGCGCGGTACAAGTCGAAGGCCACATTGCGGTGCTCAGACTCTTCGGCACTGTGCCAAAGCCACAAGTAAGCCAAGCGTTGCTCTGCCCCCTCCAAGGCGTCGGGGTGCTGCATCAGCCATTGCGCGAACAAGGCCGTGAAGTGCTCGGTGGCCGCGGTCACGGCCACATGCTTGCGTGCATCCAGATGCTGGTTGGCGCGAATGCGGCGCGCGGCACGTTTTTCAAATTCGTTGGTCAGGCCCTGGCGTGTCAACTCGCGGTTGAACAAGGCATGCAAATGGCGGTGGGTGGCTTCTTGGCCGATGAAGCCGCGCAATTCTTCCTCAAAGGCCTGCCGCTCGGCGGGCGCCAGTTTCTGCGCGCCGTTCTTGAGCGCGTCAATGAAGTATTGCTCGCCCACCGGAAAGCTCATCGACAGGGCATTGAAAAAAGCGGTTCGAAAGGCATCCCCGCCGCACCAGCGCGACGCAAAAGGCTGCGCGAGGTCGACATGCAGGCGACGCACAGGCAGCGGGACCGAAGAAAAAGTGAGGGTGTTCATTCAGGCTCAATCTTACGCTCGCTCACAACCTTGCGTAAATTAAGGATATCGCGCTGAACCCGCTCGCGAAACTCAGTGCTGCTCCCAGCCTGCGGTTGGCCACCAAAATCCAGCAAACGCTGCCGCACATCGGGCTGGGCCACCACCTCTCGCAGGGCTTTGTTCAAGCGATCCACGACGGCGGCAGGAGTGGCGGCCGGTGCAGCAATGCCCAGCCAGGATTCGAACACCACGCCGGGATAAAAATCGGCCACCGCCGGCACCCCCTGCAAAGGGCTGCCGCCTTTGGGTGAAGTGACCGCCAAGGCACGCACGCGCTGGTCTTTCAACAGGGCAGCCGTCAGGGTCATGGTGTCCACCATCACGTCCACGCGGCCGGCCAGCAACTCCGTCATGGGGCCGGTGCCACCCTTGAAAGGAATGTGGTTCAGTTGCACGCCCGATTCGGCCTGCAGCCATTCCGCCGCCAAGTGCATGGCCGTGCCAACGCCAACCGAGGAATAGCTCCACTTGCCCGGCTCCGCTTTGGCGCGTTGCATCAGGTCTTGGAACGAGCGAATCGGAGATTGCGGGGCCACCGTGAACGCCAGCGGATAGGTGGTGATGGTGCTGACCCAGGCAAAGTCCTTGACCGGGTCAAAGGGCAACCCCTTTTTCATCGCCGCATTGCTGGCGTGGCCGCTGGGCACCAGCAACAGGGTGTAACCATCGGGCGTGGCGCGTGTGAGCATTTCGGCGGCGATGTTGCCGCCGGCCCCAGGCTTGTTGTCCACCACCACGTTCTGCCCGAGTCGTTCGCCCAGCGGCTTGGCCACCAGCCGCGCCACCAGGTCAGATCCCCCACCCGGTGGAAAGCCCAGCAACAGGCGAATGGGCTTTTGTGGCCAGGCCTCGTCGGCCCAGGCCCCACCCAGACAGGCGCAAAATCCCAGCAACAAAGCCAGCGCCCTGCGCTGCGCTGACATCAAGGGCCGTCGTGTGTTACTCATCCCGAATGGTGTTGCGCAAAATGCCCACGGCGTCCACTTCAATTTCCGCCACATCGCCCGGCTTCATGAACACTTGCGGGTTGCGCTTGTTGCCCACGCCACCGGGTGTGCCGGTCACGATCACATCGCCCGGCTCCAAGGGAATGAAGGTGGAGATGTAGGCGATCTGGCGCGGGATGGAGTGAATCATCATGTCGGTGGTGGCGCGTTGCATTTCCACGCCGTTCAAGCGGGTCACCAGCGTCATTTTTTGGTTGGGCTGAATTTCATCGGCCGTCACCATCCAGGGGCCAAAGCCACCGGTGCGGTAAAAGTTTTTGCCCGCGGTCCATTGCGTGGTGCTGACCTGCCAGTCCCGCACGCTGCCGTCGTTGAAGCAGCTGTAGCCCACAATGTGTTTCCAGGCGTCGGCTTCGGCAATGCGACGGCCACCTTCGCCGATCACGATGGCAATCTCGCCTTCGTAATCCAGGCGGAAGGATTCGGGCGGGCGCACGATGTCCTGGCCATGCGCCACCAGCGATTCGCTCAGGCGCAGGAACAGCGCCGGGCTTTCGGTGAGCTCGCGACCGGTTTCGCGCACATGCTCGGCGTAGTTCAGGCCCACGCACACCACTTTGTTGGGGTTGGGAATCACGGGCAACAAGGTCAGGTCGGCCAACATCAGGCTGGGCGTGTGTTGCTGAAGTGCCGCTTGCGCCTCGCCCAACATTTTCTGGGTGATCAGGGCTTTCAAGTCAGGCGCTTGGGCGCCCAGCAGTGGCTTCAGATCGAGCACACGGTCGCCATGCACAACGCCGTAAGAGGCCACACCTTGGTTCATAAAGCTGACGAGTTTCATAAAGTTCCTTTCAAAAAATATCAGGGGATGCGCGACACAATGTCTTGCGCCGTTCGTTTCACCAAATCCGTGAGTTTGCGTCGGTCGACCATGGCCATGCGCGACACCGTGGTCACCAGGGAAAGCGCGCCCAGCACATGGCCATCGGCTTTTTGCAACGGGACCGCCACTGCCGCCAATGTACTCTCCAATTCGCCTTCCGAGAAATAATAGCCCGCTTTGCGGATGGCCGCGAAATAGCGCCGAAAGGCATCCCAGTCCGTTGGCAAGCCCGCCGCTGCAATTTCTTTCGGATGTTGCGCGAACTGGCGGCGCAAGGCCACCGAGCCCATGCAGGCCAAAATCACTTTGGGCGCCGCCCCCAAAAACAAGGGACGCGGTCGGCCTCGGCCATAGCTCAAAGTGGCAGGGGCCTTGCTGTACTCGCGGTGCGTGTCCACCAACTGGGCACCGTACAAGGCAGAGATGACACACTCAAAGCCGGTCTTCTCCACCAACTCGGCCATGAAGGGCAAGCCCTGCTGCAACACCGGGTCCCCCATGCGGATGCAATGGTCCAGCACGATGATGCGCGCGCCCAGGTGGTAGTGCGAGTCGGTGCCACGCTGCAGCAAGCCGGCCTCGACCAGCGTCTTCACATAGCGGTAGCCGGTGGGTGCCGAGACCTGCAAGGCCTCGATGATGGCCTCAGCTGTCCACAGCGGCGCTTGCTCGCTGAACAAATCAAGCACGCTCAACATGCGTGCCAGGCTGGAGCTTGCTTTTTCTTTCATGCTCGCGGCCATGCCAATGCCGCAAGCTCGCTGGACGTGTTGGCGACGGCTTGAATGTAACGATCGGGTCGCAAGGCCACGGCCTGCAGTTGCTGCGCTTGCAGCCATGCCATCAAGGCTTTGTCACGCGCGGGCAACACTTGAATGCCTGAGGCAGCCCAGGCGTTGCGCGTGCTGTCGCTGAGCTGACTCAGCAACTCGGGGCTGGCGATGATGGCGAAGTTCTGGCCCAGCACCTCATCCAGCAACTGGCCTGAGTCCAGCACAGGCTGCGTCATGGGTTGACCCACCATGGGGTGGTCACCTGTGAGCACACCGGGTCCCAACCGCGGCGATGGAAATGAAAAAATTTCCGGCTGGCCAGCTTTGAATTTGCGGTCTCGCTCTTGCGCCGCTTGCGGGTCGGTGGTCTGAATGATGTCGCCCAAACGCACGGCCAGTGCAATGAAGGCCTCCACATGGGGCGAGCGCTCCGACTCGTAGGTGTCCAACAGGTCGGGTGAAGCCTGGCCCCGGATGACCGCATCGAGTTTCCAAGCCAAATTGAAGGCGTCGCGCATGCCCGCACACATGCCCTGGCCGAGGAAAGGCGGCGTCTGGTGCGCAGAGTCGCCCGCCAACATCAGGCGGCCTTTGCGCCAGCCTTCGGCAATGATGGAGTGAAAGGTGTAGATGACCGCGCGCTCTATGTCGGCATGTTCGGGCCGAATCCAGCGCGCCAGCAAAGGCCACAGGTTTTCTGGCTTGACCATCTCTTCGGGCACGTCACCAGGCATCAGCATGATTTCCCAGCGGCGGCGGTTGCCGGTGACGTTGCAATAGGTCATGGGCCGCGCCGGGTCGCAATGTTGCACGGTGTAACTTGGCAGCTCGGGCGCGCCAGGCTTGAGCAAGGCATCGAACACCAGCCAGGGCTGGTGCAGCCCCAGGTCTTTCATGGGCGCGTTCAAGGCTTTGCGCACCAGGGAGCGCGCGCCATCGCAGCCCACCACATAGCGGGCCTGCACGGTGTCATGGGTTTGATGCACGCGGTCGGTCACGGACAACTCAACGCGGTCGCCCCCCTCTTTCAGATCGCTGACCTCGCACGACAAGCGCACCTGCACCGACGCAAAGCGCGACAAGCCTTGGCGCAACACGGCTTCCAACTCGGGTTGGTGGAAATAGTGATTGTTGGCACAACCATGGGGGCCGTGTGCCGCCGTGCCAGCACGAATCAGCAAGGTGTCGCCTTGCGCGTTCACAAAATGCATGCCCTTCAAACCCGGGCGGGTGATGGTCTCCATTTCCGCACGCAAGCCGGCATTTTGAAAAATGCGCATCACCTCGCCGTCAAAGTGAATCGCGCGTGGCAGCGGGTAAATCGCGGCCTCTCGCTCCAACACCACGACAGACAAGCCGCGCTGCCCTAACAAATTGGCCAGACATGCACCGGCCGGGCCCAAGCCAATGATGGCAACATCAAACACCACGCTCAGGCTCCTTGCACATAGCCCATGCGGCGCACCATCTCGGCACGCCATTCAGCGCGCGGCTGGAAGCGTGGACGGCTGCGGGCAATGGCTTCGGCGCGCGCCAGGATGACCTCATCGGGCTGGCTCAAATCGATGGGCTCACGCAAGGGTTGCTCGCAATACCAAGGGGTGTCCATGAACACCTCCAACCGATTGCCTTCCGGATCGCGAAAGTAAATCGAGACCGCATTGCCATGGGTGGCGCACAACAGGTCGGTGACATCGGGATCGGTTTTCACACGATCATGCACCAGCTTCAGCGTGGCCAGGTCGGGCACGCGAAACGACATTTGGTTGATGACGCTGAACGACACATCGGTGGGCCGCCCGGTGGCCAGGACCACCTGATGGTGCTCAGACGGATCACGGCTGAGAAAAATCAGCTGCACCGGGCCCAGGTCGCCGCGATCTGTCTCGGTGAAACACATGACTTCTTTGTAAAAACGCGCCATGCGCGCCAGGTCACGCACATAAAAGCCCATGTGGCTGAAGGCCAGGGCGTTGGGCTGCTGCAGTGCGGCGGGAATGGGTTGCATGAGGCTTCCTTGATTGATAAAAACCGAAATAAACAGGCTATTTCGAATTGAATAATTATTTTTTTCTCATATTTTGACAAAAAACAATTTTTAGTCAAGAATTTACCCCATCGCTCATCCGGCGATTGCAGCTCACCCTAACTTTCGGAGACCATCGGCATGACTTTCCTCAAACGACGCCACAGCCTCGTCGCCCTCAGCCTGTGTGCACTGGGCATCTTCAGCGCGCAGGCCCAGGACTATCCCAGCAAGCCCATTCGCATCATTGCGCCCTTCCCCACCGGCACCGGTCCCGATGCCAACACCCGCGAAATCGCCGCAGAACTTACCAAGGTGCTCGGACAAACCGTGGTGGTGGAAAACCGCCCAGGGGCGGCCACCATGATTGGCATGGAAGCGGGCGCCAAGGCCGCAGCCGATGGTTACACCCTGGTCATGGGCTCCACCACCTCTTTGTCCGTCGTACCGCATCTGTACTCGAAGGTGCCTTACACAGAAAAAGACTTTGCCCCCGTCAGCCTGGTAGGCCTCTTGAACACCTCGCTGACCGCCAATGCCAATGTCAGCCAGAAAAACGCCGCCGAGTTGATCGCCCACCTCAAGACCAAGCCGGACAACATCGTGGCCGCCACCTCGGGCGTGGGCAGCTACTCCCACCTGGCTGGCGAGTGGTTTGCTGCAGGTGCGGGCGTGCCCTTGAAGTTCGTGCCCTACAACACCGTTAGTCCCTACAGCGACTTGGTGGCCGGACAAGTTCAGCTGATGTTTGACGCGCTGCCTGCCGCCATTGGCAACGTGCGCGCCGGCAAACTGAAGATCCTGGCGCTGACGGGCAAAACCCGTCACCCCAACTTTCCGGACGTGCCAACCTTTGAAGAAGCCGGCTTGAAAGACTACACGCCCACCGCCTGGATCGGCCTGTTGGCGCCCGCCGGTACGCCCCAGCCCATTCTGGACAAGCTGGGCGCGGCCATGCAAAAAGCCACCACCCAAAACCCGGCACTGATTGAAAAGTGGCGCTCTTACGGTGGCGAGCTCAAGGCCATGACGCCAGCCGAGTTCAGCGCCTTCCTGAAGTCTGACAACGCCAAGTGGGGCGCAGCCATCCGCCAGGCAGGCATCAAGCTCGACTGATCAACCCAGCGCCGCCTCTGCCGCTGCCAGCGCGGTCATGTTGACCACGCGACGCACGGTGGCGGACGGCGTCAGAATGTGCACGGCCTTGGCGGCCCCCAGCAGCATGGGGCCAACGGTCACGCCCTGACCACCCGTCGTTTTCAAGACGTTGAACAGGATGTTGGCGGCATCGAGGTTGGGGCAAATCAACAAATTCGCCTCGCCTGACAAAGAAGTTTCCATCAGGCTGCCTTGACGCACGCTTTCCGACAAAGCGGAGTCGCCCTGCATTTCGCCATCGCACTCCACGTCGGGCGCCATCTGCTTGAACAAGTCACGCGCCACGCGCATCTTGTGCGCCGAGGCACGGCCAGACGAGCCGTAGTTGCTGTGCGACAGGAAAGCGACCTTGGGCGGCAAGCCAAAGCGGCTGACCTCTTCGGCCGCCATGGCGGCAATGCCCGCCAGCAATTCTGCGTTGGGGTCCTCGTTCACATAGGTGTCGGCAATGAACAGGGTGCGGTCTTGCAGCATCAAGGCATTGAGGGTGGCAAAGCCCGGCGCGCCGCGCGACAAGCCAATGATGTCGTTCACATGCTTGAGGTGCGCATCGAACTGCCCCACCAAGCCACACAGCATGGCATCGGCATCGCCCAGGTGAACCGCCAAAGCGCCAATCAGGGTGTTGGAGCGGCGCACGGCCGCTTTCGCTGCCTCGGGCGTCACGCCCCGGCGCCCCATCAGGCGGTGGTAAGTCTCCCAGTACTGACGGAAGCGGGCATCGCTTTCGGGGTTGACGCAGGTCACGTCCACGCCCAACTTCATGCGCAGGCCAGCCTTGACAATGCGGGCTTCGATCACTGCCGGGCGGCCAATCAGGATGGGTTGGGCAATGCCTTCTTCGATCGCCATTTGCGCCGCGCGCAACACGCGCTCGTCTTCGCCTTCGGCAAAGGCCACGCGCTTGCCCTTGGCCGATTTGGCGGCCTGGAACACCGGACGCATGATCATGCCGGTCTGGTACACAAAGCGTGAGAGGCTTTGCTGGTAGGCATCGAAATCGGTGATGGGGCGCTGGGCCACGCCCGACTCGGCTGCTGCCTTGGCCACGGCCGGGGCAATGCGCAAAATCAGGCGCGAGTCAAACGGCGTGGGAATCAGGTAGTCCGGGCCAAACGACAACTCTTTGCCTGCGTAGGCCGTGGCCACCTCTTCGCTGATGTCAGCCTTGGCCAGGTCGGCAATTTGGCGCACACAGGCCAACTTCATGGCCTCGGTGATTTTGGTGGCCCCACAATCCAGCGCGCCGCGGAAGATGTACGGGAAGCACAGCACGTTGTTGACCTGGTTCGGATAGTCCGAACGGCCGGTGGCAATGATGCAATCGGGCCGCACGGCCTTGGCCAGCTCGGGGCGAATTTCAGGCTCGGGGTTGGCCAGCGCCAAGATGATGGGCTGCGTGCCCATGCTCTTGACCATGTCTTGCGTCAAAACGCCAGGCGCGGAGCAGCCCAAAAATACATCGGCGTCTTTGACGGCATCGGCCAAGGTTCGGGCCTCGGTTTTTTGCGCGTATTTGGCCTTGCTCTCGTCGTACCCACCGGGGCGGCCCTGGTAGATGACGCCTTTGGAATCACAGACAAAAATGTTTTCCAGGCGCACGCCCAGGCCAACCATGACATCCAGACAGGCAATGGCGGCCGCCCCTGCGCCCGAGACGGCCATCTTCACCTGATCGATCTTTTTGTTGACCAGCTCCAGGCCGTTCAGCAAGGCTGCGGCTGAAATGATGGCGGTGCCGTGCTGGTCGTCGTGGAACACGGGAATGTTCAAGCGCTCGCGCAGCTTGCGCTCAATATAGAAGCACTCCGGCGCCTTGATGTCTTCGAGGTTGATGCCCCCCAAGGTCGGCTCCAGGGCGGCGATGATTTCCACCAGCTTGTCCGGGTCTTTTTCTGCCAACTCGATGTCGAACACGTCCACACCGGCAAATTTCTTGAACAGGCAGCCCTTGCCCTCCATCACCGGCTTGCCGGCCAGGGGCCCAATGTCGCCCAGACCCAGCACGGCCGTGCCGTTGGTGATCACGCCCACCAGGTTGCCCCGCGAGGTGTACTCGGCTGCCAGAGAGGGGTCGGCCTGAATGTCCAGACACGGATAAGCCACGCCCGGTGAATAGGCCAGGGACAAATCGCGTTGGTTCGACAAGGCCTTGGTCGGCGTCACCGAAATCTTGCCGCGTGTGGGCAAGCGGTGGTACTCGCGTGCGGCATCGCGCAGGGCCATCTCGGCTTGGGACAGTTGTTGGGCCATCGTTGTCTCCTTGTACTTGTCAGTGTGGACAAGTGTAAGGCCACCCCATTTCCCCCACGTCTCTACCCGGCATCGCGAGCGCAGCGCGGCGATCTTGCTCCGGGGGGAGAGATTGACGCGGCCCCTGCGGGGCCTCGCAATGACGGCGCACCAATAAGAGGCTGGACGCCTTTATTTGGCGCGTATTTCACAGATTCCCACTGGGTTGATCTGTTTCTTAAGTTCTCATATTCACCATTCATGTGCGCCTCAACGCCCACTGTGGGGCAACGCGAACTGGCGCGCCTATTGCGTAGTCACTGTCAGTTTGATTAAAGGAGTTGCCGCATGTCTGAGTTTTTCTCGCCCTACGATGCCGATCGCCCGTTGCAACTGAAATGCTCATGTGGTCGCGACCACAGTGCATCAGAACACGCTGTTGAGGCCAATGCCGCCGATGCCGCCAAAGTGCTGCGCGCGCGCAGCCTGACCTCGGAATTCGAGACTTACAGCAACGAGTTCATTGAAGCCAGCCTGGTCAAGGCCTTGTTCCCTGAAGACAATGTGCGCCGCCGCTTTCTGCGCGCGGTCGGCAAAGGCACGGCCATGGCCGCCATTTCCAGCGTGTTGCCCATCGCCAGCCTGCAAGCCATGGCGCAAGAGAAAGGCTCGCTGGAGAAAAAAGACCTGAAGGTGGGCTTCATCCCCATCACGTGCGCCACACCCCTGATCATGGCGCATCCCCTTGGCTTTTACCGTCAGCAAGGCCTGAATGTGGAAGTCACGAAAACCGCTGGCTGGGCGCTGATTCGCGACAAGATGCTCAACAAGGAATACGACGCCACGCATTTCTTGTCACCCATGCCCTTGGCCATCAGCATGGGGCTGGGCTCCAACCCCACGCCCATGAACGTGGCCACCATCCAGAACGTGAACGGCCAAGCCATCACCCTGGCCATGAAGCACAAGGACAACCGCGACCCGAAAAACTGGAAAGGCTTCAAGCTGGCGGTGCCCTTCGATTACTCGATGCACAACTTCCTGTTGCGCTACTACCTGGCCGAAGCTGGCTTGAATCCCGACACCGATGTGCAAATCCGTGTGGTGCCACCGCCCGAAATGGTGGCCAACCTGCGCGCTGGCAACATCGATGGCTACCTCGGCCCCGACCCCTTCAACCAGCGTGCGGTCTACGACGAAGTCGGCTTCATCCACTTGCTGACCAAAGACCTGTGGGAAGGCCACCCCTGTTGCGCCTTCGGCACCAGCACCGAGTTCATTCAAAAGAACCCCAACACCTTTGCCGCCCTGTACCGCTCGGTGCTGACGGCCGCAGCCATGGCGCGCGACCCCAAGAACCGCGAGCTGATTGCCAAAGTGATTGCGCCGCAGGCTTACTTGAACCAGCCCGAAATCGTGCTGACCCAGGTGTTGACCGGCAAGTTCGCCGACGGTTTGGGCAACATCAAAAACGTGCCTGACCGCGCCGACTTTGACCCCATGCCCTGGCAAAGCATGGCGGTGTGGATGCTGACCCAAATGCAGCGCTGGGGTTACATCAAGGGTGATGTGAACTACAAGCAGATTGCCGAGAAGGTCTTTTTGCTGACCGACGCGAAAAAGCGCATGAAGGAACTGGACCAAAAGGTGCCCGAGGGCGCCTACCCCAAGTTCAAGATCATGGGCCGTGAGTTTGACCCGGGCAAAGCGGCCGAATACGCCAAGAGCTTCCCCATCAGCAAGGGAGCCTGATGATGCCCAACTTGCACAGCTTGCAATTCAGGGCCGCGGTCCTGTCCACGCTGATCTTCGTGGCCCTGTTGGGCATTTGGTATGCCGCCACCGCCAACAGCGGTCCCGGCGCCTCGCTGGCCGGCATGACCTCCGAGCAAATCGAGTACGCCAAAATGATGGGCAAAGATCCTGGGGCCAGTAAATCTGGCGGATTCCCCACTCTGGGGCAAATGGGCGGCACGGTTTGGGGCCATCTGTCCAACCCTTTCTACGACAACGGCCCCAACGACAAAGGCATTGCGATCCAATTGGCCCATTCGCTGGGTCGTGTGGCCCTGGGCTTTGGCCTGGCATGTTTGGCCGCGATTCCCTTGGGCTTCCTGATCGGCATGTCACCACTGCTGCGCCGTGCACTCGACCCCTTCATTCAGGTGCTCAAGCCGATCTCACCTTTGGCTTGGATGCCGCTGGCGTTGTACACCATCAAGGACTCTGCGATTTCGGGCATCTTTGTGATCTTCATTTGCTCGGTCTGGCCCATGCTGGTCAACACGGCTTTTGGCGTGGCCTCCGTGAAAAAAGATTGGCTCAATGTGGCGGCGACCCTCGAGGTCAACCCCCTGCGCAAAGCGTTCCTGGTGATCCTGCCCGCGGCAGCGCCCACCATCCTCACGGGCATGCGCATCAGCATGGGCATTGCCTGGTTGGTGATCGTGGCCGCTGAAATGCTGGTCGGCGGCACCGGCATTGGCTACTTTGTGTGGAACGAATGGAACAACTTGTCGCTGACCAATGTGATCTTTGCCATCTTGGTCATTGGTGTGGTCGGGATGTTGCTCGACCTGATGTTCGGTCAACTTCAACGCGTGGTGACCTATGTGGAATGACAGCCGTTTGCAATTTGACATCGTCGCCCCCAAGCAGGAGTCTCGCGCCATGACAGGCTTTCTCAAAATTGAAAAACTCAGCAAGGCCTACAGCGCTGCGCGCCCTGTTTTCTCGGATGTGTCATTCACTTTGGAGCGTGGCGAATTCGTTTGCATCATTGGCCATTCGGGTTGTGGCAAGACCACCATCCTGAACGTCTTGGCCGGCCTGGACGAAGCCACCTCTGGTCACGTGTTCATGGACGGTCGGGAAGTCTCCGGGCCCAGCCTAGAGCGTGGCGTGGTGTTCCAGGGTCACGCCCTGATGCCCTGGCTGACCGTGCGCCAGAACATTGCCTTCGCCGTCAAATCGCGTTGGCCCGACATGCCCACACCCAAGGTCAATGTGCATGTGGAGAAGTTCGTGGGCATGGTGGGCCTGAGCCACGCCATCGACAAAAAACCCAGCCAGTTGTCGGGCGGCATGAAGCAGCGCGTGGGCATTGCCCGCGCCTTCGCCATCCAGCCCAAGATGCTGCTGCTCGACGAGCCCTTTGGCGCGCTCGACGCTTTGACCCGCGGCACCATTCAAGACGAACTGATGCAAATCGTGCGGGACACGCAGCAGACCGTCTTCATGATCACCCATGATGTGGACGAAGCCATTTTGCTGGCCGACCGCATCCTGCTGATGAACAACGGCGCCGATACGCCTGATGGCTACAAGCCCGGTGGCATTGCTGAAGTGGTCAACAACCCCTTGCCGCGCAACCGCACACGCTCGGGCCTGCACCACCTGGACGACTACTACCCCTTGCGCAACCACATCGTGGACTTTCTGGTCACGCGGGCCACGGCGCATTGAACCCCTTTTTCACAACCTCAACGAAACTCACAGGAGCACACATGAACCGCATGGACGTCACCGAAAAAATCATCAGCACCAAGGTGTCCAAAGGCCTCAAATGGGAAGATGTCGCCAAAAAAGTTGGCCTTTCCAAAGAATGGACCACGGCCGCCTGCCTGGGCCAAATGACACTGGACGCCAAGCAAGCCAAAATCATCGGCAAAATTTTTGGCCTGAATGCTGAAGAGCAAAAGTGGCTGCAAGTGGTGCCTTACAAAGGCTCGCTGCCGACCGCTGTGCCGACCGACCCGCTGATTTACCGCTGGTATGAAATCGTCAGCGTGTATGGCACCACCATCAAGGAGCTGATTCACGAAGAGTTCGGTGACGGCATCATGAGCGCGATTGACTTCTCCATGGACATCGTGCGCCAACCCGACCCCAAAGGCGACCGCGTCAACGTGGTGTTGTCTGGCAAATTCCTGCCCTACAAACAATACTGATTCACACCGTCATCGCGAGGCCCCGCAGGGGCCGCGGCAACCTCTCTGCGGCGCGAGATCGCCGCGATTCGCGCGCAATGACGGAGAAGGGCGACGATCAGAGGGCCGGCGATTTGAGGGGTTCTCTCTCTTGCAGGCATTTCAAGGCCTTGACCACTTCAGCGACAGAGCGTCGGTTATGCGGCGTCAGGGCCATGAATTCTTCAAGCAAGCGTGAGGCCTCGATGGTTAAATCTTTTTTGGCCAATTGAGCCTCAAGCAAGTTGGGCTCTTGCTCGCCAAAAACCAGCATGCTTTGCGGCACTTTCAACCATTGAGACAAGGCCTGGATGCTTCGCGGCCGAGGCATGGCCCGCCCATTGAGCCAATGTTTCACCGAGATCAAGGTGACGCGAAGGCTAGGACTCGAACGTAAAAGTGCTTGATGGACCAATTCAGGGCCCGTGGGGTAACCGGCATTGGACAGCAACAGCAACAAACGCTGTGCAAATTGACAATGCGGTGGTTCTGAATGTTGCTTGACAAGCATTCACAAATAATATTTTATTTAAAAAATTTATCAAATTATTCGATTAAGTGACCCTATGAACACGATCAAGTATTGCGATCTCACCACGACCATGCCCAACCCACCATGGCGCTGACTGCTATCACTTCCATCACACTGCGCTTGTAGTACATCAATGCCACGCCCGCAGTGGCAAACAGCATCAGCGAGAAGGTGTTCATCCTGCCTGAAAAGCCCTCTGGCCAGCCCACGTGAGACAAAAAGAAAAGGGCCAAAGTCAACACCGCCCCGACCACTGCGGCTGTGATGGCCGTCAGCGGCGCGGTGAATTTCAACTGGCCGTGGGTGCTTTCAATCCAGGGGCCTCCCGCCAGAATCAGGATGAACGAGGGCAAGAAAGTAAACCACGTCACCACGCAAGCCGCCAGCGCGCCTGAGGCCAGCAATGCGTCGGGCCCCAAGACCTCTTTGGCGACGCCGCCTAAAAAGCCCACAAAGGCCACCACCATGATGAGCGGCCCGGGCGTGCTTTCCCCCAGGGCCAAGCCATCCATCATTTGCGGCGCCGTCAGCCATGCATACTGGTCCACGGCCCCCTGAACCACATAAGGCAGCACCGCATAGGCCCCGCCAAAGGTGAGCCATGCAGCCTTGGTAAAAAACCAGCCCATCTGGGCAAGTGCGTGGTCCCATCCCCACACGGCGATGAGCCAGGCCATGGGAGCAGACCACAACACCGCGCCCCAGGCCACCACTTTGGCCAATCTCCTCAAAGAAAAGCGGGCGTGCGCGGGTGGGGGCGTGTCGTCGTCAATCCAAGCGGGCGCGTGTTGCGCGCGCTTTGCGCCTGCATGCGCTGCGGCTGCGCGCACGTCCTGGGGGCGCCATCGCGCCAAGCCCCAACCCGTCAATGCGGCGCATAGCACCACCCATGGAAATGGAATTTCCGCCAGCGAGGTTGCCAGAAACGACAACAAGGCCACCAGCATCAAGGCCGGGTTGCGCAAAGTGCGGCTGCCGATGCGATGTGCCGCCTGCAATACGATGGCCGCAACCGCAGGCTTGATGCCGGCAAACAGCCCCGCCACCCAAGGCAGGTTGCCCCACACCACATAGACCCAGGACAAACCGATCAGCATCGCCAGCGAAGGCAAGACAAACAGGCTGCCTGCCACCACCCCGCCCCAACTGCGGTGCATCAACCAGCCGATGTAAGTCACCAGTTGCTGCGCCTCAGGCCCAGGCAACACCATGCAGTAATTCAGCGCATGCAAGAAGCGCTTCTCGGAAATCCAGCGGCGTCGTTCCACCAACTCCTGGTGAAGAATGGCAATTTGGCCAGCAGGACCGCCAAAGCTGATGAAGCCCAGCTTGAGCCAAAACGCCAGGGCCTCACGAAAAGAAACCGGCGCCCCTGGCTCTGAAGGCGCCATGCTCAGCGTTGGCCGTCGTGAACAGACACCTTGTCTTTGGTCAAGCCGCCCAGGCGCGAGTGCACGCGCCCGCCGGTGCCCATGACCAGGGCAAACAAGATTTCTTTGGGGCGCGGCGCATCCTGGATGCCCACCTCGATGCTGTTGAAATGGCTGCGCACATAGCAGGCATGGATGTAATGCACAGGCACCATCAAGCGGTAGCCCGTGCCCGCGACGGCTTTGGCAGCCGGCACAATGGCCTTGGGGTCGCCCAGCACCGAGCGCATGGCCCAGCCACCCGCTTCGTGCCACACCGCACCATGCTCCATTTCACCGTCCACGCCCACAATGGCGGCCTTGCTGTACACCTCGACGTTGTCACGGCCCAGGGTGTCCACCAGCTCTTGCGCCAAGGTGGTTCCCAAGGAACGCAACTCTGCCATGAAGGGCATCAGGTCCGGCTCGTACCGTCCAGCGTAAGGATTGCGAATGACGGCGCAGGCTGCCGCCATTTTGAGGGGCACAGCCACCGCAGGCCCACCCTCATGGTAGGTGGTCTCGATGGTCAGGCTGCGTTTGCGGATTTCAATCAGGGACATGGCGGTTTCTCCTTGCCCTGAATACTACACGCTTCGGCTCAGGCCAGTGCCCTCAGCAAATCGTCGCGCCGAATCGGCTTGACCAGCACATCGTCAAAGCCGGCTGCCAGAAAGTCGTGGGTTTGCTGCTCCATCCCGTGGGCGGTGTAGGCAATCAGGCGCACTTGCGCCCATGCAGGTGTTTGGCGAATCTGGCGACAGATGTCCACGCCGCTGACCTTGGGCAAAGAAATGTCCAGCAGCACATGGGTGATGGGCTCTTGGGTCAGCAGCGCCATGGCTTCCTCGCCATTACCGCATTCGTGAATCACGTCCCCCAGCCCACGCAAGATCATGCCTGGCAGCATGCGGTTGGTCATCACGTCGTCCACAATCAACACATGGCGTGTCATGCTGTCCCCTCCCCCTCGCCAGGCAAGGGCAAGCTGAAAAAGAAAATGCTGCCCACATTGGGCGATGAATTGAAGCCCATTTCGCCGCCCATGAATTCCACCCACTTTTTGGCCAGCGCCAGGCCCAGGCCGGCGCCGGCATAGGGGGTGCGAATGTAATCCTCGTTCTGCCAGAACCGCTGGAAAACGGAGCTGTGCTTGTCCAAAGGAATCCCCACGCCCGCATCCTGCACAGAAAAAACCAGGCTGTGAAAAGGCGCGCGGTATTCAATGGCCACTTTCACCTCGCCTCCCTCGCGGCTGAACTTGATGGCGTTGTGCAGCAACGGCTGCATCACCTTGCTCAAGTGACTGCGGTCCAGCCAAACCGATGGTGGCAGGTTGGCATGGGGTTGCGGCACCAGGCGCACATCCAGGGCCGCCGCTTGCGCGCGGTGCTGCACCAGCATGTCCAACAGCCACTCTGTGAGCGAAAATTGTGTGGGCGTGTGCACCACCTGCCCCGCCTCCAATTGGCTCCAGTCCAGCCAGGCGTTGACCAAGCCCAGCAACTGGTTGCCACTCTCAAAAATGATTTGCGACGGAAACCGAATCATGGGCTCCGTGGCATTGTGGTAGATGTATTCCGAGTAGCCGATGATGTCGTTCAGTGGCGTTCGCAACTGCGGCGAAATAGCCGTCAAAAAATCTTTCTGCAAGCTCAGGTCCAGCGATTCCCCCTTGGCACGCCGCACAGCGCGCCGCCAAACCTGCCACCAGCGAAGCTTTGAATGCATGGCCATCAGATTTGCAAAGCCCGGCGAATGGAAAACCCCAACGAGGATATGTTCAGCGGCTTTTGCAAAATATCGTGGACTGCACGCTCTTTGTAAGCCGCTCGCGAGAGGTCATCCACATGCCCCGAATACACCAACACAATGGGCTTGATCAACAAGCTGGGGCGCAGGTAATCCAGCAACTCCCAGCCTTGAACGCCGCCAATGTCGTGGTCCAGCAAAATCAAATCAAAGGCCACCCGCTTGGACAGGTCGATGGCCGTGTGAACGCTGGCGGCTTGGTAAAACTTAATGTGCAAGTCGAACGGCCGGCAAGCCACCTCGGCAATTTTCAGCACCGTGCTGTCATCGTCCACCGCCAAAAAATTAAAATTGCTCTTCACTTTGCGTACTCTTGAACGAACGGCTGCGACCATTTGGCCAGCAGCGATCGAAGTTTGGAAAAAGAAATCGGTTTGGCCATGTAATCGTTCATGCCACTTTGCATGGCTGCCTCAATGTCTTTGTCAAAGGCATAGCCACTGAGGGCAATCATCACGGCGTGTTGGCTGGGGCCCGCTTGCGCTCGAATGGCTTGTGCGGCTTCCAGCCCGGACATCACCGGCATGTCCACATCCATCAAGATGACGTCAAACGGCTGTGCCAAAGCCAACTGCAATGCCGCCTGGCCATCGGCAGCTTCTTGCATCTGGTGCCCCTCTTTGCGCAACGCGCGCAAAATCATTTGCCGGTTCATGTCCACATCGTCCACCACCAGCAAACGCAGGGGCCGCACAAACGCCTCCACCTCTTGGCTGACCGTGCCCGAGGGCAAGTCCACACGGGGGAAATTCACATTGATTTCAAAGCGCGTTCCTTTGCCCAGCGTGGAAGCCACACGCACCTGGCCGTGCATCGCATCCATCAGGCCCTTCACGATGGCCAGACCCAACCCGCTGCCGCCAAAGCGCCGATACACCCCCGGGTCCAATTGCTCAAAGCGCTGGAACAGTTTGCCCAGCGCTTGCTCTGACATGCCAATCCCGTTGTCCTGGACCTCAACCCACAAGCTGGCTTGATCGCCCTCAAGCCGCTTGAGCTTGACCGACAAAGCCACCGCCCCTTGCGGCGCGAATTTCATGGCATTCGACAACAGGTTGTGCAACACCTGCCGCAAGCGGGTCGGGTCGCCCAGAATTTGAAAGCCCTCATCGGCATCCACCGTCACCCGAAAATCAATCCCGCGCTGCCGTGCCTCCACATGGTAGAGCGAGACACTGGACTCGATCAACTCGCCGAGGCTGAAGGGCCGCACCTCGATTTGAATCTTGCCCGCCTCGATTTTTGAAAAATCCAGAATGTCGTTCAAGATGCGCGTCAAGGTCTGCGCCGTCTCCATGATCTTGCGCACATCGGCTTTGTGGCCTGCATCGGTCAATTCCTCGTACAGGTTTTGGGTGAAGCCCAAAATGCCATTCAAGGGCGTGCGGATTTCATGGCTCATGGTGGCCAAAAATTGCGACTTGGCTTTGTCGGCCATCTTGGCCTGTTGCTTGGCCAGCACCAAATCCGACACATCCACCGCCACACCCTCCCAGGTCTTGCGACCGTTGGCTTGCAGCCGCGCATGGCCATTGGCCCGCATGTGGCGCTGCACGCCATCCTCCCCTTGCACCTGGAACACCACATCCAACATCGATTGCTCTTTCACCTGGCGCCAAATTTCTTGGCCTTTGGCTTGCCGATCTTGCGGATTCAGTCGCTCAAAGAACGCTTCTGCGGGCAAAGGCATGTGCGTCAAGTCCAAGCCCAGGTAGTGGGTGGCCGACGGTGTCAGGTAGGTGAAGCCGTAGCGGTTGTCGCGCATCAACTCCAGGCGAAACAAAATGCCGGGGAAACTCTTGGTCAAGCCCGTCAAGTTCTGGCGCAACTCGTCAAAGGCATGGGCCAGGGCACGCTCGCGCGCATCCATTTTGCGAAGCAAGCCATTCAGCGCCTGCGCCAGGGCAAGCCCAGCCACATCGCTCTGCCCCACGCTCAGAGGCCTGGCCAACTCACTTGGCTTGCCCGCCACTCTCTGTTGAATTTCTTGTGCCAGCGCATGCCATTCGCAGCGCCACCGCCAGCGTTGCACCCCCCAGAGCGCCGCCTGCAACCCTAAGCAGAGTGCGCCGGTCGCCAGCCACAGCCCAGGCGCTTGCTGCCAAGCCATGACGGCCAAAAACCCCAGGCTGCATGCCCATAAACTGGCATGCAGCCATGGTAGCCACCAAAATTTTTCAAAATCTCTCACACGCAAAATGAGTTTCATCTCATGTTCAACATCGATTTGAGAATAGTCTCAAATTTCACTTTTTTAGTGACTTAAAGTCGGTACTTCCGTGCGCGAAACTGTCAAAATTTCTGTATGGAAACACTGAATGCCGCTGTCCTCAGCGAGTTGCAATCGTTCATGGATGTAGATGAATTCATGGCATTCATCGATACAGCGCATCAAAAATTGCAGCAGCAAGCGCCTGTTCTGCTGGCGTGCATCGCCGATCAACATTGGGACGAGGCACGTCACCTGGCCCATCGCCTCAAAGGCACGCTAGGAAGCTTGGGGTGCGACAGACTTGCTGCAGCGCTCAACAGTTTGGAGGAAGGACTGCGCCATAAGCCACCCTGCCTGCCTCAGGCTCAGACCATGGCAGGACTTGAGTTCACCATCCAGGAAACTTTGTCAGCGCTACAGCAACGATGCGGGCTTGCATCAACGACAGCTGAGCGGTCTTCTTCTCATCCTTGAAAATGGCAAAAAGCCAGACTTGGCTTCACGAGGAGGTCACAATCTTGGCTTCGCTCTGCAATTTGTGGATGAAGGTGGCGCGCTGCTGTTGCATCAGGCCTTGACGGACACGCTCTTTGGCTTCGTCGAAGCTGGGCGCCACATAGGGGCGGGTGTCGTTCAAACGAATCACATGCCAGCCGGTGGGGGTTTGAATGGGCGCCGCCACGGTGGAGCCTTTGGGCAAATTCACCACCACATTGGAAATCAAGGGCACGATCTGGTCGGCCAACAGCCAGCCCATGTCACCGCCCTGCTGTTTGCTGGGGTCTAGCGACATCTCGCGGGCAACCCCCTCGAAGCGCTCCCCCTTTTTCAACCGGGCCATGGCCGCTTTGGCGTCGGCCTCTGAGGAAAGAACAATGCCGCTGACTTTGTACTGCTGGGCCCCCGCCAGCAGCCGAATTTGGCGCTCATATTCCTTGCGCACATCCTCTGGGCTGATGGGGTTCTTTTCCAAGTGGTCCGCCAGCAGCAATTCGGCCAGAAAGTTTTGGCGCAACAGCCACAATTGGTTTTTGGCTTCTTCAGATCGGTCCAGGCCACGCTTGACGGCCTCCTGCGCCAACACCTCGCGGATCAGCAGCTCGTTGCGAATCGCTTGTCGCAACTCGGCACTGTCTTGAATGTCTTGGCGTGTGTTGTTCTTCACCACTTGATCCAGCAAAGCGGCAGGAACAGGCACGCCATTGACGATGCCAACATTCGGTTGCGCGAAGGCCCCCAGGCCAACCGACAGCCATGCTGCACACACCCAGACTTTGAATGCGTTCTTGTGAATCACCATTTCACTTCCTTCTTCAGTTGTTTCTAAAATCGAGGGTCAGTTTCCAAATTCTTCCGTCGATCTGGACATTGACCTCGATGGTTTCCACACCCAAAGGCACGCTTCGGACAATGAACACTTGGCTCAATGGGTCAAAGCCCAACCATGAAGGCAATTCGGTCGCACGCACGGTTGCCTGGCTTGCACCCCTCAACTCCTGTGGCATCGGAATTTGAATGGCTTGCCCTGGTGCTGGCAACACCTGGTTGATCTTCATCGTCGCGACACCCACGGTGTTTTCTTGCGGCATCGCCATGATGGTCAATTGGCTAGATGTCAGCTTTTCTGTCGCTGGCGGTGGCGCTGACGCTGGCTGCGGCGGTGGCACTGGATCTGCT